>Ga0209958_1000060_pt1 | contig 393623 bp, 352 predicted proteins | sample ThiBio_inoc_plan_FD_183942 | JGI IMG/M metagenome (GOLD analysis project Ga0209958, IMG submission 183942) | Wastewater bioreactor microbial communities from Cape Town, South Africa - Thiocy_inoc_plan (SPAdes) | ecosystem: Engineered > Bioremediation > Thiocyanate > Unclassified | place: South...
GCCGCCACACCCGCCAAGAAGGCTGCGGCTCCGGCGAAAAAGGCCGCTGCACCTGCCAAGAAGGCTGCAGCTCCGGCGAAGAAGGCCGCCGCACCTGCCAAGAAGGCTGCAGCTCCGGCGAAGAAGGCCGCTGCACCCGCCAAGAAGGCTACAGCTCCGGCGAAGAAGGCCGCCGCACCCGCCAAGAAGGCCGCTCCTGCGAAGAAGCCTGCGGCTGAAAAGCCTGCTGCTCCCGCCGCACAAACCACCCTCAATCCCCAGGCTGCCTGGCCCTTCCCCACGGGTCCCAAGCCCTGAGGTCCAGCGGGTCCTCTGCCCTGACAGGCCCACCCGGTGTCATGCACCGGGTTTTTTTTCGCGCCTGCGGCTTCAGGCTCCCAGCAATGCGGGGTCGAAGTCCAGCACGTAGTTCTGCGGGCCGCGTGCGGCAATCTTGAGCGCACCGAGCCGGTTGCCCAGCTCGGCGCAGCGCACCAGCGGCCACCCACGCTCCAGACCGAAGAGCAGCGCCCCCCGCCAGGCGTCGCCGCAGCCCGTCGGGTCCACCACGGCCGCGGGTGCCGCAGGCGGCACCAGGGTGCATTCGCCCTGCTCCCAGACTTCGCAGCCCTGCCCGCCCAAGGTGACCACCAGCCCTCGCACCTTGCGTGAGAGCTGCGGCACATCCAGGCCCGTGCGTTCGCACAGCATCTTGCCCTCGTAGTCATTGACCGTCACCCAGGTCGCCTGCTCGACGAAGCGCAGCAATTCATCGCCGGAGAACATCGGCAATCCCTGCCCGGGGTCGAACACGAAAGGAACCCCGGCAGCGTGCAGTTGCTCGGCGTGCTCGATCATGGCGTCCCGCCCATCGGGCGCGATGATGGCAATGCGTACATCCGCCGTGCCCTCCGCGGCGATGCGCTGCGCGTGCGCCTGCATCATGGCCCCGGGGTGGAAGGCCGTGATCTGGTTGTTGTCCCGGTCGGTCATGATCATGGCCTGGGCGGTGTAGGTGTCCTGCACCTGGCCCACGCCACGCGTGCTGATGCCCAGGGCCTGCAGGCGCTCCAGGTACTCGCCCCCGTCGCTGCCCAGCATGGCCATGGGCACGGGCTCGCCGCCCAGCAGCTTGAGGCTGTAGGCGATATTGCCTGCGCAGCCCCCGAAATCGCGGCGCAGCGCGGGCACCAGGAAGGAGACGTTCAGGATGTGCAATTGGTCGGGCAGGATTTGCTCGGCAAACCGCCCCGGGAATCCCATGATGGTGTCAAAGGCCAGCGAGCCGCAAATCAGTGCCGCCATATCAATCTTTCAGTGCTTGTGGTTATCAGGGATAGAAGGCCACCACCCGGTAGCCTGCAATGCGCGCCGGGACGGACTGTACCTGCACGGTGCGCGCGGCCGCCCATTCACCCCGGGCGGCAAGCTCGGACGGTGCCGCCCACTGTGCCGGCAATAGCACGCGCCGCAGCACGGGCTGGTCCATGGCGTCGGTCAGGGTCAATTCCACGGCAGGCATGGCCACGGCCATGCCCGAGCGGTTTTGCAGCACCAGCGAAAACCGGTACTCCTCACCCCGGAGCTTCTGGAACGAAGAGCTCTCCACCTCCACGGCCGTGATGTCACGGTAGGGCGCGACCTGGCAGCCCAGGGGAGCGCACAGCGCCTGCAAACCGGCACGCAAGGGTGGATGGCGCGCCGCGAGGAAATCGCGCTCCTGCACCGCGACCTGCAGTGCCAGCGCCGCCAGCAACACCAGCAGCACAGACCACAAGCCCGCGCGCACCCATGGCCGGCGCCAATAGGCCTGGCGGCGCGCCGCACGCAGAAAGGAGGGTTCGGCCGCGGTGCCATCGGGTTGCGCCTGGACAGCCGGCGTGCCATCCGCCGGCGCCCCGGCAGGCACAGCGCCAGCCGGCAGGAGCGATGGCGCGGCTGGCGGCATGCGCGGCTGCGGTGCAGGCTGCAGGGCCTCGCCTTCCTTGGGCACGAGCCGCAAGTCTGCCGCAGCAACCCCTTCTTCCTCCAGGCTCCCGGGGGGCGCTGCCGCAGCAGACGCCACCTGAAGCGGCTCCTCCAGCCAGTCTGGCGTGGCATCCGCGGTCTGCGCATCGGGTCCGGCGGCACAAGCCGCCTCTGCCAGATCCTGTCCGTCGTCCCCCTCCAGCACCGGCGCGGGCAGTTCATAGCCCCCCTCGCCGCCCGTTGCGATGGCGGGCGCCGGCACGGCGCCCGCCTCAGGCGGCAGGGCCGCCGCGGGGGGCTCCGGCGCAGGGACTTCAGGCGGCACCGCGGCAGGCGCCGGTGCCTGGGGCAGCTCGATGGGCGGCCATTCGATGTCCGCGCTCTGCTCTGCGGAGCCGGGAAAAGCAGGTACCGCAGCAGCCTCCAGGGCCTGCGGCTGCGGTGCGCGGCTCCAGCCGTCGGCCGCATCCGGTTCTGCTACCAGGAACGCCGGCACGACGGGCTCGGGAACCTGCAGCACCGCTGGCAAAAGCGCCTCCACCTGGGGCGGAGGCTGGGGCACTGGGGCCGGAGCCGACGGCTCTGGCGATTGGACAGGCAAGGGTGGCTGGGGCCCGTGGCCTGGCGCCAGGGCAGGCTCCGACGCTGGTGCGGATGCGGCCGGCAGCGGCCTCTCGCCCCACCTCCGTGCAGGCGGGGTGGAACGGGGCACCGGAGCGGGCGGCGCCCGCAATTGATCGAGGGCCAGATCGGGCAGCAGCGGCGCCTTGGGCAAGTCCTGCAAATGGCTGGACGCGTCGAACACCTGCTGACACTGGCCGCAGCGCACCCAGCCATCCGAGATGCGCAATTGGTCTGCGACGACCTTGAACAGGGTTCCACAGGACGGGCAGCGGGTCGTCTGGCTCATGGGCTGTGGATTGTAGGCGGGGCGTGCCGCAGGCCGCGCAGCCGCGTCAGCGCTGCGCCGTCATGAGGATCCAGCCATCCTCCTGGTCGGCCACCGTGAGCTGCACCCACGGGGCATAGGCCTCCTGCAGCTCCTGCGCCTGGCGCTCCAGAATGCCCGCCAGCACCAGGTGCCCGCCGGCGGCCACATGGCTGCACAGCAAGGGCGCAAGCACGCGCAACGGCGTGGCCAGGATGTTCGCCAGCACCGTCTGGTACTGGCCCTGCGCCAGGTCGGGCAGGCCCGTGCGCAGCACCACACCGTTGGCCTGGGCGTTGAGCGCGGCCGACTCGACCGCTGCCGGGTCGATGTCCACCGCGTCGATGTCGGTGGCGCCGAACTTGGCGGCGCCAATGGCCAGGATGCCCGAGCCGCAGCCGTAGTCGAGCACGCGGCCCAGCGCCGCGCCGCCGCCCTGGCGCGCAATCCAGCGCAGGCACATGCGCGTGGTGGGGTGGGTGCCGGTGCCGAACGCCAGGCCCGGATCGAGCCGGATGACCTGGCGCGCCTGCGCCGGCGGCTCATGCCAGGTGGGCACGATCCAGAACTCCGGCGTGATCTCCACGGGGGCGAACTGCGACTGCGTCAGGCGCACCCAGTCCTGCTCCTGCAGCGGCGCCAGTGCGACGACCGCGCAGCCGGCAAAAAAATCCTGCACGGTCAGGAGCTGCTGCGCCTGCAGCGCCGCCGCCTCGGTGGCAAACAGCGCCAGCACCTTGCTGCGCTCCCAGCCGGGCTGGGGCGGCGGCATGCCGGGCTCGCCGAACAAGGCCTGTTCGGCGTCGGTCTGGGCATCGGCGTCCTCGACGGACACGCTCAGCGCATCCAGCGCCTCCAGCGCCTCGGACAACAGCTCCACCCGGTCTTGCGGGCACAACAGGCTCAGTTCATACATGGCTTCGTGCCTCTCGAAGAACGCAAACAAAAGGGGCGCCTGCTGCGGGCGCCCCTGGGGATCCTCAGCGCTGGCGTTGCGACAGCCACTCTTCCAGGTAGTGGATGTTGGTGCCGCCTTCGACGAATTTTGCGTCCACCATGAGTTCGCGGTGCAAGGGCACGTTGGTGTTGATGCCCTCGATCACCGTCTCCGACAGCGCTGTGCGCATGCGCGCCAGCGCCTGCTCGCGCGTGTCGCCGTGCACGATGATCTTGCCGATCATGGAGTCGTAGTTCGGCGGCACGAAGTAGTTGGTGTACACATGCGAGTCCACGCGCACGCCCGGGCCGCCCGGCGCGTGCCATTTGGTGATGCGCCCCGGCGACGGGATGAACTTGTACGGGTCTTCGGCATTGATGCGGCACTCGATGGCGTGGCCGCGGATCTGGATCTGGCGCTGGGTGAACGGCAGCTTCTCGCCCGCCGCCACCATGATCTGCGTGCGCACGATGTCCACGCCGGTGATCCACTCCGTGACCGGGTGCTCCACCTGCACGCGCGTGTTCATCTCGATGAAGTAGAACTCGCCGTTTTCGTAGAGGAACTCGAAGGTGCCCGCACCGCGGTAGTCGATCTTCTTGCAGGCCGCCACACAGCGGTCGCCGATGCGGTCGATGAGCTTGCGCGGAATGCCGGGGGCCGGGGCCTCTTCGATCACCTTCTGGTGGCGCCGCTGCATGGAGCAGTCGCGCTCGCCCAGGTACACGGCGTTGCGGTACTTGTCGGCCAGCACCTGGATTTCGATGTGGCGCGGGTTCTGGAGGAACTTCTCCATGTACACGGCCGGGTTGCCGAAGGCGGCCTGCGCCTCGGCCTTGGTCATCTGCACGGCATTGACCAGCGCGGCCTCGGTGTGCACCACGCGCATGCCCCGGCCGCCACCGCCGCCCGCCGCCTTGATGATGACCGGGTAGCCGATGGATTTGGCAATGCGCCGGATCTGCACCGGGTCGTCGGGCAGCTCGCCTTCCGAGCCGGGCACGCAGGGCACGCCTGCCTTGATCATGGCCTGCTTGGCCGAGACCTTGTCGCCCATGATGCGGATGGACTCGGGCGTGGGCCCGATGAACTGGAAGCCGCTGCGCTCCACGCGCTCGGCAAAATCGGCGTTCTCGGACAGGAAGCCGTAGCCGGGGTGAATGGCCTCGGCGTCCGTCACCTCGGCCGCCGAGATGATGGCAGGCATGTTGAGGTAGGACAGCGGCGAGGGCGCCGGGCCGATGCACACGGCCTCCTCGGCGAGCTTGACGTATTTGGCGTCGCGGTCGGCCTCGGAATAGACCATCACGGCCTTCACGCCCAGCTCGTGGCAGGCGCGCTGGATGCGCAGGGCGATTTCACCCCGGTTCGCAACGAGTATTTTCTTAAACATAGGCAGTCTCGCGGCTCAAGGGCCCCAGCGGCCCGGAGTATCTGGCGGTCACTCGATCACGAACAGGGGCTGGCCATACTCGACCGCCTGGCCGTTCTCACCCAGGATGCGCGTGATGGTGCCCGTCTTGTCGGCCTCGATCTCGTTGAGGATCTTCATGGCCTCGATAATGCACACCGTCTCGCCTTCCTTGACCTGGCTGCCGACCTCGACAAAAGGCTTGGCGCCAGGGCTGGAGGCACGGTAGAACGTGCCGACCATGGGCGACTTGACGATATGGCCCTGGACCTCCGGGGCAGCAGGGGCCGGCGCGGGCAGCCCGGCGACGGGCGCCCCGGCAGCGGCCGGCTGCGCAGGCGCGGCGGCCGGCGCCACGGCTGCGGGGACGATTTGTTGCACCACGGTGGGGCCGCTCTTGACGATACGAACCTTGCCCTCGGCCTCGGTGATCTCCAGCTCGGAGACATTCGACTCGGAGACCAGGTCGATCAGGGTCTTGAGTTTTCGCAAATCCATGGGAGCTCTCTCAGCAAAACGGAATAGGGCGCGAATGTACTCCAATTTGCCCTATCTTTGCCCTTCGATCGACTTTTTTATTCAATAGCCCGCATCTACAAGGCATGGTTGCCTGCCTCACACCATGGCAGCCCAGGTGCGCAGGTCTTCCGCTGTGGCCTGGCCCATTTTACGCTGCAGGATGCGACCATCTGCGGCGAACACCACGGTAAACGGCAGCCCCCCCTGCAGATTGCCCAGGGACCGCACCAGCTCGATGCCACCCTGCCCGGCCATGGCCACGGGGAAATCCAGCGGCGTACGCTCCAGGAATGTTTTGACAGAAGCAAGCTGATCGACCGCAATACCCAGTACTTGCCAATTCTTTCCCGTGTTTTCACGGTAGAACGTATTGAGCAGGGGGAGCTCGGCGATGCACGGTGGGCACCAGGTGGCCCAGAAGTTCAGCAGCAAGGGCTTGCCACGCAGCGAATCCATGGCCAGCAGGCCGCCGGACGGCGTGTCGAAGCTGCGCTCCCACAGCGCGCGGACTGCGTCCTGCTGGGCGGCGCTCGGCTGCGTGCGCCACCAGGACCACGCGCCGCCGGCCGCAGCCGCCGCCAACGCCACCCCGGCGTACCAGCCCCATTGCCGGCGCGAGAGTCCAGCGCCGGCTGCACCGGTGTGGGCCATGTCGTCCTGGGCGGGGTCTGCAGACCCCGGAGGCAGGTGCTGGTTCACGTGTCGTTCTCCACTAGGTGGCGCAGCGCCGCCAGGTCGCCCCGGGGTACGCGGCCACGCCGGTCGGGGCGCAGCGCGCCGCGCAGGTCATCGAGGTCATAGATCAGCAGGTGCACGCCCACCACCACGCCCAGTTCCCGGCTCGGGCAGGCGATGCTGAGCACGTCCACCGGCGCCCCCTGCAGGCCGGGCGCGGAGCCCGGCTCGTAGGAGACGCCCTGGTTGATGAGCGCGATCTCCGCTGACTTGGGATCATCGCAGAACAACTGCAGGTAGATATCCGAATGCCGGGTGGCCGTGCCATGCCATACGGCACCCGCCACATGCGGGCGAAACGGCGCCAGGCGCTGCATCCACTCGACCGCCAGGCTGCGCAGGACGCGCAGCTCGGCCGGCTGGGTGTCGGCGCAGTACAGCGCAATGTGCTCGCGCACGGCGTCCTCCAGCAGATCGTTGTCGGGCAGGGACGTGCGCGCAGGCAGGCCCAGCAGCTTGAGCGCGCGGCGCTTGGCCGGGCCGTATTCCAGCCCCTCCTCGGCCACCAGGCGGGCAGCAGCCTGGGCGATCTCGGCGTGGATGGATGCAGATGTCATGGCGCGGCTTTCACCCGCCATTGTGACCGCAACGCTGCCGGGCAAGGCCTATGCCCTTACGCCCGCCTGCCCGGCCACCCTCGAAATATGCTATTATTTTTATAGCTTCTGGCGCTTGTCCAACGGGCGGTAACCATTGTTTTGGCACTGAGACTTATCCCATGCACATCCATATCCTGGGCATTTGCGGCACTTTCATGGGCGGGCTGGCCGCACTCGCGCGCGCAGCAGGCCACCGGGTCACGGGCTGCGACGCGGGCGTCTACCCGCCCATGAGCGAGCAATTGCGCGCCCTGGGCATCGAACTGATCGAGGGCTACGGCGCCGACCAGCTCGCGCTGCAACCCGACATGTTCGTGGTCGGCAACGTGGTGAGCCGCGCGCGCCTGGCCGACGGCAGCCCCAAGTTTCCGCTGATGGAGGCCATCCTGGACAGCGGCGCCCGCTACACCAGCGGCCCGCAGTGGCTGGCCGAGCATGTGCTGCAGGGCCGCCACGTGCTGGCCGTGGCTGGCACCCACGGCAAGACGACCACCACGTCCATGCTGGCCTGGATTCTGGAATGTGCGGGCCAGGAGCCCGGGTTCCTGGTGGGCGGGGTGCCGCTGAACTTCGGCGTGTCCGCACGCCTGGGTGCGGAGCGCCGCCCGCACGCCGGCCCGGGGCCGGTGGGCCGGGCGCCGCTGTTCGTCATCGAGGCGGACGAGTACGACACCGCCTTTTTCGACAAGCGCAGCAAGTTCGTGCACTACCGGCCGCGCACGGCCGTGCTGAACAACCTGGAGTTCGACCACGCCGACATCTTCGACGACCTGGCGGCCATCGAGCGCCAGTTCCACCACCTGGTGCGCACCGTGCCCCCCACGGGCTGCATCGTGGCCAACGGCCTGGAGGAAAGCCTCACGCGCGTGCTGCACCAGGGCTGCTGGAGCCCGGTACAGACCTTCGGCGCGGCGGTGAGCGACTTCACGGCGGCGGGCGAACCCCAGGCCTTCGATGTGCTGCAGCAGGGGCGGCCCGTGGGGCGCGTGCAATGGGCGCTGGGCGGCGTGCACAACCAGCTCAATGCCCTGGCCGCCATCGCCGCGGCGCACCATGTGGGTGTGGCGCCCGCGCAGGCGGCGCAGGCGCTGGCGCAATTCCAGAACGTGCGCCGCCGCATGGAGCTGCGCGGTGTGGTGCGCGGCATCACGGTGTACGACGACTTTGCCCACCACCCCACGGCCATGCGCACCACGCTCGACGGGCTGCGCCGCAGCGTGGGCGCGGCGGGGCGCATCCTGGCCGTGTTCGAGCCCCGCAGCAACACCATGAAACTGGGCACCATGAAGGCCCAGCTCCCCTGGGCCCTGGAGAGCGCCGACCTGGCCTTCTGCCACACGGCGGGGCTGGACTGGGACGCCGCCGCGGCCCTGGCGCCGCTGCAGGCGCGCGCGCAGACGGCGGCGAACATCGACGATCTGGTCGCCCAGGTGGTGGGCGCCGCGCAGCCGGGCGACCACATCGTCTGCATGAGCAATGGAGCCTTTGGCGGCGTGCACGCACGCCTGCTCGCCGCGCTGGCGCAGGACTGAAAGCTACAAAATCAATAGCTGCCCGCGCTCTGCCAGCGGGCGCTGCAGGGCTATTCCATCAGTAATTGATGGTCATGCCCGCCAGGTCGATGCGCACCACGGGGCGCGAGAGCGCAGCGCTCGCGGCGCGCGCAAACTGCCCCAGCCAGGCGCGGTCGCCCAGCAGGGACGCTCCGGCCGCGCGCGCCACGACCAGCACCTTGTCGGCCAGCAGCACCTTGCCGCTGGCCCGCAGGGGCTCGCACTCCATGCGCGTGAATTCGCCATCGAGCCAGAGGCGCGCCTGCTCGTGCGCCATGGGTTCGACGCCGTCGAGTTCAAAACGAAATTCCTGGTCTTTGTCCAGGCAAACCGTCACCACGCTGTGCATGAAAGGCCTTTCGGTGATTGATGAATTCAAGGAATCCCGAGCTTACACCTTGGCAGCGTTGCGGCGCGCCTGCACGGCCGCCGACAGATCGCCCAGGGCCTGCACGGAATCGTCCCAGCCCAGGCAGGCGTCGGTGATGCTCTTGCCATACTCCAGGGCGCCGGGCGCGTCCTTGCCCGGGGTGAATTTCTGCGCCCCGGCGACGAGGTGGCTTTCGAGCATCAGGCCGAACACGCTGTGCGAGCCGCCGGCGATCTGGCCGGCAATGTCGCGCACCACGTCGCGCTGTTTCTCGTGCTGCTTGCTGCTGTTGGCGTGGCTGCAGTCGACCATCAGCGTCGGGCGCAGCTTGGCGGCCTCCAGGTCCTTGCAGGCCACGGCGACGCTGGCGGCGTCGTAGTTCGGCGCCTTGCCGCCGCGCAGGATGACATGGCAGTCCTTGTTGCCCTTGGTGTCCACGATGGCCACCTGCCCGTTCTTGTGCACCGACAGGAAGTGGTGCCCGCGGCTGGCCGACTGGATGGCGTCGGTGGCGATGCGGATGTTGCCGTCCGTGCCGTTCTTGAAGCCGATGGGCGCCGACAGGCCCGAGGCGAGCTCACGGTGCACCTGGCTTTCGGTGGTGCGCGCGCCGATGGCACCCCAGGAGATGAGGTCGCCGATGTATTGGGGCGAGATCACGTCGAGGAACTCGCTGCCCGCGGGCACACCCAGGCGGTTGATCTCGATGAGCAGCTGGCGGGCGATGCGCAGGCCCTCGTCGATGCGGTAGCTCTCGTCGAGGTAGGGGTCGTTGATGAGTCCCTTCCAGCCCACCGTGGTGCGCGGTTTCTCGAAGTACACGCGCATCACGATCTCCAGCGTGTCCTGGTATTTTTCACGCACCTCCTTGAGGCGGCGCGCATACTCCAGGGCCGCCGCCGGGTCATGGATGGAGCACGGACCGATCACCACCAGCAGGCGCTCGTCCTTGCCATGGATGATGTTGTGGATGGCCTTGCGCGTCTGTGCGATCAGTTGCTCCACCGCGGTGCCGCGGATCGGGAAGAACCGGATCAGGTGTTCGGGAGGGGGCAGCACGGTGATGTCCTTGATACGTTCGTCGTCGGTCAGGCTGGTCTTCTCGACGCTTTGGTACCAGGACTCGCTGGTGCTCAGGGCTTTGGCAGTCATCGCAGGCTTTCTGTGCAAAGTGGAAAAAAAAGGACAAAAAAAACCGCCGGGCTCTAGAGCGACGGCGGTGGGGTGCTAAGGGTTCGGGGGCTTGCGCGCTTGCCTCTCATCCGCCAGGGACCGAGAACCAAAACCAAAAATAAAAGGCAAAGCGCGGATGCATGGGATTGAATGTAGCACAGTCACGCTGCAGTGCAATAAAACGCGCGCCGCAGTGTCTCAGCCGCGCAACCGCCGGTACCAGGCAGCCAGGCGCGCCCAGGGCGAGCGCGCGGGGGGCGGTGCCGACTCGGGCACGGCGCTGAGCATGCCGCCGCTGCCCTGCTCGTACATGTCGATGAGCAGCATGCCCTCGCCCAGGGTGCGCCAGGCGAGCAGCTCCAGGCGCTCGAACGCCCCGCCCTCGCGCGAACTGCGCTGCTCCAGCGCCTTGAGCCAGGCCTCGGCGGCGCGGCGCAGCTCCTGCAGCGCGCTCTGGTAGGCACCGAACTCGTACAGCGCGTGCCAGGCCGAGCCCAGGCCGGTGAGAAAGCGCAGGTGCTCGCGCACCACGCGCACCAGGATGCGCGCGTGCGCCGTCACCGCCCCGGCCTCCTGGCGCGCGCGGCGCACTTTCACGGTTTCGTCGATCACCTGGGCGAGCGCGCCCACGCCCTCGCGCATCTCGCGCGAGTCCTCGTCGGCCACTCCCTCGCGCAGGAAGCGGCTGATGGCGCCAAACGTCTGCAGGCTGTGCAGGGACGCGGGCAGGGAACGCGATTCGGGCATGCGGCGATTGTGCCGTCTCGCGCCTGCGCGTGCACGCAAGATGCCGCCGAGCGTGCTGCCTATCTCAAGCCGTTCAGGCCGTGCCGCCCACCGTCAGCCCGTCGATGCGCAGCGTGGGCTGGCCCACGCCCACGGGCACGCTCTGGCCTTCCTTGCCGCAGGTGCCCACCCCCGAATCCAGGCGCATGTCGTTGCCGATCATGCGCACGCGCTTGAGCGACTCGGGGCCGCTGCCCACGATGGTGGCGCCCTTGACGGGATAGAGCACCTTGCCGTTCTCCACCCAGTAGGCTTCGCTGGCCGAGAAGACGAACTTGCCCGAGGTGATGTCCACCTGGCCGCCGCCGAAATTGGTGGCGTACAGGCCCTTCTTGATGCTGGCGAGGATCTCCTGCGGGTCCTTGTCGCCGCCCAGCATGTAGGTATTGGTCATGCGTGGCATGGGCAGGTGGGCGTAGCTCTCGCGCCGGCCGTTGCCCGTGGGCGCCACGCCCATGAGGCGGGCGTTGAGGCGGTCCTGCATATAGCCCTTGAGGATGCCGTCCTCGATGAGCACATTGCAGCCGCTGGCCTGGCCCTCGTCGTCCACGTTGAGCGAGCCGCGCCGGTCGGCCAGGGTGCCGTCGTCGAGCACGGTGACGCCGCGCGCCGCCACCTGCTGGCCGATGCGCCCGCTGAAGGCCGAGGAGCCCTTGCGATTGAAGTCGCCTTCCAGCCCGTGGCCCACGGCCTCGTGCAGCAGGATGCCGGGCCAGCCGGGGCCCAGCACCACCGTCATCTCCCCGGCCGGCGCCGGGCGCGCGTCCAGGTTGACCAGCGCCGTGCTCACCGCTTCGTCCACATAGCGGGCGATCTGCGCGTCGTCGAAATACGCCAGGCCGAAGCGTCCGCCCCCGCCCGCGGAACCCACCTCGCGGCGGCCGCCCTGCTCGGCGATCACGGTGACCGACAGGCGCACCAGCGGGCGCACGTCGGCCGCCAGGGTGCCGTCGGCGCGCGCGACCAGCACCACGTCGTACTCGCTGGCCAGCCCCGCCATGACCTGCACCACGCGCGGGTCGCGCGCCCGGGCGCGGCGCTCGACCTGTTCGAGCAGCGCCACCTTGGCCGTGCTGTCGAGCGAGGCGATGGGGTCCATCCCGGCATACAGGCTGCGGCTCTTGGCGACCTTGGCGTCGCGCACCGCCACGCGCCCGCCGCGCCCCGCCGCGGCGATGGAGCGCACGGTGCGCGCGGCGTCCAGCAGCGAGGCCTCGGAAATATCGTCGGAGTAGGCGAAGGCGGTCTTCTCGCCGCACACGGCACGCACGCCCACGCCCTGGTCGATGGAGAACGAGCCGGTCTTGACGATGCCCTCCTCCAGGCTCCAGCCTTCGCTGCGCGTGGTCTGGAAGTAGAGGTCGGCGTCGTCCACGCGGTGCGCGCGGATCTCGGCCAGGGCGCGGCCCAGGTGGCCCTCGTCGAGACCGAAAGGCTCCAGCAGGCACTGGCGGGCGATGGCGATGCGGTCGAGCGTGGGCGCGCTGCGCGGCGCGCCAGAGGTGGGGCGGGAAGTCATGCGCCGGATTTTAGGCGCCGCCGCAGGTGGCTGCTTCAGGCGGCCACGGGCTTGCCCGGAATGCCCTGGCGCTGCGCGCGCGCAATGGACATGAGAATGCCCAGCGCCAGCCCCAGCGTGACCATGGCCGTGCCCCCGTAGCTGATGAAGGGCAGCGGCACGCCCACCACCGGCAGCATGCCGCTGACCATGCCCATGTTCACGAAGGCGTAGGTGAAGAAGATCATGGACACCGCACCGGCCATGAGCCGCCCGAACAGCAGGCTCGAGCGCATGGCGATCGCCAGGCCGCGCCACACGAGCAGCAGGAAGCCGACGATCAGGTACAGGTTGCCGAGCAGGCCGAATTCTTCGGAATAGGCGGCGAAGATGAAGTCCGTGGTGCGCTCGGGGATGAACTCCAGGTGCGTCTGCGTGCCCGCCATGAACCCCTTGCCGAACACGCCGCCCGAGCCGATGGCGATCATGCCCTGGATGATGTGAAAGCCCTTGCCCAGCGGATCGCGCGTGGGGTCGAGCAGCGTGCAGATGCGCTGCTGCTGGTAGTCGTGCAGGATGGGCCAGCGCACGCCGTCGGCGCACCAGGCGTCGCCCATGGCCACCAGCACCGCAATGCCCGCCAGACCCAGCAGTACGGGCGGCAGCACCAGCCGCCAGGACAGCCCGGCGAAGAAGATGACCGACAGCCCGGCGGCCAGCACCAGCAGGGCCGTGCCCAGGTCGGGCTGCTTCATGATGAGGCCCACGGGCACGGCCAGCAGCAGCCCGGCGGCGGCAAAGTCCAGGGGGCGCAGCTGTCCCTCGCGGCGCTGGAACCACCAGGCCAGCATCAGCGGCATGGCGATCTTGAGGATCTCGCTCGGCTGGATCACCACGCCCACGTTCACCCAGCGCTGCGCGCCCTTCTTGGTGATGCCGAACAGTGCCACCGCCACGAGCAGGGCCACCCCGGCCGCGTACAGCGGCAGCGCCAGCGCCATGATGCGCTGTGGCGGCACCTGGGCCACCAGAAACAGCAGGCCCGCGGCGATGAGCATGTTGCGGCCATGGTCCACAAAGCGGGTGCCGTGGTCGAAGCCCGCCGAATACATGGCCAGCAGGCCGGCCGCCGCCAGCCACAGCACGATGGCGATGAGCCAGCCATCGAAGCCGCGGAACAGGGGCAGGATGCGCTGCGCCAGCGAAGGCTTCTCGAAAGTCGTTCCCATGGCCGCCATTATCCGGCGCAGCGCGCCGGGGCCGTCCGCGAGGGGCTCAGGCGGCCTGGCGAAACGCCATCACCGCCTGGTTGCGCAGGGTGCGCAGCAGGCCCAGGGCCTTGTCGTCCACCACGATGGCGTCGGCCTGCGCATGGTCGGCGTAGATGAGCGCAAAGGGCCGCCCCTTGATCTGCAGCGGCAGCAGCAGGAAGGTGGGCGCATCCAGGCGCTGGCGGTACCAGGCGGGCAGGCGCTCCTGCATCTGCGGCCCCGTGGCGTCGCGGATCAGCGTGTCGGCGCCCTTGAGGCACACGGCGGAGAACAGGTCGCCGCTGGCCTTGAGCGGCACGGCCAGGGCGCGCACGGCGGCCTCGCTGTCCTCGCCCAGGCCGAAGCGGCCGGTCACCACGTCGGTGCGCGCATCGCGCAGGGCAAAGACGATGCGCCGCGCGCCCAGCGCCCGCAGCATGGTCTCCAGGATCATGCGCAGCACGTCGTTGAGCTTAAAGCCGTCGTCGACCATGGCGTTGGTGATGTCCTGGATGCCCGAGGCCAGGATCTCGGCCGTCTGCGCCAGGCGCGGCGCGCCCGGCTCCTGCCCGGGCGCCGGCGGGGCCGCGTCGGTGCTGAGCTCACAGGCGGCCAGCATGTCCTGCGGCTGCGCCGGCGCGGGCAGTTGCAGCAGGCGCGCAGCGGCGGAGCCGGGCGCCACCTGCAGGTCCAGCGCCTGGGCCATGGCGGCCAGCTGGCGCCGCGCGCGCAGCGTGGCTTCGGCAATGGCCTGGGGTGTGAGCGCCAGGGTGCGCGCGTACTGCGTGGCCAGCAGCTCCAGGCGCGCCGCCACGGCGCGCGCATCGGGCAGCAGCAGGCCGGCGGCGACCTCGTTGGCCGCCCGCGCCACCCAGCGCAAATGCTCCACGCCCTGGTGCGGCGGGCGCAGCGGCGGCGTGCCCTGGGGCGTGCGTATGCAGGCCTGCAGCGACTCGGGCAGGCCCCAGACGCGCGCCACCCCGGCGCCCAGGTCTTCCAGGCCCAGGCCCAGCGCCTGCAGCGCGGCGCTCTCCTCGGTGGCGCCCGCAGCCAGCGCCGTGCGGATCTGCGCCGCCTCCTCGGGGAAATAGAAGGTGCACAGCATGCGCCCGAGGTTCTGGAACATGGCGCCGATGAAGGACTGCTCGGCCAGGGCCGCCCCCCCGAGCTCCGCGGCCACGCAGCCGGCCATCATGGCGCGCAGGAACTCCTCGCGCATCTGGCCCGCGTGCTGCTGGTTCTGCATGTGCTCCAGCAGCACCAGGGACAGGGCCATATTGCGCACGGCATTGAAGCCCACCAGGCTCACGGCGCGCGAGACCGTGCTCACGCCGTCGCGGCGCGCATGGGCGAACTGCACGCTGTTGACCAGGCGCAGCAGCTTCTGGGTGAGCGCCACGTCCTTCAGGATTTCGTTCGTCAGGTCGGCAATGCTGTCGTCCTCGGAGCTGGCCACGCGCTGGATGCGCGCCACCGAGTCCGACAGCGCGGGGAAGTCGCTCTTGTGGCGCATGCGCCGCAGCAGGAAATCCAGCGTGGCATTGCCCGCCGCCGTGGACGCGCTCACCGGCGCGGCCCAGGCGCGCAGCGCGTCGCGGAAATCGCCCGCCGTGGCAAAACGCTCGCCCGGCGCGCGCGCCAGGGCGCGCAGCAGGATGGCGCGCAGCCCGTCGTCCACCCCGGGGCCCAGGTCTGCGGGCAGCTCCAGCTCGCCGTTGGCGATGTGGTAGAGCGCCTGCCAGGTGTCGCCCTGGCGCACCAGCGGCCGGCCCGTGAGCAGCTCCACCAGCACCAAGGCGGCGGCGTAGATGTCCATGGAAGGCGCCGGCGCCGCGCCGCCGGCGGCCTCGGGGGCCATGTAGGCGGGCGTGCCGCTGGCCGAGGGCGCCATGGGCGCGGTGCCCGCCGCGGCGGCCAGCCCGAAGTCCATGACGCGCGCGTGGCGCTGGGCATCGACCATGACGTTGGACGGCTTGAGGTCGCGGTGCACGATGCCTGCGGCATGCGCGGCCTGCAGGCCATCGAGCACATCGGCGACCAGGGCCACGGCGTCGTGCGGCGCGCAGCGCCCCTGCTGCGCCAGGTGCTCGGCCAGCGTGCGCCCGGGCACAAACTCGAAGACGATATACGGCTGGCGGCCATGCACGTCGGCCTCGAACACCGGCACGATGCAGGGGTGGGCCAGGCGCCCCACATGGCGCGCCTCGCGCAGCCACTGCTCCAGCACCGCCCCGTCCTGCCCCTGCACGGGCGGCAGCAGCTTGAGGGCCACCTGCCGCTGCAGGCGCGGGTCCAGCGCCAGCCAGACCGTGGCCTGCGCGCCCTGGCCCAGCACGCGCTGCAGCTCGAAGCGTCCTATGGTGCCGGGCTGGGCCGGGCTGCCGGTCATGAGGCGCCGGGCGGTGGAGAGCGGGGAGAAGTCGGCCATGGTGTGTGTGCGGGCATCGCCGGGCCGGCATGGCACGGCGATGCCCGCGTATCTTATGCTGGCGCGCCATGAAGACCACCCATTTGTTGTACCTGCACGGCTTCCGCTCCTCGCCCCAGTCGACCAAGGCACGGCGCATGCGCGACTTTCTCGCGCAATGCCACCCGCGCGTGCAGTTCTGGTGCCCGCAACTGCCGCCTTCGCCACAGGCGGCCATGGCGCTGGTGGCCCAGGGCATCGCGTCCTGGCCGCGCGCGGCCATGGCCGTGGTGGGCTCCTCGCTGGGCGGCTTTTATGCCACCTGGGTGGCACACCAGGCCCGCTGCCCCAGCGTGCTGCTCAACCCCGCCGTGCACCCGGCGCGCGACCTGGAGCGCTACATCGGCGAGCAGACGGCCTGGCACAGCCCCGAGGAGCGCTTTTTCTTCCAGCCCGAGTACGTGCAGGAACTGCGCGCGCTGGAGCTGCACGGCCAGGCCCCGGCCGGGCCGGAGCTGGCCATCATTGCCCAGGGCGACGAGGTGCTGGACTGGCGCGAGATGGTGGCGCGCTACCCGGCCGCGCAACTGCGGCTGCTCGAGGGCGGAGACCATGCGCTGAGCGACTTCGAGCCCCACCTGGAGCCCATTGCACAGTTTCTGCACCTGGCATGAGGCGTCCGCCGAGGCATGGCGCAGCGCGCCCGCCGGCCCTGCATAGGCAGGCCTTGGTGCGCTGCCTGCGCTCAATGGGCCGCCCACGCGGTCACAGCGATTTCAGGTACTGGGCCAGGTCCGAGACATCCTGCACGCTCAGCCCCAAACCCAGCCGGTCGTTGTAGGTCTGCGCCACCGCGTCCAGCGTGGCGGCCGAGCCGTCGTGGAAATAGGGCGCGTGCTGCCACACCCCTTTCAGCGGCGCGGTGCGGTACTGGCGCGTGGCAGAGCGTGAGGCATAGCTGGGGCGCTCGGGTTCCGCCATGGAGTCGGCCGGCGGATGCAGCCGGGTGTTCGCATCCGTGAAAAGGCTGCCGCTGTGGCAGGTCGCGCATTTTCCGGCGCCCTCGAAAACGGCCCGCCCGCGCAGGGCCGCCGCCGGATCGAAGCTGCCGGCGGGTGCCGCCGGCGCCTGGAGTGTGAGCTGGTAGGCCTGCAGCGCAGGCAGCTTGGGGCTCACGAGGTCCTCGCTGCCATGGGTGATGCTCAGGTTCAGGCGCGGCTCCGAGACGGTGCCCAGCCCCCCCATTTCGGCCACGGCGACATAGCGGTTCCAATAGGCGATGTCCTCGCCATCGCCCGTGAAGGTGATGCGGTGGATGCCCGCCAGACCATAGGCCGGCGGAATGACCACGGGCTTGCTCAGGCCATCGATGTTGTGGCGCGGGTCAAACTTGCCAGGCCCCCAGCTGTTGAACACGGCCTTCGCCGCCGCATCCACGGCCGGAGACAGGGCGATGATGGCCCCGGGGTTGAGATCGCGGTTGGGCCAGCCGTCCAGGCGTTTGCCTATGCCCTGGGCGAAGGAGTTGTCCACCGTCGAGTGGCACAGGGCGCAGGTGATGCCCACGCGAACGAGCTTGTCCACTCCATTGACCGTCTCCACCGCCCCCCGCACGCCGACCACCGCATTGAGCTTGAGCAGCGCCACCGTGGTGGCGGGACTCCGGAGGTCCACGCTGCCGTCCTGGATGCCCGCCACCACGGCCGCAGGAAGCGCTTCGGCATCGACCTTGAGTCCGACGGACAGCGCAGTCACGGGATCGACCGCCGCCGCAATGACTTCGTGCAGCCCGAGCGTGTCGGTCCAATGCGCCTCGTTGCCGAACGTGTCGTAGCGGAAGATGTCCCGTCCCTGGGCCACCAGCGCCGCCTGGGCAGCATCCGGCCCATCGACGGCGGCCCCGCCGCCACAGGCGGCGACGGCCGCCGCGGCCAGTCCCATCGCTCCCGCAAGGCGCAGTGCCGGCCAGCGGCGCGCCCCTATCCCTGCATGTTTCATCGCTCCACTCCTCATCGTCTATGGATTGCCGTTCCGCCCACGGCGCAGCCCCATGGCCCTCCGGCCCGGCCGGGCCGTGAAGCGCCAAGCCGCAGTGCCCTGACCCCTCCCGACTAGGGAACGGGCTTGCACGCCGCGCCGGGACGCGCGGCCTCCTTGAGCCAGGCAATCAGGTCCGCCCGCTCGGCGGCATCCTTCACCCCCGAATAGCCCATGGTGGTTCCGGGCAGCGCCTGCACGGGGTCCTGCAAGAAGACGTCGAGCGACTTCTCGTCCCACACCCAGCGGCTCTCCCGCATGGCCCGGGAATAGGCGGAATAGCCCGGTGCCGTGCCGGCCCGGCGACCGAACAGGCCGCAGTGCTGGGGGCCCGTGCGGTTGCCTTCGATGGCGTGGCAGGCAGCGCAGCGGGCATACACCTGCTCGCCGCGCGCCAGCGCCGGGGCCGCGGGTGCGGCGCTGGCACCCGCAGCAAGCAGTCCGGCCCACAGCCCCACAGCCATGGCCGTGCGGCGCGGCGTCATGACATGAACGCCGACGGCACGGGCGTCTCGCCCAGAACCTGGCGCAGCACAGCCCAGTGCATGGCCTCATCGCCGAGGATGCTGGCGGCGACCTGCGCCAGCGCACGATCGGCGAACAAGGGCACGGCGCCCAGGTAGGCCGAGATGGCGCCGCGCTCCAGGCCTGCCGCGAAGCGCAGCACATCGGCCTCCACCTTGAGCTTGTCCACCGGGAACTGGTACTTGTCCTTGGCCGCCACGGGTGTGCCTCCCAGCTTTTGCACCGTACTGGCTATGGCCGCCGCATGCTCCTTGTGGTGGCCCTGGAAGGCAACGGCCACGGGAAGCACCGCCTTGCTCAGCAGACCGCTGTCCGCGCCGACCTGGTAGGCCGCCACCGCCTCCAGCTCCGCGCCCAGCGCGGTATTGAGTATGCGCACGTCGGCCTCCAACTGCTGGGCGCTCACCTTCGCCCCTGCGGCCAGCGCGTCGCGCCCGCCGAGCAGGGCCACGGCGCTGGCCGATAGCACGGCCGCCCCGGATACCGACATGGCGCGGCGGCGCGCAAGCAGCAGGCTCTGCGCAGGGACTTCAATGGAAAGGTTCTTCATGGTTTTCTCCGTGGGTTGGTCAAGGGTTGCGCCGGCGCAGGCAAGCGCCGGCGCCGGCGCGGGGGGACGGTGAACAGGCGTGCGCCGACGGGGCGTGGCAGGGCACTGCGCGGTTGCACAGGGCCGGTGCGGCGTCAGTGCCGCACGATGCACCCGCGCCTGTGGAGTTCGGCCAGGACATAGCCCACGACCTGGTTGCAACGCTCGCCGGCAAAGGCAAACACCTCGCCGGCATGCGCCTCGATCTGCGCACCGAGCGCATCGCGCAGCAGGGCGCGCGCGCGCAGATAGCGTGTCTTGACGACGGCGTCACTCACCTGCAGGCAGTACGCGGCCTCCTCCACACTCATCTCCTCCACCGCCCGCAGGATGAAGACGCTGCGGTAGATGGGCGCAAGCCCGGCGATGGCGGACTGCAGCAGCGCGCGCAGCTCCGCGCGGGCCTGCAGCGATTCGGGAGATACCTCTTGGGGCGTGCTCAGGGACATCATGTGCTCCGGCGAAGGTTCACGGTCCAGATCCTGGACCTCCAGCGGCACCGACCGGCCGCGCTTGCGCAACATGTCCAGCGCCGTGTTGATGGCGATGCGCACCATCCACGTGCCCAGCGCAGCGCCACCCTGGAAGTCCTGCAGCCGGGTGAAGGCACGCAAATAGGTTTCCTGCACCACGTCCTGGGCATCGGCGTCGTCCGCGACCACGCCGCGCGCGGCGCGGAACAGCATCCGGTTGTGGCGCCGCATGATGGCCTCGAAGGCGCTCTGCTCTCCGCGCAGGGCGCGCGCCACCAGTTCTGCATCGGGGTGCGCGGCGCCGGCAGAGCGCTCCGCACGGTCTGTGGACAAGGACTGCATGATGGGTTCCGCTGGTTTTTTTCGGATAGGTGCCCATTGGACGCTGGCACCGCCCCAAAGGTGACAAACGCGGCCGGTGCCGGCCCAGCGCCCCGCGGAGTCCCTGGCAGCGCGTGGGACAATCGCGCCCATGTATGCATTGTTTGAAGAAACCGGCAAGTTCCTGACCGGACGCATCCTCTCCGAGGCGGAAAGCTCTGCCCAGATCGAGCTCGACTCGGGCAAGCGGGTCAAGGCCAAGACGGCCCACATCCTGCTGCGCTTCGACAAGCCCGCACCGGCGGAACTCCTGGCCCAGGCCCAGGCGGTGGCCGGGAGCATCGAACTCGACCTCGCCTGGGAATTCGCCCCCGAGGACGAATTCGGTTTTGCCGACCTGGCGCGCGACTATTTCTCCGACCAGGCCACGCTGGCCCAGCAGGCCGGCGCGCTGTTTGCGCTCTACGAGGCGCCGCACTACTTCCGCCGCGCCGGCAAGGGCCGCTTCAAGAAGGCGCCGGCCGAGATCCTGCAGCAGGCACTGGCCGCCATCGAGAAGAAAAAGGCGGTGCAGCAGCAGATCGCCGACTGGGCCGGACAACTGGGGCGCGGCGAATGCCCGCCACCCATCCGCGAGCAGCTCTACAAGATCCTGTTCCGCCCGGACAAGAACGCCCCGGAATACAAGGCCGTGGTCGAGGCCAGCCGCGCCACGCACACCGCGCCGCTGGAATTGCTGCAAAAGGCCGGCGCCATCGACTCGAGCTACCAGTTCCACTGGAAGCGCTTCCTGTTCGACCACTTCCCCAAGGGCACGGGCTTCCCGGCCCTCACGGCGCCCCCGCCCCCGGACGACCTGCCGCTGGCGCCGGTGCAGGCCTACTCCATCGACGACTCGCAGACCACCGAGATCGACGACGCGCTCTCCGTGCAGGGCCTGGGCACGGGCAGTGTGGTGCTGGGCATCCACATTGCCGCGCCGGGCCTGGCCATCCAGCCCGGCAGCGAGCTCGACAAGCTGGGCCGCAACCGCCTGTCCACCGTGTACATGCCGGGCTACAAGATCACCATGCTGCCCGACCCGGTGGTGCAGATCTACACGCTGGATGCAGGCCGCGCCAACCCGGCCGTGTCGCTCTACGCCACCATCGACGAGGCGACGCTGGAGATCACCGCCACCGAAACGCGCCTGGAGCGCGTGCCCGTGACCGTGAACCTGCGCCACGACCAGATCGACCACATCGTCACCGAGGCCTGGCTGCAGGATGCGTCGATTCAGCATGAAAACACGCCCCAGCCCTTGCTGGAACTGCGCGAGCAGCTATCGTTTTTGTACCGCCTGGCGGTCAAGCTCAAGGCCGGCCGCGAACTGGTGCGCGGCAAGCCCGAGACCTTCAATCGCCCGGACTACACCTTCCGCCTCGTGGGCAACGAGGGCGCCGAACCCGATGGCAGCGAAACCGTGCAGATCGGCACGCGCCAGCGCGGCGCGCCGCTGGACCTGATCGTGGCCGAGGCCGCCATCGTGGCCAACAGCACCTGGGGCAACCTGCTGGCCGAGCATGGTGTGCCCGGCATCTACCGCAGCCAGGCCAGCCTGGCGCCGGGCGTGAAGGTGCGCATGGGCACCAAGGCGCTGCCGCACGCAGGCATTGGCGTGAAGAGCTACGCCTGGGCCACCTCGCCGCTGCGGCGCTACGTGGACCTGGTGAACCAGTGGCAAATCATCGCCTGTGCGCGCCATGGCCGCACGGCCGCGCTGGCCGCGCCCTTCAAGCCCAAGGACGCGGACCTGTTCGGCATCATCAGCAGCTTCGACACCGCCTACAGCGCCTACAACGGCTACCAGGCCGGCATGGAGCGTTTCTGGACGCTCAAGTACCTGGAGCAGAACGGCATCACCGAGCTCGACGCCACGGTGTTCAAGGAAGGCCCGGGCGGCAGCTTTCTGGTGCGCGCAGACACGCTGCCGCTGGTGCTGCCCGTGCTCGGCGCGCAGAACCTGCCGCGCGGTGCGCGCATCCGCGTGCGCCTGGGCGCGGTGGACGAGATCACGCTGGACGTGCATGGCACGCTGATCGCCCGCCTGGACGACCCGCTGGACCCGGGCGACGACGGCTCGGTGGACGAGGACGAGGAGGAATCCGTGGCCAGCGGCCCGATCGCCATTGCCGTGGACGTGAACGAAGCCGACGCGCAGGCAAGCGATAATCCCGCCCCGTGAATCCCGCTGCCACGCTCCACCGCTGCGCCCACCACGGTCCCGCCAGGGGGCCGCTGCACCATCCTGGGGCGGCCCGGCGATGGACCATGGCCCCCACGCTACGCCGCTGCGCGGGTCGCTGCCCCCCCGGGGGGCCGCGTTGTCATCTTGGGGCGGCCCGGCGATGACACTCCCGGCCTTCCTCACCCGCTTCAGCACGCTGCAGCTCACGCTGGGCGTGTCGGCGGCGCTGCACGCGGCCATCCTCTCGGTGCGCTTTGTCGACCCCGAGGGCTTCAACCGCGTGTTCCAGGACACCCCGCTGGAAGTCATCCTGGTCAATGCCCAATCGTTCGAGAAGCCCGAGAAAGCGCAAGCCATCGCCCAGTTCGCGCTCGCCGGTGGCGGCGATGCCGACAAGGGTCGCGCCACCAGCCCCCTGCCCTACTCGGCCCTGACCGCCATAGGCGACGACTTCGAGGAGGCCCAGCGCAAGACCGATGCGCTGCAGGAGCAGCAAAACCAGTTGCTCGCCCAACTGCGCAAGGAAATCGCCACCCTGCCCCTGCCCGACCCGCGCCAGAGTGCGCAAAGCCCCCAGCATGCCGCCGAGCAGGAGCGCCGCCGCCAGCTCATCAAGATGCTGGCCGAGATCGAAAAGCGCATCAACGAGGAAAACGCCCGCCCCAAGAAGCGCTACATCAGCCCGGCCACGCGGGAGGAGGTGTACGCCGTCTATTACGACCAGCTCCGCCGCAAGGTCGAGGACAAGGGCACGGTGAACTTCCCCGAATACGGCGGCAAGAAGCTCTACGGCGAGCTGGTCATGATCCTCACCGTCAACCACGACGGCCGCGTGCTGGGCACCGAGATCGTGCAGGGCTCGGGCAACCCGCGCCTGGACCGCCTGGCCGAGGCCATTGCCGTGGGCGCCGGCCCTTTCGGCGCCTTCAACGCGCCGATGCGCCAGAAGGCCGACCAGATCGCCGTGGTCTCGCGCTTCAAGTTCACGCGCGACCAAACCCTGGAAACCTCCGTCCGATGACCCGCCCCGCCGACCTGTACTGCGTCATGGGCAACCCCGTGGAGCACAGCCGCTCCCCGTGGATCCACGCCCGCTTTGCCGAACTCACGGGCCAGCACCTGGTGTACGAGCGCCGCCTGGTACCGCTGGACGGCTTTGCCCCGGCGCTGCGCGACTTCGCCGCGGCGGGCGGGCGCGGCTGCAACATCACCGTGCCCTTCAAGCTCGAAGCCGCGCAGGCTGCCAGCGTGCGCAGCGAGCGCGTGCAACTGGCCGGCGCGGCCAACACCCTGAGCTTCATCGACGGCGCCATCCATGCCGACAACACCGACGGCCTGGGCCTGGTGGCCGACATCGAGCAAGGCGCCGGCTGCGCCCTGGCCGGGCGCGACGTGCTGCTCGTGGGCGCGGGCGGCGCCGCCGCCGGGGCCCTGGGCCCGCTGCTGGCGGCCGGGCCGCGCCGCGTGGTGGTGGCCAATCGCACGCTGGAGCGCGCGCAGGCGCTGGTGCGAGCGCATGCCGCGCTTGCAGCGCTACAAAAAACAGAGCTGCTTGCGCAGTCTCCACAAGCGCTGGAGCAGGATTTTGACCTCATCATCAACGCCACCGCCAGCAGCCTGGCCGGTGCCGAGGTGCCCGTGCCCGCGCGCGTGCTGCGCCCCGGCAGCCTGGCCTACGACATGATGTACGGCCCCGCCGCCGCGGGCTTCCTCGGCTGGGCGCGCCAGCACGGCGCCACGCCGCGCGACGGCCTGGGCATGCTGGTGGAACAGGCGGCCGAGGCCTTCCAGATCTGGCGCGGCGTGCGTCCGCCCAGCCGCCAGGTGCTGGCCGAGCTGCGCGCCCTGATGGCCGCGCACTGATCCCGCGCATTTCCCGCCCATGAAAGCCCTGCTGCGCTGGATCGCCCTCGTCGCGTTCGCGGCGCTGGCCCTGGAGCTGTTCTTCGTGCTGCGCATCGCCGCCATGGCGGTGGTCGATCCCGAATCCACCAGCTTCCAGCGCTCCGAGGCCTGGGCGCAGCTTGCCAGCACCGGCCAGTTGCGCTGGCGCCAGCAGTGGGTGCCCTATGCGCAGATCAGCAACCACCTCAAGCGCGCCGTGATCGCCGCGGAGGACGACGGCTTCGTCAACCACGAGGGCGTGGACTGGAACGCCATCGAAAAAGCCTGGGAGCGCAACGCCAAGGCCGAGGCACAGACCGCCAAGGCCCAGGCGCGCGCGCCCGACAAGCCGGTGCGCGCGCCCAGGATCCGCGGCGGCTCCACCATCACGCAGCAACTGGCCAAGAACCTGCTGCTCTCGGGCGAGCGCACCCTGGTGCGCAAGGGGCAGGAGTTCGTGCTCACGCTGGCGCTGGAGCAGTGCCTGAGCAAGGAACGCATCCTGGAGATCTACCTCAACAACGTGGAATGGGGCAACGGCGTCTTCGGCGCCGAGGCCGCCGCGCGCCATTACTTCCGCAAGAGCGCCGCCGACCTCGCCCCGCACGAGGCGGCGCGCCTGGCCGTCATGCTGCCCGCGCCCAAGCGCTTCGAGCAGATGCCGCAATCGGCCTATCTCGCCGGGCGCACGCGCACCATCCTCGCGCGCATGGGCAGCGCCGAACTGCCCTGACAGCGCACCGCCTCAGCCCGTGAGCGGCAGCGCCGCCCCCATCACCGCGAACAGCACGCCGCAGCCCTGGTTGAAGCGCCGCCCCACGCGCTGGAGCCAGGGGCGCACGCGGTGCGCCAGGCTGGCCAGGCCGAACTCCACCAGGCATTCGATGGTGCCGAAGGTGCCCGCCAGCACGGCGTACTGCAGCCACAGGCTGCGCTGCGCATCGAGGAACTGGGGCAGAAAGGCGCCGTAGAACAGCAGCGCCTTGGGGTTGGAGATGGCCGCCAGCAGGCCCTGGCGGAACATCACCGAACGCGGGATCAGGCCCCGGTGGCCGTCGATCTCGGGCATGTCCAGTTGCAGGGGCGGCGCGCGCCACAGCTGTATGCCCAGCCAGACCAGGTAGGCACCGCCGCCCCACTTGAGCACGGTCAGCGCGTCGGCCGAGGCGCGCAGCAGCGCACCGATGCCCAGCATGGACAGCCCGATCACCGCGGCAAAGCCCAGGGCCCCGCCGGCGATGGTCCAGAGCGTGCGCCGGCACCCGTGCAGCGCGCCGTGCGCGAGCACCAGCAGGCTGTTGGGGCCGGGCGTGAGCGACAGCCCCACCGACGCCAGCACATACACCCACCACGTAGACCAGGCCATCGCCCTTGCCCTCCTGCGGCACGCCGCCCATGAACTGCGGGGAAGTCTAGGCGCCAGGGCCGTGCCGGCACTCTCCCGATCTGGCTACACTGCAGGCCATTCTGGACATTTTCCTGCACCCTGGCCCATGGCACCCCCGCCCCCCGCCCCCGCCGCCGCGCGGCCCGACGTGCGCCTGCTGCTGCTGCCCCTGCCCGAGTTCGGCCTGCTGCCCTTTGGCGCCTTCCTCGACAAGCTGCGCTTCTCGGCCGACGAGGAGGACCGCAGCCGCCAGCGCTACTGCGCCTGGACGCTGCTGGGCCTGGACCGGCAGGGCGTGTGCTCCAGCAGCGGCGTGCGCGTGGCGGCGGACGCCACGCCCGAGGCGCTGGACTTTCGCGCCTTCGACTACCTGGTGGTGTTCGGCAGCCGCACGGTGGAGCGCTCCATGGCCCTGGCGGGCAGCTACGGCCCGCTGCTGCGCGCCGCCAGCCGCCAGGGCCTGCCGCTGGTGGCCATAGACAACGCCAGCTTTCTGCTCGCGCGCGCCGGCCTGCTGCAGGGCTACGAGGTGGCGCTGCACTGGCGGCATGTGGCGCAGTTCCGCAGCGCCTTCCCGCGCATTGGCGTGCGCAGCGAGCTCATCTACTGCTTCGACCGCGACCGCATCAGTTGCGCTGGGGGTACGGCCGCCATCGACATGGCGGTGGAGCTGCTCGCGCGCCACTGCGGGCGCGAGCGTGCGCGCAAGGGCCTGGCCGACATGCTGGTGGACGAGCCGCGCCCCAGCGCCCACCACCTGCGCTCCATGGCGGACGACCCGCACCTGGGCCGCCACCTGGCGCGCGCCATCGCCTGCATGCGCAGCGCCCTGGGCGAGCCCCTGGACATGGCCCGGCTCGCCCAGCGCATCGGCATAGGCCGGCGCCACCTCGACCGCCTGTTCATGGAACACCTGGGCACCAGCGCGCACACGCACTGGACGCGCATGCGCCTGGAGCACGCGCAGTGGCGCATACAGCACTCCAGCCACAGCCTCGCGGCCATCGCCGCCGAAGTGGGCCTGGCCAGCGCCAGCAGCCTGGGCCGGCTCATGCGCCAGCACCTGGGCACCAGCCCGGGCCGCCTGCGCGCCCAGGCGCCCGGCCGCGGCGCGTAAACTGGCGCCGCACCGCCCTTGCCTTGCCCCGTCAGCCGCCATGCCTTCTGCCTTGCCCTCTCTGTCCCACCTGCAGCGCCGCAGCGGCGCCGCGCCCCTGCGCGTGCTCATGGTCTGCATGGGCAATATCTGCCGCAGCCCCACCGCGCACGGCGTGTTCGAGCACCTGGTGCGCCAGGCCGGCCTGCAGGAGCGCATTGCCGTCGATTCCGCGGGCACGCACGGCTACCACGTGGGCGCGCCCCCCGACGCGCGCGCCCAGCAGCACGCCGCGCGGCGCGGCTACGACCTCTCCGGCCAGCGTGCGCGCCGCCTGCTGGAGCGCGATTTCCAGGACTTCGACCTGGTGCTGGTCATGGACGCGGCCAACGAATCCCAGGCGCGCGCCCTGTGCGCACCCGCCTACCGCGAGCGCCTGCGCCGCCTCACGGACTTCTGCAGCGCCGTGCCGGCACACGAGGTGCCCGACCCGTACTACGGCGGCGCGGACGGCTTCGAGCAGGTGCTGGACATCGTCGAGGACGCCTGCCGCGGCCTGCTGGCGGCGCTGGCGCCCGCCGCCGGGCGCTGAGAACGCCGGGCACGCCGCCCGGTTTGCGCGCAGCGCGGCCGGCGCAGCCTATGATCGCCCCATGCTTGCCAAGTTGATGGCTTTCTTCCTGCTCGGCCTGGTGCGCCTGCTCACCGGTTCGCAGGCGCGCTGGTACGGCTGCCCGCCCAAGGCGGAGCAGCGCATCTACTTCGCCAACCACCAGAGCCACGCCGACCTGGTGCTCATCTGGGCCGCCCTGCCCGAGGAGCTGCGCAGCATCACGCGCCCGATTGCCGCGCGCGACTACTGGACCAAGTCGCCGCTGCGCCAATGGATCACCAGCGCCGTGTTCAACGCCATCTACGTGGAGCGCCAGGCGCCGCAGGGCGCGCCCTCGGGCAGCCCCCCGCCCGCAGCAGCGCCGGGCCCGGCGCCCAGCCCCGAGGCCCTGCGCGCCGCACTGCCCGCGGACGACCCGCTGGCGCCGCTGGTGCGTGCGCTCGAGAGCGGCGACTCCATCATCATCTTCCCCGAGGGCACACGCGGCCACGGCGACGAGCCGCAGCCCTTCAAGTCGGGCCTGTACCGGCTGGCGCAGATGTTCCCCCAGGTGGTGCTGGTGCCCGCCTGGATCCACAACGTGCAGCGCGTGATCCCCAAGGGCGAGGTGGTGCCCGTGCCCATCCTGTGCTCGGTCACCTTCGGCGCGCCCATCGCGCTGGAGCCGGGCGAGGAGCGCCGCCCCTTCCTGGACCGCGCACGGCGCGCCGTGCTGGCGCTGCGCGAGGTGTAGGACCATGAACAGCTACCTGCGCAACCTCAGCTCCACGCAACAGGTCGGGGCACTGTTTCTCGTCGTCTTCGGCATGCTGGTGCTCGCCACGCTGTGGACCATCGCCTACCGCCTGCGCCCCCCGCCCGACGATGCCCAGGCCGCCCAGCAACGGCGCCTGCGCGGGCGCCACCTGCGCGCGCTGCTGCAGACCTCGTGGCTCATGGTCACGGTGTTCTGGGTCGCCTGGGCGCTGGGCGAGACGGTGGCCACGGTACTGTTCGCCCTGGTGGCCTTTCTCGCGCTGCGCGAGTTCATCACGCTCTCGCCCACGCGGCGCGGCGACCACCGCAGCCTGGTACTGGCCTTCTTCGCCGTGCTGCCGCTGCAGTTCGTGCTGGTGGGCACGCGCCAGTACGACCTGTTCACGGTGTTCATCCCCGTCTACGTCTTCCTGGCGCTACCGGTCGTGAGCGCGCTGGCCAACGACCCCGAGCGCTTCCTCGAGCGCAGCGCCAAGCTGCAGTGGGGCATCATGGTCTGCGTCTACGGCATGAGCCACGTGCCCGCGCTGCTGCTGCTGGATTTTCCGGGGCGCGAGGGCCGGGGCGCCTTCCTGGTCTTCTGGCTGGTGTTGAGCGTGCAGACCTGCATGGTGGTGCAGCACCTGCTGGGGCGGCGCTTCCCGCACACGCCCGTGGCGCCCGCCGTGAGCCAGAGCTTTCAGTGGGCCAGTTGGCTGGCGGGCATCGCGGTCGGCGCCCTGGTGGGCGGCCTGCTCTCGTTCATCACGCCCTTCAAGCCCGGCCAGGGCCTGGGCCTGGGCCTGCTCGCCTGCTCGGCGGGCAGCCTGGGGCACCTGGTGATGAAGGCCCTCAAGCGCGACCGCGGCGTCACGAGCTGGGGCATGCAGGGCCAGGCCGTCACGGGCGCGGGCGGCCTGCTCGACCGCGTGGACGCGCTGTGCTTTGCCGCGCCGGTGTTCTTCCATTCCGTGCGCTGGTATTTTGGTTTATGAACAAATTGGCCTCTAGCGCCCGCACATCAAGCGCAAGCAGCTATCAAAATAATAGCTAATGAGAATCCTTGGCATTGACCCCGGCCTGCAGACCACCGGCTTCGGCGTGCTCGACGTGGAAGGCCACAAGCTGCGCTACGTGGCCAGTGGCACCATACGCACCACGCAACTGGCGCTGGGCGACCTGCCCGGGCGGCTCAAGCTGCTGTTCGACGGCATCGGCGAAGTCGTCGCGCGCTACGAGCCCGACGTGGCCACGGTGGAAATCGTGTTCGTCAACGTCAACCCGCAGTCCACGCTGCTGCTGGGCCAGGCGCGCGGCGCCTGCGTCACGGCGCTGGTGGCGCGCAACCTGCCCGTGGCCGAGTACACCGCCCTGCAGATGAAGAAGGCCGTGGTCGGCCACGGCCGCGCGGCCAAGAGCCAGGTGCAGGAGATGGTGCGCCGCCTGCTCGACCTGCCCGGCCTGCCCGGCCCCGACGCCGCCGACGCCCTGGGCCTGGCCATCACCCACGCCCACGCCGGCAGCGCCATGGCGCGCGTGGCCGCCGTGGCCCCGCTGCAGCGGCGCCAGCATGCGATGTACAAGGGGGGACGGAGTTACTGAAGAGAAGGCGCGCGGCGCCGGCCGGGGGCCCGGAGGCCTCAGCGCCCGCTGTTCTTGCCCACGCGCAGGCTGGCCAGCGCGGCAAAGGGGTTGGAGCGCGCGGCGCTGGCGGCCTCGAAGTCCTCGTCGCTGGAGGCCATGCGCACGGCGGTGGGGCACTCGTCGTGGCGCGGCACCAGGGGCAAGGCCATGAGGAGCTCGTCCTCGATGAGCTCGTGCAGGTCGAACTCGCGGCTCAGCACGAGCAGGTCATCCTCGGTCTGCTCGTCCAGCGCCTCGGCCGTGGCCTCGTCGGCGACGAAGCGGAACCACCGGTCCACCTCCAGGGGCACGTCCACGGGGCCCAGGCAGCGCTGGCAGATCATGGGAAAGCTCGCCTGCACCTGCAGGTGCAGCCAGAGCTGGCCGGTCTCGTTGCCCGTCTCGCGGCGCCATTCGCCGTGCGCCTGCCAATCGACACGCAGGTCGGGGTGCAGGCCCTTGGCTTCCTGGGCCAGGCGCTCGAACTTCAGCAGGGATTCGTGGCCCTGCAGGCTGGCGCCCGCCAAGACGAATGCCTTGACGTCGAGCCGGTCGGGACGGAATTCCTTGGTCATGCGTGCAGTGTAAGAGAATCGGCGCATGCTTCAATCCCCCCCCCTGCCCCGCACTCTGGTTTTGGGCTCGACCTCGCGCTACCGGCGCGAGCTGCTCGCGCGCCTGGGGCTGCCGTTCACGGTCGCTGCCCCCGATGTCGATGAAACCCCCCTGCCCGCCGAGGCCCCGCGCGCGCTGGCCCTGCGCCTGGCGCTGGCCAAGGCGCGGGCCGTGGCCGCGCAGCACCCCGAGGCCGTGGTCATAGGCTCCGACCAGGTGGCCGACCTGCACGGCCAGAGCCTGGGCAAGCCCGGCACGCACGCACGCGCCACCGCGCAATTGCAGCAGATGAGCGGGCAGACCGTGGTCTTCCAGACGGCCGTGGCCGTGGTCTGCGCGGCCACGGGCTTCGAGCAGGTGGACCTGGCCGCGGTGGAAGTGCGTTTTCGCACCCTGGGCAGCGCCGAGATCGAGCGCTACCTGTGCGCCGAGCAGCCCTACGACTGCGCGGGCAGCGCCAAGAGCGAGGGCCTGGGCATCAGCCTGCTCGACGCCATCCTGAGCGACGACCCCACGGCCCTGGTGGGCCTGCCGCTGATCCGCACCTGCCGCATGCTGCGCGCCGCCGGGCTGAGCCTGCCATGAGCGCCCCCGCCCCCGGCCGCCTGTACCTGGTGCCCGCGCCGCTGGACTTCGGCTGCGCCGCGCAGGCGCCGCTGACCGATGTGCTGCCCGCGGCCACGCTGGCCACGGCGGCGCGGCTCACGCACTGGATCGGCGAGAACGCCAAGAGCACGCGCGCCTACCTCAAGCGCATCGACGCCCTGTACCCGCTGGCGGCGCCGCTGCAGCAGCAGCACATCGCCGAGCTGCCGCACGCAGTGCACAAGAAGGGCGACCACGGCGGCAGCCCGGGTGGTGCAGCGGACTTTGACGCGCGCGCCCTGCTGCACAGCGCCCTGCAGGGGCACGACATGGGCCTGGTGAGCGAGGCGGGCATGCCCGCCGTGGCCGACCCGGGCAGCTCGGTGGTGCGTGCGGCGCACGCGCTGGGCATCGCGGTCGTGCCACTGGTGGGCCCGGTCTCGCTGCTGCTGGCGCTGGCGGCCAGCGGGCTCAACGGGCAGAACTTCGCCTTCGTGGGCTACCTGCCGCAGGACGCGGCCGAGCGCGCCGCGCGCATCCGCACGCTGGAGACGCTGGCGCTGCAGGGCGGGCAGACGCAGCTCTTCATCGAGACGCCGTACCGCAATGCCGCGCTGCTGCAGGCGCTCCTGCAGCACCTGCGGCCGGACACGCGCCTGGCCGTCAGCAGCGGCCTGACGCTGGCGACCGCGCACACGCGCAGCCAGACGGTGCGCCAATGGCGCGCACAGCCCGAGGCCCCGGACAAGCACACGCCCGCGGTCTTTGCCCTCGGCCGGTGAACGCCGGCGGCGGCTTCAGTGGGCATGGCTGTGCGCCACGCTGCTCACCAGCATGACCATGCCCATGCCCAGCAGCAGCCAGACGATTTGCTGCACCGTCTCGCGCGCCGAGAGGTGGCGCTGCAGTTGCGGGATCAGGTCGGCCAGGGCCACGTAGATGAAGCTGCTGGCCGCCACGGTGAGGAAAAAGGGCAGGCCGTCGTGCAACTGACTCACCAGAAAATAACCGGCGATGCCGCCCAGCGCCGTGACCGCCCCGGCCAGCGAGACCTTGAGCAGGGCGATGCGGCGGCTGGCGCTGCTCTGGCGCAGCACCACCAGGTCGCCCATGTGGTGCGGCACCTCGTGCGCCAGCACCGACAGCGCCGCCACCAGGCCCAGGCGCAGGTCCGCCAGAAAGGCCGAGGCGATCATGATGCCGTCGCCAAAGCAGTGCAGGCTGTCGCCCGTGAGCACCGTCCAGCCGCCGCCGGCTGGCGGGTGCGCGTGGCCGTGGTGGTGCCCGTCACCGGCGTGTTCATGCGCGGCGTGTTCATGCGCGGCGTGGGCGTGGCCGGCGTGTGCTGCGGCCACGCTGGCGGCCTGGCTGTGCTCGTGCCCGTGGTGCCAGAGCTCGGCCTTGTCGAGCAGGAAGAAAAACACCAGCCCCACGAGCAGCGTGGCGAACAGGCTTTCGGCGCCCACATGGCCCTCGAAGGCCTCGGGCAGCAATTGCATGAATGCCGTGGCCAGCAGCGCCCCGGCGGCCATGCTGAGCAGGTGGCGGGCACTGGCGCCGCCGGGCCGGGCACCCAGGCGGGTGTGCATGAGCCAGGCGGCCAGCCACACGCTGCCGATACCGGCAGCCAGCGTGGCCGCGATGATTGCTATTAAAACCATAGCTGTAAGCGCTTTCCCTTGAAGCCCTGGAGGGCGTTTTGATTGCCGCGCAAGACGCACGACAACATGGCCGCTGCGGCAGGCCGCCCGCATTGCGCGGAGGCTCGTTCGATCTTAGCAAGCCTGTCAAGGGGTGCGCGGCCCGGGCCCGGGCGCACCCTGGTTCACACCCCAGGTGCCGGCGCGAACAGACCCTAGCTCACGCCATGCTGGCGCAACCAGTCGAGCGCGCGGCGCCAGCCGTCCTCGGCGGCGGCCTGGCGGTAGCTGGGGCGGTAGTCCGCATGAAAGGCGTGCGGTGCATCGGGGTAGACCGCGATGCGCGAGGCCTGGGCCGCGGCCGAGCCCTGCGCCAGCGCGGCCTGCATGCGCTCGACGGTGGCCAGCGGGATGCCTTCGTCCTTGCCGCCATACAGCCCCAGCACCGGCGCCTTGAGCGCGTCCACCACGTCCACGGGGTGGCGCGGCGTGAGCGCGCTGCTCTGGCCCACGAGGCGCCCGTACCAGGCCACGGCCGCCTGCACGGGGCCGTGCGCCGCGTAGAGCCAGGTGATGCGCCCGCCCCAGCAGAAGCCGGTGATGGCGACGCGGGCCGCGTCGCCGCCGTGGGCGGTCGCCCATTGCACGGCGCCGTCCAGGTCGGCCAGCACCTGCGCGTCCGGCACCTTCCCCACGACCTCGCGCATCAGGCTGGCGATGTCGCCATGGGCCCGGGGGTCGCCCTGGCGCTGGAACAGGTCGGGCGCCAGCGCCAGGTAACCGGCGTGCGCCAGGCGGCGGCAGATGTCGGCGATATGGGCGTGCACGCCGAAGATTTCCGACACCACCAGCACCACGGGCAGCTTGCTGCGCCCGCGCGGCGCGGCGCGGTAGGCGCGCACCGCGGTGCCGCCGACGGTGTAGGCCACCTCGCCGGCGTCCAGGCCGTCGGCGGGCGTGGCGATGGCCGTCTGCGCCGCCACCGGCCCGGCAGCGGCGGCGTAGCCCGCGCCCAGCATCCAGTGCAGCGCCGTGCGCCGGCTGGCGCCCGCCGCCCCGTCCAGGGGGGCGTCCAGCAGCGCCACGCCGTCCTGCAGATTGTCTTCACGCACCATGGTGTTTCTCCGATGCCGGCCCGCGCCCGCAGCCCCGGCACCTTACCAAAATCGTGCCCCGCATGCAGGCGCGCAGCGCCATGCCCGACCGAGCGGCGGCCATGCGCGGCGCCGGGCTCAGTGCGCTTCCTCCCAGTTGCGCCCCACGCCCACCTCGGCCAGCAGCGGGACCTGCAGCTCGGCCACGCCGGCCATGATGGCGGGCACTTCGCGGCGCAGCCAGTCCACCTCGTCCTCGGGCAGCTCGAACACCAGTTCGTCGTGCACCTGCAGCACCATGAGGATGCCGGGCCTGTCCTGGTCCAGGCGCTTTTGCACGGCCACCATGGCCATTTTGATGAGGTCGGCCGCCGTGCCCTGCATGGGGGCGTTGATGGCGGCGCGCTCGGCCGCCGCGCGGCGCGGGCCGTTGGGCGAGTTGATCTCGGGCAGGTACAGGCGGCGGCCGAACACGGTCTCCACATAGCCCAGGGACTTGGCGCGCGCCTTGGTACCGTCCATGTACTGGCGCACGCCGGGGTAGCGCTCGAAATAGCGCTCGATGTAGTTCTTGGCCGCCTGGTTGTCCAGGCCCAGGTTCTTGGCCAGGCCGTAGCTGCTCATGCCGTAGATGAGGCCGAAGTTGATCACCTTGGCGTAGCGGCGCTGCTCGCTGGTGACCTGCTCCACGGGCACGCCGAACACCTCGGCCGCCGTGGCGCGGTGCACGTCCAGGCCCTGCTGGAAGGCGTGCAGCAGGGCCTGGTCGCCGCTCAGGTGGGCCATGATGCGCAGCTCGATCTGCGAGTAGTCGCAGCTGGCGATCAGGCGCCCCGGCGGGGCGACGAAGGCCTCGCGGATGCGCCGCCCCTCGGGCGTGCGCACGGGGATGTTCTGCAGATTGGGCTCGTTGCTCGACAGCCGCCCCGTGACGGCCACGGCCTGCGCGTAGTGCGTGTGCACGCGGCCCGTGCGCGGCAGGGCCAGTTGCCCGAGCTTGTCGGTATAGGTGCCCTTGAGCTTGGAGAGGCTGCGGTGCTCCAGGATCTTGGCCGGCAGGGGGTAGTCCTCGGCGAGTTTCTCCAGCACTTCCTCGTCGGTGCTGCGCGCGCCGGTGGCGGTCTTCTTGACCACGGGCAGGCCCAGCTTGTCGAAGAAGATCTCGCCCAGTTGCTTGGGGCTGGAGAGGTTGAAAGGCTGGCCGGCGATGGCGTAGGCCTCCTGCTCCAGTTGCACGATGCGCTGGCCCAGTTGGTGGCTTTGCTGCGCGAGCTGCTCGGCGTCGATGAGCACGCCATTGCGCTCCATGCGGTAGAGCACCTCGCTGCTCTCGATCTCCAGCGCGTAGATGGCGCGCAGCGGGTCGTGCGCCTGCAGGAGCGGCCACAGCGCGCGGTGCACGTCCAGGGTCTGGTCGGCGTCCTCGCAGGCGTAGGCCGCGGCCTTGTCCACCGGCACCTGCGTGAACGGAATCTGGTGCGCGCCCTTGCCGCACAGGTCCTCGTAGCTCAGGCCGGTGCGGCCGGTGTGGCGCTCGGCCAGGCTGGCGAGGTTGTGCGGCTTGTGCACCTCGAGCACGTAGCTCTGCAGCATGGTGTCGTGCACGTAGCCGCGCACCTCGATGCCGTGGTTGGCCAGCACGTGGCGGTCGTACTTGATGTGCTGGCCCAGCTTGGGCCGCCGCGGGTCTTCCAGCCAGGGCTTGAGGCGTGCCAGCACCTCGGCGCGCGGCAGTTGCGCGGGCGCGTCCGGCCCGTTGTGCGCCAGCGGGATGTAGGCCGCCTCGCCCGGCTGCACGCTGAAGGACAGGCCCACGATCTCGGCGCGCATGTCGTCCAGCGAGGTGGTCTCGGTGTCCAGCGCCACCAGCTCGGCCTGCTGCAGGCGCTGCAGCCAGCGGTCGAAGTCGGGCCAGTTCAGGATGGTGTCGTAGACCACCGTGCGGTGCTGCGCGGCCGCGGCCAGCACGCTGGCCGAGTGGTCGGCGAACAGGTCACCGCTCTCGCCGGGCCGGGCGGCCGCAGGCGCAGGCGCCGCGCTGGCCGGGGCCTGCAGCGCGCGCGCCAGGCCCTTGAAGCCGTATTTCTCATAAAAATCGCGCAAAGCGTCCGTCTGCGGTACGCCGATAGCTATCGAATCGAGAGCAGGCAGGCCGGCCACATGCTCCCCAAGATCGCAGTCGGTCTTGATGGTGAGCAGTTGCCGGCCCGTGGGCAGCCAATCCAGCGCCTTGCGCAGGTTCTCGCCCGCCACGCCCTTGATCTGGCCGGCATGCTGCACCACGCCGTCGAGCGAGCCGTATTCCTGCAGCCACTTGGCCGCCGTCTTGGGGCCGACCTTGTCCACCCCGGGCACGTTGTCGATGGCGTCGCCCACCAGGGTCTGGAAGTCCACCATCAGGTGCGCGGGCACGCCGAACTCGGCCTGCACGCCCGCCAGGTCGCGGCGCTTGCCGCTCATGGTGTCGATGATGGTGATGTGCTCGTTCACGAGCTGCGCCAGGTCCTTGTCGCCGCTGCTGACGATCACCTCCACGCCCTGGCGCGCGGCGGTCACGGCCAGGGTGCCGATCACGTCGTCGGCCTCCACGCCGGGCACGTCCAGCACCGTCCAGCCCAGCAGGCGCACGACCTCGTGGATGGGCGCGATCTGCGCGCGCAGGTCCTCGGGCATGGGGCTGCGGTGCGCCTTGTATTCGGGGTAGAGGGCGTCGCGGAAGGTGGGGCCGGAGGCATCGAACACGCAGGCGGCGTAGTCGGCCTGCACCTCCTTCCTCAGCGCCTGCATCATGTTGACCATGCCGCGGATGGCGCCCGTGGCCGGGCTGGCGGGGTCGCCCGGCACGGCGCGCAGGTCCGGCATGGCATGGAAGGCGCGGTACAGGTAGCTGGAGCCATCGACCAGCAGCAGGGTTTTTTTGTCGCTCATGCGCGCGATTGTGCACGCGCCTCCCCGGGCAGCCCCGGGCACCGCAGCGGCGCGGAACTCGGCACAATGTCCGGCTTGCACTCGCAACCAAGGATGCCTGCCATGAAGACCCTCTCCGCCCTGCTGCTGGCGGCCGCCCCGGCCCTGGCGCTCGCGCAGCCGCAATTCACCAACGTGCCCGAGGGGCTGCACAAGCCGCTGCAGGGCAATGGCCTGAAGTCGGCCCAGATGCACCAGGGCGTGCTGCGCCTGCAGGTGGACAAGCCGCAGCTCAGCGAACTGGTGTATTCGAGCTTCATCTTCCACAGCATTTGCGCCGGGCAGTGGCGCAACCCGCAGCAGTTCGCCAGCTACGGCCTGGCGCGCGTGGAGATGCTCAATGCCAGCGGCGCCGAGGGCTACGCCTTCGACGCGCGCGGCGAAGTCTGCGCGCAAATGGGGCGCATGGGCCAGAACTACCGCCAGCTCATCGCCCAGCACACCACCACCTGCCAGGCGGGCACCTGCGCCGCCGCCAAGTAAAGGGAGCATGCCGTGAAGACACTGCGCAAGATCGCCCTGGGCACGCTGCTCGCCCTGGGCCTGGCCGGCACCGCGGGCTGGTTCAGCCTGGACAAGGAAACCCGCGGCCTGCTCAAGACCGTGCCGACCAACCGCGACCTGCTGTTCTGGAGCGTGCCGCAGCGCGACGCCGCCTTCCGCGCGCTCGACCGCATCCCGCTGCTGGCCCAGTGGCGCGTGGTGCAGGCCAGCGGCACGCCGCGCGCCCTGCCTGCCGGCGCGCCCCTGGCCCTGCCGGTGGACGTGGACGCCTACATGGCCGGGCAGCGCAGCAGCGCCCTGCTCATCGTGCAGGGCGGCCGCCTGCGCCTGGAGCGCTACGGGCTGGACTTCGACGCCGGCGGGCGCTGGACCAGCTTTTCCGTGGCCAAGTCCTTCACCTCCACGCTGGTGGGCGCGGCGCTCAAGGACGGCTACATCAAGAGCATGGACGACAAGGTCAGCGACTACATCACGCAGATGAAGGGCTCGGCCTATGACGACGTGAGCATCCGCCAACTGCTCACCATGACCTCGGGCGTGCGCTGGAACGAGGACTACGGCGACCCGAACTCCGACGTGGCGAAGTTCAACAACCACCAGCCCGAGCCCGGCGTGGCCGCCATCGTGAGCTACCTGCGCCAGTTGCCGCGTGCCGCGCCCGCGGGCGAGCGCTGGCTCTACAGCACGGGCGAGACCAACCTGGTGGGCATCCTCGTGAGCGAGGCCACGGGCAAGCCCCTGGCGCAGTACCTGGAGGAGAAGATCTGGAAGCCCGCCGGCATGGAGCAGCAGGCCACCTGGATTCTGAGCAAGACGGGCCAGGAGATCAGCGGCTGCTGCATCCAGGCCGCCGCGCGCGACTATGCGCGCATGGGGCAGTTCATCCTCGAAGGCGCGCGCGTGCAGGGCCAGTCCATCCTGCCCGACGGCTGGCTGCAGGAGGCCACGGCCAAGCGCGCCGACATCGGCAAGCCCGGGCGCGGCTACGGCTACCAGTGGTGGACCTACGACGACGGCAGCTTCGCCGCACGCGGCATCTTCGGCCAGGGCATCTTCATCGACCCCAAGCGCCAGCTCGTGATCGCCTCCAACGCCAACTGGGCCGGGGGTGCCAGCTCGCCCCAGGAGAGCGAGGCGCGCGAAGCCTTCTACAAGGCCGTGCAGCAGGCCGTGGACGCCGAGCGCTGAAGGCCAACGCCAGCCCCCCATCCGCTTGACCGACCCGCGGCCCACGAACCTGGCGCGCCCAAGGCCAGCGCTCCGGCGCAAGGGCCGCCCCGCCGCGCCGGGAGCGCGCCCCTACCCTTCCAGCAACTGCCGCAGCACGTAGGGCAGGATGCCGCCGGCGCGGTAGTAGTCGGCCTCGATGGGGGTGTCGATGCGCAGCAGCACGGTCACCTCCTGGCGCGTGCCGTCGGGCCGGTACACCACCAGGCGTGCCGGGCTGCGCGGCGTGAGGGCGGCGTCGGGCAGCAGGTCGATGCGCTCGGCCCCGGTCAGGCCCAGCGACTCCCAGGAATCGCCCGGCTGGAACTGCAGCGGCAGCACGCCCATGCCCACGAGGTTGCTGCGGTGGATGCGCTCGAAGCTCCTGGCGACCACGGCCTTGATGCCCAGGAGCTGCGTTCCCTTGGCCGCCCAGTCGCGGCTTGAGCCCGTGCCGTACTCCTCGCCCGCGAACACCACCGTGGGCACGCCCTGCGCCAGGTAGCGCGTGGCGGCGTCGAAGATGGACACCTTCTCGCCGTGCAGCGGGCCGTCGCCCTGGAACAGCGTGACCCCGCCCTCCTCGCGCCCGCCGTCGGCACGCGGCGGGATCATGAGGTTCTTGATGCGCACGTTGGCAAAGGTGCCGCGCACCATGACTTCGTGGTTGCCGCGGCGCGAGCCGTAGCTGTTGAAGTCCTGCGGCAGCACGCCGCGCGCGCGCAGCCACTGGCCCGCGGGAGAGTTTTCCTTGATGGAGCCCGCGGGCGAGATGTGGTCGGTGGTGATGGAGTCGCCGAACAGCGCCATGATGCGCGCGCCCTGCACGGCCACGGATACAGCATCATTTTGGCCTGCAGCGCTTGATCCACCTGCGCGAGCAGCTACGTTTTCAATAGCAAACTGATCGAAGAACGGCGGCTGGGCGATGTAGGTGCTTTCGGGCCAGTCGTAGGTCATGCCGCCCATGCCGTGGATGCGCTCCCACAGCTTGCCCGGCTCCTGGGCCACGCGGGCGTAGTTCTCGCGGAAGGCCTTGCCCTTCATGGCGTGCTTGAGCAGGGCGTGGATTTCGTCGCTGCTGGGCCAGATCTCGCCCAGGTAGACCGGGCGCCCGCGCCGGCCCAGGCCCACGGGCTCGGTCATCAAGTCCTTGAGCACGGTGCCCGCGATGGCGTAGGCCACCACCAGCGGCGGGCTGGCGAGGAAGTTGGCCTTGAGGTTGGGGTGGATGCGCGCCTCGAAATTGCGGTTGCCCGAGAGCACGGCCGCGCAGACCAGGTCGTTGGCGGTGATGGCCTCGTTGAGCTCGGGCGTGAGGTCGCCCGCGTTGCCGATGCAGGTCGTGCAGCCATAGCCCGCCACGGCAAAGCCCAGCTTTTCGAGGTAGGGCAGCAGGCCGGTCTCGCTGAGGTACTCGGTCACGATGCGCGAGCCCGGCGCCAGCGAGGTCTTGATGTGCGGCTGCACCTTGAGCCCGGCCTGCACCGCCTTCTGGGCCAGCAGACCCGCGGCGAGCAGCACGCTGGGGTTGGAGGTGTTGGTGCAGCTCGTGATGGCGGCGATCAGCACGTCGCCGTGGCCCACGGTGAGCGCCTGCGCAGCGTCTTCGGGCACGGCGCACACCTGCGGTGCCGGGTGCGGCGCCTGCGCGGCGGCGCGCGCGGGGCGGTTGCCCACCATCTCGACCACATTGCGCGCCGCGCCGGGCTGGAGCTGCTGCGCCTCGGCGGCCGCATCGCCCACGCCGCAGCCCACGCGGTAGCGCTGGCCCAGGCGCTCGGCCGGCTGGTTGAAGCCGTTGGCGGCCACGGGCTGGCTGAACAGGGTGGTGAACTGCTGCTTGACCTGCCCCAGCTCGATGCGGTCCTGCGGGCGCTTGGGGCCGGCCAGGCTGGGCGTGACGGTGGACAGGTCCAGCGTGACAACCTCGGAGTAATCGATCTCGCCCGCCCGGGGCACGCCGAACATGTTCTGCGCCTTGAAGTAGGCCTCGAAGGCCTCGATCTCGGCCGCCGTGCGGCCCGTGCCGCGCAGGTAATCGACGGTCTTCTCGTCGACCGGGAAAAAGCCCATGGTCGCGCCGTACTCGGGCGCCATATTGCCGATGGTGGCGCGGTCGGGCACGGAGAGCGTGCGCGTGCCCTCGCCGAAGAACTCCACGAACTTGCCCACCACCTTGTGGCGGCGCAGCAGCTCGGTCACGGTGAGCACCAGGTCGGTGGCCGTGACGCCCTCGCGCAGCCGCCCGGTGAGCTCCATGCCCACCACGTCGGGCGTGAGAAAGTACAGCGGCTGGCCCAGCATGGCGGCTTCGGCCTCGATGCCGCCCACGCCCCAGCCCACGACGCCGATGCCGTTGATCATGGTGGTGTGGCTGTCGGTGCCGACCAGGGTGTCGGGGTAGTACACGCCGTCGGCCGTGCGGTGCACGCCGCGCGCCAGGTATTCCAGGTTGACCTGGTGCACGATGCCGAAGCCCGGCGGCACGACGCGGAAGGTGTCGAAGGCCTGCATGCCCCATTTCATGAACTCGTAGCGCTCGCGGTTGCGCTGGAATTCGAGCTTCATGTTCAGGTCCAGCGCCTTCTTGCTGCCGTAGTGGTCGACCATGATGGAGTGGTCCACCACCAGGTCCACGGGCACCAGCGGCTCGATGCGGCGCGGGTCGCGCCCCAGGCGCGCCGCCGTGCTGCGCATGGCGGCCAGGTCGGCCAGCAGGGGCACGCCGGTGAAGTCCTGCAGCACCACACGCGCCAGCACGAAGGGGATTTCGTCCTGGCGCTCGGCGCGCGGCTGCCACTGGGCCAACTGGGCCACATGCTCCGGGGTGATCTTGCGGCCGTCGCAATGGCGCAGCACGGCCTCAAGCACCACGCGCAGGGACAGGGGCAGGCGCCGCACGCCCGGGTATTGCCGGGCCAATGCAGGCAGGGAAAAGAACCGGCCTTTTTTGCCGGATGCCAGGGCCAGCGGCTTGACCACAGGGGCAAACGGGTGGCGCGGGGTTGCAGTGCGTGTCGCCATGGATCGACCTCCAAGAATGGGTAGAGGCATTTTGGCACTGCTGGCAAAAGCCGCAATGGCCTGGTGGCCGGCGCGGGCATGGGACACCCCTGCCCGGCCAATGGGAAATGGGGAATATCCACCCACCATAAAACAAAAGTCCGCCAGAGGCGGACTTTGCACACGCGGGGCCGGCGGCAGATTCAAATGGCGAATTGCGCGCGGTCCTGGCCGCGAATCCAGTCGGGCGGCTTGCCCCGGCCGGTCCAGGTTTTTCCCGTGGCGGGGTCGCGGTATTTGGGCGCCACCTTGGTGCCGGCGGCGGCACTGCGGCCGCGGGCGGGCGGAAAAACGTCCTGCGGCGTCAAATCAAACTCGGCAACAAGGGCCCGCACCTGCTCGATGGCGCCCGCGATGGCGGCCTGGCGCGCAGCCTTGATGCGCTGCTCCAGCGTTTCGCGCTGCTTGAGGAGTTCTTTGTAATCGTCCATGGTGGTATTGGGGTGGTGGGTGGGTGGTCGCTGAACGGAAAAATTATATACCTGTTTTTAATTATTCTGTCATCTTCTGCGCTGATTGCTGGGCGCCACCCATTATCCGGCCCGGGAATCAAGTCTCGGGATATGCCAGCACCTTGTCAATGCGCTTGCCATCCAAATCGACCACCTCGAATATCCAGCCCGCACAGGCTATGCGCTCACTCACCGCCGGCAAATGCCCCATTTCCGAAAGCAATAAACCCGCCAGGGTGTTATAGCGGCCTTTATCCTCCGAGGGCAGGTCACGAATATCGAGGCGCGCCTTGAGCTCGGCAATGGGCACCAGGCCGTCGAGCAGCCAGGTTCCGTCCTCGCGCAGCACGGCCCAGGCGTCCTGGGGGGCGGCGCTCTGCAATTCACCGGTGATGGCTTCGAGCAGGTCGCGCGGCGTCATGATGCCCTGGACCACGCCGTATTCATCGACCACGAACACCATGCGCCCGGCGCGCTCGCGGAACTGCTCCAGCAGTTCCATGCCGCTCAGGGTCTCGGGGACGAAGGTGGCGGCCTGCACATGCGCGCCGATGGGCTGCGGGTGCGCGGCGCCGAGTTCGAGCAAATGTGCCACGCTGATGATGCCGACCACCTCGTCGAGCGAACCCCGGCACACGGGGTACCACGAATGCGCGCCCATGGTGCTGCCCGCGCTGGCCTGCTGCAGCGCCTCGGCCGGGGTGCAGGCGGCGTCGAGCCAGTGCACGTCGCTGCGCGGCACCATGAGCGAGGTGAGCGGCCGGTCGTCGAGGCGAAAGACGTTCTGCACCATCTGGTGCTCGTGCTGCTCGATGACGCCAGCCTCGCGCCCTTCCTCCAGGCTGGCGGCGATCTCCTCCTCGGTCACGGTGCGCGCGGCGGTGTTGTCCACGCGCAGCACGGCGAGCACGCCCTGGGTGGAGAGCGAGAGCAGGCGCACGAAGGGCTTGGCCACGCGCGCCACCCAGGCCATGGGGCGCGCCATCAGGCGCGAGACGGCCTCGGGGTAGAGCTGCCCGATGCGCTTGGGCACGAGCTCGCCGAAGACAATGGTGATGAAGGTGATGAGCGTGACCACGATGGCCGTGGCCACGATGCTGGCGCCCCCCTTGGGCATGCCCAGAGACAGCAGCAGGGCGGAGAGATCGTCGCTGAACGCCGCCTCGCCGATGATGCCGTTGAGCATGCCGATGGAAGTGATCCCCACCTGCACCGAGGAAAGGAACTGCGTGGGGTTGTCGAGCAGGCCCAGGGCCGCCTGCGCGCCCTTGTCGCCGGCCTGGGCCATGGCCGACAGGCGTGCCTTGCGGCTGGAGGCGAGCGCCAGCTCGGACATGGCGAAGAGGCCATTGAGCAGCGTCAGCAAGGCAATCAGCAGAAAATCCATACCGCAAAAGTTACAAAAATCACCATGGCACTTTACTGTATCGGCGATGTGCAGGGCTGCGACGCCGCGCTGGCGCGCCTGCTCGAACGCATCGACTTCTCTCCCAGCCGCGACACGGTCTACCTGCTGGGCGACCTGGTCAACCGCGGTCCCGACTCCGCCGCCGTGCTGCGCCGCTGCATGGCGCACGAGGGCGCGCTGCGCTGCCTGCTGGGCAACCACGACCTGCACCTGCTGGCCGCGGCGCACGGTGCGCGCGCGCCCTCGCGCCGCGACACGCTGGACTCGGTGCTGCAGGCACCCGACCGCGCGGCCCTGCTCGAATGGCTGCGCCGCCAGCCCCTGGCTATGGCGCACCCGCACGGTGGCGCCACGCTGACCCTGCTGCACGCCGGCGCCCTGCCCGCCTGGAGCGCGGACGATGTGCTGCGCCTGGCCGGCGAGGTGCACGCCGTGCTGCGCAGCAGCGATCTGCCCGGTTTTCTGCAGCAGATGTACGGCAACCAGCCCGACCGCTGGAGCGAGCAGCTCGGCGGCATCGAGCGCCTGCGCGTGATCGTCAACGCGCTCACGCGGCTGCGCTTTTGCTCGCCCGCGGGGGTGATGGATTTCGAGAGCACCGAAAGCGCCCAGCAGGCACCCGCCGGCTTGCTGCCCTGGTTCGACGTGCCGGGCCGGCGCACGGCCGGCAGCCTGCTGGCCTTCGGGCATTGGTCCACGCTGGGCCATCTGAACCGGCCCGACCTGCTGGCGCTGGACACCGGCTGCGTGTGGGGCGGGCAGCTCAGCGCGGTGCGCTTTGGCGCCACGCTGGCCGAGCGCGAACTGCTGCAGGTGCCCTGCCCGCAGGCGCAGCGCCCGGGCTGAGCACCGTTTGCTATATTATTGATAGCTGTTCGCGTTTTCTGGTTGGGCATCAGAGGCCTGTTTGACCTCAAATGCCCCACCAGGCTCAGGCCGTGACGTCGGGGGCCTTGAACAGCGCGGCGAGCTTGCGCTTGGACGCCTTGATGTTGGGCGAGACGCGGCCCTTGGGGGTGCGGTCGGCGGCCTCCCAGGCGGGCTGGGGCAGGTCGGCGGGGGCCTCGTAGGGCTGTTCGAAGAAGGGGTCGCGCGGCGCGGCCGGGGCGACGCGCGCAGCGCTGCGCGGGGCACGGGCTGCACGCGGCTCGGCGGGCGCCTCGTCGCCGCCCTGCCAATGGCGCCGGCCATCGTTGATGCGGCCGCGCGGGCGGTCCTCGTCGTATTCCAGCGCCTCGACCTCGATCTTCTTCTTGAGCAGCTTCTCGATGTCGGCCACCAGGCGCGCATCGCTGCCCGAGACCAGTGTCACCGCCAGGCCCGAGGCCCCGGCGCGGCCCGTGCGGCCGATGCGGTGCACGTAGTCCTCGGCGTTGAAGGGTACGTCGAAGTTGAACACCGCAGGCACGTCCTTGATGTCCAGGCCGCGCGCGGCCACGTCGGTGCATACGAGCAGATCGACCGCCCCCTGCTTGAAGGCATCCAGCGCCTTGAGGCGCTCGTCCTGGCTCTTGTCGCCGTGCAGCGCGGTCGTCTTGAGGCCCTCGCGCTCCAGGCTGCGGGCCAGGCGCGCGCAGCCGAGCTTGCTGTTGACGAAGATGAAGGCCTGCTTGAGCCCGCGCGTGCGCAGCACCTGGTGCACGGCGCGGCGCTTGTCCTCGTCGCCCACGCTGTAGAAATGCTGCTCCACGGTGGAAGCCGTCTCGTTGGGCCGCGCGACCTCGATGGTCACCGGGTCCTGCAGGTAGCTGCCCGCCAGGCGCTTGATCTCGGGCGAGAAGGTGGCCGAGAACAGCAGCGTGGTGCGCTGCTTGGGCAGGTAGGACAGGATGCGCTGCAGGTCGGGCAGGAAGCCGATGTCGAGCATGCGGTCGGCCTCGTCGAGCACCACGTACTCGACCTGGTTGAGCACGGCGTTCTTGGCCTCGATGTGGTCCAGCAAGCGGCCGGGCGTGGCCACTAGCACCTCGACGCCCTTCTTCAGCTCCAGCGTCTGGGGCTTCATGTCCATGCCGCCGAACACCACGGTGCTGCGCAGCTTGGTGTACTTGGCGTAGAGCGCGATCTGCTGGGCCACCTGGTCGGCCAGCTCGCGCGTGGGCAGCAGCACCAGTGCGCGCACCGGATGGCGCGCGGGCGAGGCCGAGCTGTTTTCATGCTTGAGCAGGCGCTGCAGCAGCGGCAGCGAGAACGCCGCCGTCTTGCCCGTGCCCGTCTGCGCCGCGCCCATCACGTCCTTGCCCGTGAGCACCACGGGAATGGCCTGGGCCTGGATGGGCGTCATGGTCTCGTAGCCCATGTCGGCCACGGCACGCTTGAGCGGTTCCGCCAGCGATAGATTGGAATAGGAAGTGGTCATGTAACCCGGTATTGTCGCACTGCGAGGCGCAAACGCCCAGGCGCGGCGTCCGGGGGGCCGGGCACAGGCCGCGTGCGCTATGGTCTCCATAGCTGTCGAGGCAGAACCAGCGCGCCCTGCAGCGGTGTCTTGCCCTGCGAGGGCGCAGCGCTGCACACGGCGCGCGTCCATGCTAAAGTTTTTGCACCCCGGCGCCGCAAGCCGCTGGCCCCGGCGGCCGGCAGGCCCGGCCGCCCTGCTGCAACCCCTTGACCCACCATGCCGATGGCCCTGCCCCCACCCCTGCTGTCCAGCCTGCGCCGTGCCCTGCTCCTGGCGGGCTGCGCCGGCCTTGCCGCGTGTTCCTCCCTGCATGCGCCCGGCCCGGGCTGCGCCGCCGTGGCGCCCAGCGTGGCCGCCACGCTGCCGGCCATCGACGGCTTCATGATCGACAAGGACGACCCCAGCCAGTACGCCTCCTGGCTGGGGCGCAAGCTGGCCGACGGGCGGCTGATGCGCGAGCCCATCAACATGATCGTCATCGACGCCGCGGCCGGCAGCGACGAGGACGCTGCGCGCCGCCTGGTCGACGCCTTCAGCCGCGCGGGCTACGCCCCGCGCCCGGGCCACAGCAGCGGCTACTCCGGCAGGATGGACGGCAAGCTGTATGCCCAGCAGCCGGCCCTCAAGGACCACGCCTTCTCCGACTATATGTGGGCCTTCTCCAACAACCATGCGCGCTTCTTCGGCCCCTACCCGGGGGCGGCGGGGCGCGTGTGGATAGGCGCCTCCAGCCGCGAAAAGGGCGTGGCGCACGACTACGTGTCCTTCCGCCAGTCGCGCAACAGCATGCAGGCCGCGCTGGTGCAGCACGCGGGCGTGCGCTACCTCGGCTGCCTGGGCCTGGACAACCGGCTCGACCTGGCCAGCGAGCAGACCGGCGACCATGACGGCTACGCAAGTGTGTTGAGGATCGAATGAAAAAAAACCTGACCGCGTCCCTGGCCGCCGCCTGCGCGGGCGTGCTGCTGACCCTGGGCCCTGGCCTGCCCGCGCAGGCCGAACCGGCGGCGCCCAGCTTTCGCCTGCGCCTGTCGGGCGCGCTGAACGGCCAGTTCCACATTCCACAGGTGCAGTGGGCGCGTGTGCAGAGCGACCCGGCGCGGACCCAGGCAAGCATCGGCCTGTTCACCGATCCGCCTTCGGACCACCTGCCCTTTGACCTGGCCGTGGTGCTGGGCGACTTTCGCGCAGCCGCGCTGCAGCCCGGGCGCTACGCCGTGCTGCCGCTGCACCGGGACATGCCGGCCGCCGTACCGGACGGCAAGCGCGGCTTCATGGTCCTCGTCCCCACGGGGCAGCAACTGCCGCGGACCGAGTACGTCACCCGATCGGGCGAGTTCATCGTGGAGACGGTCGACAGCCGCCACATCGCCGGGCGCTTCGTGCTGCAGCTCGCCACCGCGGACGGCAGCCGCGCCCTCCAGGCCGAGGGCGATTTCCGGCAGTCGCTGGACTGACCGGCCCGGCTCATTCGAGCACGGCGCGCAACTGCTGCGTCGTGGCGGCCAGGCGGCGCGTGCCGATCTGCGCCAGGCCGGCCATGACGATGAGCGCCTGCTCGGGGTACTGCTGCACCCAGGCGTCGAAATCCGCGCGTGCCAGGCGCACCACGCGCGCCTTGCCATGCTCGGTGCCGGCGCAGGCCGAGCGCGGCGCGCCGCTGAGGAAGGCCATCTCGCCAAACGCCATGCCCGGCCCCACCGTGGCCAGACGCAGCCCCTGGGCGGCCGGCCACTGCGTGACCAGGGTGACGTGGCCCGAGAGCACCACGAGCAGATCGCGGTCCGTATCCCCCGTGGCGAACACCAGGCTGTGCGGCGCCACGGACTGGGTGCGCAGGCGCACCTCCAGCGCCTGGCGCGCGGCGGGCGCCAGACCCTCGCCCAGCTCGCCCAGCGGGCCCGGGCTGCCGTCGCGCACGCGCAGATGCGCCGGACGCTGGTCCAGGATCTGCACCTCGGCCCATTCGAGGGCGCGGTCCAGGTCGGCAAAACTGCGCACCGTGCTGCCGACCTGCGCCTGGGCCAGGGGGTCCAGCGAGGCCACGGCCAGGGCGATGCCCTGCTGCTGCAGGTCGCGCACCAGCGCACGCAATTGCGCCAGGGCCGTGCTGTCCCACGAAGGCACGCGCGCGGCGTTGAGCACCACCCAGCGGTGACGCGGCAGCAGCAGCGCGCGCACCTGCTCGGACAGGTGCGCCGCGACGCCGAAGGACATCACGCCCTGCACCTCGAACACCGCCACCTGGTTCATGTGCTGCGCCACCCAGCCCTCGGTGGCCGCGCGGCGCAGGCGGCGCGAGCGCAGCTCACCGTCCAGCCGCACATGGCGCAGCACCGTGCTGGCCGAGTCGCGCAGCAGCGCGAGCGTGGCCACCACCAGCCCAGCCACCAGCGCGACCGCGCCACTGAACACGGCGAACACCAGCGCCACCAGCCAGCTCTGCACCCAGGTGATGCGCGCCTGGCGCGCAGGGCGCGCCGACCACAGCGGCCGCGGCACCTGCCACAACCCGGCCAGGATCAGGCCGCCGGCCAGGCTGGCCATGGGCAGCCAGTGCAGCCACCAGGCCCCGGTGCACGCCACCCCCAGCATGATGGCCGCGTGCCAGCGCGGCGCCGCGCGCGAGGCCCCGGCCTCGGCCAGCACGATGCGCGAGCGCGAGGCGCTGGTGGAGGCCGGGATCAGGCCCGCCAGCGCGCACAGCGCACCCAGCAGGCTCTCGCGCCGCAAAATGGCGTTGGCATCGCTGCGCAGGCCGTGTTCCAGCTCCAGCTCCTGCTGGAAGACCAGCACCTCCAGGCTGTTGACCATGGCCATGAGCAGGGCCAGCGTGACCAGGGCCTGGCCCTGGGCCTGGGCCAGCGCCAGCCAGGGGATGCCGCCCCAGCCGGGCCACAGCGGCCCGGCAAACGGGCCCGGCGGGGCCGCGGCCACGAACACCTCGCCCCAGCCCCATGGCCCCGCCCCGGCCACCGCCAGGGACACCAGCACCACGGCGGCCAGCAAGCCCGGCACCTGCGGCCAGCGCCGGCGCAGCCCCCAGGCCAGCAGCACCACCGCCAGCGCCGCCAGGGCGTTCCAGGGCATGCGCGCATCGCCCAGGGAGCCGGCGCCAAAGCCCGTGCGCACCTGGCCGAACACCATGGACAGGCCCACGCCCGCGGCGAAGCCGTGCGTCACCGAAATGGGCAGAAAACGCGCCGCCGAAGCTAGGCGCAGCACGCCCAGCATGCCCTGGAACACAAAGGCCAGGGCCACCGTCGCCCCCGTCACGGCCAGCACCTGCGGCCCCTGCAGCCCCAGGCTGGGCGCCGCGCCCTGCACCGTGGCCAGCACGGCGGCGAACAGCAGCGCCACCACGGTGGACGGGGCATAGACCACGCCGGCGCGCGGCAGCACCAGCGTGAGCAGCAGGCCCGGCAGCGCCGCCGACCACAGCGCCTGCGCGGCCAGCGAATGTGCCCCGGCCAGCGGGGCGAAGGCCAGCAGGCCCAGGCCCACGGCGTGCGGCACGGTCACCGCGGCGGCGGACCATGCCGCGGCCCGGACCGTTGACGGATTCTCTTGCAGGGGCGGCTGTGCCGACGGTGTGCGCCCCGAAGGTGCCATCGCCATGGGCCGCGTCAGAGCGAACGCGCCCCGAAGGTATCGCAGGCGCGCACGCTGCCCTGCTGCAGGCCCGTGGAGAACCAGCGCTGGCGCTGCGCGCTGGTGCCGTGGGTGAAGGACTCGGGCACCACGGCGCCGCCGCTGGCGCGCTGCAGCGCGTCGTCGCCGATCTTGGCGGCGGCGTTCATGGCTTCCTCCACATCGCCCTGTTCCAGGATCTGGCGCGCATTCTGGGCGTGGTGCGCCCACACCCCGGCGAAGCAGTCGGCCTGCAGCTCCAGGCGCACGGACAGGCGGTTGTATTCGGCCTGGCTGACGCGGCCCCGCATCTGCTCCATCTTGGCGCTGATGCCCAGCAGGTTCTGCACATGGTGGCCCACCTCGTGGGCGATCACGTAGGCCTGGGCGAAGTCGCCCGGCGCGCCAAGGCGGCTCTTGAGGGTTTCGTAGAAGCCCAGGTCGATGTAGACCCTCTGGTCGGCCGGACAGTAGAACGGCCCCATGGCCGCCTGCCCCGTGCCGCAGGCCGTGGGCGTGGCCCCGCGAAACAGCACCAGCCGCGGCTCCTGGTAGCTGCCCCCGGCCTGGCGGAACACGCCGTGCCACACATCCTCGGTATCGGCCAGCACGGTGGAGACGAAGCGCGCCAGGGTGTCATCGGCCGGCGGGCGCTGCGCCGGCGCCTGCTGCACCTGGGCCGGCGGGCCGCCCGCGCCGCTGAGCAGGCCCAGCAGGGTGAGCGGGTTGATGCCCAGCAGCCAGCCGCCCAGCAGGGCGATGACGATGGTGCCGATGCCGATGCCGCGCCCACCCGGGAGGGGAAATCCGCCGCCGCTGCCGCGCCGGTCTTCCACATTGTCCGATTCCCGGTTGCCTTCCCATTTCATGGCCTGCTCCTGTGCTGCCTCAGCATATTACGCGCCACCCGCGCAGCCTGCGCGGGCCGCTACCATGGCGACCATGGCCCCGACCCACACCCACGCGCCCCTGCTGCTCACGGGCTTCGACCCGTTCGGCGGCGACGCCGTCAACCCGAGCTGGCTGGTGGCGCGCGCGCTGCACGGCCAGCGCATTGCCGGCCACACGGTGGTGGCGGCGCAACTGCCCACCGTCTTCGGGGCGGCGCAGGAACAGTTGCAGGCCTTGCTGGCGTTGCACCGCCCGGCTCTGGTGCTGTGCCTGGGGCAGGCGGGCGGGCGCGCCGCGCTGTCGGTCGAGCGCGTCGCCATCAACCTCATCGACGCCCGCATCCCCGACAACCAGGGCGCGCAGCCCCTGGACGCCCCCGTGGCGCCGGACGGCCCGGCGGCCTACTTCGCCAGCCTGCCCGTCAAGGCGCTGCGGCGCGCCGTGCAGCAGGCCGGGCTGCCCTGCGAGGTGTCGCAGACGGCGGGCACCTTCGTGTGCAATGCGGTGTTCTACGGCCTGCTGCACCAGCTCGCTGCTGGCGCCGCAGCCGGGGCGCGCGGCGGCTTCGTGCACGTGCCCTGGCTGCCGGAGCAGGGCGCGCCCGCCATGCAGCTGCGCGACATGGTGCGCGGCGTGCACGCCATGCTGTGGGCCGCCGTGCTGCACCGGCAGGACATCGCCGCGGGCGCGGGCGCCCTGCACTGACGGCCGGGGTCAGGCCCGCGGCAGGGTGACGCCGTGCTGGCCCTGGTACTTGCCACCGCGGTCCTTGTACGAGACCTCGCAGACGTCGTCCTTGTCGCTCTCGAAGAACAGCACCTGGGCGCAGCCCTCGCCAGCGTAGATGCGCGCGGGCAGCGGCGTGGTGTTGGAGAACTCCAGCGTCACGTAGCCTTCCCATTCGGGCTCGAAGGGCGTGACGTTGACGATGATGCCGCAGCGCGCGTAGGTGCTCTTGCCCAGGCAGACGGTGAGCACGTTGCGCGGGATGCGAAAGTATTCGACGGTGCGCGCCAGCGCGAAGCTGTTGGGCGGGATGATGCAACTGTCGCCCTCGAAATCGACGAAGCTTTTCTCGTCGAAGTTCTTGGGATCGACCACCGTGCTGTGGATGTTGGTGAACACCTTGAATTCGGGCGCGCAGCGGATGTCGTAGCCGTAGCTGCTGGTGCCGTAGCTGATGATCCTGCGGCCATCGGCCTCGCGCACCTGGCCGGGCTCGAAGGGCTCGATCATGCCGTGCTCGGCCGCCATGCGGCGGATCCATTTGTCGCTCTTGATGCTCATGCTGCGGGCTCCTCGCCAGGTACTATGGTTTTGATAGCTGGTAGCGCTCGGCCATCAAGCGCCAGGGGCATATTTTGCCTGTGAAATCACGGTTTGCTCCACGAGCCGGTCGTCGCCCAGCACGATCAGGGCGAACAGCAGCTCGTCCAGGCTGGCGGCCTGCGCCGTGCGCCGCGCCAGCAGCGGCGTGGCCTGGGGGTTGAGCACGATGAAGTCGCCCTCGCAGCCGGGCTGCAAATTGCCGATCACGCCCTCCAGGCCCAGGGCGCGCGCCGCGCCCGCCGTGTGCTGCCACCACAGGTGCTGGGGCGGCAGGCTCAGGCCGGGCTTGGTCTGGCCCTCGCGCCCCACGGTGTAGGCCGCGAGCATGGTGCGGAACGGCGAGAAGCTCGTGCCCCCGCCCACGTCGCTGGCCAGGCCGTAGGCAAAGCCCGCACGGTCGGCCGCCTGGTAGTCGAAGAAGCCGCTGCCCAGGAACAGATTGCTCGTGGGGCTGACGGCGGCGGCCGTGCGGCGCTCGCGCATCAGGGCGCGGTCGTCCGCGTCGAAGTGGATGCAGTGCGCATACACGGCGCGCTCACGCATCAGGCCGAAGCCGTCGTACACCGCGAGGTAGCTGCGCGCGCGCGGGTAGAGCTCGCGCACCCAGCGCACCTCGTCCAGGTTCTCGGCCACGTGCGACTGGATCCACACGTCCGGGTACTGCGCCGCGAGCTTGCCCGCGCCGCGCAGTTGCGCCGGGCTGCTGGTGGGGGCAAAGCGCGGCGTGATGGCGTAGCCCAGCCGGTCCACGCCATGCCAGCGCCCGATCAGGTCCTCGGTATCGATCAGGCTTTGCTCGGTGTCGTCGCGCACGCCGTCGGGCGAATGGCGGTCCTGCAGCACCTTGCCGGTCATCAGGCGCAGTTGCCGGTGCCGTGCCTCGGTGAACAGGGCATCGACCGAGTGCGGGTGCGAGGTGGCGAAGGCCAGCGCCGTGGTGACGCCATTGCGCAGCAGCTCGTCGAGGAAGAACCCGGCCACCTGGGCGGCGTAGCCCTGGGCGGCAAAGCGCTTTTCGTGCGGGAAGGTGTAGTTCTCCAGCCAGGGCAGCAGGCCCTCGGCGGGCGAGCCGATCACGTCGGTCTGCGGGTAGTGGACATGCATGTCCACGAAACCGGGCGCGATGATGCGCCCGCTCCAGTGCGTGACCGGGTGCCCGGCGAATTGCGGTGCCAGTGCGTGCCAGGCACCGGCGGCCTGCACGCGCTGGCGGCCTGCAGCGTCGGGGCCGATGGCCAGCAGGCCATCCTCGTCGTACAAGGCCTGGCCATCCTCGGCAAAGCGCAACAGGGCGGAACGGTAGATGTGCATGGCTGCAAGCTTACCGGAGCCGCTGGTTCCTGAGCACCTTCATGCTCCCCCCACGCTGCGCCCCGCCCACAGCCTATGCCACAGGCGCGGCCCAGACCAGGGCCACCGTGCAAGGGCCGCCCCGCAGCACCGGTGGCGTTCCCCCTCCGCGCAGCGCAGCGAAGCAGAGAGGGGGGAAGGCGCCGAAGGCGACTCAGGGGGGTGCGTCAAATATGCACCGCGTGCCCCAGCGCGCGCAGCGCCGCCTCCTGCACCGCCTCGCCCAGCGTGGGATGGGCGTGGATGGTGCCCGCCACGTCCTCCAGCCGCGCGCCCATCTCCATGGACTGGGTGAAGGCCGCGGCCAGCTCGGCCACGCCCTGGCCCACGGCCTGCCAGCCGAGGATCAGGTGATCGCTCTTGCGCGCCACCACGCGCACGAAGCCGCCGGTGGCCTCCAGCGTCATGGCGCGGCCGTTGGCGGAGAAGGGGAAGGCGGCGTCTATGCAGTCCAGCCCCGCGGCGCGCGCCTCGCCCGGCGTCCTGCCCACGACCACGACCTCGGGGTCGGTGAAGCACACGGCCGGGATGGCCATGGGCTCGAAGCGCCGGTTCTGACCCGCGATCTGCTCGGCCACGCACTCGCCCTGCGCCATGGCGCGGTGCGCCAGCATGGGCTCGCCGGTGACGTCGCCGATGGCCCAGACGTTGCGCATGGAGGTGCGGCACTGCGCATCCACGGCCAGGTAGCGGCCATTCATGTCGAGCAGCAGCGACTCCAGCCCGAAGCCCGCGGTGCGCGGCCTGCGCCCCACGGCGACGAGCACGCGCTCGGCGGGCAGGGCGAACTCGTCGGCACGCGCGTTGCGCACATGCACGCCGTGCTTGGCGTCGTAGCCCTGCACGCTGCAGCCCAGGTGCAGCACCACGCCGCTCTTTTGCAGGGCATCGAGCACGGGCTGGGTCAGCTCCTCGTCGTAGCTGGGCAGCACGCGCTGCGCGGCCTCGACCACCGTGACCTCCACGCCCAGCTTGCGGTAGGCCATGCCCAGCTCCAGCCCGATGTAGCCCGCGCCGACCACCACCAGGCGCTTGGGGACCACGTCGGGCGAGAGCGCGTCCGTCGACGACCAGATGGCGCCGCCGAACGGCATGCTGGGCAGCTCCACGGGCTCGGAGCCCGTGGCCAGCAGCAGGTGTTCGCAGCGCACGCGCACGGCCTCGCCGCCCTCGGCCTGCACGGTCACGGTCTTGCCGTCCTCGATGTGCGCCCAGCCCTTGAGCACCTGCACGCCGGCCTTGCGCAGCAGGCCGCCGACGCCGCCGGAGAGGCGCTTGACGATGCCGTCCTTCCAGCGCACGGTCTGCGCGATGTCGATGCTGGGTTCCTGCACCTTGATGCCCAGCGGCGCGCCGTGGGCCTGGTGGCGTGCAGCCTCGAACGCGTGCGCGGCGTGGATCAGCGCCTTGGACGGGATGCAGCCGATGTTCAGGCAGGTTCCGCCCAGGTGCGCGCCCTCCGCGAGCACGGTGGGAATGCCCAGTTGCCCGGCACGGATGGCGGCCACATAGCCGCCGGGGCCGCCGCCGATGACCAGCAGGCGGGTGGTGATTTCTTTCATGTGTATTCCTCCCGCTTCACTCGACGAACAGCAGGGCCGGGGTTTCGAGCAGCGCGCGCAGGGCCTGGATGAAGCGCGCCGCGTCCATGCCGTCGACCACGCGGTGGTCGAACGAGGACGAGAGGTTCATGAGCTGGCGCGCCACCACCTGGCCGTTGCGGAACATGGGGCGCTCGACCATGCGGTTGACGCCGACGATGGCGACCTCGGGGTGGTTGATGACCGGCGTGCTGGCGATGCCGCCCAGCGCCCCCAGGCTGGTGAGGGTGATGGTCGAGCCCGAGAGCTCCTCGCGCGCGGCCTTGCCCGTGCGCGCGCCCTCGGCCACGCGCGCGATGCCCGCGGCGCAGGCCCACAGGTCCAGCGCCTCGGCATGGCGCAGCACCGGCACCATGAGGCCGCCGTCGGTCTGCGTGGCCACCCCCAGGTGCACGGCCGCGTGGCGCGTGACCACGCCGGCCTCGTCGTCGAAGCGCGCGTTGATCTGCGGGAAATCACGCAAGGACAGCACCATGGCGCGCACCAGGAAGGGCAGCAGCGTGAGCTTGCCGCGTGTGGCGCCGTGGATGCGGTTGAGCTGCTGGCGGAGCTGCTCCAGCTCGGTCACGTCCACCTCTTCCACGTAGCTGAAATGCGGGATGCGGCGCTTGGCCTCCTGCATCTTCTGCGCGATCTTGCGGCGCAGGCCGATGACGGGCACCGGCTCTTCGCCATGGCGCTCCACATAGGGCGAGGCGCCCTGCCCGGCCGGCTGGCCCTGGCCGGCGGCGTAGGCGTCCAGGTCCTCGTGCACGATGCGGCCCGCGGGGCCGCTGCCGTGCACGTAGCGCAGGTCCACGCCCATGTCCTGGGCGCGCCGGCGCACGGCGGGCGAGGCGAGCGGGCGCTCGCCTTCCTTGCGCACCACGGCGGGCGTGCCGCGCGGCGCCGCAGCCGGGCGCAGCGACGCAGGCACGGGTGCGGGCGTCGCCGCCGCCACAGGGGCCGCAGGCGGCACAGGTGCGGTCTGCATGGCCGCTGGCGCTACAGAAACAGGAGCTGCTGGCGCTTGATGGGCGGTCGCTGGAGCCGGATTTTCCTTCAAATTCCCCTCACCCTCGACCTCCAGGCGCACCAGCTCGGCGCCCACGGCCATGACCTGGCCGGGGCTGCCTCCCAGCGCCAGCACCTTGCCATGCGTGGGCGAGGGCACCTCGACGGTGGCCTTGTCGGTCATCACGTCGGCCAGGTGCTGGTCTTCACTCACGCGGTCGCCCGGCTGCACGTGCCAGGAGACCAGTTCCACTTCGGCAATGCCCTCGCCAATGTCGGGCACGCGGATCACGTAGATACCCATGGCTTCAGCCCTCCACCGCGCGTTTCAAGGCCGCGCCCACGCGCGCCGGCCCGGGGAAATACGCCCATTCCTGGGCATGCGGGTAGGGGGTGTCCCAGCCCGTCACGCGCTCGATGGGCGCCTCCAGGTGGTAGAAGCAATGCTCCTGCACCAGCGCGGCGAGCTCGGCGCCGAAGCCGCTGGTGCGCGTGGCCTCGTGCACCACCACGCAGCGGCCGGTCTTCTGCACCGAAGCGACGATGGTCTCCAGGTCCAGCGGCCAGAGGCTGCGCAGGTCGATGATCTCGGCGTCTATGCCCGCCTCGCGCGCGGCCGCGTCGCTGACCCAGACCATGGTGCCGTAGGTGAGCACCGTCACGGCCTGGCCCGGCCGGAACACGGCCGCGCTGGTCAGGGGCACCTGGTAATAGCCCTCGGGCACCAGGCCCCGCTCGTGCTTGGACCAGGGCACGACCGGCTTGTCGTGGTGGCCGTCGAACGGGCCGTTGTACAAGCGCTTGGGCTCCAGGAAGATCACCGGGTCCTGGCACTCGATGGACGAGATCAGCAGGCCCTTGGCGTCGTAGGGGTTGCTGGGCATCACCGTGCGCAGGCCGCAGACATGGGTGAAGAAGGCCTCGGGGCTCTGGCTGTGCGTCTGCCCGCCGTAGATGCCGCCGCCGCAGGGCATGCGGATCACCATGGGGGCGGAAAAATCCCCGGCCGAGCGGTGGCGCAGGCGCGCCGCCTCGGAGACGATCTGGTCCGTGGCCGGGTAGAAGTAGTCGGCGAACTGGATCTCGACCACTGGCTTGAGGCCATAGGCCGCCATGCCGATGGCCGTGCCGACGATGCCCGATTCGGAGATCGGCGCGTCGAAGCAGCGCGTCTTGCCGTACTTGGCCTGCAGGCCCTCGGTGACGCGGAACACGCCGCCGAAGTAGCCCACGTCCTCGCCGTAGACGATGACGTTGTCGTCGCGCCCCATCATCACGTCCAGGCCCGAACGCAGGGCCTGGATCATGGTCATGGGAACGCCTGCCGGGTCTTGCTGGTGCTGTGCCATGGCTCAGACCCCCATTTGCTGGCGCTGCCGGCGCAGGTGCTCCGGCATCTGGTGGTACACGTCGTCGAAGATCGCGGCCGCGCTGGGCACGCGCCCGTCGAGCAGGGTGCCGTGGCTCTCGGCCTCCTTCTGCGCGGCGACGACTTCGGCCTCCAGCGCCTTCTGGGCCTGCTCGTGCTGCGCCTCGCTCCACTCGCCGATGGCGATCAGATGCTTCTTCAGGCGCTCGATGGGGTCACCCAGGGGGAAGCGCTGCCAGTCATCGGCAGGGCGGTACTTGGAGGGATCGTCCGAGGTGGAGTGCGGCCCGGCGCGGTAGGTCTCCCACTCGATGAGCGTGGGGCCCTGGTTGGCGCGCGCACGCTCGGCCGCCCACTGCGAGGCGGCGTACACGGCCAGGAAGTCGTTGCCGTCGACACGCAGCGAGGCGATGCCCACGCCCACGCCGCGCTGGGCGAAGGTCGTGCCCTCGCCGCCCGCGATGGACTGGAAGGTGGAGATGGCCCACTGGTTGTTGACCACGTTGATGATCACCGGCGCGCGGTACACGTGGGCGAAGGTGAGCGCGGTGTGGAAGTCGCTCTCGGCCGTGGAGCCGTCGCCGATCCAGGCGGAGGCGATTTTCGTGTCGCCCTTGATCGCCGAAGCCATGGCCCAGCCCACGGCCTGGGGCACCTGGGTGGCGAGGTTGCCCGAGATGGAGAAAAAGCCCGCGCGCTTGTACGAGTACATCACCGGCAGCTGGCGGCCCTTGATCGGGTCGCGCTCATTGCTCATGAGCTGGCAGATCAGCTCCACCAGGGAGATGTCGTCACGCGCCAGCAGCAGGCCCTGCTGGCGGTAGGTGGGAAAGCACATGTCGCCGTCCTGCAGCGCCATGGAATGGGCCACGGCGATGGCCTCCTCGCCCAGGCACTGCATGTAGAAGGAGAGCTTCTTCTGGCGCTGGGCGAGCAGCATGCGCGCGTCGAAGATGCGCGTCTTCATCATCGCGCGCAGGCCGCGGCGCAGGCGCTCGGGGTGGATGGCGGGGGCCCAGGGACCGACGGCCTGGCCGTCGTCGTCCAGCACGCGCACCAGGCTGTCCGCCAGGTCGGCGGTGTCGGCCGGGGAGGTGTCTGTGGGGGGTCGGCGTATGGCGCCGGCAGGCGAGACGCTGAGGTAGGAGAAGTCTGTCTTGCAACCCGGCCGCCCAGTCGGCTCGGGCACATGCAGCTTGAGGGCTGTGTGCGGTGTCATCCACGGTCTCCAGGCACGCGATTGTGTCGCGCGGCTTGTTTCGGACTGAAGCGGCGGGCCGGGTTGCGGCACGCCGTTCACGCTTGCGCGGGTAGCGCAGCCGCGGATTCTATGCCGGCAAACACCCTGCCGCCAACCAGGGCATCGGCAGGACGACCCTGCACGACCTCTGTCCTGCCAGGAGGCATGGTGCTCCCGGGCGCAGCCCGGTGGGAGGGCACAAACCCTGGGGGCAAAGAGACCGCCTGAGGGTGGACAGCCCTACACTCGCAGTCTGCGGGCGCATCTGGTCGCGCCCCAGCCACCCAGAGCCTGCGCCATGCCCCTGTTCGTCGATACCTCGCCCCCCGGCCAATGCCTGTTCTGCCGCCTCGTGGCGGGAGAGATCCCTTCGGCGCGCGTGCACGAAGACGCGCTGACCCTCGCCTTCATGGACATCGGCCAGGTCAACCCCGGCCATGTGCTCGTAGCCACCCGGCGCCACGCGGCGACGCTGCTGGACATCACGCCGCAAGAGGCTGCCGCCGTGCTGCAGACGGCCCAGCGCGTGGCCCGCGCCGTCCAGCAGGTGTTCGACCCTCCGGGCATCACCCTGCTGCAGGCCAATGGCCGCGAGGGCGACCAGACGGTGTTCCACTTCCACATGCATGTGGTGCCGCGCCACGCGGGCGACGGCATTGCCCTGTCCTGGCCGCGCAAGAACCCCGACCCGGCCATGCTGCAGGACTACGCCCGCCGCCTGGCCGCGGCCATGGCTCCGGCGCCCTGAGCGCCCGCTGAACCCCTGCGCTGCCGCAGGGCGTGCCGCAGCGCTCAGTCGTACTCGACGAAGCGCTCGAAACTCTCCTTGAGCCTGTGCTGCCAGGCGCGCTTGTCGGCCGCGCTGGCAAAACTGGCCTCGAAGCTGTTGCTGGCCAGCTCGTAGGCGTGGCGTGCGCCCATGCCGGTGGCGGCGAAGACCTGCGTGAAGTTGTCGTTGATGTAGCCGCCGAAGTAGGCCGGGTCGTCCGAGTTGACCGTGGCGCACAGGCCGGCATCGAGCAACTGGCGCAGCTTGTGGTCCCGGAGGTCCGGGAACACGCGCAGCTTCTGGTTGGACAGCGGGCACACTGTGAGCGGCACGCGGCTGCTGGCCAGGCGCTGCAGGAGCGCGGCGTCCTGGAAGGCCTGCACGCCGTGGTCTATGCGCTCGACCTGGAGCACGTCGAGCGCGCTCCAGATGTAGGCGGGCGGCCCCTCCTCGCCCGCATGGGCCACCCGGTGCAGGCCCAGCTCGCGGCAGCGCGCGAACACGCGCGCGAACTTCTCGGGCGGATGGCCCAGCTCGCTGCTGTCCAGGCCCACGCCGATGAACTTGTCCTGCAGTGGCAGCGCCTGCTCCAGCGTGGCAAAGGCCTCCTCCTCGCTCAGGTGGCGCAGAAAGCACAGGATCAGGCTGGCGCTGATGCCCAGCAGGGTGCGCGCGTCCTCGCAGGCGCGGTGCAGGCCCATGATGACGGTCTCTATGGGCACGCCGCGCGCCGTGTGCGTCTGCGGGTCGAAGAAGATCTCGGCGTGCACCACGTTGTCGGCCACGGCGCGCGCCAGGTAGGCGCGCGCCATGTCGTAGAAGTCCTGCTCGTGCAGCAGCACGCTGGCGCCGGCGTAGTAGATGTCGAGGAAGCTCTGCAGATCGGTGAAGGCGTAGGCGCTGCGCAGCTCCTGCACGCTGGCGTAGGGCAGGCGCACGCTGTTGCGTTCGGCCAGCGCGAAGATCAGCTCGGGTTCGAGCGAGCCTTCGATGTGGATGTGCAGCTCGGCCTTGGGCATGGCGCGCAGCAGTGCGGGCAGGCGTTCGGCGGCGACGGGCGGGACCTTGAACATGGGGCAGCCTCCGGGGACAGGGGAAACGAAAAGGGCCGCACTGCGGCGGCCCTGGCAAGCATACAGCGGTGCTGTGCTTATTTCTTGTCGCCGCCCGGCACCTTGCCTTCCACGCCCTTGACGTAGAAGTTGATGCCCGTGAGGAACTTGTCGTCGGCCACGGCGTCCTTGTCGAGCACGGTCTTGCCCGCGTTGTCCACGATGGGGCCCTTCCAGATCTGGAAGCTGCCGTCCTTCAGGCCGTTCTTGACTTCCTCGGCCTTGGCCTTGAGCTCGGCGGGCACGTCCTCGGCGATGGAGACGAGGTCGATCGCGCCTTCCTTGACGCCCCACCAGGCCTGCTCGTCACCCTTCCAGGTGCCTTCCAGCGCGTCCTTGGTGGCCTTGATGTAGTACGGGCCCCAGTTGATGATGGCCGATGCCAGGTGGGCCTTGGGGCCGTAGGCGGTCATGTCCGAATCCCAGCCGAAGGCGCGCTTGCCCTTTTCCTGCGCGGTCTTGAGCACGGCGGGCGAGTCGGTGTTCTGGAACAGCACGTCCGCGCCGCCGTTGATCAGGCTGGTGGCGGCCTCGGTCTCCTTCGGGGGGCTGAACCATTCGTTCACCCACACGACCTTGGTCTTGATCTTGGGGTTGACCGACTGCGCGCCCAGCGTGAAGCTGTTGATGTTGCGCAGCACCTCGGGGATGGGCACCGAACCGACCACGCCCAGCACATTGGTCTTGGTCATGCCGCCCGCGATCACGCCGGCCATGTACGCGCCCTCATAGGTGCGGCTGTCGTAGGTGCGCACGTTGGCGGCGGTCTTGTAGCCCGTGGCGTGCTCGAACTTCACGTCGGGGAAGTCCGGGGCGATCTTCTGGATGGACTCCATGTAGCCGAAGGTGGTGCCGAAGATCAGCTTGTTGCCCTGGCCGGCCATGTCGCGCAGCACGCGCTCGGCGTCGGCCGACTCGGGCACGCTCTCGACGAAGCTGGTGACGACCTTGTCGCCGAACTCCTTCTCGACGGCCTTGCGCCCGTTGTCGTGGGCGAAGGACCAGCCGCCGTCGCCCACGGGGCCGACATAGGCAAACGCGATCTTCAGCGGCTCGGGCTTGGGTGCGGGCGCCTCGGTGACGGGGGCCGGTGCCGGTGCGGGGGCCGGTGCCGGTTCTTCCTTCTTGCCGCAGCCCATCAGGGCTGCCGCCGCCACGGCGGAGAGCGCTGCCGTCTTGATGAGCGCGCGTTTGTGCAGATCGGTCATGTCGGTTCCTTCTGGGGAAGTTGGGGAGGGGACGAAAAAAACGGCCATTATGTGCCGGGATAAAAGGGTTTGCCCAGCGAGGCCGGCATGTTCACCCGGATCCACTGCGGATTGCGCGAGATCAGGGCCAGCACCACGATGGTCGAGAGGTAGGGCAGCATGCTGAGCCACTGGCTGGCCACCTGCACGCCCGTGGCCTGCAGGTGGAACTGCAGCATGGTCACGCCGCCGAACAGGTAGGCGCCGAGCAGCACGCGCGCCGGGCGCCAGGTGGCGAAGGTGGTGAGCGCCAGCGCGATCCAGCCGCGCCCGGCGACCATGCCCTCGACCCACAGCGGCGTGTACACGGTGGAGATGTAGGCGCCAGCCAGGCCGCACAGCGCCCCCCCGGCCACCACGGCCGCCAGGCGGATGCGGCGCACCGGGTAGCCCAGCGCGTGCGCCGACTGTGGCGACTCGCCCACCGAGCGCAGCACCAGGCCGGCGCGCGTGCGGTAGAGGAACCACACCAGCGCCGCCGTGAACGCCATGGTCAGGTAGACCACGGGGTGCTGGCGAAACAGCGCCGGCCCCAGGACGGGCACATCGGCGAGCAGTGGAATGCCGTACTTGGGCAGCTCGGGCAGCTTGGCCTGCACATAGTGGATGCCGGCGAACGCCGAGAAGCCCACGCCGAACAGCGACAGCGCCAGCCCCGTGGCGTACTGGTTGGTGTTGAGCCAGATGACCAGCCAGCCAAACACCGCGGCGAGCAGCGCGCCGGCCGCCATGCCCGCGGCAAAACCCAGCCAGGGGCTGCCCGTGTGCACCACGGTGGCAAAGCCGGCGATGGCGGCGCACAGCATCATGCCCTCGGCGCCCAGGTTGACGATGCCTGCCTTCTCGTTGATGAGCAGGCCCAGCGCCGCAATCGCCAGCACCGTGCCCGCGCTGAGCGTGGCGCCGATCAGGAGTGCGTAGGATTCCATCTCAGACCTCCCGCCGTGCAGGTTGCGCGCGCACCCAGCGCACGCGGTAGGCGATGAGCGTGTCGCAGGCCAGCAGCGAGAACAGCAGCAGGCCCTGGAACACACCCGTGAGCGACTTGGGCAGCCCCAGGCGCGACTGCGCCAGCTCGCCGCCGATGTAGAACATGCTCATGAGCATGGCCGAGAACACCATGCCCACCGGGTGCAGGCGCCCGACGAAGGCCACGATGATGGCGGCAAAACCATAGCCCGCAGGCACGTAGGGCGTGAGCTGGCCGATGGGGCCCGCCACCTCCAGCGCCCCGGCCAGGCCCGCCGCGCCGCCCGAGATGAGCAGTGCCGTCCACAGCGCGCGGCGCGACGAAAAGCCCGCGTAGCGCGCCGCTGCGGGCGCCAGCCCGCCCACCTGCTGGGCAAAACCCGCACGCGCGCGGAACAGGAACACCCACAGCAGCGCCGCACCGAGCAGGGCCAGGGGCAGGCCGATGTGCACGCGCGAACCCGCCATGAGCCGCGGGATCTGCGTGACGCGCTCGAACATGCGCGTCTGCGGAAAGTTGTAGCCCATGGGGTCCTTCCAGGGGCCGAACACCAGATAGCTCAGGAACAGGCTGGCCACATAGACCAGCATCAGGCTGACCAGGATCTCGTTGGCGTTGAAGCGGTCGCGCAGCAGCGCCGTCAGGCCCGCCCAGGCCATGCCGCCCAGCACGCCGGCCGCGAGCAGCGCGGGCACGATCCAGGCGCCCGTGTCCTTGCTCGCCATCAGCGCCACGCCGCCGGCGGCAATGGCGCCCATGACGAACTGCCCCTCGGCGCCGATGTTCCAGACGTTGGAGCGGAAGCACACGGCCAGCCCCAGCGCGATGAGCAGCAGCGGCGTGGCTTTGACCATGAGCTCGCCCAGGGCGTAGCGCGTGCGCAGCGGCTCCCAGAAGAACACCTGCAGACCGCGCACCGGGTCCTTGCCGAGCACGGCGAACAGCGCCACGCCGATGAGCACGGTGATGCACAGCGCCAGCAGCGGCGAGCCGTAGGACCACCAGCGCGAAGCCTGCGGACGCGGTTCAAGCTTGAGCATGGGCCACCTCGCCTTCCCGCGCCGCACCCTGCGCCAGGTGCGCCTGCACCTGGGCATGCCACAGGCCGCTCATCCACTCGCCGATGCGCTCGACCGTGGCGTCCTGCCGCGCTACCGAGGGCGAAAGCTGGCCCTTGGCCATCACGTAGAGCCGGTCGCTCATATCAAACAACTCCTCCAGTTCCTCGCTCAGCACGAGCACGGCGCAGCCGGCGTCGCGCAGCTGCAGGATCTCGCTGCGGATCTGCTGCGCCGCGCCCACGTCCACGCCCCAGGTGGGCTGGGCGACGATGAGCAGGCGCGGTCGGGCCGAGATCTCGCGCCCGACGATGAACTTCTGCAGGTTGCCGCCCGAGAGCGACTGCGCCGGCGCATCGGGCCCGCCGGCCTTGACGCCGAAGCGCTCGATGATGCCGCGCGCCTGCGCCTGCAGCACGCGCATGCGGATCCAGCCCAGCGCCCCCACCGCGTCGCTGCGCGTGAGCAGCAGGTTGTGCGCCAGCCCCATGCTGGGCACGGCGCCGCGGCCCAGGCGCTCCTCGGGCACGAAATGCAGGCCCAGGGCGCGCCGCGGGCGCGGGCCGCGGTGGCCCACGTTCTGCCCCGCCACCTGCACCATGGCGGGCTGGGCGCGCGGGTCTTCGCCCGAGAGCGCGCACAGCAACTCCTTCTGCCCGTTGCCCGAGACGCCGGCGATGCCCACGACCTCGCCCGCGCGCACCTCGAACTGCACATCGACCAGATCGACGCCGAACTGGTCGGCGCGCGCCAGGCTCAGGCCCTGCACACGCAGCACGGCCTCGCCCGGGGGCACGGCGCGGTGCTCCAGCGCCGCCGGTTCGGCACCGATCATGAGGCGCGAGAGCGAGGCGTTGGATTCGGCGCGCGGGTCGCACACGCCCGTCACCTGGCCCGCACGCATCACGGTGCAGGCGCTGCACAGCGCACGGATCTCGTGCAGCTTGTGGCTGATGTAGAGGATGCTGCAGCCCTCGGCGGCGAGCTGGCGCAGCACGACAAAGAGCTTTTCCACCGCCTGCGGCGTGAGCACCGAGGTCGGCTCGTCGAGGATGAGCAGGCGCGGGTTGGCCAGCAGGGCGCGGATGATCTCCACGCGCTGCATCTCGCCCACGCTGAGCGTGTGCACGGGGCGCAGCGGGTCGATGTCCAGGCCGTACTCGGCCGCCTTGGCCGTGATGCGGCGCGTGACCTCGGCCAGGGAGATGCTCTTGTCCAGGCCCAGCCAGACGTTCTCGGCCACGGTGAGGGTGTCGAACAGGCTGAAATGCTGGAACACCATGGCAATGCCCAGCTGCCGCGCCTCCTGGGGGTTGCGGATGCTCACGGCCTGCCCGTCGAACTGCACGCTGCCCTCGTCGGGCCGCGTGGCGCCGTAGATGATCTTCATCAGCGTGGACTTGCCCGCGCCGTTCTCGCCCAGCACGGCGTGGATCTCGCCCGGCTGCACCGTGAGCGAGACGCCGTTGTTCGCCACCACGGCAGGGTAGCGCTTGGTGATGCCCGCCAGCCGCAGGCGCGGCGGGGCCTGGCCGGGGGCAGCGGGGTGTGCGTTGGAATTCATGCGCGCATTGTCTCCCAAAGATGTTTCTATTTATGCACAAATATCGCTGCAGGGCAGGTAAGACCTGCGTCACCAGCTATGGTTTTCGTAGCGTTTGCGCCACACTGCGCACGCAATCGCGCAGCCATGCACCGGCTTCGGACGGGTGCGTGCGCTCGTGCCAGAGCTGGTAGTACACCAGCGGCGGAAACGCCACCGGGCACGGCAGTATGGCCACGGGCAGGCGTGCGGCAAAGCGCTCGCAGTACTGGCGCCCGGTGGTGAGCACCAGCAGGCTTTGCGCCACGATGTCGGGGATGAGCCCGAAATGCGCGCAGCGCGCCGTGATGTTGCGCACCAGGCCCAGGCTGTCGAGGTGGGCGTCGATCACGCCGCGCGCCCCCGGATGCGTGGGCGTGGGCGCGATGTGCTCGGCCGCCAGCCAGTCCTCGGAGCTCCAGCCGCGGCGCACGGCCGGGTGGTCCTGGCGCACCAGGCACACCACCTCGTCGCTGAACAGCCGTCCCTGGTGCAGGTCGCCGGGCGGCTCGGGCCAGTTGCCGATGACCACGTCCGCCTCGCCCTCGGCCAGCAGCGCGTGGTACGGGCTGTCGGGCGAGAGCGGCAGGATGTCGATGGGGCAGCGCGGCGCCTCCTGCTTGATGCGCGCGGCCAGGCGCGGCAGGAACAGCGGGTCGAGGTAGGCGCTGGCGGCCACGCGAAAGCTGCGCGTGGCGCTGCGCGGGTCGAAGCCGCGCGCGTCGGAAAACAGGGACTCGGCCGCCCGCAGGATGGCCGCGGCCGGCGCGACCATGCGCAGTGCCGCGTCGGTGGGCGCCATGCCCGCGCCCGAGCGCACGAGCAGCGGGTCGTCCGCCAGTTGCCGCAGCCGCTTGAGCGCGTGCGAGACCGCGGGCTGGTGCATGCCCAGCCGGATGGCCGCCTTGGAAACGCTGCGCTCGGTCAACACGGTATGCAAGACCCTGATGAGATGGAGGTCTATCTTGTCGAAAAGCGCTGGGTCCCTCATAGCGGTGCGTGCATTCCCGTCATAAGCCAAAACGTATGCCGCGCCCTGCCGCCGCACCCTACCCTTGCAGCAGCCTGCCGGGACGACGGCACACCCCGCCGCACACACGGCACACCCTGGGCTTTCGCTGTAACCTCACGCCATGGGCACCCTGCAATTCATCCGACGCGGCCAGACCGTAGCGCTGGCCAATGTACCACCCGACCGCACGCTGCTGCAGGTGCTGCGCGAGGACCTGGGCCACACCGGCACCAAGGAGGGCTGCGGCGAAGGCGACTGCGGCGCCTGCACCGTGGCCGTGGGCGAGGCCGTGGACGGCCGCCTGCAGATCCGCGCCATCAACGCCTGCATCTGCCTGGCGCACTCCATCGCCGGCAAGGCGCTGTGGACCGCCGAGGACCTGGCGCAGGACCCGCTGCTGCGCCCGCAGGACGCCCCCGCCGGCAGCCTGCACCCGGTGCAGCAGGCGCTGGTGCAGCACCACGGCTCGCAGTGCGGCTTTTGCACGCCGGGCTTCGTGATGAGCCTGTTCGCCCTGTACCAGAACGAGGTCTGCCAGGGCCGCGGCGTGGAGCGCGAGCGCGCCGTGCAGGACCTCTCGGGCAACCTGTGCCGCTGCACGGGCTACCGCCCCATCCTGGACGCCGCGCAGCACATGGGCGCGCTGCCGCGCTGGCAGGTGGACGAAGCCGCAGTGCTACAAAAAATGGAGCTGCTGGCGCAATCCAGTCAAGCGCCGGAGCCCGATTTGGCTTATATGGCCCCGGGCACGCTGGCCGAACTGCTGGCGGCGCGCAGTGCGCACCCCCAGGCCCAGCTCGTGGCCGGCTGCACCGACGCGGGCCTGTGGGTGACCAAGCAGCACCGCCAGTTCGCCCAGGTGCTGGACGTGACGCGCGTGGCCGAGCTGTGCCGTATCGAAGAGACCGCGGAGCACACCGCCATCGGCGCCGCCGTGCGCCTGCACGACGCCTTTGCCGCGCTGGTGCGGCGCCGCCCGCAGTTGCAGACCTTCGCCGCGCGCTTTGCCGGCCTGCCCGTGCGCAACGCCGGCACGCTGGGCGGCAACGTGGCCAATGGCTCGCCCATCGGCGACTCCATGCCCCTGCTCATCGCGCTGCGCGCCCGCGTGGTGCTGGCGAGCCCGCGCGGCACGCGCGAGCTGCCGCTCGAAGAGCTCTACACCGGCTACCGCCAGAACGTGCTGGCGCCCGACGAGGTGCTGGCGCACATCCTCGTGCCGCACCCGGCGCCCGGGGAGTTCCTGCGCGCCTACAAGGTCTCCAAGCGCCAGGACGACGACATCTCCGCCGTCTGCCTGGTGCTGAACCTGCACCTGGAAGGCGGCCGGGTGCAGGCCGCCGCCATCGGCGCGGGCGGCGTGGCCGCCGTGCCCGCGCGCGCGCGCCAGGCCGAGGCTGCCCTGCAGGGCCAGCCCTGGAGCGCGGCCGCCGCCCGGCGCGCCGCCGAGGCGCTGCAGGCGCAGTTCACCCCGCTGTCGGACATGCGCGCCAGCAGCCAGTACCGCAGCGCCCTGCTCGCCAGCCTGCTGCAGCGCTTCTGGCTGGAGAGCCAGGGCACGGCCAATGCGTCGCTCGCCACCCTGGACCTGGAGGCCCTGGCATGAACCGCGCCCCCAGCACCCTCTCCGGCCTGCGCGCCATGGGTCAGCCGCACGCCCACGAAAGCGCCCAGGCGCAGGTGGCGGGCAGCGCGCACTACGTGGACGACCTGCCCGAGCTCAAGGGCACGCTGCACGCCGCGCCCATCCTCTCGCCCGTGGCGCACGGGCGCCTGGACAGCGTGGACTGCAGCGCCGCCCTGCGCATGCCCGGCGTGCGCGCCGTGGTGCTGGCCGCCGACGTTCCCGGCGACCCGGTGCTGGCCGCCTTCGGGCGCGACGAGCCCATCTTCGCCCAGGACGCGGTGCACTACGTGGGCCAGGTCATCGGCCTGGTGGTGGCCGAGACCGCCCTGCAGGCGCGCCGCGCCGCGCGCGCCGTGCAGCCCGGCATCACGCCGCTGCCCGCCATCCTCACCATTGCCCAGGCCCTGGCCGCGCAGAGCCGCGTGCTGCCGCCCGTGACGGTGCGCCGCGGCGCGCCCGAGGCGGCGCTGGCGCGCGCCCCGCACCGCCTGCAGGGCACGCTGGAGGTGGGCGGGCAGGAGCATTTCTACCTGGAGGGCCAGATCGCCTACGCCCTGCCGCTGGAGCAGGGGCAGTGGCACATCCACTCCAGCACCCAGCACCCGGGCGAGGTGCAGCACTGGGTGGCGCACGCCTTGGGGCTGGCCAGCCACGCCGTGCGCGTGGAGTGCCGGCGCATGGGCGGCGGCTTTGGCGGCAAGGAGACGCAGGCCGGCCACCTGGCCGTGTGGGCCGCGCTGGCCGCGCACAAGACCGGCCACCCGGTCAAGCTGCGCCTGGACCGCGACGACGACTTCGTGATCACCGGCAAGCGCCACCCCTTCGCCTACCGCTGGGACGTGGGCTTTGACGACAGCGGCCGCATCCTGGGCCTCAAGCTGCACATGGCGGCCAACTGCGGCTTCTCGGCCGACCTCTCGGGCCCGGTATGCGACCGCGCCGTGTTCCACGCCGACAACGCCTACTACCTGGAGCACGTGGAGATCGAATCGCACCGCTGCCGCACGAACCTGCAGAGCCACACAGCCTTCCGCGGCTTCGGCGGGCCGCAGGGGGTGATCGCCATCGAGACCATCGTCGGCGACATCGCCCGCGCCCTGGGCCTCGACGCGCTGGACGTGCGCCTGGTCAACCTCTACGGCAGCACGGAGCGCAACGTCACCCACTACCAGATGCCGGTGGAAGACAACATCCTGCACGATCTGCTACCAAAACTGGAGCTGTCGGCGCAGTACCGGCGGCGCCAGGAGGCCATTTCGGCATGGAATGCCGCCAGCCCCGTGCTCAAGCGCGGCCTGGCCCTCACGCCGGTGAAGTTCGGCATCAGCTTCACGGCCACGCTGTTCAACCAGGCCGGCGCGCTGGTGCATGTCTACACCGACGGCAGCGTGCAGGTGAACCACGGCGGCACCGAGATGGGCCAGGGCCTGCACACCAAGGTGGCGCAGATCGTGGCCGACGAGCTGGGCGTGCCGCTCGCCCAGGTGCGCGTGACGGCCAGCGACACCAGCAAGGTGCCCAACGCCAGCGCCACGGCGGCCAGCAGCGGCACCGACCTCAACGGCCGCGCCGCGCAGTACGCCGCGCGCCACGTGCGCGACAACCTGGCCGCCTTCGTCTGCGGGCTGGACGGCTGCGGCGCGGGGGCGATCCGCTTCGCGGGCGGGCAGGTGATCTCGCCCAAGACCACGCGCCGCTTCGAGGACGTGGTCGCCGAGGCCTATGCCAACCGCATCCAGCTCTGGAGCGACGGCTTCTACCGCACGCCCAAGATCCACTACGACAAGACCACGCTCACGGGCCGGCCGTTCTACTACTTCGCCTATGGCGCGGCCTGCACCGAGGTGGTCATCGACACGCTCACGGGCGAGAGCCGCGTGCTGGCCGTGGACATCCTGCACGACGTGGGCCACAGCATCAACCCGGCGATCGACATCGGCCAGATCGAGGGCGGCTTCGTGCAGGGCATGGGCTGGCTCACCACCGAGGAGCTCGTCTGGAATGCGCAGGGCCAGCTCGCCACGCACGCGCCCAGCACCTACAAGATCCCGGCCACGGGCGACATTCCGGCGCATTTCACAGTGCAGCTCTGGCCCGAGGCCAACCGCGAGGACAACGTGGGCGGCAGCAAGGCCGTGGGCGAGCCGCCGTTCATGCTGGCCATCAGCGTCTACGAGGCGCTGCGCAACGCCATTGCCGCAGGCCTGCCGGCAGACCACCCGGGCGTGGAGCTCACGGCCCCGGCCACGGCGGAAAACGTGCTGCGCGCCCTGCGTCCGCTGTGAGAGCCTGTTGACGATCTTTTCATAGCGCCCGTTGCCCCGCAAAAGTGGCAGGTACAAGGCGGCAAAAGCCGCACTCGGCGTTGCGCACCTGGGTCAGGGCGCCGGGGCACCCGCGCGCTGCACCGGCCGGCGCCGGACGCAGTTGCGCCCGGCACGCTTGGCGTCATAGCAGGCCATGTCGGCCGCGTGCAGGATGGCGCCGACATCGGCGCCCGCGCTGCCGTCCTCCAGCACCACCAGGCCCAGGCTGGCGCCCAGGGCGAAGCTGCGCCCCTGCACCGTGGGTTCCAGCGCCTGCACGGCGCTGCGCAGGCGCTCGGCCACGGCGGCCGCGTAGGCCTCGGAGCAGTCGGGCAGCAGCACGGCAAACTCGTCGCCGCCCAGGCGCGCCACCCAGCCCGCGCCCTGCATCTGGCGCGCCAGCAGGCGCGCCACGTGGCACAGGATCTGATCGCCCGCCTCGTGGCCCACGGCGTCGTTGATGACGGTGAAATGGTCCAGGTCCAGGAACAGCAGCGCGGCCGCAGGCGGCGGTGCACCCGGTGCGCGGGCCTGCGGCGGCTGCAACGCCGCCGGCCAGGTGGCCAGGCGCTGCTCCAGGCCCTGGCGGTTCTCCAGGCCGGTCAGGGCATCGTGCGTGGCGCCCCAGGCAGGGCTGCGCCGCTCCAGGCGCTGGAGCGTCATGTCCTGCAGCAGCCAGAGCATGCCCGCCTCGGGTTCGCCCTCCAGCACCGGCCAGCCCTGGGCCTGCAGCCAGACCGCGCTGCCGTCCTTGCGGCGCAGGCTGAGCGCTTCATCGATGCGCACCGGCCCCCTGCAGGGCAGCGGCTCGAGCGCCGCGATGCCATCCCGCACCTGGGCGGTGTAGAGCAGTTCCACCGGCCGCCCTTCGAGGTCGTGCGGTGCGTAGCCCAGGGTCTGGCACAGGTGCTGGCCCGCGCTGTCGATTTCGCCGCCGCGCGTGACCGCCAGGCCCAGGGGCGCATGCTCCAGGGCCGCACGCCACTGCGCGCGCAGCGTGCGCACCTGGCCCTCCTGCCGCGCATGGCGCGCGAGCAGGCCCTCGAAGGCACCCGCCAGCACGCCCACCTCGCCGCTGCTGCGCTGCCCGGGCACGGGTGGCGCAGCAGCATCCGGCCCGGCCTCGAGCAGGCGCTGCGCCTGCAGGCGCAGGCGCGCCAGGGGCTGGGCCAGCCACAGCAGCACGGCGGCCAGGCCCAGCGCCAGCCCCGCCAGCGCCACGGCCACCTGCCCCCAGGCGCTGCGCAGGCCGCCCTCCAGGGGCGAGAGCAGGGCGCGGGTGTCGCTCACACGCGCCACCGTCCACTGCACCAGCGGCATGCCGGCCAGGCTGACCATGGCGTCGGGCAGCACCTGCGTCGTGCCGGCACCGGCCGCCAGGCCGTCGCTGGAGGCCGTGGGCCAGCGGGCCAGGGCATCGGCCAGGCCGGGCTCGTCCTGCACCCGGCCGAGCACGCGCTGCGGGTTGGAGTGCGCCAGGATGGTGCCGTCGCGCGCGAACACGAGCAGCCGCGTGTCGGGCCGCTGCGGCAGCGCCAGCGAGGCCGACAGCAGCCCGGGCGACTGCAGGCGCAGCATGCCCGCGACCACGCCCAGCAGCGCGCCGTTGTCGCGGTGCAGGGGCATGGTGAGCAGCAGGCGCGCATCGTCCACGCTGCCCCCGGGCAGCACGTCCACCTGCGGCCGGCCACCGGTGAGCGTGCGCTCCAGCGCCACGCGCACCGGCAGCTCGGGCGGCACCGCGCGCTGGAAGCGCCCCTGGCGCTGGTGCACGCGCAGGGCGCCGTCGCTGCGCACCACGAACAGGGCGTCGAAGAACTGCGCCGCCGGCAGGCCCTGCTGCAGTTGCCACTCCAGCGTGGCGGGCAGGTCCAGCATGTCGGGGGTGATGCCGTCAGCCACCGAGCGCAGCATTTTCTGGTTCTGCTCGATCTTGCCCGAGAGCAGCCGGGCAAACATCTCGACTTCGTCGTTCTGCTGGACTTCCAGGCGCTGCAGCGCCTCCTGCACCGCCGCACGCGCCAGCCACCAGCCCGCCAGCGCCCCCGCCAGGCCCAGGGCGAGCACCGCCGCGAGCACCATGCGCCAGACCAGCGGTCCGGGCAGGGCGCGCTCGGGCCAGGCGTCCGCGGGCCGGGCGCTCGCGTGCGCCAGGTCCGGCGGGCTGGCAGCGGGGAAGGGTGCAATGGGCACGGCGGGCATCGTGGTGGGGCCTAGTATCGGGAAAAATATACGCAGCCCCCACGGTCCGGGCCATGGGTGGAACCCTCACCGCAGGACAGGGACAAACCCTGAGCCCGCGCGGCCCGCCGAGGGGACGCGCGTGTGCAGGTGTATCTGCGGTATCTGCCGGTATCCGGCTCAGCCTGCGGCGAGCAGTTGCAGGGCGCCGGGCTGCGGCAGCTTGAGCACGTTGCCCGAACCGAGGATCAGGCCGTGCTCGCGCAGGCTGCGCAGCACGCGCGAGAAAGTCTCGGGCGCAATGCCCAGTTGCGCAGCGATGAGCCGCTTGCGCTGGTTGAGGATCACGCTGAGCGTGCCGTTGTCGTCGTGCTGCGCGTGCTGCAGCAGCCACTGGGCACAGCGCGCCTCGGCGTCCTGCACCAGGCGGCTGATGGCCAGCTCGGTCTGCTGGCGGTAGCCCGCGGCCAGGTCATGCAGCAAGGCCTGCACGGGCCGCGGCAGGGACTCGATGCCGCGCAGAAAGGCATCGAGCGGCTGGCGGCGCAGTTGCACCCGGGTTTCGGCCACCATGTCGACGGCGCTGGGCAAGCCCAGCATGGCGGCCGAGGCGTCGAGCCAGAAGGGACCCTCGGCCACGCCGAGCTGGTGGCGCATCTGGCCTTCCTCGAAAATGCCCAGTTGCACGCGCCCGCTCACCAGGTACAGCACCGAGCTGAGCTGCTCCTGGCGCACGCGCAGCACCTGGCCCGCGGAGGCGGTTTCGCATTCCGTGCACAGATCGGGGGCAAGGCTGGGCAACATAGAGCACCGACTTTGCAGCGCAGGCCCGTCCGAGGCATTGACACATATCAAACGGCGCGCGCGCCAGCCTTTCCTGCGCGCGCCGTTTGCGCTGCATCAACACGCCCAGGCCCGCACACGGCGCCGGCATCCGGGTATCCCCGGACTGCGCGCCTGTCACGCACCTGTCATGGTCCGGCCTTATGGTTACCCTTGGTTACCCAGCCTTCCAGCGGCGATGCCGCCCCGCCCGCCCGACCACGGCCCCCCGAAAGCGCCACGCCGAACCCATGAACGATTTGCGCCACCACGTTCTCTCCCTGCTCTCGCCGTCCCTGCACCAGGGCGACGGCCCGCTGGCACAGATCGTCCGCAATGACCAGTTGTACTGTGTCTTCCAGCCGCTGGGCGACCTGCGCTCGGGTGGCATCTTTGCCCACGAGGCCCTGATCCGGGGCCCCACGGGCACGGCGCTGCACCGCCCCGATGCCCTGCTGGACCTGGCGCGCCGCGAGCACGTGCTTACCGACTTCGAGCTCCTGTGCGCCTTCACGGCCCTGCACCAATGGACGCGGACGGACAGCCCGGGGCGCCTGTTCGTGAACATCAGCGCCGACGCGCTGGTGCAGGACGTGAGCCGCGGCGCCAACCTGCTGCTGCAGACGCTGCACGCGCTGAGCCTGCTGCCGCGCATGGTGGTGTTCGAGATCACCGAGCACGAGCGCGTCAGCGACATGGCCGCGCTGCGCAACGCGGGCGACGAGCTGCGCCGCGCCGGTATACGGCTGGCACTGGACGACTTCGGCGATGGCCGCTCCAGCCTGCGGCTCTGGGCCGAGGTGAAACCCGCCTACGTGAAGATCGACAAGTACTTCATCGCCGGCATCGCGGCACAGCCGGAAAACCTGCAGATGCTGCGCGCCATCAAGGAAATCGCCGAGGTGTTCAGTTGCCAATTGGTGGCCGAGGGCATCGAGTCGGCCGAAGACCTGCACGCCGTGCGCGACATGGACATCACCTACGGCCAGGGCTGGCTGCTCGGGCGTCCCGCCGAGCAGCCGCGCGCCAACCTGGAGCCCGCCGCGCTGGAGGTCTTGCACAGCCGGCGCGTGGCCGTGCTGCCGCAGTTGCAGCAGTCCATCCGGCCCGGCATTCTGCGCGGCCTGCAGATGACACGCGCGCCCACCGCAGCGCCCTCGGCCACCAACGACGAGGTGGCCGAGATCTTCATGCAGCACAGCGAGCTGCATGCGCTGTGCCTGGCCCAGGACAGCCGCCCGGTGGCGCTGATCAACCGCCACGACTTCCTCAACCGCTATGCCACGCTGTACTTCCGCGAGGTGTATGGGCGCAAGCCCTGCACCATGCTGGCCAACCACGCGCCGCGCATCGTGGAAATGGACTGCGACATCAACCAGCTCATCGGCATCCTGACTTCGCAGGACCAGCGCTACCTGAGCGACGGCTTCATCGTCACCGACAACGGACGCTATGTGGGCCTGGGCACCGGCGACCAGTTGGTGCGCGCCGTCACCGAATCGCGCATCGAGGCCGCACGGCACGCCAATCCGCTCACCTTCCTGCCGGGCAATATCCCCATCAGCCTGCACATTGCCCGCCTGCTCGAAAGCGGCTGCCGCTTCGTGGCCTGCTACGCGGACCTGAACCATTTCAAGCCCTTCAACGACCACTACGGCTACTGGCGCGGCGACGAGATGATCCGCCTGGCCGCGCGCCTGATCACCTCGCACTGCGATGCGCAGCGCGACTTCGTGGGCCATGTGGGCGGGGACGATTTCCTGGTGCTGTTCCAGAGCGACGACTGGCAGCGGCGCGCGCGCAATATCGTGGAGGCCTTTGCCGGCGAGGCACGCGCGCTGTATGACGCCACGGCACGCCAGGCCGGCGGCATCCATGCCGAGGACCGCCATGGCGTGCAGCGCTTTTTCCCGCTCGTCTCCCTGTCCCTGGGCCTGGCACCGATCCCGCCGGGCGTTTTCCGCCATGCCGAGGAGGTCGCGAACCTGGCCGCCCGTGCCAAGCACGAGGCCAAGCGCACGCCGGGCGGCATTGCGGTGCTCTATGGCGCCACGGCCGCCGAACCCGCCTGCGCCGGCCCGGCTGCGGCCCCGCTGCCGGCGGCGGCCCTCGCCTGCTAAGAGCGCGCTACTGCTCGGGCGGCAGCGCCCAGCCCCCGCCCAGGGCCTTGTAGAGCAGCACCTGGTTCTGGCGCTGGGCCATGCGCACCTGGGCCAGGGCCTGCTGCGCGGCAAAGAGCGAGCGCTGCGCATCGAGCACGTCGAGGTAGCTGGCCACCCCGGTGCTGTAGCGCAGGTCGGCCAGGCGCAGGCGCTCGGCCTCGGCCACGGCCTGGGCCTGCTGGGCGCGCACCTGCTCGCCCAGCGTGGCCCGGCCGGCCAGGGCGTCGGCGACCTCGCGGAACGCCGTCTGTATGGCTTTTTCGTACTGCGCCACGGCCATGGCGCGCCCGGCCTGGGCCGACTCCAGGGCGGCCTGGTTGCGCCCGGCGTCAAAAATGGGCAGCAGCGCCTGTGGCGCGAGCGCCCAGCCCCAGGAGCCGCCCGCGAACAGGCCCGACAGTGCCTTGCTGGCCGTGCCCGCGCTGGCCGTGAGGCTGATGCGCGGGAAGAATGCGGCACGCGCCGCGCCGATGTTGGCATTCGCCGCCAGCAGGTTCTGCTCGGCCTGGCGGATGTCGGCGCGGTGGACGAGCAGGTCCGAGGGCAGACCCACGGGCAACTCGGCAAACACGGCGTCCGGCGTGCCGCCGGCCGGCAGCAGGCCCGGGGCCGGTGTCTGGCCCAGCAGCAGGGTCAGGGCATTGAGGTCCAGGGCGCGCTGGCGCTCCTGCTGGGCCAGCGCGGCCTGCGCCGCGGCCACCAGCGACTCGGCCTGGCGCACGTCGAGCGCCGAGGCCACGCCATGGGCGTTGCGCATCTGCACCAGCTTGAGCGAAGCCTCGCGCGACTGCAGGGTGCTGCGCGTGAGGGCGAGCATCTCCTCGTCGCTCTGCAGGCCCAGCCAGGCGTTGGCCACCGCGGCGACCAGGCTGGTCTGCACGGCGCGGCGCGCCTCGGCAGTAGCCAGGTACTGGGCCAGCGCCGCCTCCTGCAGGCTGGCGAGGCGGCCGAAGAAGTCGATCTCCCAGGACGCCACCATCAGGCCTGCGGTATAGGCGCTGCCGATGCTGTCGCCCGAGGTGGTCTGGCGGCTGCCCGTGGCGCCCAGGTTCACCGTGGGGGCGCGGTCGGCGCCGCGGATCTGGTACTGCGCGCGCGCCTGCTCCAGGGCCAGCGCCGCCATGCGCAGGTCGCGGTTGTGCTCCAGCGCCTGGGCCACCAGCGCGCGCAGGCGCTCGTCCTGCACGAAATCCTGCCAGGGCAGCGCGGCACCGGGCGGCTGGCCGGCCTCGGGCGCCGCCGCGGCCTGGGCCGGCCATTGCGGCGGCACGGGGGCGGCCGGGCGCTCGTAGGCAGGGATGAAGGAGCAGCCCGCCAGCGTCAGCAGTGCCAGGGCCAGGGCCGTGCGCCGCACTGTGCAGGGAGCGCGGAGGGAAAATGAATCACGCATGGGAGTCCTCCACGCCGATCTGGTGGGCGTGCTGCAGGTCGAAGTCATGCTGGCGCCGGCTGCCCTTGAAGAAGGAGCGCACGAGCACGAAGAACACAGGCACGAAGAACACCGCCAGCAGCGTGCCGGTGAGCATGCCGCCGATCACGCCCGTGCCGATGGCGCGCTGGCTGGCCGCGCCTGCGCCCGTGGCCAGGGCCAGCGGCAGCACGCCCAGCATGAAGGCCAGCGAGGTCATGAGGATGGGCCGAAAGCGCAGATGCGCCGCGGCGAGCGCCGACTCGATCACGCTCTTGCCCTGGGCCTGCAGGTCCTTGGCGAACTCGATGATCAGGATGGCGTTCTTGGCCGACAGGCCGATGATGGTCACGAGGCCCACCTGGAAGTACACGTCGTTGGCGTAGCCGCGCAAGAGCGTGGCCAGCAGCACGCCCAGCACGCCCAGGGGCACGACCAGGATCACGGCGAAGGGAATGGACCAGCTCTCGTAGAGCGCGGCCAGGCACAGGAACACCGCGAGGATGGAGAAGGCGTAGACGATCATGGCCTGCGCGCCCGCGAGCTTTTCCTCGCGCGACAGGCCCGTCCACTCGAAGCCGAAGCCCGGCGGGAGCTGGGCCGCGAGCCGCTCCATCTCGGCCATGGCCGCGCCCGTGCTCTGGCCCGGGGCGGCCGAGCCGCTGATGCGCATGGACGGATAACCGTTGTAGCGCACCGTCTGCATCGCCCCCATGACCCAGCGCGTGCTGGCGAAGGCCGACAGCGGGACCAGCCGGCCCTGGCTGTTGGGCACCGTCAGGCGCAGCAGGTCTTCGGGCTGCATGCGCGCGGGCGCGTCGGCCTGGACCACCACGCGCTGCAGGCGCCCGGCGTTCGGGAAGTCGTTGATGTAGCTCGAACCCAGCGCCGTGGCGATGGTGCTGTTGATGGCCTCGAAGCCCACGCCCAGGGCGCTGGCCTTGTCGCGGTCGATGTCGATCTGCAGTTGCGGCGCGTCCTCCAGGCCGTCGGGACGCACCTGCGTGAGGATCTTGCTCTGCATGGCCATGCCGAGCAACTGGTTGCGCGCAGCGAGCAGGGCCTCGTGCCCCAGGCCCGCGCGGTCCTGCAGGCGAAAGGCGAAGCCCGAGGCCGCACCCAGCTCTGGGATGGGCGGCGGGCTCAGCGGGAAGATGAAGGCATCGCGTATGGCCGAGAGCGCGCCAAAGGCCCGCCCCGCCACCGCGTCGGCCCCGCTGCCGGGGCCCGAGCGCTGGGCCCAGTCGGTGAGCGTGACGAAGGCCAGCGCCGCGTTCTGTCCCTGGCCCGAGAAGGAAAAGCCCAGCACGCTGACCAGGCTCTGCACCTCGGGCTGCTGGAGCATGTAGGCCTCGACCTGCTCCATCACGGCGCGCGTGCGCTCCTGCGTGGCGCCGGGCGGCAGTTGCACGTTCACCAGCATGGTGCCCTGGTCTTCATTGGGCAGGAAGGACGCCGGCAGGCGCAGGTAGACCACGGCGGCGGCGGCAACGATGGCCGCGTACAGCACCAGCGTGCGCGGCGCGCGGCGCAGGATGCGCGCGACCAGCCCCTCGTAGCCCTGGGCGGTGCGTGAAAACCCCCGGTTGAAGGCGCCGAAGAAGCCGCGCTTGGCGTGGTGGTGCCCTGCCTGCACGGGCTTGAGCAGCGTGGCGCACAGCGCCGGCGTGAGCGACAGCGCCAGAAAGGCCGAGAAGGCGATAGACGCCACCATGACCACGGCGAACTGGCGGTAGATGTTGCCCACCGAACCGGCAAAGAAGGCCAGCGGCACGAACACCGAGATCAGCACCACCGTCACGCCGACGATGGCGCCCGAAATCTGGCCCATGGCCTTGCGCGTGGCCTGCAGCGGCGGCAGGCCTTCCTCGCTCATGATGCGCTCGACGTTCTCCACCACCACGATGGCGTCGTCCACCACGATGCCGATCACCAGCACCATGCCGAACATGGTGAGCACATTGATGGAAAAGCCCAGCGCCATCAGCGTGGCAAAGGTGCCCAGCAGCGCCACCGGCACGACGATGGTGGGGATGATGGTGTAGCGCAGGTTCTGCAGGAACAGGAACATCACCAGGAACACCAGCACCACGGCCTCGACCAGGGTCTCGGCGACCTGGGAGATGGAGATGTCCACGAAGCGCGAGCTGTCGTAGGGGATGGACCACTTCATGCCCTGCGGGAAGTAGCGTTCGAGCTCCGTCATCTTGGCGCGCACGGCCTTGGCCGCCGCCAGCGCGTTGCCCGTGGGCGAGAGCTGCACGCCCATGCCCACCGAGGGCTTGCCGTTGAGCCGCGCCGAGGTGGCGTAGGCCTGGCCGCCCAGCTCGATGCGCGCCACGTCCTTGAGGCGCACGGTCGAGCCGTCGGGGTTGGCGCGCAGGACGATGCGGCCGAACTGCTCCTCGTCCATGAGCTGGCCATCGACGACCACGGTCGCCGCAATGCCCTGCCCCGCCACGTTCGGCAGGCTGCCGATCTCACCGGCCGAGACCTGGGCGTTCTGCGCGCGGATGGCCGCGTTCACATCGGCCGCGCTGAGGTTCAGGCCCTGGAGCCGCGCCGGGTCGATCCAGATGCGCATGGCGCGCTCGGTGCCAAACAATTGCGCCTGGCCGATGCCGGGCAGACGCTGCAGCTCGGGCACGATGTTGCGCGAGGCGTAGTCGCCCAGGGCCACCGGGTCCCAGGCCGGGTCGTCCGACGAGAGGATGGCGAACAGCAGGAAGTTGCTGCGCGACTTGTCCACGCGCACGCCCTGCTGGGTCACCACCGAGGGCAACCGGGGCGTGGCGCGCGCCAGGCGGTTCTGCACGTCCACCTGCGCCAGATCGGCGTTGGTGCCCGGCTGGAAGCTCAGCGTGATATTGCCGGTGCCGTTGGCCTGGGCCACCGACTCCATGTAGATGAGGCCGGGCGAGCCGTTCATCTCGCGCTCGATGACGGACAGCACGCTGTCCTCCAGCGTCTGCGCCGAGGCGCCGGGGTACACGGCCGACACGATGATGGCCGGTGGTGCCACCGGCGGGTACTGGGCGATGGGCAACTGGGTGATGGACACCGCGCCCAGCACCATGATGAACAGGGCAATCACCCACGCAAAAATGGGCCGGTCGATGAAGAACTTCGCCATGCTGTGCGCTCCTTAGCGGGCGGCGCTGGCCGCTGCTGCGGGCGCCGGGGCGGAGGACGACGCGGGGGCCGCTGCTGCGCCGGCTGCCGGCGCCCGGCCTGCGGCCGCCTGGGCCGGTGCCTGCCAGGGCACGGGCTTGACCACGGGGTTGCCGCGCAGCTTCTGGAAGCCGTCGACGACGACCTGCTCGCCCGCCTGCAGGCCGTCCAGCACGACCCACTGGCCGCCCTGCTGCCCGCCGATCTTCACCGGGCGCGGCGCGGGCTTGCCGTCCGTGCCGATGACCAGCACCGTATCGCCCTGCCCCGAGCGCGTGACGGCCTGCTGCGGCAGCAGCACGGCGTTGTCCGCCTGCGCCTGCTCCAGCCGCACGCGCACGTACAGGCCAGGCAGCAGGCGGCCATCGGGGTTGGGCACCTGGGCGCGCAGCGTGATCTGGCCCGTGCCCGCGTCCACCGTGAGGTCGGAGAACAGCAGCTTGCCCGCCAGCGGGTATTCGCTGCCGTCCTCGAGCAGCACGCGCACGCTGGCCGCATCGCTGCCGGCGGCGCGCTTGAAACGGCCGGCGTCCATGGCGCGGCGCAGCTGCAGCACCTCGGCCGCGGACTGCGTGAAGTTCACGTACAGCGGGTGGATCTGCTGCACCACGGCCAGCGGCGTGGCCTCGCCCTGGCCCACCAGTGCGCCCTCGGTGACCAGCGCACGGCCGATGCGCCCGGCGATCGGCGCGGTCACGCTGGCGTAGCCCAGGTTGATGCGCGCCGCGGCCACGGCCGCCTTGCCCGCGGCGACCTCGGCCTCGGCCAGCTTCTGGGCGGCGACGGCGTTGGCGTAGTCCTGCTGGCTCACGGCCTGAGCCGCCGCCAGGGGCTGGTAGCGCTCGGCCAGCGCACTGGCCTGGGCCAGATTCGCCTGGCCCTTGGCCAGCGCCGCCTCGGCGCTTTGCAGGGCCGCCTGGTAGGGCGCGGCGTCGATGCGGAACAGCGCCTGCCCGGCCTTGACCTCACTGCCTTCCTGGAACAGGCGCTGCTGCAGAATGCCCGCGGCGCGCGCCCGCACCTGGGCCACGCGCGAAGCCTCCAGGCGGCCGGGCAGTTCGGTCAGCAGGCCCACCGCGCCCGGCTGCACCGTGACCACGCCCACCTCGGGCGGGGGCATGCCCCCGCCGGGGGGGCCGGCGGGCGCCTCGGTCTTGCCGCAGGCGGCGAGCAGGAAGGCAGCGCCCAGAGGGACGAGCCAGGCCAGCGCCTGGCGCTGGCGTACAGGGGCTTGGGGCGCGCGCACGCGCGCAGAAACGGCCTGGAGAGGGGCAATGCACTGGGGCATGGGAGTCCTTCGGAGGGGCGCCCGGCAGCAAGCGGGCACGAAAGCACACGAGTCTAGTTTTATTCGGCCAAGCGCGTGTGAAGCTGGAAAAAGGAAAGCGCGAGTGTACATACATTCGCGAATGTATGTATAGTAAGGGAAATCCCAGGGGAGAATCCGACCATGGCCCGCCGCACCAAAACCGACGCTCAGGCAACCCGCAACGCGCTGCTCGATGCGGCCGAGCGCCTGTTCGACGAAAAAGGGGTGTCGCGCACCTCGCTGCAGGACATCGCCCAGACCGCAGGCGCCACGCGCGGGGCCGTGTACTGGCACTTCAAGGACAAGGCCGACCTGTTCAACGCCATGATGGAGCGCACCACGGCCTCGCTCGATGCGCTGGCGCGCACCCCGGAGGCGCTGGCGCAGCCGGGCATGGGCCCCTATGTGGAGAGCATGGTGCAGGTGCTGCAGCGCATCGCCACGGACGCGGCGCTGTGCCGCGTGCTGCGCATTGCCACCTACCGCATCGAATATGTGGAGGAGCTGGGCGCCGTGCAGGCCCGCCACCTGCAGGTGCACCGCCAGTGGCTGGCGCACAACCGCGCGGCGCTGGAGCGTGCGTTCGCCGCCAGCGCCTGCCCGGCGCAGGTGCCGCCCGAGGTGGCGGCGCTGGGCCTGCAGGTGCTCATCGAGGGCCTGCTGCACAGCTGGCTGCTCGACCCCGGCGCCTTCGACCTGGTGCAGGCCGGGCGCAGCACCATTGCCACCTATCTGCGCGGGCTGGGCATTGCGGCGCCACCACCGCCGGGCTGAGCGGCGGCGCGAGGCGCCGTCACTGCACGGGCGCGCCCGCCTGGTACCAGCGCGCGATGAGGGCGCGCTCGTCCTCGGTCATCTGCGTGGCGTTGTTCATGGGCATGAGCTTTTGCTGCACCACCTGCTGGTAGATGAGCTGCGCGCGCGGGCCGACCTGCGCAGCGCTGTCCAGGCGCACGTTCTTCATCTGCACCTCGGCGCCATGGCATTGCACGCAGCGCTGCTGCAGCACGGCCGCCACGGTTTGATAGTCAAAACCGGCTCCAGCGCCCGTCGATGCTGCGCCAGCAGCTCCTGAAACAGGAGCGGTAGAAGCCTGCACCGGCGCGGGCCGCAGCCAGGCGATGGTGCCCACGAGCACCAGCACGCCGGCCAGCGCATAGGGCCAGGGATGGGCATTGCGGCCCAGCTTGTAGCCGTGGCGCATGACGAAGAACTGGCGGATGGCCGCGCCGGCGAACATCATGAGGATGAGCACCAGCCAGTTCTGCGGGTGGCTCCAGGTGAAGCTGTAGTGCCCGCTGAGCATGGCGAACAGCACCGGCAGCGTGAAGTAGGTGTTGTGCACGCTGCGCTGCTTGCCGCGCTTGCCGTGGATGGGGTCCACGGGCTGGCCGGCCTTGATCTGCGCGACCACGGTGCGCTGGCCCGGGATGATCCAGAAGAACACATTGGCGCTCATGGCCGTGGCCATCATGGCGCCCACGAGCAGAAAGGCCGCGCGCCCGGCAAACCAGTGGCAGGCCAGCCAGGAGGCCAGGCACACCAGCACGAAGACCAGCGCGCCGACGATGGCGTCACCGTTCTTGCGCTGGCCGAAGACGCGGCAGACGGCGTCGTACAGCAGCCAGAACACCACCAGGAAGCCCAGGGCCGCCGCAATGGCGGTGGCCGGGACCCAGTCCATCTTGGACTTGTCGATCAGGTAGGTACTGGCGCTCCAGAGGTAGGACACGGTGAACAGCGAAAAGCCGCTGAGCCAGGTGCTGTAGCTCTCCCAGTAGAACCAGTGCAGGTGCCCCGGCAGCCTGGGCGGCGAGACGTTGAACTTGACCGGGTGGTAGAAGCCCCCGCCGTGCACGGCCCAGAGCTCGCCGTTCACGCCCTGGCGTTTCAGGTCCTCGTCCTCGGGCGGGGTGAGGCTGCTGTCGAGAAAGACGAAATAAAAGGAGGATCCGATCCAGGCGATCGCCGTGATGACGTGCAGCCAGCGCAGCAGCAGGTTGGACCAGTCGAGAAGATAGCTTTCCATGATTTTTCAACCCTGGGGACTCAGCAGGACATTGGCTGCTCACCACTGCGGGCGCTCTGAGCAGGACAAGGGCCGCGCTTGTGGGGCATTGCATGCCTGTGCGCCGCTGCGACCGGAAGGCAAAGTGTATACAGTTTTTGTGCGCTCAACCAGCAGGCAATGCCACCCGGCCTTGCGGGATTACCCCGGGTGCGGCAGCGCGCGCGTCTGCAGCAGCTGGGCCGCCACGCCCACGGCGATCACCTCGGGCTCCTTGCCGGCGATGCCCGGCACGCCGATGGGGCAGGTCACGTGCGCCAGCTCGTCGGGCGCAAAACCGCGCTCCTGCAGGCGGCGGCGGAAGGTGGCCCACTTGGTGCGGCTGCCTATCATGCCGATGTAGGGCAGGTCGCCCTGCGCGCGCTGGCGCAGCAGGCAGGCGGCGAGCACGTCCAGGTCCTCGGCGTGGCTGAAGCTCATGATGAGCACGCGCGACTGCGGCGCCAGATCCGGCACGGCCGCCTGCACCGGGTCGGAATGCTCGCAGGCCACATCGGGCGCGACGTCGGCGGGGAAGACCCCGTCGCGGCTGTCGATCCAGGTGAGCGCGCAGGGCAGCGGCGCGAGCACGCGCGCCAGCGCCTGCCCCACATGGCCACCGCCGAACAGGGCCACGGGCATGCGCGGCGGCGCCAGTTCCCGGGCGAGGCGGGGCACGTCCTGCGCGTCCACCCGCTCAAAGCGCAGCCACATCACGCCGCCGCAGCACTGGCCCAGGCTGGGGCCCAGCGCCTGGCGCAGCACCGGCGCGCCGCCTGCGCCGGCGAGCCGGCGCCGCGCCTCGGCCAGGGCCTGCCACTCCACATGGCCGCCGCCCAGGGTGCCCAGGGCGCCGTCGGCAAACACCGCCATCCAGGCGCCGGCGTCACGCGGCGCCGAACCCTGGGTGCGCTCCACGCGCACCAGGCAGGCGGGGGCCGCCTGCAGCGCGGCGCACAATTGGTGCAACAATGTCATGTCCACCTCCCGGAGCATTGTGTCCTTCCACCTGCCCACGCGCCATGGAACCTTTGCCGCCCTCCCGCCCAACCCGCAGCCGCTGGGGCCTTGCAGGCCTGATGGCCACGGCCGTGGCCGCCCTGGTCGCCGCCTGCAGGACCGCCCCCGTGGGCAGCCCCGCCCCGCCTGACAGCCAGGACCCAGCCGGCGCGCCCAGCAGCCAGAGCCCGGGCCGCAGCGCCGCGCCCGGCGCGTCGGCCGCGCGCTCGCCGCTGGACTACCGCAAGGACGCCGCGCGCCATGTGTACGCGCACAATGCCACGCGCATCTTCCTGGGCAAGCTGCCGCCCATGCTGTACGCCATCGGCGTGCTGGAGGTGGACATCGACCGGCGCGGCCAGGTCACGCGCCTGCGCTGGCTGCGTGCGCCGCGCCACGCCCCCGAGGTCACGGCCGAGATCGAGCGCACGGTGCGCGCCGCCGCGCCCTACCCCGCCCCGGCGCGCATGGGCCGCGTCACCTGGACGGACACCTGGCTGTGGGACCGCAGCGGGCGCTTCCAGCTCGACACGCTGACCGAAGGCCAGTTGTAGGCCCGTTCCCGGCAGCGCCGCCGCCGCGCGCATCACGAGCCCCGGTACGTGGAATAGCTCCAGGGGCTCACCAGCAGGGGCACGTGGTAGTGCTGGTCGGCGTGTGCAATGCCGAAGTCCAGGTTCACCTGGTCCAGGAAGTTGGGCTCGGGCAGCACCACGCCGCGCGCGCGGAAGTACCCCGCCACGTCAAAGCGCAGCCGGTACGTGCCCGCGCGCAGGCTGGCGTTGTCGAACAGCGGCGCATCGGTGCGCCCGTCGTGGTTCAGCACCAGGCGCTTGATCAGGGTCGCGCTCTCCCCCGCGGTGGCGTAGAGCGCCACTTCCATGCCCGCAGCGGGGCAGCCGTGCATCGTGTCCAGAACGTGGGTACTCAGGCCCATGGGTGCATCTCCGCAAAAAAGGCGGGCGGCCGCCGTGGCCAGCCCTGTGGACCGAAAGTGTATACACTTTTCCCGATTCGATCTATCATGCGCGCATGGAAACCTCCTCCACCAGCAGCATCGTTGCGGCGCTCACGCGCGCCATCGTCGAGCACCGGCTGCAGCCCGGCACCAAGCTGGCCGAGCAAAAGCTGGCCGACCACTTCGGCGTCTCGCGCACCCTGGTGCGCCAGGCGCTGTTCCAGCTCGCGCAGAACCGCCTGATCCGGCTCGAGCCCGCGCGCGGCGCCTTCGTGGCCGCGCCCTCGGAGGACGAGGCGCGCCAGGTGTTCGCCGTGCGCCGCATGCTCGAGGCCGAGATGACGCGCGCCTTCGTGCGCATGGTCACGCCCGCGCGCATCCGTGCCCTGCGCGAGCACGTCGCCCTGGAGAAGGCCGCCGTGAGCCAGGCCGCCACGGACCAGGGCGCCGTGCCCGGGCGCACCTCGCTGCTGGGGGACTTTCACGTGCGCATGGCCGAGCTCATGGGCAACCAGGTGCTGGCCGACATGCTGGGCGAGCTGATCTCGCGCTCGGCCCTCATCACGCTCATGTACCAGAGCGAGCGCTCGGCCGCGCACTCGCACGACGAGCACGCCGCCATCGTCAAGGCGCTGGCCGCGCGCGACGAGGCACAGGCCGTGCAGCTCATGCACGAGCACCTGCTGCACGTGGAGGAAAACCTCATGTTCGACCGCCAGCGCCCGGTCAACGACCTGTCGCTGGCCCTGATGTCCTGAAAGCCCTGCCATGCCATCCACGCCCTGCTACGACGCCACCGCCGCCTACCCACGCGACCTCATCGGCTACGGCCGCACGCCACCGCACGCCCGCTGGCCGGGCGGCGCGCGCGTGGCCGTGCAGTTCGTGCTCAATTACGAAGAGGGCGGCGAGAACTGCGTGCTGCACGGCAATGCCGCGAGCGAGCAGTTCCTGTCGGAAATGTTCAACCCCGCCGCCTACCCCGAGCGCCACATGAGCATGGAGGGGATTTACGAATACGGCTCGCGCGCCGGCGTCTGGCGCCTGCTGCGCGAGTTTGAGAAGCGCGGCCTGCCGCTCACCGTGTTCGGCGTGGCCACGGCCCTGCAGCGCCACCGCGAGGTGGCCCAGGCCTTCGCCGAGCTGGGCCACGAGGTGGCCTGCCACGGCCTGCAATGGATTCACTACCAGGGCGTGCCCGAGGAGGTGGAGCGCGCCCACATGGCGCAGTGCATGGAGATCTTCGGCGAGCTCTATGGCCACGGCGGCGACCACGGCCTGGGCTGGTACACCGGGCGCGACAGCCCCAACACCCACCGGCTGGTGGCCGACGATGGCCGCTTCGTCTACGACAGCGACTACTACGGCGACGACCTGCCCTTCTGGATGAAGGTGGCCAGGAGCGACGGCAGCGCGCACCACCAGCTCGTCGTGCCCTACACCCTGGACGTGAACGACATGCGCTTTGCCCTGCCCCAGGGCTATTCGCACGCCGACCCGTTCTTCCAGTACATGAAGGACACCTTCGACACCCTCTACGCCGAGGGCGACCCGGCCGACGACAACGCGCCCAAGATGATGAGCATAGGCATGCACTGCCGCCTGCTGGGCCGGCCCGGGCGCATCACGGCGCTGCAGCGCTTTCTGGACCACATCCAGGCGCACCACAAGGTCTGGATCTGCCGCCGCATCGACATTGCGCGCCACTGGGCGCAGCAGTACCCGGCACCGCAGGCCGACAAGAACTAAAGGCAAAAACCGGCTCCAGCCCTTGCTGGACAAGCGCAAGCAGCTCATCTTTTGAGAGTAACCACCATGCCCTTCACCTTGCAGGAACTCAACGCCGCCGCGCCCGAGGCGGCGGCGCAGATGCTCGACGGCCTGTACGAGCACACGCCCTGGATCGCGCAGCAGGCGCTGCAGCAGCGGCCCTTCGCCTCGCTGGCGGCGCTCAAGTACGCCCTGGCGCAGGTGCTGGCCGCCGCCAGCCGTGACCAGCAACTGGCCCTGGTGCGCGCCCACCCCGAGCTGGCGGGCAAGGCCATGGTAGCGCAGGCGCTCACCGCCGAATCGACGAACGAGCAAAGCCAGGCCGGGCTCACGCAGTGCACGCCCGAGGAGTTCGCGCGCATCCAGCAGCTCAACGCCGACTACAACGCGCGCTTTGGTTTCCCGTTCATCCTCGCCGTGCGCGGGCCGCGCGGCACGGGCCTGGCCAAGCAGGAGATCATCGACACCTTTGCGCGCCGCCTGGACAACCCGCCCGACTTCGAGCTCGCCGAGGCGCTGCGCAACATCCACCGCATCGCCGAGATCCGCCTGAACGACAAGTTCGGCGCCGAACCCGAGCTGGGCAACGAGGTGTGGGACTGGCACGAGCGCCTGGCCCAGCACAGCGACCCGGGCTACGCCGAGCGCGGCCAGCTCACCGTCACCTACCTCACCGACGCGCACCGCGCCTGCGCCCAGCGCATCAGCCACTGGATGCGCGACTGCGGCTTCGACGAGGTGGCGATCGACGCCGTGGGCAACGTGGTGGGGCGCTACCACCCCGCCACCCCCGGGCAGAAATACCTGCTGACCGGCAGCCACTACGACACCGTGCGCAACGGCGGCAAGTACGACGGGCGCCTGGGCATCTTCGTGCCCATGGCCAGCGTGCGCGAGCTGCACCGCGCAGGCCGGCGCCTGCCCTTCGGCATCGAGGTCGTGGCCTTTGCCGAGGAAGAAGGCCAGCGCTACAAGGCCACCTTCCTGGGTTCGGGCGCGCTGATCGGCGACTTCAACCCCGCCTGGCTGGAGCAGCAGGACGCCGACGGCATCACCCTGCGCCAGGCCATGCAGCACGCCGGCCTGTGCGTGGACGACATCCCCGCGCTGCGCCGCGACCCGGCGCGCTACCTGGGCTTCGTCGAGGTGCACATCGAACAGGGTCCGGTGCTCAGCGAGCTGGACATGCCCCTGGGCGTGGTCACCTCCATCAACGGCAGCGTGCGCTACGTGGGCGAGGTCATCGGCATGGCCAGCCACGCGGGCACCACGCCCATGGACCGGCGCCGCGACGCCGCCGCCGCCGTGGCCGAGCTGCTGCTCTACGTGGAGCGCCGCGCCGCGCAGGACGGCGACTCGGTGGGCACCGTGGGCCTGCTGGAAGTGCCCGGCGGCTCCATCAACGTGGTGCCGGGGCGCTGCCGCTTCAGCCTGGACCTGCGCGCGCCCGGCAACGCCCAGCGCGACCGCCTGGCCGAGGACGTACTGGCCGAGCTGCAGTCCATTTGCGCTCGGCGCCACGTCCACTACCGGCTCGAGGAGACCATGCGCGCCGCCGCCGCCCCCAGCGCCCCCGCCTGGCAGCAGCGCTGGGAGCGCGCCGTCGCCGCCCTGGGCCTGCCCGTGCACCGCATGCCCAGCGGCGCCGGCCACGACGCCATGAAGCTGCACGAAGTCATGCCCCAGGCCATGCTGTTCGTGCGCGGGCAGAACAGCGGCATCAGCCACAACCCGCTCGAATCGACCACCGCCGACGACATGCAGCTCGCCGTCGACGCCTTCACCCATGTCCTGAACCAACTCGCCCACGAAGCCTGAACCGCCATGAACGCCTACGAACAACTCGACGCCTGGATCGACCAGCATTTCGACGAACAGGTCGCCTTCCTCCAGGCCCTGGTGCGCGTGCCCACCGACACCCCGCCGGGCAACAACGCCCCGCACGCCGAACGCACGGCCGAGCTGATCCGCGCCTGGGGCCTGGAGGCCGAAAAACACCCCGTGCCCGCGGCCGAGGTCGCGGCCTACGGCATGCAGTCCATCACCAACCTCATCGTGCGCCGCCCCTATGGCAGCGGCGGACGCACCGTGGCGCTCAACGCCCACGGCGACGTGGTGCCCCCGGGCGAGGGCTGGACGCACGACCCCTACGGCGCCGAGATCGCAGACGGCAAGATGTACGGCCGCGCCACGGCCGTGAGCAAGAGCGACTTCTCCACCTTCACCTTCGCCGTGCGCGCGCTCGAGGCCGTGGCCCGGCCGGCGCGCGGCGCGGTGGAGCTGCACTTCACCTACGACGAGGAATTCGGCGGCCTGCTGGGCCCCGGCTGGCTGCTGGAGAAGGGCCTGACGCGCCCGGACCTCCTGATCGCCGCCGGCTTCAGCTACGAGGTGGTGACCGCGCACAACGGCTGCCTGCAGATGGAGGTGACCGTGCACGGCAAGATGGCCCACGCCGCCGTACCGCACACGGGCGTGGATGCGCTGCAGGCCGCCGTGGCCCTGATGAACGCGCTCTACGCCGAGAACACCGCCTACCAGCAGGTCACCTCCCAGGTGCCGGGCATCAAGCACCCGTACCTGAACATCGGGCGCATCGAGGGCGGCACCAACACCAACGTCATCCCCGGCAAGGTGGTGCTGAAGCTCGACCGCCGCATGATCCCCGAGGAAAACCCGGCCGAGGTCGAGGCGCGCATCCGCGCCGTGATCGCCGACGCCGTGCAGGCTTTCAACCAGCAGCGCGGCTACGCGGGCGAGGACGCCGTGCGCGTGGACATCAAGCGCCTGCTGCTGGCCCACGCCATGACACCGCTGTCCGGCAATGCGCCACTGGTCGAGGCCATCCAGAAGCACGGCGCAGCCGTGTTCGGCGCGCCCCCCCCGGCGGTGGGCACGCCGCTGTACACCGACGTGCGCCTGTACGTGGAGCGCGGCATTCCCGGCGTGATCTACGGCGCCGGCCCGCGCACGGTGCTCGAGAGCCACGCCAAGCGCGCCGACGAGCGCATCGACCTGCAGGACCTGCGCCGCGCCACCAAGGTCATCGCCCGCACCCTGCACGACCTGCTGACCTGAGCCCCAACCGCTCCCAAAACCATAGCTGCTCGCGCTTGCCAGAAGCTGTTTTCTTGAATAAAAACCTATGAAAACAGCTTCTGGCAAGCGCGAGCAGCTCTCTTTTTTATAGGGGTCAGATGATGATTTGCGCCCGTGCCGCCCGCCACCAGCGGGCGATGCCCGGGCGCACCGCGCCCCGCCCCACCCGGGTTTCCACTATGGCAGCACCCGCTGTTTTGTATACACTTTTTCCATACGTCCATAGACCATCGTGCGCGCGCGCACGATTTGCGGAGACCTCCCCCCATGCATTCCTCCACCCATCCCGTTGACGAACGGCTCCCCCTGGGCAGGCTCACCGCCCTGGGCCTGCAGCATGTGCTGGTGATGTACGCCGGCGCCGTGGCCGTGCCCCTGATCGTGGGGCGGGCGCTCAACCTGCCGCCCCACCAGGTGGCGCACCTGATCTCCGCGGACCTGTTCGTCTGCGGCCTGGTCACGCTGATCCAGGCCTGGGGCGCCACGCAGTGGTTCGGCATCAAGCTGCCCGTGATGATGGGCGTGACCTTTGCCGCCGTCGCACCCATGGTGTCCATGGCGCAGACCACGGGGGGCGAGGCCGGCGCGGGCCTGATCTTCGGCGCGGTGATCGGCGCGGGGGTGATTTCCATCCTCATCGCGCCCGCGGTCAGCCGCATGCTGCGCTTTTTCCCGCCCGTGGTCACGGGCACCATCATCGCGGTCATCGGCATCAGCCTGATGCGCGTGGGCATCAACTGGATCTTCGGCAACCCCGTGGGCCCCACGGCGCCCGCCGTGGTCAACCCCGAGCACCTCAAGTGGCTGGCCGAGGCGCAGGCCGCCGCCGGCGCGCCCGGCTCGGCCCTGCCGCCCGTGCCCAAGGGCCTGGCCCTGGTGCCCACGGTGCCCAACCCCAAGTACGCCGACCTCACGGGCGTGGGCATCTCGGCGCTGGTGCTGGTCTCCATCCTGCTGATCGCCAAGTTCGGCAAGGGCTTCATCGCCAACATCTCGGTGCTGCTGGGCATAGGCATCGGCGCGGCCGTGACCGCGGGCATGGGGCTGATGCAGTTCGAGAAGGTGGCCAAGGCCGCGTGGTTCGACGTGGTGCTGCCCTTCCAGATCGCCACGCCGGTGTTCGACCCCATCCTCATCCTCACCATGACGCTGGTGATGATCGTCGTGATGATCGAATCCACCGGCATGTTCCTCGCCCTGGGCGAGATGACGGGGCGCGAGATCGGCCAGCAGGACCTCGCGCGCGGCCTGCGCACCGACGGCCTGGGCACGCTGATCGGCGGCATCTTCAACACCTTCCCGTACACCAGCTTCTCGCAGAACGTGGGCCTGGTGGCCGTCACCGGCGTCAAGAGCCGCTTTGTCTGCGTGGCCGGCGGCGTCATCCTCGTGGTGCTGGGCGTGCTGCCCAAGATGGCCGCACTGGTCGAGTCCCTGCCCACCGTGGTGCTGGGCGGCGCAGGGCTGGTGATGTTCGGCATGGTGGCCGCCACGGGCGTGCGCATCCTGGGCGGGGTGGACTTCAAGACCAACCGCTTCAACGCCATGATCGTGGCCGTCTCCGTCGGCGTGGGCATGATCCCGCTGGTGGCGCCCAACTTCCGCCAGTGGATGCCGCACGCCATCCACCCGCTGATCGAATCCGGTATCCTCTTGGCCTCGATCACTGCCGTGGCCCTGAACCTGTTCTTCAATGGCGCCAGCCGCGACACCTCTGCGGCCGTCAACGCCGCCCGGCAGGCCGACGCCCACTGAGCGCCGTCATCCGCAGCCTGGCACCCCCAAGGCTGGCGCCCCGCAGGCCCCCCCGGTCTGTGGGGCGTTTTTGATCCCGTGTGCGCAAGCACCCCTGCTGGCGGCAGGGCCCCAGGCCCGGCCCGTCAGCATGCAGTAAGCTTGCATTGCCTTTGACCTCTGCACCATCGCCATGACACAGCCCCTGTCCGCCGCGGAACAAGCCCTGCGCGAAGCCGCCCTCGAATACCACCGCACCCCCACGCAAGGCAAGGTGTCGGTCACGCCCACCAAGCCCCTGTCCAACCAGCGCGACCTCTCCCTGGCCTACTCGCCCGGCGTGGCCTACCCCTGCCTGGACATCCAGGCCGACCCCACCAAGGCCTTCGACTACACCTCGCGCGGCAACCTGGTCGGCGTGATCACCAACGGCACGGCCGTGCTGGGCCTGGGCGACATCGGCCCGCTGGCCGGCAAGCCGGTGATGGAGGGCAAGGGCTGCCTGTTCAAGAAATTCGCCGGCGTCGACGTGTTCGACATCGAACTGGCCGAGCGCGACCCGGACAAGCTGATCGAGATCATCGCCAGCCTGGAGCCCACGCTGGGCGGCATCAACCTCGAGGACATCAAGGCGCCCGAGTGCTTCTACATCGAGCGCGAGCTCTCCAAGCGCATGAACATCCCGGTGTTCCATGACGACCAGCACGGCACGGCCATCATCTCCAGCGCCGCGCTGCTCAACGGCCTGGAGCTGGTGGGCAAGGACATCGCCGCGGTGAAGATCGCCGTCTCCGGCGCGGGCGCCGCCGCCATCGCCTGCGTGGACGTGATGGTGGGCCTGGGCGTGAAGCGCGAGAACGTCTACATGGTGGACTCCAAGGGCGTGATCTACGAAGGCCGCCCCGGCGGGTTCGACGAATCCAAGGCGCGCTACGCGCAGAAGACCGAGGCGCGCAGCCTGGCCGACGTGGTCCACGGCGCCGACGTGTTCCTGGGCTGCTCGGCCCCCGGCGTGCTCACGGCCGAGATGGTCAAGACCATGGCGGCCCAGCCCATCATCCTGGCGCTGGCCAACCCCGAGCCCGAGATCCGCCCCGAGCTGGCCAAGGCCGTGCGGCCCGACTGCATCATCGCCACGGGCCGCTCGGACTACCCCAACCAGGTCAACAACGTGCTGTGCTTCCCGTACATCTTCCGCGGCGCACTCGACTGCGGCGCGACCAAGATCACGCAAGCCATGAAGCTGGCCTGCGTGCGCCAGATCGCGCAGCTCGCCAAGGAGAACATCAGCGAGGAAGTGGCCAATGCCTACGCCGGCAAGGAGCTGGGCTTCGGGCCGGACTACCTCATCCCCACGCCCTTCGATTCGCGCCTGATCCTCAAGATCGCGCCCGCCGTGGCCCAGGCCGCGGCAGACTCCGGCGTGGCCACGCGCCCCATCAAGGACATGGAGGCCTACAAGGAAAGCCTCTCGCGCTTCGTCTACCAGACCGGCATCCTCATGCGCCCGGTCATCAACGCCGCCAAGGCCCTGCCCGACGCGCAAAAGCGCGTGGCCTACGCCGACGGCGAGGACGAGCGCGCCCTGCGCGCCGCGCAGATCGCCATCGACGACCACATCGCGCGCCCCATCCTCATCGGCCGCCCCGCGGTGATCCAGGCGCGCATCGCCAAGGCCGGCCTGCGCATGCAGCCGGGCGTGGACGTGGAGGTCTGCGACCCCTCCGACGACCCGCGCTTTCGCCAGTACTGGGAGGCCTACCACCAGCTCATGAAGCGCGACGGCGCCACGCCCGAAGTGGCCAAGGCCGCCGTGCGCCGCTCCAACACCATCATCGCCGCGCTGATGGTCAAGCTGGGCGATGCCGACGCCATGATCTGCGGCCTGGTGGGCACCTACGAGACGCACCTGGAACGCATCCACAGCATCCTGGGCCACGCCCCGGGGGTGGCGCAGTACGCCGCGCTCAACGCCCTCATGACCAACCAGGGACCGCTGTTCATCGCCGACACCTACGTGAACGAAAACCCCACGGCCGAGCAGCTCGCCGAAATCGCCTGGCACGCGGTGCAGGAGGTGCAGCGCTTCGGCCTGCCCGCCAAGGTGGCGTTTTTGTCGCATTCGAGCTTTGGCTCGTCCAAGCGCGCCTCGGCGCGCAAGATGCGCGAGGCGCGCGACCTGTTCGTCGCGCGCCACCCCGAGATCGAATGCGACGGCGAGCTGCACGGCGACGCCGCACTCGAGCCCAAGATACGCGCCACCTACCTGCAGGACTCCACGCTCACGGGCTCGGCCAACCTGCTGATCTGCCCGAACATCGACGCGGCCAACATCCTCTACAACGTGCTCAAGACGACCACCAGCGGCGGCGTGACGGTGGGCCCCATCCTGATGGGTGCGGCGGCCACGGCCTGCATCCTCACGCCCGCCGCCACCGTGCGCCGCGTGCTCAATATGACGGCCCTGGCCGTGGCCAGCAGCGCCTCGCGGACGAAATAGCCGCCGTGTGCATCCGCCACCCGCCCCGGTGGACGGATGCCCTGCACCGCGCTGGCTTGCTATATTTTCAATAGCTGCCAGCGCTTATCCACAAAGCGCTGGAGCCGTTTTCCCTCAATATGGTTAGCGCGCCGCGACCAGCATCTGCACGAACATCTGCACCTTGGGCCGGCATTCCTCGCTGATGTCGGTGAACTCCAGCCCCGCCACCCAGCGGCCGCGCTCGGCCCGGGCCTTGACGACGCGCGCATAGACGCCGGCGGCGCGGTAATCCACCAGCGCGAGGTCGAATTCGAGCTGCAGCACGCGCTGCAGCTCGACCGGCTCGGGCAGCTCCAGTTGCAGGCCGTGGTAGCTCATGTCCAGGATGGTGGCGTGGATGATGCGCGGCTGCACATCGTCGCCCTCGACGAGCTGGCACAGGCAGGGAATGCGCGTCTGCGCGCGGTGGCTGCGGCGGAACTCCTGGCGCGGCACCTTCAGGCGCAGCGACGGAATGGCCACGAGTTCGCGCATCTCCACGGGCTCGGTGCGCCCCTTGACCCAGACCTGCGCGGGCGCCGTGGCCGACACGAAGCTCCAGCAGCGCCGGTAGGTGGTGGCGCTCATGAGGATCTGGCCGCGCAGGCTGAACGCCTCGATGCGCGAGGCCAGGTTCACCTCCTCGCCGATGACGGCGTACTGCGAGAACAGGTCGGAGCCGAAATGCCCCGCCACCACGGTGCCGGTGTTGACGCCTATGCCCAGGTAGACCTGCGGCAGGCGCTCGCGCAGATGCTCCAGGTTCAGGTCGCGCATGGCCAGTTGCATCTCCACCGCGCAGACCAGGGCGCGCTCGACGTGGTCGGCCAGGCCCGGGGTTTCGCTGAAGACCACGCGGATGGAGTCCCCCCGGAACTGCTCGATGGTGCCCTGGTGGCGCAGCACCACCGTGCTCAGGCGCGCCAGGCAGCGGTTGAGCACGGCCACGATCTCCTGCGCCGGACGCGTGGCGGCCAGCACCTCCAGGCCGCGCAGGTCGGCCAGCAGCAGGGTGACCTCGCGCGCACCGGCCTGGACATCGGCGCGCACGCCCTGCAACAGCGCCTGCATCTCGACCAGCGCCTGCGCCGACAGGGTCACGCCCGTATCGCGGGCCACCAGCGCCTGCAGGCGCTCCAGAAGTTCACTCACAGCGGTGTTTGACATCGAACCAGGGCTCCACAGCGGTCCACCCAGCGGACCATGGGCCAGAATAGTGGCCCGGGCGCGCAGCGGTCAAGCCACCGGGAGAGAAAACAACAACCGCCGGCATGCGCCCCCGCCACACGCACCATTTTGTGCTCACCCTGCGGAAAAGGCTATAATTGCGGGCTTTTCTGCCAATGCTGCCCGTGAGGGCTGCGCGGCAGGCCGGGGCTACCGCCACCCTTTTTCATGGCGAGGTGAGGCCAGAGCGAGACCCGCAGCGCCAGCGCGCGGCGGGTCGCCAGTGATGGCTGTCTTGATCGGAGTGTCCAAGCATGGCACGCGTATGTGAAGTCACGGGCAAGAAGCCCATGGTCGGGAACAATGTTTCCCACGCCAACAACAAAACCAAGCGCCGGTTCCTGCCGAACCTGCAATACCGCCGTTTCTGGGTCGAGAGCGAGAACCGCTGGGTGCGCCTGCGCGTCTCCAGCGCTGCACTGCGCCTGATCGACAAGAATGGCATCGACTCTGTGCTCGCCGACCTGCGCGCACGTGGCCAGGCTTAAGGAGTAGCACCATGGCAAGCAAAGGCGGACGCGAAAAGATCAAGCTGGTGTCGACTGCTGACACCGGCCACTTCTACACCACCACCAAGAACAAGAAGACGATGCCCGAGAAGATGGCCATCATCAAGTTCGACCCCAAGGCGCGCAAGCACGTCGAATACAAGGAAGCCAAGCTGAAGTGATTCGGCCCGGTTCCTGCATAAAAAAACCGCCCGGTCTGCACCGGGCGGTTTTTTTTGGCCTCCAGCAGCGCACCAGGGCGCTGCAGGTGCGTCAGGTGATGTCGCGGCAGACGGTGTAGGTCTGGTCTTCGCTGTACGCAGCGGCCGCACCAGCGGGCACGATGTTGTTGGCGCCCTGGGTGGCACGGAACGTGCCGTTGTCAGGGCGGCCATCATCGAGTTGCACATCCAGTGCCGCAGCAGCCTTGCCCGGCACGTTGCCCAGGCACACCATCACGCGGGCCGCAGGCCGCCCCTGCACGGCCACGTTGGTCACTCCCAAGCGCCCACCCCAGGCATTCACGGGCAATGCGTTGGCACCTGCATCTGCTGGGTTGCCCGTTATAAAGCCTGCGGCCCGAAGGTGCTGGAAGAACGCCGTCCCTTCACCACCTCCGTTGAAGGTCTGAGCTGCGTTAATAGCCAAAATTCCATTGTTATTGCCAAAAGCTGTGATCGTTGCCCAGCTCCCACCACGCGCTGTTAGTGCAGCCAGATTGGGCCCATCATCCCCCGGCAGCTTGCGGTAACGGTCCAGATAGCTGTTGTAGGCCGCCACCAGGCCATTCATGTCGCTGGCCGCATTCTTGACGCGCCCGTTCTCGATCAGCTCCTGGCCCTTGAGCACGCCGCCCAGCAGCAGGCCGATGATGACCAGGACAATGGCGATTTCCACCAGCGTGAAGCCGGACTGGGCGGTACGCCCCGCACGGCGCATGGGAAGTGATTGCATCAATGGATCTCCTGTGTGTAAAAGGCTGGCAACACCGACGGCCGCCTTTGTAAGCCATTGTGCAGAGGCATGCGCAGGGGCAACAGTCAAATTTCTTGACGCCCGGGCAGCACCAGCGGAACGCGCAACACAAAGACCACCCCCTGGGGCTCCTCGCTGGCCTGCAGGTCGCCCCCCGCATCGCGCAGCGAGCGCCGCGCCTGGTACAGGCCCATGCCCGAGCCCGTGGGCGACTTGAGCGGCTCGAAGGCCCTGCGCGGCCACGGCGTGGACAGGCGCGGGGTGTGCAGGCGGGCCTGCAGGGCGCCCTCGCGCACGCTGCACTCGCAGCGCAGGGGCATGGCCCCATGGCGGGCCCCGCTGTCGCGGGCGAGGTTGGAAAAAATGTTGTCCAGCGCGCGCTCCAAGGCCTGGGCCGGCACGGACTCCAGCAGCAGGGTGGGCGCTGCATCGGCGTCGTCTGCGCGGACCTCGATGGCCAGGCCCGCCAGTTCGGCAGCGTTTTGCAGCAGATCCAGGGCCCGGACGGGCGGCTCCCCCCGGGCGGGCACCGCCGCCGGCGCCTCGGTGGCAGCCAGCAGCCGGTGGGCGCGCGCCTGCAGCAAGGGGGCCTGGCGCTGCAGGCGCTGCGCCAGGCGCGGGAGCTGCTCGGGCGTGGCGGCGCCAAACTCCTCGGCCAGCAGGCCCACCCACTGGGCCAGGTTGCGCATGTCGTGCTGCCAATACAGCTGCACCTGGGCCCGCTGCGCCAGGGCCACGGCCACGGCCTGGGTGCGCTCACGCATGCGCGAAAGCCAGGTTTGCGCAAACACGTCCAGCACGGCCAGCGCCAGCACACGCGCTTCGTCGGTGCGGGCCACGTCGGCCCAGCGCAGTTCGATCTGGCAGTCCGGCCCGGCGCTGAGCGTCTGGCGCGGCCAGTGCGCGGCCAAAGGCTGCCCCCATTGGCCGCGCACCGCATCGCCAAACCACAGCCCCTCCCAGGCGATGCCCGCAATGCCCGAGCGCTCCAGAATGGGCCAGGCACGCTCGGGCCAGCGCAGCGGGTGCATGTCGGCGGGCAGGGCCAGCAGCTCGGCCAGGCAGCGGCGCATGCGCTGCCCGCGGTGCCACACCGCCCAGGCCGCCAGCAGCAGTACCAGCCCCAGGGCCACCAGCATCCAAGGCAGCGAATTCATGCTGTCTGCCCGGGGCCGGGGTCTGGCGGCGCTTGCCGCTGGATGCCGAACTTCTTCATGTGGTAGTAGAGCTGCTCGCGCTCCAGCCCCAGGGCACGGGCGGCTGCAGCCACATTGAAGCCGTTGCAGCCCAGCACGTGGCGGATGAGCTGCTCGGCCGCCTGGTCGCTGGCCTCGCGCACGCCCTCGGACAACTGCGCGCGCACGGACAGGTTCAGCCGCCCCTGGGCCCACAGCTCCTGCTGGCGCAGGGAGAACCACGCCGCCCGCTCCAGCGCCTGGCGCAGCGCCGAGGCGGCGACGGGCTTGGCCAGAAAGTCGAACGCCCCCGCGTGCACCGCCTGCTGGCCCACGGCTTTTTCATGCTGCCCGGTGAGCACGATGGCGTGCAGCACCGGCCACTGCGCAACCAGTTGCGACAGCAGCAACAGGCCTTCGTCGGGGCGGCTGGGGCGCGGTGGCAGCCCCATGTCCAGCAGGGCCACGCAGGCCTGGCCCTTGGGCACCTCGCGCTCCAGCAGTTGCAGCGCCTGGCAGCGGTCCTGCGCCACCAGCACCGGCCAACCGTCCTCTTGCAGCGACTCGGCCACCCAGCCCGAGAGCACCGGGTCGTCCTCGACCCAGAGCACGGGGCAGCGGCCGGGCGCCCAAGCCGGCGCAGCGATCGCCTGGGGCTCAGTCATGGTCCCCCAGCAGGGCTGCCACCGTGGGGCCAATGGCCACGGCAAAACCCGCGAACAACAGCACAAATCCGCCCACCACGCGCAGCAGCAGCCATTCGCTGGCGGTGTCGGGCGATATCGCCAGGCTGGCATAGCCCGCCAGCAGCAGCAGGATGCCCGCCACCTGCTGCCAGCGCCTGCGCAGCCTGCGCGTGCGCAGGGCCCGCTGCAGGCTGGCCCGGGCGTAGGCGGAGTCTTCGAAGTCCTGGGGCATCAGTTGCACACTTCCGTGGCAGCGCAGAAACGGATGCTGGCGATGAAAAAGCGGGACGTGCCGCGCGGCCGCACGACCACTTCGTCAAAGGGTGCGGGCGGAGCCGGCAGGAGGTTCGCGAACATCCTGACCACCCCCGGAGTGGCCGAGACCAGTGGTGACACATACACGTTTCCGGGCGCGGGCAAGTCACTCCCCTTGTAGCGGAAGGTGACCGAAAGCTCCACCGTGGGATCCAGACTCAGCACGCCCAGAGCGAATTTGCCCGCGGTCTTGCTTTGCAGCTTGAACGCCAGGGACTCCGATCCGCTGAGGCTGGAGTTGTTGTCATTGCCGCAGCCCGTGGTGCACACGCCGATGGCCGTGCCGCTGGGAACGCCATTGCGGGTGATATTGCCACCTGTCGCGGTGATGTCGATCAGGCCCAGCGCGGCTCCGGGGTCGATGGTGATGCTGGTGCGGTTGGAGTCCCTGCCGGAATAGCCGATGGTTGCGACGGAGTTGAGCATGGGCGTGGTCAGGCTGATGCCCGAGGGCGCGCCAACGATGGGCGGCTTGGACAGGCAAACCGCCGCATCCATCGTGCCCCAGACCACATAGTCATCGAAGAGGACCGCAGGCAGCACATCGGTCCCCGCTTTTTCCTGTTTGATTTGCAGTGGGCCCGCCAGAAGTGCATTCGCCAGTTCATCGGGATTGAGCGGCGCCGGCAATTGCAGGTCGTTGGGGGCACTGGGAGTCCAGGCACCCCATCCCGTCGGTCCATGGCTGATGAGCGCCCAGTCGAATCCCTGTGCCGCAGCCCCAAAAACGCTCACCGTACCATTCTTCGCATAGCTGATCTTCCGGCCCCAGGCATCGAGCGCCTCTGCCGCCGGTATCCCCAATGTGCGCCATGGAACGGTGGTGCCGCCCCCCACCGCATCGCCCGATGGACTGGAGCCCAGCGCGCCGTCGGGCAAGGTACAGCCATGCTGGATCCAGTAGGCCTCCAAGGCCCGGGCAATTCTTGCCATGCGCTGCTGGGTCCCCAGCAACTGCGCCGTCTTGTCCTCCACCTGCCGCGCCACCCGCATGGCCAGGGTCGTTGCCGCCACCACCAGCAGGGTGGCGATCATGGCCAGCGCCATGCCTCCTGCGTGCCTGCGCCGCATTGACGGTGACGCATGTGAAGGTGCTTGCATGGCCCGCCGGTTCATGGATGAAGGCCTTTCCTCAGGGTTTGCGGGGCCCCAGGCCCGCCGCCATGGCCACCGACAGAACGGTGGGACGCAGCACCAGATCGTCGAAATAGGCGGCAGGGTTTTCCGTGAACTCGGTGTCCACATAGAAGTCATTGGGGCTCACCGAACGCAGCGCCAAGGTGTTGCGGTTGATGTTCTCCAGGGGCCCCGGTGCCGGCCCGCTGGACACGCCCAGATAGTTGCCGTCCACACTGAATCCGCCAAAGCGGTTGGGGCCATGGCTGATCAGCACGTAGGCCACGCCATTGCCGTTGGCCTTGCTGACCAGTTCGGCGGGCGAGGCCACGGGGCATGCCACGGCATTGCACACACGGAAACCCCGGGTATTCAACCAATTCACCACGGCCGAGGCAGTCGCCGGATCCACCGCAGTCATATCCATGCCGGCAGGCAGGGTCAGCGAATTGGCGACGCCCGCCCCGCCCCACACCCGGTAGCTGACCATGGTGTTCCAGGCATCCATCGCATCGCCTTGCGCCACCCCCAGGCTGCGCCAGGGCACCACACCGTTGGTCAAGGCCGGCACCGTGCAGGCGCCGCCCGCGGCCAGCTCCAGCCCCTGGTTGGCATTGCCCGGAGCCAGACTGCCGTCCGCCGGGCATGGCAGGCGCCGGTTCACCGTGACGAACCGCACCATCGCCTGTTCCAGCGCCTCCAGCTTGGCGCGGGTTTCCTTGCGGCGGTTGTTGTCCAGCAAGGTGTTGGTGGCGGGCAGGAATACGGCCGCGAGCAGGCCCACGATGAGCAACACCAGCGCCATCTCCACCAGCGAAAAGCCCTGCGCCCGGGCGCCCAGCGGGGCCGCTGCCGCAGGGGGGGATGCGTTGAATGCTATTTTTTTCATAGCTGGTAGCGCTTATGAACAGGGCGCCAGAGCCCTATTTCTTCCGCAAAACTCCTGGTGCCACCACGTCGCCGAGCACCGCACCGCTATCGCTGACCTGCTGGCCGGGGCGCAACACGATGTCGCGCTCGCCGCTCAGGCGCAGGCGCACTTCGCTCTGGTCGATGTGCACCGTGCGGCCCGCGTAGGTTTCGCCGTGCTGCAGCATCTGGCCGTTGATCCAGGCGGTGGCGTTCTTGCGGCCCAGGGCCAGGCCGTCCAGTTGGAAGGTGGGGGCCGCCTGCGGCACAAGGGCCGCGGCGGATGGGTCCGCGCCGCCGGGGGGCTGCCTGCGTGCGGCCTCCATGCTGGCGCGCTCCTGTGGGGTATAGAACACGCGCGGCCAGAGGCTGGCGGCCTCGGGGTCGCCCGGGCTGGGCCATGGCGCGGTGCTGGCAGCGCCCGCGGGGCCGGCCAGCAGGCCGCACAGCGCCGCCAGCACGGCGGCAAGACGCAGGAGCACGGGGGCGTGGGGCATGGCGGCGTACCTCGGTAGGGCCTACGGCTTGGCATTGTGGTCAGCGCCAGGGACCGGGTCAATGTGCAGAAAGCTGACACGGCAGCGCGCCGAAAGGCCTTCGGGCGTGGCTTGCTCGAATGCGCAACCCGCCACACGCGACACGCGGGCGTGGCGCGCCCGCAGTTGCTCCAGCACGCGCAGAACCTCGATCTCGTGCACGCGGGCAAACTGCAGCTCCAGCACATGGCGCTGGACCCGTGCCTGGGCCGCTTCGGCCAGAGGCAGTTCCACGGTCTCGGGCGCGGCCAGCGTGAAGCTGGTGTGGCTTTGCAGGCCCTGTTCCTGGAGGATGCGCAGCAGGTCTTCCACCCACAGGGCACGCGGCTCGCCGCCCAGCAACCCGGCGGCCACCAGTTGCTGGTACTGCGGCAGGTGGGCTTGCACGTCGGCTTGTTCGGCGCGTGCCTCTTCGAGCAGGGCCTGCGCCGCCTGCTGCGCGGCCTCGGCCTGCTGCCAGCCCGGGTAGAGAAAATGGCGCACACCCCACAGGGCCAGCATCGCGAGCAGCAGGGCCGCCAGCACCCCGGCCAGTGCCCGCACGGCGGACCGCACCAGCGGGAAGACCACAGGCCACAGGCGCTTCATGAGGACTCTCCGGCAGTATCGGCCGTGCGCGGCCCCAGGCACCAGCGCCAGGCGTTGGCGGCGGCATCCGCGCCAGCGTTCCCGCCACCAGCCAGGGCCATCGCCCCCTCCGCCCGCACCGGGTCGGTGCGCACCTGCCACTGCGGCCAGGCCGCCACCGCCTGGCCCAAGGCCTCCAGCAGCGCCTGGCGCTGGCGCGGCAGCAGGCCGGCGTCGGGGCGGATTTCCAGCTGCCACTCGGCCTGCAGGGCGGTCGTGCCGGGTGCCGCGGGCTCGGCCTCTCCCGCCAAAGAATGCGTACCTGCGCAGGCCTGGGTGCGCAGGGCCTGTTCCGTGCGCACCAGTTGGGCCTGGGGGTGGGCCTGCAGCAACTGCCCCAGCATCCACAAGGGCTGCACAGGGTCGATGCCGTGCTGCAGTTCCTGGCGCTGCACCTCCATGGCCAGGCGCAGCCGGGGCACGTCGATCTGGCGCTGGGCCAGGCCTTCCCGGATGGCCTGGGCCTGGGCCTGCATGTCGGCGCTCTGCTCTGTCCAGGTGCGGCTTTGCTCTGCCGCCCCCAGCAAGGCCTGGGTCTGCAGCGCCAGGCCCGCCAGCCCGGCCAGCAGCACGACGGCCGTGGCCGCCATGAGGCCCCGGCGCGCACGCTGGGCCAGGTGGTGGCGGCGCAACTCCGGCGGTGCCAGTTGCCCCGGCGCACCACGGCCCGCCCAGGCAAGCACCTCGGCCAGCATGGCGCCGGCCTGGCGCGGCGCTGCGGCGGCAAGAAGCGGGAGTCCCTGGTTTTGCAGGTTTTGGAGCAGTTCGGGCGCTGGGTCCATGGGCAGGACCTGCGGCGCGATGTCACGCTCGATGATGCGGTTGTCGGCCAGGTATTTGAGCGTCAGCGCCACCTCGCGGGCCTGCAGGTCGGGCTCGGTTTCCAGCAGCAGGCGCGAGAACACGGGCACACGGTCATGCAGCAGCACCATGCGCATGCCATACGGCAGGCCCAGGCACAGCAGCAGCCAGCCATGGCGCGGCAGGCCGGCCTGGCGCGCAGCCCAGTGGGCCATGAGGTAGCTCAGCGTCCAGACGCCCTCGATGGGGTGCTGCGCCTGCACCAGCGCGTCGAGCTGGCCCATCAGCGCCTGGGACGACACCCCCACGGCATGCAGCCCGAAGGCTTTGGGCAGCAGCGGCTGGGCCGAAGCAGCCTCCCAACTGGCGTGCAGCGGCACATCGGGCAGCAGGCTTTGGTACTGCACCTGGATGAAGCTTTGCCGGTCCCCGCCCATGAGGCCGGGCACCTCGATGCGCACATGGGTTTCCTCCACCAGGTCGGCCACCACGCGCACCCCGGCGGCTGCGCCGGGCGGCGCGGGCAGGGCCAGGCCCCGGGCGTCGAGCCACTGCGCCTGTGCCGGGTTGACGAGCAGCAGGTGGGTGCGGGAGGAGGAGCGCTGCGTCATGCCCGGATCTTGGAAATGGTGTCGTAGATGGGGCCCAGCACGGCCAGCATGATCCAGCCCAGGATCATGCCCAGCACCACGGTGAGCACCGGCTCGATGAGCGCCTGCACCCGGCCTATGGATTCGTCGATGTCGCGCGTGAAGAAGTAGCTGACGTTGGCCAGGGCTTCATCCAGCGCACCCGTGGCCTCGCCCACGCGCAGCATGCGCACCACGAGCGAGGGAAAGAGGTTTTCCAGGGCAAAGGCATCGCTGATGGAGGTGCCGTTGGCGATGCGCTCGCGGGCACGCACCAGGGCACGCTGCACGGGCAGGTTGCTGGTGATCTTTTCACAGTAGCCCAGGGCCTCGATCACCGGGATGCCGGTGCGGTACATGAGCGCGAAGCTGTCCATCAGCCGCGCCAGGATGATTTTCTTGATCACCGGCCCGACGGCCGGAATGGCCAGCAGGGCCTGGTGCAGCTTGAAGCGCAGTTGCTCGTTGGCGCGTGCAGCCAGCGCCACGCCCACCACCAGCACCACCGGCGTGGGCAGGATGAGCCACCAGTAGCCCACGAAAGCCTCGGACAGCCAGATCAGCAACCGCGTCTGCAGCGGAATCTCCTGCCCCATGTTGCGGATGAAGCTGACCAACTGCGGCACCAGGTAGACCATGAGGAACACCACCACGCCGGTGATGGTGACGGTGACGAACGCCGGGTACATGAGCAGCTTCTTGGTCTGCGCCGCCAGCTCGGCCTGCCACTTGAGCGAACGCACCAGCTCGCCCAGCACCTCGGCCAACTGGCCCGTGACCTCGCCCGAGCGCACCAGGTGCACCATCACGTCGGTGAAGATGCCTGGGTCTGCCGCCATGGCATCGGCCAGGGTGCTGCCGTTCTGGATGCGGTCCATCAGGCTGGCGGCCACCTGGCGCAGCTCCAGGCTGTCGGCGCCGTCGCGCAGGTCCTGCAGGGCGCCGATCAGCGGCACGCCCGCGCGCAGCAGCATCTGCATGTGGAACAGCAGGTTGATGAGTTCGCGCGTGGGCAGGCTGGCCAGGCGCAGCGCACGGCTGCGCACCGTGGAGAAGCGGATCAGCGACAGCCCCGAGGCGCGCAGTTGCGCCTGCAGGTCGGCCTCGTGCAGGGCGGTGACCTCGCCCTTGACGATTTCCTTGCCCTCATTGATGGCGCGGTAGCGGTAGCGTGGCATGCGCGTTACAGCCTGGTGGTCAGGTCGACCACCCGGCCCACCTCTTCCACGGTAGTGATGCCCTCGAGCACGCGGCGCAGCCCGTCCTCGGCCATGGGCACGAAGCCATGGGCCATGGCATGCGCCGTCAGCTCGCCCAAAGTGGCGTTGCGCGTGATGAGCTCATCGAGCATGCTGTCCATGCGCAGCAGCTCCATGATGGCCAGGCGCCCGCGGTAGCCCTGGAAACCGCAGGCCTCGCAGCCGCCGGGGTGGGCGCGGTACACCGTGCGCCCGATGGCGTGCGCGCCGATGAGGCGGGCTTCGATGCTGCCCTCGGTGACCTGCACCTCCTCGCGGCAGTGCGTGCACACGCGCCGCACCAGGCGCTGGGCCACGATGCCGATGATGTTGCCCGCCATCACCTCGGGCGAGACACCCAGGTCCTTGATGCGCTGGAAGCTGCGCAGCGCCGAGTTGGTGTGCAGCGTGGAGAACACCTGGTGGCCCGTCATGGCCGCGCGGAAGGCCATTTCGGCGGTGTCCTTGTCGCGCACCTCGCCCACCAGGATGATGTCCGGATCCTGGCGCATGAGCGAGCGCACGCCGTCGGAAAAGTCGATCTTGCTGCCGTCCGAGATGGAGGTCTGCCGGATGCGCGTGATGGGGTACTCGACCGGGTCCTCCAGCGTCATGATGTTGACGCTTTCCTCGTTCATGTGGCTGAGCACGGAGTACAGCGTGGTCGTCTTGCCCGAACCCGTGGGCCCGGTCACCAGGATGATGCCCTCGGGCCGCGCCAACATCAGGTCGAGCAGGTAGTACTGCTCCTCGGTCAGCCCCAGCTTGCTGTATTCGACGATGCCGCGCTTGGCGTCGAGCACGCGCAGCACGAAGTTCTCGCCATGGATGGTGGGCTGCACGGCGGCGCGGAAGTCCACGCTGCGCCCGCCGATGGACAGCGACACCCGTCCGTCCTGGGGCGCCCGGCTCTCGGCAATGTTCATACCTGCCACCAGCTTGAGGCGCACCAGCATGGCGTTCCAGTAGCGGCCATGCAGCACGCGCACCTGGCGCAGCACACCGTCGATGCGGTAGCGGATGCGCAGGAATTGGCCCTCGGGCTCGAAGTGGATGTCCGAAGCGAGCTTGTGCACGCCGTCGGACAGCAGCGCATCCACCAGGCGCACCACCGGGTGGCTGTAGCCGCCCTGCCCCTGCGAGAGCGAGGCCATGTCGATCTGCCCGGTCTCAATCTCCTGGATGATCCCGTCGATGGACAGTTCATAGCCGTAGAACTGGTCGATGGCGGCCAGCACATCGGCCGCACTGGCCAGGCGCCACGAGATCGACACCCCCAGCCCCACATGCGCGCGGATCTGGTCGCCGGCGATGATGTCGTTGGGCTTGGGGCTGGCGAGCACGAGCTTTTGCGTCTCGGCCTGGAACGACACCGGGAACACCTGAAAGCGCAGCGCCATGGCCTTGGGCAGGCGCGCCAGCGCCTCCGGATCGGCCAGCACCGTCTGCAGCTGGATGGTCTGCTGGCCCAGCGTCTGGCCCAGGGCCTCGCGCATGGCCTCCTCGGTGACAAAGCCCAGGGCGATCAGCGCATCGCCGAGCTGCTTGCCGGTCTTGCGCTGCTCCAGCAGGGCGATCTGGATCTGGTCGGCCGACACCAACCCCATGTGCTGGAGCCGGTCGCCCAGGCGCATGGGCGGCTGGCCGGCGGCTGGAGGCGGTGCGGCGGCGGTGGCGGTGTCGCTCATTGCGTCCACAGCTCCTGCAGCTCGTCGATGCGCCGCTCCACGGTGCGCACCGGCACGCCTGCAGCGCCCCATTGCAGCGCCTGGCGGTACATGCGCAGGGCGTCTTCATAGCGGCGCGCCTGGTCCAGCGCCACCGCCAGGTTGTAGGCGTAAGCCGCATGGCCGGGCGCCAGCGACTGCGCCAGCGTCAGCGGCCCCAGGGCCTCGGGCCAGCGCCCCTGGCGGCCCAGCAGATTGCCCAGCGCGGCCTGCGCCGCCGCGTCGCGCGGGCGGGCCTGCACCCATTCCTGCAGGCGGCTTTCCGCCGTGGCCGGGTCGGATTCGGAGAGGATGGCCAGCATGCCCGTGCGGGCGGTGTCGTTGTCGGGCCAGAGCTGCAGGCTGCGCTGGTAGGCGGCCCAGGCCGCCTCATGCTGGCGCTGGCGGTGCAGGGCCACGGCCAGGCCCAGGGTGGCGTCGGGGTCGTCGGGCCGCTCGGCCAGCACCTGCTGGTACAGCGCCTGGGCCTTGGCTGCATCGCCCTGGCGCAGCGCCGCCCAGGCGGCCTGCAACTGCGCCTGGGCCTGGGAGCGCACCAGTGTGGCCGCTGCCGCGCTGGCGGCGGGGCTTGCCGGTGCCGCCGCAGCAGCCTTCGAGGCAGCGCGGCGCCGGGGCTCCGGCGTGGATGCGTCGCCCGGCTGCGCGCCGGACGCTTCCGGGGCGGGCGATGGGCTGGCGGCCGGTGGCTGGGGCGCAGCGTCCGGACGATCTGCCCGTGGCGCAACGCCCTGCCTTGCGGGAGCGGCGGGGACAGCGGGCTGCGGGGCCGGGGCTGCCTGCGGGGCGGGCAGCGGAAGGGGCGCTGCGGCAACGGCCGCCACACCCGGCACCGAGGCCGCGGCTTCGGTGGTGCCCGGTGTCACGGCGGCTTCGTCCATGGGCTGCGGGGCCGCATCCGGCGGCGTCACTTCCCCCTGTGCCGCCGCCGGTTCGGGCGCGGGTGGCGATGCCATGCCCACGGGAGTGAGGCCAGGGCCTTGCTGCGCCAGCCAGTAGTGCCAGCCCAACCAGGACAACACCGCCAGCACCAGGCCAGCGATCAGGCCCCACACCATCCGGCGCACCCGCGCTCCGTCGCGCTGCGGCGGTTGCGCAGTGCCCACCATGGCCTGGGCCGCCGCGCGCGCCGCCATGGGTGCCATGCCGGGGGCCGCTGGCGCAGCAGAGCCGGTGGCAGGGGCGGCGGCCTGGCGGACCGGCGCCGGGGTAGGTGTGGGAGCCGCGGACGCCTGCGGCGCCGCGGGCATGGGCGCAGCAGGCGGCGGCGCGGGCGGCGGCACTGGCGCTGCCTCGGCCGCAGCAGGCTGCGGCACCGGGGCCAGCGTCAGCTCCGGCCCGCCTGCCGCGGCCGGCTCCGGGGAGAGCGCCGCCGGCGCCGCTGCCGGAGACGCTGCGGGTTCCAGCGCCAGCGGCTTGTTCTGGCTGCGCTGCAGGGCTTCAAGCAGCAGGCTCATGGACGGCCTCCGGCGGCGGGGTCTTGCGCAGGCGCGGGCTTCATTCGCTCGGGCATGGGGCGCAGGGCTTCGCTCAGGTGGGGCTCAAAGGCCTGGTAGTCCCCGGCGAGGCTGGCGCTGGAGACCACCGTGGGCCGCAAGAAGATGACCAGCTCGCTCTTGCTGCTGGCTTTTTTCTTGTACTTGAACAGCTCGCCCAGCACCGGCACGCTGCCGATGCCGGGCGTCTGGTCGGTGCTGCCCGACACATCGTCGCGCATCAGGCCGCCGAGCACGGCCGTGTCCCCCGAGCGCACCTTGATGACCGACTCCATCTCGCGCGTCTGGATCTGCGGGATGCGGCTGCTGATTTCCGAGATGTTGATGCCGTCGTTGCGCGCCTGGGCCAGGTAGATGGGCACGGCCGGATCATCGACATAGCTGACCACCCGCGAGAGCGTGGGCCGCAGGATCAGGGTGACCTCGTCGCCCTCGCCCACCTGCGGCATGACGCTCATGACCAGCCCCACCGACACCGTATTGGGCGTGGAGGTGAGGGTGAACGTGGGCGCCGACCCGGACGAGCCCGGCGTGTAGTTGGCCGAGAGCGTGAAATAGACCAGGTCCTCGGTGACCTTGAGCAGCGCCGCCTGGTTGTTGAGCGCGCTGATCTTGGGGCTGGACAGCACCTTGGTGTTGCCAAAGGACTCCAGCAGGCGCAGCGCGACGAACAACTGCATGGTGTTGTTGCCGCCCATGCGGGTGTACGAAGGCGTGAAGTTCGCCATGCTGGGAATGACGCCGCTGACCGGCACGCCCGAGGGCAGGACCGTGCCCGCGGGCCCCACCTGCAGCAGGGGCAGGCCGTTGCGCACCAGGGACCAGTTGATGCCCTGCTGGTACTCGTCGGACAGGTTGACCTCGACGATGGTGGCCTCGATCATCACCTGGCGGCCGGCGCTTTTCATCACGCGGTCGATGAACTCGCGCACGCGCATGTGCTGGCGGTAGGTGGCGCGCACGGAAATCACGCCCGTTTCCGGGTTGGCGATGACCGAGGCGGACTCGCGAAACCGCGCAGGCGCCACCGCGGGCAGCACCGGCGCAGGCGCCGCGGCGCCCACCGGGGCCGAAGCCGCCGCCGCAGGGGCCGCGGCCGGTGGCGCCACCGCGGCCGGCGCGGCCGCCGCACCCTCGGGAATGATCTTGTCCGTCTCGCGCAGCAGGTCGCGGATGTTCTGGGTCAGCGTCTCCCAGAAGCGGTTGTTGGAGTGGTTGGTGACGGCACTGTTGGAGCTGTTGCCCGCCCCCGATCCGCCGCCGCTGCCACCGCGCGCAATGCTGGTGGCAGCGCCGATTTCGCTGCGCGCCTCGCGCGCCACGTTGAGGTAATCGACGCGGTAGTGCCGCAGCACGGGCGCATCGGGCATGACGAACAGGTTGCGCCCCTCCATCTCGTAGCGCATGTTCACCTGCAGCGCGGCACGGTCCAGGATCTCGGTCAGCGTCTGGTCGATGGCATTCATGCTCACCGTGCCGGCCAGGTCGGGGTGCACGTCCAGGTTCAAGCGCGCGTCCCGCGCGATGGCGAACAGCAGGCTGCGGATGTCCACGTTGTGCACGCTCACGGAAAACACATCGGCCTTGGCCCGCGATGCGCCGGGCGGTGGCGGCAGCAAGGGCGCATCGACCAGCGCCGGGGGTTGGCCCGGTGCCGCCGCCGCGGGCCGCAGGTGGCCGCCCCCGGGCGCAGGGGCGTTGCTGGCACAGGCCGTCAGGCCCAGGGCCAGCAGCAGCGCCAGCGGCCGCCAGCAGCAGGCAGACTCGAGGGAAAAAAGCGGGGTTCCAGACTTCATGAAGGCGCCCGTTCGGGATAGGTTTCTGCGCGCAGGCGAACCAGGGAGCGCGGCAGGGGTTTATGGGTCTTCAGGCTGGGCGGCCACTCTTGCAGGTTCTGCACGGCCTGCGCACGGTTGGCGTGGCGCCCCGCGTACACGGCCCACACCGGCGCCGCCGGGGCCTTGGAGCCGGGATAGATGCGGTCCTGGACCCACACCTCGACACCCGCCTGGCGCGCCTGATCCAGCAGGCGCAGGGCCCCGGCGGCGCTGTCGGCCAGGCCGATCTGCAGCACCCAGAAGTCCTGCGCCGGATCGTCAAAGACCGCGCGGGTGCGCAGAACGGCCTCGCGCAGCGCCGCTGGCAGTGCAGCGTAGCGCTGCTCCGCGGCGTCCTGCCGGGGCGCAGGTGTGGCCGCCTCCGGCGTCAGGCGCTCGGCCACGGCCTGCAGCGGCACGGGGGCGGCGGCCAGCGGTGTGCCCCCGGGCGCATCCACGGACGCCGCCACCACGGCCGGGGCCGGAACCGACGCCAGCGGCGCCGCACCCTGCCCGGGCGCGGGCGCGGCATCCAGCGCCTGCGGCGCCGCCGCCCCGGCTACCGGGGCGTCGCGCTGGCCCAGGCCGTAGCCCACGGCTCCCCCGGCACCCAGGCCCGCCACTGCGGCCAAGGCCAGCCACGGCAAGGCGCGGAGCCAGCGTGCGGCGGACGCAGGCGCCTTGCGCAGGGCTGCGCCGCCGCCCTGGACCTCGGCCACCGCCATGCGCACATGTTCGCGCCCGACCTGGCGCGCGCCCTGGGCGAATGCCGCCAGCAGGGCCTTGTCCGCCAGCAGATGGATGGCGCGGATGCGCCCGCCCGAGGCCTCGGTGAGCGCGCGCAGCGCACGCGGCTCGAACAGGGCCCCGCCCTGCCAACCCGCGCGGCGCAGGCGGTGCTCGATGTAGGCCGCTGTGTCCGGGCCGTTGAGGGGCTGCAGCTCAAAGCGGTGCACCACGCGGTCGCGCACCTGGCGCAACCTGGGCAGGGCCAGCAGCGCGTCCAGCTCGGGCTGGCCGAACAGCACGATCTGCAGCAGCTTGTGCTGGGCCGTTTCCAGGTTGGACAGGAGCTTGATCTCCTCCAGCGACTCGGGCGGCATGGCCTGGGCCTCGTCGATGAGCACCACGGCGCGCCGCCCCTGGGCGTGGCGCTGCAGCAGCGCCTGCTGGATGGTCAGCACCAGGGGCTGGCCCTCGGCCGGGGGCTGCAGGCCCCAATCGGCAATCAGCGACAGCAGGATCTCGCGCGGGCCGAACGAGGGATTGGCCAGGTAGACCAGATCGACCTGATCGCGCGGCAGGCGCTCGGCCAGCATGCGGCACAGCATGGTCTTGCCGCTGCCGACCTCGCCCACGACCACGACGATGCCGTCCTCGTCGAGCACGGCATGGTGCAGCGCATCCAGGATGGCGCCGCGCGCCTGCCCCTCGAAAAAGAATTTGCCGTTCGGCGTGATGCCGAACGGAGCCTCACCCAGCCGGAAGTGTTCAAGGTAGAGGGAAGACAAGGCAAATTCTTTTCAGATCAATCATTTACAAGGTATTGTTGAAAATGATAGTGCATCCTCCCCGGGGACGGGGAGAGATGTAACCCGATGTTCGGCCTCGGTGTGGCGGGAACGCAAAACCCGCGTCACCGGCGCTGCCAGACGGCGGCGAAGAAGCCGTCGGTCTGGTGGCGATGCGGCCACAGGCGCAGGTAGCGCTGCCCGCCCTCGCCGCCGGCGCACAGACTGGCGGCCTGCGGCAGCTTGAGCTGGGCGAGCAGCGCGCCCGCCTCCAGCAGCTCGTAGTCGCCGTGCGCCTGGGTGAAGGCCTCGGCAATGGCCTCGTTCTCCTGCGGCAGCAGGCTGCAGGTGGCATACACCAGGCGCCCGCCCGGCTTGGGCAGGCGCGCCGCGCTCTCCAGGATGGCGGTCTGCTTGGCCACCAGCTCCGCGAGCGCCTGGGGCGACTGGCGCCACTTGAGGTCGGGGTTGCGGCGCAGCGTGCCCAGGCCGGAGCAGGGCGCGTCGACCAGCACGCGGTCGATCTTGCCCGCCAGGCGCTTGACGCGCTCGTCGCGCTCGTGCGCGATGGCCGCGGGGTGCACATTGGACAGCCCGCTGCGCGCCAGCCGCGGCTTGAGGGCGTCGAGCCGGTGGGCGGACACGTCGAAGGCGTACAGCCGCCCGGTGCTGCGCATGGCCGCGCCAATGGCCAGGGTCTTGCCGCCCGCGCCCGCGCAGAAGTCCACCACCATTTCGCCGCGCTTGGCGTCCAGCAGCAGGGCCAGCAACTGGGAGCCCTCGTCCTGCACCTCGATGGCGCCGCGCACGAAGGCGGGCAGCTTGGTGAGCGCGGGCTTGCCCTGCACGCGCAGGCCCCAGGGCGAGTACGGCGTTGCTTCGGTTTTGATAGCTGCTTGCGCAAGCTCCTTCTGCACTTGCTCGCGTTTTTCCTTCAGGATATTGACGCGCAGGTCCAGCGGCGCGCTGGTGGACAAGGCCTGCACCAGGGGCCAGAACTCCGCGCCCAGTTGCGCCTTGAGCGGCTCGGCCAGCCACTCGGGCAGGTTGTGGCGGTGGCGCTCGAGCAGGTCGTCCTCGGCGATCGCGTCGCACTGGTCCAGCCACTGCTTTTCGCGCTCGTTCAGCGCTGCCTTGAGGAAGTCGCGCGGGCCGTGTGCCGCCTGGGGCTGGCTGCGGCGCGCCTCCTCGTCCTGCCACTGGGCAAAGCCCAGGATGGCCAGGCGCCGCTCGCGCGGGCCGCTGCCCGAGGGCGCCAGGTGGTCGAACAGCAGCTTTTTGCGCAGCACGGCATAGGCCGTCTCGGCCAGGGCGGCGCGCTCGCGCGGGCCCAGGTGGCGGTGCTCGCGGAAGTAGCGCGACACCACGGCGTCGGCCGGGTGCTCCAGGGTGAGGGTGAGGCGCACGAGTTCGGCGCAGGCTTGCAGGAGGGCGGTGGGATGCATGGGCGCCGATTGTCCCACCCTGGCCGCCCAGTGCACGAACACCGGGTTGGCGGCATGCCGCTGCAGCCCCTCGGGCGTGCGGGCCGGGGCCCTCAAGGCCGCCGCGCGCCGGGCAGCCAGGCGGTGCGCCCTCCGCCGGCCGCGGCAGTATGCATAGCGGAAAATGCCTTCAGCGCCCGTCCCATCAGCGCCAGAAGCTACATGGTTGATAGCAAATTGGCCACGGCGCGCGGGTAGATCACATGCTCCTGCGTGAGCACCCGGGCCGCCAGGGTGGCGGCCGTGTCGCCCGGCAGCACGGGGACCACGGCCTGCTCCAGGATGGGGCCCACGTCCAGCTCGGCCGTGACCTGGTGCACCGTGCAGCCGGCGAACCTGCAGCCCGCGTCCAGGGCGCGCTGGTGCGTGTCCAGCCCGGTGAAGGCGGGCAGCAGCGAGGGATGGATGTTGAGCAGCCGCCCGGCGTAGTGCGCCACGAAGCCCGGCGAGAGGATGCGCATGAAGCCGGCCAGCACGACAACGGCGGGGTCGTACCGGTCTATGACCTGCTGCAGCGCCGCGTCAAAGGCCTCGCGGCTGGCAAAGCCCTGGTGCGCCAGCACCTCGGTGGCGATGCCGTGCGCGCGCGCGAACACCAGCCCCTGGGCGTCGGCCTTGTTGCTCACCACGGCCGCCACGCGCGCGCCCAGGCGCTCGCTCCAGTGCTGCTGCTCGGCCGCGCGCACGATGGCCGCCATGTTGGAGCCGCCGCCAGAGATCAAAATCACGATGTTCTTCATTTGCCGCGATTATCCCTGCCATGCCTTTCGACCCCGCATCCCACCCCCTGAGCGCCCTGGAGGCGCGCGTACTCGCCACGCTGATGGAAAAAGAGCGCACCGTGCCCGACAGCTACCCCCTCACGCTCAACGCCGTGACCACCGGCTGTAACCAGAAGAGCGCGCGCGAACCCGTCATGCAGGTCAGCGACGCGCAGGCGCAGGAGGCGCTCGACAGCCTGCGCCTGCGCTCGCTGGTGTGCGAGAGCAGCGGCGGGCGGACCACGCGCTACGAGCACAACTTCCAGCGCGTGGTGGGCGTGCCCGAGCAGTCGGCGGCGCTGCTGGGCCTGCTCATGCTGCGCGGCCCGCAGACGGCGGGCGAGCTGCGCATCAACGCCGAGCGCTGGCACCGCTTTGCCGACATCTCCTCGGTCGAGGCCTTTCTGGACGAGCTGCACGAGCGCAGCGCGGACAAGGGCGGTCCCCTGGTGGCGCTGCTGCCGCGCGCCCCGGGCACCCGCGAGCCGCGCTGGGCCCACCTGCTGTGCGGCCCCGTGGACATGCAGGCCCTGCAGGCCGCCGCGGCCGCCGCCAGCCCCGGCGCCGCTCCCGCCGGCGCGGCACTGCAGGCGCGCGTGCAGGCCCTGGAGGCCGAAGTCGCCGCCCTGCAGGCCACGGTGCGCCGCCTGTGCGCCGAACTGGGCGTGCAGCCGCAGGCCGCCGCACCGTTGTCACCACCCGGACAGGACTAAAACGAACGGTCGTGCTACAAATACCGCTTCACTGGAGACTACCGCATGGATCTCGCATTCACCCCCGAAGAGCAGGCGTTCCGCGAAGAGGTACGCACCTGGGTGCGCGCCCATCTGCCCGCGCACATCGCCCACAAAGTCCACAACGCCCTGCGCCTGACGCGCGAGGACATGCAGGGCTGGGCCAGGATACTCGGCAAAAAGGGCTGGCTGGCCTTTGGCTGGCCCCAGCAGTTCGGCGGCCCGGGCTGGACCGCCGTGCAAAAGCACCTGTTTGAAGAGGAATGCGCCCTGGCCGGCGCCCCGCGCATCGTGCCCTTCGGGCCGGTGATGGTGGCCCCGGTCATCATGGCCTATGGCACGCCCGAGCAGCAAAAGCGCTTCCTGCCCGGCATCGCCAGCGGCGAGGTCTGGTGGAGCCAGGGCTACAGCGAGCCCGGCTCGGGCTCGGACCTGGCCAGCGTCAAGACGCGCGCCGAGCGCGTGGGCGACAAGTACATCGTCAACGGCCAGAAGACCTGGACCACGCTGGGCCAGTACGGCGAGTGGATGTTCAACCTCGTGCGCACCAGCAACGAGGGCAAGCCGCAGACGGGCATCTCCTTCCTGCTGGTCGACATGAAGAGCCCGGGCGTGACCGTGCGCCCCATCAAGCTGCTCGACGGCGAGTGCGAGGTCAACGAGGTGTTCTTCGACAACGTCGAGGTGCCGGTGGAAAACCTGGTCGGCGAGGAGAACAAGGGCTGGACCTACGCCAAGCACCTGCTCTCGCACGAGCGCACCAACATCGCCGACGTCAACCGCAGCAAGCGCGAACTCGAGCGCCTGAAGCGCATCGCCAAGAACGAAGGCCTGTGGGACGACGCGCGCTTTCGCGACCAGATCGCCCTGCTCGAAGTCGACATCGTGGCCCTGGAGATGCTGGTGCTGCGCGTGCTCTCCATGGAAAAGAGCGGCAAGAACCCGCTGGACATCGCCGGCCTGCTCAAGATCAAGGGCAGCGAGATCCAGCAGCGCTACTCCGAGCTGATGATGCTGGCGGCCGGGCCGTTTGCCCTGCCCTTCATCGAAGAGGCCATGGAGGCGGGCTGGCAAGGCGACTTCCCCGGCGGCGCGGTGGCCAACGCGCCCCTGGCATCGACCTACTTCAACCTGCGCAAGACCACCATCTACGGCGGCTCCAACGAGGTGCAGCGCAATATCGTCGCTCAAACCGTATTGGGCTGATTTCGCCACAGACGCCCCAGCAAGGCCGCATCAGGAGTAAGAACATGGATTTCGATTTTTCCGACGATCAGCAGTCCCTGCGCGATGCCGTGCGCAAGTGGGTGGGCAAGGGCTACGGCTTCGAGCGCCGGCGCGCCATCGTCGCCGCCGGCGGCTTCGAGCGCGCGGCCTACGGCGAACTGGCCGAACTGGGCCTGACCGCCCTCACCGTGCCCGAGCAGCACGACGGCCTGGGCCAGGGCGCGGTGGACGCCATGGTCGCCATGGAGGAGCTGGGCCGCGGCATCGTGCTCGAGCCGCTGGCGCAGACCTACGTGGCCACCAGCGTGCTGGCGCAGCACGCCCCTGCAGCCGTGCAGGCCGCCTGGCTGCCGCGCATGGCCAGCGGCGAGGCCCTGGTGGTGCTCGCCCACCAGGAGCGCAAGGCGCGCTACCGCCTCGACGTTTGCGAGGCAAAAGCGGCGCAAACGCCCGCAGGGTATACGCTGACAGCTAGCAAAAGCATAGTTCCCGCAGGTGACCAGGCCGACGCCTTCCTCGTGCCCGCGCAACTCGACGGCCAGATCGCCCTGTTCCTGGTCGAGCGCGCCGCCAGCGGCGTGGCCACGCGCGGCTACGGCACGCAGGACGGCAGCCGCGCCGCCGAAGTGCATCTGGCCGACGCACCCGCCACGCTGGTCACCCAGGACGGCCTGGCCGCGCTGGAGCTGGCCGTGGACACCGGCATCGCCTGCGCCTGCGCCTACGCCGTGGGCGTGATGGACCAGACCGCCGCCGTCACCTTCGACTACCTGAACCAGCGCAAGCAGTTCGGCGTGCCCATTGCCAGCTTCCAGGCCCTGCGCCACCGCGCGGCCGACGTGAAGATGCAGCTCGAACTGGCGCGCTCCATGAGCTACTACGCCAGCCTCAAGCTCGGCGCCCCGGCGGCCGAACGCCGCCGCGCCCTGGCCCAGGCCAAGGTGCAGCTGGGCCAGTCCATGCGCTTCGTGGGCCAGCAGTGCGTGCAGATGCACGGCGGCATCGGCGTGACCGACGAGTACATCGTCAGCCACTACTTCAAGACGCTCACCCAGCTCGAAATGACCTGGGGCGACACCCTGCACCACCTGGGCGAGGTGTCGGCACGCATGCAGGAGACGGCCGGCGTGTTTGCCTGACGGCGCGCCATGCCCGCCCACGCGGCCCCCGGGCCGCGTTTTTCATGGGCGCAGGCCGGGCCAGGGCTCCCATGTGCAGGCGCCGGGAGTGTCCCCCGCCCGCAGCGCGCCGCGACACGGACAGGGGCTTACATCAATGCAGCAGACGCGAGGATTGGGGCACATGCGCCATCAGGAACTGCATCTGGTCGGCCAGGATGCGCCGGTTGCGCAGGATGAAGTCCTCCCACAGGCTGGGCACATAGGGCGCGTAGAGCAGGGGCATGTGCGCCTGCTCGGGCGTGCGCGGCCCCTTGCGGTGGTTGCAGGGGCGGCAGGCCGTGACCACGTTCATCCAGTGGTCGCGCCCCCCCTTGGCGCAGGGAACGATGTGCTCGCGCGTGAGCAGCTCCTCGGGGAAATGCCCGCCGCAGTAGGCGCAGACCTGGCGGTCGCGCACGAAGAGCTTGCCGTTGGTGAGGCCAGGCTGCAACGCGAAGGGGTTGATGGCCGGCACGCCGCGCGTGCCGATGATGCTGTTGACCGCGATCACCGACTGCCGCCCCGTGAGGGCGTTGTGCCCGCCGTGGAACACGGCGATCTCGCCCCCGGACTCCCAGCGCACCTCGCCGGCGGCGTAGTGCAGCACCGCCTGCTCCAGCGAAATCCACGCCTGGGGCAAGCCCTGGGCGGAGAGCTTCAAGACCTTCACGACACGCCTCCTCGAACAAGCCACGGGCAAGGAATCGATGCAACTGCCTGGCGCCGCGCTGGCCCGTGCCAGGGGCCGGTGCGGCTGCGTCACAATATACGCTCATTTCCTGTCCCACCGATGTCCTGCGCTGCAGGGCCGCGCGCCAGGCGCTACCAAAAAGATACCGCCCCATGAAGATCTTCCGCGGATTCCGCCACCCGGACATCGCCCCCGCGTGCGCCCTCACCATCGGCAACTTCGACGGCGTGCACCGCGGGCACCAGGCGATGATCGCCCTGCTCAATGGCGAGGCGGCGCAGCGCGGCGTGCCCAGCTGCGCGCTCACCTTCGAGCCGCACCCGCGCGACTACTTCGCCCAGGCGCTGAACAAGCCCGAACTCGCCCCCGCGCGCATCGGCACGCTGCGCGACAAGCTCGCGGAGCTGGCGCGCTGCGGCCTGCAGCAGGCCGTGGTGCTGCCTTTCGATGCGCGGCTGGCCGCGCAGTCGCCGCAGGCCTTCATCGACGAGGTGCTGGTGCGCGGCCTGGGCGCGCGCTACGTGCTGGTGGGCGACGACTTCCGCTTCGGCGCCCAGCGCGCGGGCGACTATGGGCTGCTCGACGCCGCAGGCCAGGCCCAGGGCTTCGACGTGGCGCGCATGAACAGCTACGAGGTGCACGGCCTGCGCGTCTCCAGCTCCGAGGTGCGCGCCGCGCTGGCCGCCGGCCGCCTGCAGGACGCCGAGCAGCTGCTGGGCCGCCCCTACGCCATCAGCGGCCATGTGGTGCGCGGGCGCCGGCTGGGGCGCAGCCTGGGCGAGGCCCGGCAAGGCGCAGGCGATGGCTTTCGCACCCTGAATCTGCGCTTTGCGCACTGGAAGCCGGCCGCCAGCGGCATCTTCGCCGTATGGGTGCACGGCCTGCACGAGACGCCCCTGCCCGGCGTGGCCAACCTGGGAGTGCGCCCCTCGCTGGACCCGCGCGACGTCAACGGCGGCCGCGTGCTGCTGGAGACGCACTGCCTGGAGTGGCCGCTCCACCTGGGGCCCGAGGGGGGCTACGGTAAAATCATCCGCGTGGAACTGCTGCACAAACTGCACGACGAGTTGAAGTACGACAGCCTGGACGCCCTCACCCAAGGCATCGCCCGGGACTGTGCGGATGCGCGCGCCTGGTTCGCCGCGCACGCCGAAACCCGCCGCCAGACCACGCGCGATCGAATTTGACGGGGCCGCCTTCGCCCCGCCCGGCAGGCCCCGCCCTGCCCTCTCTGCATCCGTGTTGCCGGCCCGGCGCCCGCAACCCCCCGACTGGAAGGTTTCACCATGTCCGAACCGACGAACGCCAAGAACGCCCCCGCGAGCGGCTACCGCGCCACGCTCAACATGCCCGACACGCCGTTCCCCATGCGCGGCGACCTGCCCAAGCGTGAACCGCAGTGGGCCCGGGACTGGGACGAGCAGGGCGTCTACAAGAAGCTGCGCGCCGCGCGCCGCGGTGCGCCGAAGTTCATCCTGCACGACGGCCCGCCCTACGCCAACGGGCAGATCCACATCGGCCACGCAGTGAACAAGGTCCTCAAGGACATGATCACCAAGGCGCGCCAGCTCGAAGGCTTCGACGCGCTCTACACCCCGGGCTGGGACTGCCACGGCCTGCCCATCGAGAACGCCATCGAGAAGCTGCACGGCCGCAACCTGCCGCGCGACGAGATGCAGGCCCGCGGCCGCGCCTTCGCCACCGAGCAGATCGCGCAGCAGATGGCGGACTTCAAGCGCCTGGGCGTGCTCGGCGAGTGGGACAACCCCTACAAGACCATGAACTACGGCAGCGAGGCGGGGCAGCTGCGCGCACTCAAGAAGGTGATGGAGCGTGGCTTCGTCTACCGCGGCCTCAAGCCCGTGTACTGGTGCTTTGACTGCGCCTCCTCGCTGGCCGAGTTCGAGATCGAGTACCAGGACAAGCAGAGCCAGACGCTGGACGTGATGTTCCCCTGCGCCGAGCCCGCCAAGCTGGCCGCGGCCTTCGGTCTGGCCCAGCTCGACCAGCCGGCGTTCGCCGTGATCTGGACCACCACCTCCTGGACCATCCCGGCCAACCAGGCGCTCAACCTCAACCCCGACCTGGAATACAGCCTGGTCGCCACGGAGCGCGGCCTGCTCGTCGTGGCCAGCGCCCTGGTGGAGAAATGCCTGGCGCGCTGGGGCGTCGCCGGCAGCGTGGTGGCCACGGCGCCCGGCCGCCAGCTCGACCGCCTGAACTTCCGCCACCCGCTGGCCCATGTGGACAAGGGCTACGACCGTCTCTCGCCCGTGTACCTGGCGGAATACGCCACGGCCGAGGACGGCACGGGCATCGTGCACAGCTCGCCCGCCTACGGCGTGGACGACTTCAACTCCTGCGTGGCCCACGGCCTGAAGTACGAGGACATCCTCAATCCCGTACAGGGCAACGGCCAGTATGCGGCCGACTTCCCGCTGTTTGGCGGCCAGCCCATCTGGAAGGCCGTGCCCGTGATCATCGACGCGCTGCGCGTGGCCGGCCGCCTCATGGGCACGCAGGGCATCACGCACAGCTACCCGCACTGCTGGCGCCACAAGTCGCCCGTGATCTACCGCGCCGCGGCGCAGTGGTTCGTGCGCATGGACGAGGGCGAAGGCGTGTTCACCGACCCCGCGCAAAAGCCCGCCCAGACGCTGCGCCAGATCGCGCTGCAGGCCATAGAGCACACGCACTTCTACCCCGAGAACGGCAAGGCGCGCCTGCGCGACATGATCGCCGGCCGGCCCGACTGGTGCATCTCGCGCCAGCGCTCCTGGGGCGTGCCCCTGCCCTTCTTCCTGCACCAGGATTCGGGCGAGCTGCACCCGCGCACCATGGAGATCATCGACCAGGCGGCGGCCATCGTCGAGCAGGGCGGCGTCGAGGCCTGGAGCCGCGTGCGCACCGAGGACATCCTGGGCGCGCAGGACGCCCAGGTCTACACCAAGAGCACCGACATCCTGGAGGTGTGGTTCGACTCGGGATCGACCTTCTGGCACGTGCTGCGCGGCACGCACGCCGGCATGCACCACGACGAGGGCCCCGAGGCCGACCTCTACCTCGAAGGCCATGACCAGCACCGCGGCTGGTTCCACAGCTCGCTGCTGCTGGCCAGCGCCATCTACGGCCGCGCGCCCTACCGCGGCCTGCTCACGCATGGCTTCACGGTGGATGGCCAGGGCAAGAAAATGAGCAAGTCGCTGGGCAACACCGTCTCGCCGCAGGAGGTGAGCAACAAGCTCGGCGCCGAGATCATCCGCCTGTGGTGCGCCGCCACGGACTACTCGGGCGACCTGGCCATCGACGACAAGATCCTCGCGCGCGTGGTCGACGCCTACCGCCGCATCCGCAACACCCTGCGCTTCTTACTGGCCAACGTGAGCGACTTCGACGCGGCGCAGGACGCCGTGCCCTTCGCCGACATGCTGGAGATCGACCGCTGGGCGCTGGCGCGTGCGGCGCAGTTGCAGCAGGACATCCTGGCGCACTACCAGGTGTATGAATTCCACCCCGTGGTGGCCAAGCTGCAGCTCTACTGCTCGGAGGACCTGGGCGGCTTTTACCTCGACGTGCTCAAGGACCGCCTCTACACCACGGCCCCCAAGAGCCTGGCGCGGCGCAGCGCGCAGACCGCGCTGCACCAGATCACGCACGCCATGCTGCGCTGGATGGCGCCCTTCCTCTCCTTCACCGCCGAGGAGGCCTGGAAGGTGTTCGGCCACTCGGCCTCCATCTTCCTCGAAACCTTCCAGACCCTGCCCCAGGGCGACGAGGGCCTGCTGGCGAAGTGGGAACGCATCCGCGCGCTGCGCGACGCCGTGAACAAGGAGATCGAGAACGTGCGCGCGGCAGGCACCGTGGGTTCCTCGCTGCAGGCCACGGTGCGCCTCACGGCGCCGCCGGAAGACCACGCCCTGCTCGCCAGCCTGGGCGCGGACCTGAAGTTCGTGTGCATTGTGTCCGCTATCGAATTGGTAGCTGGAGACGCTTTACAGATCAGCGTTTCTGCCAGTTCTGATGCCAAATGCGAGCGCTGCTGGCATTACAGCGCCGACGTGGGTCACAGCGCCGCGCACCCGACGCTGTGCGGCCGCTGCGTGAGCAACCTGGAAGGCCCCGGCGAGAGCCGGACCTGCGCCTGAGCATGGCGCGCACCACGGCAGGCGCACGCGCCAGCGTCTGGCCCTGGCTGGGCTGGGCGCTGCTCATCCTGCTCCTGGACCAGTTCACCAAAACGCTGATCCTGGGCTACTACCAGCTCGGCGACGCCACGCGCGTCACCAGCTTCTTCAACATCGTGCGCGCGCACAACACCGGGGCGGCGTTCTCCTTCCTGGCCTCGGCCGGGGGCTGGCAGCGCTGGCTGTTCACCGGCATCGGCGTGGCGGCGGCGGTGTTCATCGTCTGGCAGTTGCGCCAGCACCCGGGGCAAAGGCTTTTTGCGTTCGCGCTCTCGAGCATCCTGGGCGGCGCCGTGGGCAATGTGGTGGACCGGCTGCTGCACGGCTATGTGGTGGACATGCTGGACTTCCACTGGGCGTTTCTGGCCGGCATATTCCCGGGTGGGCATTTCCCGGCCTTCAACATCGCCGATGCCGGCATCACCGTGGGCGCGGCCTGCCTGGTGCTTGACGAACTGCTGCGCGTGCGCGGCACACGCTGACGGCACGCAGCCAACAACCCCGGGCTTCATGCCGACATAGGCGGCCTCCAGGGCAGAGGCCGCCGTTTGCAGGTATGCTGTAAGGTTTTCCATCGTCAGCGCAGTCGTGCCCCGTGGCCCGGCCCGCCCCGTCCAGGAGACCCCGCACCCCCCATGAAGCACCTGCTCAATCTGTTGGCCGCCATTGCCCTGCTCGTCTGGGGCACCTACCTCGTGCGCACCGGCGTGCTGCGGGTGTTTGGCGCCAAGCTGCGCGGCCTGCTCGCGCGCAGCATGGGCAACCGCTTCACGGCCGCGCTGTCGGGCATAGGCGTGACCGCGCTGGTGCAGTCGAGCACGGCCACGGCCCTGATGACCTCGTCCTTCGTGGGCCAGGGCCTGATCACCCTGCCCGCGGCGCTGGCCGTCATGCGCGGGGCCGACGTGGGCACGGCGCTCATGGCGGTGCTGTTCTCCACCGACCTGTCCTGGCTCTCGCCGCTGTGCATCTTCATGGGCGTGGTGCTGTTCCTCGCGCGCCAGGAGAGCACCACGGGGCGCGTGGGGCGCGTGCTCATCGGCCTGGGGCTGATCCTGCTGGCGCTGCGCCTGGTGATGGAGGCCAGCGAACCCCTGCTGGCCGCGCCCATGGTGCGCCAGCTCCTGGGCAGCATCACCAGCGACCTGCCCACCGAGCTGGCCGTGGGCGCCACGCTGGCCGTGGTCTCCTACTCCAGCCTGGCCGTGGTGCTGCTCATCGCGGCCATGGCGGCCGCGCATGTGGTGCCCATCGAGGTGGCCTTCGGCCTGGTGCTGGGCGCCAACCTGGGCAGCGGCCTGCTGGCCGTGCTGACCACGCTCAAGACCCCGGCCGAGGTGCGCCAGGTGACGCTGGGCAACATGGCCTTCAAGGTGCTGGGCGTGGCCCTGGTGGCGCCCTTCATCGGCCTGTGGCTGCGCCATGCGCACCCCCTGATCGGCGACGCCGCCGCCAGCGTGGTGCTGTTCCACCTGGGCTACAACGTCGTCATCAGCCTGGGCTTCATCGGCCTGACGCAATGGGTGGCGAAGGCCATGGCCCGGCTCATCCCCGAGCAGGACCCGGCGCGCAAGAGCCCGCTGCGCCCGCACCACCTGGACCCCTCGGCGCTGGCCATGCCCTCGCTGGCCATCTCCTGCGCCGCGCGCGAGGCCCTGCACCAGGCCGACCTGGTCGAGACCATGCTCGTGGGCATGCACACCGTCATCCGCACCGACGACCTCCAGCTCTCGGCCGAGCTGCGCCGGCTCGACGATTCGGTGGACGAGCTCTACTCGGCCATCAAGTACTACCTGACCAAGCTCTCGCGCGCCGAGCTCGACGAACGCGAAGGCCGGCGCTGGACCGAGATCATCGGCTTCACCATCAACATGGAGCAGATCGGCGACATCATCGAGCGCGTGCTCATCGACATCGAGGACAAGAAGATCAAGAAGGGCTTCCAGTTCTCCGAGGCCGGCATGCAGGAGATCAGCGAGCTGCACGCCCGCCTGCAGGGCAATCTGCGCCTGGCAATGGGAGTGTTCCTGAGCGGCGACGTGCGCGACGCACAGCGCCTGCTCGAAGAGAAAGTGCGCTTTCGCGACCTGGAGCGCGACTACGCCACGGCGCACCTGGAGCGCCTGGCCGACCGCTCGGTGCAAAGCATTGAGACGAGCTCGCTGCACATCGACCTGCTGAGCGAGCTCAAGCGCATCAACTCGCTGCTGTGCTCCATGGCCTACCCCATTCTGGAGACCGCCGGCGTGCTCGCCCCCAGCCGCCTGCGCACGGAAGACGCCGCGCCCGCGCGGCGCCCGCCGGCCTGAGCCTCAGCCGCCGATGGCGTCCAGGGGCCAGCGCGGCTTGACGTCGAAGGCGTAGTCGCGGCGCGGCTGCTCCAGCCCGGCCTGCAGGCGCATGGCCGCGGCCAGCGCGATCATGGCGCCGTTGTCGGTGCACAGGTGCAGCTCGGGGTAGTGCACGCGCACGCCGCGCCGGGCGCAGGCCGCGTCGAGCTGCTCGCGCAGCAGGCGGTTGGCACCCACGCCGCCGGCCACCACGAGGCGCGCCAGGCCCGTGGCGTCCAGGGCCTTGAGCGCTTTCTTCACCAGCACCTCGACGATGGCCGCCTGCGTGCTCGCCGCCAGGTCGGCGCGCGGCTGCTCGCAGGGCGCGCCCTCGATCTTGCGCGCCTGGGTGAGCACGGCCGTCTTGAGGCCGGCGAAGGAGAAGTCGAGGTTGCCGCTGTGCAGCAGCGGGCGCGGCAGCGCATAGGCCGTGGGGTCGCCAAACTCGGCCAGGCGCGCCAGCGCCGGCCCGCCCGGATAGCCCAGGCCCAGCAGCTTGGCGGACTTGTCGAAGGCCTCGCCGGCCGCGTCGTCGATGGTTTCGCCCAGCAGGGTGTAGCGGCCCACGCCGTCCACGCGCATGAGCTGGGTATGCCCGCCCGACACCAGCAGGGCCACGAAGGGGAATTGCGGCGGATCGCTGCTCAGGAAGGGCGAGAGCAGATGCCCTTCGAGGTGGTGCACGCCCAGCACCGGCTTGCCCAGGGCACAGGCCAGCGCCGCGGCCACGCCCGCCCCCACGAGCAGGGCGCCCGCCAGGCCGGGGCCGCGCGTGTAGGCCACCACGTCCACCTCGGCCAGCGTGGCGCCGGCCTCGGCGAGCACGGCGTCGGTGAGCGGCAGCACGCGGCGGATGTGGTCGCGGCTCGCCAGTTCGGGCACCACGCCGCCGTAGGGCTGGTGCATGTCGATCTGGGTGTGCAGGGCGTGCGCCAGCAGCGCGGGCACACCCGCGCCCTGCGTGCGCACCAGCGCCACGCCGGTTTCATCGCACGAGGACTCTATGCCCAGCACGCACTGTTCTGCCTGTCCGACCATGGTGGCGCCAAGTGTAGGGCCAGCGCCCTTCCCGCATGCGGGAAGGGGCAAGCCGCAGGGGGCCTTACTGCCCCAGGGCGCGCGGCTGCGCGGCGCCCAGGGCCGCCGCGGGCGGCTGCCCGCCCGCCACCATGGGGGCAGGGGCCTGCGCGGTGCTGCGCACCTTGGCGCCGCGCTCGAGCTGGAAGGTGCCGGCCAAAGCGGCCAGGTGGCGTGCCTGGTCCTGCAGCGCGCTGGACGCGGCCGAGGTCTCCTCGACCAGGGCGGCGTTCTGCTGCGTCACGCCGTCGAGGTGCGCCACAGCCTGGTTGATTTGCGACAGGCCCAGGGACTGCTCGCGGCTGGCCGAGGCGATTTCGCCGACGATGTCGGCCACGCGCTGGATGCCATCGACGATTTCCTGCATGGTGGCGCCGGCCTGGGCGACCTGCTCGGTGCCGATGCCGACCTTCTCCACCGAGTCGGTGATGAGTGCCTTGACCTCCTTGGCCGCCTCGGCGCTGCGCCCGGCCAGGGAGCGCACCTCGCTGGCCACCACGGCAAAACCGCGCCCCTGCTCGCCCGCACGCGCCGCTTCCACGGCGGCATTGAGCGCCAGGATGTTGGTCTGGAAGGCGATGCCGTCGATCACGCCGATGATGTCCACGATCTTGCGCGAGGAGGTGTTGATGGCCTCCATGGTCTGCACCACCTGCCCCACCACGGCGCCGCCGCGGTGCACCACGCCCGTCGCGGCCGCGGCGAGCTGGCTGGCCTGGGCGGCGTTGTCGGCGTTGTGCTGCACCGTGCCCGAGAGCTGCTCCGTGGCCGAGGCCGTCTGCTCCAGGGCGCTGGCCTGCTGCTCGGTGCGCGAGGAAAGGTCGAGCGTGCCCGTGGCCACCTGCGTCGCGGCGCCGGCGATGGTGTCGGCACCCTCGTGCACCTGGCTGACGATGCGGTTGAGGTTGCTGCGCATGGTCTCCATCTGCGTGAGCATCACGCCGATCTCGTCCTTGCCCTCATGCGCGATGGGGTGGGCCAGGTCGCTGGCGGCAATGGCCGCGGCCGCGGCATTGGCCGCCCGAAAGCCGCGCACCATGCGCGCCAGCAGCAAGAAGCCCAGCGCCGACCCGGGCAGGCCCAGCAGGAAGGTGGCGATGAAGAAGATGATCAGGCCGATGTCATAGCGCCGCTGGCCCTCCTTGTAGGACGCGTCGGCGCGCTGCACCTGGTAGTCGCGAAAGCGCTGCACGCTGCGGATCACCGCCTCGCCCTCGGTGCGCCCTGCGGCCAGGAAGGCGGCCATCACCTCCGGGCTGAACTGCCCGGCCTGCACGGCCTTGGTCGCCTCGTCGAGCTTGGCCACCCAGGCGTTGCGTGCGGCGTGGATGTCGGCCGCGATCTTCTTTTCCTCGGGGTCGGAGATGGCCGCATTGATGGCCTGGACGGCCTGCAGCACCTTTTCACGGTTGGCCGCCACGGCCCCCAGGTGTTCATCGACCGGGTGCTGGTGGATGGCGGCCAGCGGGCTGTCCGGCGCATGCTGGAACGCCAGCAGCACCTGCAGGCGGTTCTGCACCGTCAGGTCGGCCAGGTCGTTGGCGCGCAGCGCCAGGGCCATGGAGTGGTCATGCAGGGTCTTGAGGCTGTCGCGCGCCGAATACAGGCCCCAGTAGCTGACCGCAATCACCGCCGCGCCCGACAGCCAGAAAAAGCTCAGTACCAGGATGAATCGCTGGGTGATCCGCAGGTTGTTCCACATAGCATCAAGGCAAAAGACTTATAAGTCTCAAATGGTAACCGCTGCCGTCCGCGCTCCGGACACCCCAGCGGGCCGCTGGGTCTTTGTGCGCAGCAGGCCCCGCCGGCGCAGGCGCGGGGGCATGGGACAATCGTCCCCCATGACTCCGGACCAGTACGTCGAGCAACAGGCCGCCGCCTCGGGCAGCAGTTTTTATTACGCCTTCCTGTTCCTGCCGCGGCCCCGGCGCGCGGCCATCACGGCCTTTTATGCGTTCTGCCGCGCCGTGGACGACGTGGTCGACGAAGTCGCCGACGCCAGCGTGGCGCAGCGCAAGCTGGCCTGGTGGCAGGGCGAAGTGGCCCAGGCCTTCCGCGGGCAGCCCACGCACCCGGTCACGCAGGCGCTGATGCCGCACGTGGGCACCTACCAGATCGAGCCGCGCCACCTGCTGGCCGTGATCGAGGGCTGCCAGATGGACCTGGAGCAGACGCGCTACCTGGACTACCCCGGCCTGCAGCGCTACTGCCACTTGGTGGCCGGCGTGGTGGGCGAGGTGGCGGCGCGCATCTTCGGCCAGACGCAGGAGGCCACCACGCGCTACGCCCACACGCTGGGCCAGGCCCTGCAACTGACCAACATCATCCGCGACGTGGGCGAAGATGCCATGCGCGGGCGCATCTACCTGCCGGTCAATGAGCTGCAGCGCTTCGAGGTGAAGGCACACGAGATCCTGCAGCGCGAATACTCCGAGCGCTTCACGGCCCTGATGCGCTTCCAGGCCGAGCGCGCGCACCGCCTCTACGACGAGGCCCTGGCCCTGCTGCCCCAGGCCGACCGCCGCAGCCAGAAGCCCGGCCTGATGATGGCCAGCATCTACCGCACCCTGCTGCGCGAGATCGAGGACGAGGACTTCCAGGTGCTGCACCAGCGCATCAGCCTCACGCCGCTGCGCAAGTTCTGGCTGGCGTGGAAGATGCAGGCCCTCGGGCGCATGTGAGCGCGGGCACCATGCGCATTGCCCTCATCGGTGCCGGCTGGGCCGGCCTGGCCGCCGGCCTGGAATTGGTGGCTGCCGGCCACCAGGTCTGCATCTTCGAAGCGGCCCGCAGCGTAGGCGGGCGCGCACGCAGCCTGCCGCTCGCACGGCCGGACGGCACGGCGCTGCTACTGGACAACGGCCAGCACATCCTGATCGGTGCCTACACCGAGACCTTGCGCTGCATGCAACTGGCCGGCGTGGACGTGGCTGCCGCCCTGCTGCGCCTGCCGCTGGCCCTGTGCCAGCCCGGCGGCAGCGGCCTGCAACTGCCCAACGCCCCGGCGCCCTGGAACGCCCTGTGGGGCATCGCACGCGCGCGCGGCTGGCGCTGGAGCGACAAATGGGCGCTGCTGCGCACCGCCCGCGCCTGGCAGCGCGCGGGCTTTGCCTGTGCGGAGCACACCAGCGTGGCCGACCTGTGCGCCGAGCTGCCCGTGCGGCTGCGTGCGGATTTCATCGACCCGCTGTGCGTGGCCGCACTCAACACCCCGGCGGCGCAGGCCAGCGGCCAGGTGTTCCTGCGCGTGCTGCAGGACAGCCTGTTCGGCGCACGCGGCGGCAGCGACCTGCTGCTGCCGCGCCAGGACCTGGGGGCGCTGTTCCCCGAAGCCGCCGCGCGCTGGCTGCAGGCGCACGGCGCCCCCGTGGAAACCGGGCGGCGCGTGCAGACCCTGGCTGCCGCGCCGCAGGGCCAGGGCTGGCTGGTGGACGGCGCGGCCTTCGACGCCGTGCTCCTGGCCACCGCCAGCACCGAGGCGGCGCGGCTGGTCTCGCAATGCGCGCAGACGGCGCCCGGCGCGCTCATCGTGCCGCTGTGCGACTGGGCTGGCGCCGCCCAGGCGCTGCGCTTCGAATCCATCGCCACGGTCTATGTGCAGGCCGTACCGGGCGCCGGCGGGCGCACGCTGGCGCGGCCCATGCTGGCACTTCCCAGCCACGCCCAGGCGCCCGCGCAGTTCGTCTTCGACCGCGGCGTGCTGGGCGGGCCGCCGGGCCTGCTGGCCTTTGTCGTCAGCACCAGCCAGGGCGAGCGCGCGCTGCTGGAACACCAGGTGCTGGCCCAGGCGCGCAGCCAGCTCGCCCTGCTGCAGGCCGCGGTGGTGCAAACGGTGGTGGAAAAGCGCGCGACCTTTGCCTGCACCCCGGGCCTGCGCCGCCCCGGGGCGGCCATCGCCCCCGGCCTGTGGGCCTGCGGGGACTACATCGCCGGCCCCTACCCGGCGACGCTGGAGGGCGCGGTGCGCAGCGGCGTGCAGGCGGCGCGGGCACTCGCCGGGTGAAAGGGGATGCCCGCGCGCGGCGCAGGCCCGCCGCGCTCAGCGCTGCCGGTTGCCGCGCAGCATGGCGCGCATGTCCTGCAGCGAGACCGCGGACTCATCGGCCACCGGCACGCCCGGCTTGCGCGGCAGGGGCTTGTAGGCGTGGCCGTAGATGATCTCGAAGGTCAGCGCCAGTTGCCCGCCATGCTCGGGCCGCGCCAGGCGCTCGGTCAGGGCCTGCTCCAGGCGCGCCTTCCAGCGGCGTCCGCGCAGACCGGCAAAACGGCCGGGGTGCAGGTTGCCGCCGAGCTCGCGCAGCTCCTGCAGCAGGCGCGCGGCGCTGGGGAAGGTGAGCGTGATGTGCTCCATGTCCACCACGGGCTCGGCAAAGCCGTGCGCCAGCAGCATGTCGCCCCAGTCGTGCATGTCGGTGCAGGCATGGGCCGGCGGCGGCCAGCCCAGCGCGGCGTAGAGCGCGTGCAGCTCGCGCAGCGTGTCGGGCCCCAGACAGGAGAACATGAGATAGCCGTCGGCGCTCAGCGCCTGCTGCCATTGGGCGATGAGCGCCTGCGGGTCGGCCGCCATGTGCAACTGCATGTTCGCCCACAGCATTTGCACGGCGCCGGGGGCGGGCGCCTCGAAACGCACGGCGCCGCCCTTCCAGCGCTCGGCGCTCCACCACGCCGGAGCGAGCGCCTGCTCGGCCAAGGCCTGGCGCCGGGGCGTGGTTTCGACCACGTGGCACGGCGCCTGCGGATAGCGCGCGCGCAGCAGGGCGTGCGCCTGCAGGCCGCCGCGCACCGGCTCCCAGTGGCACCAGGCCGCGGGCGCCTGGCGTATCCACTGCAGGCGCTGCTCCATGCGGCGCGCCACCTCCTCGTGCAGCCAGGGGGAGGAGGCGGGGGCAGCGCGGTGCCAGCGCAGGGCGGCAGCCGGGTCGATGGTGGGCGGTCGTTCGGTGGTCATGGGGGCACGGGGGGCGCGGCAGCGCCATGGTTTGCCCTATATTGGACACGATCATGCATACCCCTGATGCCCATGGGTGGCGCTCTGCCTGGCAGCGCGTGCTGGCGCATCTGCCGAGCCAGTGCGCCATCTGCCACGCCTGGCCGGCGCAGCGCGTGTGCGATGCCTGCGCGGCCCGCTTTGCACAGCCGCGTCCGCGCTGCACGGGCTGCGCCCTGCCCCTGCCGGCGCCCGGCCTGCGCTGCGGCGCCTGCCTGCAGGCCCCGCTGGCGCTGCAGGCCTGCGTGGCCGCCGTGGACTACGCCTGGCCCTGGGACGGCATCCTCGCGCAGTTCAAGTTCCACGCCGACCCGGGCTGGGCGGCCATGCTCGCCGGGCTGATGGCCAGCACGCCCTGGGCCGGGCCGCTGCTGGACGCGGCCGACGTGCTGGTGCCCGTGCCGCTGTCGCGCGAACGCCTGCGTGCGCGCGGTTTCAACCAGTCGCTGCTGCTGGCACGCCAACTGGGCGCGCGCAAGACCGATGCCGCCCTGCTGCTGCGCCTGCACGACACCCCGGCGCAAAGCGGCCTGGCGCGGGACCAGCGCCTGCGCAACCTGGCCGGGGCGCTGGCCGTGGAGCCGCTGCGCGCCCCTGCGCTGCAGGGCCGCCAGGTGCTGCTGGTGGACGACGTGATGACCACGGGCGCGACGCTGCAGGCGGCCGCGCTGGCGCTGCGCCAGGCGGGGGCGGCGCAGGTCTCGGCCCTGGTGCTGGCGCGCACGCCGCCGGCCGGGGCGGACTGAGACAATACGCGGCATGTTCCACATCGTTCTGGTCGAACCCGAGATCCCGCCCAACACGGGCAATGTGATCCGCCTCGCGGCGAACACGGGCTGCACGCTGCACCTGGTCGAGCCGCTGGGCTTTTCCATGGAGGACCGCCTGATGCGCCGCGCCGGGCTGGACTACCACGAGTACGCCACGGTGCTGCGCCACGCCGACTGGAACGCCCTGCTGCAGTCGCAGCAGCCCGAGCGTGCGCGCATGTTCGCCCTGACGACCCAGGGTACGGGCCAGGTCCACGGCACGCGCTTTGCGCCGGGGGACTGGCTGGTGTTCGGCGCCGAGTCGCGCGGGCTGCCGCCTGCGCTGCAGGCGGCGTTTGCGCCGCCGCAGCGGTTGCGCCTGCCCATGCAGCCGGGCCAGCGCAGCCTCAACCTCTCCAACGCCGTGGCGGTGACGGTGTTCGAGGCCTGGCGGCAGAACGGCTTTGCCGGGGCGGCCTGAGCCTCATCCGGCCGAGGCGGCGCGCCGCTGCGCCACGGCCTGGGGCACCTGCTCGGTGACGAAATCGAGAAAGGCCTTGGTGCGCGCGGGCACCATGCGCCGCGTGGGCAGGGCCGCATACACGGTGTAGCGCGCGAACATCCAGTCGGGCAGCAGGTGCACCAGCGCGCCGCTGGCGAGGTAGGGTTCGACCAGCAGGCGCGCCATCACCGCCACGCCCACGCCGTCGAGCGCGGCGCGCAGCAGCAGCTCGGTGCTCACGGACTGCAGCGCCACCTGCGGCATGTCCACCTCCTGCGCCGGATGTGCGCCCTGCACATGGCGCAGGTGCAGCCTGCGCCCGGCAGGAGCGCGCGCCGCGATGCTGCTGTCGCGCAGGAACTGGTGCTGCACCAGTTCGGCCGGCGTGCGCGGCAGCCCGGCATGCTGCAGGTAGGCCGGCGCGGCCACGACGATGGCCTCGCCCTGGAACAGCGGGCGCGCGACGATGTTGCCGTCATAGTCCTCGGGCACGACCATGAAGGTGAGGTCGAACTCCTCCACACGCGCCGTGGCCTGGTTGTCGGTGGCAATGTCCAGCAGCAGGCGCGGGTAGCGCGCACGCCACGGCGCCACCAGCGGCGCGAGGAAGTGCGTGGCCAGCACCGGCGTGGCCAGCACGTGCAGGTGGCCGCGCAGCTCGCGCGCGCTGGCCGCGGCGCTGGCCTCGGCGTCGTCGATGTCGAAGAGAATGGCGCGCACCCGCTCCAGGTAGCGCTGGCCCGCGTCGGTGAGCGCCAGCTTGCGCGTGGTGCGCTGCAGCAGGCGCGTGCCCAGGTGCTGCTCCAGGTCGGCCACCAGGCGCGTGACCACGGGCGGCGACATGTCGAGCGCGCGCGCCGCCGCGGCAAAGCTGCCTTCGTCCACGACGCGGGCGAACACCCTCATGGCCTGCAGGCGGTCCATGGCTCAGAAGGCGTGAATGAATCCGGCGTGCCCGAGCAGGCCGGCACCACGCGGCCGATCAAGGCGCAAAGCGCAGCCATAGCGCGGACTATGGCGAGCATTGGCAACGCCGAGCGGGTGTGTTTTGGCGGAATGAGCGGGCATGGTGGGTTCGTTCACACCGTCTCAGGCCCCCGCGGCCGCGGTGTGCGGCAGGCGCGTCAGGCGGGCGCGCCATAGACGCGCGAGAGCGACTCGGCCACGCAGGCGGGCTTGTCCGAGCCCTCGCGCTCCACGGTCACCAGCCATTGCAGTTGCAGGCCGTCGGGCGGCAGCGATTCGGTGGCCTGCAGCAGCAGGCGCGCACGCAGGCGGCTGCCCACGGGCACCGGCGCGGTGAAGCGCACGCGGTTGAGGCCGTAGTTCACGCCCATGCGCGCACCCTCGATGTGGATGCCCATCTCGAAGAAGCGCGGGATCAGCGACAGCGTGAGAAAACCATGCGCAATGGGCGCGCCGAACGGTCCGGCCTTGGCACGCTCGGGGTCCACATGGATCCACTGGTGATCGCCCGTCGCCTCGGCGAACTGGTTGACCTGCTCTTGCGTGATGGTGATCCAGTCGGTGACGGCCACTTCCTGGCCTACGCTGGCGCTGACTTCGGAGTAGGAGCGAAAGATTTTCATGCGGCCAATGTAGCGCCGCCCCCGCGCCCCGCTTGTCGGACAGGTGACAGCGCCTCATGCGTCCAGCCACTGGCCAATGCCCTGCCACTGCTCCAGGTCGCGCGCCACGCGGCCCGGCGCCAGGTCGAACAGCGTGAGGCCGTGCGCCGCGAGCTGCACGTAGTTCTGCGTGCTGCGCAGCGCCCCCAGCACGGGCAGACCCAGGGTGGCGACGAAATGCTGCCACTGCTCGGCCGCGCGCGTGCGCTCGTCCACGCGCATGCCCACGATGCCCACCTGCAGGCGCCCGGCGCGGCGGTGGGCGGCCAGCTCGTCGAGAAAGGCGCGCGTGGCGTAGATATCGAACAGGCTGGGCTGCAGCGGCACGATGACCTTGTCGGCGAGCTTGAGCGCGTCGCTCAGGCGCCAGCCCTGCAGGCCTGCGGGGGTGTCGAGCACGGCGTGCGTGCAGGTGCGCGGCGGCCGCGTGATGAGGTCGGCCCCCGCGTCCCACAGCGCAATGGCGCGTGCCTGCGGCGGGCGCAGGCCCAGCCACAGGCGGGAGGACTGCTGGCGGTCGGCATCGCCCAGGGCGACCGCATGGCCCTGGCGCGCCCAGTAGCCGGCCACCTGCGTGGCCAGCGTGGACTTGCCCACACCCCCCTTGGGATTGGCGACGACGAGCACCGGCATGGTTCACCTCCTGGCGCCAGCGCGCCACTGTGCATCAAAAAGGCCGTTAGCGCTTACCCAGCAAGCGCCAGCAGCTATACAAACAATAGCACTCAAGCACTCTGCGCGCCGCGCCGCACAAAGAACAGCCCGGCCCCCACGGCCATGAGCAGGCCGCCGAAGACGCGGTTCTGCATGCGCAGCGCCCGCGCGCTCTGCAGGAAGCGGCGCAACTGGCTGGCGCCCGCGGCATAGCCGTGCATGACCACCACGTCCACCGCCACGGAGGTGGCCGCGAGCACCAGGAGCTGCGTCCACAGCGGGCGCGCCGGCGTCAGGAACTGGGGCAGCACGGCGACCATGAAGACGATGCTCTTGGGGTTGGTGGCATTCGTCAGAAAACCCGTGAGGCAGCGCCGCTGCCAGGTGCCGCCGCCGTCCTCGCCCTCGGCCTGCTGCGGCGCGGCGGCGCCTGCGCGCCATTGGCCCAGGCCCACCCAGATGAGGTAGCACGCGCCCAGGACCTTGACCACGCCGAAGGCCGTCTCCGACGCCAGCAGCAGGGAGCCCACGCCCGCCCCGGCGATCACCAGCACCAGCAGCAGGCCCAGTTGCAGGCCCAGGATGGTGGCCCCGGTCTTGCGCACGCCGTAGTTCAGGCCATGGCTCATGGAAAGCACGGCCCCCGAGCCGGGCGAAACCGCGATCAGGCAGGAAGCGGCGAGAAATGCCAGCCAGGTATGGAGGTCCATGGTGAACGCCGAAAAATGGGATGCTGCGGACCGGACATCTTAGCAACCCCGCCCCGCATGTGCTGCGACGCACTACACTGCCCGCATGTTCCAGCCCAGCCAAGCCGACGTCCGCCGTTTCTTCTGCGCCACGCACGCCAAGGCGCTGGCGGGCAGCCCCATGGAGGCGATTGAAACCCTGGCCAGCCTGTGGATCGCCGAGCACCCCGAGTACCACGCCGAGCTGGCCGACGTGGACGCCGCCCTGGCGCGCAACTACGACGAGGCGCCGGGCCGCACCAATCCGTTCCTGCACCTGTCCATGCACTTGTCGATCAGCGAGCAGTGCAGCATCGACCAGCCGCGCGGCATCCGCCAGGCGGTGGAGTTGCTCGCCAAGAGGCTGGATTCACTGCACGACGCGCACCACGCCGCCATGGACTGCCTGGGCCAGATGCTCTGGGAGGCCCAGCGTGTCGGGCGCGCGCCCGACGGCGAGGCCTACGTGGCGCAGGTGCAGCGCCTGGCCACGCGAGACTGAGGCGCTATTTTTCTGATAGCTTTTGGCGCCCTGCCTGCGGGCGCCAAGGGCCCATACGTGCACCCGTCAGCTACCGCCCTGCGCCTGACCGCACGGCATGCAGCGGGCACAGCCCCAGGCGCGAGCGCGGTGCAGGCGTGCAGCGCCTGCAGGGCGGTGCGCTGGCCTTCAGCGGAAACGCGACTGCGGCACCACGCGCAGGTCGCCGTCGAGCTTGCCGATGTACTGCGCCAGGGCCTTGAGTTCGGCGGTGGTGAACTGCGACGCCACCCCGCCCATGACCGGGTTGCCGCGCCCCACATAGTGCTGGCCGGGCTGGGCCTGGTAGGACTTGAGCGCCACGTACAGGTAATCCGCGTGCTGGCCGGCGATCTTGGGGTACGAGGGGTCGATGGGCTTGGCGAAATTGTCGCCATGGCAGGAGACGCAGGCGCCCTTTTGCAGCAGCGCGGCCACCTGCGGGCTGGGCTGGCGGCTGGGGGTGGCGGGCGGCTCGGCGCCCTGGCCCTGCTGGGCGTAGAAGGCGGCCAGGTCGGCAATGTCCTGCGCGCTCAGGCTCACGGAGACGCCGCGCATGGTGGGGTGCTTGCGCTCGCCCTTCTGGTAGGCCTGCAGCGCCGCCACGAGGTAGCCGGCGTTCTGCCCGGAGATCATGGGCACGCGGTGCACCTCGGGAAAGCTGGCCTGGTAGCCCACAATGCCGTGGCAGCCGATGCACATGGCGTTTTTCTGCTCGCCAGCCTGGGCGTTGCCCACGAGGTCCTGGGCATGGGTGGCGGCGGTCCCGCATGCGACAGCCAGAGCGGCCAACGTGAGAAGCGTCTTTTTCATTTTGCGAGCACAATCTTCGTGGATGGAAACTCCGGGGCCGGGCCCTGGAGTCGCGGCGCTGCAAAGATTATAGCCAGCACTTGTCAAGTCTATTTGTCAACGAAACTGCATTAAATTTCATGAAATTCCAAGGCTCCCAGAATTACGTCGCCACCCAGGACCTGATGCTGGCGGTCAACGCCGCCATCACGCTCAAGCGCCCCCTGCTCGTCAAGGGCGAGCCCGGCACGGGCAAGACCATGCTGGCCGAGGAAGTGGCCCAGGCGCTGGACATGCCACTCTTGCAGTGGCACATCAAGTCCACCACCAAGGCGCAGCAGGGCCTGTACGAATACGACGCCGTGAGCCGCCTGCGCGACAGCCAGTTGAACGACGAGCACAGCAGCGAGCGCGTCAAGGACATCCGCAACTACATCGTGCAGGGCGTGCTGTGGCAGGCGTTCACGGCCGACCGGCCTGTGGCGCTGCTGATCGACGAGATCGACAAGGCCGACATCGAATTCCCCAACGACCTGCTGCGCGAGCTCGACCGCATGGAGTTCTACTGCTACGAGACGCGCGAGCTCATCCGTGCCAAGCACCGCCCGCTGGTGTTCATCACCTCGAACAACGAGAAGGAGCTGCCCGACGCCTTTCTGCGCCGCTGCTTCTTCCACTTCATCAAGTTCCCCGAGGCCGACACCATGCGCCAGATCGTGGACGTGCACTTCCCCACGCTCAAGGGCGAGCTGCTCAGCGCGGCCATGAAGACCTTCTACGACGTGCGCAACCTGCCGGGCCTGAAGAAAAAGCCCTCCACCAGCGAGCTGCTCGACTGGCTCAAGCTGCTCGTGGCGGAGGACATCCCGCCCGAGGCGCTGCACAGCGGCGACCAGAAGATCGTCGTGCCGCCGCTGGTGGGCGCGCTGCTCAAGAACGAGCAGGACGTGAGCCTGTTCGAGAAGCTGGTCTTCATGAACCAGCGGAATCGATGACCCCCACGCTCCGCCGTTGCACGGGCCGCAAACCTGGACTGATCCCATGACCACAGCAAACCGACTATTGATGGAAGGCCTCACCGACGCCGTAGGCTTCCTGAGCGGCGCCCTGGCGGGCTACTGGCTGGGCCTGCTGCTGGGCCTGGACATCTTCCACGAAGGCTATGGCACGGCCAGCCTGCTGGGCATCGTGCTCGTGGGCCTGGGCGGCGGCGGCGGCCTGCAGGCGGCACGCCGCTGGCGCGCCGCACGCAAGCCGCGGGACGCGGAGTAGCCGCCATGGCCTTTGTCGAGCCCGTCGTGCTGCAGGACCGCGGCGTGCGCCTGGAGCCCCTGGCCCTGGCGCACGAGGCGGGCCTGGCCGCCGCTGCGGCCGATGGCGCACTGTGGCGCCTGCGCGTGACCTCGGTGCCCGAGCCGCAGGAGACGCGCGCCTACATCGACACCGCACTGCAGATGCGCGAGCAGGGCCAGCGCTTCGCCTTCGCCGTGCTCGACGCCGCCAACGGCCGGGTGCTGGGCAGCACCAGCTACCACGACATCCTGCCGGCAGTGCGCCGCGTGGAGATCGGCTACACCTGGTACGCCGCAAGCGTGCAGCGCACGCACGTGAACACCACGGCCAAGCTGCTGCTGCTGGGCCATGCCTTCGACACGCTGCAATGCCATGTGGTGGGCTGGCGCACGGACAACTTCAACTTCGCCTCGCAGCGCGCCATCGAACGCCTGGGCGCGCGCAAGGACGGCGTGATCCGCGGCCACGCCCTGCGCCGCGACGGCACCATCCGCGACACCGTGATGTACAGCATGCGCGCCGGCGAATGGCCCGAGGCCCGCGCGCAGCTGCTCTATCTTTTGCAGCGCCATGCGCAGGATGGGCGCGCGCTGGAGACCTGAAACATGCTGATCGACTTTTTCTATACCCTGCGCGCGGCCAAGCTGCCGGTGTCCGTCAAGGAGTTCCTGGGCCTGCTCGAAGCCCTGCAGGCCGGCGTGGTCGGCCCCAGGTCGGAGGACGCCTGGAGCCTGGACGACTTCTACTTCCTGGCGCGCACCGCGCTGGTCAAGGACGAGAAGCATTTCGACAAATTCGACCGCGCCTTTGCCGCCTATTTCAAGGGCGTGGAGATGCTGGCCGACTTCACCAAGGAAATTCCGGCCGACTGGCTGCGCCAGGTGCTGGAGCGCGAACTCAGCCCCGAGGAGAAGGCCGCCATCCAGAAGATGGGCTGGGACGAGCTCATGGAGACCTTGCGCAAGCGCCTGGAAGAGCAAAAGGGCCGCCACGAGGGCGGCAGCAAGTGGATAGGCACGGGCGGCACCAGTCCCTTCGGCCATGGTGGCTACAACCCGCAGGGCATACGCATCGGCGGTGCCGGCAAGAACAAGAGCGCCGTCAAGGTCTGGGAGCAACGCGCCTACCGCGACTACGACGACCAGCAGGAGCTGGGCACGCGCAACATCAAGGTCGCCCTGCGCCGCCTGCGCAAGTTCGCACGCGAGGGCCACGAGCTCGAACTCGACCTGCCCGACACCATCCGCAGCACCGCGGCCAACGCCGGCTACCTGGACATCAAGATGGTGCCCGAACGCCACAACAACGTGAAGGTGCTGCTGCTCATGGACGTGGGCGGCACCATGGACGAGCACATCCAGCGCGTGGAAGAGCTTTTCAGCGCCGTGAAGAGCGAGTTCAAGCACCTGGAGTTCTACTACTTCCACAACTGCGTCTACGACTTCATGTGGAAGAACAACCGCCGCCGCTTCGCCGAGAAGTTCCCGACCTGGGACATCATCCGCAAGTACAACAAGGACTACAAGCTGATCTTCGTGGGCGACGCCACCATGAGCCCCTACGAGATCCTGCAGCCCGGCGGCAGCGTGGAATACAACAACGAGGAAGCGGGCGCCGAGTGGCTGCAGCGCCTCACGCACGCCTTTCCCAAGTTCGCCTGGATCAACCCCGAGCCGCAGGGCGTGTGGCAGTACCGCCAGAGCATCAGCATCATCCAGCAGCTCCTGGGCCACCGCATGTACCCTTTGTCACTCAAAGGCCTCGAGGAAACCATGCGGCTTTTGTCAAAATAGCCTGCATGACCCCACCCCACGCGGCGCCGGCCCGGTGGCCGGCGCTGTGGTTTCTGCTGCTGGCCCTGGCCCTGGGCACGACCACCGGCTGCGCGCTGCGCCGCGGCGCAGCGCCTGCGGCGCCCGCCGAAGACGCCTCCAGCCCCGCCTTCACCCTGCAGGTGGACGCACCCGACGAGTCCCTGCGCGCCTACCTGCTGCGCCACCTGGAACTGCAGCGCTTTCGCCACCTGCCGGACCTGCAGGCCAGCGAGCGCGAGCGCCTGGCCGCCGCCGCCGAAGGCAATGCGCGCGAACTGCTGGCCACGCTGGGCTACTTCAGTCCCGCCATCCGCATCACCACGCAGCCGGCGCCCGCGCCCGGCGCCCTGCCCGCCATCACCGTGCAGGTCACGCCCGGGGCGCGCACGCAGGTGGCCCGCGCCGACATCACGCTCGAAGGCCCCGCAGACGATGCGCAGCGCGCGCACCGCCAGGCGCAGATCGCCGGCGCCTGGAGCCTGCCGCCGGGCACGCCCTTCACCCAGCAGGGCTGGGACGCAGCCAAGGCCGAGGGCCTGCGCCAGCTCCAGGCGCGCAGCTACCCCACGGCGCGCATCGCCGACAGCCGCGCCGACATCGCCGCCGACGAGGCCCAGGCACACCTGAGCGTGCGCTACGCCACCGGGCCCGCCTACCGCCTGGGCGCGCTGCAGGTGCACGGCAGCACGCGCTACGACCCGCTGGGCGCCGAGCGCATCGCCCGCCTGCCCGCGGGCGCCGACTACAGCGCGGCGCTGCTGCTCGACGCCCAGCAGCGCCTGGCCGCCAGCGGCTACTACGACTCCGTCTTCCTCACGCTGGACACCGCGGCGCCCGACCCGCAGGCCGCCCCCGTCATCGCCCAGGTGCGCGATGCGCCGCTGCAAAAGCTGGTGCTGGGCGCGGGCCTGTCCACCGACAGCGGCGCGCGCCTGTCGCTGGACCACACGCACAACCGTCTGCCGGGCCTGGGCTGGCGCGCGCTCAGCCAGGTGGCGCTGGACCGCACGCAGCAGCGCCTCTCCAGCGCCTGGAGCGGCCTGCCGCAGGCCAATGGCTGGCGCTGGTTTGCCAGCGCGCTGCTGCAGCGCGAGGCCACGGGCAGCTACGACGTGAACAGCACGCGCCTGCGCGCCGGCAGCACGCGCGAGGACGAACGCATCACCCGCAGCCTCTACCTGCAAAGCGACACCGCCAGCAGCCAGGGCCCGGGCGCACCGCCGCGCAGCAGCGCGCTGAGCCTGAACCACGGCTGGACGGCGCGCCGCTTCGACCAGGCCACGGCGCCCACGCGCGGCTGGGGCCTGGCCCTGGAGAGCGGCCTGGGCAGCACGCTGCACCCGCGCCGGGACCCCTTCGCGCGCCTGCTGCTGCGCTGGCAGGGCTTCGTGCCCCTGGGCCGCGTGGACCTGGGCGAGAACGTGCAGCGCCGCAGCCGCCTGGCGCTGCGCCTGGAGGGCGGCGCCGTGCTGGCGCGCAAGGCGGCGGACATCCCCGTGACCCAGCTCTTCCTGACCGGCGGCGACACCACCGTGCGCGGCTACGGCTACCGCAGCATCGCCGCGCGCGACCAGGCGGGCACGCTCTACGGCGGACGCTACCTGGCCGTGGGCAGCCTGGAGTGGCAGCGCCCAGTCACGCTGCGCGGCAACCGCACGGATTTCGAGAGCGCCGTGTTCATCGACGCCGGCGCCGTGGCCGACACGCCGGGCGACCTGCACGCGCGCGTGGGCCTGGGCGCAGGCCTGCGCTGGCGCAGCCCCGTGGGCCCGCTGCAGGCCGACCTCGCCTGGGGCGTGCAGTCGCACCAGTTGCGCCTGCACCTGCGGCTGGGTTTCAGTTTCTGACGCTATCAAAACATGAGCTGCTTGCGCTTCATTGAAAGGCTATTCAGGTACTTTTCCTTTTCAATCCATTGAAAAACAAGCGCCAGCCGCTCTCTTTTTGAAAGCACATGCCCCCGCACGACACGCCCCGCCCCGCTGCCCCGCCCCACCGCCCCAGGCGCTGGGCCGCGCGCGCCGCCGCGCTGCTGGCCCTGGGCCTGCTCGCACTGCCCGGGGCGCTGTGGTGGTGGGCGGGCACGCCGGGCTCGCTGGCCACGCTGCTCGCCTGGGCCGCGCGCGCCCTGCCCGCAGGCCAGACCCTGCAGGCCCAGGGCGTGGACGGCACGCTGCGCGCGGGCGGGCGCATAGCCGCCCTGCACTGGAGCAGCCCCACGCTGGACCTGCAGGTGCAGGACGCCGAGCTGCGCTGGCAGCCTGGCGCCCTGCTGCAGGGCCGCCTGCAGTTCGACACGCTGCAGGCGGCACGCCTGACGCTGACGCCGCAGGACGCGCCGCCAACCGCCGACACCCCGCCGCCCACACCGCCGCAGCAGCTCACGCTGCCGCTGCCCGTCGAGCTGCCGCTGCGCGTGCAGCAGCTCGTCTGGGCCGGTGCGCGCCCGCTGGAACTCAGCGGCCTGGCCGCGCACTACCGCTATGACGGCAGCCAGCACCACCTGGACATCGCCACCCTGGACTTCGCCCAGGGCCGCTACGCCCTGCAGGCCACGCTGCAGGCGCACGCGCCCCTGGCGCTGCAGGCGCGCGTGCAGGGCCGCGTCGAGGCGACCGTGCCCGGCACCGGGCAGGCCCGGCCCTGGGAGGCCGAGGCCCAGGCCCAGGGCACGCTGGCCGGCGCCGGCGCGCAGGTCGCCGTGCAGGCGCGCGTGCGCAGCGCCGCGCAGGCCGCGGTGCCCGTGCACGCCGACCTGCAGGCGCGCATCGCCCCCTGGGCCGCGCAGCCTCTGCTGCAGGCCCAGGCCACGCTGCAGGCCCTGGACCTGGCCGCGCTCTGGCCCCAGGCGCCCGCCACGCAACTGGACGGCAGCGCCCGGCTGGAGCCCGCGGACGGCGGCGGCTGGCACGTCGAGGCCGACCTGCGCAACGCCCGCCCCGGCCCCTGGGACCGCCAGCGCCTGCCCCTGGCCGCACTGCAGGCCCAAGCGCGCCTGCAGGACGGCACCTGGACCCTGGAGCACGCCCACCTGCGCGCCGGCGGCGGCAGCGCCACGGCCCAGGGCCGCTACACGCCCGCGCGCCAGGCGCTGCAGGGCCAGGTGCAGGTGCGCGGCATCGACCCGGCGCAGTGGCACAGCCAGTTCCCGTCCGCCCCGGTGAGCGGCAGCGCCAGCGCAGCCCTGCAGCCCGATGGCGGCGTGGACTTCAGCGCCGACCTGCGCAGCCCCGTGCCCGCCACGCAGCGCGCCGGCGCGCTGCACCTGGCGGCCCAGGGTCGCTGGCAGGGCACGCAGCTCACCCTCGCCCGGCTGGAGCTCGCCGCCCTGCAGGCCCGGCTGCAGGCGCAGGCCCTGCAGATCGACACCGCCGCCCCCCAGGCGCGCGGCCGCGTGCAGGCGCAGGTGCCGGGCGCCACGCTGGCGCTGGACGGCAGCATCGCCGCGCACACCGGCAGCGGCACCCTGGACCTGCAACTGGCGGACGCCGCCCTGGCCCAGCAATGGCTCGCCGCCCTGCCCGGCCCGCTGCGGCAGACGCTGCCGGCCGCGGCCCGGGACACGCGCCTGCAGGGCAGCGCAGTACTGCAGGCGCAGTGGCAGGGCGGCTGGCAGGCGCTGCAGCAGCCCTGGCAGGCCGCCACCCACGCCTCCGCCAGCGCCACCGCGCCCCCCAGCGGCGCCACGCTGCAAGTGCAGTGGAGCAGCCCGCGCCTGCGGCTGCAGCCGCCAGCGCCGGCTGCCGCCATCGAGCTGCAGGAGACGCGCGTCCGCGTGCACGCCGCCCTGCCGCGGGCCGATGTGGAGATCGACGGCGCGCTGCGCCAGGGCGCGCAGCAGGCGCGCCTGCAACTGCGCGCGCGCGCCACGGCCCAGGGCGCCGGCCGCTGGCAGGCCGAGCTGAGCGCCTTGCAGGCCCAGGCCGCGCCCGCCGGTGCGCGCGCCCCCTGGCGCCTGGAGCTGGCCGAGCCGCTGGCCCTGGCGCTGCAGACGCAGCCGCGCCTGCAGGTGCAGGCGGGCGCGGGGGCGGCGCGCCTGCACGCGCCCCCGCCGTCCGGCGGCAGCGCGCTGCTGCGCTGGCAGCCCCTGCAGTACGCCCAGGCCGCCGACGGGACGCCGCAGTGGCGCAGCCAGGGCACGCTGCAGGGCCTGCCCCTGGCCTGGGCTGACGCCTGGGCCCCGGACGGGGGGCCGGGCGCGCTCGCGCGCCTGGGCCTGGCGGGCAACCTGGCGTTCGACGGCCATTGGGACATCACCATGGCCAGCAGCCTGCGCGCCCGCATCACCCTGCAGCGCGCCGGCGGCGACCTGCAACTGAGCGCCGCCGACGCAGCCGCCAGCGCGCCCGCCGCCACGGCCGGCCTGCGCCAGGCGGCGCTGCAGATCGAGGCCGACGGCGACGCGCTGCTCGCCCGCCTGCACTGGGACAGCGAGCGCGCAGGCCGTGTGCAGGCCGAGGCGCGCACGCGCCTGGAGCGCGGCGCCGACGGCTGGCACTGGCCCGCCGGCGCGCCCCTGGACGGCCAGGTGCGCGCCGACCTGCCGGACCTGGGCGTGTGGACCGCTTTCGCCCCGCCGGGCTGGCGCGTGCGCGGCAGCCTGCAGGCCGACGCGCGCCTCTCGGGCACGCGCAGCGCACCGCGCTGGGACGGCCAGCTCGCGGCCGACCAGTTCACCGTGCGCTCGGTGCTCGACGGCGTGGACCTGCGCGATGGCCGCCTGCGCGCGCGCCTGCAGGGCGAGCGCCTGGAGATCACCGAGCTGCTGTGGCGCGGCGGCCCGGGCAGCCGCGCGCGCATCCCGGGCTACAGCGGCAACCGCACGGCCGCCCCGGCCGACGGCGGGCGTCTGGCCGGCTCGGGCCAGTTGTCCTGGGCGGACGGCCGCATCGCCCTGGACCTGCGCGCCCAGGCGCAGGCCCTGCAGTTGCTGGTGCGCGCGGACCGGCAGCTCAGCGTCTCGGGCGACCTGCACGCGCAATTGCAGGATGGCCAGTTCACGCTGCGCGGCGTGCTGCGCGCCGACCGCGCCACCCTGCTGCTGCCCGAGGCCGGCGCGCCCGCGCTCGGCCCGGACGTGGTCGTGCACTCCAGCGCCGCGCCGCAGCCGGGCGGCGCCCCCGGCGCGCCCCCGGCGCCGGGCCGCGTGGCGCCCGCGCGCGCGCCCGACATCGCGCTCACGCTGGATCTGGGCCCGGACTTCGCACTGCAAGGCCACGGCCTGACCACGCGCCTGAGCGGCCGCCTGGAGCTGCAGCGCCGCGGTGCGGCGCAGGCGCCGCCGCGCGTCACGGGCGAGGTACGCACCGAGCAGGGCCGTTACCGCGCCTGGGGCCAGGAGCTGGACGTGGAAAGCGGCCTGCTGCGCTGGAACGGCCCCTACGACAACCCGCAGCTCGACATCCTGGCGCTGCGCCCGCACATCCGCGTGCGCGCGGGCGTGCAGGTCAGCGGCACGGCCCAGGCGCCGCAGGTGCGCCTGTACGCCGACCCCGACCTGCCCGACGCCGAAAAGCTCGCCTGGGTCGTGCTGGGCCGCAGCGCGGCCGCGGGCGGCGCCGAGGCCGCCCTCATGCAGCAGGCCGCGCTGGCCCTGCTGGGCGGCGGCAGCGACCCGGGCAGCCGCATCGCCCAGCGCCTGGGCCTGGACGAGGTCGGTTTCAAAGGCCCCCAGGCGGGCAGCGAGGCGAGCAGCGCCGCCCTCACGCTGGGCAAGCGCATCTCGCAGGATCTGTACCTGAGCTACGAGCGCAGCCTCTCGGGCGTCATGGGCACGCTGTACATCTTCTACGACCTGTCGCAACGCCTGACCCTGCGCGGCCAGACCGGCGAGCAAAGCGCCATCGACCTGGTCTACACCGTGCGCTACGATTGAGTATCAAAATGGGCTGAAGCGCTTGCCAGGCAAGCGCAAGCAGCTATATAAATGAGAGCATTTGGCAGCCATGCCGCAGGCCCGCGCCCTGCCCTTACAATGCTCGGCCACCTCCCCGTAGTTCAATGGATAGAACGAGTGCCTCCTAAGCGCTAGATACAGGTTCGATTCCTGTCGGGGGGACCACACCCAGGCCGCACCGTTGCAAGAACGTGCGGCCTTCTTCTTTGTCCGCTCAGGGCAGGCGTGCGAACGGGTCCACCAGCGCGGCCAGCGGCACCGCGCCCGGGGCGCCGGCGGCGCCACGCGGCGCTGCGGGCTCGGGCGTGACGGTGACCGGGTGGGGCGTGAGCGGGGCCATGCTGCGGCCGTAGATGCGGCGCACGCGCTCGGCCAGGCTGGGGTGGCTGTCGAGCCAGCGCTCCAGGCCGTGGGCGCCGCCCGCCTCCACCAGCAGCATGTGCTGCACCGAGGGGTGGCCCAGGCCCATGCGGTCGGGGCTTTCCGCGTAGCCGGGCGGGGTGTTCGCGCGCTGGGCCATGACCTTGCGCAGCACGCCGCCCAGGCCGTCCTTGCTGCGCGTCCATTGCACGGCGCGCGCGTCGGCCAGGAATTCGCGCTGGCGCGAGACCGCCGCCTTGAGCAGGCGCCCGGCGAGCCAGCCGGCGAACCCGGCCAGCATGATGGCCGAGCCGAACCACCACGACAGGCCGGCGTGCTCGCGCATCTCGTCGCCGAAGTTGTGCACCAGCTCCAGGCCGAAGACCATGCCCGCCAGGCGCATCTTCAGGCGCGTGTCGCCCTCGTGCAGGTGCGAGAGCTCGTGCGCCACCATGCCCTGCAGCTCCTCGCGCGTGAGGTAGTCGAGCGCGCCCTGCGTGACGGCGAGCACCGCGTCCTGCGCGTCCCAGCCGGCGGCAAAGGCGTTGATGGCGTCGACGCGCGGCAGCACCATGACCTGGGGGCGCGGCATGTGGGCGGCGATGCACAGCTCCTCGACGACGTTGGCCAGGCGCTGCTCGGCGTGCGAGACGGCGGGGCGCAGCTCGCGCGCGCCCACGCGCCGCGCCAGCTTGACGCCGCCGGCGCGCAGGTTGGACGTCTCCACCCACCAGCCGCCCAGGATGAGCAGGAACGACACGCCCACATTGGCCGCGAGAAAGCCCGCGGGAAACGGCAGGTGCCCGGGCAGCAGCAGCGCCATGAGCCACCAGGCCAGCACCAGCGCGCCATGCACGGCGGCCACGAGCAGCAGCACCGCCAGCGCAAAGGCCAGCAGCAGGCGGCGCGTCTCGGCGCGGGCGCTGTGCTGCTGGTCCCAGAAACGCATGGCCGGCGCCGCCGCGGGAGGCTGCGTCAGAACCGGACCTGGGGCGCGGCGCGCTCGGCCTCGCTGCGCGTGGCTTCGAGCATGGGCGCGGGCGCAAAGCCCAGCAGCCGCGCCACGATGAGCGCGGGAAACTGGGTGGCGGCGTTGTTGAAGTCCAGCACCTGGTCGTTGAAGGCCTGGCGCGCAAAACCCAGGCGGTTTTCCGTGCTGGTGAGCTCCTCGCTGAGCTGGCGCATGGTGGCGTCGGCCTTGAGTTCGGGGTAGTTCTCGGCCACGGCCATGAGGCGCCCCAGGCTGCCGCCCAGCGCCCCTTCGGCCACCGCCAGCGCGCCCATGGCGGCCGTGCTGGTGGGCGCCGTGCGCGCCGCGGCGGCCGCGCCCTGGGCCTGGCCGCGCGCCTGGATGACGGCCTCCAGCGTGGCGGCCTCGTGCTGCAGGTAGCCGCGCGCCACCTCCACCAGGTTGGGGACCAGGTCATGGCGGCGCTTGAGCTGCACGTCGGTCTGGCCGAAGGCGTTGGCGATGCGGTTGCGCAGCTCCACCAGCCGGTTGTAGGCCGCAATGGCCCACAGCACGGCCGCGGCCCCCACGCCCACGATGATCCATCCGCTTGCTGTCATGGTGTCCCTCCTTGGTGGGTCTGTGCCCCTGCCGGGCCCTGCTGCAGAGTGCCGGCCCGGCCGGCAGAGGCGGCGCTCCAGGCAGGTGCGGCCCGCAGCAGGTCGGGCGGGGGCATGGGTATGGTCTGCATATTTTTGAACATTTTGGGCCTGTAACGCTTATCCAGCAAGCGCTGGCAGCTCCTGAAGCCATAGCATCATTCGGCCGCCTTGCGCAGTGTCTCCACCACCGGGCGCTGCAGCACCTCGCGCAGGCCCCACCAGCCCGCCAGCAGCGCCAGCACGGCGCCCGCCAGGCTGCCCGCCAGCGGCACCAGCGCAGGCGCCGTCCAGGCGAAGTCGAACACGTAGCGCGCCAGCGCCCAGCCCACGGCCACGGCGGCGCTGCTGGCCAGGGCGCCGGCCAGCAGGCCCACGCCCGCCAGCTCGGCGCGCTGCACCTGGCGCAGCAGGCGGCCCGGGGCGCCCAGGGCGCGCATGATGGCGTACTCGCGCGCGCGCTCCTCGCGCGTGGCGGTGACGGCGGCAAACAGCACCACCAGCCCCGCGGCCAGGGTGAAGCCGAACAGGAACTCCACGGCGCGCACCACCTGGTCGAGCACGCTTTGCACCTGCAGCAGCGTGGCGCCCATGTCCACGTTGGTGACGTTGGGAAACTGGCGCACGAGGGCGTTGTCGAAGCCCGCCTGCGCAGGCGCGCGGTAGGCGGCCAGGTAGGTGAGCGGCGCGTCGGGCACCTGGGCCACGGGGAACATGACGAAGAAATTGGCGCGCATGGACGCCCAGTCCACCTTGCGCAGCGAGGTGATGCGCACCTCCTGCTGCACGCCCGCCATGTCAAAGCGCAGGGTGTCGCCCAGCTTCAGGCCCAGGGTCTGGGCCAGGCCCTCTTCCACACTGGCCGCTCCGGCCTCGCCCGGCGTCCAGCGGCCGGCGACGACCTGGTTGTGCGGCGGCTGCTGCTCGGCGTTGGAGAGATTGAACTCGCGCTCCACCAGATGCTGGGCGCGCTCCTCGCGGTAGCTGTCCGGGGCGATGGGCTGGCCGTTCACGGCCACGAGGCGGCCGCGGAACATGGGATACCAGTCGTAGCGGCGCACGCCGGCTTCGTCGAGCGTGTGGCGGAAGGCCTCGGCCTGGTCGGGCTGGATGTTGATGACGAAGCGGTTGGGCGCGTCGGGCGGCGTGGCCTGGCGCCAGCTCGCGATCAGGTCGGTGCGCAGCAGCACCAGCAGCACCAGCGCCAGCAGGCCCACGGCCAGGCTGCTGACCTGCACCACGGCAAAGGCCGGGCGCGCCGCCAGTTGCCGCGTGGCCAGCACCAGCCAGCGCGGCGCCGTATCCTCGCGCACGCTGCGGCGCAGCAGCCACACGGCCAGCCAGCCCAGCACGGCAAACAGGCCCACCGCAGCCGCAAAGCCGCCCACGGCGATGAGCCCGAGCCGCACGTCGCTGCTGACCACCAGCAGCAGGGCGGCAAAACCCGCCACGCCCAGCCCCAGCACGGCCGCCGAGGCCGGGCGCAGCGCGCCCAGCTCGCGCCGGATCACGCGCAGCGGCGGCACCTGGGCGAGCTGCAGCACCGGCGGCAGGCCAAAGGCCGCCAGCAGCGTGCTCCCCACGCCCAGGCCCAGCGCCGCGGGCCACAACCCCGGCGCGGGCAGGCTGGACTCGACCAGGCCCGCCAGCAGCGCCACGAACACGTAGTGCACGCCCCAGCCGAGCAGCACGCCCGCGGCGCTGGCCGCCAGGCCCACGAGCAGGAACTCGAGCGCATAGCTCAGCGCAATGGCGCGCTGGCCCAGGCCCAGCACGCGCAGCATGGCGGCGGCGTCCAGGTGGCCGGCGGCAAAGCCGCGCGCGGCCAGGGCCACGGCCACGGCAGCGAGCAGGGCCGCGAGCAGGGCCACGAGGTTGAGGAATTTCTGCGCGCGCTCCAGCGTCTGCTTCATCTCGGGGCGGCCCGTCTCCAGCGACTCCAGGCGCACGCCGCGCACGCTGCCCTGGGCGAGCTGCTGCTCGGCCCAGGCGCTGAAGCTGCGCACGGCGCGCGGCTCGCCCGCCACGGCAAAGCGGTAGGTCAGGCGGCTGGCGGGCTGCACCAGGCCGGTGGCGGCCACGTCGGCGGCGTTGACCATGACACGCGGGGCAAAAGCCATGAAGCCCGCGCCGCGGTCGGGTTCGAGGACGATGATGCGCGCAATGCGCAGCGCGGCATCGCCCAGCAGCAGCTCGTCGCCCATCTGCAGGCCCAGCGCGTCGAGCAGGGGCGCGTCCACCCACACCTCGCCGGGCGCCGGGATGGCGCGCGTGCTGTGCCCCTCCTGGCCGGGGGCGTCGGCCACGCTGAGGCTGCCGCGCAGGGGATAGCCGGGCTCCACGCTCTTGAAGGCGACGAGGCGGCTGGCCCCGCCCCGGGCGTCGCTGGCGCGGCCCATGGTGGGAAAGGCCACGCTGGTGACGGCCTGCAGGCCCAGGTCGCGCGCGTGCTGCACGAAGGCCTCGGGCGTGGGGTTGTCGCTGGCGACGACGGCATCGCCGCCGAGGATTTGCAGCGCGTCGCGCTGCAGGCCGCCTTCGAGCCGGTCGGCAAAAAAGGCCACCGAGGTGAGTGCGGCCACGGCCAGGCACACGGCCACGGCCAGCAGGCGCAATTCCCCCGCGCGCCAGTCGCGCCACAGGGTGCGCCAGGCCAGAACGAAGACAGAGATGGACATGGCGCTACCTTAACAAATGCCGCGCAGCCTGCGCCGGCCAGGGGACGATGCGCCGCCCGGTGTCACTCCCACCACATGGCACCGATGTCGTGCGCGGTGATCGGGTAGTTCATCCACACGCCGCGCAGGCCCTTGCGCGCCACGGCGGCGTTCTGCGGCGCAAAGATCCACACGTTGGCGGCATCCTGCGCCAGGTGGCGCTGCAGGTCGGCAAACAGCATCTGGCGCTCGCGCGCGTTGCTGCTGGCGGCATGGCGTTCGGCCAGGCTGCGGTAGTCGGCGCTGTCGTAGCCGAAGTAGTACGTGGGGTCGGTGTAGATGAGGTAGTCCAGCGGCTCCACATGGTTGATCAGGGTCATGTCGAAATTCCCCTTGAAGGCCCCCGCGAGCCATTGTGCCCACTCGACCTGCTCCAGGCGCACGATGATGCCGACCTTGGCCAGATCCGCTGCGACCACCGGCCCGCCCATGCGCGCGTAGGGCGTGGGCGGCAGTGTCAGGGTCAGGCGCAGCGGCAGCGCGACGCCCGCCTCGCGCAGCAGGCTGCGCGCGCGCTCGGGGTCGTAGGGGTACATGCCCGCCAGGTGCAGGTAGCCCTGGTCGATGGGCGAGAAGTGGCTGCCGATCACGCGGCCGCGGCCGTCGAGCACCTTGCGGATGAAGGCCTCGCGGTCGATGGCGTGCGTGATGGCGCGGCGCACGCGCACGTCGCCCAGCGGCGCACGCCGCTGGTTGAGCGCCAGCAGCCCCTTGCTGGCCGACGAACCGATGAGCACCTGGTAGCGGCTGTCGCCCTGGAAGCGGGCAATGTCCTGGGTGGCCAGGTTGAAGAACACATCCACCTCGCCCGCCTGCAGGGCCGCCGACTGCGCCGCCGCTTCGTGGATGAAGCGGTAGCTGGCGCGCTCGATGGGCACGCGCGCGGCGTCGCGGTAGGTGTCGGCCTTGAGCAGGGTGATGCTGTGGCCGCGCATGCGCTGCGCGATGCGGTAGGGCCCGGTGCCCACCGGCTGCGTGGCCGCCTGGCTGGCCGTGGCGGGGTGCAGCACCACGGCCGGCGGTTCACCGAGGCGAAACAGCAGGTTGGCGTCCGGGCGGTGCAGGGTGAGCACCACGGTGTGGGGATCGGGGGTGGCAATGTCGGCGATGTTGTCGAACAGCGCCTTGCGCGCCTTGTTGGTCGACTCGGGCGCTGCGGCGCGCTCAAAGGAGTAGCGCACGGCCGCGGCGTCGAAGGCCGCACCATCGTGAAAGCGCACGCCCTGGCGCAGGCGGAAGGTGTAGACCTTGCCGCTGGCGTCCACGCTCCAGGACTCGGCCAGCAGGGGCACGACGGCGCCGCTCTCCTCGATCTTGGTCAGGCCCTCCAGCACGTTGTAGTGCACCACCTCCCCGATGGCGGCTGCGGCCCCCATGGTCGGGTCCAGGGTGTCGGGTTCGAGCGAGATGTTGATGGTCACGCGGCGCGGTGCCGGCTGGGCCTGCGCGCCCGGGGCCAGCACCAGCAGAAGGGCCAGGGCGGTGCCCCAGAGGCTGAGCAGAATCTTCACGGGAATCACCTCGTCAGAGCAGACGGCTGGCGGGGGCTGGAGGGTTTTCCACGACCGCCCGCCCTGCCACGAAATGCAGCAAAGTGTGACATAGTAGCCAGCGCACGCCCTGCCGCGAGAGCACATGCCCTTCTCCAGCCCTCCTTCGCCACCGCCACTGGCCCGATCGCCCTGGATTTGGGGCCTGCTGGCGCTGGTCGTGCTGGCGCTGCTGGGCGGCATTGCCTGGGGCCTGCAGGCGACGTACCAGGCGCGCGCGCAGGAGCATCGCCACCAGATCGAGCGCGAGCTGCTGGCCATCAGCCAGTTGCAGGCACGCAGCGTGGGCGAATGGCGCGAGCGCCGCCTGCTGGACGCCATGGCCCTGTCGGACGACGCGCTGTTTGCCCGTGCCGTGGCCGACTGGCTGCATACCCCGTCCACGGCCCGCCAGACCCTGGTGCGCGAGCGCCTGCGCATCCTCGAGGAACGCGCGCGCTACAGCGCCGTGTACCTGGTGGACACGGCCGGGCGCCTGCTGCTGGCACCGGACGGCCCGCGCCCGGGCCACCTGCCCGGCCCCGAGCAGCAGGCCCTGCAACAGGCCCTGCAGCAGGCCCAGGCCGTGCTGGTGGAGCCGCGGCGCGACACCATCTTCGCCTTTCCGTTCCTCGGCGTGGTGGCACCGCTGTTCGATGGCATCGAGCCCCTGGGCGCCGTCTGGCTGGTGACCGACGTGCGCACCACGCTGTACCCGCTGCTGGAGTCCTGGCCCACCAACAGCCGCACCGCCGAATCCATGCTGGTGCAGCGCAGCGGTGACGAGGTGCTCTACCTCAGCCCCCTGCGCCACCGCAGCGACCCGCCGCTGACCGTGCGCCTGTCCATGGCGCAGACGGACAACACCGCCGTGCAGGCCCTGCGCGGGGGGCGCGGCATCCTCTACGGGCGCGACTACCGCGGCGAGAACGTGCTCGCGGTGGTCAGCGCCGTGCTCGATTCGCCCTGGTTCCTGGTCTCGGAAGTGGACATCGCCGAGGCCTTCACCGACGTGCAGGCGCGCGAATGGTGGGCCCTGGGACTGCCCATCGGCCTGGTGCTGCTGCTGGGTGGTTTCCTCACGGCTTTCTGGCAGTGGAACGCGCGCCGGCGCGAGCGCCGGCTGCAACGCGAGCTCGAGCGCCACCTGCGCTGGCTCGACACGGCGCAGAAGGCGGCGGCGGTGGGCTACTTCGCGTATGACACGGAACGCAAGGAATTCTTCGTCTCGCCCATGGTCAGCCAGATCTACGGCCTGCGCGCCGATGGGCGCATGGGGCTGGACGCATGGGTGGCCCTGCTGCACCCGCAGGAGCGTGCGCACATCCTGGCCGTGCACGGCCAGGCCATGGCCCAGCGCAGCCCCTTGCGCATGCAGTACCGCATCCTGCGCGCCAGCGACCAGCAGGTGCGCTGGGTCCAGGTCTGGGCGGAATACGAGAAGCCCTCGCAGACAGAGCGCGGCAGCGTACCGCGCATGACCGGCACGGTGCAGGACATCACCGAGCGCAAGCTCACCGAGGAGCAGTTGGCCGGCTACCGCACCGCCCTCGAGGCCCAGGTGCGCACCGACCCGCTCACCCAGGTGGCCAACCGCCGCGCTCTCGACGAGGCCGTGGCCAGCGAATGGAGCCGCGCCACGCGCAGCGGCGCAGCGCTGTCGCTGCTGATGGTGGATGTGGACCACTTCAAGGCCTACAACGACCACTACGGCCATGTGGCGGGCGACCACTGCCTGCGGCAGGTGGCGCAGGCCCTGTCGGCCACGGTCAGCCGCGCGGGCGAAGTCGTGGCGCGCTACGGAGGAGAGGAATTCGCCGTGCTGCTGCCCCACACCGACCTGCCCGAGGCCCTGGCGGTGGCCGAGCACATGCGCACGGCGGTCAGCGCCCTGGCACTGGAGCACCGCGCCGCCGGCCCGGGCAGCCGGCACGTGACGGTGAGCATCGGCGTGACCTGCCTGCACCCGCAGGAGCTCATGGCCTCCGGCAGCTTCCCGGAGGCCGCCGAGGCTGCGCGCGCCCTGTTCCACCAGGCCGATGCGGCCCTCTACAACGCGAAGAAGGCCGGGCGCGACACCGTCATGGCCTGCCCCGCGACCTGGCAACCGCTGGAGCCCGCCGCCTGAGGCGCCTCAGAGCCTGTTGGCGATCTCAGGTCGAGCGGCTGATGGTGATGCTCGGGATCTTGGCGGAATAGTCCTTGGACTGCAGCGCAATGCGCGCGGCCACGTCGCGCGCCACCTGGAGGTAGATCTGCGCCACCTCACTGCCGGGCTGGGCCACCACCGTGGGGCGGCCGCTGTCGGCCTGCAGGCGGATGTTGAGGTCCAGCGGCAGGGCACCCAGGTAGTGCATGCCGCGCTCCTGCGCCAGGCGGCGCGCGCCGCCCTCGCCGAAGATGTGCTCCGCATGCCCGCACTGCGAGCACACGTGCACGGCCATGTTCTCCACGATGCCCAGGATGGGCACGCCCACCTTCTCGAACATGGTGATGCCCTTCTTCGCATCGAGCAAGGCAATGTCCTGCGGCGTGGTCACGATCACCGCGCCGGTGAGCGGCACGCGCTGCGAGAGCGTGAGCTGGATGTCCCCCGTGCCGGGCGGCATGTCCACGATGAGGTAGTCCAGGTCCTTCCAGTTCGTCTGGCGCAGGAGTTGCTCCAGCGCCTGCGTGGCCATGGGGCCGCGCCAGATCATGGCCTGGTCCGGCGTGACGAGAAAGCCGATGGACATGACCTGCACCCCATGGTTGACCAGGGGCTCCATGGTCTTGCCGTCCAGGCTGTCGGGCTTGCGGTCTATGCCCATCATCATGGGCTGGCTCGGGCCGTAGATGTCGGCGTCGAGCAGGCCCACGCAGGCGCCTTCGGCCGCCAGGGCCAGGGCCAGGTTGGCGGCGGTGGTGCTCTTGCCCACGCCGCCCTTGCCCGACGCCACGGCCACGATGTTCTTCACCCCGGGCAGGAGCTGCACGCCGCGCTGCACGGCGTGGGCCGTGATGTGCGTGCGGATGTCCACCGACACCTCCTGCACCCCGGCCACCGTGCGCGCGGCAGCTGCCAGGCGCGCGCGCAAGGCCTCGTGCTGGCTGCGCGCGGGGTAGGACAGCTCCACCTCGAAGGCCACGGCCGCGCCCTGGATGCGCAGGTTCTGCACCGCCTTGGTGCTGACGAAGTCCTTGCCCGTCAAAGGATCCTGCACCGACGCCAGCGCCGCCAGCAGGTTGTGTTCATTGATCGCCATGGTCTGATGTTTCGAGTAGGGGAGCGCGAAGTCTAGCGAAGCCCCCCTCAACCCCACTGGCATTGCGCACTTGCGCGCCACTGTGGCGGGCATGCCGCATGCGGGTTTCCCCCACGCGGTCCGGCGTCCGGCGCTGGCGCACACTGGCAGCCATACCATGCCTTCGACCACCCTCCCGCCACCGCACCGCCCAGCCACCGGCCTGCTGCTCACCGGCGGCGGTGCACGTGCCGCCTACCAGGTCGGCGTGCTCGAAGCCATTGCCGACCTGCGCCTGGCCTGCGGCGCGGGCAAGGAGCCCAACCCCTTCCCCATCGTCACCGGCACCTCGGCCGGCGCCATCAACGCGGCCGCCCTGGCCTGCGGCGCCGACCAGTTCGACAAGGCGGTGCGCCGCATCGCGCGCGCGTGGGGCAACTTCCATGCGCACCACATCTACCGCGCCGACTCCATCGGCGTGATGCGCAGTGGCGCGCGCTGGCTCACGCTGCTCTCGCTCGGCTGGGTGCTGGTGCGCTGGCGCCGCATGCGGCCACTCTCGCTGCTGGACAACACGCCCCTGACCAGCCTGCTGGTCAAGCTGGTGCCGCTCGTGCGCCTGCCGCGCCTGTTCCAGCAGGGACACCTGCAGGCGCTGGCAGTCACCGCATCGAGCTACAGCTCGGGCGAGCACGTCACTTTTTTCGAGGCGGGCGAACGCCTGGGGCCCTGGGTGCGCTCGCAGCGCCGCGCCGTGCGCGACCGCATCACGCACGAGCACCTGCTGGCCTCGGCGGCCATCCCCTTCGTCTTTCCGGCCACAGCCATAGATATCGACGGCCACACCGAGTATTTCGGCGACGGCTCCATGCGCCAGTCGGCCCCGATCGCGCCGGCCATCCACCTGGGCGCCGAGCGTGTGCTCGTGGTGGGCGCGGGCCGCATGCACGAGCCCCAGGGCGACCGCTCGGTCGCCGCCTCGCAGGGCTATCCCTCGCTCGCGCAGATCGCGGGCCACGCGCTGTCCAACATCTTCCTCGACGCCCTGTGGGTGGACGTGGAGCGCATGCAGCGCATCAACCAGACGATCTCGCTGATCCCGCCCGAAGCGCGCGCGCACAGCAGCCTGCGCCCCATCGAGCTGCTGGTGATCGCCCCCTCCCAGCGCCTGGACGCCGTGGCGGCGCGCCACCTGGCCGAACTGCCCACGCCCGTGCGCGCCATGCTGGGCGCGCTGGGCGTCTCGGCCAAAAGCCCGGACGTGCGCAGCGCCGCCCTGGCCAGCTATCTGCTGTTCGAACAGGGCTACACGCGCGAACTCATGGCCCTGGGCCGGGCCGACACGCTGGCGCAGCGTGCCGCCGTGTGCCGCTTCTTCGGCTGGCAGGATACGGGCGCCGAGCTGCCCCAGCGCCCTGCCGCGTGATCTGCACGGCGCGCGGCCAAGGCGCGCCACCCGGGGCCTTTGCCCAGGCCGGCCTGCCGGCGGCGCGACCCAGCCCGTAAAATTGACCGTTTCGCCAGCCAGGCGAGCCTGCTTCGAGAGCCGCATCCATGCCCGCACGCAAACTCTTCGTCACCACTGCCCTGCCCTACGCCAACGGCCATTTCCACATCGGCCACATCATGGAGTACATCCAGGCCGACATCTGGGTACGCACGCAGCGGCTGCTGGGCAACGAGGTGAACTTCGTCGGCGCCGACGACACGCACGGCGCGCCCATCATGATCGCCGCCGAAAAGGCCGGCAAGACGCCGCAGCAGTTCGTGGCAGACATCGCCGCCGGGCGCCAGCAGTACCTCGACGGCTTCCACATCCAGTTCGACAACTGGCACAGCACCGACGCGCCCGAGAACCACCAGCTCGCGCAGCAGATCTACCTGGACCTCAAGGCCAACGGCCTGATCGAGACGCGCACCATCGAGCAGTTCTTCGACCCCGAGAAGAACATGTTCCTGCCCGACCGCTTCATCAAGGGCGAGTGCCCCAAGTGCCACGCCAAGGACCAGTACGGCGACAACTGCGAGGTCTGCGGCGCCGTGTACGCGCCCACCGAGCTCATCAACCCCTACTCCGCGCTGTCGGGCGCCAAGCCGGTGCTCAAGCACTCGGAGCACTTCTTCTTCAAGCTGTCGGACCCGCGCTGCGTGGCCTTCCTGGAAGACTGGACGCAGGACGGCCGCCTGCAGCCCGAGGTGGCCAACAAGGTGCGCGAATGGTTCACCGTGCGCACCAACCCCGACGGCACGACCAGCGAGGGCCTGGGCGACTGGGACATCTCGCGCGACGCGCCCTACTTCGGCATCGAGATCCCCGACGCGCCAGGCAAGTATTTCTATGTGTGGCTCGACGCGCCCATCGGCTATCTCGCCTCGCTGAAGAACCTTTTGACTAAGCGCGGCCAGGACTACGAGGCCTACATGGCCGACCCGCAGCTCGAGCAGTACCACTTCATCGGCAAGGACATCGTCACCTTCCACACGCTGTTCTGGCCCGCCACGCTGAAGTTCAGCGGCCGCAAGGTGCCCGATGCGGTGTTCGTGCACGGCTTCCTCACGGTGAACAACGGCGAGAAGATGAGCAAGAGCCGCGGCACGGGCCTGGACCCGCTCAAGTACCTGAAGCTGGGCATGAACCCCGAGTGGCTGCGCTACTACCTGGCGACCAAGCTGTCGGCCCGCAACGAGGACATCGACTTCAACGCCGAAGACTTCATGGCGCGCGTCAACGCCGACCTGATCGGCAAGTACGTGAACATCGCCAGCCGCGCCGCCGGCTTCATTGCCAAGCGCTTTGGCGGCCAGCTCGGCGAAGTGTCGGCCGACGGCGACGCGCTGCTGGAGCACCTGCGCGCAGGTGCCCCCGCCATCATCGAACTGCTGGCCGAGCGCGAATACGGCAAGGCCCTGCGCGAAACCATGCTGCTGGCCGACCGCGTGAACGCCTACGTGGACCAGAACAAGCCCTGGGAGCTGGCCAAGCAGGAGGGCATGGAAGGCCGCCTGCAGGACGTGTGCACCACCTGCATCGAGGCCTTCCGCCTGCTCACCATCCTGCTCAAGCCCGTGTTGCCGGCGCTGGCCGCGCAGGTCGAGGCCTTCCTGAAGGTCCAGCCCTTCACCTTCGCCGACGCGCAGACCGCGCTCGGCAAGGGCCATGCAATCGGCGAATACAAACACCTGATGCAGCGCGTGGACGTGAAACAACTTGAGGCATTGTTTGAGCCTCCAGCCCAAACGGAGCAAGCGTCAGCAGCTACTGAAACCGTAGCGCCTGGCGGCGAGGAACTGGCCCCCACCATCACCATCGACGACTTCGCCAAGATCGACCTGCGCATCGCCCAGATCGTCCACTGCGAGGCCGTGGAGGGCTCGACCAAGCTGCTGCGCCTCACGCTCGACGTGGGCGAGGGCCGCACGCGCAATGTGTTCTCGGGCATCGCCAGCAGCTACCAGCCCGAGCAGCTCACGGGCAAGCTCACCGTGGTGGTGGCCAACCTGGCGCCGCGCAAGATGAAATTCGGCGTGTCCGAGGGCATGGTGCTGGCCGCCAGCCATGCGGACGAGAAGGTGAATCCCGGCATCTACGTGCTGGAGCCCTTCCCCGGCGCGCAGCCGGGCATGCGGGTGCGCTGAACCATAGAGGGCCACCACCGAGCATGGCCTTCTCTTTCCGCCCCCGCACCCTGGAAGCCTTGCGCCACTACAGCCGCGCGCGCTTCTGGGCCGACCTGGGTGCCGGGGCCACGGTGGGTATCGTGGCCCTGCCGCTGGCCATGGCGTTTGCCATCGCCAGTGGGCTCAAGCCCGAGGCGGGGTTGTGGACGGCCATCATCGGCGGCTTTGTGATTGCGCTGCTCGGTGGCACCAACGTACAGATCGGCGGGCCGGCCGGGGCGTTCATCGTCATCGTGTACGGCATCGTCGAGCGCTACGGCGTGAGCGGCCTGTTGCTGTCCACCGCGGCTGCAGGCGTGCTGCTGTTCGTGCTGGGCATGCTGCGGCTGGGCACTCTGGTGCGCTTCGTGCCGGTGGCCATTGTCATTGGCTTCACCAACGGCATCGCCGTGCTCATTGCACTATCGCAGGTCAAGGACGCGCTGGGCCTGGCCATCGACAAGATGCCGGGCGACTTTGTCGCCCAGGTCCAGGTGATCGCACAGCACCTCGCCAGCACCAACCCCTACGCGCTGGGCCTGGCGGCGGCCTGCCTGGGCGGGCTGTTCCTGTGGCCGCGCCTGTTCGCGCATGGCTCGCCCGTGCTGCGCCTGGCCGAGGGGCAGACGGTGCGCAGCTTCGCGCGCATCCCGGCGCCGGTGGTGGCCCTGGTGTCGCTCACGCTGTGGGCGCACGCCATGGGCTACCCGGTGGAGACCATTGGCACGCGCTTTGGCGGCATTCCGCAAGGCTTGCCGGCGTGGGCGCTGCCCGCCCTCACCTGGGACACCGCGCGCCAGCTCGTGATGCCCACGCTCACCATTGCCGTGCTGGGCGCCATCGAGTCGCTGCTGTGCGCGCGCGTGGCCGACCAGCTCGCCAGCGGCCCCTGGCACCGCAAGCACGACCCCAACCAGGAGCTCATGGCCCAGGGGGTGGCGAACTTCCTGGTGCCGTTCTTCGGCGGCATGCCGGCCACGGGCACCATTGCACGCACGGTCACCAATCTGCGTGCCGGGGCGACCTCGCCGGTGGCGGGCATGGTGCACGCGCTCACCCTGGGCGCCATCGTGCTGCTGGCCGCGCCGCTGGCCCTGCACATCCCGCTGGCAGTGCTCGCGGGCATCCTGCTCTACGTGGCCTGGAACATGGGCGAATGGCACGAGTTCATTCGCCTGAGGCATTTCAGCAACCACTACCGCCTGCTGATGCTGGGCACCTTTTTCCTGACCGTGGTATTCGACCTCACGGTGGCCGTGGAGGTCGGGCTGGTGCTGGCCTGCGTGCTGTTCGTGCGGCGCATGGGCGCGCTGTTCCGTGCCGAGCCGCTGCCCCGGGACGCCGCGGCCCCCACCGCCCGCCTGGGCTGGAGCCTGCACGGCGCGCTGTTCTTCGGCGCGGCGTCCAGGATCGACCCCTTGGTGGAAGCCATAGAGGCTGCACCACAGGGCGTACAGGTGGAACTGGACATGCGTGACCTGTTTGCCCTGGACACCACCGGACTCGACGGCCTGGAGCAAATCCTCAAGGCCGTGGCGCAGCGCGGCGGCTACCTGGCACTGCACCACCCGCAGGACCAGGTGCGCTCCTTGATGGAGCGCTCGGGCTTCAGCGCCCGGCTGGCAGAGCAGACACCGCCTGGGCCGCGCGGGGACGCTTCAGGACAGGCGTAGCACCGGCACATCGGGCGGCCGGGGCAAACCCACCGCAGCACCCGCATCCACCTGGAACACCGCGACCGCCTGAACGAGCTCCTGCGCCTGGGTGCTCAGGCCCGTGGCCGCCGCGGCGATCTGCTCTACCAGCGCGGCATTCTGCTGGGTGACCCGGTCCATTTGCGCAATCGCCTCGCCGATCTGTGCCACGCCCGAGCGCTGCTCGGCGCTGGCACTGCTGATCTCGCCCACCAGGGCCGTCACCCGGCGGATGGACTGCACCACCTCCTGCATGGTGGCGCCAGCCTTGTCCACCAGCTCCGAGCCCAGCTCCACGCGCTGCACGCTGCTGGAGATCAGGCCCTTGATTTCGCGCGCGGCCTCGGCGCTACGTCCCGCCAGGGCGCGCACCTCGCTGGCGACCACGGCAAAGCCCCGCCCCTGCTCGCCGGCACGCGCCGCCTCGACGGCGGCATTGAGGGCCAGGATATTGGTCTGGAAGGCGATGCCGTCGATCACGCCGATGATGTCGGCGATTTTCCGGCTGGACGCGTGGATGTCGCGCATAGTGTCCACCACCTGCCCTACCACGGCGCCGCCGCGTTCGGCGACGGCACTGGCCTCCCGCGCCAGGGTGCTGGCCTGCTCGGCACTGTCCGCGTTGTGCACCACGGCGCCGCTCAGTTCCTGCATGGCGGCCGAGGTTTCTTCCAGCGCACCGGCCTGTGCCTCGGTGCGGTGCGACAGGTCCCTATTGCCCTGCGCAATCTCGGTGCTGCCCCCCAGCACGTTGTGCGCGCTCTGGCGCACATGCGTGACCACGCGCGCCAGAGCGCCCTGCATTTCCTGGAGGGCCAGCAGCAACTGTGCCACCTCGTTGCGCCCCTGCGCCTCGATGGGCTCGCGCAGCTTGCCCGCCGCCACCGAGCGCGCCACACGCACGGCCTGGCGCAAGGGCCCGGTGATGGAGCGCACGATCCACCAGGCCAGCACGCCGCCCAGCACCATGACCACCAGCGTGGTGGCCAGCAGCATGCCGCGCACGCGGTTGGCGGCCTGCTCCGTGGCGCCGGTGGCCTGGCCCAACTGCTCTTGCTGCTGCAGCAGCAGGGCGTCCATGGCGCCGAAATAGGCCTGCTGGGCAGGGTGCATCTTGTCCACCAGCAGATCCTTGGCCTCAAAGACCTGGCCCGATCCCGCCAGGTCCTGCGTTTCGTGCTGCAGCGGTTCGTAAGCCTTGCGTGCTGCCTGCACCTGCCGCAGCGCCATCTGTGCAGCACCATCACCTGCCAGGAGCTTCTCCAGCTCGGCAAAGCGCTCATCGATGCGCTTTTGCACGCGCCCTATGCTCTGCGCCTCGGCCATGATGGCGGAGGTGTCGCGCATCAGAATCATGTTGCGCACGCTGCTGGAGATGGCCTGCACGTCTTCCTTGATGGCACTGCCCACCACCATGCGCGGAATGCGCGCATTGGCAACGTCCCCCAGCAGCGCGCCCATGGTGGCAACCTGCACCCAGACCACCGCCACCATGGCAAGAATCATCAGGCCCAGCAGGGCAAAGCCCAGCTCCAGCCGGGTCGATATCCGCAAATCGTCCATGCGCATGGCCTCGTCCTCCTGGCAGTGTCCACTGCCTGCTGTGGGCGCATCTGCCGGGCTTTCGCCAGACCGCAGACCGCCGGTCCTCGATGCAAGTGGTCAGCGCCGGAAGCGCCCGCCAGTGCCGATGATGGAAAGGTCGGCAAAGTCCAGCCCGGTGTGGTCGCCGGGGCTGTAGTCCAGCGCCAACCCGCCCAGGTCCACACGGCCCAGGTGGTCCAGCGCCTGGTGCAGGCTGGCACGGCTGGGCTTGGGGCCCGCGCGGCGCAGGCCCTCGACCAGCACCTTGGCCGCGGCGAAGCCTTCCAGCATGGCCGGGCTCACCTCGTCCACGCCGCGGGCCTTGGCCAGTTGGGTGGCCTCCTTGACCACATCGAACCCCAGGCTCGCAGGCATGACCTGGCTGACGATCACCCCCTGCGCCAGGTCGCCCAGCAGCTTGACGAAACCGCCCGAGGCGTTGTTCGACAGCGTGAGGTACTGCCCGCCCACCCGGGCCGCCTTGAGGCTGCGGATGCCCTCCACCACTGCCGTGCCCGAGCCGATGATGAGCACGGCCTGCGGATCGGCCGCCTGCAACGCCGGCAGCAGCGGCGCAAAGTCGGGCTGGGTGCGGTCGAACTTGGCCACGGCCACGGGCTCCAGCCCTGCCGCCTGGAGTCCGTTGCGCGCGCCCTGCAGGCCGTCGGTGCCAAAGCTGTCGTCCACGTGCACCACGGCCAGGCGGCGCACGCCGATGGAGGTGAGGTGCGCCATGGCGCGCTCGGCCTCGCGCTGGTAGGTGGCGCGCACGTGGAAGATGTAGGGTTTGACCGGCTGGTGCAGCACCATGGCCCCGGTGGACGGGCCGATGAGCGCCACCTGGTGCTGCTCCAGCACGGTGTTGATGGCCTCGGTGTGCGGCGTGCCCCGGCTCATGAACAGCGCCAGCACGCCGCGCTCCTCGATCAGCGTGCGGGCGTTGGCCGCGGCCTTCTTGACATCGAAGGCGTCGTCCAGGGTGATGATCTCGATTTTTTCGCCGCCCACGCCGCCCTTGGCGTTGACATGGTCCAGGTAGAGCTGCGCGCCCTGCATGGATTCCTTCACCGTGGCCGCCACCGCCCCGGTGACCCCCACGGTCTGCCCGATGCGCAATTGCGCGCAGGCGGCGCTGGCAGCCAGGGCCAGCGCACACGCCAGCGCCAGGGGCTTGACGTGCAGCGCGGCCATGCCTACAGCATCCCCAGCAGGCGCGGGAACCAGAGGCTCAGGCCCGGCCAGTAGGTCACCACCACCAAAAAGCCCAGCATGGCCAGCAGCCAGGGCCAGACGGCGATGGTCAGCTCGGTGATGCCCATCTTGGTGATGCCCGAGGCCACGTAGAGGTTCAGGCCCACGGGCGGGTGGCACATGCCCACCTCCATGTTCACCACCATGATGATGCCGAAGTGCACGGGGTCTATGCCCAGCTTCATCGCCACCGGGAACAGGATGGGCGCGAAGATCAGCATGATGGACGAGGGCTCCATGAAGTTGCCCGCCAGCAGCAGGATCACGTTCACCGCCAGCAGGAAGGCGATCACGCCCAGGCCGTTGCCCAGCATCCAGTCGGCCAGGGCCTGCGGGATGTTCTCGTTGGTCATGATGAAGCTGAACAGCACCGCGTTGGTGATGATGTACAGCAGCATGGCGCTCATGTTGGCCGAGTTCAGCAGCACCTTGGGCACGTCTTTGAGGCGCATGTCCTTGTAGACGAACACCGCCACGACGAAGGCGTACACCGCGCTCATGGCTGCCGCCTCGGTAGGGGTGAACATGCCCGTGTAGATGCCGCCCATGACGACGACGATGAGGAACAGGCCCCAGGCGGACTTGCGAAACGCCGCCCAGCGCTCGCCCCAGCTGGCCTTGGGCAGGCGCGGGTAGTTGTACTTGCGCGCGCGCCACCAGGTCACGCCGCCCAGCACGGCCGCCAGCACCAGGCCCGGCACCACGCCCGCCATGAACAGCGCGCCCACCGAGGTGTTGGTGGCCACGGCGTACATCACCATGACGATGGACGGAGGAATCAGGATGCCCAGGGCCCCCGAGGTGGTGATGACGCCGGCACCGAATCGGTTGGGAAAGCCCGCCTTGACCATGGCCGGCAGCAGGATGGAGCCGATGGCCACCACCGTCGCCGGGCTGGAGCCCGACACGGCCGCGAACAGCGCACAGGCCAGCACGCCGCCCAGGCCCAGGCCGCCGTACCAGTGGCCCACCATGGCGGTGGCGAAGTGGATCATGCGCCGCGCCACGCCGCCGTGGGTGAGGAAGTTGCCCGCCAGGATGAAGAACGGGATGGCCATGATCTCGAACTTCTCGATGCCGGTGAACAGCTTCAAGGCCACGGATTCCAGCGGCACATCGGTGAAACCGAACAAAAAGGTGAGTACCGTCAGGCCCAGCGAGATGGACACCGGCATGCCTGTGAGCATGAGCACCAGCAGGATGATGAAGATGATGGCGGCATTCATGGCTTGCCCCCTGCGCTGGGGTCGTTGTCGTTGGGATGCAGGTTGTCACGCATCGCCAGGGGGTTGATGTTCTGCGCCTGGGCTTCCTGCGCATCCTCTTCCAGGCCGTCTACATGGCCATGGTCGTGGCGCGGCAGCTCGCCCGTGCGCACAAAACCCACCAGCACCTGCAGGAAGCGAAAGCACATCAGCCCGCTGCCCAGCGGAATGGCGCTGTACACCACCCAGGTGGGCCATTCGAGGTCGGGCGTGGTCGGGCCTTCGATCAGGTCTTCGACGTTGAGGCCCAGCGCATGGAAGATGCCGTAGTGCGCGCCGTTGTCCCACACGAAGGTGGCGCCCATGACGGACACGATGCCCGTGAACAACGCCCCGGCGGCCATGCCGAAGATGATGAACTTGCCGCGGGTGTCCTGGTTCATGCGGTTGATGAACACGTCCACCCCCACGTGGATGCCGGTGCGCACGCCATAGGCGGCGCCGAACTTGGCCATCCACACGAACATGATGATGGTGAGCTCCTGCGCCCAGGTCATGTTGATGGACAGCAGCCAGTCCTGCAGGCCGGGAATGGCGTAGCCGGCGGCATAGCGGTGCAGCACCGCCACAAAGATGATGAGCGTGGCAGCACCCATCAGGAAGGTGATGAGCCACTCTTCCAGGTGATCAAGGATTTTCATGGGAGATTCTCCGCAGAGATCGGGGCGCGGTGCAGCGCCGCTGCACCCGGGCCGGGCCACCCGGCAGGAGCGGGCCCGGTGACCAGCGCCGGCGCTGCGCCGCGCCTGCGCTGTGTGCTGTCAGATGCTCAGAGCTTGGCGGGGTTGAAGCCCGTGGCCTTGTAGACCTCCTGGATGGTCTCCTTGCCCACACGGCCGGCCATCTTCTCGTGCACCGGGATCAAGGCCTTCTTGAGCGCCTGGCGCTCCTCGGCGGTGGGCGTGTAGATGGTGGTCTTGCCGCTCTTCTTCACGGCTTCGAGCGCCTGGTCGTTCTCGTCCTGGGCGATCTGGTTGGCATAGGCCGTGGCCTGGCGCATGGCATCGCTGAGCTGCTCGCGCACGTCGGCAGGCAGGCCGTCCCAGAACTTCTTGTTCACGATCACGGCATAGCCCAGATAGCCGTGGTTGGTCAGGCTCAGGTGCTTTTGCACCTCGTGCATTTTCTGCGTGTAGAAGTTGGACGGCGGGTTCTCCGTGCCATCGACCACGCCCGTCTGCAGCGCCTGGTAGGTCTCGCCAAAGGCGATCACCTGCGGGATGCCACCCAGGGCGCGGATCTCCTCCTCCAGCACCTTGGAGGACTGGATGCGGTACTTCAGGCCCTTGTAGTCGGCCACGGCGTGCAGCGGCTTGTTGGCCGAGAAGACCTTGAAACCATTGTCCCAGTAGGCCAGGCCGGTGATGCCGCGCGCCTCGAGCTTCTTGAGCAGCTTGGCGCCCACGGGGCCGGTGGTCACCTTGTGCAGCTCATCGCGGTTGTCGAACATGTAAGGCAGGTCGAACACCTCGAACTCCTTGACGCCCAAGGGGCCGAACTTGGCGAGCGAAGGGGCCAGCATCTGCACCGAGCCGAGCTGCAGGGCCTCCATCTCCTCCTTGTCCTTGTAGAGCGCGCTGTTGGCGTAGACCTCGACCTTGACCTTGCCCTTGGTCAGCTCACCGGCCTTGCGGGCGAAGAACTCGGCCGCCTTGCCCTTGGGCGTGTCCTGCGCCACCACGTGGCTGAACTTGATCACGGTTTGCGCGTGCGCGGCCAGGCTGGCACCAAAGGCCAGCAGACCGCAGGCGAGGATTTTCTTCACGGGAAATGGCATGACAGTCTCCTTGGACGGGGGTGGATGACAATGCCGCGGACTGTAGGCCTTGCGCTGCGGCGGCGTAACTGTGGCGTTCCACAGCTAGGGTTATCCCCAGGAGCTCAGGCCAGCGCCGCCTGCACGCGCTCGAGCCACGCCCCCCCGATGCGCCCCTGCAGGCCCAGGAACACCTCCTGCGTGGCCTGGCGCAGGCGCTGGCGCTGCGCCTCGTCCAGCGCATGGATGCGCGTGCTGCCGCTGGCGCGCAGGGCGGCCAGGGCGGCGTCGTTCTCGCGCTGGGCGATGGTGTTGCCCCAGTCGAGCGCCTCGTCCACCGCCTGGCGCACCAGGCGGCGGTCGCCCGGTGCCAGGTGATTCCAGAAGCGCTGGTGCACCACGACCGCATAGCCCAGGTAGCCGTGGCGCGTGAGGCTCAGGTCCGTCTGGGCCTCGTGCATGCGCTGGGTCCAGAAGTTGGAGACGGGGTTCTCCGTGCCATCGACCACGCCCGTGGCCAGGGCGCGGCGCGTCTCGCCAAAGGGCAGCACCACGGGCCGCGCTCCGAGCGCGCGCATCTGGTGGGCGATGACGCGCGAGCTTTGCACGCGCATGCGCAGGCCCATGTAGTCGGGCGGCGCCAGCAGGGGGCGGTTGGCGCTCATGTGCTTGAAGCCGTTGTCCAGGTAGCCCAGGCCCACCATGCGCTGGCGTGCCAGCAGGGCCAGCAGGTCCTGCCCGACAGGGCCCTGCGTGATGCGCCGCACCTGCGCGCTGCTGTCGAACAGGAACGGCAGGTCGAACAGCTCGAACTCCGGGAAACCCACCGGCCCGAACTTGGAGAGCGAGGGCGCGAGCATGTCCACCGCGCCAAGCTGCAAGGCCTGCATCTCGTCGGCATCGCCGTAGAGCAGGGAGTTGGGATGGATCACCACCTGGATGCGCCCCTGGCTCAGTTCCTGCAGCCGCTGGCCGAAGCGCTCCAGCGCCAGCCCCTTGGGCGTGGGCCGCGCCACCACGTGCGAGAGGCGGATGGTGATCCGCCCCGCGGCCCGGCTGCGCGCGGGCAGCGCCCCCAGGGCCAGGGCCTGCAGGCAGCGGCGGCGGGCGGGGGAGGCGGCGCACATGGCCGTTATTATCGAGCGCCCAGGCTTGCGCGCATGTCCCCATGCCCTTGATGACGCCCCAATCCTCCGACGACTTCGCGCTGTTGCACGCGAGCACGCGCAGCCTGCCCGACCGCAACCGCTGGACCGTGCTGTGGATGATGGGACTGGCCGTGCTCATCGTGGGCGCAGTGGTGGCCCTGGTGTGGTACCTGCACCATTTCGAGAACGAGGAAGAGGAGCGCCGCCGCGGCGCCGACGCGCAGTGGCTGGAGCAGAACGTGCAGTTCCACTTCCGCCGCCTGGAGGACGACCTGGCCGAACGCGCCCAGCAGGCCGCCCTGGGCAGCCCGCCCGCCGCCGGCACGCCTGCCGCCAGCACCCCCGAGCTGCCCGCGGGCCTGCTGTGGCGCAGCAACGGCGTGGTGCTGGCGCGCGTGTGGCTGGCCAGCCAGGGCACCAGCAGCGGCGACGTGTTCCGCTGGCAGGAAGACCAGGCCCTGCACCCCGAGAACTACCAGACCCTGCAGACGCTGCAGGACATCGTGGGCGGCCTGCGCCGTGCCAGCTACGCGGGCCCCATGCGCCAGGCCGACGGCCGCGCGACCGACCGCGTCTGGCTGGCCGTGCCCTTTTTCGACGGGCCACGCCTCGTGGGCGTGTATGCGGCGCAATTGGCCATGCGCCAGGCGGTCGATGCCTTGCTGCCCCCCTGGTTCCTGCAGAGCCAGACGGTGCGCCTGGTGGTGGACGCCGTGGACCCGCCGTCCGCCCCGCCCGCCAGCGGCCCCTACCGCACGGTGATGAACCTGCCGGGCACGGACCTGATGCTCGAAGTCGTGCCGCAGGGGCCCCAGACCTCGCCCGTGCCGCGCATCTTCTTCGTGGTGGCGCTCCTGTTCCTGCTGGGCATGCTCGCCAGCCTGGCGGCGCTGCGGCGCGACTTCGTCAAGCGCCAGCAGGTGCAACAGCGCCTGCTGGCCGAGGTGGCGCTGCGCTCGGCCATGGAGCGCTCGGTGACCATAGGCATGCGCGCCTGGGACATGAAAGGCCGCATCCTCTACGTGAACCAGGCCTTCTGCGCCATGGTGGGCTACAGCGCACAGGAGCTGCGCGGCGCCAGCGCCCCCCTGCCCTACTGGCCGGCGAGCCACAGCGGCGAACTGGCCCTGCTGCACGAGCACGTCATCCACCAGGGCACCGAGGCGCAGGGCATCGAGGTGCAGTTCCAGCACCGCGACGGGCACCGCGTGGACGTGCTCATCCACGAGGCGCCGCTGCTGGCCGCCGACGGCACGCAACTGGGCTGGATGAGCTCGGTGCTCGACATCAGCGAGCGCAAGCGCGCCCAGCAGCTCACCGCCCTGCAGCAGGAAAAGCTCGAAGCCTCGGGCCGCCTGGTGGCCGTGGGCGAGGTGGCCTCGACGCTGGCGCACGAACTCAACCAGCCGCTGGGCGCGCTCGCCTCGTTCGCCAACGGCCTGCTCAACCGCCTGCGCGCCAGCAGCATCACGCCTGCGGAGATGCAGCCCGTGGTGCAGCGCATGGCCCAGCTCGCCGAGCGCGCGGGCGGCGTGATCCAGCGCGTCAACGCTTTTGCGCGCCGGCGCGAGCTCACGCTCACGCGCGTGGACCTGGTGCCGCTGGTGCGCCGCGCCGTGGCCGCCGCGCAGGAGGCGCGCAACACGCCCGTGGCCCTGGACCTGCCGCCCGCGCCGGTGTGGGTGCAGGGCGATGCGCTGCTGCTCGAGCACCTGGTGCACAACCTGTGCGCCAATGCCCTGGACTGGGCCCGTCTGGGCCCGCAGGGGCCGCGGGTGCAGGTGCGGCTGCATGCCGACCCCGAGGCCGAAGGCCGTACCGCCAGCCTCACCGTGGCCGACAGCGGCCCCGGCGTGCCCGAACACGCCCAGGCGCGCATCTTCGACGCCTTCTTCAGCACCAAGGACGGTGGCATGGGCATGGGCCTGGCCATCTGCCGCTCCATCGCCGAAGCGCACCACGGCCGCATCCACGTGGGGCAGGACGCCCAGCTCGGTGGCGCGCAGTTCACGGTTGCGCTACCCTTGTCTCCCCCCGCCACTGCCGCCCCGCCCGCCGCCCCATGACTGCGCCGCACCGTACCGTGGACATCCACATCGTGGACGACGACGCCGACGTGCGCGACGGCCTGGCCTGGCTGTTCGACTCGCGCGGCTACGCCACGCGCGCCTGGGCCAGCGGCGCAGCGCTGCTGGAGGCCGCGCGCGCCCTGCACGGCAACTGGGGCGAGGCCGTGGTGCTGCTGGACATGCGCATGGAGCCGCTCTCGGGCACCGTCACCTTCGAGCAGCTCAAGGCACTGGGCTGCCCCTGGCCGGTGCTGTTCCTCACCGGCCATGGCGACGTGGGCAGCGCGGTGGAGGCGGTGAAGAACGGCGCCTGGGACTTCCTGGAAAAGCCCTTCCAGGACAATATGCTGGTGGACCGCATCGAGCAGGCCATGCAGGCCGTGCGCGCGCGCACCGACAGCGAGCGCGAGCTGCAGCGCCTGCGCCAGGCGCTGGCGTCCTTGAGCCCGCGCGAGCGCGAAGTGCTGGACGAGCTCATCCGCGGCCACTACAACAAGAACATCGCCGAGCACCTGGGCATCACGGCGCGCACCGTGGAGTTCCACCGCGCCAACATCTTCGAGAAGATGGGCGTGGAGTCGGCCATCGAGCTGGCACACCAGCTCGGGCGCCTGGCGCCCATGGGCGCGAGCAAATAGGCCTGGCGCCGTATTGCGCTATCAATAAGCTAGCTTCTAGCGCTTGCTGCATCAGCGCTGGAGCCCCAAAACACTTCAATCCAGCCGCCCCTGGCACGCGCGCCACTGCGCCGGCGTGCAGCCCGTCCAGCGCCGGAAGGCGCGCCAGAACACGCTGGGCTCGGCAAAGCCCAGGCGCTGGCCGATGTCGGCCAGGGCTTGCGGGGTGTGCGCCACGGCGTGCAGCGCCGCGTCGCGGCGCACGCCGTCGAGCAGGCCCGAGAAGCTCAGTTGCTGCGCCTGCATGCGCCGCGCCAGGGTGCGCTCGCTCAGGCCCAGGGCCTGGGCGGCGGCGGCGCGCGCGGGCACGCGCTGCGCCAGTTCGCTGGCCATCCAGGCGCGCAGCTCCTGGGCCAGCGCCGCGCCCTGGCCCAGGCCTGCGAGCTGGCGCGCCGCATGGCGGTGGTGCTCGCGCACGCGGCGCACATTCGCCTGGGGCAGGGGCGCGTCGAGCTGGGCGTTGGCCAGCAGCAGGCCGCTGAAGGCCTGCTCGAACGCCACGGGGCAGGCAAATACGGCGCGGTAGCCCGCCAGGGGCCCGATCTGCGCCTGGCTGAGCTGCACCCGCTGGGGCCGCAGCGCCGGGCCCGCGACACGGCGCGCAAACGCCACCACGGCGGCGAGCACGGCCTCGATCTGGTGCGGGCTGAAGGCGAGCTGGCCCTGGCGCGGGTGGTAGATCACCCAGGTGGCCGCGTCCCCCGCCAGGAGCTGGAAGCGCCCGCCGTCGCTGATGAGGCGCTGGTACTTCTGCACGGCGGCCAGGGCCTCGCGCAGCGTGGGCGCGGCCTGCAGGATGCCGCCCACCCCCGCGAAGCGCGCGGGCTCCACCGCCGCGCCCGCCTTGAGGCCAAAGCCCGCGTCCTGCGTGCACTGCACGGCCGCACGCCACAGGCGCGTGATGTGGTCTATGGGCCAGCGCTCCTGCGCCAGTTCGGCGGCGGCCATGCCCGCCTGCGCCAGAAGCTGCACGCGCGCCACGCCCTGCCGCTCGGCCGCCGTGAGCACGGTCTCTACCCACGCCATGGAAACACTGGCCTGCAGAGTCAAAGCACCTGTCCTCCAAAGTCAATGCGCCGCCATGATAAAGGGCTATCTTTGCCTCTGGAGGAGACAAGCGCATGGCACAACACGCATCCGACATCCTGGTCATTGGCGGCGGTCTGGCGGGCATCGTCACCGCCCTGCAAGCCTTGCGCGCCGGCCAGCGCGTGACCCTGGTGGACCGCGACCGCCCCGAGCGCTTCGGCGGCCTGGCGCTGTGGGCCTTTGGCGGCATGGCCCTGGTCGGCACGCCGCTGCAGGCCAGGATGAAAATCCCCGACACGCCCGAGCGCGCCCTGGCCGACTGGCTGCGCTTTGGCGAACTCGGCGCCGATGAGCACTGGCCGCAGGCCTGGGCGCGCTACTACGCCGAGCATTCGCGCAGCGAAGTCTATGACTGGCTGCTGGGCGAGGGCATCACGTTCATGCCTGCCGTCAACTGGGTCGAGCGCGGCATGCACGGCGACGGCAACAGCGTGCCGCGCTACCACATCGTCTGGGGCACCTCGCGCGCCCTGACGCTGCGCCTGATCGAGCAGTTGCGCGCCGCCGGCCAGGGCGGGCGGCTCACGCTGCTGCATGACCACCGCGTGACACAGCTCGACCACGCAGGCGGGCGCATCGCCGGTGCCATGGCGGTGCACGAAGCCACGGGGCAGGAAGTGCGCCTGGCGGCCCCGGTGGTGGTGCTGGCCATGGGCGGCATCAACGGCAGCCACGAGGAGGCGCGGCGCCACTGGCCCCCAGACCGCCCCCGGCCCGCCACCATGCTCAACGGCGCCCACCCCTTTGCCGACGGCCGCCTGCACCACGCAGCCGCGAGCCTGGGCGCGCAGATCACGCACGCGGGCGAGATGTGGAACTACGCCGCCGGCTTTCCGCACCCCTTCCCGCATTTCCCGGGCCACGGGCTTTCGACCATCCCGTGCAAGTCGGCCCTGTGGCTCAACCACCGGGGCGAACGCATCGGCCCGCAGCCGCTGGTGACGGGCTTTGACACCCACTGGCTGTGCCAGCAGGTGGCCGCACAGGACAAGCCCTGGACCTGGCATCTGCTCAACTGGCGCATCGCCGCCAAGGAGTTCGCGATTTCGGGCGCCGAGCACAACCAGCGCATCCGCGACCGGCAGTTCCCGCTGTTTCTCAAGGAAACCCTGCTGGGCAACCACCGCCTGGTGCGGCAGATGCAGGCGCAGAGCCCGCATTTCCTGGTGGCCGACACCCTGGCCGAGCTGGCGGCAAAGATGAATGCGCTCACCGCCTCGCACGACGTGCGCCCCGAGGTGCTGCAGGCCACGGCCGATGCCTTTGACGCCAATTTTGCCAACGGCGCCAGGCTGCACAACGACGACCAGATCCGCCGCATCCTGCACGCGCGCCAATGGGGGCCCGACAAGCTGCGCACCTGCGCGCCCGCGCCGCTGCAGCTCCAAGGCGCGGGCCCGTTCATCGCCATCCAGATGCAGCTCATCACGCGCAAAAGCCTGGGCGGCCTGCAGACCGATTTGCACAGCCGCGTGCTCGACGCCGCGGGCCAGCCCCTCAGCGGGCTGTACTGCGTGGGCGAGGCCGCGGGCTTTGGCGGCGGCGGCGCCAGCGGCAAGCGCTCGCTCGAAGGCACCTTCCTGCCCGGCTGCATCCTCACGGCGCGCGCGGCAGCGCGCCATATCACCCACGGAAAATAAGCAAAAGATTCCTCCAGCGCTCATCCAGCAAGCGCGAGCAGCTATACATAAAGGAGCACACATGAACGGCGCACAAGCCCTGATGCAAACCCTGGCAGACGCGGGCATCGAGGTCTGCTTCACCAACCCCGGCACCAGCGAGATGCACTTCGTCGCCGCGCTCGACAGCGAACCGCGCATGCGCGCCGTGCTCGCCCTGTTCGAAGGCGTGGCCACGGGTGCGGCCGACGGCTATGCGCGCATGGCGGGCAAGCCCGCCGCCACGCTGCTGCACCTGGGCTGCGGCCTGGGCAACGGCCTGGCCAACCTGCACAACGCACGCAAGGGCAAGGTGCCCGTGGTCAACATCGTGGGCGACCATGCCACCACGCACGTGCCCTACGACGCGCAATTGCAGTCCGACATCGAGACCGTGGCGCGCAACGTCTCGCCCGGCTTTGTGCGCACGGCGCAATCCACGGCGCAACTGGCGCAGGATGCGGCCGACGCCATCGCCGCCGCGCGTGGCCTGCCCGGCCAGGTGGCCACGCTCATCCTGCCGGCCGATGTGTCCTGGGGTGAGGGCGGCGTGCCCTGCCCGCCCCCGCCGCCGCCTGCGGCGCCCGCGGCGGACGCAGCCACCATCGCCGCCCTCGCCCAGGTGCTGCGCGCGGGCGGCAAGCGCTGCGCCCTGCTGCTGGGCGGGCAGGCCCTGCGCGAGAGCGCCCTGCTGGCCGCCGCACGCCTGGCCGCGCACTGCGGCGTGCGCCTGCTGGCGGAGGTCTTTCCCACGCGCATGGAGCGCGGCGCGGGCCTGCCTTTCGTCGAGCGCATCGCCTACCTGGCCGAAATGGCGGGCGTGCAACTGGCGGACGTCGAGCACCTGGTCCTGGTCGATGCCAAGGCCCCGGTCTCGTTCTTCGCCTACCCCGGCAAGAAGAGCGACCTCGTGCCCGCCACCTGCACCGTGCACACCCTGGCCACGCCCGCCCAGGACGCCGCCGCCAGCCTGGCGCTGCTGGCCCAGGCCCTGGGCGCCGCGCAGGCCGCGCCGGCGCTGCAAGTCGCCCGGCGCCCCGGACGCCCGCGCGGGCCGCTCACGGCGCCCAAGGTGTGCAAGGCCGTGGGCCACCTGCTGCCCGAGCATGCCATCCTCATCGACGAAGCCATCACCAGCGGCCTGATGCTGAACGTGATGACCCAGGGCGCGCCACGCCACGACCTCCTCACCCTCACGGGCGGCGCCATCGGCCAGGGCCTGCCCAATGCCGTGGGCGCGGCCATTGCCTGCCCCGACCGGCCGGTCATTGCCCTCATTGGCGACGGCACGGCCATGTACACCATCCAGGCGCTGTGGACCATGGCGCGCGAACAGCTCAACGTCACCGCCATCATCTTCAACAACGCCGCGTACTCGGTGCTCAACGTGGAGCTCGAGCGCGTGGGCGCCGAGGAGGTGGGCCCCAAGGCCCAATCCCAGCTCGACCTGGGCGGCCCGGTGCTGAACTTCGCCCAGCTCGCCCAGGGCATGGGTGTGCACGCCGTGCGCGCGCAGACGGCCGAAGACTTCTGCACCGCGCTGGAGTACGCGCTGGCGCAGCCCGGCCCGCACCTGATCGAGGCCCTGGTGCCCGAGTCGCTCTCCGGCGCCAAGCGCAAGGTGCTGCCCTGGCTGCTCAAATCCCTGCCCAGCCTGCCGCCGCCGGTGGCCAAGGCGCTCAAGCGCAAGATTGCGCCTTGAGGAGCCGGTGCAGTGGGGGCTTTGCGCAGCGCAGGCGGCCAAGCCGGTAAAATCGCTCCTCCTTGCCATCCGCCACGACCATGTCTTTCTTCGCACGCCCCCACTACACCTCGGTTGCCACCCAGTTTCTGGACCAGCTCAAGGAGCAAAAGCCCGGCCTGCAGGAGCGCCAGCAGGCGGGCCGCGCCCTGCTGTGGGACAAGGACGTGGACCGCGGCCTCTGGCAGGAGTACCGCGCCGGCCGCGTGGAACAAAAGCCCTACGTGTACTACTCGTACCAGGGCTATTGAGCAAATACGGCTCCAGCGCTTGATAGCCAAGCGCCGGCAGCTATCTATTCAATAGCACACCACCTCTGATGGCCACCGGCGTCCTGGCACCAGACGGCGCATCCGAGCGGGACGGCCCGCCCACCATGCCGGAGGTGGTGGACCAGGTGGCGCTGGCGCGCCTGTATGGCGAGCCGCTGTTTGCGCTGCCGCAGGACTTGTACATCCCGCCGGACGCGCTGGAGGTGTTCCTGGAGGCCTTCGAGGGGCCGCTCGATCTGCTGCTCTACCTGATCCGCAAGCAGAACTTCAACATCCTCGACATCCCCATGGTCAGCGTCACGCGCCAGTACCTGGCCTACGTGGACGAGGTGCGCAGCCGCAATCTGGAGCTGGCGGCCGAATACCTGCTCATGGCGGCCATGCTCATAGAGATCAAGTCGCGCATGCTGCTGCCACCGCGCAGGCAGGAGGGCGCGGAAGAGGCCGAGGACCCGCGTGCCGAACTGGTGCGCCGCCTGCTCGAATACGAGCAGATCAAGCTCGCCGCGCAGCAACTGGCGCACCTGCCGCAGTACGGCCGCGACTTCCTGCGCGCCCAGGTCACCATCGAGCAAAGCCTGCAGCCGCGCTTTCCCGACGTGCACCTGGCCGACCTGCAGGAGGCCTGGCGCGACATCCTGCGGCGCGCCCGCCTGGTGCAGCACCACCGCATCACGCGCGAGGAGCTCTCCGTGCGTGAATACATGAGCCAGATGCTCAAGACCCTGCAGGGGCGGCGCTTCGTGGAGTTCGAGGAGCTGTTCGACCCCGCCAAGGGCGGCACGGTGCTGGTGGTCACCTTCATCGCGCTGCTGGAGCTGGCCAAGGAGACCCTGGTCGAAATCACCCAGGCCGAGGCCTTTGCGCCCATCTACGTGCGCCTGGCCTACACGCCGGCCTGAGTGCCCGGCTCTCAGGCCGCGTGGCGCAGCTTCACCGCCGGGAAGTCCACCGGCACATCCAGCGCAAGGTTGATGTAGTTGGTGAACAGGTTCAGCGCCACATGGGCGATGATCTCGACCACGGCCTCATCGCTGAAACCGGCATCGCGCAGCGCCTGCACGTCGGCGCCGCCGACCTGCCCGCGCGCGTCCACCACGCGCAGCGCAAAGCGCAGCGCGGCCCGGGTCTGCGCGTCGCTGGACTCGCCCCCCTGGGCGGCCGCCATCTCGGCGGCGCTGGCACCGGCCTTCTGGCCCAGCATGGTGTGCGCCGCCAGGCAGTACCCGCAGGCATTGCGATCGGCCACGGCCACGGCGATCTGCTCGCCCAGCCGTGCGCCCAGCGTGCCGCCGCCCAGGGCCTGGAACGAACCCCACATGCTGCGCAGCGCCGCGGGCGACTGGGCCACCGCACGGAACATGGCGGGCGTGGCGCCAAAGGCGGCATGGATCTCGTCAAGCACGGCCTGGCGCTCGGGGGTGGTGTGCATGCGGTCGATGAGGGGAACGCGGTTCATGGCAAAACTCCTGTGCTGGTTGAAAAGAGGTTGCCAGTGTGCCCGGTAAATTCGTATGATTGGACGCATTTAGTCCACAATACTTTGCAATTCGTCCATGGCTGATGCCCTCTCCCCGGCAGCGGTAGACCGCCTCTCGGCGCTGCTGGAGCGCTTTCGCGTGCGCGCGCACTGGTTCCATGCCGGGCCCTTGTGCGGTGTCACGCCTTTCCCGGCCGAGCCGGGGCGCGCCTTCCTGCACGTGCTGCGGCGTGGCCGCCTGGAGGTCACGCACCCCACGGGCAGCGGCGCGCCGCACCGGCTCACCCTGTGCGAGCCCACGCTGCTGCTGTACCCGCGTGCGCTGGAGCACCACTTTCACCACGCACTGCAGGAGGGCAGCGACTTCGTCTGCGCCACACTGGCCTTCGACGGCGGGTCGCGGCACCCGCTGGTGCAGGCCCTGCCGGCCGTGCTGACCCTGCCCATCGCTCAGGTGGACGGCATCGCGCAGACGCTCGCGCTGCTCTTTGCCGAGACCGCGCAGGTGCGCTGCGGCCAGCGTCTGCTGGCCAGCCGCCTGTTCGACGTCCTGCTGCTGCAGGTGCTGCGCTGGCTGCTCGACCACCCGGCCGAGAGCGGCATGCCCGCGGGCCTGCTCGCCGGCCTGGCCCACCCCAAGCTGGCGCGCGCCCTCACGCGTATGCACGAGCGCCCGGGCGAGGCCTGGTCGCTCGCCGCCATGGCGCAGGCCGCCGGCATGTCGCGCAGCGCCTTCGCGGCCGAATTCCGCGACACGCTGGGCAGCACCCCGGGGGACTACCTGCTGCAGTGGCGCGTCTGCGTGGCCCAGACCTGGCTGCACGAGGGCCGCCCCATCCAGCGCATCAGCGACGCCCTGGGCTACGCCAGCCCGGCGGCGTTCTCGCGCGCCTTCGCCCAGGTGGTCGGGGCCTCGCCGCGCGAGTGGCTCAAGGCGCAGTAGGGGCCTGCGCCCCGCGCAGGAACCCTGGCGCCAGCGCGGCCAGGCCGCGCAGCCGCCTGCGCCCTCTCTACAATGCAGCCTCCCCCAGCGCGCCCGCCCACGGCGCACCACCACCATGGCATCGCACGATTTCGACGTACTCATCGTAGGCAGCGGCCTCGCCGGACTCTCGGCGGCGCTGCACCTGGCGCCCACGCACCGCGTGGCCGTGATCACCAAGCGCCAGATGCAGGACGGCTCCAGCGGCTGGGCCCAGGGCGGCATTGCCGCCGTGCTGGCCGATGACGACAGCTTTGCCGCGCACATCGAGGACACCCTGGTCGCCGGCGCCGGCCTGTGCGACCTCTCCACCACGCGCTTCGTGGTGGAGAACGCCCCGGCCTCCATTGCCTGGCTGCGCCAGCTCGGCGTGCCCTTCACCCTGGAAGGCGAGGGGCTGCACCTCACGCGCGAGGGCGGCCACAGCGCGCGGCGCATCGTGCACGCCACCGACGCCACGGGCGCGGCCGTGCAGAAGACGCTGATCGAGGTGGTGCGCGCCACGCCCGGCATCACCGTGTTCGAGCACCACACGCTGGTGGACCTGATCACCAGCCGCAAGCTGGGCCTGGCGGGCCAGCGCTGCCTGGGGCTGTACGCCCTGGACGAGGCGAGCGACGAAGTCGTCACCTTCCGCGCGCCACACACCATCCTGGCCACGGGCGGGGCGGGCAAGGTCTACCTCTACACCACCAACCCCGACACGGCCACGGGCGACGGCATCGCCAGCGCCTGGCGCGCCGGCTGCCGCGTGGGCAATATGGAGTTCGTGCAGTTCCACCCCACGGGGCTGTACCACCCGCACGAAAAATCCTTCCTCATCAGCGAGGCCGTGCGCGGCGAGGGCGGGCGCCTGCTGCTGCCCGATGGCACGCGCTTCATGCCGCAGCACGACGCGCGTGCCGAGCTCGCGCCGCGCGATGTGGTGGCGCGCGCCATCGACTTCGAGATGAAAAAGCACGGCCTGGACTGCGTGCACCTGGACATCTCGCACCAGAGCCCGGAATTCCTGCGCGAGCACTTTCCCAACATCCTGGCGCACTGCGCGGGCCTGGGCATAGACATCACCAAGGAGCCCATTCCCGTGGTGCCCACGGCGCACTTCACCTGCGGCGGCGTGCTCACCGACCTGGCCGGGCGCACCGACCTGCCGGGCCTGTACGCCGTGGGCGAGGTGGCCTGCACCGGCCTGCACGGCGCCAACCGGCTGGCGAGCAATTCACTGCTCGAATGCATGGTGTTCGCGCGCGCCGCCGCGCAGCACATCGCCCAGGCGCCGCGCGCCCAGATCCCGGCACTGCCGCGCTGGGACGACAGCCGCGTGCAGGACGCCGACGAATCGGTGGTCATCTCGCACAACTGGGACGAGCTGCGCCGCTTCATGTGGGACTACGTGGGCATAGTACGCACCAACAAGCGCCTGGAGCGCGCGGCGCACCGCATCGCGCTGCTCACGGACGAGATCCACGAGTTCTACTCGCACTTCCACATCACGCGCGACCTGCTGGAGCTGCGCAACCTGGTACAGGTGGCCGACCTCATCGTGCGCAGCGCGCAGATGCGCCGCGAGAGCCGCGGCCTGCACTACAGCCGCGACTACCCGCAACTGGCCGCACCGGCGGCGCCGACCATCCTCGTGCCCCCCGTCAACCACTGAAAAGCACCACCATGTTCCGTACCCTGCTCAAATCCAAGATCCACCGCGTCAAGACCACGCACTGTGAACTGCACTACGAGGGCTCCTGCGCCATCGACGAAGACCTGCTGGACGCCGCCAACATCTGCGAGAACGAGCAGGTGCACATCTGGAACGTGGACAACGGCGAGCGCTTCGTCACCTACGCCATCAAGGGCCAGCGCGGCAGCGGCATGATCTCGGTGAACGGCTCGGCCGCGCGGCGCGCCTGCGTGGGCGACCTGCTCATCATTGCCGCCTTTGCCCAGGTCGAGGAGAAGGACGTGCCCGGGCACCAGCCCCAGCTCGTCTTCGTGGACGAGAAAAACCGCCAGGTGGAACTGCGGCACAAGGTGCCTGTGCAGACCGTTTAACGACGTCTCAGCCCTTCGTTTCAGCCGCGCAGCACCGAAAAGCGGCGGAACATCGCAACAGGAACGGGGCGCTCCAGCTTCCAGACCATCGACATGGGCTTGGCGCCCGTCGGCGCGCCGTCCAGTGTGACCGGTCCCAGCGCGACAAACGGATGGTCTGGCGTCTCCCTTACGAACAACTGGAAGCGCCAACCATTGGTAGCGCTTTGCGTGTAAATGCGCCCCGACGCTGTGTCCGGCCCCGCATTGTTCTGGCTTTGCCAGTGAAAGAGTTCGGGGCTGATGGCGTAGTCGTGGTAAGCGATGCGCTCGTGAAACCCTTCCTTCTTGTCTAGGGTCACAAACAAGAGCTGTAACTTCAGCGTTTTGAAGTTCAGCAAACCCTCGAACATCGGTGGACGCGCTTGTGAGTGCCAGAACCCTGTGGCACTCAGGATTTCTGTGCGGCTGTAGGTCCCGTGCAGCAACAGAGGCCAGTCTGGCGGCACGCCGGGCAGCGGCTCCAGCTCCAGGTCTGCACGCAGGTCGATCCATTCGACAAGCTCGCCCAGCTCCTCACGCATCAACGGCGAAGCGTCCAGGCGCGCCTGGAAACCATCGCCATCCATGATGTCGCTTCGTTGTCCATAAAGCTGATACGCCAGCATTTGGAGCTGACGCAGGGTGCGCAGATCAGTCCTTCCCCGCAGTAGCGGGTCCCGCATGGCAATCCGCCGCAAAAGCTCCACGCGCTCGCCGTCATTGACATCCAGTAAAGCGCTCAAACGCTTTCCCAGATACGGCTCGTCCGGCCCCGCCTCTCGCACCTCCAGGCCAGCGGCGCGCTTGAGCGCGGTCCAGCCCGAACTGGAACGCGTGCTGCTGTAGAGGTCGGTGGCCTCCAGGCACTGCTGCGTCAGAAAATCGGGCAGGCGAATCGCGTTTCGTGGCCTGCCCTGCGCAAAGGCAACCAGCTCGCCGGTCAGGTGACGCCAGCTCTGGTTGGCAACCGCTCGCAGTGCATCGAGCACGCGCTCGCGGGCAACGCGGTCAAACTGGATGTGGCAACCTGGCGGCAGACTGGCAAACCCTTGCTCCATTTCCTGCTGGAACTGCTTGCGGGTGAGGCCTGTCATGGCCTGGTAGAGGCGATCGAAGCGAAAACCCTCTTTGATGCGCCCCACAAAATCCAAGACCAGGCAGCTTTCCTTGCCTGGTGCCATGCGCAAACCGCGCCCAAGTTGCTGGGCAAACACCACCGGGCTTTGGGTAGGGCGCAAAAACAGCAGGGTATTGGCGTCAGGAATATCAACCCCTTCGTTGTAGAGATCGCAGGTACACAAAACCTGAAGCCCACCAGACGCCAGACGCGCCGGCGCAGCCAACCGGTCCTCGCGGCTGGTCTGGCTGGTCACGGCCATCGCCGGCCAACCCGTCTCCGAAAACCGTGCGGCCATGAAATTGGCGTGATCGATGTCCACGCAAAAAGCGATGGCGCGCACCGCACTGCGTCGATCTGCATAGTGTTCGAGCGCATGGATGATCCGCCGCGCGCGCGCATGGTCTGCCCCCAGCAGCTTGCCTAGGTCTTCGCGTTCCTGCTGCGGCTGGCCCCAGCGCACCTGCTCCAGATTCGTCTCATCGGCGCTGGCGTAGTACTCAAACGGTGCGAGCAACTGCTGGTCCAGTGCATCCCACAGACGCAATTCCACAGCCGGGCTGCCGTCCGGGCGTGCATCAAAAAAATCTGTCACCCGAGCATCGTCAGCGCGCTCGGGCGTGGCCGTGAGCCCCAGCAGCACATGGGGTCGAATGCCCTCGGCAAATCGGCGAAACGATGCCGCCGGAAGGTGGTGGCACTCGTCGATGATGACCGTATGCCAGAAATCTGCTCCATGGACCTCGATCAGCTTGCGCGCATCCACGCTGGCAATGCTGGCAAACAGATGCTGAAAACTCAGGGGCTCGCAGCCATCGGCAAGCAACTCGCCAAAATCCGGGCGGCGCAGAATCTGGCGGAATGTGGCCATGGCTTGGCGCAGAATTTCTACGCGGTGGGCGACAAACAGCAGACGAGGCGGCGTGCCCTGAGACTGCACCTGGCGCAGATAGTCGAATGCAGCGACCACCGTCTTTCCGGTTCCGGTGGCTGCGACCAGTAAATTTCGGCAGCGGCCATGGCGGCGTTCGCTGGCAAGGCGCTCCAGCATGGCTTCTTGGAAGGCACGCGGGCGCAAGTCAAACCAGGTGGGCAATGCCACCACGTTGGCGCCGCGCTCCGGGTGCCGCGCCTCACCCAGTGCGACCCTCAGGCGTTGGCGGTGCTCCTCGTTTTCAGGGTCAAAGCGCTGAAACTCGGCGTCGTTCCACAAGGTCTCAAAGTGCGCCGTGGCCGCAGCAAACAGATCGGCCTGCCCCGCCTGCGTGAACTTCACCGTCCATTCAATGCCGTTGAGCAGGGCAGAAGCCGAGAGATTCGCACTTCCCACCAAGGCCGAGCCAAAGCCAGTCTGGCGGTGGAACATCCACGCTTTGGCATGCAACCGCGAGCGCTGGCCATCCAGGGAAATTTTCACCTCCACACCTGGAAGGCGCGCGAGCTTTTCGACCGCAACGGACTCCGTGGCACCGGTGTAGGTGGTCGTGATGAAACGCAACCGCGCACCCGGCCGGCCGCTACCGTCCGGTGCCGTAATGGATTCGAGGACATCAATGATCTTGCGCAGACCGCTCCAGGTGATGAAGCTCACCAGTACATCGATGCGGTCCGCGCTCGAAAGCTCAGCACGAAGTTCTGCGTACAACGATGGATCGACCCGACCGGCGGTAAACAGCCAGGGCGCGCTCAGGCCGGTGGGCGGATAGCTGGGTGGGGCGCCGTTGGGGTGGATCGCACGCAGCGCGCGCAACGGCGCAACAAGCCGTGCGTCCTCGGCACTCTCCTGACGCAAACCCGCCAACAGTTCATTGATCAACGCCAGCTCGCGTGCCCCAGCGTCGTCTTCTGGGTCGTTTGCCGCATCCAGTATCTCCGGCAATAAACGCGCGACTTCCAACACCAACCGACGGCGCTGCTCGGTACGGCCGAGCTTTTCCAACTGCGCCTGCCGCCCCTCCGGCAGTTCGTGCAGCGCGCGCTCCAGCGCACTGTTGAGCAGGCGGTCGTAAAGACCATCGGGCAGCGTTGTCATTGATCGATCCCCATGGCTGAATACCCTCGGCGGTCGCAGCGGCGCGAATTCTTTCAGCGCAACGGCAGCGGCGGCGTACCCGTGCCCAGCAGCAGGCCCAGGGCGCAGGCCGTCAGCACCGTGCCGAGCAGCAAAAAGACCCGTCCCTGGAAGATCGCCATGCTGGTCTCGGCCTACGGGCGGCCACCCTGCGAGTGGAGGATGGCCATGTACTGGCGGTACTTCTCGTTGTCCGGGTTGAGTTCGCGCACGCGTTCGAGCAGCCCCATCACCTCGGTGGTCAAGGCATCGCTGCGACCTTCTGAGCGCATCTGGCCGATGAGCAGGCCGCACAGGTTGAGCATCACCACCTCGCTGCGGGGCAGGTTCTGCAAGGCCGTGCGCAGCAGGCGTGCGCCTTCGGCGAAGTTGCCCTGCTTGGCCAGCATCACCCCCTGGTTGTTGATGTTGACCACCTCCTCGCGCGACTGGGCGATGAGCGAGCGGCCCTCGGCCCCCATCTGGGCCTTCTCGAACAGGCCCTGGACCTGCTCCGAAAGCCGCTGGTCCTCGTGGTGGCTTTTCACGAGATCGCGCATGAGGTCGAATGCCTGGTCCTTGCGTCCCAGGGCCAGCATGCCCTGGGCCAGCTCCATGGCGGTCTCGGGCGCGATCTTGCCCGCCTGGCCCATCAACGCCTCGGCCTGCGCCATCGCGGCACGGGACTCCTCGTGCCGCCCGGTCTGGTGGTAGATCGCGCTCTGGGCCGCTGCCGTCTGGATGGCCATGTCGGTGCTGTCCTTGAACACCTCCTGGGTCCGCGCCAGCAGCTTGAGGGCCTCGCCGGGCGTGTTGTTGTCGGACAGCACCTTGGCCAGCGCCATGTAGGCCCCGGGGTTCTTGTTGGAGGAGTGCTCGCTGATCTTGATGGTCTTCTCGAAGGCCGCCTGCGCCACGTCCAGAGCGCCGTTGCGGTAGGCCGTCTCGCCCAGGGTCTTCTGCCGGCTGGCCGAGTTGGGCGAGAGCTTGACCGCGCTGGCCAGCACCTGCTGGGCCTGCACCCGCTCCCCCATGGCGTCGAGCGTCTTGGCCAGCCAGTCGGACGCCTCGATGAACATGCGGTTCTCGTCGAGCACCTGCTGGAAGGTGTCCCGCGCCGCCTCCAGCTCCCCCTGGTAGAAATGCACCTTGCCCAGGCCGGTCCGCGCCCAGGGCACGCTGCGCGCTGCCAGCACCGACTCGAACAGCGCCCGCGCGCCGTCGTAATCGCCCACCTTGAGTTGCAGGTCGCTCTTGATGCGCAGGATCTCCTGCGGCTTGGTGGCTTCGGTGCGCAGCAACTGGTCGCAGCGCCCCATCGCCGAGACGTAATCCTTCGCCCGGATCGCCTCCTCGATGCCGCGCAAGGCCTGCTTCTTGACGATCAGCCGCTCCAGCCGGCTCTCCAGAATGCTCTGGTTGATGGGCTTGAGCAGGTACTCATCGGGGCGCACCTCGGCCGCGCCCATGACCATCTCTGCCGTCTTCTCCGCGGTCACGATGATCCAGATCGTCGAGACACCGATGTAGTCATGCTGGCGCGCTTCCTCCAGCACCTGCTGGCCGTTCAGGCCGGGGCCCAGGTTGTAGTCGCAGATGACCACGTCGTAGCGCGTGCCGCGCATCATCTGCAAGGCTTCCTTGCCATTGGCCGCTGTGTCCACGCGCGTCACGCCCATGGAACGCACGATGTCGCGCAGGATGGTACGCATGCCCTGAAAATCGTCGACGACCAGGATGCGGGCCTGGGTAAGCGATGCAGACATGGAGGGAAAGCCTTTCGATGATCAAGGCAGCCGGACCACGAAGCAGCCCCCACCGTAGGCGCCGCCGTTCTCGATGAGCAGCATGCCCTGGCGATCGCCATTGCGGTGCATGCGCGCCACCTGCGAAGAAAAATAGAAACCCAGGCCGGTGCTGCCGGTCAGGAAGTTCACGCTCTTGTCGGCGGCCGCAGCTTCATCGCGCAGCATGTAGGCCGGGTAGCCCTGGCCGTTGTCCTCGACGCGCAGCTCCAGCCAGCCCGCCTGGATGCGCGCCGCCACCCGGATGCGGTCCCGGGTGTACTGGTAGGCATTGCTCAGGGCATTGAGCAGCACGCCGGCCAGGAGATCGCTGTCCACGTACCAGAAGCAGTCGTCGCTGCAATCCATGGTCACGGTGATGTTCTTGAACTCCATCACCGAGCGGTTCTGCAGCAGCACATCGCCGATCAGCTCGGCGATGTCGCATTCGGCGATGTCCACGGGATAGATGGCCTTGTCCAGCTTGTACAGGCTCAGCAACTGCACCAGGTTGGAGTTCATGCGGTTGGCCTGGTAGATCACGCCGCCCAGGTTCTCGTAAGCCTGCAGGTCGCCATCCTTGCGGCATTGCTCGGAAATCTTCTCCAGCTCGCTGATCTGCACGTTCAGCGAATTCTTCATGTCGTGGATGGACGAGGCAATCAAGTCCGTGAAGCTGATCTCATCGTGTGCCATGGGCTCCCCCTTTTGCAATCCAAAACTCCCGGCCGCTATCCTGCCATGGCCGCGCCTGCCGGCGCTTGACATGGTGCAGGGGAACTCACGCCAGCCGCGCCACCAGCCAGCCCCGCAGGCTGTTGATGAAGGCCCAGCCCTGCACGCGCGGCAGATCGTCCAGGCGCACCACGGCCTCGATCACGCGCCCTGCGCGCAGCGCCTGGGCGCGGCCCACGCCGGGCAGTAGGCCGCAGGCGAGTGGCGGCGTGACCCAGCGGCCATCGAGCAGCAGGGCGATGTTGCCGAAGGTGCCCTCGGTGAGTTCGCCTTGCTCGTTCCACAGCACGGTGTCGAACACGCCCGGCTGCGTCGGGGCAAAGGCCGCGTAGTGCGCGCGGCGTGTGGTCTTGTGGTGCACGAATTCGCTGTGCGCGGCCGCAAAAGCCCGGCCGGCCAGGCGCAGCGTCACGGGCTCGGGCGTGGGCTGCAGCGCGAAGGCCTCGGCGCGTGGCGCACCGGAGGCATCGAGCCGCAGGCGCGTGCGCCAGGCCCCTTGCGGGTGGCCATCTGCCAGCGCCTGCAGGCACTGGTGCACGGTGGCGCCGTCCCAGGGGTAGCCGAAATGCGCCGCCGCCTGCTGCATGCGCTCCAGGTGCTCCGGCAGGTGGCGGTACTCCCCGGCCTCCAGTCTCAGTGTTTCCAGCAGGTCGAACGGTTCACTGGCACGTTCGACAAAGGCGCGCTTGGCCGCCCATTCGCGCCATTCGGCGTCGGGGTCCGCGCCCCAGACGATGCCGCTGCCTATGCCGCAGCGCACGGCGCTGCCCTGCAGCTCGACGGTGCGTATGGGCACGTTGAAGGTGGCGCGCAGGCCGCCGCCCGCCTGCGGCTGCAGCAGGCCCAGGGCCCCGCAGTAGACGCCGCGCGGGCCGTCCTCCAGCGCGGCGATGGCGCGCATGGCCTGCACCTTGGGCGCGCCCGTGACCGAGCCGCAGGGGAACAGCGCGGCGAACACGTCCTGCAGGCGCGTGCCCGCGCGCGTGGTGGCCGCCACGTCCGAGGTCATCTGCCACACGGCGGGCAGGGGCGCCGTCTGGAACAGGGCGGGCACGCGCACGCTGTGCGGTTCGGCAATGCGCGAGAGGTCGTTGCGCAGCAGGTCCACGATCATGACGTTCTCGGCACGCTCCTTGGGCGAAGCGCGCAGGCGCGCGGCCTGCTGCGCGTCGTCGGCGGGCGTGGCGCCGCGCGCGGCCGTGCCCTTCATGGGGCGCGTGAGGATGGGGCCGCGCCCGTCGGCGCCGGCCTGCCAGTCGAAGAACAGCTCGGGCGAGACCGAGAGCACCTGGGTCGCGCCCGCGGCGATGTGCGCGGCATAACCGCCGGGCTGGGCGCGCTGCAGCGCGGCAAACAGCGCGGCCGCGCTGCCCTGCAGCGCGCCCAGGAGCGGCGCGGTGTAGTTGACCTGGTAGAGCTCGCCCGCGCCTATGGCCTGCTGGATGCGCGCCAGCGCAGCGTCGAAGGCGGCGCGCTCGTGCCCGCCCTGCCACTGCACCTGGGCATCGCCGGGTTCGTCCGCGGCGGGCCAGGGCTGCAGCGCGGCGTGCACGCCGAACCAGGCCAGGGGCTGGCCGGGGGCGCTGGCGTGCACCGTGAAGGCCGCGTCGAACGCGGGCGCCGCCTCGTAGCGGAGCCAGCCCAGCACCCAGGCACCGGCGCGGGCCGCCGCCTCGGCGGCGTCGAGCACGGGGCGCACCTCGTCCAGGGTGTAGGCCGCCAGCACGGCGCGCGGCGGCCCGGCGGCCGCGCGCAGGCGCGCACCGGCCGGGTCGTGCGGGTCGGCGAAGTCGATGCGGGAGTCAAGCGTCAAACAACCCCCTCACGCTCATCCAGCAAGCGCAAGCAGCTATCAAAACCGCAGCATCACGCGGCGCCGATGTGCGGTACCAAGCCCGCCACGGGCTGGCCGCTGCGCAGCGCCGCGGTGAACGCCAGCATGCGGTCTATGGGCAGGCGCGCACGCGGGATCAGGGCAGGGTCGACCTCCACGGCGTTGGCGCCCGTCTGCAGCACCTGCGCCACGCCGGCCAGGCCGTTCATGGCCATCCAGGGGCAGTGCGCGCAGCTCTTGCAAGTGGCGCTGTTGCCCGCGGTAGGGGCCTCGATGAAGACCTTGCCGGGGTTGAGCTGGCGCAGCTTGTGCATCATGCCCTTGTCGGTGGCGACGATGAACTCCGGCGCGTCCAGCTCCTGCGCGGCCTTGAGGATGGCGGAGGTGGAACCCACGGCGTCGGCCAGGGCAATGACCTCGGCCGGGCTTTCCGGGTGCACCAGCACCTTGGCGTGCGGGTGCTCCTTCTTCAGCGCCTCCAGCTCGAAGGCCTTGAACTCGTCGTGCACGATGCAGGCGCCGTTCCAGAACACCATGTCGGCGCCGGTCTCGCGGCGGATGTAGTCGCCCAGATGGCGGTCGGGGGCCCAGAGGATCTTGTGCCCCTGCTCCTTGAGCGCGCGCACGATGTCGAGCGCGCAGCTCGAGGTGACCAGCCAGTCGGCGCGCGCCTTCACGGCGGCGCTGGTGTTGGCATAGACGACCACGGTGCGGTCGGGGTGCTGGTCGCAGAAGGCGCTGAACTCGGTGATGGGGCAGCCCAGGTCCAGCGAGCAGGTCGCGTCCAGGTCGGGCATGAGCACGGTCTTGCCGGGCGAGAGGATCTTGGCCGTCTCGCCCATGAAGCGCACGCCGGAGACGACCAGGGTCTGCGCCGGGTGGTCGCGGCCGAAGCGCGCCATCTCCAGCGAGTCGCTGACGATGCCGCCGGTCTCCTCGGCCAGGTCCTGCAGGTCGGGGTGCACGTAGTAGTGCGAGACCATGACCGCATTCTTCTCCTTGAGCAGGCGCCGGATCTGGTCCTTGAGCTGCGCACGCTCGGCCTGCGAGAGTTCGGCCGGCACGCGCGCCCAGGCGTGCTTGGTGGAGCACACCGCGCCGCCTTCGGGCTGCTCGTAATCGACTTCTTTCAGGGTGATCGTGGTACTCATTTCAGTTATCCATTTCCGCGTGGGTAGCACCCGCGATGTATGAAACAGCAGCGGCCCAGGCCAGGGCTCCCGCGCAAGGGCCGCCCCGCTGCGCTGGGAGCGTCCCCCTTCCCGCGCATCGCGCGAGAGAAGGGGGAAGGCGCACAGCGCCACAGGGGGTTGGTCACTCTAATTCCTGCAGGCGCATCGAGAAATCGGTCGCCTTCACGTCCTTGGTCAGCGCGCCGATGGAGATGCGGTCCACGCCGGTGTCGGCCAGGGCGCGCACGCTCTCCAGCGTCACGCCGCCGGAGATTTCGAGAATGGCGCGGCCCGCGTTGAGGCGCACGGCCTCGTGCAGCATGGGCAGGGGCATGTTGTCGAGCAGCACCATGCGCGCGCCGGCGTCCAGGGCCTCCTGTAGTTGCTCCAGGGTCTCGACCTCGATCTCGATGAACTGCGCACGCGCCGCCACCGATTGCGCCGCGCGCAGCACGGCGGTCACGCCGCCCGCGGCGGCGATGTGGTTTTCCTTGATGAGCACGGCGTCGTGCAGGCCGATGCGGTGGTTGGTGCCGCCGCCGGTGCGCACGGCGTATTTCTGCGCCAGGCGCAGGCCGGGAATGGTCTTGCGTGTGTCCACGATCTGCGCGCGCGTGCCCTGCACGGCCTGCACGTAGGTCGCCGTCTTGGTCGCCACGGCCGAGAGCAATTGCAGGAAGTTGAGCGCCGTGCGCTCGGCGCTCAGCAGGGCGCGGGCCTCGCCCTCGGCCTGCAGCACGACCTGGTCGGGGGCGCAGCGCTGGCCCTCGGCCACATGCCAGGTGATGCGCACGCCAGGGTCCATGGCGCGCAGCGCGGCATCCACCCAGGGTGCACCGCAGATCACGGCTGACTCGCGCGCCAGCACGCGGGCGCGGGCGCGGCGCGCGGACGGCACCAGGGCCGCGGTGAGGTCGCCGCCGCCCACGTCCTCCTGCAGGGCGCGGGCCACGTCGAGCAGGACCTGGGCGCGCAGGGATTCGGGAGAAAAATCGGAAAAGGAGCTCATGGGCCGCAAGCATAGCCGCTGGCGCTCGCATACCGGCGCCAGGGTTTTGTAGACTCCCGGCTCCCCTGGACTTTGCGAAGACGCCCCCATGACCGACGCCTCCACGCCCGCCTCTGCCAACCCCGGCACCCCCTACGGCACGCTGCCGCCGGCCTCGCCCCTGCCCCAGCGCCGCCCCGTGAGCCTGCCGCGCCTGCAGCAGATGCGCGAGGCGGGCGAGAAAATCACCATGCTCACGGCCTACGATGCCACCTTCGCCGCCGTGGCCGACGCCGCGGGCGTCGAGTGCCTGCTCGTGGGCGACTCGCTGGGCATGGTCTGCCAGGGCCTGCACAGCACCGTGGGCGTGTCGCTGGAGACCATGGTCTACCACACCGAGAGCGTGACGCGCGGCCTGCGCCGCGTGCAGGGCACGGCCTGGGTGATCGGCGACATGCCCTACGGCACCTACCACGAATCGCGCGAGCAGGCCCTGCGCAGCGCCTGCGCGCTCATGCAGGCGGGCGCGCACATGGTCAAGCTCGAAGGCGGCGGCTGGACGGCTCCCACGGTGCAGTTCCTCGTCGAACGCGGCATCCCCGTGTGCGCCCACCTGGGCCTGACGCCGCAGACCGTGCACGCCCTGGGCGGCTACCGCGTGCAGGGCAAGACCGAGCAGGCCGCGCAAACCCTGCGCCGCCAGGCGCACGAGCTGCAGGACGCCGGCGCCTCCATGCTGGTGCTGGAGATGGTGCCCGCGCAACTGGCCGCCGGGCTCACCACCGATCTGGCGCACTGCCACACCATAGGCATAGGCGCGGGCAACGGCACGGCGGGCCAGGTGCTGGTGCTGCACGACATGCTGGGCATCAACCTGGGCAAGAACCCGAAGTTCGTGCACAACTTCATGCAGGACGCCGGCAGCGTGCGCGGCGCCATGGAAGCCTACGTGCAGGCTGTCAAGGCCGGGCGTTTCCCCGACAATGCACTGCACGCCTGGTAAACCCTGCATCATGCACATCGTCCACACCATCGCCGACCTGCGCGCCGCCCTGGCCGACAGCCGCAGCCCCGCCTTCGTGCCCACCATGGGCAACCTGCACGACGGGCACCTCGCCCTGGTGCGCCAGGCCCGACCCCTGGGCGACCGGCTGGTGGCCAGCATCTTCGTCAACCGCCTGCAGTTTCTGCCGCACGAGGACTTCGACAGCTACCCGCGCACCCTGCAGATGGACGCCGACAAGCTGCGCGCCGCCGGCTGCGACCTGCTGTTCGCCCCCAGCGAGCAGGACCTCTACCCCGAGCCGCAGACCTTCAAGATCCAGCCCGACCCGCTGCTGGCCGACATCCTGGAGGGGCAGTTCCGCCCCGGCTTCTTCACCGGCGTGTGCACGGTGGTGATGAAGCTGTTTGCCGCCGTCTTCGCCGGCAAGGCCCAGGGCACGGCGCTGTTCGGCCAGAAGGACTACCAGCAGCTCATGGTGCTGCGCCGCATGGTGCAGCAGTTCGCGCTGCCCGTCACCGTGGTGGCCGGCCCCACGCAGCGCGCCGCCGACGGCCTGGCGCTGAGCTCGCGCAACGGCTACCTGAGCGAGGCCGAGCGCGCCGAGGCGGTGCAGCTCGCGCTCGCCCTGCGCAGCCTGGGCCGCGACGCCCTGGCCGCGGCCCACGCCCTGCCCGCGCAGCGCGCGGCGCTGGAGGAGCGCGCCCTGCAGGCCCTGGCCGCGCGCGGCTGGCAGCCCGATTACCTGACGGTGCGCCGCCGCGCCGACCTGCAGCCGCCCCAGGCGGGCGACCCGCTGGTGGTGCTGGGCGCGGCGCGCCTGGGCCGCACGCGCCTCATCGACAACCTGGAAATCTGAGGCGCCCCGCCGCCCCCGCCCCCACGCCATGGACATCTTCTTCCTCGCCCTGCTCCTGGCCCTGGGGGTGCTGGTGCTCAACGGGCGCCAGCAGCGCCAGCGCGTCGCGCTGCTGGCCAGCCACCTGGCGCAGTACCAGATCGAAAAGCTGCTGGAGAACCTGATCGAGGGCTATATGCGCGCCCTGGGCGAGAGCACGCCCGAGCGGCGCCAGCAGATCTGGGAACTGCTGCGCACCACCGAGCTGCAACTGAACGAGCAGTTCGGCCAGTTCACCAACGACATGGCGCACGTGGACGCCGCCCTCACTCGCGTGAGCACCCTGCCCCTGGCCCTGCCCTTCGCCGACCAGTGGTGGCCCAGCGCCAGCTTCGACCTGCGCCGCATGCTGCGCGTGCACGCCGAGGGCATAGAGCGCGCCGTGCGCAACGCCGCCGGCCGCTCGGCGCGCGACAAGGCCTACACGCTGATGGCCGAGCTGTTCCTGATGCAGCACACCTGCCACTGGTACTGCAAGTCGCGCACCGTGGCCTCGGCGCGCATGCTGGCCCGCCACCAGACGGCCTACGCCGACGTGCTGGCCGCCGTGGACCCCGCCACGCGCAGCGCCTACCAGGCCCTGCTGCCGGCGGCAGTTTGAGACAAAAAAGGCCTCCAGCGCCCGTCCATCAAGCGCTGGAAGCTCTCATTTCAATAGCGCATCAGCGCTCCGCGGTGATCGCCCCCGCCTGCGTGAGGCGTTCGGCCACCAGGAGCTTCTGCATCTCTGCCTGGCCCATGATGCCCAGGTCCTCGGCCACTTCGGCGATGGGCCTGCCCGAGGCAATGGCCGCCTTGGCGATGGCCGCCGCCTTCTCGTAGCCGATCAGCGGGTTGAGCGCGGTCACCAGCGTCACCGAGGCGGCGATGCGCGCGGTCAGCAGGTCCTGGTTGGCGACGATGCCCTCCACGCAGTGCACCTGCAGCGTGTGGCAGGCGTGCGCCAGGTGGTGCAGGCTCTTGTGCAGGGCCCAGGCGATGAGCGGCTCGAAGGCGTTGAGCTGCAACTGCCCGCCCTCGGCCGCCATGGTGATGGCCACGTCGTTGCCGATGACCTCGAAGCACACCTGGTTCATCACCTCGGGGATCACCGGGTTGACCTTGCCCGGCATGATGGACGAGCCCGCCTGGCGCGCCGGCAGCTTGATGTCGCCCACCCCGGCCTGCGGGCCCGAGGACAGCAGGCGCAGGTCGTTGCTGATCTTGGAGAGCTTGACGGCGATGCGCTTGAGCACGCCGGAGATGTCGGCAAAGGCGCCCGTGTCCGACGTGGCGGCGATCAGGTTGCCCGCCGCCTGCACCGGCACGCCCGAGAGCTCGGCCAGCCGCGGCGTGACCACGTCCACATAGCCCACGGGCGCGTTGATGCCCGTGCCAATGGCCGTGCCGCCCATGTTGATCTCGCACATCAGGTGCGCGGACTCGCGCAGGCGCTTCTCGTCGTCGGCGATCATGGCGGCGAAGGCGGCGAACTCCTGGCCCAGGGTCATGGGCACGGCGTCCTGCAACTGGGTGCGACCGATCTTCAGGATGGGGGCAAACTCCTGCGCCTTGGCCTCGAAGGCGCCGCGCAGCGCGGCCAGCGCCTGCAGCAGGGTCTGGATGCCGAAATACGTGGCGATCTTCACCGCCGTGGGGTAGGCGTCGTTGGTGCTCTGCGAGGCGTTGACGTGGTCGTTCGGGTGGATCACGTCGTAGCGGCCCTTGGGCAATCCCAGGTGCTCCAGGGCACGGTTGGCGATCACCTCGTTGGCATTCATGTTCGTGGAGGTGCCGGCGCCGCCCTGGATCACGTCCACGACGAACTGGTCGTGCAACTGTCCGGCGACCAGGTCGTCACAGGCCTGGGAAATGGCGCGGGCTTGGGTTTCGTTGATCACGCCCAACTGCCGATTGGCGTGGGCGGCGGCCTTCTTGACGAAGGCAAAGGCCCGGATCAACGCGGGCATCTGGGCCACGGTCTGGCCGGTGATGGGGAAGTTCTCGACGGCGCGGGCGGTGTGCACGCCCCAGTAGGCGTCGGGAGGGATGGTTTTGATGCCGATGAAATCGTGTTCTTGACGCATGGCCAATGGGCTTTCTTGCAGACGAATAAGGGGGGGCGCCCGCCCTGCGCCCCACGCGCAGCGCGGGGCCTGGAGCAGGGAGCGGGCGGACAGGGTGCGCCGCCTCGTGGACGGCGGGGTCGGGCCGGATGTGGCAACGCCCTGGTCGCGAACACGGCAGGGATGCTTGCCATATCGCCACGCAGGGCAGTCGGGGGCGGATTATGGCGCAAGAACCGCGTTGCGCATAGGTCATTCCGTTTTGTGCATAACCTCGGCGGGGCCAGGCCCTACACTGCCGGTCCCATGCCTACCGCAATGCCCCCTCCCCGCGCGCCCCACAGCTCCGGCGCTCCCCTGCCCTGGCCGCGGCGCCGCTGGCTGCAAGCGGCCGCGCTGGCCGCGCTGTGTCCCGGCGCGGCGCTGCCCGCCCCGGAGGACGGCCCCTGGCCGCAGGCGCTGCCCGTGCCCGGCGGCGTGGCCCGGCTGGACCTGGGCCCCGCGCCCGAGCGCCCGGTGGTGCACGCCGACGGTGTCCCCGTGCTGGTGCTGGGCAGCGCGTCCGGCTGGACGGCCGTGGTCGGCATCGCGCTGTCTGCCCCCGTGGGCGAGGCCCATGTGAGCGTGCAGGCCGCGGCCGGCGCAGCCGCGCGCCGCCTCGCCTACCGCGTGGGCCGCAAACAGTACCGCGAGCAGCGCCTCACCGTGGCGCCGCGCACGGTGGACCTCAGCCCCGAGGACCAGGCGCGCTTCGAGCGCGAGCGCGCCCACCAGCAGGAGGTCATGGCCACCTTCTCCACGCCGCTGCCGCAGGACCTGCGCATGCGCGCACCCGTGCCCGGGCCGCGCTCGAGCAGCTTCGGCCTGCGCCGCGTGTTCAACGGCCAGGCGCGCAACCCGCACAGCGGCATGGACATCGCCGCCCCCACGGGCACGCCCATCGCCGCGCCCCTGCCGGGCCGGGTGATCGACGTGGGCGACTACTTCTTCAACGGCGGCACGGTGTGGCTGGACCACGGCGGCGGCCTGCTGAGCCTGTACTGCCACCTGAGCGCCGTGGACTGCCAGGTGGGCGACGCCCTGGAGCGCGGCCAGCACCTGGGCCGCGTGGGCGCCACGGGCCGCGTGACCGGCCCCCACCTGCACTGGGGCGTGATGCTCAACCGCGCCATGGTCGATCCGGCGCTGTTCCTGCCCACATGACGGCGCGCAAGACCCTGGCCCTGCCGGCGCGCCAGCGCCCGCCCGCAGCAGCGCGCCCGGCCCCGCCGCGCGCCGCGCCGCCCCGGCTGCTGCGCTTTTGCAAGCCCTATGGCGTGCTCAGCCAGTTCACGCCCGAGGGGCGCTGGCGCGGGCTCAAGGATTTCATCGACCTGCCCGGCGTGTACGTGGCCGGGCGGCTGGACGCCGACAGCGAGGGCCTGCTGCTGCTCACCAACGACGGGCGGCTGCAGGCGCGCATCAGCGACCCGCGCCACAAGATGGAGAAGACCTACTGGGTGCAGGTCGAAGGCCTGGCCAGCGACGCGCAACTCGAATCCCTGCGCCGCGGCGTGCTGCTCAACGACGGCCCCACCCTGCCCGCGCAGGTGCAGCGCCTGGAGCCGCCGCCCACGCTGTGGCCGCGCGACCCGCCCATCCGCGTGCGCCAGAGCGTGCCCGACTGCTGGCTGGCCATCACCATCCGCGAGGGCCGCAACCGCCAGGTGCGCCGCATGACGGCCGCCGTGGGCCTGCCCACGCTGCGCCTGGTGCGCGTGCGCATCGGTCCCTGGAGCATCGAGGGCCTGGCGCCGGGGCAGTGGCAGGACGCCCCTGCCCTTTGAGCCGAGGCTGACGCAGGCGCGCCGCGCCGCAGGGGACTATTCGCCCTTGGGCTCGCGCTCCATGAGCGCGGCCACCGCCTCGGCCGGGCGCAGGCGGCCGTCGAGCAGGGCCACCACGGCGGCGCTGATCGGCATGTCCACCCCCAGGTGGCGTGCGCGCTGCAGCACGGTGCGCGCGCTGTAGACGCCCTCGGCCACGTGGCCCAGCGAATCCACGGCCTGCGCCAGCGTCTGGCCCTGGGCCAGCAGCAGGCCCACGCGCCGGTTGCGCGAGAGGTCGCCCGTGGCCGTGAGCACCAGGTCCCCCAGGCCCGACAGGCCCATGAAGGTGTCCATGCGCGCGCCCAGCGCCAGGCCCAGGCGGCTGATCTCCGCCAGCCCGCGCGTGATGAGCGCGGCGCGCGCATTCATGCCCAGTTGCAGGCCGTCGCACAGCCCCGTGGCAATGGCCAGCACGTTCTTCACGGCGCCGCCCACCTCCACGCCCACGATGTCATCGTTGGCGTACACGCGCAGGCTGGGGCCGTGGAAGGCGCGCACCAGCGCGTTGCGCACCGCAGCGTGTTCGCTGGCGGCCACCAGCGCCGTGGGCCGCGCCAGCGCGACTTCCTGGGCAAAGCTCGGGCCGCTGAGCACGCCGGCCTGCAGGCGCGGCGCCACCTGGGCGCACACCTCGTGCGCCAGCAGGCCCAGGCCCTGGCTGCCCGGCGCCACGGCCTCGAAGCCCTTGCACAGCCAGGCCACGGGCACGCTGCACTCCTGCAGGGACTGCAGCATGCCGCGCAGCGCCGCCATGGGCGTGGCCACGACCAGCAGGTCCGCCCCGTGCACGGCCGCCGGGACGCTGCCCGCCGCCAGCGCCAGGCGCTCGGGCAGGGCCACGCCCGGCAGGTAGCGCGCATTGCAGCGCGTGGCCTGCATGGCGGCCACCTGGGCGGCATCGCGCGCCCACAGGGTGACGGCATGGCCCTGCGGATGGCTGGCCGCACTGAGGGCCAAGGCCGTGCCCCAGGCGCCGGCCCCAAGGACTACTATTTTCATAGCATCTTGCGCTTGCCAGGCAAGCGCCAAAGGCCTCAAACCCGCTTATTGCGGCAGTTGCGAGGCGGCGCCTTCGGCCTGTGCCTGCTGCTGCGCGTACATGGCCTGGAAGTTGATTTCGGCCAGGTGCACGGGTGGGAAGCCGGCGCGGTTGATCACGTCGGCGACGTTGCCGCGCAGGTAGGGGTAGATGATCTGCGGGCAGGCCACGCCGATGACCGAACCCATCTGCTCCTCGGGCACGTTGCGGATTTCAAAGATGCCGGCCTGCTTGGCCTCGACGAGGAACACGGTCTTGTCCTCGATCCGGGTCTGCACGGTGGCCGTGACGCAGACCTCGAAAATGCCCTCGGCCACGGGGTTGGCTTCCACGCCGAGCTGGATGTCCACGCTGGGCTGCGCCTGCTCCAGCAGGATGGCCGGGGAGTTGGGCTGCTCCAGCGACATGTCCTTGAGGTAGACGCGCTGGATCTGGAACACGGGAGTGGCGTTGTCTTGATCGGCCATGGAAATCTTTCAGCTCAAACCGCGCCCGGCGCCATGCCGGGCGACACAAAAAGACCCGCCCCGGGAGAACCCCTCCCGCGGCGGGTGCGAAGAGGGGGATTATGCAGCGCCGAGCAGCGCGGCCAGCTCGCCGCGCGCATCCAGCGCCATCAGGTCGTCACAGCCGCCGACATGGGTGCTGCCGATGAAGATCTGCGGCACGGTGCGCCGGCCCGTGAGCTCCATCATGCGCGCGCGCTCGGCGGGCTGGGTGTCGATGCGGATCTCCTCGATCTGCTCCACGCCCCGCGCCTTGAGCAGTTGCTTGGCGCGCACGCAGTAGGGGCAGACGGCGGTGGTGTACATGCGGACGGCTTGCATGGAATCGCTCCTGGTGGGGTGGCCTCAGGCCTTTTTGTCGATGGGCAGGCCGGCTTCCTGCCAGGCCTTGGTGCCGCCGGCGAGCACCTGCACGTTCTCGTAGCCCATGCGGCGCGCCATGATGGCCGCGCGCGTGGCGCGCGCGCCGCTGGCGCACACCATGACCACGGGCACGGACTTGTTCTTCACCACGGCGGGCAGGCGCGCCTCGATGTCGTTCACCGGCACGTTCTTGGCCCCGCCCACATGGCGCTCGGCGTATTCGTCGGGGCCGCAGACGTCGATGAGCACGCCCTTCTCGCGGTTGACGAGCAGCACCGCGGCCGCGGGCGACAGGCCATTGGCCCCCGACTTGAGCATGGGCAGCAAGAGCCCGCCTCCCGACACGAGGGCCAGGAGAAACAGATACCAGTTCTCGACGATGAAATTCACGACATTCCTTGGTGTGACAAACAGGCCAATTTTAGAATGATGGGTTTTGACCTGCCTTTCCTGGGGAAACCATGCACAAACTCGTTCTGATCCGCCACGGCGAATCCACCTGGAACCTGGAGAACCGCTTCACCGGCTGGACCGATGTGGATCTCACGCCCACGGGGGTATCGCAGGCCATGTCGGCGGGCAAGCTGCTCAAGGCCGAGGGCTACGAGTTCGACCTGTGCTTCACCAGCGTCCTGAAGCGCGCCATCCACACGCTGTGGTACTGCCTGGACGAGATGGACCGCACCTGGCTGCCGGTGCACAAGAGCTGGCGCCTGAACGAGCGCCACTACGGCGCCCTGCAGGGCCTGAACAAGGCGGAAACCGCGCAGAAATTCGGCGACGAGCAGGTGCTCGTCTGGCGCCGCAGCTACGACACCCCCCCGCCCGCACTCGACGCCCAGGACCCGCGCAGCGAGCGCGGCGACCGCCGCTACGCCGCGCTGGAGCCGGCCCAGGTGCCGCTGACCGAGTGCCTCAAGGACACGGTGGCGCGCGTGCTGCCCTTCTGGAACGACACCATGGCGCCCGCCATCCGCTCGGGCCAGCGCGTGCTGGTGGCCGCGCACGGCAATTCCATCCGCGCGCTGGTGAAGTACCTGGACGGCATCTCCGACGGCGACATCGTGGGCCTGAACATCCCCAACGGCATTCCGCTGGTGTACGAGCTGGACGAAAACCTCAAGCCCATCCGCCATTACTACCTGGGCGACGCCGAGGCCGCGGCCCGGGCTGCGGCCGCCGTGGCCACCCAGGGCAAGGCCTGAGCCCCCACGGCGCCGCAAACCCTGCCAAAATGTGAGCGGGCCGCGCGGGAACCCGGGCGGCCCGGGCCCTTCCAAGGTGTATATTGAGTTGGCTAAAGGTATTCGTATGGGCCAGAAACTGAAAATCGCGGGCTGGATTTCCGTGGGCGCACTCGCCGGCGCGCTCACCACGGTCTCGCTCCAGACCATGGCACGCGGCGCCATGGCCCCCCTGCCGCTGGAGGAGATCCAGCAGCTCGCCGCCGTGTTCGGGCTCGTCAAGACGGACTACGTCGAGCCGGTGGACGACAAAAAGCTCATCACCGACGCCATCTCGGGCATGGTCGCCAGCCTGGACCCGCATTCGCAGTATTTCGACAAGAAGTCCTTCGCCGAATTCCGCGAGGGCACCTCGGGCAAGTTCGTCGGCGTGGGCATCGAAATCACGCAGGAAGACGGCCTGATCAAGGTCGTCTCGCCCATCGAGGGTTCGCCCGCCTTCCGCGCCGGGCTCAAGACCAACGACCTCATCACCAAGATCGACGAGACCGCCGTCAAGGGCCTGTCGCTCAACGAGGCCGTCAAGCGCATGCGCGGCGAGCCGAACACCAAGGTCACGCTCACCATCCTGCGGCGCGACGAGAACCGCAGCTTTCCCGTGACCATCACGCGCGAGGAAATCAAGACCCAGTCGGTCAAGGCCCGCATGGTCGAGCCCGGCTACGGCTGGGTGCGCCTGTCGCAGTTCCAGGAGCGCACGGTGGACGACTTCGTGCGCAAGGTCGAGGAGCTGTACAAGCAGGACCCCAAGCTCAAGGGCCTGGTGCTGGACCTGCGCAACGACCCCGGCGGCCTGCTCGACGCGGCCGTGGCCATCTCGGCGGCCTTCCTGCCGCCCGACGTGCCCGTGGTCTCCACCAACGGCCAGTTGGCCGAGAGCAAGGCCACCTTCAAGGCCTCGCCCAACTTCTACGCCCGGCGCGGCAGCGGCGACCCGCTCAAGCGCCTGCCCGCGGCCCTCAAGACCGTGCCGCTGGTGGTGCTGGTCAACGAGGGTTCGGCCTCGGCCAGCGAGATCGTCGCCGGCGCCCTGCAGGACCACAAGCGCGCCACCATCATGGGCAGCCAGACCTTTGGCAAGGGCTCGGTGCAGACGGTGCGCCCCCTGGGCCCGGACACCGGCATCAAGCTCACCACGGCGCGCTACTACACGCCCAGCGGCAAGTCCATCCAGGCGCGCGGCATCGTGCCCGACGTGATGGTGGACGAAACCGCCGAGGGCAGCCCCTTTGCCGCCCTGCGCATGCGCGAGGCCGACCTGGAGAAGCACCTGGGCAACGGCCAGAGTGAGGAAAAGCCCGACCCCGAGCGCGAAAAGGCCCGCGAGGAAGCCCGCAAGCGCCTCGAGGAAGAGGCCAAGAAGCCCGTGAGCGAGCGCAAGCTGCCCGAATTCGGCACCGACAAGGACTTCCAGCTCGCCCAGGCGCTCAACCAGTTGCGCGGCAAGCCCGTGCTGGTGAGCAAGACCCAGACCGAGCGCAAGGAAGAGAAGAAAGAGCAGTAAGAAGCTGCTCACCCTCTCACACCGCCCACCGGGGCCGGTCACGCACCGGCCCCTTTTTTTCTGCCCCGCCCCATGACCGACGACCAGCTCCTGCGTTATTCCCGCCACATCCTGCTCGACGAGGTGGGCATTGAGGGACAGGAGCGCATCCTGGCCGCGCACGCCGTGGTCATCGGCGCCGGCGGGCTGGGCTCGCCCGCGGCGCTGTTCCTGGGTTCGGCCGGCGTGGGGCGCATCACGCTGGTCGACCACGACACCGTGGACCTGACCAACCTGCAGCGCCAGATCGCCCACACCACGGCGCGCGTCGGCCAGGCCAAGGTGCTGTCCGCCGCCCAGGCGGTGCAGGCCATCAACCCGGAAGTGCAGGTGCATGCCCTGCAGGAGCGCGTGGACGGCGCGCGCCTGGAGCTGCTGGTGCAAGGCGCCACCGTGGTGCTCGACTGCAGCGACAACTACGCCACGCGCCAGGCTGTGAACGCCGCCTGCGTGCGCCAGGGCGTGCCGCTGGTGGCGGGCGCCGTGATCCGCTTTGACGCGCAGATCACCGTCATCGACCCGCGCGAGCCCGGCTGTCCCTGCTACGCCTGCCTGTTCGACCCCCAGGCGCAGTTCGAGGAGGTGGCCTGCTCCACCATGGGCGTGTTTGCGCCCCTGGTGGGCGTGGTCGGCAGTCTGCAGGCCACAGAGGCGCTCAAGCTGATCGCAGGGGTGGGCCGCTCGCTGGCCGGGCGCCTGCTGATGCTCGACGGCCGCAACCTGGAGTGGAGCAGCCTGCGCACGGCGCGCAACCCGGCCTGCCCGGTCTGCGGCAGCGCCCCGGCGCCTACGCCCTAGCGCTGCGGCCCAGTTTTGCCATCAGGCGCCCGTGCACCACGGGCGAGACGAACTGCGCCACGTCGCCGCCCAGCGTGGCGATCTCGCGCACCAGCGTGCTGCTGATGGACTGGTAGCGCGCATCGGGCGTGAGGAACACGGTCTCCACCTGCGGCATGAGCGCGTGGTTCATGCCCGCGAGCTGGAATTCGTAGTCGAAATCCGTGCCCGAGCGCAGGCCGCGCACCATGGCCACGGCGCCCTGCGCCGCCGCAAAGGTGGTGACCAGGCCGTCGAACGGCAGGACCTGCACCTGCGGGCAGTCGCCCAGGGCGGCGCGCGCCATGTCCATGCGCTCGTCCAGCGAGAACAGCGTCTTCTTGTGGTGCGCCATGGCCACGGCGACGATCACGCGATCGAACAGGCGCGCCGTGCGGCGCAGCAGGTCCTCATGGCCCAGGGTGATGGGGTCGAAGGTTCCGGGGTAGACGGCGAGGCGGCTCAAGGACATGGCGAGGGAATGTGCGGTCAGTGGGAGTCAGGCGCGATTATGCAGTGCACCGCTCCACGCCACAATACAAGCAAAAATGGCATCCGCGGCTTATGCAGCAAGCGCCAGCAGCTATCAATCCAATAGCATCTAGGCCCCACGCCCGAGCAGATGCGCATGCACCATGCCCGCGCGCAGGTGGCGCAGCACGGTCAGGCCCAGCGGCGCCAGCGCCGCGTCGTCCCAGGCCTGGGGGGCTTCCAGGTAGATGCGGCCCTGGGGGGCCAGGGCCTGGGCGGCCGCCTGCAGCGCGCTCTGGAACAGCGTACTGCCAAAGGGCGGATCGATGAACACCAGGTCCAGGCTGGCGGCGGGGCATTGGCGCAGTTGGGCCAGGCCATCACCGCGGCGCACCTGCACGGCCTGGGCCTGCAGGCGCTGCACATGCTGCTGCAGGCGCGCGGCCAGGGCGGCGTCCTGCTCCACCAGCAGCACGCTGGCGGCGCCGCGCGAGGCCGCCTCCAGGCCCAGGGCGCCGGTGCCGGCAAAGGTGTCGAAGCAGCGCCAGCCCGTGAGGTCCTGGCCCAGCCAGTTGAACAGCGTCTCGCGCACCCGGTCGGGCGTGGGGCGCAGCCCCGGGAGCACGGGCACGGCCAGGCGCGTGCGCTTCCATTGCCCGCCGATGATGCGCACCTCGCCCGCACCGCGCGCCGCGCCCTGGTTCGCTGCCGGTGCGGCCCCCGGGGCGTTGCGCGGGGCTGCGGCGGCCCGCCCGGCGGGCGCCGCGGCTGCGGCGCGCAGGGCGCGCTGCACCTGGGCGGGGCTCAGGCGGCTGGTCATGGCTGCGCGCCCACCACCACGGTGAGCATGCGCGCGGGCTGGAGCTTGCGCGCCATGGCGGCGCGCACCTCGGCCAGAGTGAGCGCCTCCACGCGCTGGGTCCAGCCGTCCAGGTAGTCCAGCGGCAGGCCATAGGTGGCGATGTTCACCACATTGGCGAGCAGCTTGCGGTTGCTGTCGATGCGCAGCGCAAAGCCGCCCACGAGGTTGTCCTTGGCGGCGCGCAGCTCCTCCTCGGTGGGGCCCTCGGCGACGAAGCGCTCGAGCACCTCGCGCGCCACCTGCAGGGCCTGCGCGGCCTGGTCGGGGCGCGTCTGCAGGCCGATGGTGAAGGCCCCCGCATGCAGCCCCGGGGCAAAGGCGCTGTACACGCTGTAGGAGAGGCCGCGCTTCTCGCGCACCTCCTCGGTCAGGCGCGAGACGAAGCCGCCGCCGCCCAGGATGTGGTTGCCCACGAGCAGGGCGAGGAAGTCCGGGTCCTTGCGCGCAAAGCCCGGCTGGCCGATGAGCACATGCGCCTGCGCCGAGGCGAAGGGGATGGCGCGCTCGGCCGCGGCCTGCAGCGGCGCCACCTCGGGCACGGCGGGCAGCGCCGCGCAGGGGCTGGACGCCGGCAGGCGCGAGAGCAGCGCGGCCACCAGCAGGCGCGCCTGGGCGCGCTCGACCGCCCCGACGATGTGCACGCGCGCGCGGCAGGCGTCGAGGTAGCGCGCCTGAAAGCGCTGCAGGTCCTGCACCTGGATGCGCGCCAGCGTCTCGGGCGTCGTCTGCTGGCCATAGGGGTGGCTGCCGAACACGCCCGCGGCAAAGGCCTTGGCGGCGACCACGCCCGGGCGCGTGTCGGCCTCCTTGAGCGCCGCGCTCCAGCGTGCGCGCTCGCGCTCCCACACCGCGGGCGGAAAGGTGGGCTCGGCCATGACGCGCGCGGCCAGGTACACGGCCTGGTCCAGCAGCCTGGGCTCGGTGAGCGAGCGCAGCGAGTAGCTCAGCGCATCGCGCCCCGCGCTCACGTCGAACTGCGCGCCCAGGTCGGCCCAGGCCTCGCCCAGGCCGTTCTCGTCCAGGGCGGCAAAGCCGCGCCCGGCGCGCACGCCCTTGGTGGCCATGCCGGCCACGGCCTGCGCCAGGCCCGCCTGCTCGGACGGGTCACGGCGGCTGCCGGCGTCGAAGTCGATCTGCACGTCCACCATGGGAATGGCCGGGCTCTGCACCAGCCAGACCTGCGCGCCGCTGGGCTCCTGCCAGTGCTGTATGGGCAGCAGCGCCCACGCAGGATTTTGAAGAAAAAGGGCTGTAGCGCTTACCAATAAAGCGCGAACAGCTATGTTTTTAACAGCAATCATGGACAGGCCTCGCAAAGGGTGCCGGGCGCTCAATGGCGGTGGGGGGCCGCGCCCTGCGCGGCGGCGGGGCGCTGCGCGCCGGGGGGCAGGGGCTGGGGCAGCAGCGTGGCCACGGTGAGCTGGTCGTCGCCGAACCAGCGCTGCGCCACGGCCTGCACCTGCTGCGGCGTGACGGCGCGCAACTGCGCCAGCAGCCGCTCCTCGGCATCCAGCGGCCAGCCCTGCACCCAGTGCTGGGCGAGCAGCATGGCCTGGCGGAACAGGGAATCGCGCTCGTACACCTTGGCGGCGATCCACTGCGTCTTGACGCGCTCGAGCTCGGCGCTGTTCACACCCTCGCGCGCGATGCGCGCGAGCTCGGCGCGCAGGGCGTCCTCGACCTGGCGCGGCGTCTTGCCCTGGGCGGGCACGGCCGTGAGCAGGAACTGCCCCGGCCCGCGGCCCATGACCGAGGCGCTGCTGTCGGCGCTGTCGGCCACGCGCTGCGGCCCCTGGGTGAGCGCACGCTCCAGGCGCGCGCCGTCGTAGCCGCTGAGCACCGCCGAGAGCACCACCAGCGCCAGCGCATCGCGGTCCTCGTCGCTGGCCGCGTCCACGGAGGCCAGGCGCGGTGCGCGGAAGGCCAGCGCCACATAGGCCTGCTCGGCCGGCGCCTTGACCTCGATGCGGCGCAGGCCGCGCTGCACCGGCTCGGTGCGCGGCTTGCGCGCGGGCACGGCGCGCGCGGGAATGCCGCCGTAGTACTTCTCGGCCAGGGCGCGCACCTGCTGCACGTCCACGTCGCCCGCCACCACCACCACGGCATTGCCGGGCACGTACCACTGGCGGTGGAACTGGCGCACATCGTCCGGCACCATGGCGTCCAGGTCGCTCATCCAGCCCACGATGGGGCGGCGGTAGGGCGAGGCGACAAAGGCGGCCGCATTCAGTTGCTCCCACAGCAGGGCGCGCGGCTGGTCCTCGGTGCGCATGCGCCGCTCTTCCTTGACGACCTCGATCTCCTTCTTGAACTCGGCGTCGGGCCACTGGTTGTTGGCGAAGCGGTCGGACTCCAGGCGCATCACGTCTTCGAGGCGGTTGGCGGGGATTTGCTGGAAGAAGCCCGTGTAGTCCTGGCTGGTGAAGGCGTTTTCCGAACCGCCCAGCGCCGCCACGCGGCGCGAGAAATCGCCCGGCGGCACGGCGGCCGTGCCCTTGAACATCATGTGCTCCAGCACATGGGCCACGCCCGAGGTGCCATCGACCTCGTCCATGGCGCCCGTGCGCACCCAGACCATGTGCACCGCCGTGGGCGCGCGCCGGTCCGGCTGCACGATGAGCTGCATGCCGTTGGAGAGCTGGAACTGCTGCGGCCCGGCCGCAGCCTGCGCAGCGGCACTGGACGCCGCGGGCTGCGGGGCACGCACGGGCTGCGCGATGGCCGCCGCCGACAGGCAGGCCCACAGGGCCAGGAGGGGGGTGAGGTGTTTCATAGAATGCACAGATTCTACGAACCCGCCAATGTTCAGTTTTTTCAAGAAGAAATCCCCTCCTGCGCCGCCGCCCGAGGCCGCGGCGCCCGCTCCGGCGCCCGCAGCAGCGCCTGCACCTGCGCCCCAGCAGGCACCGGCCGGCCCTGCGCCTGCGCCTACGCCTTCTGCCGCGCCCGCCCTGCCTGCGGCCGCGCCCGCCCCGGCCGCCAGCGTGCCCGCTGGCGGCGGCGGCCTGTTCGGCTGGCTGAACAAGCCGGTCACGCCGCTGACCCCGCTGGCGCCCTCGTCCAGCGCCCCTGCGGAGGTGGCGCCTGCAGCCACGCCGCCGGCGCCAACCGCACCGGCATCTATTCCTGCCCCCGCTCCGGTACCGGTTCCCGCGCCGGTGCAGGCGCCCGTGCAGACGGCCACCCCTGCACCTGCACCTGCACCTGCACCTGCACCTGCACCTGCACCTGCACCTGCACCTGCACCTGCACCTGCACCTGCACCTGCTCCGGCTGCTGCTCCAGCCCCTGCACCGGCACCCACGCCAGCACCCGTGGCCGCGCCCGTGGCCGCGCCCGCGCGCCAGAGCTGGATGGAGCGCCTCAAGAACGGCCTGCGCAAGACGGGCAGCAGCATTGCCACGGTCTTCACCGGCACGCGCATCGACGATGCGCTGTACGAGGAGCTCGAAGACGCGCTGCTCATGGCCGATACCGGCGTCAAGGCCACGCAATGGCTGCTGACCGACCTCAAGCGCCGCGTCAAGGAAGCCAAGGCCACCGAGCCGGCCGCCGTCAAGGCCCTGCTGGCCGATGCGCTGGCGGCCCTGCTCGCCCCGCTGGAAAAACCCCTGGTCATCGGCGAGCACCAGCCCACCGTCATCATGGTGGCGGGCGTGAACGGCGCGGGCAAGACCACCTCCATCGGCAAGCTGACCAAGCACCTGGCCGACCATGGGCAGCAGGTGCTGCTGGCCGCGGCCGACACCTTCCGCGCCGCCGCGCGCGAGCAGCTCGGCGTCTGGGCCACGCGCAATACCGTGGAGATCGTGAGCCAGGAGGGCGGCGACCCCGCTGCCGTGAGCTTCGACGCGGTGAGCGCGGGCAAGGCGCGCGGCAAGGACGTGGTGCTGGTGGACACGGCCGGGCGCCTGCCCACGCAATTGCACCTGATGGAAGAGCTCAAGAAGATCCGCCGCGTGGTCACCAAGGCCGACGCCACGGCGCCGCACGAGGTGCTGCTCGTCATCGACGGCAACACCGGCCAGAACGCCCTGGCGCAGGTGCGCGCCTTCGATGACGCGCTGCAGCTCACGGGCCTGATCGTGACCAAGCTCGACGGCACGGCCAAGGGCGGCGTGCTCGCCGCCATCGCCCAGGAGCGCCCGGTGCCGGTGTATTTCATCGGCGTGGGCGAGAAGCTCGAAGACCTGGAAACCTTCAACGCGCGCGAGTTCGCGCAGGCGCTGCTGGGCTGAACGGCCCGCACCCGTGTATACACGGGTTGTTTACGGAAATACGGGTTTGACGCATGATGCGGCGCTTGCGCATCTTTTGCTCCACCCGATGCTCCTCGAACTCATCCAAGGCGTGGCCCTGCTGCTCGCGCTGTGCTTTCTGCACGGCGTGAACATGCGCCTGTGGCGCAGCCACCCGCGCATGGGCCAGGTTCTCTCGGGGGTGCTGTTCGGCAGTATTTGCATCCTCGGCATGGCCAAGCCGCTGCCGTTGGCGTCCGGGGTCATCATCGACGCGCGCTCGGTGGTGCTCAGCATGGCGGCGCTGTTCGGCGGCCCCCTTCCCGCGGGCATTGCCGCCGCCATGGCAGCCGGCGCGCGCTGGGCCATGGGCGGCGCAGGGATGGCCGTCGGCATGCTCGTGATCCTGTGGTGCACGGCAGCCGGCCTGCTGTACCGCCATGCGCGCGGGCGCGGCAAGCTGGGCGTCGACCTGGCCACGCTGCTGGCTTTCGGCCTGCTGCTGCACCTCACGGTGCTGGGGCTGTTCCAGGGGCTGGAGCCGGCCGTGGTGCAGCACATCAACCGCGACCTGGCCCTGCCCTATCTGCTGGTGTTCGGCCCGGCCACGGCGCTGCTGGGCTGGCTGCTGCACGACGTGGAGCAGCGTTTCGCCACCGAACGCGCGCTGTCCCAGAATGCCGAGCGCCTGGCGGCCATCATGCAGTCCGTCCCGGACCTGGTGATGCTGCTCGACGAGGATGGCCGCTATCTGGAGGTACTGACCCCCGAGGACGACCGCCTGGCCGCACCGGCGGCGCAACTGCTGGGCCGCCGCCTGGCCGATGTGCTGCCCGCCGAGACCGCCGAGCGCATCCTGCGCCATATCCAGCGCAGCCTGACGGGCGAGCCCGTGGACACGCTGGAGTACGACATCCAGACCATGGCGGGCGTGCGCCATTTCGAGGGGCGCTGCCAGCCCCTGGGCACGCCGGTCCAGGGGCGGCGCGCCGTGGTGTTCATTGCGCGCGACCGCACCGAGCGCGTGCAGGCGGAGGCGGCGCTGCGCGAGTCGGAACTGCGCTTTCGCACCCTGCTGCGCGACATTCCCTCGGTGTCCGTCCAGGGCTACCTGGCCGACGGCACGACGGTGTACTGGAACAAGGCCTCGGAGCAGCTCTATGGCTACTCGGCCGAGGAGGCCGTGGGCCGCAACCTGCTCGAACTCATCGTGCCGCCGGACATGCGCCCGCAGGTGCAGGCTGCCATGGCGCAGATGTTCGCGACGGGCATCCCGGTGCCGGCGGAGGAGTTGCGCCTCATGCGCAAGGACGGCAGGACGGTGGAGGTGTATTCCAGCCACGCCCATGTGCAGACGCCCGGCAACCCGCCGGAGATGTTCTGCATCGACGTGGACATCTCCGGCCGCAAGGCCGCGGAGAAGCAGGCGCGCTACCTCGCGTTCTACGACGCGCTGACCGGCCTGCCCAACCGGCGCCTGCTGGCCGACCGGCTGCAGCAGGTGCTGGCGGGCAGCGCGCGCACGGGGCTGTGCGCGGCCGTGCTGTTCATGGACCTGGACCACTTCAAGACGCTCAACGACAGCCGCGGCCACGAGATCGGCGACCGCCTGCTCGTGGAGGTGGCCAGGCGCCTGCAGGCCTGTGTGCGCGCGCAGGACACCGTGGCACGGCTGGGGGGCGACGAATTCGTGGTGCTGCTGCACAACCTCAGCGCCGACAAGGTGGAGGCCGCCGCCCAGGTGCGCGCGCTGGGCGACAAGATGCTCGAACACCTGCGCCAGCCCGTCGCGCTGGAGCACCAGGAGTACATGCTCACGGCCAGCATGGGCGCGGTGATGGCCGACGCGACGGCCGTGCCCTCCGTCGAGGACCTGCTCAAGCACGCCGACCTGGCCATGTACCGCGCCAAGGACGAGGGGCGCAACACCCTGCGCTTCTTCGACCCCGTGATGCAGGCCACCGTGAACCAGCGCGTGGCGCTGCAGGCCGATCTGCACCGCGGCCTGCGCCAGGGGGAATTCGTGCTGTTCTTCCAGCCCCAGGTGAACGCGCAGGGCAGCATCGTGGGCGCCGAGGCGCTGCTGCGCTGGCAGCACCCGGACAAGGGCCTGGTGCCGCCGGGCGTGTTCATCCCGCTGGCCGAGGAGACGGGCCAGATCCTCGCACTCGGGCACTGGGTGCTGCAGAAGGCGCTGCACCAGCAGGCGCTGTGGCAGAGCGACCCGCTGCTCGCCGGCGTGAGCCTCTCGGTCAATGTGAGCGCACGCCAGTTCCGCCAGGACGACTTCGTGCCCGGGCTGCGCGAGCTGCTGCGCGCCAGCGGGGCCAACCCGGCGCGCATCACGCTGGAGCTGACCGAGAGCCTGCTGCTGCAGGACGTGGACGGCGTGATCGCCATCATGCAGGAGCTGCGCGCCCTGGGCCTGGCCCTGGCCCTGGACGATTTCGGCACCGGCTACTCCAGCCTGGGCTACCTCAAGCGCCTGCCGCTGGACCAGATCAAGATCGACCAGGGCTTTGTGCGCAATGTGATGCTCGACGCGCGGGACGCGGCGATCGCGCACAGCATCATCGGGCTGGGGGCGCTGCTGGGCCTGGAGGTGATGGCCGAAGGCGTGGAGACCGAGGCGCACCACCAGTTCCTGCTGGAACACGGCTGCCGCGACTTCCAGGGCTACCTGTTCGGCCGCCCCGAGCCCCTGGGCGACTTCGAGCGCCGCGTGCGCGCGCAATACTGAGCCCTGCGCGGCAGGCCGCCGCGCACGGGCCGGGCCGCAGTCTCACAGCCCGGGCTGCGCGGTCTGCGCGTGCACCCAGTCGGCATAGGCCTGGCTGGCCTGCACCGGCTGGACCAGGAGCTGCGGCAACTCGTAGGGGTGTTCCTGCTGCAGGCAGGCCAAGAGCCGCGGCGCGGCCTCGGGCGTGGTCTTGCACACCAGGCGCCACTCGGCATCTGCATGCAGCGCGCCCTGCCAGTGGTAGTGCGAGGTGATGGGCTCGATCTGCACGCAGGCCGCCAGCCGGTGCTGCAGCAGCACCTGCGCCAGGCGCTCGGCGTCCTGCGGCGACGCGACCGTGGTGGTCACGACGCAGACGGCCTCGGGAGCCAGGGATAGGTGGGTTTCGGAGCGGGTCATGGGCGGGAGTGTGCGCCCATCTGGCACGAAGCGCACAGCCAGCCCATGGGCTGGCAGGCGGGAACTTCTGAATTGATAGCTGCTCGCGCTTGCCCGTATGGGGCTGGAGGGCTATTTTTGTCATAACCCCCCGTTCCGGAAGACCGCAGGGGAACTTGGCATTTAGCAGTCTCTCCAAGAGAGTGCTAACATGAAGTCTCCCAAGGAGAGGACAAGCCCCATGACCCTTCCCACCGCAACCGCGACGACCGCCCTGGCACCCGCCAATCCCTGGGCGCTGGTGCCTTCGCTGGGCAACCTGGATGCCTATATCTCCGCGGTCAACCGCCTGCCCCTGCTCACCGCCGAGGAGGAGCAGCAGGCCGCGCGGGCCCTGCGCGAGCACAACGACCTGGAGGCCGCAGGGCGCCTGGTCATGTCACACCTGCGCCTGGTGGTGTCCATCTCGCGCCAATACCTGGGCTATGGCCTGCCGCATGGCGACCTGATCCAGGAGGGCAATGTGGGCCTGATGAAGGCCGTCAAGCGCTTCGACCCCGACCAGGGCGTGCGCCTGGTGAGCTACGCCATGCACTGGATCAAGGCGGAGATTCACGAGTACATCCTGAAGAACTGGCGCATGGTCAAGGTGGCCACCACCAAGGCGCAGCGCAAGCTGTTCTTCAACCTGCGCTCCATGAAGCAGGGCCTCAAGGCCGACGCCTCGGCGCTGGAGACGCACCGCAGCACGCTGACCGACCACGAGATCGACCAGGTGGCCGCACAGCTCAACGTCAAGCGCGAGGATGTGCTGGAGATGGAGACGCGCATGGCCGGCGGCGACGTGCTGCTGGACCCCGCGCCCGCCGAGGACGGCGAGCAGGCCTTCGGCCCCATCGCCTACCTGTCGGACGCCGCGCACGAACCCACGGCCATGATCGAGTCGCGCCAGCGCGACGTGTTGGCTACCGACGGCATCGCCACGGCCCTGGCCAGCCTGGACGAGCGCAGCCGCCGCATCGTCGAGGAGCGCTGGCTCAAGGTGAACGATGACGGCTCGGGCGGCATGACGCTGCACCAGTTGGCGGCCGAGTACGGCGTGAGCGCCGAGCGCATCCGCCAGATCGAGGTGGCCGCGATGAAGAAGATGAAGAAGGCGCTGGCCGAGTTCGCCTGACACCCGGGGCCTGCGCCCCTCTGTAGCAAGGGCTGCCATGGGCAGCCCTTTCTTCTTGCCTGCGCCGCCACGGGGCGCGCGGCGGCAGGCCGGAATCGCTCAGCCGGCTTCCTGCAGCAGCGCCTTCACGTCGTGCGCCATGGCGTCCACGCCGCTGCCATAGCGGTAGTACACGCGCAGGCGGCCCTGGGTGTCGTAGATGTAGCTGCCCGCCGAGTGGTCCATGGTGTAGCTCGTGGGCGTCTTGCCCTCGACCTTCTTGTAGAAGATCTTGAAGTCCTTGGCGACGGCGGCGGTCTGCTCGGCCGAGCCGTGCAGGGCGAGGAAGCTCGGGTCGAAATTGGCCATGTAGGCCTTGAGCATCTCGGGCGTGTCGCGCTCGGGGTCCACGGTCACGAAGATGGACTGCAGGCGCTCGCCGTCCGCACCCAGCATGCGCTTGACCTCGGCGACCTCCTGCATGGAGGTGGGGCAGACGTCCGGGCACTGGGTGTAGCCGAAGAACACCACCACCACCTTGCCCTTGAAATCCTTGATGCTGCGCGGCTGGCCGTACTGGTCGGCCAGGGGGGCGAAGTCGCGCGCATAGTCCACCTGCGAGATGTCCACGCCGCGGAACTCCGGCGGGCTCTTGGAACATGCAGAAAAAAGCACGGAAACACTTGCCAATACAGCGCAAGCAGCTATCGTTTTAATAGTGTTCTGGAATCGCATCGGGCTCACAGGACATAGTGGTCCACCAGCAGCGCGGCAAACAGCAGGCTCAGGTAGACGATGGAGAAACGGAAGGTACGGCGCGCCAGCGCGTCGGAGTATGCGCGCCACAGGGCAAAGCCATAGGCGCAAAAACCCGCGCCCAGCAGCACCGCGGCAACCAGGTAGATCCAGGAGCTCATGCCGTAGACAAACGGCATCAGGCCTGCGGCGAACAGGATCAGCGTGTAGAGCAGCACCTGCAGCCGCGTGTAGGCATTGCCGTGCGTCACGGGCAGCATGGGCAGGCCGGACTTGCGGTATTCCTCCACGCGGTACAGCGCCAGCGCCCAGAAGTGCGGCGGCGTCCAGAGGAAGATGATGAGGAACAGGATCAGCGCCTCCGGGCCCACGTCGCCCGTCATCGCCGCCCAGCCCAGCACCGGCGGCATGGCGCCCGAGGCGCCGCCGATGACGATGTTCTGCGGCGTGTTCGGCTTGAGCAGCAGGGTGTAGACCACGGCATAGCCCACGAAGGTGGCAAAGGTCAGCCACATGGTGAGCGCATTCGTGCCCTCGTACAGCACGATGGAGCCCGCCACGCACAGCACGGCGGAGAAGGCCAGGGCCTGCACATCGCTGAGCTGGCCCTTGGCCGTGGGGCGCCAGGCGGTGCGCTTCATCTTGGCGTCTATGGTCTTCTCGACCAGGCAGTTGAACGCCGCGGCCGCGGCCGCCACCAGCCAGATGCCCAGGCTGGCGACCAGCATGCGCCAGAGCTGCTGCACGGTGGGCACGCCCGGCACGGCCAGCACCATGCCGATGAGTGCGCAGAACACGATGAGCTGGACCACGCGCGGCTTGGTCAGCGCGTAGTACTGCGCCAGGCGCGGGGGCAGGGAGATCGAGGTGGTGTTCATGCCTTGGCCTTTGCTGCGGTCAGTGCGGCGCCGGCGCTGCGCGCGGCCTGGTGCGCGGCGGCGGTGCGGCTGCCCGCCAGCGCCCAGGTGAGCACGACCACCATGGCCGCCGCCCCGCCCGTGTGCAGCACGGCGGCGGCCAGCGGCCAGTCGAGCACCACATTGCTCAGCCCGGTGAGCAGTTGCAGCAGCGCCAGCCCCAGCAGCCAGCGGCCCTGCGCCGCCACGGGCTGGGCGCTCTCGCCCTGCAGGCCGTGCGCGGCATGCCGCAGGCGCCAGCCCAGCAGCAGCAGCGCCGCCAGCACCAGGTAGGCGAACAGGCGGTGCACATAGTGGATGGCGGTGAGCGCCGCAAAGCCGATGTGGCTGCCGTCCTTGAGCACGCCCAGCGGGCGCCAGAGCTGGAAGCCCTGGGCAAAATCCATGGCCGGCCACCAACTGCCATTGCAGTCCGGGAAGGTGGTGCAGGCCAGCACGGCGTAGTTGGTGCTCACCCAGCCGCCCAGCGCCACCTGCACGGCCACTAGCACCAGCGCCAGCAGCACGCCCCGGCGCAAGGCCCCGGGCAAGGCCACGGCGGGTCGGCCCAGTGCGGTCTGCGACTGCCGCACCGCCTGCACGCACAGCAAGGCCAGCAGCACCAGCCCGCCGATCAGGTGCAGGGTGACGATGGCCGGAAAGAGCTTCATGGTCACCGTCCAGGCGCCAAAGGCGCCCTGCAGGCACACCCAGGCCAGCGTGGCCCCGGCCCACCAGGGGCCGAGCGGCGCCGCCCCCCCGGGGGCACGCTGCCACTGGCGCCTTTGCCGCCATACGCCGACGGTGATGGCGATGATGAGCACGCCCACGCTGCTGGCGAGGTAGCGGTGGATCATCTCCACCCAGGCCTTGCCGTGCGTGACCGGACCCGTGGGCATGGCCTGCTGCGCCGCCTGGATGTCGGCGCGCGCACCGATGGGGCTGGCGCTGCCGTAGCAGCCGGGCCAGTCGGGGCAGCCCAGGCCGGAGTCGGTCAGGCGCGTGAAGGCGCCGAACATCACCAGGTCGAAGGTCAGGAACAGGGTCAGCACCATGAGCGCCTGCAGGCGCCGCCCCTGCCCCGCCCCGCGGCTGCGCCAGGCGACCCAGGCCAGTGGCCCCAGGGCAATGGCCGCCCCCAGCAGCATGAGCTCGAGCACCGGGGCAAAGTCGTACAGGGTCTGGGCGTCGTTCATGGGCGGTCTGGCTCCTTGCGTCCCGCCTGGTCCCAGGAGGCAGATGCGCGCAACAGGCGTTCAAGGTCGCGCCGCGCCTTGGCGGCGCCCGCGGCGTCCAGCAACGCAGGAAAACGCATCATCCAGTTCCCTTTCGGATCCACCAGGTAGAGGTGTTCGTTCAATGCCTGGCCCGGCGCCGGCTCCAGCCAGCGCGCGAGCGCCTGGGCGTCCACGCGCAGCACCGTGGCCTGCCCGAGTGCGCTTGCCAGCGCGCTCGGCACGGGGGCCGCATCGGTGACCAGCCAGACCCAGTCCAGGCGGTCCTTCTCGCGCCCCAGGCTCTCGCGCATCTGGCGCTGCAAATACAGGTGATTCTCGCAGACCGCGTCGCAGGCGCCGGAGCCCACGCTCACCAGCAGCCACTGTCCACGCAACGCGTCCAGGGGTTCGCGGCGGCCGTCCAGGGCGATCGCCGCCAGGTCGGCCGGCAGGGCGCGCTGCGGTTCGATCAGCGTGCCGAAGTTGCGCCGCCCTTCCGGGCGCACGACGTAGTAGGTGAAATACGAGGCCGCCACGGGTGCGAGAAAACCCAGGAACAGCAGCAGCAGCGTCCAGCGCGCGCGGCGCCGCGCGCGCGGCGGCGCGGGGGGCCGCACGCCGGCATCAGTGGGCGCTGCCGGGCCGGGGGCGAATGCGTCGGACGACTTGGAACCAGACATAAAGCAAAGCAATCAGGCCGCTGAGTGCGAACCATTGGAAGGCATAGCCGTGGTGCTTTTCCACCCCGGCCGTGAAGGCAGGCCACTGGCGCTGCAGGCCATCGTCCGGACCCTCGGTCTGCAGCACAGTCCAGGGCGCGAGGGCCAGGCCGGTCTCGGCGGCGTAAGCGGTCAGGTCCAGATTCTGCCGGATGCGCGAAGACCCTGGCCCGGGTGCGGGGCCGCCCAGGTCCAGCAGGCGGGCGGGCGCCGGCGCCAGGCGCCCGGACAATTCCACGGTGCCGGCCGGTGTATCCACCGGCGCGAGCTGCGTGCGGTCCTGCACCTGGCGTGCCAGCCAGCCGCGCTGCACCAGCAGCGTCAGCGGCAGGCCTTCGAGCTGCAGCGGCGTGAGCACGAAAAAACCCGCACGCCCTTGCATCTGGCGGTTGTCCAGGTACACGGTGTGCTGCGCCAGCCAGTGCCCGCGCAGGTGCACGCGCCGGTGCAGCACGGTCTCGGACGGCGCTGCCCCGGCCTGTGCGGCAGCGGCGAGCGCGGCGGCCGCCAGCGGCGGCAGGGCCCCCTGGGCCTGCACCGCCTCCTCCAGGGCCTGCTTCTGCGCCGCACGCTGCATCTGCCAGCGCCCGAGCAGCGCGGTCGCCGCCACCGCCAGCACGGCGGCCAGCGTCACCGTCCAGAATCGCGCGTGCGCGCTGCGTGCCGACACGGGATAATGCCCTTCATGAAAACGGTCATTGTGCTCGTCTTCCTGGCCATCGTGGCTAGCCTGGGTTCGGCCTTGTTCTTCATGCTGCGCGGCGATAGCCGGCAGCCTGGACAGGGGCAGCGCATGGCGCGCGCCCTGGCCTGGCGCATCGGGCTGTCCGTGGCACTGTTCCTGTGCCTGCTGCTGGCCTGGAAGCTGGGCTACATCCAGCCCACGGGCCTACCCGCGGGCCCGTGAGGCCAGCGTTTCTTACATCCAGTAGACGAGCAGGTACAGGCCGAGCCAGACCACGTCCACGAAGTGCCAGTACCAGGCGGCACCCTCGAAGCCGAAGTGCCGCTCGGCACTGAAGTGACCGCTGTGTAGGCGCAGGGTGATGAACAGCAGCATCAGCATGCCCAGGAACACGTGGAAGCCGTGGAAGCCCGTGAGCATGAAGAAGGTCGAGCCGAACACGCCGGAGCTGAGCTTGAGGTTCAGGTCGGTGTAGAGGTGGTAGTACTCATAGCCCTGCACGCATAGGAAGACGAAACCCAGCAGCACCGTGACCCACATGAAGCCGATGGTCTTGGCGCGCTGGCCGGCGCGCAGCGCATGGTGGGCAATGGTCAGCGTCACGCCCGAGGTCAGCAGCAGCGCCGTGTTGATGGTGGGCAGCCAGAACGGCCCCACGGTGCGGAAAGGCTCGACCGTGCCTGCAGGCGACGCCGTGGCGCCCGCCATCACGCTGGGCCACACGGCCTTGAAGCCAGGCCACAGCAGGCTGTTGTCCAGGCTGCCGAGCTGGGGCACGGAGTGCGCGCGCGCCCACCACAGCGCGGTGAAGAAGGCACCGAAGAACATCACCTCCGAGAAGATGAACCAGCTCATGCCCCAGCGGTAGGACAGGTCGATCTTGCGGCCGTAGAGTCCGCCTTCGCTCTCGCGCGCGGCCTCACGGAACCAGCGGAACAGCACCGCCAGCCACCACAGCAGGCCGAAGGCGAAGGCATAGGCCCCCCAGCCCACGCCGTTGATCCACTGGCTGGCGCCGAGGATGACGAAGAACAGCCCCGCAGCCGCCATCACCGGGTGGCTCGATTGCGCGGGCACATAGTAGTAAGGCGTCGCGCCGTGGGTCGTTGCACTCATGTCAGCTCCTGTTTCTGGTGTTTGTTCTATGCCTTCAGACGGCCCATTGCACGACCGCCATCAGCAGGCCCACGAATACGAAGATGGCCACAAGCCCCACGGCGATGACGTGCAGGGGGTGCACCTGCTGCAGGTCCTGGCGGTACTCGCTGCCCTTGCGCAGCCCGATCAGCGACCAGGCGACGGCGCGGATGCTGCGCAGCAGCGACATGCGGCCGGCCTCGGGCAGGTGGGTAGTGGTGGTGGTAGGGTGGGTCATGTTCCGGTCTCCTGCGCCGCAGCGGCCGCCACGGGAGCGGCCGGCGTTTTGCCGCCCACCTCGAAGAAGGTGTAGGACAGCGTGATGGTGGTGACGTCCCGGGAGATGCGCGGATCGACCACGAAAACGACGGGCCACTCCTTCTTCTCGCCGGGCTCCAGCGTGTACTGGTTGAAGCAAAAACACTCGATCTTGTTGAAATGCGCCGCCGCCTGCCGCGGTGCATAGCTTGGTATGGCCTGGGCCGACATGCGCCGGTCCTGCACGTTCTCGAATTCGTACATCACGGTGGCGAGCTCGCCCGGGTGCACCTGCAGCGAACGCTGCGCAGGGCGGAACTTCCAGGGGCCGCGCGCGTTGGCATCGAATTCGACGGTGATGGTGCGGCTCATGTCCACCTGCGTGTTGCGCGGCAGCGCCGCCGCAGGGCCGGCCACGCCATTGCCAGGCACCTGGCGCTCGGACAGCGCCAGGATGTTGATGCCCGTGGCCTCGCAGATGCGCTGGTAGATGGGCACCAGCACATAGCCGAAGGCGAACATGCCGACCGCAATCACGGCCAGCTTGCCCAGCATCCTGGCGTTGGCGCTCTGGCGTGCCATGACTCAGGAGTGCAGCCAGGCCATCTTGGCCATGAAGCCGATGAAGAACGCGGCCACCACGGACGCCAGCACCAGGGCCGTGCGCAGGTTGGCCTTGCGTTGCGCGGGAGTGGTCATGGCTCGTGCTCCTTTCATCCAACGATGCGCGTGGCCGTGGCGTCGAGCTTGGGCGGGGTCTCGAAGGTGTGCAGGGGTGCGGGCGAGGGCACCTCCCACTCCAGGCCTTCCGCGCCTTCCCAGGGCTTTTGCGGGGCTTTTTCACCCTGCTTGCGCATGCAGGGGAGCACCACCGCGAGGAAGAAGTAGACCTGCGCCAGACCGAAGCCGAAGGCACCGATGGACGCCACCGCGTTGAAATCGGCGAACTGCATCGGGTAGTCCGCATAGCGGCGCGGCATGCCGGCCAGCCCCAGGAAGTGCATGGGGAAGAAGGTGATGTTGAAGAACACCATGGACGCCCAGAAGTGGATGCGGCCGCGGGTTTCGTTGTACATCACACCCGACCACTTGGGCAGCCAGTAGTAGACGCCGGCAAACAGGGCAAACAGCGAACCGGCCACGAGCACGTAGTGGAAATGCGCCACGACGTAGTAGGTGTCCTGCAACTGGATGTCGATGGGTGCGACGGCGACGATCAGGCCCGTGAAACCGCCGATGGCGAACACGAAGATGAAGCCGACGGCAAACAGCATGGGCGTCTCGAAGGTCATGGAGCCGCGCCACATGGTGGCCACCCAGTTGAAGATCTTCACGCCCGTGGGCACGGAGATCAGCATGGTGGCGTACATGAAGAACAGTTGCCCCGTCACCGGCATGCCCGTGGTGAACATGTGGTGCGCCCAGACGATGAACGACAGGATGGCGATGGAGGACGTGGCGTACACCATGGAGGCGTAGCCAAAGAGCTTCTTGCGCGCGAAGGCCGGGACGATCTGGCTGATGATGCCGAAGGCCGGCAGGATCATGATGTAGACCTCGGGGTGACCGAAGAACCAGAAGATGTGCTGGTACATCACCGGGTCGCCACCACCCGCCGGGTTGAAGAAGCTGGTACCGAAATGGCGGTCGGTCAGCGTCATGGTGATGGCCCCGGCCAGCACGGGCATGACGGCGATCAGCAGGTAGGCCGTGATCAGCCAGGTCCAGCAGAACAGCGGCATCTTCATGAGCGTCATGCCCGGGGCGCGCATGTTCAGAATGGTCACGATGATGTTGATCGAGCCCATGATGGACGAGGCGCCCAGGATGTGCATGGCAAAGATGGCCGCATCCATGGAGGGGCCCATCTGCAGCGTCAGCGGGGCGTACAGCGTCCAGCCGGCGGCCGGCGCGCCACCGGGCATGAAGAACGAGCCGACCAGCAGCGTGGCGGCCGGAATCATCAGCCAGAAGCTGAAGTTGTTCATGCGCGCGAAGGCCATGTCGGATGCGCCGATCTGCAGCGGGATCATCCAGTTCGCAAAGCCCACGAAGGCCGGCATGATGGCGCCGAACACCATGATGAGGCCATGCATGGTGGTGAGCTGGTTGAACATCTCCGGGTTGAGCAGTTGCAGCCCGGGCTGGAATAGCTCGGCGCGGATCAGCAGGGCCAGCACACCGCCCACCATCAGCATGGCGAACGAGAACAGCATGTACAGCGTGCCGATGTCCTTGTGGTTGGTGGCATAGACCCAGCGGCGCCAACCGGTGGGTCCATGGTGGCCGTGCGCATCATGGGCGTGATGGGCGGCGTGTGCGGGATGGTCGATGACTGCGCTCATGGTGTGGATTCCTCAGGGCGTTCGGGCGCGGCTCACTTGCCGCGCTGGGCCACGATTTCAGAAGGCTGCACGATTTGCCCGGTCTTGTTCGACCAGGCGTTCTTGGTGTAGCTGATCACAGCCGCGAGGTCGGTATCACCCAACTGCTTCCAGGACGGCATGGCACCATTGGCCGCGCCCTGGAGCACCACCTGGATCTGCTTGGCATGGTCGGCGTCCTGCACGATGGCGGAGCCGTCGAGCGGCTTGATCGGCCCGGCACCCTTGCCGTTGGCCTGGTGGCAGGCGGCGCAGTTGGCGGCATAGACCTTCTCGCCGCGCTGCACCAGGGCAGCGAGCTCCCAGACCTTGGCCGGGTCGTCGCGCAGGGCGGCGGCCTTCTTCATCTCGGCCTGCACCCACTCGGTGTAGTCGCTGGCCGACAGCACCTTCACATGGATGGGCATGTAGGCGTGCTCCTTGCCGCACAGCTCGGCGCACTGGCCATAGTAGTCACCCACCTTCTCGGCGCGGAACCAGGTGTCGCGCACAAAGCCCGGGATGGCGTCCTGCTTGATGCCGAAAGCCGGCACCATGAAGGAGTGGATCACGTCGTTGGCGGTGGTGATGATGCGGATCTTCTGGCCCACGGGCACGACCAGCGGGTTGTCCACCTTGAACAGGTAGTCCACGGGCGCATCGCTCACGTTGCCGCTGTTGGACATGGCGCGGTGGCTGCTGTCGAGCGTGGAGAGAAAGGAGATGCCCTCGCCCTCGCCCTTGAGGTAGTCATAGCCCCACTTCCACTGGTAGCCCGTGGTCTTGATGGTGATGTCGGCGTTCGTCGTGTCCTTCTGCGCCACCAGGACCTTGGTGGCCGGCAGGGCCATCAGAATGATGATGATGAAGGGAACCACCGTCCAGGCGATTTCCACTGCCACCGACTCATGGAAATGCGCCGCCTGCGCCCCCTGTGACTTGCGGTGCTTCCAGATGGAATAGAACATCACCGAGAACACGGCGACGAAAATGACCGTGCACAGGATGAGCATCATCCAGTGCAGCCAGTGCTGCTCCTCGGCGATGCGCGTGACCGGGGGATGCAAATTGAGCTGCATGACCGCCGGGCCGCCAGGCAAATCCTGCACGGCCTGTGCCGCCGTGGCCATCCATGCTCCTGCCCAGCCCGTTGCGCCGGCCAGCTTGCGGGAAATACTCATCATGGTTCTCACTTTATTGCGCCTCATGGATCGAAACGTCTCCCTCGCCCGTACGCCCAGACCCGCGGCGGGGACTGGCACCCGCGCTGCGGCAGTACAGACCCGGGCCGCGCAGCACATCGAAAAATCCATTGTAGCGTTATTGAGATAGATCAGACGTTCACGTAATTACTCACGTTTGGCGGCATGTCTTTGCGCTGCGTCATACCCGTACAAACGGAATTTGTGGAATACATGCTCTCTGAGCACCGCCCGCGAACGCATGAAAAAGGGCCCCGAAGGGCCCCATGCGGCGTCTGCGGCCCGTGCCGCGCTGGCATGCGTCAAAAGCTCTCCCACTCCCCTTCGGAAGCCGTCGCCTGAGGCGCCGCTGCGATGCGCTGTGCGGGCGCGGGCGTCGGCGTGGGCTTGCGTGCCTGCGGCGGCGGCGCCAGGGGCGCCTTGGCCTTGGCGGAGGGCGCCGCCACCCGTGCCGGGGCGCGCGTGGGCGCCGGCGGCGCGGGCCGGTGCACGTGCGCCGCTGCAGGCGCCGGCGCCGGCGCCGATACCTTGGCCCCGGCCCCGACCTGGAAGACGGCCACCACGGCATTCAGGCGCTGCGACTGGTCGTTCAGCGCACTGGCCGCGGCCGTGGACTCCTCGACCAGCGCCGCGTTCTGCTGGGTCATCTGGTCGAGTTGGGTCACGGCCTGATTGACCTGCGCGATGCCGTCGCGCTGCTCGGTGGCCGAGGCCGTAATCTCGCCGATCAGGTCGCTCACGCGCTGCACGCTGGCCACGATGTCGTTCATGGCCTGGCCCGCCTCGGCCACCTGCTGCGAGCCGGTCTCGACGTTCTCGACCGAGGCGCCGATGAGCTGCTTGATCTCCTTGGCGGCCTCGGCGCTGCGCCCGGCCAGGGAGCGCACCTCGGAAGCCACGACGGCAAAGCCGCGGCCCTGCTCGCCCGCCCGCGCCGCCTCCACGGCGGCGTTGAGCGCCAGGATGTTGGTCTGGAAGGCAATGCCGTCGATCACGCCGATGATGTCGGCGATCTTGCGCGAACTGCTCGTGATCTGGTCCATGCTGGCCACTACCTGGCCCACCACCTGGCCGCCGCGCGTGGCCGCCTGCGCCGCATTGGCGGCCAGCTGGTTGGCCTGGCGCGCCGTGTCGGCCGCCTGGGTGACCGTGGCGGTCAGCTCTTCCATGCTGGCCGCCGTCTGCTCCAGGTTCGAGGCCGTCTGCTCGGTGCGCGAAGACAGGTCCTGGTTGCCCGTGGCGATCTCGGAGGACGCCAGGGACACGGCCTCGACGCCGTGGCGCACCTCGCCCACCAGCTCGCGCAGCCGCCCCGCCATGCGGCCCAGAGATCCCAGCATATGGCCGAATTCGTCCTTGCGCGTGGTGTGGATCTCCTGGGTCAGGTCCCCGGCCGCGATGGCGTCGATGGCCGCCACGGCCTGGTGCAGCGGCCGCGTCACCGACTGGACCAGCAGGCGCGCCAGCAGCAGCACCAGCACCAGCACCGCCGCAGCCACGGCCCAGATCACGATGCTCAGGCGCGTGCGCCGCTCCTGGGCCTGGGCGCGCACCTCCTCGGCGTGCTGGGCCATGACCTGGACGAAATCGTCCTGCGCCTTGAGGTAGCTGTTCACCAGCGGCGTCAATTGCTCATCGGCAAAGCGCTGCGTCTCCACCACGTCGCCGGCCGCCTTGAGGTCCCAGGTCTTGGCCGTGGCCTCCAGCACCTTCTTGCGTTCGGCCACGATCTTCTCCAGCGCCGCCTTTTCGCCCGGGTCGGTGGTGCTCTGGGTGATTTCCTCCTGAATCTTGTTGATGCCGCCGATGATTTGCTTGACGCGCGCGTCGTATTGCTGCGCCAGCACCGCATCGGAGGTCACCGCACCCCCCATCACCATGTTCACCGCCGTCTCCGTGGCGCCGCGCCAGCGCACGGCCGCGGTGATGCGCTGCTCGATGCGCAGCACATCGGCCATGGAGGCATCCATGGCCGCGACGATGCTGCCCATGGCCCCCGCCGTGACCAGCGCCATGAGCGCCACCACCCCCAGCAGAATGCCCCACAGCTTGCGCCCTACCCGTATGTCATCAAACTTCATGCTTCTCTCTCCCGGAATGACCGGACGGCCTGTGCCGCCCATGGCATAGCTTACGCCCGGCGCCGCGCGGCGCCGGCAGCACGCACCCAAGGACAAACCCGTAAAATGGCCCGGTGACGACCTACCTCAACCCCGACCTGCATTGCCACTCCGTCGTCTCCGACGGCACGCTGGAGCCCGAGGCCCTGGCACAGCGGGCGCGGGCCAACGGCGTGGACCTGTGGTCGCTCACCGACCACGACGAAGTGGGCGGCCAGCAGCGCGCGGCCGCTGCAGCGCTGGCCCAGGGCATGGCCTACCTGACGGGCGTGGAAATCTCCGTGACCTTCGCCGGCACCACGGTGCACGTCGTTGGCCTGGGTTTCGATGCCCAGGACGAGCGCCTCGTCGCCGGCCTGCGCAGCACGCGCGGCGGACGCGGCGAGCGCGCGCAGGAGATGGCCGGCCAGCTCGCCCAGGCGGGCATCCCGGGCGCCTATGAAGGCGCGCTGCGCTACGTGGGCAACCCGGAGCTGATCTCGCGCACCCATTTCGCGCGCTTTCTGGTCGAGGCGGGCGTGTGCCGCGACACGGCCGAGGTCTTCCGCAAATACCTGGTCGAAGGCAAGCCCGGCTTCGTGCCGCACCGCTGGGCCACGCTGGGCGACGCTGTGCGCTGGATCCGCGAGGCCGGCGGCCTGGCCGTGATCGCCCACCCGGCGCGCTACGGCTTCAGCGCCAACGAGGAATACGCACTGTTCTCCGAGTTCCAGCAGCACGGCGGCCAGGGCGTGGAGGTGGTCACCGGCAGCCACACCACGGCCGAATGCGCCGTCTATGCGGGCATGGCCCGGGAATTCGGCCTGGCCGCCTCGCGCGGCAGCGATTTCCACAGCCCCAACGAGTCGCACACCGACCTGGGCAAGCTGCCGCCGCTGCCCGGCGACCTGCAAACCGTGTGGGATGCGCTGGCCCACCGCATCCTGCGCCCGGAGTGAACACCATGGCCCAGTATTTCGAGGTCCACCCGGACAACCCGCAGCCACGCCTGCTCAAGCAGGCCGCCGCGCTGCTGCAAAAGGGCGGCGTGCTCGCCGTGCCCACCGATTCGAGCTACGCACTCGTCTGCCACCTGGACGACAAGAACGCCGCCGACCAGCTGCGCCGCATCCGCCAGGTCGACGAGAAGCACCACCTCACGCTGATCTGCAGCGACCTGTCCGAGCTGGCCAACTATGCGCGCGTGGACAACCGCCAATACCGCCTGCTCAAGCTGGGCACGCCGGGCCACTACACCTTCATCCTGGAGGCGACCAAGGAGGTGCCGCGCCGCGTGAGCCACCCGGCGCGCAAGACCATCGGCCTGCGTGTGCCCACGCACCCGGTGGTGCGCGAGCTGCTCGCGCTGCACGGCGCGCCCCTGCTGGCCACGACGCTGATCGCCCCGGGCGAGACCGAACCCATGAACGACGCCCAGGCGATCCGCGAGCGCTTCGAGCACCTGCTCGCCGCCGTGGTCGATGCGGGCGCCTGTGCGTCGGAGCCCACCACGGTGATCGACCTCACGCCCATGGGCACGGGCGGCGAGCCCGAGGTCGTGCGCGTGGGGCGCGGCAGCCTGCAGGCCCTGGGGCTGTGAAGCCCCCTGCCGCGGCCCGGCCCCGGCGCGTCTGAGACAATCACGCCGGTGGACACTGCCAATCTCATCCAGACCGTTCTGATCTACGCCCTGCCGGTGCTGTTTGCCATCACCGTGCACGAGGCGGCCCATGGCTATGCGGCGCGCCATTTTGGCGACCATACCGCCGCCATGATGGGGCGCATCACGCTCAACCCGCTCAAGCACATCGACCCCATGGGCACCATTCTGATGCCCTTGCTGCTGTACTTCGCCACCTCGGGGGCCTTCCTGTTCGGCTACGCCAAGCCGGTGCCGGTGAACTTCAGCAACCTGCGCAAGCCCAAGCAGCACATGGTCTGGGTGGCGCTGGCCGGGCCCGCGTCGAATTTCGCCCAGGCCGTGCTGTGGGCCGTGCTGCTCGTGCTGCTGCTGGGCATGGGCCTGCAGGAGCGCTTCTTCATCGAGATGGCGCGCGCCGGCGTGCTGGTCAACCTGGTCATGTGGGCCTTCAACCTGTTTCCGCTGCCGCCGCTGGACGGCGGGCGCATCCTCGTGGGCCTGCTGCCCTGGCGCCAGGCGCAGATGGTCTCGCGCATCGAGCCCTGGGGCTTCTTCATCGTGATGGCGCTGGTCATCGCCGGCATCGTCGGCACGCTGTGGCTGCGCCCGCTGATGGCCCTGGGCTACGGCATCATCAACCTGCTGCTCGTGCCGCTGACGGCCTGGCTGCACTGAACCGCCCCGCTTCCTGTCCCTTCCTGTCATGAGCACCACGCGCTTTCTCACCGGCATCACCACCACGGGCACGCCCCACCTGGGCAATTACGTCGGTTCCATCCGTCCCTCGGTACAGGCCAGCCTGCGCCCCGGCGTGCAGAGCTTCTACTTCCTGGCCGACTACCACGCGCTCATCAAGTGCGAAGACCCGGTGCGCATCCAGCGCTCTACGCTGGAGATCGCCGCGAGCTGGCTGGCCTCCGGCCTGGACCCGGAGAAGGTCATCTTCTACCGCCAGTCCGACATTCCCGAGATCCCCGAGCTGACCTGGCTGTTGACCTGCGTGACCGGCAAAGGCCTGCTCAACCGCGCCCACGCCTACAAGGCAGCGCAGGATAAGAACCAGGCGGCCGGGCGCGAGCCGGACGACGGCGTGACCGCCGGCCTGTTCATGTACCCCGTGCTCATGGGTGCCGACATCCTGATGTTCAAGGCACACAAGGTGCCCGTGGGGCGCGACCAGGTGCAGCACATCGAGATGGCGCGCGACATGGGTGCGAGCTTCAACCACCTCTACGGCGAGCACTTCGTGCTGCCCGAAGCGGTGATCGACGAGCACGTGGCCACCCTGCCCGGCCTGGACGGCCGCAAGATGAGCAAGAGCTACGACAACACCATCCCGCTGTTCTGCAGCCGGGAGCAGTTGCGCAAGCTTATCCAGGGCATCGTGACCGACTCGCGCGCGCCGGGCGAACCCAAGGACACCGAAGGCTCGGCCCTGTTCCAGGTCTACCAGGCTTTTGCCACCCCCGAGCAGACCGAGGCCCTGCGCCAGGCCTACGCCGCAGGCATTGCCTGGGGCGATGCCAAACAGCAGTTGTTCGAGCATGTGGACGGCATCGTCTCCCCCCTGCGCGAACGCTACGAGGCGCTGATCCAGGATCCTGCCCGCATCGAAGCCACGCTGCTGGCCGGCGCCCAGCGCGCCCGCGAGACAGCCACCCCCTTCCTGCGTGAACTGCGCGCCGCCGTGGGCCTGCGCAGCCTGGCCCAGACCCGCGCCACCCCCAGCGCCAAGGCCACCAAGACCGCCCTGCCCGCCTTCAAGCAATACCGCGAAAAGGACGGCAAGTTCTACTTCAAGCTCGTGGCGGCCGACGGTCGCCTGCTGCTGCAAAGCACCGGCTTCGACGCCCCCAAGGACGCCGGACAGGCCATCGCGTTGCTGCAACGCGAGGGGCTGGGTGCTTTGGCAGAGCGCTGCACACTGACCGAAGGCGTGGCGCAGGCAGAGGTACAGGCCGCGCTCCAGGCCCTGGCAGAGGCCGCAGCGGCCAAGGAATAGCTATTATTTTGATAGCGCATTGCGCTTATTTCATAAGCGCTGCAGGCCAAAAACACCATTAATCCATACGGTAGCGCAGGCTGACCCACAGCGCGGGCCGCACGGTGCCGTGCAACGGCGTTTGCAAGGCACCGGTCCAGGCCCAGCGGCGGTCTGCCGATTCGCGGAACAGCACCAGGTTGAGGTTCCAGCCTGCCCCCAGCGGCGACTGGGCCGCCTGGTCGGCAAAGCGCGAGCCCCGGTACACCAGGGACGCCAGGCTCAGGTCGCGCCCGCCATGGCGCCAGGCATGGGCGAGTACCGCCGTGTGGCGGGGCACACCAGGCAGCGGCAGGCCGGCATAGGCCGCACCGGTGTTGCGCGAACGGGCCCAGGTGTAGCTGGCCAGCACGCTGCGGCGCGGCTCCCACACGTGGTTGACCGCCGCGCCCAACTGCTGCAGGCTGCCCTGCCCGAAAAAGGGGTTGCCGTTGTAAGCGTCGATCGCGATCTGGCCCGAGGCCGACACCGGCGCCAGCACATCCGCACGGTCAGATACCGCTACGCCCATGCCAGGGATGAGCACGCGCCCATCCGGCCCCTGGGGGTTGACGATGTGCTGGCTGCTGGCCATGGCCCAAGCGAAGGTGCGGTGGTCGATCTCCCAGTCCCATTGCAGGGACCGCTTGCGTGCCAGGCTGCCCATGCGCTGGTACTGGTGGTCTGCGGCAATCGCGCCCACGGCGACTGGCGCCAGGGTGTGCGTGGCGGGTGCGTGCACGTTCTCGATGTAGGCTGCATGCAGTGCCCGGCCCGGCCCCATGTGGTACGACACGCCCACGCGGGGCCGCAGCTTGCGGGCGTACCCGGCCTCGGTGATGGCGGGCGGCAGCAGGTCGGCGCCGTCGGTCTGGCGGTAGTAGCGGCTGGTGCTGCGCACCTGCAGGTGCGGCCAGTAGGCACCCGCTTGCCAGGTCCAGGGGCCCTGGCGCCATTCGGTATCGACCCAGGGCATGTCGAATTCCACATGGGTGCTGCCCTCAGAGGCTTCCCAGGGCGTGCCTGGGTCATACAGGCCGTTGCGCGCCTGCGCCCGGGCATGTTCCCAGCCCAGGCTCCAGCGCTGCCCGGGCCACTGCACCACATGGCGCAGCATGGCGCCCTCCAGACGATCGACCAGACGTGAGTCCTGCGGCCCCCAGTCCACCAGGTCCAGGCTGCGGGCATTGCTGTTGCGCGCATGGTGCAGCTTGAACCAGGTCTGCGCATCGGCAGACCAGCGCCAGGAGCCCCCCAGGTCGGTGCGCGTGGACGTGCCACGGGCCACGCCGTCAAAGCGGGCCGTGCCCAGGTCCAGCCCGCCGGGATAGCCTGAACGGTCGCTGCCTTGGTTGTGCACCGCAAAAAGGCCCAGACGGTCCACCGGCCGCGCCCCCCAGGCCAGGTCCACCATGGGCGCCGTCAGCCAGTACGAGCCCGAACCGCCGCGCGGCCACAGGCGCAGCCCATTGGCACGCACCAGCCAGGCCATGGGCATGGGTGCAGCGCCCAGGCCCCGCAGCACGCCATCGGCGGCCAAAGAGGTCTGCCGCGCATCGCGCCCGGCGCTGGCCACCACCACGGCTTCGGTGCCCAGCGTGCGCAGCACGGGCACCTGGCGCTCGCCCATGCCAAAGGCCAGGGGGTCGGCCAGATAGCCTTGCATGAGCTCGGAGTTGCGGCTGAAGTCGCTTTCGTAGCGGTTGGCCATGAAGAAATGGCTGCCCGCCCACAGCGGGTAGTACGACTGCTGCGCGTAGGCACGCGCCCAGTGCTCTAGCCCGAAATCGCCCAAAGCCTTGCCCAGGTTGGCCGAGCCCTGGGCGTCGCTGGCCAGCGGGTTGAGCGATTTGAGATAGGGCAGGCGACCCAGGGCCTCGCGCGCGGCAGCGATGGCGGCTTCGGGCTCGCCGCCGTCGTTGCGCAGGATGGATTCCACCTGCCAGGGCAGGGGGTCTTTGGGGTCGGACAGCCGCGCGCGTTCCAGGGAATCAAAGGCTGCGGCCTGCCCACCCAACCGGTATTCGGCCACCGCAAGCCAGACCTGGGCCTGGGCGTAGCGCGGTTCGATCACCAGCGCCTTGAGCAGCAAGGTGCGCGCGCCTTCGGGGTCGCCCTGCTGCAGGGCCCACAGGCCGGCACCGGCCAGGCTCACGTAATCGTCGCCCGCCAACGCCAGGGCGGCGTCGAACCCGGCCCGCGCTTGCGGCAGGCGCAGGGCCTCGGTCGCGGCAGTGGCCTGGGCACCCCGGTAGGCGGGGTTGTCGGGCGCCAGCGCCACCGCGCGCGCCAGGGCCACGCGGGCGGCGTGCAGGTCGCCGCGCTCCTGCAACGCCCGGCCCAGGCCCCATTGCGCGGCTGCCTGCGTGGCTGCGGTCTGCGCGCGGCCCACGGCCTCGCGGTACAGGGCCAGGGCCGCGTCGCCTTGGCCTTGCAGTCGCTGCCAATCTGCGTCTGCCAGCAACAGCTCTGGCGCCTGCGGTGCCGTGGGGCGCGTGGCATCGATCCAGGCACGCGCCTCGGCGCCACGGTCCAGCACCAGCAGCAGTTCGGCCCTGCGCGCGGCCGTGCGCGGGTCCTGCGAGCGTTGCCAGGCCTGCGCCAGGCGCGCCTGGGCGGCATCGGGCTGGCCATCGGCCAGTTCCAGGTCGGCCAGGGCGAGTGCGACGGCAGCGCCCCCCTCGCCCGTCGCACCCAGCACCTGCAATCGTTCGCGCGCCAGGCCCCATTGCCCTGCCTGCACCAGCGCACGCACATCGGCCAGCGGCGCGCTGAGGCCGGGGCGCTGGAACTCCTCCCAGCGCGTGGGGTCTGCCGGGTAGGCCGCCACCCATTGCACGCGCTCGCGCGGCTGCACCAGCAGGCGCTTGACGGGCGCCTGGCCCAGCACCACTACGCCTTGTTCGGCCGGGCCCAGCTCCACGCGGCCCCGTTCGTTGGACAGTTCCACCCGCCCCGAAAGCACAGTCAGCGTGGTGCGCCCGCCCTGTTGCACTTCCACATCCCAGTCGGTGCCGCGCACCACGGCAGTGGCGGCTGGGGTGCGCAGTTGCAGGCTGGCGGGGATCTTCTTGGTGCGCACCCACAGGCGTCCAGCCATCAGTTCCAGCAAGGTGCGCTCAGGCCGGGACTCGCACAGGCGCACCTGGGCCTGTGCCGCCATGCGGATCTGCGTGCGGTCTGCCAACAGCAGCGCAGCAGACGACAGGGCCAGGGTGCGCACATCGGCCCCGCCGCCCAGGTGTTGCGACAGCACTGCGGCCTGCCAGGGGGCGGCCTCACCCGCCCGTGTCTGCCCTTGCCCCGACAGCGCCACCACCTGCGCCGCAGGCGCGCCGGGCTCCCCCGCCGCGCCCGCACATTGCGCCACCGCCTGGGCGGCGCCCCAGCAGCCGACGCCCAGCACACACAGAGTTCTCCAACAGGAGATCGCTGACCACATGGCGGCACTCCTTCCACATCACACCTTGTCCAACGGCGTCGGGGGCAGGGGCTGGCCGCCCTGGCCTGAGCGCTCGGCCTCCTGCAGCCTGTGCTTCCAGCGCTCGGCCTGCGCCCGCCACGGGGCTGCCCCCTGGCCTCCGTGTGCGCGCCAAGCGGCGCAGCACTCCTGGGCCTGCGCCCATTGTCCCGACTGCACGGCCTGGCGCAAGCCCTGGGCGATGTCGACCAGCGCCGCGTCGTCGCAAGGCGTGTACACATCGATGCCGGCGCTGCGACCCGCCAGGCGCACGGTGTCGAGCCACAGCAGGGGCTGCGTCCATCCCGCAGCGCGGGCGGCATCGCGCAGCGCACCCGATAGCAGAATGGGGGTTCCCAGGGCCTTATTGGCGCCTTCCAGCCGGGATGCGGTGTTGACCGCATCGCCCACGGCGGTGTAGGTGAAGCGCGCCTGCGATCCCAGATGGCCCACGGCCGCCTCTCCCGTGTGCAGGCCGATGCGCAGCTGCACCTGTGCAAACGGGGTTCCCCGCCACAGCGCGCGCAGCTCCTGCATGGCGGTCTGCATGTCCAGCGCGCAAGCCAGCGCATTGCGGGCATGCGCGGCGTCAGGCAGGGGCGCGTTCCAGAACGCCATGACTGCATCGCCAATGAATTTGTCCAGCGTTCCGCCATGGCGATGCACGCAGTCGGTCATGCGGGAGAAATAGGCGTCCAGCGCATCGGCCACCTGCTGCACCGGCATGGCCTCGCTGGCCTGTGTGAAGCCCGCCAGGTCGGCAAACAGCAGGCTCAGTTCACGCCGTTCGCTGCGTGTGTGCTGAAAGCCGGAATGCACCAGTTGATCGACCACCGGCACGGGCAGGTACTGTGCAAATTCGCGGCGCAGCGCTTCGCGGCCCTGGCGCTCCTGCCAATAGCTGCTGGCAGCGCCCACGTTCAGATGCAGGGCCAGCATGGCCAGGGTGGGCAGCGCTGTCCACCACATGCCCGCCAGGTAGGCCACGCCACTGCCCAGGACAGCCGCACCGGCCAGCACCAGGCTCCACAGCGCCGCGCTGCGTCCTCGCCAAACGCGGGTGTGCAACGCCAGCGCCAGCAGCACCAGCAGGGCCTGGAGCCAAGGCCCTGCGGGCGGCGCAGGCACCACCCAGTCCCCCGCCAGCGCATTGGCCAGCGCCGTGGCGTGCAGGCGCACCCCTGCCTGCGTGCCCTCGCCCAGCACATGCAGCGGGGTGCGCAAGCGGTCCACGCCGTCAACAGGCGTGTCCTGCCCCACCAGCACAATCTTCCCGCGCAAGGCACCGGGCGGCAGGGCCTGCGCGGCATCCAACGCCTGGACGTAGTGCACGGTGGGCACGGCCGCTTCGGGGGCGTAGTGGCGCAGCAAGGCGCCGGATGGTGGCGCGCGCACCGTGCGGCCTGCGGCCTGCGCCAGCACACGCCAGAAGGCATCGTCCGCGTCCGGCAGGCGCCGCACCACCCCATCTGCGTCCACCGGCATGGCCACGTTGCCGTGGCGGGCGCCAGCAAAGATGGACTCCACGCGCTGGCGGTACTGCTGCAACTGGGTGCTTTGCACGTCCACGTCGATGCTGGCCAGCACCACCGGCAGGCTGCCCTGCAACGCCTGTGCCAGCACGGCATCGTCCTGCGGCGTCTGTGGGGCGCTGAACAACAGGTCCCAGCCCACAGCGGCCACCCCCTGCCCGGCCAGGGCCTGGAGCATGCGCGCATGCAGGTGACGCGGCAGGGGCGGCGCCAAGCCCAGGCTGCTGAGGCTGGCCTCGTCGATGGCGACCACCACGACGCCCACGGGCGGGTGGGCAGGCGCCGAGAAGCCGGCGAGCAAGTCGTGCTCCAGGCGCTGCAAAGGCGCCCACAGCGGCGACACCCACAGCAGTGCCAGCAGCACCAGGCTGCCCAGCACACGCGGCACCCACAGGCGCCAGGCAAGGGAAGCTGCGTCCATGCCAACACACTCCTGCGCAGCTAGGCGCGGTGTACCCCGGCCCGGCGACCGGGAGGCTGTCAAGACTGTAGACGAGTTCGCGCCAGACCAACAGCCCCCGCCACCTGGGGAATGCGAGGCCCCCTGCTGCCGATCGCTCGCCATAGACGACCCCAAGCTATTCCTTCCCCTGCCATGCATTTACTTCGTCGGTCCTTGCTGTGCTTCGTGTCTGCGCTGACCAGCGCCAACGTACTTTCTGGCGACGGCACGGTGAAAGAGGCCCGCAGCCCCGCCCGCTGGACCAACTCCCTGGGCATGGTGTTCGTGCGCATCCCGGCGGGCAGTTTCTGGATGGGCAGTGCGGAGCCGCCCGAGCGTCTGGCGCGCGACTATCCCCAGTGGGAGCCGCAGCGCTTTTCCAAGCTGGGCGACGAAGCCCCAGTGCACCGCGTGCGCATCACCCGCTCCTTCTGGCTGGGCCAGCACGAGGTGACGGTGGGGCAGTTCCGGCGCTATATTGAGGCCTCGGGCCATGTGCCGCAGTCGGTGGCCGATGGCACCGGGGGCTATGGCTACAACCCTACCTACGACCCCGCCACCACCGCGCGTGGCGATGCTTTCGAGGGCCGCCTGCCGCGCTACTCCTGGCGCGACCCCGGCTTTGCCCAGACCGACGAGCACCCGGTGGTGAACGTGACCTGGCACGACGCGCAGGCGCTGGCCGCCTGGCTCAGCCGCACCGAAGGCCAGCGCTACCGCCTGCCCACCGAGGCCGAATGGGAATACGCCTGCCGGGCCGGCACCCGCACCCGCTACCCCCATGGCGACGACCCACAGGCGCTGGTGCAGCACGCCAACCTGTTCGACCAGGACGCGGCCCCCTACTGGCCGCGCTGGAGCCAGCACGCCCTGACAGGCAGCGACGGGCACGCCTTCACCGCACCCGTGGGCAGCCATGCACCCAACGCCTGGGGCGTGCAGGACATGCTGGGCAATGTGTGGGAATGGGTGTCTGACTGGCATGGCGACGATTACTACGCCCACTCCCCACGCAAGGACCCCCAAGGCCCGGCACAGGGCACGGTGCGCGTGCGCCGGGGCGGCTCCTGGCACACCTGGCCCTTCTATGCGCGCTGCAGCTTTCGCAACTGGAACGACCCGGACACGCGCTACACGCTGGCAGGCATCCGGCTGGTGCGCGAATGACGCCGCCGCCGGCCGACCCACTGTCAAGCCTTTGACACCCAGCGCACGCGCCAGGCGGCGACAATCGCCCCATGCCCTGGGATCTTGCGCAACCTTACACCCTTGACCTCACCCCGCAGACCGGTGACATCGATGGACTGAACCACACCAACAACGCCGTGTACGTGCAGTGGTGCGAACGCATCGGCTGGGCGCATTCCGAAGCGTTGGGCCTGAACCTGGCCGACTACCACCGGCTGGACCGCGCCATGGTGATCCGCCAGGCCCACTACGACTACCTGCTGCCCTCACTGCTGGGCGAACCGCTGGTGCTGGGCACCTGGATCACGGCCAGCGACGGCAAGCTCACCATGGAACGGCGCTTTCAGTTGGTGCGTGCCCGCGACAAGGCCACCATCCTGCGCGGCCACTGGCACCTGGTGTGCGTGGAGCTCTCCAGCGGCAAGCCCCGACGCATGCCCGAGGCGTTTTGCCGCATCTACCTGGCGGCACTCACCGCACCCTGAGCGAGACCCCCTCATCACATCCACCCCATGCCAATGGGCAGTGGATCAGACCATGCACCCGCCCGTCGGAGCCGGAGGCTGTCTTTTCATGGGGTACCCTGCGGGCTTTGACAAGGAGGCCAGCATGCGTATATCCCCCCTCTGGACGGCCCTCGCTGCCACACTGCTTGCCGCGGGCTGTTCCACCCCGGCACCGGCCACCGGCCCCACGGGCGCACCGCGCGGCGACCTGTGCAATGCCCAAGCTGCCCAATCGTTTGTGGGCCAGAACAGCACCGCCAAGGTGGTGGAGGCGGCGCGCGTAAAGTCTGGCGCGCTGATGGCACGCATCCTGCGCCCAGGACAGATGGTGACCAAGGAGTTCGACGCACAGCGCCTGAACCTGGAAGTGGATGCCAATGGCCGGATCGTGGCGGTGCGCTGCGGGTGAGAGAGAGAACACCCCCCTTGAGTCGCCTGCGGCGCCCCCTCTCCCCCTGCCCCTCTCCCACCAGGGGAGAGGGGTAACACCTCCCCTCCCCCCTCGCGGGGGAGGGGTCGGGGGAGAGGGCGACGCCCCCAGCGCGGCGGGGCGGCCCTTGCGCGGCGGCTCTGGCCTCAGACGCGCCAGTTTTTGAGGCTGTGCCCCCCTCGCCCCGGTTTTTTCAGGGCGCCATTTGCGGCTACAGGAACAGCTCCTGCAGGTCACTCAAAAAGTCAAAGCCACGGGGCGTGGGTTGGACGCGGCCCAGGTCACGCAGGATCAGGCCCTTGCGTTCGGCCTCTTGCAGCGGGGCTTCGATGGCGGTGAGGGCCAGGCCGGTGCGCTCGACAAAGTCCTGCAGCGCAAAGCCGCTGCGCAGGCGCAGGGCGTTGAGCATGAACTCAAACGGCAGGTCGCCACGGCGCACCTCGTTGTCCTGCGCCAGGGCCTGGCCCGCCAGGGCCTGGTCCATGTAGCGGCCCGGGTCGCGAAAGCGCACCTGGCGCACGATGCGGTGCGCAAAGCTGAGCTTGCTGTGCGCACCGGCGCCGATGCCCAGGTAGTCGCCGAACTCCCAGTAATTGGTGTTGTGCTGGCACGGGTGGCCAGGGCGCGCGTAGGCCGAGACTTCGTAGCGCTGCAGGCCGCTCTGCTCCGTCCGCTCGGTGATGCGGTCGAGCATGGCGTAGGCGTCGTCGTCCGGCGGCAGGGCGGGCGGGTGCTTGGCGAACCAGGTGTTGGGCTCGATGGTCAGGTGGTAGACCGAGAGGTGCGGCGGCGCGAAGGCGAGCGCGGTGCGCAGGTCTTCGTCCAGGCCCGCGAGGTCCTGGCCCGGCAGGGCGTACATGAGGTCGAGGTTGAAGGTCTCGAAGCAGCGCGCCGCCTCCTCCACCGCCGCCATGGCCTGGGCGCGGTCGTGCACGCGGCCCAGGGCCTGCAGGTGCCGGTCGTTGAAGCTTTGCACACCGATGGACAGGCGCGTGACGCCGGCCGCACGCAAGGCGCGGAAGCGCTCTTTCTCGAAGGTGCCGGGGTTGGCCTCCAGCGTGACCTCGCAGCCCGCCGCCAGCGGCAGGCGCGCGCGGATGTCGGCCAGCAGCCGGTCGATGGACTGGGGCGCAAACAGGCTGGGCGTGCCGCCGCCGATGAACACGCTTTGCACCTGCCGGCCCCACACCAGCGGCAGCGCCGCTTCGAGGTCGGCACGCAGGGCGTCGAGGTAGCGCTGCTCGGGCAGGCCGCCCGCGCCGTCCCAGGCGTGCGAGTTGAAGTCGCAGTACGGGCACTTCTTCAGGCACCAGGGGATGTGCACGTAGAGCGAGAGCGGCGGCAGGCTGCTGAGCTGCAGCAGCCCCGGGCGCATGTAGTGCTGGATGTCACGCGGCGCGCTGGGCGCGGCCTCGGCGGCGGGGACGATGGGGATACTCATGGCGTTATCAAAACCATAGCTGCTTGCGCTTGTCTGTCAACGATTTGAGCATCAAAAATGCTTGAAACTGTCAAATGGCAAGCGCTGGCAGCTCACTTTTTTGATGCCTCGGGGAGCCAGCGCTCGCGCATCAGCGCCAGCATCTGCTGCGCCGCGCGGCCGCGGTGGCTGTGGGCGTTCTTTACCTCGGGCGGCAGCTCGGCGAAGGTCTGGCCGAATTCCGGGATGAACATCACCGGGTCGAAGCCGAAGCCGTGGCTGCCGCGCCGCTCGGGCGCGATCTCGCCCACCACGCGGCCCACGGCGATCAGGGGCTCGGGGTCCTGCGGGCTGCGCACCGCCACCAGGGTGCTGACCATGGCGGCGCGGCGGTTGGCCTGGCCCTGCATCTGCTCCAGCAGGGCGCGCACGTTGTTGTCGTCGCCCTTGTCGTAGCCGAACTGGGTGGCGTAGTAGGCCGTGTCCACGCCCGGCAGGCCGCCAAAGGCGTCCACGCACAGGCCGGCGTCGTCGGCCAGCGCGCTCAATCCGGTGTGCGCGCTGGCAAAGCGCGCCTTGGCCAGGGCGTTCTCGACAAAGGTGCGGTGCGGCTCCTCGGCCTCGCCCACGCCGAGGTCGGCCTGGCGCACCAGCTCCACACCCAGGGGGGCGAGCATGGCCTGCAGTTCGGCAAGCTTGCCGCGGTTGTTCGATGCCAATACGATTTTCATAGTCAAATCTGCCTCCAGCGCTTGTCCAGCAAGCGCAAGCAGCTATCCATTTTGAAGTGCAGCCTGCTGCATCTGCATCAGTTCGCCAATGCCTTTTTCGGCCAGTTGCAGGAGCTGGTCCATCTCGCGGCGCGTGAAGGCCACGCCCTCGGCCGTGCCCTGCACTTCCACGAAGTGTCCCGCACCCGTCATGACCACGTTCATGTCGGTGTCGCAGGCCACGTCTTCCACGTATTCGAGGTCGAGCACAGGCTGGCCCTGGACAATGCCCACCGAGATGGCGGCCACGGGTTCGCGGAGGGGCGAAACCGCGATCTTGCCGCTGGCGAGCAGCGCGTTCACCGCGTCCTGCGCGGCCACCCAGGCGCCGGTGATGGCAGCGGTGCGCGTGCCGCCGTCGGCTTGGAGCACGTCGCAGTCGAGCACGATGCTGCGCTCGCCCAGGAGCTTCAAGTCGAACACGGCGCGCAGCGAGCGGCCGATGAGGCGCTGGATCTCCTGCGTGCGGCCGCTCTGCTTGCCGCGCGCGGCCTCGCGGTCGCTGCGCGTATGCGTGGCGCGCGGCAGCATGCCGTATTCGGCCGTGACCCAGCCTGCGCCGCTGCCGCGCTGGTGCGGCGGCACCTTCTCTTCCACCGAGGCGGTGCACAGCACCTTGGTGTTGCCGAACTCGATGAGCACCGCGCCCTCGGCATGCATGGTGTAGCGGCGGGTGATGCGCACGGGGCGCAACTGGTCGGCGGCGCGGCCGCCGGGGCGAACAAAAGAGGTCATGGGGAAACTTCCAAAATATGGCGCACGTGCTGCGCCCAATCAACAAGCGATCTGCCGCGCGCGGCCCAGCCCAGCAACCGCCGCGCAAGGGCCGCCCCGCCGCGCTGAGCAAGGTCCCCCTCCCCGCAGCGCACAGCGCTGCGAGAGGAGGGGGAAGGCGCCGGAGGCGACTCAGGGGGAGGGTCACCCCTTTTTTGCCGCCGAGCGCCGGATGGCCTCGTTGATCTCGGCAATGGAGCGTTCGATGGCGGCGTCGTCCAGGTCATCGACCAGCGCGTCCAGCGGCCCGGCCTGGATGGTGGAGGCGAACACGTCGTCGCCGATGCTCTCGGTGGAGACGCCCTGGGTGGACTCGAACGCGTCGGGCGTCTCCCACTCCATGGCCACCACGGTCACGTTGTCACTGCTGTCACCGGCCTTGCGCAAGGCCTGCTCGACCAGTTCCGGCACGGACTGGGACACCGAGTCAGCGCCCAGTTGGCGGGAGATGTCCTCATCGCTGAGCGTGCCCCACAGGCCGTCGGAGCACAGCAGCAGGCGGTCGCCCTGCTCCAGCAACACCGGGCCGGTCATGTCATAAATGGGTTTGGTGGGTGAACCCAGGCAGGTGAACAGCACGTTGCGGTTGATGCGCTCCAGCGCCACCGGCACGTTGCGCAGTTCCATGTACGAGTGGTCGCGCGTGCGCGTGAGCAACTGGCCCGAGCGCACCATGTACAGGCGCGAGTCGCCACAGTGAATCCAGTGGGCATTGCCCGCCTGCACCACGGCCACCACCAGTGTGGTGCGGGGCGAGTCGATCATGCCCTTGTCGCTGGCGTAGCGCAGGATCTGGTGGTGCGCGGCCAGGAGCGAGGCCGACAGAAACTCCTGCACATCGGGCAACTGCGGCCGCGCCTGGCGCTGGAACATCGAGGCCACGGTCTGCAGCGCGATCTGCGCAGCCACCTCGCCCTCGGGGTGTCCACCCATGCCGTCGGCCAGCACGAACAGGCCGGACTCGCGCGTATAGCAGTAGCCCATGCGGTCTTCGTTCTTCTCGCGGCCGCCGCGGCGGCTGATCTGGAATACGGAAAATTTCATTTGGGCTTGGCTCCGATGGCCGCGGGAGCCGTCGCCTTCTGCACGTTTTTCTTGGTGTCGGAGACCAGGTTGTCGATCTGCAGACGCATCTTCTCGGCCACCGTGAGCTTGGTGTAGCGGCGTTCGCCCTCGCGCGCCAGCTCCTTCTGCAGGGCGAACACCGACTGCGGGCGCGAGAGCGGGTCCAGCGCCATGCACCACTCGACGACCTCGATCAGATTGTCCGAATACACGCCACGCAGCTTGGCCAGCGCCAGGGCCAGGCGGTCCTTGTCCTGGCGCTGCGGCGCCTCGTTGGGCGGGTAGCCCTGCATGCAGGCGTAGATGCAGGCGCCGATGGCATAGATGTCGGTCCACGGGCCCATGGAGGCATCGCGCCGGTACATCTCGGGCGCGGCAAAGCCCGGGGTGTACATGGGGCGGATGAAATTACCCTCCTTGGACAGCACCTCGCGCGCGGCGCCGAAGTCGATCATCACCGCCTTGTTGTCGTCGGTGATGAAGATGTTCGCCGGCTTGATGTCCAGGTGCAGCATCTTGTGCTGGTGCACGATGCGCATGCCGCGCAGCACCTCGTCGAACAGCGAGCGGATGGTGGACTCGCGGAATACCTTCTGCCCCTTGAGGTCGCGCGCGGTGATGATGTAGTCCTGCAGGGTCGCGCCCTCCAGGTAGTTCATCACCATGTAAACGGTCTCGTTCTCGCGGAAGAAGTTGAGCACGCTCACCACCGAGGCGTGCGAGATCTGGGCCAGCGCCCGGCCTTCCTCGAAAAAACTCTTGAGCCCCAGGCGGTAGAGCGAGAGCTTTTCGGGCGGCACCTTGGGCAGCAGTTCGCCGGGCGCACGCGCCACGAGCGAAGAAGGCAGGTATTCCTTGATGGCCACCTGCTGCCCTTCGGCATCCACGGCCAGATAGACCACGCCGAACCCGCCCGCCGACAGCCTGCGGATCACGCGGTACCCGCCTATGACGGTATCGGGCGGCAAGGGTGCCGGCTTGACTTTTGTCGACATAAGCTGCGAGGTTGATTCGGGCAGCGTGCAGAACCCGGATAATCACCGGCATCTCAAGCCACCAGCCAAAGTGCCATGCCAGTTTACAGCATGACCGGCTACGCCACTGCCCAGGCCGAGGGCACCGGCGCCAGCCCCGAATCCAGCGGCCGCGCGTCGCCCGTGCGCCGCCTGGCGCTGGAAATCCGCTCGGTCAACAGCCGCTTCCTGGACCTGGGCTTTCGCCTGCCCGACGAGCTGCGCGCCCTGGAGCCGGCCCTGCGCAGCCTGGTCACGGCGCGCATCCGCCGCGGCAAGGTGGAGGTGCGCGCCACGCTGGAGCAGGCCGAAGGCGCCAGCGTGCCCGAGCCCTCGGCGCGCCTGCTCCAGCGCCTGGCCAGCGCGCAGGACAGCATCCGCGCCTGGCTCCCCGAGGCGCCCCCGCTCTCCGTGGCCGACGCCCTGCGCCTGTGCAGCAGCGCAGGCAGCGGCGGGCAGGACTGGAGCACGCTCGCCCTGCCCGTGGCCGAGCAGGCCCTGGCCGCCCTGCTCGAGGCGCGCGCCCAGGAGGGCGCACGCCTGGCCGCCATGCTGCAGGGCCATGTGCAGCAATTGCAGCAGCTCGCCGCGCAGGCCGCGCCGCTGGTCCCCCAGTTGGTGGAGCAGCAGCGCCAGCGCTTCATGGAGCGCTGGACCGAGGCCCTGGGCCTGGGCGGCCCCGGCGCCGTCACGCCCGAGGCGGCGCGCGAGCGCGCCCTGTCCGAGGCCACGGCCTTCGCCATCCGCATCGACGTGGCCGAGGAACTCACCCGGCTGCAGTCCCACCTCGACGAGATCGGCCGCCTGCTGAAAAAGGGCGGCGACATCGGCAAGCGCCTGGACTTCCTGATCCAGGAACTGCACCGCGAGGCCAACACCCTGGGCTCCAAATCCGCTGCCCTGGAGCTCACGCGCATCAGCGTCGACATGAAGGTGCTCATCGAGCAAATGCGCGAGCAGGTGCAAAATATCGAGTGACGCTTTCAAATCCATAGCGCATAGCGCACATCCCTCATGGAATATCCGGGAAACCTATTCGTCGTCGCTGCCCCCAGCGGCGCAGGCAAGTCCAGCCTGGTCAAGGCGCTGATGGAGCTCGACTCCCAGGTGTTCGCCTCGGTCTCGCACACCACGCGCGCCCCGCGGGGACAGGAAAAGCACGGCCGCGAGTACTACTTCGCCTCCGATGCCGAATTCGACGCCATGGTGGCGGGCGAGGCCTTCGTCGAATGGGCCCATGTGCACGGGCGGCGCTACGGCACCTCCAAGAGGGCGATCGAGGAGCGCATCGCCCAGGGCTCGGACGTCGTCCTGGAGATCGACTACCAGGGCGCCCTGCAGGTGCGCCGGGCCTTTGCCAACGCCGTGCTCATCTTCATCCTGCCGCCCAGTTGGGAGGAGTTGCGCTCGCGCCTGGAGCGCCGCGGGGAGGACTCCGCCGAGGTCATCGAAATGCGGCTGGCGAATGCCGCCGAGGAGATGGCGCAGGTCCACCAGTTCGACTTCGTTATAATCAACGAGTTATTCGAGCGCGCGCTTTTCGATCTCAAAGCCATCGTTCACGCCCAGCGCCTCAGGTACGCGGCCCAGCGCCGCGCCCGCGCCCAGACCTTCGCGTCGCTCAACATCGTCTGATTATCCGGAGTTCCCATGGCCCGCATCACCGTCGAAGACTGCCTGGAGCAGATCCCCAACCGTTTCCAGCTCGTGCTGGCGGCCACCTACCGCGCGCGCATGCTGAGCCACGGCCACGCCCCGCGCATCGAGAGCCGCAACAAGCCCGCCGTCACCGCCCTGCGCGAGATCGCCGCCGGCAAGGTCGGCCTGGAAATGCTCAAGAAAGTGCCTGGCTGAAAAGGCCGCGCCCCCAATACAAGCACCGCGCTGCGGTGCTTTTTTTATGCCTCCGGGGGCCATGGAACATCCGCGCTACATTTGAGCCATGAACATGCAGGCCCGCCCTCCCGTTGCCAACGAGACCGCGCCCGCCGCTGCCGCGGCCACGGCTGCTGCAGCCAGCTTTGCCGCGCTCACCGAGAGCCTGGACTATCTCGACGCCGCCAGCATCGAACAGGTGCGCCAGGCCTACCGCTTCGCCGACGAGGCGCACCTGGGCCAGTGGCGCAACAGCGGCGAGCCCTACATCACCCACCCCATCGCCGTGGCCGCGCTGTGCGCAAGCTGGAAGCTCGACGCCCAGGCCCTCATGGCCGCGCTGCTGCACGACGCCATGGAAGACTGCGGCGTGACCAAGGCCGACCTCATCGAGCGCTTTGGCGCGCCCGTGGCGGAAATGGTCGATGGCCTCACCAAGCTCGACAAGCTGCAGTTCACCACGCGCGAGGAGAACCAGGCCGAGTCCTTCCGCAAAATGCTGCTGGCCATGGCGCGCGACGTGCGCGTCATCCTCATCAAGCTGGCCGACCGCACGCACAATATGCGCACGCTCGCGGACATGCCGCGCAGCAAATGGGGGCGGATTTCGTCCGAGACGCTGGACATCTACGCCCCCATCGCCCACCGCCTGGGCCTGAACCAGACCTACCGCGAGCTGCAGGACCTGGCGTTCCGCCACCTGCACCCCTGGCGCTACGTGACCCTGTCCAAGGCCGTGGGCCGGGCGCGCAACCGGCGGCGCGACCTGGTGCAGAAGGTGCAGACCGATGTCGACACCGCCTTTGCGCGCATCGGCATGCCCGTGCGCCTGGCCGGGCGCGAAAAGACCCTGTACGCCATCTACCGCAAGATGGAGCTCAAGCACCTGAGCTTTGCGCAGGTGACGGACCTGTACGGTTTTCGCGTGATCGTGCCCGACATCACCGACTGCTACACCGCGCTCGGCGTGCTGCACCAGTTGTACAAGCCGGTGCCCGGCAAGTTCAAGGACCACATCGCCATCCCCAAGGTCAACGGCTACCAGTCGCTGCACACGACGGTGGTCGGCCCCTCGGGCGTGAACGTGGAATTCCAGATGCGCACCGAGGAGATGCACCTCGTGGCCGAGGCGGGCGTGGCCGCCCACTGGCTCTACAAGGCGCAGGAGAAGGACGGCGCGGCGGCCGAGCGCCTGGGCACCAAATGGCTGCAGTCGCTGCTCGACATCCAGAACGAAACGCGCGACGCCGCCGAGTTCTGGGACCACGTGAAGGTGGACCTGTTCCCCGATGCGGTCTATGTCTTCACCCCCATGAGCCAGATCATGGCCCTGCCGCGCGGGGCCACGGCCGTGGATTTTGCCTACGCCATCCACAGCAACATCGGCAACCAGACGGTGGGCGTGCGCATCAACAACGAACAGGCGTCGCTGCGCACGGAACTGAGCAACGGCGACGTGGTGGAAATCCTCACCGACCCGGCCGCCTCGCCCAACCCCGCGTGGCTGGGGTTCGTGCGCACCGGCAGGGCGCGCTCCAAGATCCGCCACCACCTCAAGACGCTGGCGCAGGCCGAATCCGAGCACCTGGGCGAAAAGCTGCTGGCGCAGGCGCTGCGCTCCGAAGGTATGCAACTGCTGCCCGCGCAGGACGCGGAATACCAGCCCATCTGGGACAAGCTGCTGCGCTTTACCGGCAGCCGCACGGTGAGCGAGCTGCTCACCGACATCGGCCTGGGCCGGCGCATTGCCAGCATCGTCGCCAAGCGGCTCACGGTGCTCATGGTCGAGCATGGCCACAAGGCCGACCCGCTGCTGATGACGCGCGAACGCTTCACCTCGCACGAGAGCGTCTCGCAGGGCAGCGTCACGCTCGACGGCAGCGAGGGCGCCTCGGTGCAATATGCGCCCTGCTGCCTGCCGGTGCCCGGCGAACCCATCATGGGCTACCTGGGGCGCGGCGAAGGCCTGGTCGTGCACTCCAGCCAATGCGCCGTCGCCCAGCGCCTGCAGCACAAGGACAGCGAGCGCTTCATCGCCGTGGACTGGTCCGAGGAACCCACGCGCGCGTTCGACGCGCGTATCGTCATCACCGCGCAGAACGGCAAGGGCGTGCTGGCACAGATCGCCGCCGATCTGGCCCGCTCGGAGGCCGACATCAAGCATGTGGACATGGACGACGAGGCCCTGATGGACACCATCGACCTGCGTTTCGTGATCGCCGTACGCGACCTGCACCACCTGGAGTCCGCGCTGCGCAACCTGCGCCGCACGCCGGCCGTGCTGCGCGCCGAGCGTGCCCTGCCCAAGGGCTGAGGCGCGCCTGCGCCGCCCCGTCAGCCCGCCGGAGGGTAGCTGACGTCCAGGATCTCGAGCTGGCGCAGGCCCGCGGGCGTGGGCAGCGGCACCTCGTCGCCCACGCGCGCCTTGAGCAGGGCCCGCGCCACGGGCGCCACCCAGCTCACCTGCCCCTGGCTGGTGTCGGCCTCGTCGATGCCCAGGATGGTGACGCTGCGCTGCTCGCCCAGGTCGTCCACGTAGGTCACCGTCGCCCCAAAGAACACCTGGTCGCTGCCCGCATGCACGCGGGGATCGACCACCTCGGCAATCTCCAGGCGCTTGGTCAGAAAGCGGATGCGGCGGTCGATCTCGCGCAGCCGCTTCTTGCCGTAGAGGTAATCGCCGTTTTCGGAGCGGTCGCCGTTGCTGGCGGCCCAGTGGACGACCTCCACCACGCGGGGGCGCTCCTCGTCCATCAGGTGCAAGAGCTCCGCGCGCAGGCGGGCATAGCCCTGGGGGGTGATGTAGTTCTTGCCCCCCGCGGGCAGCGGCGGCAAGGCGGGGCCGCCGTCGTCATCGTCGTTGTCGGTTTCCTTGGTGAAGGCTTTATTCATGCTGCACAAGAAGGGACAACCCGAAAAAAAACCCCGTAACTTTGTGAAGTTACGGGGTTTGTGATTGGTGCGGCTGGCAGGAATCGAACCCACGACCCCTTGGTTCGTAGCCAAGTACTCTATCCAGCTGAGCTACAGCCGCTAAGCCTCGCATTGTAGCACGAAAAAACGGGGTGTGTTCCGAAATTTTCAAAATCTCCGGCACGGTGGCGCCGGGGAAGTGCTGCACTTGAGACAGACCGCCATTGTAGCGCAATCCGTGCGCCCCACGCGCGCCGGGGCCCCGCCGCGCGCAGGTGCCGCGGTTCAGGCTTCGTCCGAGCCCTGGCGGGGGCCGCGCGGCGCCAGCCTGCGGTAGACGGTGGCGCGGCTCACGCCCAGGGCCTTGGCCGCGGCATCGACGCGCCCGCCGGCGTCGCGCACCGCCTGGTGGATGAGCTCGGTCTCCAGGGTCTTGAGCGAAGGGGTATGGCGGGCGGGGCTGGCGCCCTGGCCTGCGGCATGCACGCTGATGCGCACGCGCAAGCCCGACCAGAGCGGCACCGTGCACGGTTCGCCGTGGCGCGCCAGGTCGAACAGGCTGGGCCAGGGCACGGCGAACAGGTCCGCGGCATGCGCGCCTGCCCCCTGCGGGGCCTGCAGCGCAGGCAGCATCTCGCGGGCGGCGCGGTTGGCGCCGGCCACGCCTCCCTCGGCGTCCAGGCACAGCAGGGCGTCGCCGCCCTCACCACCGCTGCTGCTTCCGGCCGCGGGCCAGGCAAGGTGCACGCGCAGCCGGTGGGGCTGCGCCAGCACCAGGGCCTCCTCGATGCTGCGCGCCGATTGCGCGACCAGATGCTTGAGCTCGGGGCGCTCGGGCGCCTGCACGCCGGTGACGTCGAGCATGCCCACGCATTCGCCCCAGGGGCCGAACAGCGGCGCCCCCGCGCAACTGTAGACGCTGGTGTCGCGGAAGAAATGCTCGCCACGGTGCAGCCACACGGGGATCTTCTCGCCCAGCGCGGCACCGATGGCGCTCGTGCCTATGTTGCGCTCGGACAGATCGACCCCGACGCGCGCGATGGCATGGGTGTGCGGTTCACTGTGGTCTATGGCCCCGGCCGTGCCGATCACGGTGCCGCGGGCATCGGTGAGCAGGGCGAAATAGCGGATGGGCGCCACGGCCGCGCCCAGGCGTTCGAGTTCGGTGCGCGCGGCGACAAGCAGGCCGGCGTGCGCGTCGGCAGCACGGCCCTGGGCACCTGCGGGCACGGGGTCGAACGCCACGGAGGCATCGGGCCGCTGGCCCTGCGCCAGGCAGCGGCGCCAGCTCTGCATGATCCAGGCACGGTCGTACCAGGCACCGGCCAGGGCCTCGGTGAGTTCGGCGCCCTCCGCCAGCAGGGCCTGGCGGGCGTGCGCAATCTGCTTCAAGCGAAGGTCGTCTCGCATGGCCGCAGCATGTCTCCTGAATCCAGGGATTTGCACCAGCGCCTGTCTCATTCTGAGAATTTCGCAGCCGTTGCGTGCAAATCAAGGGTTTTACCTAGGTCTCTGGCGGGCCCTTGTTTCAAGAATGGACCGATTCTGACACCAAATCCCCCCACCCGACGATGAGGAGACGCATGCGATGAAAGTTGAGCTCACAGTCAATGGCAAGGCCGTCAGTGCCGACGTTCCGCCCCACACGCTGCTCGTGCAATTCCTGCGCGAGCACCTGCGCCTGACGGGGACCCACGTGGGCTGCGACACGGCGCAGTGCGGCGCCTGCACCGTGGTGGCGGATGGCCGCGCCCTCAAGTCCTGCAACGTTCTGGCCGTGCAGATGCAGGGCGCCCAGATCACCACCATCGAGGGCCTGGCCGCCGCCGACGGCACGCTGCACCCCATGCAGGCGGCCTTCAAGGAGTGCCACGGTCTGCAATGCGGCTTTTGCACTCCGGGCATGGTGATGAGCGCGGTCGATCTGCTGGCGCACCACCCCCAGGCCAGCGAGGCCGAGATCCGCGAACTGCTCGAAGGCAACCTGTGCCGCTGCACGGGCTACCAGAACATCGTCAAGGCGGTGCAGACCGCCCAGAAAACCATGGCCGCCTGACGGCGCCCGGGACCGATAGAAGGAGACCACACCATGGGTGCCAATGAATTTGCCAAGCTGCCGCACATCGGCGAGTCCCTCAGGCGCAAGGAGGACCCGCGCTTTCTGACCGGCGTGGGCAACTACACCGACGATATCCGGCAGGAGAACCAGAAGTACGCGGTGTTCGTGCGCTCGCCCTATGCGCACGCCCGCCTCAAGCGCGTGGACACGGCCGCCGCGGCCGCCATGCCGGGCGTGGTGCGTGTGTTCACCGGGGCGGACGTGGCCGGCAAGATGGGCGGCCTGCCCTGCGGCTGGCAGATCAACAACCCCGACGGCTCGGCCATGAAGGAGCCGCCGCACCCCATCCTGGCGAGCCAGAAGGTGCGCTATGTGGGCGACCACGTGGCCCTGGTGGTGGCCGACACGCTGGAGCAGGCCCGGAACGCCGCCGAAGCCGTGGTGGTGGACTACGAGGAGCTCGCTCCGGTGATCGACATGCGCACCGCCAGGAATGGCCCGGCCCTGCACGACGAAGCCCCCGACAACCATTGCTACACCTGGACGCTGGGCGACAAGGCGGCCGTCGATGCGGCATTCGCCGCGGCGGCGCATGTCACCAAGATCGACCTCGTGAACAACCGGCTGATCCCCAACGCCATCGAGCCGCGCGCCGTCAACGCCAGCTACAACCGCGCGACCGACGAGTCCGTGCTCTACGTGGCCAACCAGAACCCGCACGTCGAGCGCCTCTTGATGACGGCCTTCGTGCTGCAGTTGCCCGAGCACAAGGTGCGCGTGATCGCGCCCGACGTGGGCGGCGGCTTTGGCTCGAAGATCTTCCTCTACGCCGAGGATGTGGCCCTCACCTGGGCGGCGCGCCAGCTCAATTGCGCCATCAAGTGGACGGCCGAGCGCAGCGAATCCTTCGTCTCGGACGCACACGGGCGCGACCACCTCACGCACGCCGAGATGGCCATGGACAAGGACGGCAAGTTCCTCGCCATGCGCGTGCACACCGACGCCAACCTCGGCGCCTACCTCTCGACCTTCTCCACGGCCGTGCCCACCATCCTGTACGGCACGCTGCTGGCGGGCCAGTACACCACGCCGCAGATCTACGTGGAGGTGGACGCCTGGTTCACCAGCACCGCGCCGGTGGACGCCTACCGCGGCGCGGGCCGGCCCGAGGCGACCTACCTGGTCGAGCGCCTGGTCACGCGCTGCGGCTGGGACATGGGCCTGGCGCAGGACGAGATCCGCAAGCGCAACTTCATCACCAGCTTCCCCTACCAGACGCCGGTGGCGCTGCAGTACGACGTGGGCGACTACCACGCCTGCATGAACCAGTCGCAGCAGCTGGCCGATGTGGCCGGGTTTGCCGCACGGCGCGCTGCAAGCGAGGCCCAGGGCCTCAGGCGCGGCATCGGCTACAGCAGCTACATCGAGGCCTGCGGCCTGGCGCCCAGCAACATCGCCGGGGCGCTGGGCGCGCGCGCCGGCCTGTTCGAGGCCGGCGAGGTGCGCGTGCACCCCACGGGCAGCGTGACGGTGTTCACTGGCTCGCACAGCCACGGCCAGGGGCACGAGACCACGTTCGCGCAGCTCGTGGCCGCGCGCCTGGGGCTGGACCCGAGCCAGGTCGACATCGTGCACGGCGACACCGGCCGCGTGCCCTTCGGCATGGGCACCTACGGCAGCCGCTCGCTGTCGGTGGGCGGCACGGCCATCATGAAGGCGCTGGACAAGATCGAGGCCAAGGCCAAGAAGATCGCAGCCCACCTGCTGGAGGCCAGCGACGCCGACATCGACTTCGCGGGCGGCGAGTTCACGGTGCGCGGCACGGACAAGAAGATCCCCTTCGCCCAGGTGGCGCTCACCGCCTACGTGCCGCACAACTACCCGCTGGACAAGCTCGAACCCGGCCTGAACGAAACCGCGTTCTACGACCCGACCAACTTCACCTTCCCCGCGGGCACCTACATCTGCGAGGTGGAGGTGGACCCGCAGACCGGCGTGGTGCGCGTGGACCGCTTCACGGCGGTGGACGACTTCGGCGTCATCATCAACCCCATGATCGTCGAGGGCCAGGTGCATGGCGGCCTGGTGCAGGGCATAGGCCAGGCGCTGCTGGAGCACGGCGTGTACGACCCCGAAAGCGGCCAGTTGCTCACCGGCAGCTACATGGACTACACCATGCCGCGCGCGGCCGACTTCCCGCAGTTCCAGCTCGGCCATGTGTGCACGCCCTGCACGCACAACCCCATCGGCAGCAAGGGCTGTGGCGAGGCCGGCGCCATCGGCTCGCCGCCGGCGGTCATCAACGCCGTGCTCGACGCACTGCGCCCCCTGGGCGTGACCGACATCGACATGCCCGCCACGCCGCACCGCGTGTGGCAGGCCATCCAGCAAGCCAAGGTGTGAGGAGGAACCACGCATGTATGCATTCACCTACGAGCGTCCCGCCACCCAGGCCGACGCGCTGCGGCTCGCCCAGGCGGGCGGCAAGCTGCTGGCGGGCGGCCAGACCCTGCTGGCCTCGATGAAGCTGCGCCTGGCCGCGCCCGAGCAGGTCGTGGACCTGGGCGGCATTGCCGCGCTGCAGGGCATTCGACGCGAGGGCCAGGCCCTGGTCATCGGCGCCATGACGCGCCACTGCGACGTGGCCGAGAGCGCCGAAGTGCGCACCGCCCTCCCCGCGCTGGCACACCTGGCCGGCCTCATCGGCGACCGGCAGGTGCGCGCGCGCGGCACCCTGGGCGGCTCGGTGGCCAACAACGACCCCGCGGCCGACTACCCCGCCGCGCTGCTGGGCCTGGGCGCCACGGTGCACACCACGGCGCGCCAGATCCCGGCGGACAGCTTCTTCCAGGGCCTGTTCGCCACCGCGCTGGACGAGGGCGAGATCATTACCGCGGTGAGTTTTCCCATCCCCCAGCGCGCGGCCTACGTCAAGTTTGCCCAGCCGGCCTCGCGCTTTGCGCTGGTCGGCGTGTTCGTCGCGCAGACGGCGGGCGGCGTGCGCGTGGCCGTGACCGGCGGCGGCAATGGCGTGTTCCGCCACAAGCCCATGGAGGCGGCGCTGGGCGCGAGCTTCACGCCCGCTGCCCTGGCCGGCGTGGCCACGGAGGAGGCCGACATGTCCAGCGACCTGCACGGCAGCGCCGCCTACCGCGCGCACCTCGTGGGCGTGATGGCGCAGCGCGCCGTGGCACAGGCGCTGGCCTGAGCCCGGCCGCGCCTGCACCCATGGGCGCAGGCGCGGCCGCTCTCCGTGATTTTGAGTGTTTTAGGCCTCCAGCGCTTACCCAGTCTGCGCGAGCAGCTCTTTTTTTGATAGCTTTGCGGTTTCCATGAATGCCCCTGAGCGCCCTGCCCTCGACTCCATAGACGCGCTGATCCATGCCTTGCAGCGCGAGGGCTACTTTGCCGACCGGCGCCTGGCCACGGCCGTGTTCCTGGCGCTGAGGCTGCAGCGCCCCCTGCTGCTGGAGGGCGAGCCGGGCGTGGGCAAGACCGAGCTGGCCAAGGCCCTGGCGCGCGTGCTGGGCCGCAGCCTGCTGCGCCTGCAGTGCTTCGACGGCCTGGAGCAGCGCGAGGCCTTGTACGAATGGAACTACGCCGCCCAGCTCCTGCACCTGCGCGCTGCCGAAGGCACGGCACCGGCCAGCATGCTGGAGCAGGATGTCTACCACCCGCGCTACCTCGTGCGCCGCCCGCTGCTGCAGGCCCTGGAGGCGCCCACGCCCGGCGCGCTGCTGCTCATCGACGAGGTGGACCGCGCCGACGAGCCCTTCGAGGCCTTTCTGCTCGAATACCTGGGCGAATACCAGGTCAGCATTCCCGAGCTGGGCACCATCCGCGCCAGCGTGCCGCCCGTGACGCTGCTCACGAGCAACCGCACGCGCGACCTGAGCGACGCCATCAAGCGCCGCTGCCTCTACCACTGGCTGGACTACCCCGAGCGCGAGCGTGAGCTGGCCATCGTGCACGCCCTGGTGCCCGAGGCGCCGCGGCAACTGGCCGCGCAGGTCACGGCCTTCGTGCAGCAACTGCGCAGCGCCCCGTATGGCGGGTCCTTCCAGCGCGCCCCGGGCATTGCCGAGACGGTGGAATGGGCGCGCGCGCTCGTCGCCCTCGATACCGTGCAGCTCGACCCCGAGGTCGTGGTGGACACCGCCGGCATCCTGTTCAAGCAGCGCGACGACCTCGCCGCCCTGGACGGGCGCCTGGCCGCCCAGGTGCTGCAGGCCGCCCAGGCTGCCGCCTGAAAGCGCGCCCATGCTGCCCCCCAGCGCCCCCTTGCAACCCGCGCCGCAGCGCGTGCCCCAGTTGGGCGATGCGCGCAGCGGCAAGCTCGCGGGCAACCTGGCCGCCTTTGGCCGGGCGCTGCGCCGCGCCGGCGTGCCGGTGGATGCCGCCCGCCTGGCCCTGGCGCCGCAGGCCCTGGGCTGCGTGGACCTGGGGCGCCGGGACGACGTATGCGCCGCGCTGGAAGCCGTGCTCGTGAGCCGCGCGCAGGACCGCGCCGTGTTCCGCGAGCTGTTCGACGCCTTCTTCCGCGACCCGGAGCTGGCCCGCAAGCTGCTCGCCCAGATGCTGCCGCGCGCGCCCGGCGCCGCACCCGCGCCGCGCCAGCGCCCGCGCGTGCGCGAGGCCCTGGCCCCGCCCCGGGCACACACCCCGGGCCAGGCCGCGCCCGAGCAGGCCATGGAGCTGGACGCGGCCATGACGGCCAGCGCCCGGGAGCGCCTGCGCACGGCAGACTTCAACCAGTTGAGCGCCAGCGAGTACCGGCTCGTCGAGCGCCTGGTGCGCGACATCCCCCTGCCCCTGCCCACCGTGCCCGGGCGGCGCGCGCGCGCGGGCAGCCGGGGCGCACGCATCCACTGGGCGCACACCCTGCACGCGGCTGCGCGCCACGGCGGCGACGTGGTGGCCCTGGAGCGCCTGCAGCGGCGCCGCCAAAGCCTGCCGCTGCTGGTGCTGGTCGATGTATCGGGCTCCATGGAGCGCTATGCGCGCCTGCTGCTCGCCTTTGTGCACGCCGCCACGGCCCATGTGCAGGTGAACGGACTGCGCCTGGCACTGCGGCGCGATGTGTTCGCCTTCGGCACGCACCTCACGGACCTGGGCCCGGCCTTTGCCCTGGCCGACACCGACGCCATGCTGTGCTCGGCCTCGCAGCGCATCGCCGACTTCGCCGGCGGCACGCGCCTGGGCAGCAGCCTGGAGCAGTTGCGCCGGCAGCACGCGCGCCGCCTCGTGGGGCGGCGCACGCTGGTGCTGATCGTGACCGACGGCCTGGACACCGGCGAACCCGCGGCCCTGGCGCAGGAGCTCGCCTGGCTCAAGCGCCACACGCGCCGCCTGCTGTGGCTCAACCCGCTGCTGCGCTTCGAGGGCTACACGCCGAGTGCGCGCGGCGCGGCCGTGCTGCACCGCATGGCCGACGGCATGCTCGCCGTGCACAACCTCAGCCGCCTGGAGGAGCTGGCAGGCGCCATCGCCGCGCTCTTGAAGACCACAAGGAGATAGACACCATGGAAATGCAAGGCTCGCGCCTTCTCGCCGTCACCCAGCAACAGGCCTGGGACGCCCTGAACGATCCCGAAGTGCTCAAGGCCTGCATCCCCGGCTGCGACAGCATCGAAGCCACGGGCGACCACAGCTATGCCCTGGTCAACGCCATCAAGGTCGGCCCCGTGGCGGCCAAGTTCAAGGGCGCCATCGAGTTGGCCGAGGTCAACGCCCCGCACAGCTACACCCTGCACTTCGAGGGCAACGGCGGTGTGGCCGGCTTCGGCAAGGGCAGCGCGCAGGTGGCCCTGACCCCCGGGGAGGCGGGCTGCACCCTGGCCTACACCGTGCACGCCACCGTGGGCGGCAAGATTGCGCAGGTGGGCCAGCGCCTGATCGACGGCGTGGCCAAGTCCATGGCGGAGAGCTTTTTCCAGCGCTTTGACGAGGAAATGCAGCGCCGCTACCCGGCACCCGCCGCAGAGGAGGCTCCCGGCGCCGCCGAGGCCGCCCCGCCCCCGGCAGGCGGCATCCCCCTGTGGCTGTGGGTGGCGCTGGCGGTGCTCGCCGCGCTCGCGGCCGTCTGGGCGCTGCGCTGAACCGCGGAGGCAGGTCACCATGGAAAACCTCGACGTCACCGTACTGCGCGCCCTGCGCGACTGGCGCCTGGCAGGCCGCCAAGCCGTGCTCGCCACCGTGGTGCGCACCTGGGGCTCCTCACCCCGGCCGGTGGGCTCCATCATGGCGCTGCGGGACGACGGCGCCGTCGTCGGCTCGGTCTCGGGCGGCTGCATCGAGGACGACCTGATCGCGCGCTACACCCAGGCCGGCGCGGCGGACGCCCTGCCGCACGGCGGCCCCCCCCAGTTCGCCAAGTACGGCGTCACCGCCGACGAGGCGCACCGCTTCGGCCTGCCCTGCGGGGGCACGCTGGAGGTGCTGCTGGAATTCAACCCCGACGCCGCCAGCCTGCAGGCGCTGGTGCAGGCCCTGGACGCGGGCCGCCTGATGCACCGGCGGGTGCTGCTCGCCGACGGCGCCGTGCAGCTCAAGCCGGCGGCCGCGCCGGCCGAGCTGATCCTCGATGACCAGGCGCTCGTCAACACCTTCGGCCCGGAGTACCGCATGCTCATCATCGGTGCCGGGCAGATGAGCGAATACCTCGCCACCATGGCGCTGTTCTCGGGCTTTGCCGTCACCGTGTGCGACCCGCGCGAGGAGTACCGCAGCAGTTGGAGCGTGCCGGGCGCGCAGGTGGCCGCCACCATGCCCGACGACACCGTGGCCCTGTTCCGCCCGGACGCGCGCACCTGCGTCATCGCCCTCACGCACGACCCCAAGCTCGACGATCTGGCCCTGCTGCAGGCCCTGGAGACCCCGGCCTTCTACATCGGCGCCATCGGCAGCCGGCGCAACAACGAGGCCCGGCGCCAGCGCATGATCGAGCACCTGGGCCAGACCGAGCACAGCCTGGCGCGCCTGCGCGGCCCCATAGGCATCTACATCGGCAGCAAGACGCCGCCGGAGATCGCCGTGAGCATCATGGCCGAGGTGCTGGCCGTGAAAAACGGCGTCACCCTGCCGCGCGACCTGGACGTGGCCCACGTGAAGGACCAGCAGGGGCTGGCCTCGCCCGGCTCGGCCTGCCAGGTGCGCCCATGAGCACAGCGCCGCCCGCACCCGCCGTGGGCGCGGTGCTCATGGCGGCCGGTGCAGGCCGCCGCCTGGGCGGCGTGCCCAAGGCGCTGCTGCGGCGCGACGGCGAAACCCTGCTGCTGCGGCAGCTCCGCCTTCTGCAGCTCGCGGGCGCAGGCCCCATCGCCGTGGTGCTGGGCCACCATGCGGCGCAGCTCGCCGCCGTGCTGCAGCAGCAGCGCAGCCAGGGCGCCCTGGAGCAGGTGGGCTGGGTCACCAACCCCGCGCCCGACGACGGCCCGGCCACCTCCCTGCGCTGCGGCCTGGCGGCGCTGCCGCCCGGCCTGGCGACGGTGCTCGTGGCCCTGGCGGACCAGCCCCTGCTCGAAGACGGCGACATCCAGGCCGTGCTCGACGCCTGGCGCACGCGCCCGCCCGGCACGGCCCTGGTCGTGCCTGAGCACGGCGGCCAGCCCGGCCACCCGATTGCCTTCGGGGCGCAGTTGCGCAGCGCCATCCTGCAGGCGCCCGCCAGCCAGGGCGTGCGCGAGTGGCGCCGCAGCCACCCGCAGCAGGTGCACGCCCTGCCCGCCGCGCACGCGCGCTACACCACCGACGTGGACACGCCCGAGGACCTGCAGCGCCTGCGCAGCGCGTGCGGGGTGCGCCTGGAGCTGCCCCACCCGGCGGCAGCCTAGCGGCCTCAGGCGCTGCGGCCCGCAGGGCCCACGCGTCCGGCATCCAGCCGTTGCCACGACATCTCCAGCGCTATACCGCCCCCAGGAAAGTCAAGAGGTTCTGGGACACGGGGCACTGGAAGCAGGTTTTCGGGCATACCACCCGCAGGCGCAGTCAGAAGTCCAAAGCAAAAAGCCCCGCATGGTGCGGGGCTCTGTGCGCCTTCCAAGCCCGCTGAGCAGGTGGAAAGGACTTGGACTGGCGGAGAGGGTGGGATTCGAACCCACGGTAGTGTTGCCACTACGCCTGATTTCGAGTCAGGTACATTCGACCACTCTGCCACCTCTCCTGTGTGTCGAAGCCCGCGATTCTAGCAGCAAATCCAGGCCTTGCGGCGGACTTCAGGCCCACGGCCGGCTCCGGTCGATGCGCACCACGGAGCTCTCCTTGATCTCCTCCATCACCACATAGCTGCTCGACTGGGCCGCCACCGGCATCTGCTTGAGCATGGTGCCCAGCATGTGGCGGTATTCGGACATGCCCGTCAGGCGCGCCTTGACCAGGTAGTCGAAGCTGCCCGAGACGAGGTGGCATTCGAGCACCTCGGGCATGTTCTGCAGCTCGTCGCGCACCTTCTTGAAGATGGGCTCGGACTTTTCCGACAGGGTGATCTCCACGAACACCAGCAGGCTCCTGCCCACGGCCGCGGGGTTGATGTGCGCGTGGTAGCCGGTGATGATGCCCAGGCTCTCCAGCCGCTTGACGCGCTGCGAGCACGGCGAGGTGGACAGGCCCACGCGCTCGCCCAGTTCGGTCATGGTCAGGCGGCCTTCCTGCTGCAGGAGGTCGAGGATGCGGCGGTCGATGGTGTCGAGTTCAGACATTGCTGCAGCAAATGGTTTTTTGCAATTTTTGCAGCAACCATTGCTGCAATCAACGGCTAATTCAGCAAAAGATACGCGCAAAAATCCATAGAGTCACGCACATTCACCAAACAATGGAGACCGGACGTGAAAATTGTTGTTTTGGGATCAGGCGTGCTGGGTGTGGCTACGGCGTACTACCTGGCGCGCGCGGGCGCCGAGGTGACGGTGATCGACCGGCAAACCGGTCCGGCGCTGGACACCAGCTTTGCCAATGCCGGGCAGATCTCTTTCGGCTATTCCACGCCCTGGGGCGCCCCGGGCATTCCCGCCAAGGCCGTGAAGTGGATGTTCGAGCGCCATGCGCCGCTCTCGATCCGGCCCGATGGCACGCTGTTCCAGTGGCGCTGGATGGCCGCCATGCTGCGCAATTGCTCGGCCGACCGCTACGCGGTGAACAAGGAGCGCATGCTGCGCCTGTCCAACTACAGCCGCGAATGCATAGGCCAGTTGCGCGCCGACACGGGCATTGCCTACGAAGGGCGCCAGGCGGGCACCTTGCAGCTATTCCGCTCGCAAAAGCAGGTGGACCAGGCCCAGCGCGACATCCGCGTGCTGCAGGAATGCGGCATCGCCTACGAGCTGCTGGACCCTGCGGGCGTGTGCCGGGCCGAGCCTGCCCTGGCCCAGGCCAGCGCCCCGATTGCCGGCGGTCTGCGCCTGCCGGCCGACGAGACGGGCGATTGCTTCCTGTTCACCAACGCCCTGGCCCGCCTGGCCGAGGGGCTGGGCGTGCGGTTCCGCTTCGGCACCGGCATCGAGGCCCTGCTGTCCGACGGCCAGGGCGCCATTGCCGGTGTGCAACTGGCCACGCCCGACCGGGAGGTGGTCAAGGCCGACCGCTATGTGCTGGCCATGGGCAGCTATTCGCGCCCGCTGCTGCTCTCCACGGGGCTGGACATTCCGGTGTACCCGGTCAAGGGCTACTCGCTCACCATCCCCATCCAGAACGCGGCGCTGGCGCCCGTCTCCACGGTGCTGGACGAGACCTACAAGATTGCCCTCACGCGCTTTGACGACCGCATCCGCGTGGGCGGCATGGCCGAGCTGAGCGGTTTTGACCACACCCTGCGCCCGCAGCGCCGCGCCACGCTGGAGATGGTGACGCAGCAGCTCTTCCCCGGCGGCGATCTGCCGCGCGCCGAGTTCTGGACGGGCCTGCGCCCCATGACCCCGGACAGCACGCCCATCGTGGGCCGCACGCCGATCAAGAACCTGTTCCTGAACACGGGCCACGGCACGCTGGGCTGGACCATGGCCTGCGGGTCCGGGCGCCTGCTGGCCGACCTGGTGATGGGCCGCCCCACCGAGATCTCGACCGAGGGGCTCTCGGTGGACCGCTATCTGGGGGCATCGCGGGCGCCGGTGCGTGCCGCGGTGTCCGGGCAGGCGGCCTGAGGCAGGCAGCCGCCCCAACGAGAAGAAAGCCCGGCGCTGCGCAGCGCCGGGCTTTTGTTTTGGCGACGGCGCGGCCTTACGGCACCAGGCGCACCAGGCCGCCCATGTAGGGGCGCAGCGCCTCGGGGATGGTGATGCTGCCGTCCTCGTTCTGGTAGTTCTCGAGCACGGCCACCAGGGTGCGGCCCACGGCCAGGCCCGAGCCGTTGAGGGTGTGCACGAGCTCGTTCTTGCCCTGGGCGTTCTTGAAGCGCGCCTGCATGCGCCGCGCCTGGAAGGCCTCGCAGTTGCTCACCGAGCTGATCTCGCGGTAGGCGCTCTGGCCCGGCAGCCACACTTCCAGGTCGTAGGTCTTGGCGGCGCCAAAGCCCATGTCGCCGGTGCACAGGGCCATGACGCGGTAGGGCAGGCCCAGCTTCTGCAGGATGGCCTCGGCGTGGCGCGTCATCTCCTCCAGCGCCTCATAGCTCTTGTCGGGGTGCACCACCTGCACCATCTCGACCTTGTCGAACTGGTGCTGGCGGATCATGCCGCGCGTGTCGCGCCCGTAGCTGCCGGCCTCGGAGCGGAAGCACGGCGTGTGCGCCGTCAGGCGCAGCGGCAGCTCGGACTCCTGCAGCACCACGTCGCGCACCAGGTTGGTCAGCGGCACCTCGCTGGTGGGAATGAGGTAGAGCGCGGCGTTGTCGGGCACGGGCTCGCCCTCCTGCCCGCCCTTCTTGGCGGCGAACAGGTCGCCCTCGAATTTGGGCAACTGGCCCGTGCCCTTGAGCGAATCGGCGTTGACCACGTAGGGCACGTAGCACTCGGTGTAGCCGTGCTCGCCGGTCTGCACGTCCAGCATGAACTGCGCCAGCGCGCGGTGCAGGCGGGCCACGCCCCCGCGCATGACGGTGAAGCGCGCGCCCGAGAGCTTGACGCCCAGGTCGAAGTCCAGCCCCAGCGGCGTGCCCAGGTCCACATGGTCGCGCGCGGCAAAGCCCAAGGTGCGCGGCTCGCCCCAGCGGCGCACCTCCACGTTGCCGCTGTCGTCCGCGCCCACGGGCACGCTCTCGTGCGGCAGGTTGGGCACGGCCAGCAGCAGGGTCTGCAGCTCGGCCTGGATCTGCTCCAGCCGCGCCGCCGATTGCTCGAGCTCCAGCTTGGACGCCGCCACCTGGGCCTTGGCGGCCTCTGCGCCCGCCTTGTCGCCCTGGCCCATGAGCATGCCGATCTGCTTGGAGAGCTGGTTGCGCTGGGCCTGCAGTTCCTCGGTGCGCGTCTGCAGCGTCTTGCGCTCGGCCTCCAGGGCCTGGAAGGCGGCGACATTGAGGAAGGGCTGCGGGTTCTTGCGCGTGTGCAGGCGCTCGACCGCACTGGCGAGGTCCTTGCGGAGGAGAAGAATATCTAGCATGGCGTGATTCTAGATGGCCCTGCCCGCAGCGGCGCCGCCCCTGTGGCGCCGCCGCGCTTTGCCGATAACATCGGCAGACCTGCCCCAGCCGCGGGGCCTGCAGGAGGCTGCCATGTTTTTTGTGTTCGGTCCGTCGGGGCAGATGTACCGGGGCGGCCCCGAGAACCTCGCGCGCATCGCGTCGGTGCGCCGCGTGCAGCGGCCCCAGGCCCTGCGCACGCGCACCACGGACGAGGCGCCCGCCTTCCCCCCCGACTCCCCGGCACCGGGCGCGGCGCCCGCCGGATCGCCGCCGGCCGCTGCCGGCCACGCCAGCCTGCGTGCCCTGGACGCCGTGCTGGCCTACGCCCAGACCGGGCAGCCCACGCCCCCCACGCGCCAGCCGCTGACGCGCGTGCGCGACGTGATGACGCCGCGCGCCCTCACGGTGCGGCCCGACGCCATCGTCAACCACGCCTGGCAGCAACTGGCCGAGCACGGCGTGGCGCAGGCGCCGGTGGTCGATGCGCTGGGGCGCGTGGTGGGTCTGCTGCTGCGCGCCGACATGGCGCCGCTGGACCTGCTGCCCGAGCCCGGCCACATCCAGGCAGCCATTGCGCTGGCGCGGCGGCCCGTGGAGGCCGTGATGGTGAGCCCCGTGCCCGCCGTCGCCCCCGACACCGACCTGCGCCGCCTGGCCACGGTGCTGCTGGAGACGGGCTTGCCGGGCCTGCCCGTGACCGACGATCTGGGCGTGCCCGTGGGCTTTGTCTCGCGCACGGACATCCTGCGCGCCGTGGCGGCCGATCCGCCGCTGGACCTCTGGAGTTGACGAGCGGACACCCCCCTGAGCGGCTGCGCCGCCTCCCCCCTCTCTGCTTCGCTTCGCTGCGCGGAGGGGGGACGCCACCAGTGCTGCGGGGCGGCCCTTGCACGGTGGCTGCTGGCCTGGGCCGCGCCTGTTCAGCCGCCTTGAACAGCAACAACTCCCGTTTTCAATAGAAAACGGGCCGCAAGGCCCGTTTCATCATCGCTGCAAGCTATTGAATCAATAGCAATTCACGCGCCGTCGCCCGCCGCCGGCCCGGTGCCGTCGAGCTTGAGGCCCTTGGGCAGCGGGAACTTGAGCGTCTCCTCGATGCCGCTGAGCTTGCGCACCGACACGGCGCCCAGGGCCTTGATGCGCTCTATCACCTGCTGCACCAGCACCTCGGGGGCCGAGGCGCCGGCCGTGAGGCCCACGCGCGCAATGCCGTCGAACCATTCGGCGCGCAGCTCGGCGGCCGAGTCCACCATGTAGCTGGTCGTGCCCATGCGCTGGGCCAGCTCGCGCAGGCGGTTGCTGTTGGAGCTGGTGGGGCTGCCCACCACGATCAGCAGGTCCACCTGCGGGCTCAGCAGCTTGACGGCGTCCTGGCGGTTCTGCGTGGCGTAGCAGATGTCCTGCTGCTTGGGCTCGCGCACCTTGGGAAAGCGCGCGCGCACGGCGGCGGTGATCTCGGCGGCGTCGTCCACGGAGAGCGTGGTCTGTGTGACCACGGCGAGCTTCTCCGTCTGCGCGGGCTGCACGCGCGCCACGTCCGCCACGTCTTCCACCAGGTGGATGCCGCCGTCGAGCTGGCCCAGCGTGCCCTCCACCTCGGGGTGGCCCTTGTGGCCGATCATGATGAATTCGTAGCCCTCCTGGGCCAGCTTGGCCACCTCCACGTGCACCTTGGTCACCAGCGGGCAGGTGGCGTCGAAGATGTGAAAGCCGCGCGCGCGCGCCTCGTCCTGCACGGCCTTGCTCACGCCGTGCGCGCTGAAGATCAGCGTGGCGCCAGGCGGCACGTCGGCCAGGTCCTCGATGAAGATCGCGCCCTTGGCCTTGAGGTCGTTGACCACGTAGGTGTTGTGCACGATCTCGTGGCGCACGTAGATGGGCGCGCCGAACTTGGCCAGCGCGCGCTCGACGATGTCTATGGCCCGGTCCACCCCCGCGCAGAAGCCGCGCGGCTCGGCCAGCAGGATCTCCTGGGGGTGGTTCATAGAATCCCTATGACATGCACTTCAAAGGTCACCGGCTGGCCCGCCAGCGGGTGGTTGAAGTCGATGAGCAGCGCGTCCGCGCTCTCGGCATTGCCCACCTGCACCACCACGCCCGCGTAGGAGCCCATGCCATCGGGCGTGGAAAACTCCACCGCCTCGCCCACGTGGTACTGCTCGTCGGGATCGCCCATCTCGTTCAGGAGCTTGCGCGCCACCCACTGCTGCATGGCCGGGTTGCGCTCGCCAAAGGCCTCGCCCGCAGGCAGGTCGAACGTGGTGCGCGTGCCCTCTGGCAGGCCCACGAGGCGCTGCTCCAGCACGGGCGAGAGCTCGCTGTTGCCCAGCGTGAGCGTGGCCGGCTTGGCGCTGAAGGTGTTGACGACGTCGCCCGCAGGCCCCGCCAGACGGTAATGCAGGGTGAGAAAAGAACCCGGTTGAACAGTAGCCATGGATGCCTCGATAAACTCGCGCCATTCTAGTTTGGCCCCCCGCCATGCCCCTGAAAGACCTTCCTGCCGACGCGCAGCCGCGCGAAAAGCTGCTGGCCCGCGGCCCTGCCGCGCTGGCCGACGCCGAGCTGCTCGCCATCCTGCTGCGCACCGGCATCGTGGGCAAGGGCGTGCTGCAAATGGCCCAGGAGCTGCTGCAGCCGCCGGTGCGCGACCCGGCCAGCGGCCAGGTGACGGGGGGCTTCGGCGGCATCGCCGGGCTCTTGCACGCGAGCAGCCAGGACCTGCAGCGCATCAAGGGCCTGGGCCCGGCCAAGCGCGCCGAACTCGTGGCCGTGCTGGAACTGGCGCGCCGCGCCCTGGCCCAGCAACTGCGCGAGCGCGCGGTGTTCGACTCGGCCGACACCGTCAAGCACTACCTGCAACTGCACCTGGCCAGCAAGGGGCATGAAGTCTTCGCCGTGCTGTTCCTCGACAGCCAGCACCGCCTGCTGGCGCTCGAAGAACTGTTCCGCGGCACGCTCACGCAGACCAGCGTGTACCCGCGCGAAGTGGTGCTGCGCGCCCTGCACCACCACGCCGCCGCCGTGGTGCTGGCGCACAACCACCCCAGCGGCAGCGTGCAGCCCAGCCGGGCGGACGAGGCGCTCACGCAGGCCCTCAAGGCCGCGCTGTCGCTGGTGGACGTGCGTGTGCTCGACCATGTGATCGTGGCGCCGGGCCAGGCGCTCTCCATGGCCGAGAAAGGCCTGGTGTAGCGTGAGCCTGCCCGGCCACACCGCCCTGCGCCTGGCGCTGGAGCGCGCCCGCGCGCCCCAGGCGGTGGTGCCACCGCCCGCCACCCCGCTGGCGCCGCCCGCCCGCGTTCCGGCGCCGCCGCTGCCGCCCAGCCCGGTGCCACGCCCGCCGCGGCCGGTCGCGGACGCCGCCCCCGCGCCGCGCCCGCCGCGGCGCAGCAGCGCCCCCCTGCCGCGCCGCGCCAGCGTGCGCGTGACCGACCTGCAGGACCTCGCCGCCATCGCCCGCCACCTGCGCGCGGAACAGGCCCGCCTGGAGGCCGAGGAAAAGGCCCGGCGCGAGGCCGCCGCACGCCGCGAGGCCGAGCGCCAGCAGTTCAGCCGCGCCGTGGGCCCCGTCACCCGGCTGCGCGAGCGCAACCTCGCCCGCCTGCGCCCGCCCCTGCCGCCGCCCCTGCCCGTGCAGCACGCACTGGACGAGCAGCGCGTGCTGCAGGAGTCGATCAGCGACGACTTCGACGTCAGCACCCTGCTCGACACCGACGACCAGCTCAGCTTTCGCCGCCCCGGCATCGGCGTGGAGGTGACGCGCCGCCTGCGCGCCGGGCACTGGAGCATCCAGCGCCAGCTCGACCTGCACGGCCTGCGCGTGGACGAGGCGCGCGAGGCCCTGGGCGCGTTCATCCGCAACGCCCACAAGAACGGCATCCGCTGCGTGCGCGTGGTGCACGGCAAGGGCCTGGGTTCGCCCGGCAAGAGCCCCGTGCTCAAGAGCCGCGTGCAGCGCTGGCTGGTGCAAAAGCACGAGGTGCTGGCCTTTGTGCAGGCGCGGCCCGTGGACGGCGGCGCGGGGGCGCTGCTGGTGCTGCTGCAGCCCGTGAGCGGGCGCCCACGCTGACGGCCGTTCGGCCTGGGCATAAAAAACGGTCCCAGCCCTTTTCTATCCAGCGCAAGCAGCTACTGAATCAGGAGCAAAATTCAGCCGCCCTTGTTGCGCATCCAGTCGGCCGTGTTCAAGAAGCTCGCCTTCAGGCGCGTGCGCAGCGCCTCGGGCGTGGCGCATTCGCCCATGGCCTGGTCCATGCAGGCCACCCACTGGTCGCGCTCCTTCACGCCGATGGCAAACGGCAGGTGGCGCGCGCGCAGGCGCGGGTGGCCGAAGCGGCGTTCATAGTGGTCCGGCCCGCCCAGCCAGCCGCAGAGGAACCAGAACAGCTTGTCGCGTGCATCGGCCAGGGTGCTGCCGTGCGTGGCGCGCAGCGCGGCGTAGCCGGGCTCCAGGTCCATGAGGTCGTAGAAGCGGTCCACCAGGGCGCGCACGGCGCGCTCGCCGCCCAGGCGCTCGAAGGCGGTGGCTTCGCTGGGAGCATCTGCAGAATCCATGGTCAAATCGGGTTGCAAGCCAGTACTGAAAAGCGCCGGCAGCTATCAATACAAGAGCAATTGGCGGTCTGCCCGGTCAGCGGCGCAGCGGCATTTCCAGCGTCACGCTGGCGGGCGCGTCCAGGGCCGGGCCCAGGCGTGCCGTGCGCGCGTCCAGCGCCTGCAGTACCAGGGCCTCGTCCACCCGCGCGCCCACGCGGTAGGGGCGGGCGGGCTTGCCGTCGACGGCGATGAGCGCGGCGCCGCTGCTGCCCCCCTGGCCCGCAAGCACGCCCACCAGCGCAAAGCGGCTGGCGGCCGGCGCGGTCTGCGCCGCCTGCGGCGCGGTGCCGCCCAGCAGGCGCGCCAGGGCCTGCACATCGGTGGCCACGGGCTCGGCCGCTGCGGGCGGCAGGGCCAGCGAGGGCGGTGGCGCCGACAGGCGCAGCCCCCAATAGGCCACGCTGGCGGCGGCCAGCGCCCAGGCGGCCAACGTGCCCAGGCGCACGCCCCAGGTCGGATGAGATTCACTGCGCATCGCGCGATTATCATTCAGCCGATGCGCAGGGCAGCCCGCCGCGCCCGTTCCACACCCACTGCCCCATGAACCCTTCCGTTTCTTCCGTCCGCTCCCGCCTGGCCCGGGGTTTCACCCTGATCGAGCTGATGGTGGTGCTGGTCATCATCGGCGTGCTGGCCGCGCTCATCGTGCCCAATGTGCTGGACCGCGCCGACGACGCGCGCGTGACGGCGGCGCGCACCGACGTCACCAACCTCATGCAGGCGCTCAAGCTCTACCGCCTGGACAATCTGCGCTACCCCACGGCCGAGCAGGGCCTGCAGGCGCTGATCGTCCGGCCCACGGCCGGCCCGCAGCCGCCCAACTGGAAGCCCTACCTGGAAAAGCTCCCCAACGACCCCTGGGGCCGGCCTTACCAGTACCTCAACCCCGGCATCAAGGGCGAGGTGGACGTGATGTCGTTCGGCGCCGACGGCCAAAGCGGCGGCGAGGGCAAGGATGCCGATATTGGCTCCTGGCAGTAGTGGCCGCCGCGCACGCGGCTTCACCTTGCTGGAATTGCTGGTGGTGCTGGCCATCGTGGGCCTGGCGCTGGGCGGGGCCAGCCTGGCGCTGCGCGACAGCGGCGCGGCCCTGCTCACGCGCGAGGGCGAGCGCCTGGCGGCGCTGCTGGAGGCGGGGCGCGCGCAGTCGCGCGCCAGCGGCGTGCCGGTGCGCTGGCAGGCCGATGCGCAGGGTTTTCGCTTCGAGGGCCTGCCGCGCGAGGCCCTGCCCACGCACTGGCTGGACGCGCAGACCCGGGTGCAGGGCCCGCCGGCGGCGCTGTGGCTGGGGCCCGAGCCGCTCATCGGCCCGCAGGCGGTGCAGCTCGTCCACCCGGCCTGGCCCGGGCACAGCGTGCGCGTGGCCACCGACGGGCTGCGGCCCTTCGGCCTGGAGGCCGCGCGGTGAGGCCAGCGCGCGCGCAGCGCGGCTTCACGCTGGTGGAGGTGCTCACGGCGCTGGCCATCGTCGCCATCGCGCTGCTGGCGGGCGCGCAGGCGAGCAGCGCCCTGGTGCGCAACAGCGCGCGCCAGGCGGACGTGCTGCTCGCCCAGTTGTGCGCCGAGAACGCCCTGGTGGCCGCGCGCCTGTCGCGCCAGATGCCCGCCATCGGCGACGACATGCAGCCCTGCCCGCAGGCGGGGCGCAATCTCACGGTCAGCGTGGTGGTGCGCCCCACGCCCAACCCCTCGTTCCGGCGCGTGGACGCGCAGGTGCTCGACGAGGACCAGCAGCCCATGCTGCGGCTGTCCACCATCGTGGGGCGGCGCTGATGAAACGGGCGCGCGGCTTCACGCTGATCGAGCTGCTCGTGGCGATCGCCCTGCTGGGGCTGGTCGCGCTCATGAGCTGGCGCGGCCTCGACGCCATGGCGCGCACCCAGGAGCAGACGCGCGCGCACAGCGCACAGCTCATGGTGCTGCAGGCGGCGCTCGCGCAGTGGAACGCCGACCTCGACGCCCTGCTGCCGCTGGCGCACACCGTGCCCCTCGATTGGGACGGCCAGGTGCTGCGCCTGACGCGGCGCAGCCTGGACGCGCCCGATCCCGGGGCCCTGATCGTGGCCTGGACGCGGCGCACGGTGCAGGGCCAGGACCAGTGGCTGCGCTGGCAGTCGGCGCCGGTGCGCACGCGCGGCGACTGGCAGCAGGCCTGGCAGCAGGCTGCGCAGTGGGCGCGCAACCCCGGCGATGCCGAGCGGCGCCGCGAGGTGGTGCTGCTGCCGCTGGCCGACTGGCAGGTGTTCTATTTCCGCGGCGACGCCTGGAGCAACCCCCAGTCCAGCCCCGACACGCCGCCGGGCGACGCGCCCACCGTGGGCACGCTGATCCCCGACGGCGTGCGCCTGCAGCTCGAGCTGCCCCCCGGGCCGGGCGTGGCGGGCCCGCTGGTGCGCGACTGGGCCAACCCGCTGCGCGGCGGGGGCAAGTCATGAGCGCGCGCCAGCGCGGCGCGGCCCTGCTGGCCGCCATGCTCACGGTCACGCTGGTGGCCACCTTCGCCGCAGCCGCGCTGTGGCAGCAGTGGCGCACCGTGGAGGTCGAGACCGCCGAGCGCGCGCGCGTGCAGTCGGCCTGGATCCTCACCGGCGCGCTCGACTGGTCGCGCCTCATCCTGATCGAGGATGGCCGCGCCGGCGGCCCCGACCACCTGGCCGAGCCCTGGGCCGTGCCGCTGGAGGAGGCGCGCCTGTCCACCTTCCTGGCGGCCGAGCGCAACGTCGCCCAGGTGGACGACGGCGCCAGCGAGGACGCGTTCCTGTCGGGCCGCATCCTCGACCTGCAGGCGCGCCTGAACGTGGCCAACCTGGTGCAGGGCGGCGCCGTGAACGAGGTGGCGCAGGCGCAGTTCCGGCGCCTGTTCGCGCTGCTGGGCCTGCCGGCCTCGGAGCTGGACCTGCTCGTGCAGGGGCTGCGCCAGGCGCAGGTGGGCGGCGCCGAGGCCCCGGGCGCGCCGCTGTGGCCCCAGAGCCTGCCCCAGCTTGTCTGGCTGGGCCTGGCGCCGCAGACGCTGGCGCTGCTGGCGCCGCACGCCACGCTGCTGCCCGAGCGCCGCGGCGTGAACCTCAACACCGCCGGGGCCGAGGTGCTGATGGCCGTCCTCCCCGGACTGGATCGCGCGGGCGCCGAGCGCCTCATCACGGCGCGCCAGGCGCAGCACTTTCGCAGCCTGGACGACGTGCGCGCGCTGCTGGGCAGCGGCGTGGAACTCGATACCGGCGAGCTGACCGTGGCCTCCGCCTACTTCGAGGTGCAGGGCCGCCTGCGCCTGGGACAGATGGTGGTGCAGGAGCGCTCCGTGGTGCGCCGCCAGGGCATGGAGGCCACCACCGTGCTGCGCGAGCGCGTGGGCGCGCCAGTCCTGCCCTGAGCCCGGCGGCGCGCGGCAAGCCAGGCATTCCCGTACAAGAACCGCCGGACAAGCCCCCTACAATGGCCCGCGAATTGCGCCCATGAGCACCCTGATCGTCCACCTCCCCCTGGCCCGCGCCAGCGCCGCCACCGAATACCGCTACACGCTGAGCCAGGACGGCCAGCAGGTCGCACGCCATGGCGTGGCCGCGGCGTCCATGCTGCCGCCCGCGGGGCGCACGGGCGAGACCGTGGCCCTGGTGCCGGTGCAGGCCCTGTCGTGGCAGCGCGTGACCCTGCCCCCGGGCGTGGGTCCGCAAAGCCCGCGCCTGCGCAGCGTGCTCGAAGGCCTGCTCGAAGACCGCGTGCTCGACGAGCCCGCCACACTGCACTTTGCCCTGGAGCCGCAGGCGCGCGCCGGCCAGCAGGCCTGGGTGGCCGTGTGCGACCGCGCCTGGCTGCAGGCGGCCCTGCAGGCGCTGGAGGCCGCCGGCCGCCCGGTGGCGCGCGTGCTGCCCGAGCTGGCGCCCGGCGCCCTGCCGGCCCTGCACGTGCTGGGCAGCACGGCCGAGGACGCCCTGCTCGCCTGCGCCCCCGGGCCGGGCCAGGGCCTGCGCCTGCTGCCGCTGGCCGCCGCCAGCCTGGCCCTGGCGGGGCTGGACGGCGAGAGCCCGCCGCCCGCCCACGCCGAGCCTGCCGTGGCCGCGCTGGCCGAGCAGGCCCTGGGCCGCAGCGTGCAGTTGCAGACCGAACACGAGCGCGCCCTGCAGGCCGCCCAGGGCGCCTGGGACCTGGCCCAGGCCGACCTGGCGCGCAGCGCGCGCGCACGCACCCTGCGCAAGGCCTCCAGCCTGGCGGGCAGCCTGCTGCGCGCCCCGCAATGGCGCGCCGTGCGCTGGGGCGCGGCACTGTGCGTGCTGGCGCACCTGGCCGGGCTCAACGCCTGGGCCTGGCAGGAGCGCCAGGCGCTGGCGGCCAAGCAGGCGGGCGTGCGCCAGGTGCTCACGGGCAGCTTCCCGCAGATCCAGGTCGTGGTCGATGCGCCGGTGCAGATGGAGCGCGAGCTCGCCCGGCTGCGCCAGGCCGCAGGCAGCCTCTCGGAGCGTGACTTCGAGGCCCTGCTGGCCGCTGCCGCCCAGGCCCTGCCGCCGGGGCCGCCGCCCACGGCCATCGACTTCGGCCCGGGCGAGCTGCGGCTGCGCGGCATCGCCCTGCCGCCCGAGGCACTGGAGGCCGCCCAGGCCCGCCTGCGCGGCACAGACCACACCCTGCATGGCGAGGCCGACGGCCTCGTGGTGCGCACCGCGTCCTCCCCATGAGCACCTCCCCCCCTTCCTCCGCGGCGCTGCAGGCCGCCTGGCAGCGCCTCGCACCGCGTGAGCAGGCCCTGGTGCGCGCCGCCGCCGCCCTCGTGGGCCTGGCACTGCTGTGGTGGCTGCTGCTGGCCCCGGCGCTGCACACCCTGCGCAGCGCGCCCGCGCAGCACGCGCGGCTGGACGCCGAGCTGCAGCACATGCAGGCCCTGCAGGCCCAGGCGCAGCAACTGCAGGCCCAGCCGCGCGCCGCGCCGCAGGATGCGGCGCGCGCGCTGCAGGCCTCGGTGGCGCAGGCGCTGGGCCCGGGCGCGCGCCTCACGCTCGCCGGCGAACGCGCCAGCCTGGCCCTCAAGGGCGTGGGCGCCGACGCCCTGGCCGCCTGGCTGGTGCAGGCGCGCAGCAATGCGCACGCCGTGCCCCTGGAGGCGCACCTCACGCGCAGCCCCGCGCCCGCCGCGGGCGCCGCCGCCGGCCCCGTGCGCTGGGACGGCACGCTGGTGCTCACCCTGCCCGCGCCATGACCGCCATGTCCACCGCGCCCCGCAGACCCGGCCCGGCAGCCCGCTGGGCCAGCCATGCCGGGCGCGCGCCCTGGGGCTGGGCGCTGGCCGGGGTGCTGGCCGGTGCGCTGCCCGCCGTGGCCGTGTTTGCGCCCGCGCGCTGGCTCGCCGCCGCCGTCGCCCAGGCCAGCGGCCAGCAGGTGCTGCTGGCCGAGCCCACTGGCACGCTGTGGTCGGGCTCGGCCCGGCCCGTGCTGACGGGCGGGCCGGCCAGCCAGGACCGCGCCGCCCTGCCCTCGCGCCTGCACTGGCGCCTGCGCCCCGCCTGGGACGGGCTGCGCGCCGAGCTCCACGCCCCCTGCTGCACCCCTGCGCCGCTGCGCCTGCAACTGCACGCCGGCCTGCGCAGCCTGCGCCTGGACGTGGCCGATGGCCAGAGCCAATGGCCTGCCGCCGTGCTCGCCGGCCTGGGCACGCCCTGGAACACCCTGCAGCCCCAGGGCCGCCTGCTGCTGCAGACCCAGGGCCTGCAGGCCCAGTGGGCGGCCGGGCGGCTGGTGCTGTCGGGCAGCGCCCAGCTCGACGCGCTGGCCCTGTCCTCGCGCCTGTCCACGCTGCGCCCCATGGGCAGCTACCGCATCACGCTGCAAGGCGGCGAGGCCGTGGCGCTGCAACTGCAGACGCTGCAGGGCGCGCTGCAGCTGAGCGGCAGCGGCCAGTGGGTGGGCCGGCGCCTGCGTTTCACGGGCGAGGCCGTGGCCGCGCCGGGGCGCGAGGGCGCCCTGTCCAATCTGCTCAACATCATCGGGCGGCGCAACGGCGCGCGCTCGCTCATCACGCTGGGTTGACCCCTATGACCTGCCTGCACTTGCCGACACGCCATTTTGCTATCACAACAATAGCTGCTGCCGCTTTATGGATGGGCGCTGGAGGCATTATTCATGCCCAAACCGTGCTGCAACCCGGAACGGCCAGCGTGCGCCCGGGCGAGCCGGTGACGCTGAACTTCGCGAACGCCGAGATCGAGGCCGTGGCGCGCACCATGGCCACCATCACCGGGCGCAATGTGGTGGTGGACCCGCGCGTGCGCGGGCAGCTCAACCTGGTGACCGAACACGCCGTGCCGCCCGCCAAGGCGTTCGAGCAGTTCCTGGCGGCGCTGCGCCTGCAGGGCTTCACGGTGGTGGAGTCCGCCGGGCTCTACAAGGTGGTGCCCGAGGCCGACGCCAAGCTGCAGGGCGGCAGCGTGAGCGTGGCGCAGGGCGGCGCCAGCGGCCCCGCGGGCGGGCAGATCGTGACGCAGATCTTCCGCCTCAACCACGAGAGCGCGGCCAACCTGGTGCCCGTGCTGCGTCCGCTCATCAGCCCGAACAACACCATCAACGTGAGCCCGGGCAGCAATGCCCTGGTCATCACCGACTACGCCGACAACCTGCAGCGCCTGGGCCGGATCATCGCGGCCATGGATGTCTCCACCGCGAGCGACGTGGAGATCATCCCGCTCCGGCACGCCATCGCCAGCGAGCTGGCGCCGCTGGTGGCGCGCCTCATCGACCCCGGCGCCAGCCCCGCGGGCACGCCCGGCGCGCCGGGCCTGGCGGACACCTCGTTCAAGACCACCCTGCTGGCCGAGCCGCGCAGCAACGCCCTGGTGCTGCGCGCGGCCAACCCCGCGCGCGTGGCCCAGGTGCGCGCCCTGGTCGAGAAGCTCGACCAGCCGCCCACGCCCGGCAGCGGCGCCGCCAGCGGCAACATCCACGTGGTCTACCTGAAGAACGCCGACGCCACCAAGCTCGCGGCCACGCTGCGCGCCGCCCTGGCGGCCGCAGGCAGCGGCACTGGCGCGGGCGGCAGCACGGGCGCTGCCGCGCCGGCCAGCAGCAGTACCCCCTCCATGACCGGCAGCGGCCTGAGCAGCACCGCGGCCACCGCCTCGGGCGGCGGCCTGGGCACGGGCGCGAGCAGCAGCAGCGGCAGCACCAACCAGCCGTCCACGGGCGGCCAGATCCAGGCCGACCCGACGACCAACTCGCTGATCATCACCGCGCCCGAGCCGCAGATGCGCCAGTTGCGCGCCGTGATCGACCAGCTCGACGGGCGCCGCGCCCAGGTGCTGGTCGAGAGCCTGATCGTCGAGGTCAACGCCAACAAGCTCGCCGAGTTCGGCATCCAGTGGCAGGGCGTGATGGGCAAGCAGGGCGACGGCACGGTGGGCGTGATCGGCACCAACTCGGGGGTCACGGGGGCCAACATCCTGGGCGTGACGGCGGCCCTGGCCGCAGGCGACGCAGCCTCCATCGGCAAGGCCGTGGGCTCGCTGGGCGGCGGCCTGAACCTGGCGCTGGCGCCGCGCGTGGGCGGCCAGTACTACCTGGGCGCGCTCGCCAGCTTCCTGCAGAACAGCGGCGACGCCAATGTGCTCTCCACGCCCAACCTGATGACGCTGGACAACGAGGAGGCGAAGATCGTCATCGGCAACAACGTGCCCTTCGTCACCGGCTCCTACGCCAACACCGGGGGCAACAGCGGCGCGGTCAACCCCTTCACCACCGTCGAGCGCAAGGACGTGGGCCTGATGCTCAAGGTGCGCCCGCAGATCAACGAGAACGGCACGGTCAAGCTGTCGATCTACCAGGAGGTCTCGAAAATCGACACCTCCACGCTCAAGGACCAGAACGGCCCCACGACGAGCAAGCGCTCGATCGAGTCCAACGTGCTGGTCGATGACGGCAGCATCATCGTGCTCGGCGGCCTGCTCGAAGACAGCTACGCTCAGGCCGAGGACAAGGTGCCCTTCATGGGAGACATCCCGCTGCTGGGCAACCTGTTCCGCAGCGAGAACCGCGCGCGCCGCAAGACCAACCTGATGATCTTCCTGCGCCCCGTGGTGGTGCGCGACGCCGCCGCCAGCGACGCCCTGGTGCTCGACCGCTACGACACCATCCGCGCGCTGCAGCAGCAGGTACAGCCCGCGCCCAGCGCCGTGCTGGGCACCGTGCAGGGCGCGCCCGTGCTGCCCGCGCTGCGCCTGGACCGCAACACCCCGCCGCCGGCCGCCCAGTGACCATGCGCCACCCCCTGCCCTACGCCTTTGCCCGCGCCGCCCAGTTGCTGCTGGAGGACGACGGCCCGCAGCCCGTGCTCTGGCACGGCCCCGCGCCCGACCTGGCGCTGCTGGGCGAGGTGCTGCGCAAGCATGGCGTGCGCCACCTGCAGATGCTCGACCCGCAGACCCTGGCCCAGCGCATCAGCGCCGCCTATGCGCAGGGCGAATCGAGCGCCGCCACGGTGGTGAGCGAGGTCGAGTCGGACGCCGACCTCTCGCGCATGATGCAGGAGCTGCCCGCCGTGGAAGACCTGCTGGAGGCGGCCGACGACGCGCCCATCATCCGCATGCTCAACGCCCTGCTCACGCAGGCCGCGCGCGACGGCGCGAGCGACATCCACATCGAGCCCTACGAGCGCCACTCCAGCGTGCGCTTTCGCGTGGACGGCACGCTGCGCGAGGTGGTGCAGCCCCACCGCGCGCTGCACGCCGCGCTGATCTCGCGCCTGAAGATCATGGCCGAGCTCGACATCTCGGAAAAGCGCCTGCCGCAGGACGGGCGCATCAGCCTGCGCCTGGGCACGCGCGCCATCGACGTGCGCGTCTCCACCCTGCCCAGCGCGCACGGCGAGCGCGCCGTGCTGCGCCTCCTGGACAAGAGCGAAAGCAAGCTGAGCCTGGAGGCCGTGGGCATGCAGGGCGAGACGCTGCGCCGCTTCACGGGCCTGATCGCGCAGCCGCACGGCATCGTGCTCGTCACCGGCCCCACGGGCTCGGGCAAGACGACCACGCTGTACGCTGCCCTCTCGCGCCTGGACGCGGACAGCAGCAACATCATGACGGTGGAAGACCCCATCGAATACGAGCTGCCCGGCGTGGGCCAGACGCAGGTCAACGCCAAGATCGACCTGACGTTTGCCAAGGCCCTGCGCGCCATCCTGCGCCAGGACCCGGACGTGATCATGATCGGCGAGATCCGCGACTTCGAGACCGCGCAGATCGCCATCCAGGCCTCGCTCACCGGCCACCTGGTGCTGGCCACGCTGCACACCAACGACGCCGCCAGCGCCGTCACGCGCCTGACCGACATGGGTGTGGAGCCCTTCCTGCTGAGCTCGTCCCTGCTGGGCGTGCTGGCCCAGCGCCTGGTGCGCAAGGTCTGCCACGCCTGCGGCGGCAAGGGCTGCGAGGCCTGCGGCCACCAGGGCTATGCGGGCCGCACGGGCCTGTTCGAGCTGCTGGTGGTGGATGACGCCCTGCGCGCCCTGGTGCACAACCGCGCGAGCGAGGCCGAGATCCGCGCCGCCGCGCTGGCCGGCGGCATGCAGCTCATGCGCGAGGACGGCGAGCGCCTGATCGCCGCAGGCGTGACCACGCGCGAGGAAGTGCTGCGCGTGACGCGGGATTGATGTGCCGCGTTTTGCGAATCCCGGTCTTTGGGCGCCTTGGGCCTTGCCGGACAAGCGCCAGTAGCTATCTTTTCAATAGCATCTGCAGCGCTTCGCCAGGGGCCTGAGGCCATACCCCGTCCCGGCCAGGAATCACCCCACGGCGGACACGGCCACCTCCGGCAGCTCCGCCGGATCGCGCACCTCGTCCAGCGCATCCCCGCTGTGCAGCGGCCGCGCAGGCGCGTCCAGCAGCGCGCGCACGAAGTTGGGCTGGGCCAGCAGCGCCTGGTGCATGGCGCCGTTGTAGAGCTGCAGGTCGCGCAGGCCGCGCGCGGCGATGCGTGCGTCCACCTCGTCGGCGCTGAGCCCGGCGGGGTCCGTGCTGTCCGATGCCATGCCCATGCACCACAGCGTGCCGTACAGCGGCACGTACTGCAGGTAGGGCCGGAAGATGGGGAACACCGCGCGCACCGAGGCGGCGATGCGCCCCAGGCTCTCGGGCAGGTGCACGGGCGAGCCCAGGTGCAGCGACAGCACGCCGCCGGGGTTGAGCGCGCGGCGGCAGGCGGCGTAGAACTCCACGGTGTACAGCTCCACGGCCGGGCCGAAGGGGTCGGTCAGGTCCAGGATGATCTGGTCGAAGCGCTCCTCGGTCTGGCCGATGAAGGCGCGCGCGTCGCCCAGGCGCAGCTCCAGGCGCGGGTCATCGAAAGCGCCGCGGTGGATGCTGGGCAGCCACGCGCGCGCCATGGCGACCACCTCGGCGTCGAGTTCGGCCAGCACCACGCGCTCCATGCCCGGCAGCTTGAGCAGCTCCTCGGCCGCACCGCCGTCGCCGCCGCCCACCACCAGGGCGCGGCGCACGCCCGGGTGGGCGATGGCGGGCAGGTGCACCATGGGCTCGTGGTAGAAGAACTCGTCGCGCTCGCTGGTCATGAAGCAGCCGTCGATGCGCATCACGCGCCCGAACTGCGGGTTCTCGAAGACCTCGATGTGCTGCCAGGCCGACTGGCGCTGGTCCAGCAGGCGGCGGTCGCTCAGGTAGAAGCCGAAATCGGCGTTCAGGCGCTCGGCCAGGTAACGTGGGGCCTGCACGGTGGGCTCGCCGCTCATCAGGCGCGGTCGACGCGGTGCAGGTGCGGGTCGGCCGGGTTGAAAGCGGCCTGCAGGTCGTCAAAGAGCTTCTGCGCCTTGGGGCGGTTGTTCTCGGTGTAGTTGCACACGTACACGTCCAGCGTGACGTAGCCCGCCTCGGGCCAGGTGTGGATGGACAGGTGCGACTCGGCCAGCACCACCACGCCGGTGACGCCGCCGCCCTCGCCAAAGCTGTGGAACAGGCTGCCCACGGTGGTCAGGCCGGCAGCCGCCACGCGGTCCTTGCAAAAGTTCTCCAGGTGGGCGGCGTCGAGCATCAGGCGGCTGTCGCACAGGCAGCCGTAGAGGTCACCGATCAGGTGCAGGCCGGTGGCATGGCGGGTGGGGACGGGTGCCGGGATGGGGACGACGGACTGGAGATTCTTCATTGCGCGCAGGACCTTTCTTCGCGGGGTTGTGACATAACGGCAAACCCGGCAGGTGCACAAGCACCTGCAGGCGCCGCCCGGTGCGCTGCCGCGTGGGGGTACTGCGTGGAAGAAGGGGGAATGCCGCAGGCCAGGAGGCCCTTGCCGCGCCTTCGTTCCGCTGCGCACACCCAAGCGCACATGCAACGCTGACAGCAATCCGCTCGGCCAGGCGAGCGTGACATTTCTCGAACCCGCGATTATAGCCAATGGCAATATGCAAACGCCGGAATTGCAGGTGCCGCCGTAGGGGCAAGGGGGTTTACCCCTATGATGTGCGGTTTGCCGGTCCGTGCCTTGGCGGCCCCATAGCTTGCCCGGGTGCGCAGCGCAGGCCTCATTCTTGCCCATGCCCTCCAGCGTCCCGCCGCCTTCTGCCGCTCTCGTGGAACTGCGCAACGTCACCTTCGGGTACGGCGAGCGCGTGGTGCTGCGCGATCTCTCGCTCGCGGTGCCGCGCGGCAAGGTCACGGCCATCATGGGGGCGTCGGGCGGCGGCAAGACCACGGTGCTGCGCCTGATCGGCGGGCAGCAGCGCGCGCAGGCCGGGCAGGTGCTGTTCGACGGCCAGGACGTGGGCCGCATGGACCCGGCGCAGCTCTACGCGGCGCGCCGGCGCATGGGCATGCTGTTCCAGTTCGGCGCACTGTTCACCGACATGAGCGTGCTCGACAACGTCGCCTTCCCGCTGCGCGAGCACACGGACCTGCCCGAGGCACTGGTGCGCGACATCGTGCTCATGAAGCTGCACGCCGTGGGCCTGCGCGGGGCGCGCGACCTCATGCCCAGCCAGATCTCGGGCGGCATGGCGCGGCGCGTGGCGCTGGCGCGTGCCATTGCGCTGGACCCCGAGCTCATCATGTACGACGAGCCCTTTGCCGGGCTGGACCCGATTTCCCTGGGCACGGCGGCCCAGCTCATCCGCCAGCTCAACGATGCCATGGGGCTGACGACCATCGTGGTCTCGCACGACCTGGAGGAGACCTTCCGCCTCGCGGACCATGTCGTCATCCTGGGGCCGGGCTGCGTCGCGGCCCAGGGCACGCCGGCGCAGGTGCTGGCGAGCGCGGACCCGCTGGTGCACCAGTTCGTCCACGCCCTGCCGGTGGGGCCCGTGCCCTTCCATTACCCGGGGCCCGGGGTGGCGCAGGACTTCGGCCCGGGCAGCGGAGGGCGGCCATGAAGTGGTACCACCCCGCGAGCCTGGGCTTTGCCGTGCGGCGCAGGCTGGCCGGCATGGGCCTGGGCGCGCGCCTGTTCCTGCGCCTGCTGGCGCTGGCGCCCGAGGCGCTGCGCCGCCCGCGCCTGGTGCGCGACCAGGTGCATTTCCTGGGGAACTACTCGCTGGCCATCATCGCTGTCTCGGGGCTGTTCGTCGGCTTCGTGCTGGCGCTGCAGGGCTACTACACGCTGCAGGACTTCGGCTCGACCGAGGCGCTGGGCCAGCTCGTCGCCCTGAGCCTGCTGCGCGAGCTCGGGCCCGTGATCACCGCGCTGCTGTTCGCCGGGCGTGCGGGCACCTCGCTCACCGCCGAGATCGGCCTCATGCGCGCGGGCGAGCAGCTCAGCGCCATGGAGATGATGGCCGTGGACCCGGTGCGCCGCATCCTCGTACCGCGCTTCTGGGCGGGCGTGATCGCCATGCCGGTGCTGTGCGCGGTATTCAATGCCGTGGGCGTGGCCGGCGGCTGGGTGGTGGCCGTACCCATGATCGGCCTGGACAGCGGCTCCTTCTGGAGCCAGATGCAGGGCGGCGTGGACGTATTCAGCGACGTGGGCAACGGCGTGGCCAAGAGCGTGGTGTTCGGCTTCACCGTCACCTTCGTGGCGCTGCTGCAGGGCTACACGGCCCGGCCCACGCCCGAGGGCGTGGCACACGCGACCACGCGCACCGTGGTCATGGCCTCGCTGGCCGTGCTGGGCCTGGACTTCGTGCTCACGGCACTGATGTTCAGCATTTGACAAGGAATAATGCGATGCAACCGCACAAGAACGATGTCTGGGTGGGCCTGTTCGTGATGCTGGGCGCCGCGGCGCTGGTGTTCCTGGCGCTGCAGTCGGCCAACCTCCTGAGCCTGAATTTCGACCGCGGCTACCGCGTCACGGCGCGCTTTGACAACATCGGCGGGCTCAAGCCCCAGGCCGCGGTGCGCAGCGCAGGCGTGGTGGTGGGGCGCGTGGAGTCCATCACATTCGATGACAAAACTTACCAGGCCCAGGTCACGCTGGCACTGGACAAGCGCTATGCTTTCCCCAAGGACAGTTCGCTCAAGATCCTGACCAGCGGCCTGCTGGGCGAGCAATACATCGGCATCGAGGCCGGCGCGGACGAAGCCACCCTGGCGCCGGGCGATGCGGTGGCCTCCACCCAGTCGGCCCTGGTGCTGGAGAATCTCATCAGCCAGTTCCTCTTCAGCAAGGCCGCCGAAGGCGCGGACAGCAAGAAATGAACACCACCACCACTCCCCGGGGCCGCGCGGCCCGGGCCCTCCTGGCGCTGGCCCTGGCGGGTGCCGCCAGCGCCGGCGCAGCGCAGACCGACGACCCGCTGGAGGCCTACAACCGCAGCATGACGCGCTTCAACGACGCGGTGGACGAGGCCGTGCTCAAACCCGTGGCCACGGCCTACCAGCAGGCCCTGCCCGCGCCGGTGCGCACCGGGGTGAGCAATTTCTTCGGCAACCTCGGCGATGCCTGGTCCTTCGTCAACAACACCCTGCAACTGCGCGGCGAGGCGGCCATGGCGAGCTTTTTCCGCGTCAGCTTCAATACCCTGCTGGGGTTTGGCGGCGTGCTCGACGTGGCGAGCGACCTGGGCCTGGAGCGCCACAAGCAGGACTTCGGCCTCACGCTGGGGCGCTGGGGCGTGCCCACGGGGCCGTACTTCGTGCTGCCCATCCTCGGGCCCTCCACGGTGCGCGACACGCTGGCCCTGCCGCTGGACTGGCGCGGCTACCCGCTGCAGCAGGTCTCGCCCACCGCGACGCGCAACGGCCTGTACGTGCTGCGCGCCGTGGACACGCGCGCCAACCTGCTGCGCGCGGAAACCGTGCTCGACGAGGCCGCGCTGGACAAGTACAGCTTCACGCGCGACGTCTACCTGCAATTGCGCCGTGCCCCTGCCGCGCAGGGCGACGGCACCCTGCCGCCCGAGCCCGATCAGTGACGGGCGCACCCTCCGGAGAGACAACGATGACGAAACGCTGGTTTCTGGCCCGTACCGCCGCCGCCCTGGCGGCCGCTGCCACCCTGGCCCTGGGCGGCGCACTGCCCGCGCAGGCCGCCGACGAGGCCCCCGATGCCCTGGTGCAGCGCCTCTCCAGCGAGGTGCTGGACGCGCTGCGCAGCGACAAGTCCATCCAGGCCGGCGATGTGGACAAGATCATGGTGCTGGTCGACCGGGTCATCATGCCCAATGTCAACTTCCGCCGCATGACGGCGGCCGCCGTCGGCCCCGGCTGGCGCCAGGCCAGCCCCGCGCAGCAGCAGCGCCTGCAGGAGGAATTCAAGCAATTGCTGGTGCGCACCTACGCCGGCGCGCTGGCGCAGGTGAGCGACCAGACCGTCACCGTCAAGCCCCTGCGCGCGGGCCCCGAGGACAAGGACGTGCTCGTGCGCACCGAGGTGCGCGGCCGCGGCGACCCGGTGCAGCTCGACTACCGCCTGGAGAAGACGCCGGGCCAGGGCGCGGGCTGGAAGATCTACAACCTCAACGTGCTGGGCGCCTGGCTGGTCGAGACCTACCGCAGCCAGTTCGCGCAGGAGATCAACGCCAAGGGCATCGACGGCCTGATCCAGACCCTGAGCGCGCGCAACAAGGGCAACGCTGCCCGCGGCTGAGCGGTGCGCGCAGACGGATCGCCCATGCTGGTGCTGCCCCCCGAGCTCACCCACCGCCAGGCGCGCGCCACCCTGGAGCAATGGCTGCAGGCCTTGCCCGCGGCCCCAGGCGGCGCGGTGCAGGTCGATGCGCGCGCGCTGCGCGTGTTCGACTCCTCGGCGCTGGCCGTGCTGCTCGAATGCCGCCGCGCGGCCCTGGCCGCGGGCCGCGGCTTTGCGGTGCAGGGCCTGCCCGAGGCGCTGGTGGGCATGGCGGGGCTGTATGGGGTGCAAGACCTGCTGAGCCCCCAGGATTGAAATGCCGGCGCGGGACCGGAGCGGGTCCAGGACGTAAAATCCCCGGCTCCCATGCCCGCCGTATCCTTCCAGTCCGTCTCCAAGACCTATTCCACCCCCCGAGGGCCCTTTCACGCACTCAGCGAGGTGTCGCTGGACATCGAGGAGGGCGAGTTCTTCGGCCTGCTGGGCCCCAATGGCGCAGGCAAGACCACGCTGATCAGCATCCTGGCGGGCCTGACGCGCGCCAGCAGCGGCAGCGTGGCGGTGCTGGGCCACGATGTGCAGCAGGACTACGCTGCCGCCCGCCGCCAGCTCGGCGTGGTGCCGCAGGAACTGGTGTTCGACCCCTTCTTCAACGTGCGCGAGGCGCTGCGCTTTCAGGCCGGTTACTTCGGCGTGCGCGCCAGCGACGACTGGATCGACGAGCTGCTCGCCAACCTGGGCCTGGCCGACAAGGCCGGCGCCAACATGCGCCAGCTCTCGGGCGGCATGAAGCGTCGCGTGCTCGTGGCACAGGCGCTGGTGCACAAGCCGCCCATCATCGTGCTCGACGAACCCACGGCCGGGGTCGATGTGGAGCTGCGCCAGACGCTGTGGCAGTTCATCGCCCGCCTGAACCGCGAGGGCCGCACGGTGCTGCTGACCACCCATTACCTGGAAGAGGCCGAGGCCCTGTGCGGGCGCATTGCCATGCTCAAGAACGGCCGTGTGGTGGCGCTGGAGCGCACCAGCGAGCTGCTCAAGGCGGCCACGGGCAGCATGCTGCAGTTCAAGACGGACAGCGAGCTGCCACTGGCCCTGGCGCTGCAGGCGCGCGTGACCGGGCGCATCGTGCAGTTGCCGGCGCAGGATGCGGGCGAGATCGAGCACCACCTGGCCGCGCTGCGCCAGGCCGGGGTGCCGGTGCACGACATGGAAATCCGCCGCCCGGACCTGGAGGACGTGTTCCTGCAGGTCATGTCCACCGCGGCCACGCAGCAGGAAGGGGTGCGCGCATGACCGGCTGGCAGATGCTGTTCTACAAGGAGGTGCTGCGCTTCTGGAAGGTCAGCTTCCAGACCGTGGCGGCGCCCGTGCTCACGGCCGTGCTGTACCTGCTGATCTTCGGCCATGTGCTCGAAGACCATGTGAAGGTGTACGACCGCATTGGCTACACCGCCTTCCTGGTGCCGGGCCTGGTGATGATGAGCGTGCTGCAGAACGCCTTTGCCAACAGCTCGTCCAGCCTGATCCAGAGCAAGATCATGGGCAGCCTGGTGTTCCAGTTGCTCACGCCGCTGTCGCACTGGGCCTGGTTCGTGGCCTATGTGGGTTCGTCGGTGGTGCGCGGCCTGGTGGTGGGCCTGGGCGTGTTTGTCGTCACGCTGGGCTTTGCCGCGCCGCAGTTCGCTGCGCCGCTGTGGATCGTGGCGTTCGCCCTGCTGGGCGCGGCGCTGCTGGCCACGCTGGGCGTGATCGCCGGGCTCTGGGCCGACAAGTTCGACCAGCTCGCGGCCTTCCAGAACTTCATCATCGTGCCCATGACCTTCCTCTCGGGCGTGTTCTATTCCATCGCCTCGCTGCCGCCGTTCTGGCAGGCGGTGAGCCACCTCAACCCGTTCTTCTACATGATCGACGGCTTCCGCTACGGCTTCTTCGGCATGAGCGACGCCTCGCCCTGGCTCAGCCTGTCCATCGTCGGCACGGCCTGGCTGGGTGTGAGCCTGCTGGCGGTGCACCTGCTGCGCAGCGGCTACAAGATCCGGGGATGAGGGCCATCCCGCTGGAGCCGCTGCGCGCCTCCCCCCGCCCGCGCGGCGCTGCGGGGGCGCGAGTTATTGACCATGGGCACTGCCCCACACGCAAGGGACCACTGACATGACCGCTGACCAAATCAAAGACCTCATCGCCGCGGGCCTGGCCTGCGAGCACATCACCCTGGAAGGCGACGGCCGGCACTGGTATGCCACCATCGTCTCGCCCGAGTTCGAGGGCAAGCGCCCCATCGCGCGCCACCAGCGCGTGTATGCCACGCTGGGCAGCAAAATGCAGAACGACGAAGTGCACGCCCTGTCGATGAAGACCTACACCCCGGCCGAATGGGCCGAGCTCAGCGCCCGCTGAGTGCTATGAAAAACAGAGCTGCTGACGCTTGATGGACAAGCGCTGCAGCCCGATTTGTTGCTGAATACCACCATGGACAAGCTCCTCATCCGCGGCGGCCGCCCCTTGCAGGGCGAGGCCGTGATCTCCGGCGCCAAGAACGCCGCGCTGCCCGAGCTGTGCGCCGCCCTGCTCACCGCCGACCCCGTGGAGCTGCGCAACGTGCCGCGCCTGCAGGACGTGAGCACCATGCTCAAGCTCATCCGCAACATGGGCGTGAGCGCCGAGCGCACCGAGCACGGCAGCGTGCACATCGACGCCAGCGGCCTGTCCACCCCCGAGGCGCCGTACGAGCTGGTCAAGACCATGCGCGCCTCGGTGCTGGCGCTGGGCCCGCTGCTGGCGCGCTTCGGCGAGGCCACGGTCTCGCTGCCCGGCGGCTGCGCCATCGGCTCGCGCCCGGTGGACCAGCACATCAAGGGCCTGCAGGCCATGGGCGCGGAGATCGTGGTCGAGCACGGCTACATCATCGCCCGCCTGCCCCAGGGGCGCACGCGCCTGCAGGGCGCGCGCATCACCACCGACATGGTCACCGTCACCGGCACCGAGAATCTGCTCATGGCCGCCACGCTGGCCGAGGGCGAGACCGTGCTGGAAAACGCCGCCCAGGAACCCGAGGTGACCGACCTGGCCGAAATGCTCATCGCCATGGGCGCGCAGATCGAGGGCCACGGCACGAGCCGCATCCGCATCCAGGGCGTGGAGCGCCTGCGCGGCTGCACGCACACCGTGGTGGCCGACCGCATCGAGGCCGGCACCTTTTTGTGCGCCGTGGCGGCCACGGGCGGCGAGGCGCTCTTGCACCACGCGCGCGCCGACCACCTGGACGCCGTGATCGAGAAACTGCGCGACGCCGGCGTGCAGGTGGAGGCGGCCGACGGCGGCCTGCGCGTGCGCAGCCCCGGCGCCGCGCAGCTCAAGGCGCAGAGCTTTCGCACCACCGAGTACCCGGGCTTCCCCACCGACATGCAGGCGCAGTTCATGGCGCTCAACACCGTGGCGCAGGGCACGGCCACGGTGACCGAAACCATTTTTGAAAACCGCTTCATGCACGTCAACGAGCTGCTGCGCCTGGGTGCGCGCATCCAGGTCGACGGCCGCGTGGCCGTCAGCGAAGGCGCGGCGCGCCTGTCGGGCGCCACCGTCATGGCGACCGACCTGCGCGCCTCGGCCAGCCTGGTCATCGCCGGGCTGGTGGCCGACGGCGAGACGGTGGTGGACCGCATCTACCACCTGGACCGCGGCTACGATTGCATGGAGGCCAAGCTGCGCGGCCTGGGCGCAGACATTGAGAGAATCCGATGATCACCCTTGCCCTCTCCAAAGGCCGCATCTTTGAAGAAACCGTGCCGCTGCTCGCCGCGGCCGGCATCGAGGTGCTGGAAGACCCCGAAAAGTCACGCAAGCTCATCCTGCCCACCAACCAGGACGACGTGCGCGTGGTGCTGGTGCGCGCCTCCGACGTGCCCACCTACGTGCAGTACGGCGGCACCGACCTGGGCGTGTGCGGCAAGGACACCCTGCTCGAACACCGCGCCGAATGGGGCGGTGCGGCGCGCTCGGGCCTGTTCCAGCCGCTGGACCTGCGCATTGCGCGCTGCCGCGTGAGCGTGGCCGTGCGCGCCGATTTCGACTACCAACAGGCCGTGCGCCAGGGCGCGCGCCTGAAGGTGGCCACCAAGTACCCCGGCATTGCGCGCGAATTCTTTGCCGCCAAGGGCGTGCACGTGGACCTCATCAAGCTCTACGGCAGCATGGAGCTGGCGCCGCTCACCGGCCTGGCCGACGCCATCGTGGACCTGGTCTCCACCGGCAACACGCTCAAGGCCAACCACCTGGTGGAGGTCGAGCAGATCATGGACATCAGCTCGCACCTGATCGTCAACCAGGCCGCGCTCAAGCTCAAGCAGGCGCGGCTGCGCCGCATCATCGATGCGTTTGCTTCCGCGATCCGTCAGGACTGAATACTATGAAATTCGTAGCCGCTCCCGCCCGGCTGTCAACCGCTGCAGCCAATTTTGAGGCTGAATTTGCAGCGCGCCTGCACTGGTCTGCGGAGCAGGACGCCGCCATCGAGCAGCGCGTGGCCGCCATCCTGGCCGATGTGCAGCAGCGCGGCGACGCCGCCGTGCTCGAATACACCGCACGCTTCGACGGGCTGAGTGCCGACGGCATGGCCGCACTGGAGCTCACCCAGGCCGAGCTCCAGGCCGCCTACGACGCGATTCCCGAGGCGCAGCGCGCCGCCCTGAGCGCCGCCGCCGCGCGCGTGCGCCAGTACCACGAGGCCCAGAAAAAGGCCTGTGGCGAGAGCTGGAGCTACCGCGACGCCGACGGTACCCTGCTGGGCCAGAAGGTCACGCCGCTGGACCGCGTGGGCATCTACGTGCCCGGCGGCAAGGCCGCCTACCCCAGCAGCGTGCTCATGAACGCCATCCCCGCCCATGTGGCGGGCGTGGGCGAGATCATCATGGTCGTGCCCACGCCGCGCGGCGAGAAGAACATGCTGGTGCTCGCCGCCGCTTACGTGGCGGGCGTCACGCGCGCCTTCACCATCGGCGGCGCGCAGGCCGTGGGCGCGCTGGCCTACGGCACGCAGACGGTGCCCAAGGTGGACAAGATCACCGGCCCCGGCAACGCCTACGTGGCCAGCGCCAAGAAGCACGTGTTCGGCACCGTGGGCATCGACATGATCGCCGGGCCCAGCGAAATCCTGGTGCTGGCCGACGGCAGCACGCCCGCCGACTGGGTGGCCATGGACCTCTTTTCACAGGCCGAGCACGACGAGCTGGCCCAGAGCATCCTGCTGTGCCCCGACGCCGGCTACATCGATGCCGTGCAGCGCGAGATCGACCGCCTGCTGCCCGAGATGCCGCGCGCCGAGATCATCGCCAAGAGCCTCAACGGCCGTGGCGCGCTGATCCATACGCGCAGCATGGAAGAGGCCTGCGCCATCAGCAACCGCATCGCCCCCGAGCACCTGGAGGTGAGCAGCCGCGAGCCGCACCGCTGGGAGCCGCTGCTCAGGCACGCGGGCGCCATCTTCCTGGGCGCCTACACCAGCGAATCCCTGGGCGACTACTGCGCCGGCCCCAACCACGTGCTGCCCACCAGCGGCACGGCGCGCTTTTCCAGCCCGCTGGGCGTGTACGACTTCCAGAAGCGCAGCAGCCTGATCGAGGTGAGCGAGCAGGGCGCCCAGGTGCTGGGCCGCATCGCCAGCGTGCTGGCGCACGGCGAGGGCCTGCAGGGGCATGCGCGGGCGGCGGAGATGCGGCTCACGTAAAGCCGCCGGCCACGGCCTGCGGATGGCGCCTTGCTGCAGGCCAGTGCAGGAAACCTTGGGGCCACAAACTCCACGAACTTCGTGTTCCACGAACTTCGTGCTATCCTGTACCCCATGAAAAACGTCACCATCACCATGGACGACGCCGTCGCCGAGTGGGTGCGCGTGGAGGCCGCCAAGCGCGGCAGCAGTGTGTCGCGCCTGCTGGGCGAGTGGCTGGCCGAGAAGATGCGCCAGGAAGACGCCTACGCCCAGGCCATGCGCGAGGCGCTGGGGTTCGAGTCCTGGGGCGCATCCACCCGGCCCTACCTGGCGCGGCCTGAGTTGCAGGAGCGCTGAAGCCATGGCCCAGCCGCTGCTCTTCGTCGATACCTCGGTGCTGCTCGCCAGCGTGGACGAGCGCGATGGCGCTCGCCAGGCGCGCGCGCGCGAGTGGCTCACGCTGTGCTGGCAGAGCCGCTGCGGGCGTATCAGCTCGCAGGTGCTCAACGAGCTGTACCACAACGCCGTGGCCTGCTTTGCCGGGCCGCAGACCCTGCACCTGGTGCGCGCCCAGGTGCGCCGCCTGCGCGTGTGGCAGCCGCCGCACCTGGACGCCTACACCGTGGACGGCGCCTGGGACCTGCAGGACCGCTACGGCCTGGGCTACTGGGATGCGCTCATCCTGGCCTCGGCGCACCAGCAGGGCTGCCGCTATGTGCTGGGCGACGTGCTGCCGCACGGCCGCCAGTACGACGCCGTGCGCGCCATCGACCCGTTTGTCACCTCGCCCACTGAACTGGAGTCGCTCGAATGACTGCCGCGCCCCCCCACCCGCTCGACCGCATCCGCCCCGAGGTGCGCGCCATGCACGCCTATGTGGTGCAGGGCGCCGAGGGGATGCTCAAGCTCGATGCCATGGAGAACCCGTTTTCCCTGCCGCCCGACCTGCAGGCCGCACTGGGCCAGCGCCTGGGCGCATTGGCGCTCAACCGCTACCCCGGCCCGCGCTATGCCGACCTGCGCGCCGCGCTGGCGCAGCACGCCGGCCTGCCCCCGGGGCAGGCGCTGATCCTGGGCAATGGCTCGGACGAGCTCATCAGCCTGGTCGCCCTGGCCTGCGCCCAGCCCGGTGCCCTGGTGCTGGCGCCCGAGCCCGGTTTCGTGATGTACGCCATGAGCGCCCAGTTGCAGGGCCTGGGCTATGTGGGCGTGCCCCTGACGCCCGACTTTGAACTGGACGAAGCCGCCATGCTGGCCGCCGTGGCGCAGCACCGGCCCGCCATCACCTTTCTGGCCTACCCCAACAACCCCACGGCCACGCTGTGGGACGAGGGGGCGATGCAGCGCATCATCGACGCGGCGGGCGCGCAGGGCGGCCTGGTGGTGGTGGACGAGGCCTACCAGCCCTTTGCCAGCCGCACCTGGCTGGACCGCATGCGCGCCGAGCCGCAGCGCAACGCCCATGTGCTGCTCATGCGCACGCTCAGCAAGTTCGGCCTGGCCGGGGTGCGCCTGGGCTACCTGATCGGCGCAGCCGACCTGGTGGGCGAGATCGACAAGGTGCGCCCGCCCTACAACGTGAGCACGCTGAACTGCGAGGCGGCGCTGTTTGCCCTGGAGCATGCCCCCGTGTTTGCCGAGCAGGCACGCCAGTTGCGCGAACAGCGCAGCGCCCTGGTGGCGGCCCTGCGCGCCCTGCCCGGCGTTGAAAAATGCTGGGACAGCGAGGCCAACATGGTGCTGGTGCGTGTGCCGGATGCGGCGCGCACCTTCGCCGGTCTGCGCGAACGCAAGGTTTTGGTCAAGAACGTTTCTACAATGCACCCATTGCTGGCAAATTGCCTGCGCCTGACCGTGGGCACTGCTGCCGACAACGCGGTCCTGCTGCAGGCACTCCAGGCTTCCCTATGACATCCTCTGCCCTTGTTCCCTCCGCCACCCTGGCCCGCACGGCCGAGGTCAGCCGCAGCACTGCCGAGACGCGCATCCACGTGCGCGTCAACCTCGACGGCAGCGGCGAAGCGCGCCTGCACACCGGCATCGGCTTTTTCGACCACATGCTCGACCAGATCGCGCGCCACGGCCTCATCGACCTGGAAGTGCGCTGCGACGGCGACCTGCACATCGACGGCCACCACACTGTGGAAGACGTGGGCATCACGCTGGGCCAGGCCGTTGCACGCGCCGTGGGCGACAAGAAGGGCCTGCGCCGCTACGGCCATGCCTACGTGCCGCTGGACGAGGCGCTCTCGCGCGTGGTGGTCGATTTCTCCGGCCGCCCGGGCCTGCACCTGCACATCCCGTTCACCGCCGCGAGCATCGGCGGCTTCGACACCCAGCTCACGCACGAATTCTTCCAGGGCTTCGTCAACCATGCGGGCGTGACGCTGCACATCGACAACCTCAAGGGCGTGAATGCGCACCACCAGTGCGAGACGGTGTTCAAGGCCTTCGCGCGCGCGCTGCGCGCGGCGCTGGAGCTCGATCCGCGCAGCGCGGGTGCCATCCCCTCGACCAAGGGTTCTTTGTAAAAATCTGGGCGAAATAGGCCTCCAGCGCTTATCCAACCTGCGCAAGCAGCTATGAATTCAGTAGTAAATACCGTCGCGGTCGTGGATTACGGCATGGGCAATCTGCGCTCGGTCTCGCAGGCGGTGCAGGCGGCGGCGCAGGGGACGTCCTGGCGGGTCGTGGTCACCAGCGCGCCCGAGCAGGTGCGCGCGGCCCAGCGCATCGTGCTGCCGGGCCAGGGCGCCATGCCCGACTGCATGGGCGAGCTGCGCGCATCCGGCCTGCTCGAATCCGTGCGGGAGGCCGCCGCCAGCAAGCCGCTGTTCGGCGTCTGCGTGGGCATGCAGATGCTGCTCACGCACAGCGCCGAGGGCGACACGCCCGGCCTGGACCTGATCCCGGGCGAGGTGGTCCGCTTCGAGCTGGCCGGCCGCACACAGGAGGACGGCAGCCGCTACAAGGTGCCGCAAATGGGCTGGAACACCGTGCGCCAGGTGCCGCACGCGGGCGCCGTGCACCCGGTGTGGGCGGGCGTGCCGGACCAGAGCTACTTCTACTTCGTGCACAGCTTCCATGCACGCCCCAGCGACCCGCGCCACTGCGCGGGCGAGACCGACTACGGCGGCGTCTTTGCATCGGCGGTCGCACGCGATAATATTTTCGCCACGCAGTTCCATCCGGAGAAAAGCGCGGAGCAGGGCCTGCAGCTCTACCGCAACTTTCTGCACTGGAACCCCTGAGGCCCCCAGCGTTTTACCGAGCTTTCACCACCCCGTGTCCGGGCGGCCCGCAGCCACAGCCCACCTTCTCCTGCAGCACCACCATGCTTTTGATTCCCGCCATCGACCTCAAGGACGGCCATTGCGTACGCCTCAAGCAAGGCGATATGGACCAATCGACCACCTTCGGTGAAGACCCGGCCGCGATGGCGCGCAAGTGGCTCGACGCGGGCGCGCGCCGCCTGCACCTGGTGGACCTCAACGGCGCCTTCGCCGGCAAGCCCAAGAACTACGCCGCCATCAAGTCCATCCTGAAAGAGGTGGGCGAGGACATCCCGGTGCAGCTCGGCGGCGGCATCCGCGACCTCGACACCATCGAGAAATACATCGACGGCGGCCTGCGCTACGTCATCATCGGCACGGCCGCCGTGAAGAACCCCGGCTTCCTCAAGGACGCCTGCACCGCCTTCGGCGGCCACATCATCGTGGGCCTGGATGCCAAGGACGGCAAGGTCGCCACCGACGGCTGGAGCAAGCTCACCGGCCACGAGGTCGTGGACCTGGCGCGCAAGTTCCAGGACTGGGGCGTCGAATCCATCATCTACACCGACATCGGCCGCGACGGCATGCTCACGGGCATCAACATCGAGGCCACGGTCAAGCTGGCGCAGGCGCTCACCATCCCGGTGATCGCCTCGGGCGGCCTGGGCAGCATGCAGGACATCGAAAACCTCTGCGCCGTCGAGGGCGAGGGCGTCGAGGGCGTGATCTGCGGCCGTGCCATCTACTCGGGCGATCTGGACTTCGCCGCCGCCCAGGCGCGCGCCGACGAACTGGCCAATGCCTGACCCTGCGCCCCAGCCGGGCCAGGCCGAAACCTTTCGCGGCCAGCCCTGCATCCGACTGCGCGCCGGCAATGGCGACACCGCCCTGGTGGCGCTGCACGGCGCCCAGGTGCTCTCCTGGATTGTCGGCGGTCGCGAGCGCCTCTATCTGAGCCCGAACGCCGTGTTCGACGGCCAGGTCGCCATCCGCGGTGGCATTCCGCTGTGCTTCCCGCAGTTCAACCAGCGCGGCCCGCTGCCCAAGCACGGCTTCGCGCGCAATCTGACCTGGCGCGCCGAGGACACCCAGGCCGAGGCCAGCGCCACGCGCCTGGCGCTGCACCTGAGCGACGACGAGCGCACCCGCGCCTGGTGGCCGCAGGCCTTTGCCGCGCGGGTGGATGTGGTGCTGTCGGCCGGCGGGTTGCGGGTCGATTGCACCGTGCGCAACACGGGCGCCGTGGCCTGGGGCTTCACCATCGCCCTGCACAGCTACCTGCGCGTGGACGACATCGCCCAGGCCTGCCTGCAGGGTCTGGACGGCCGCGCGCGCTGGGATGCCGTGGCGGACGTGCACGGCACGCAGCAGGGCCCCATCCCCTTCGTGGGCGAGTACGACAGCGTGTTCGCTGCGGCCTCTGCTCCCTTGCTTCTGAACGACGGCGCGCACCGGTTGGAGATCGCCCAGAGCCCGACCATGGGCCAGACGGTGGTCTGGAACCCTGGCGCTGCGCTGTGCGCGCGCCTGCCCGATATGCCGGCCGATGGCCATGCCCACATGCTGTGCGTCGAGGCCACCCAGATCGACGCGCCGGTCGTGCTCGCGCCCGGCGCCACCTGGTCCGGCGGACAATGCCTGCGGGTGTTGTAAACCGTTCTTCTTTTTTCTCCGGAGTCCCCATGCTGGCCAAACGCATCATCCCCTGCCTCGACGTCACCGGCGGCCGGGTCGTCAAGGGGGTCAATTTCGTGGAACTGCGCGACGCGGGCGACCCCGTGGAAATCGCCGCGCGCTACAACGAGCAGGGGGCCGACGAGCTCACCTTCCTGGACATCACCGCCACCAGCGACGGGCGCGACCTGATCCTGCACATCATCGAGGCCGTGGCCAGCCAGGTCTTCATCCCGCTGACCGTGGGCGGCGGCGTGCGCACCGTGGAGGATGTGCGCCGCCTGCTCAACGCGGGCGCCGACAAGACCAGCTTCAACTCCGCCGCCATTGCCAACCCCGACGTGATCAACGCCGCGAGCGACAAATACGGCGCGCAGTGCATCGTCGTGGCCATAGACGCCAAGCGCCGCAGCGCCGAGGAGCAGACGCGCCTCGGGGCCGACGGCCAGCCCGTGGGCGCGGGCTGGGACGTGTACAGCCACGGCGGGCGCAAGAACACCGGCCTGGACGCCGTGCAGTGGGCCACCGAGATGGCGCGGCGCGGCGCCGGCGAGATCCTGCTCACCAGCATGGACCGCGACGGCACCAAGGCGGGCTTCGACCTCGCGCTCACGCGCGCCGTGAGTGATGCGGTGGACGTGCCCGTGATCGCCTCGGGCGGCGTGGGCACCCTGGACCACCTGGCCGACGGCATCCAGATCGGCGGCGCCGACGCGGTGCTGGCGGCGAGCATCTTCCACTACGGCGAATACACCGTGGAGCAGGCCAAGCGGCATATGCGCGAGCGGGGGATTCCGGTGCGGCTTTGAGGGCTGCCGTGCTTGCGCTCGCTGCCCCCCGGCGAGCAGCCGCCCACAGCTATCAAAAAGTATAGCTGCCCGCGCGTACTCTGCAAGGGCTGGAGCCTGATTCAGCCCCAGGCCTCAAAGCATGTGCTGCAAGAACGCCCGCGCACGCTCGTGCCCCGGGTCGGCAAAGAATTCCGCGGCCGGGCGCGCCGCGATCAACTCGCCCTGGTCCATGAAGGCCACGCGGTGTGCCACCTCGCGGGCAAAACCCATCTCGTGCGTGACGACCAGCATGGTCATGCGCTCCTCGGCCAGCTCGCGCATGGTGCGCAGCACCTCGCCCGTGAGCTCGGGGTCCAGCGCCGAGGTGGGCTCGTCGAACAGCATGATGTCCGGCTGCATGCACAGCGCGCGCGCGATGGCCACGCGCTGCTTCTGCCCGCCCGACAGGCGCGCGGGGTAGCTGTCGCGCTTCGGCAGCAGACCCACCTTGGCGAGCAGCGCCTCGGCGCGGGCAACCGCCGCATCACGCGCCAGGCCCTGCACCACCATGGGGGCCTCGATGAGGTTTTCCAGCACCGTGAGGTGCGGGAACAGGTTGAAATGCTGGAACACCATGCCGGTCTTGGCGCAGATGCGGCGCAGCGCGGCGTCGGGGACGTAGCTGCAGCGGCCCTGGGCATCGGTGGTGGCCAGCAGCTCGCCCTCGATGGCGATGTGGCCGCTGTCGATGGTCTCCAGGTGGTTGAGGCAGCGCAAGAAGGTGCTCTTGCCCGAGCCGGAGGGGCCGATCACGGCCACCACCTCGCCGGGCGCGACCGTGAGCGACACGCCGCGCAGCACCTCGTTGTGGCCGAAGCGCTTGCGCACGTCGCGCGCCTCGATCATGGGCGCGGCCTCACTGGTCCAACTTGGCATAGCGTTTCTCCAGGCGCTGGAAGCCCCAGGTGAGCACCAGGGTCATGAGCAGATAGAAGGCCGCGGCGACGATGAAGGGCGTGGTGGTGAAGTCGCGCTGCACGATGCCGCGCGCGGCGCGCAGCAGGTCGTTCAAGGCCAGCACGTAGATCAGCGAGGTGTCCTTGACCAGGGTGATGGTCTCGTTGCTCATGGGCGGCAATATGCTGCGCACCATCTGCGGCAGCACGATGCGGCGCATGGTCTGGCCGTAGCTCATGCCCAGCACCTTGGCGGCCTCGTACTGGCCGCGGTCCACCGACTGGATGCCGGCGCGGAAGATCTCGGCGAAGTAGGCCGCGTAGTTCAGCGCGAACGCCGCCACGGCGGCCGGGAAATCCGGCAGGCGCACGCCCACCACGGGCACGAAGGGCAGCGCGAAGTAGATGAACAGCATCTGCAGCATGAGCGGCGTGCCGCGCATGAGCCAGATGTAGCCGTTGACGGCCGCCGACAGCGCCTTCCAGTGCGACACGCGCGCCAACGCCAGCACCAGGCCCAGCGGCACCGCCAGCACCAGCGTGATGGCGAACAGCTTGAGAGTGACGGCGGCGCCCTGCGCCAGCGGCCCCAGGAGGGAGAGAACGTAGTCCATAGCGGCAACGGTTCAGAGTGTTTGACAGCCCACTGCCGTCACAACCGGCGCGGCCCAGACCGGCGACCGCCGCGCAAGGGCCGCCCCGCCGCGCTGGCGGTGTCCCCCTGTCCGCAGCGCGCAGCGCTGCAAGAGCGGGGGGAAGGCGCGCAGCGCCACAGGGGGGTGCCCCTTATTTAATGATGTTCTTGCCGAACCACTGCTCGGCAATCTTCGCGGCGGAACCATCGGCCTTCATGTCGGCCAGAGCCTTTTCCAGCTTGCCGTGCAGCTCGGTGTCGTCCTTGCGCAGGCCCACGCCGTATTCCTCGGTGCCGAAGTTGTCGTCGAGCACGGCGTACTGGTCGGGCTTCTTGGCCACGTAGTAGCGGCCCACCACCTCGTCCACCACCACCGCCTCCAGGCGGCCGGCGGAGAGGTCCATCAGCGCGGTCACGTTGTCGCCGAAGGTCTTGAATTCCTTGAAGGACTGGAAGACGGCCGCTTCCTTCTTGATGGCGTCCACGGCGCTGGAGCCGTCCTGCGCGCCCACGACCTTGCCGGCCAGGTCGGCCTTGGTCTTGATGGCGGAACCGGCAGGCACCACGATGATCTGGTGGTTCTCCATGTAGGGCGCGGAGAACAGGATGTTCTGCTTGCGCTCCTCGGTGATGGTCAGGCCGTTCCACAGCGCGTCCACGCGCTTGCCCGACAGCTCGGCCTCCTTGGCGCTCCAGTCGATGGGCTTGAACTCCACCTCCACGCCCAGGCGCTTGGCGGCTTCCTTGGCCATGTCGATGTCAAAGCCCACGAGCTCGTTCTTCTCGTCGCGGAAACCCATGGGCGGGAAGTTGTCGTCCAGGCCGACGACGATCTTGGTGACGGCGGCCGGCGCAGGCGCGGCAGCAGGGGCTGCGGCCTCTTGTTTGGAACAAGCCGCCAGCAGGGCGCCCACGGCAACCAGCGCAATCGCAGCAAACTTTTTCATGGTGCAAGAATCCTTGGGGAAATGACACGGACAGCCCGGAAGCACTGCAGGCGCCACGCCCGGCAGAAGCCTTCGGTCTAGGGAAAACCCGTAATTGTCCCATCAATGGCGAGCGCGCGCGCCCCATGCCCCTGCAGGCCACGCCGCATCCGCAGGAAAAATGGCTGTAGCGCTTGTCCAGCAAGCGCAAGCAGCTATTCAAACCATAGCATGCAATATTCCCGCACGCGGCGCCCAGGCCGGGCACGCCGGTCAGCGTGGCAGGTCGGAGCGCCCCATCAGGAACTCATCCACCGCGCGCGCGGCCTGGCGGCCTTCGCCACTGCGGCCGGACAGGCCGCAGTTTCCATGGCACGCCCAAGGGGCCACCGCGAAGGCCGGGCACGCCGGTCAGCGTGGCAGGTCGGACTGCCCCATCAGGAACTCATCCACCGCGCGTGCAGCCTGGCGGCCTTCGCGGATGGCCCAGACCACCAGCGACTGGCCGCGGCGCATGTCGCCGGCGGCGAAGACCTTCGGCACGCTCGTGGCGTAGCCGCCGCTGAACTCGGTGCTGGCGCGCGCGTTGCCGCGCGCGTCCTTGTCCACGCCGAAGGCGTCGAGCACGGCGGCCACGGGGCTCACGAAGCCCATGGCCAGCAGCACCAGGTCGGCCGGGTAGGTCTTCTCGGTGCCGGCGATCTCGTGGAACCTGCCGTCCTTGAACTCCACGTGCACGGTCTTGAGGCCGGTGACCTTGCCGTTCTTGCCGGTGAATTCCTTGGTGGCGATGGCGAACTCGCGTGCGCAGCCCTCCTCGTGGCTGGAGCTGGTGCGCAGCTTGGTCGGCCAGTAGGGCCAGACCAGCGGCTTGTTCTCCTGCTCGGGCGGCATGGGCATGAGCTCGAACTGCGTGACGCTGGCCGCGCCGTGGCGGTTGCTGGTGCCCACGCAGTCGCTGCCGGTGTCGCCGCCGCCGATGACGATGACGTGCTTGCCGTCGGCACGGATCTGGCCCTTGAGCTTGTCGCCCGCGTTGACCTTGTTCTGCTGCGGCAGGAACTCCATGGCGAAGTGGATGCCGCCCAGCTCACGGCCCGGCACGGGCAGGTCGCGCGAGGCCTCGGCGCCGCCGGCGAGCAGCACGGCGTCGAAGTCCTGCGCCAGTTGTGCGGGCGTGACGGTTTCCTTGGCCCAGTTGGTCACCTTGCTGCCCTGGCCCAGGCCGTCCTGTTCGCTGCCCACGAACACGCCGGTGCGGATGGTGACGCCCTCGGCCACGAGCTGCGCCACGCGGCGGTCGATGTGCGCCTTGTCGAGCTTGAAGTCGGGAATGCCGTAGCGCAGCAGGCCGCCCACGCGGTCGTTCTTCTCGAATAGCGTTACCGCGTGGCCCGCGCGCGCCAGTTGCTGCGCCGCCGCCAGGCCTGCGGGACCGGAGCCGACGATGGCCACCTTCTTGCCCGTCTGGCGTGCGGCCGGCTGCGGCAGCACCCAGCCGTGCTCCCAGGCGCGGTCGGTGATGGCGTGCTCGATGCTCTTGATGCCGACGGGGTCGTTGTTGATATTGAGCGTGCACGCAGCCTCGCAGGGTGCGGGGCAGATGCGGCCGGTGAACTCGGGGAAATTGTTGGTGCTGTGCAGCACCGCGCTGGCGCTCTTCCAGTCCTGGTGGTACACGAGGTCGTTGAAGTCCGGGATGATGTTGTTCACCGGACAGCCGTTGTTGCAGAACGGCGTGCCGCAGTCCATGCAGCGCGCGGCCTGGGTCCTGGCCTGCGCATCATCGAGGCCGATGACGAATTCCTTGTAGTGCCTGACGCGCTCGGCGGGCGGTGCGTAGCCCTCTTCGATGCGCTCGTATTCCATGAAACCGGTGGTCTTGCCCATGATCGTGGTGTCCTGTGCTTGTGCATGCGGTGCCGCGGCGGCCGGGCCCAGGGCCCGGCGCGTGGCGTTTACTTGGCGGGAACTGCTTCTGTTTTAGGAGCTGCTACCGCAGGCGTGGCCTGCTCTTCCAGCACTTTTCTTTCATAAATTTCCGACAGGGCACGCTTGTACTCGGTCGGGAAGACCTTGACGAACTTGCTGCGCGAGGCGGCCCAGTGGTCCAGGATCTCGCGCGCGCGCTTGCTGCCGGTCCAGCGGCTGTGGTCCTCCAGCAGCTTCTTGAGCAGGGCCTCGTCCGTCTGGTCGCGGTGCCAGGTGCCGCGGTCCGTGCTGGCCATCTGCTCGTCGGCGGGCTGGATGCGCTCGAGCCTCACCATGGCCAGGTTGCAGCGCGAGTCGAAGCGGCCGTCCTCGTCGTAGACGTAGGCGATGCCGCCGCTCATGCCGGCGGCGAAGTTGCGCCCGGTCTTGCCCAGCACCACCACGGTGCCGCCGGTCATGTACTCGCAGCCGTGGTCGCCCACGCCCTCGACCACCGCCGTGGCGCCCGACAGGCGCACGGCAAAGCGCTCGCCCGCCACGCCGGCGAAGAAGGCCTCGCCGCTGGTGGCGCCGAACATCACCGTGTTGCCGACGATGGTGTTGGCGGCTGCGTCGCCGCGGAACTCATGGCTGGGGCGCACGATGATGCGCCCGCCCGACAGGCCCTTGCCGGTGTAGTCGTTGGCCTCGCCGGTGAGGTTCAGCGTGATGCCCTTGCACAGGAAGGCGCCGAAGGACTGGCCGCCCGTGCCCTCGAAGTGGATGCGGATGGTGTCGTCCGCCAGCCCCTCGGGGTGGGCCTTGGTCACCGCGCCCGAGAGCATGGCGCCCACGGAGCGGTTCACGTTCTTGGCCACCTCCATGATGCGCACGGGCTCGCCCTTGTCGATGGCGGGCCGGCAGCGCTCAATGAGCTTGACGTCCAGCGCCTTGTGCAGCGCGTGGTCCTGCGCCTCGACGTGGTAGCGCGCCACGTCGGCGGGCACCTGCGGCTGGGCGAACAGGCGCGAGAAGTCCAGGCCCTGGGCCTTCCAGTGCTGCAGCCCCTTGCGCGTGTCGAGCAGCTCGGTGCGGCCGATGAGCTCGTCGAACTTGGCGATGCCCAGTTGCGCCATGATCTGGCGCACCTCCTCGGCGACGAAGAAGAAGTAGTTCACCACATGCTCGGGCTTGCCCGAGAACTTGGCGCGCAGCGCCGGGTCCTGCGTGGCCACGCCCACGGGGCAGGTGTTGAGGTGGCACTTGCGCATCATGATGCAGCCCTCGACCACCAGCGGCGCGGTGGCGAAGCCGAATTCGTCCGCACCCAGCAAAGCGCCTATGACCACGTCGCGCCCGGTCTTCATCTGGCCGTCGGCCTGCACGCGGATGCGGCCGCGCAGGCGGTTCAGCACCAGGGTCTGCTGGGTTTCGGCGAGGCCAATCTCCCAGGGCGAACCGGCGTGCTTGATGCTGGACCATGGCGAGGCGCCCGTGCCGCCGTCGTGCCCGGCGATCACCACATGGTCGCTCTTGCACTTGGCCACGCCCGCGGCGATGGTGCCCACGCCCACTTCGGACACCAGCTTGACCGAGATGTCGGCATGCGGGGCCACGTTCTTCAGGTCGTGGATGAGCTGGGCCAGGTCTTCGATGGAGTAGATGTCGTGGTGCGGCGGCGGCGAGATCAGGCCCACGCCGGGCACGGAGTGGCGCAGCGCGCCGATGTAGTCCGACACCTTGCCGCCGGGCAGTTGGCCGCCCTCACCGGGCTTGGCACCCTGGGCCATCTTGATCTGGATCTGGTCGGAGGACGCCAGGTACTCGGCCGTGACACCGAAGCGCCCCGAGGCCACCTGCTTGATCCTGGAGCGCAGGGAGTCGCCGTCCTGCAGGGGGATGTCGGCCTGCACCTTGTCGCTGCCGATGATGGAGGCCAGCGTCTCGCCCTGCTGGATGGGTATGCCCTTGAGCTCCTGGCGGTAGCGCCGGGGGTCTTCGCCACCCTCGCCGGTGTTGCTCTTGCCGCCGATGCGGTTCATGGCGACGGCCAGCGTGGCGTGCGCCTCGGTGCTGATCGAGCCCAGCGACATGGCGCCGGTGGCGAAGCGCTTGACTATTTCTTGGGCAGGCTCGACCTGGTCCACGGGAATGGCCTGCGCCGGGTCGAACTTGAACTCGAACAGGCCGCGCAGCGTCATGTGGCGCTTGCTCTGGTCGTTGATGAGCTGGGCGTATTCCTTGTAGGTGCTGAAGTTGCCCGAGCGCGTGGAATGCTGCAGCTTGGCGATGGCGTCGGGTGTCCACATGTGCTCTTCGCCGCGCGCGCGCCAGGCGTATTCGCCGCCGGCGTCCAGCATGGTCTCCAGCACCGGGTCGTCGCCGAAGGCGGCCAGGTGCGTGCGGATGGTTTCCTCGGCGATCTCGAACACGCCGATGCCTTCCACGCGGCTGGCGGTGCCGGTGAAGTATTTCTGCACCGTGTCGCTGTTCAGGCCCACGGCCTCGAACAGCTGGGCGCCGCAGTAGCTCATGTAGGTGGACACGCCCATCTTGGACATGATCTTGGACAGGCCCTTGCCCACCGCCTTGATGTAGTTGGTGACGGCCTTGTCGGCGGACAGCTCTCCGCTCAAGTCCTTGTGCATGTCCACCAGCGTCTCCAGCGCCAGGTAGGGGTGCACGGCCTCGGCGCCGTAGCCGGCGAGCACGGCGAAGTGGTGCACCTCGCGCGCCGTGCCGGTCTCGACCACCAGGCCGGCCGTGGTACGCAGGCCCGAGCGCACCAGGTGCTGGTGGATGCTGGACAGCGCCAGCAGCGCGGGAATCGCCACCTGGGTGGCAGAGAGCAGGCGGTCGCTGATGATGAGGATGTTGGCGCCGCCCTTGATTTCATCGACGGCCTGCGCGCACAGCGAGGCCAGTTTGGCCTCCACGCCCTGCTTGCCCCAGGCCAGCGGGTAGGTGATGTCTATGGTCGCGCTCTTGAACTTGCCGTGCGTGTACTGCTCGATCTGGCGCAGCTTGGCCATGCCCTCGAAGTCGAGGATGGGCTGGTGCAGCTCCAGGCGCATGGGCGGGTTGACCTGGTTGATGTCCAGCAGGTTGGGCTTGGGGCCCACGAAGGACACCAGGCTCATGACGATGGCCTCGCGGATCGGGTCGATCGGCGGGTTGGTCACCTGCGCGAACATCTGGCGGAAGTAGTTGTACAGCGGCTTGTTCTTGTCGGACAGCACGGCCAGCGGGCTGTCGTTGCCCATGGAGCCCACGCCCTCCTCGCCGTTCTTGGCCATGGGCGCCAGCAGGAACTTGATGTCTTCCTGCGTGAAACCAAACGCCTGCTGGCGGTCCAGCAGCGGCAGCGCGGATGCGGCTGGCTGCACGGCCGGCTCGCCCACCTTCACGTCATCGAGCTTGATGCGCAGGTTCTCGATCCACTGCTTGTAGGGCTTGGTGTTGACGATGTTGGCCTTGAGCTCGTCGTCCTCGATCAGGCGGCCCTGCTCCAGGTCGATGAGCAGCATCTTGCCCGGCTGCAGGCGCCACTTGCGCACGATCTTGCCGTCGGGCACGGGCAGCACGCCGGCCTCGGAGGCCAGGATCACCAGGTCGTCGTCGGTGACCACGTAGCGCGAGGGGCGCAGGCCGTTGCGGTCCAGCGTGGCGCCGATCTGGCGGCCGTCGGTGAACACGATGGAGGCCGGACCGTCCCAGGGTTCGATCATGGCGGCGTGGTATTCATAGAACGCGCGGCGGCGCTCGTCCATGGCCTCGTGCTGCTCCCAGGGCTCGGGGATCATCATCATCACGGCTTGGCTGATGGGATAGCCGGCCATGGTCAGCAGCTCCAGGCAGTTGTCGAAGGTGGCGGTGTCAGACTGGCCGGCAAAGCTGATGGGGTAGAGCTTTTTCAGGTCCTCGCCCAGCACGGGCGAGGCCATCACGCCCTCGCGCGCCAGCATCCAGTTGTAGTTGCCGCGCACGGTGTTGATCTCGCCGTTGTGCGCCACGTAGCGGTAGGGGTGGGCCAGCGGCCACTCGGGGAAGGTGTTGGTGGAGAAGCGCTGGTGCACCAGGCCGATGGCCGAGACGCAGCGCTCGTCCGCCAGGTCCTTGTAGTACACGCCCACCTGGTTGGCCAGCAGCAGGCCCTTGTAGACCACGGTGCGGCTGCTCATGCTGGGCACGTAATACTCCTTGCTGTGCTTGAGCTTGAGCGCCTGGATGGCGGCGCTGGCGGTCTTGCGGATCACGTAGAGCTTGCGTTCCAGCGCGTCCTGCACGATCACGTCCGTGCCGCGGCCGATGAACACCTGGCGCAGGATGGGTTCCTTCTCGCGCACCGTGGGCGACATGGGCATGTCGCGGTTCACCGGCACGTCGCGCCAGCCCAGCAGCACCTGGCCCTCCATCTTGATGGCGCGCTCCATCTCCTGCTCGCAGGCCAGACGCGAGGCGTGCTCCTTGGGCAGGAAGATCATGCCCACGCCGTACTCGCCGGCCGGGGGCAGTTCCACGCCCTGCCTGGCCATCTCCTCGCGGTAGAGCTGGTCGGGGATTTGGATCAGGATGCCCGCGCCGTCGCCCATGAGCTTGTCGGCGCCCACGGCGCCGCGGTGGTCCAGGTTCTCCAGGATCTTGAGCGCGCCGGTGACGATGTCGTGGCGCTTCAGGCCCTTGATGTGGGCCACGAAGCCCAGGCCGCAGGCATCGTGTTCATGGCTAGATGCATACAGGCCGTGCTGTTGCAGGTGCTGGATTTCGGCTGCCTGGGTCATGGCGCGCTTCCTCAAAAATTCGCAGGGAAGCGAAGATTAATGCATTACCTCATGCACCGCAAGCATAGTTAAATGTTTTTAATTGGGGTCAGATGACAATTAAGCGTACGAATTTTCACCTGTTTTTTTATTGGGGACACATCAAATTGATAGCTACCAGCGCTTGCTTGATAAGCGCCAGAGCACTATTTCACTCAGGAGTTTCGGCCTGCGCAGAAGCCATTGGCGGCCTGCCGGGGCGCCCCCGGGCCATGCGACGGCCGGTGCGCGCTTGCAGTTCGGCGATGAAATCCGGCTCGCCCAATGCCCAGCCGGCGTGGGTGTCGCGACCCAGTTGCGCGCCCTCCTGGGCACCCAGGCCCGCCTGCACCAGCGCGGCGTAGGCGGACTCGCGCGCAAACGGCGTATTGCCCAGGGCCCAGTACAGGGCATGCGGCGTGACCAGCGGATCGGCGCCCTGCCCCACGCTGCGCAGGTGACTGGACCAGCGGTACTGCGCCGGCAGCGCCACCATGCCCGCGCGCACGGGGTTGAGGTCGATGTAGACCATGCAGGCCAGCAGATAGCGCTCGGACTGCACGATGGCCGAGCGGTAGCGCCCCTCCCACAGCGTGCCCGTGCGCCCATGGCGGCGGTTGAAGTAGCGCACATAGGCACGTCCCACAGCCTGCATCATCTGCGGCAGGCCCGTTTCTGTCTCGGGCGTGGCCAGCAGGTGGAAGTGGTTGTCCATCAGCACATAGGCATGGATGGCGACCCGCTGCACCCGCGCGTGCTCGGCCAGCAGCTCCCGCATGCGCTCAAAGTCCTGCGCGTCGATAAAGATGCGCTGCCGGTTGGTGCCACGCTGGATCACGTGGTGCGGGTAACCGGGGATCGTGAGGCGCGGCAGGCGGGCCATGGTCAAGCTCCTTGGGGTGCAGGCGGCCGACGGGCCAAGCCCCTCATCCTTGGGGCAGGGCCCCATGCGGGCCGGGTCGCATTATGGTGCACGCCTGTCCACAGGGGCCGCATCGGATGCTATGCTGCGGCCTTCTCCAACCCGTTCGACCGGACTCCTTTATGCCCTCCTCTCGCATCTTGCTGACCTCCACGATGCTGGCTCTGACCGGGCTCACCGCATGCACCAGCCATGGCACGTATGGCACGACACAACACCGCCAGCACCAGGCGTTCAAGATCGACGGAGATACGGCGGCCCGGGTGCAAGCGCGCATACAGGCGGACAACCGACTGCCGCTGCGCTACACGGTCGCGGTGAACGCCAAGGACGGCATGGTCGAATTGCTCGGTGAGGCGCGCAGCGCCGAAGAACGCCAACAGGCGGAGGCCATCGCTTCCAGCACTCATGGCGTCACCCAGGTCAAGAACCTGATGACCCTGCGCCGCTAGAGGCGCCCTCGGAGTCGGCGCGCAGGCCAAAGCGCTGGCCCAGCACCTGCTCCAGGCCGAATTCACGCAGAATCGCCAGCAGGCGCTCTGCGGCGCTGCGCTTTTTCTGGCCCGTGTAGCGCGCGAGGATGAGCTCGTTCTTCAGGCTGTGCTCCCAGCCCACAAGTTCGGTCACCGTCACCTGGTAGCCCTGGGCCTCCAGATAGAGGCAGCGCAGCACATTGGTGATCTGGCTGCCCAGCTCGCGCGTGTGGATGGGATGGCGCCACAGCTCGGCCAGCGGCGTGCGCGCGAGTTGCAGGGCCTTGTTCTGGCGCAGGCAGGCCGCCACTTCGGCCTGGCAGCAGGGCACCAGCACCATGGCCCGGGCCTGCTTTTGCAGGCCAAAGGCAATGGCGTCGTCGGTGGCCGTGTCGCAGGCGTGCAGGGCCGTGACCATGTCAAAGCGCTCCGGCAGCTCCTGGGCCTGGGCAGCCTGGGCGGCCGAGAGGTGCAGGAAGCTCATCCGGTCGAACTGCAGCTGCTCTGCCAGCGCGCGCGCGCGTTCCACCAGTTCCGCCCGCGTCTCGATGCCGTAGATATGCCCGCGCCCCAGGTCCTTGAAGAACAGGTCGTAGAGGATGAAGCCCAGGTAGGACTTGCCCGCCCCGTGGTCCGCGAGCAGGGGCGCGTGGCCCTGGGCCGCGAATTCCTGCAGCAGGGGTTCGATGAACTGGTACAGGTGGTAGACCTGCTTGAGCTTGCGGCGCGAATCCTGGTTCAGGCGCCCATCGCGGGTCAGGATGTGCAGCTCCTTGAGCAAGGCCACCGATTGGCCGGGCCGCAGTTGCGGCAGTTGTTCGTGCAGGTCCGGCAGGGCGGTGTCGCCGGTGGCGGGTGCATGCTTGCGCTGCGCTTTTTTCATGGTGATGGTTCCTGGCGGGCGGCCTTCAGCCCGCGCCCAGCAGACGCTGGCCGGTGAGCGCCTCGTGCTCTTTGGCGGCGAAGCGGTCGGTCATGCCCGCAATGAAGTCTGCCACGGCGCGGGCGCGCGCCTCCTGGCTGGGCGCCTGTGCCCAGCGCTCGGCGAACTCCGGTTTCATGCACTGCGGCTGCTGCATGTAGGCCGCAAACAATTCTTGTACCACCTGGCGCGCGCCGTCGGTGGTCTGCACCACCTGCGGGTGGCGGTAGAGGTTGGCAAAGAGAAAGCGCTTGAGCACCTGGGACTGTTGCTGCATCTGCGGGCTGAAGCGCACGAGCACGGGCATCTGGCGCACCGCGTCCACATGCGCTGGCGCGTGTTCGGTCAGGGCCTGGAGGGTGGCGTCGATGACGTCGTAAACCTGGTCACTGAGCATGCGCCGTATGGCCTCGTAAAGCAGGCGGCGCTGCTCACCGGCAGCCGCCAGCGCCGGGTGCTCGGCCAGCGCCTGGAGCCGGTAATGCTCGAACAAAGGCACATCCTGCAACTGCTCCAGGCGCAGCAGGCCGGAGCGCACGCCGTCGTCGATGTCGTGCGCGTTGTAGGCGATCTCGTCGGCCAGGTTGCACAACTGGGCCTCCAGGCTGGGTTGGCGGCGCTGCAGGAAGCGCGCGCCCACACCGCCGGGCTCCTGCTCCTCCAGCCACGCAGCATGGGCAGCGGAGCAGTGCTTGAGTATGCCCTCGCGCGTCTCGAAGCACAGGTTCAAGCCGTCGTACTGCGGATAGCGCTGCTCCAGGTGGTCCACGACGCGCAGGCTTTGCAGGTTGTGCTCGAAGCCGCCGTACCCGGCCATGCAGGCGTTCAGGGCATCCTGCCCCGCATGGCCAAACGGGGTGTGCCCCAGGTCGTGGGCCAGGGCAATGGTTTCGACCAGATCCTCGTTCAGCCGCAGGGAGCGCGCGATGGAGCGCGCCAACTGCGCCACCTCCAGCGAGTGCGTGAGCCGGGTGCGGAACAGGTCGCCCTCGTGGTTGAGGAACACCTGGGTCTTGTACACCAGCCGCCGGAACGCCGTGGAATGCACGATGCGGTCGCGGTCGCGCTGGAACGGCGTGCGCGTGGGCGCAGGGGGTTCGGCAAACCGGCGCCCGCGCGAATGCTCCGGGTCGCAGGCATAGGGTGCCAGACCACATTCAGGCATCAAAACAGCCGCGAACACTCATAGAACAAGCGCCAGATGCTATGCATTGAATAGCATCAAACACAGCACGCATCGATCACCTCGCGCACCAGGGCATCAGGCACCGGCCTGAGCACCGCCTTGCCCGGGCCGTCGATGAGCACGAAGCGAATCTCACCCGCCTCGGCCTTCTTGTCCACGCGCATGAGCTCCAGGTAGCGGCCGGCATTGTCCCGGGCGTCCAGCACGGCGCCGCGCACCGGCAGACCGGCACGCGCGATCAGGCGGCGCAGGCGCTGCACAAAGGCCGCATCGACCAAACCCAATCGCTGCGACAGTTCGGCAGCCATGACCATGCCCGCCCCGACAGCCTCGCCATGCAGCCAGGCGCCGTAGCCCAGGCCGGCCTCGATGGCGTGCCCAAAGGTGTGGCCGAAGTTCAGGATCGCCCGCAGCCCCGCCTCGCGCTCGTCCTGGCCTACCACCCAGGCCTTGATCTCGCAACTGCGCCGCACGGCATGCGCCAGGGCCGTACGCTCGCGCGCCAGCAACGCGTCCATGGAGGTTTCGAGCCACGCCATGAACTCCATGTCGGCGATCGGCCCGTACTTGATGACCTCGGCCAGCCCCGCCGACAGCTCCCGCGACGGCAAGGTGTCCAGCGTCGCCAGATCGCAGACCACCAGGCGCGGCTGGTAGAACGCACCAATCATGTTCTTGCCCAGCGGATGGTTGATGCCGGTCTTGCCCCCCACACTGGAGTCGACCTGCGAGAGCAGCGTGGTCGGCAGCTGCACAAACGGGACTCCGCGCATGTAGCAGGCCGCGGCAAACCCCGTCATGTCACCCACCACACCGCCGCCTAAAGCAAACAACACCGTCTTGCGATCGCAGCCGTGCTGCAGCAGGGCATCGAAGATGAGATTCAGGGTTTGCCAGTTTTTGTGTTCTTCGCCGTCGGGGAGTTCAAGAACATGAACCTGGGGGTAGCGCTGGGCCAAACCGCGCGCCCACGCTTCTGCATAGAGCGGCCCAACCACCCGGTTGGTAACGATCATCGCACTGGACGCCTCCGGCAACGCAGGATGGTTGTGCACGGCCTCCAACATCCGGGGAAGGACCAGGATGTCGTAAGAACGTGCACCAAGATCGATGGAAACAGTATCTGGATGATTCATTGCTCAAACGGGCGATGGCATGACATGGCTGCACCCAAAACAGCAAACCCCGGTGCCCCGGGGTTTGCTGCTCGGATACCAGCACTGCAGCGGCAGTGCTGGTGGGTCATCTGACCGTGACCGTCACATCGGCAGAGAGGGTGGGGTTATTGGCATCGCGTACGGTCACTGTGACCGTAGCAGGCGCCCCCAATGGGGCCACCACTGTACCACCCTTGATCGTCAGGACATTGCCAGCAACGGTGGCCGTCGCAAGCTGCGGATTGGAGGATGTCACGACATACGTGCCAGAGCCGCCCGTGATCACCACGTCGTTGGACGTCGCTGTGTTCACGCCATCCTCAACGTTGACTGCGACGGCCGCCGGGGTGACTGCCAAACCGGCATTGCCACAAGCCGGACCGTTGTCCTTGATGACGACCTGAGCCGTGCCCGTCGAGCGCATGGAATCGACGACCGTCACGGTGATCGTCTGATCGCCAGGAACGCAGCGGGTACCACCCGTTCCGGTAATGAGGCGCACCGTCGCGTTGGTGCTGCAACCGGCCGTTTCGGGGCGCAGGTATGTTGGATCAGATGTGAAGACACAGACTTCCCCCACCGCACCAAAAATAGTGAAATCGATGGGCTGCGTGTCATTCTCCGAAATGACGATGGCGCTGGGCGAGAAACGAATGCCCGTGGTCGCAGTATTAACTTCCACCTCAATCTTCACCGTCTGACCCGTAGCGTCTGCCACCGTGACATCCAGTTTCGAGGCCAGCAAGCCCTCAATTTCCAACTCATCGCCGCGGATTGTCGCTTTGATGGCCGCAGGTATCCCACCCGCAACCTTGTAAGGAGGCTGGCCACCGGAAATCTTTCCAATGGCTTTGAGCCCTACAGGAATCGTCAGCTTGTCAGGCGATATCCTCAGCTCTGGGGCACCCACCTTCACCGCAATGCCTTTGGTCCTCCCCGCCGCATCGCGAATGACGACAGCAGTTTCCCCGATCGCGACACCGGTGATCTTCCATTGCTTGGCAGAGACCATTTCTACACGGGCCACGTTGGTGTCCGCGATGGTCACCGTATAAGGTGCACTGCCTCCGCCAAGGTCAAAAGTACGCGCCGCATCTGCACCAACGCCAAGGGTCAGCGAATCGGGCGCCGATGTGTACAAATCGACGGGCTCGGGCGGATCTGTCCGGACGTAGAAAGTGATCTGCTTGTCATCTGCGTCGCGGACCGTGATCTTCGTTTGCTTGGGCCCATCAACCCAAGAAACCACGAAAAGATCCGACGCCTCCGTGTCACCCACCTTGGCCCAGGTCAATCCCACGACACCGGTTTCCTCCACATTCACCAGATAGCTGCGTTTTTCAGTGCCGCTGGCACCGCCTTGGGTACGCCCCCCGGTGATCTTGAAGAGACGTCCCTGATTGGCCCGGATTCTCACCGGATTGGCGAGAGTGCCTTCGCCCGCCGGCACATCCACACTGAACGGCAGCGTCCCTATGGGCTCTCCGCCCGAGCCCCCCCCACCACCGCAAGCGGTAAGAAATGCCACCAACAGCAGCGTCAGAAATTTGAATAGTATCCGCATTGCTTTTCCTATCACTATCTAAAAAATCATCGCACGGATACACGGTCCGTGATCACCTTGGGGGTAATAAACACCAGCATTTCCCTCTTCTTACTTTCCTTGTTGGTGGTTTTAAACAAATTTCCCAGAACAGGCACGTCTCCCAAAAATGGTACTTTTGTTTCTCCATCGGTCTCTTCGATTTCAAAAATACCACCAATCACCACCGTACCTCCATTCTCCACCAATACCTGCGTCTTCACTCGCTTGGTATTAATGGCGCGAACGTTCTGCAATATTTCCCCCGGGCTATCCTTATTTACCGTCAAATCCATGATGATATTTCCCTCGGGCGTGATCTGGGGAAGAACTTCCAATTTCAGCACAGCCTTCTTGAATGCAATGACCGTAGCCCCGTTGGGCGCCGTCACCGGATACGGAAACTCCGTCCCTTGCTCGATCTCTGCCTTGGTTTGGTCGGCTGTCACCACCCGTGGACTCGATACCACCTTGCCTTTGCCATCCGCCTCCAGAGCGGAAATCTCGAGATTCAAAAATCGATTGGCTGCGGAATTGAAAATGGAAATCGCAAAACTTCCCGGGTCATAGCCTCCTATGGCCTGGGCCGGCATGTTGATAAAACTGCCTAATGGGTTAACCGCACCCCCAGCACCAGTGCTTGCCACCGTGTTGCTGTAGCTGGTTCCAAAGCCAATCCGATTTCCACCGGTAGCACCATAGCCACCATCCCCCCCGCGATTGGCACGCAAGTCCGTCGCCCCCAGCCTGACCCCCAGCGACCGCCCGAACGTATCCGAAGCCTCCACGATGCGCGCCTCGATCATCACCTGGCGCACAGCCACGTCCAGGGACGCAAGCAGTTTGGTGACTTCTTCCAGCTTGCTGGGCGTATCGGTCACGAAAATCTGGTTGGTGCGGGGCTCGGCAATGGCCGTGCCGCGCTCGGAGAGAAAGCGGTTGCTGGTACTGCCCGTGCCACCGCTGGTGGTGGTGAGCTGGGTCACCATGTCCACCGCCTTGGCATAGTTGAGCTGGAAGGCCTGCGTGCGCAGGGGCTCCAGCTTCTGGATGGTCTGCGCTGCCTCGAAATCCTTCTTGGTGCGCTCGTCGATTTCATCCTTGGGGGCAATCCAGAGCACATTGCCCGTCTTGCGCATGCCCAGGCCTTTGGCATCCATGATGATTTGCAGGGCCTGGTCCCAGGGCACGTCCTGCAAACGCAGAGTCATGGCACCGGTCACCGTATCGGAGGTCACGATATTGGTGTTGGTGAAATCGGCGAACACCGCCAGCAGCGAGCGCAGCTCGATGCTCTGGAAGTTCAGCGACAGCTTCTCGGTGCTGTAGCCTGGCCCCTGGCTGAGCTTGTTCAGATCGACCTTCTTCTGGCGCACCTCGACCACGAACTGGTTGTCGCTCTGGTAGGCGCTGTGCTCCCACTCGCCCACAGGCTCGATGACCATGCGCACCTTGTCGCCCTGCTGGGTGGTGGTCACCATCTGTACCGGAGTGCCGAAGTCGGCCACGTCGAGCTTGCGGCGCAGCCCCTCAGGCAGGGAGGAGCGGATGAACTCCACCGTCAGTCCCTTGCCCTGCTGGCGCAGGTCCACGCCCACCTGGTTGCTCGCCAGGCCCACGACAATACGCCCGGCACCATCGGAGCCGCGCCGGAAATCCACGTCCTTGATCGGCATGATGTCGGTGGTGCCGCTCTCGGCAAACACCGCAGCCTGAGGCGCCTGTGCCGCTGCGACCGCCGCCACCGGATCAAGCTGAATGAGCACGGATTTGCCTTGCAACTCCGCGCGGTAGGAGGTCGGTTGCTTGAGATTGAGAACCACACGCGACCGCCCACCCGCCTGCACGACATGGATGGACTTCAGGTTGCCCTGGTTCACCTCCACCGCCGACCGGCCCATGGCATTGGTCGCCCCAGGGAAATCCAGGGCGATGCGCGCCGGCGCCTGGGTGGCAAAACCATTGGGCACTGCGGCCAGCGGTTCGGACAAATCGATGCGCACCACCTCGGCGCCCCCCTGCAGCGAACCCACGACAGACTGGATGGCTGTCTCAGCCCAGGCCGCCGTAGCGTGCAGGGCACAGGCTGCGACCAAGGCGCCGCCTTTCATCCATTGCATGATTGCCATCTTGTTGTGTTTCATTTCTTCGCCTCCTCCTGCAACTCGAGCGATGTGGTGCGTTCAATCCAGTCCCCCGAAGGGTCCTGCACAATTTCGCGCAGTTGGATGGACGTTTCAGTGATGGCGGTGATCCGCCCAAAATTCTGGCCAAGGTAATTCCCCGCCTGGACCTGATAGAGCAGCTTGTCTACCTTGAGCAGCGCCGTGGGCTTGCCCTCCTTGTTCAGGCTGCCCACCATGGCCATGGCGTCCAGCGGAAAGGCTTCCAGAGGCTCCTTGCGCCGCGCCAATTCGGGGGCGATGAGCGCGGCGTTCGACGCGATCTGCGTCGATTCGCGGCGCAACGCCTGCGTCAGGCGCTGCGGGTCAAAAGGGTCCATGGCCGAGTCCACGCCGTAGCCCACCGGCTCGAAGGGCTTGGGCTCGGTCAGCGGCGTGACACGGGGCCGGGCTTCGGCACGCTCGCTGGCCATCCATTGCCGCAGGTCGTCCTGGTCGGAGGCACCGCAGCCCCAGAGTGGCAATGCCGCGAACGCAATCCATGCGATGTGGCGCATCCTCATTTCTTCGCTCCCTTCGCTGCGTCGCGTTGTGCCTGGATTTCCTCGGTATCCAGGTAGCGGAAGGTGCGTGCCGTCACGTCCATGACCAGGCCGCCTCCTGCCTTGTCCTTGGGCGGAACCGTGATGGAAATATCATTGAGCGTGACGATGCGCGAGAGGTGTGCAACGTCGGAGGCAAAGGCGCCCATGTCGTGGTAACGGCCCGTGACACGGATGGCGATGGGCAACTCGGCGTAGTACTCGCGCACCACCACCTGGCCGGGCCGGAACAGATCGAACTGCAGGCTGCGGCCCAGGCCCGCCTGGTTGATGTCCGACAACAGCGCCGACATTTCCGCCTTGCTGGGGAGCTGCTTTTCCATCTGCAGCACATACTGCTGCACCTGCTCCCGCTGCTTTTTGAGCAGGTCCAGGCTCACGGCCTTTTGCAGCTTCTTCTTGTAGTCCTCTTTCAGCGTCAGCTCCTGGGCGCGCGCGGCCTCCAGCTCGGCTTCGTAATCGGTGAGCTTGACGTACCACAGCGCCACGGCCACGGCTGCCGCGATGAAGATGCACAGCAGGACGCGCGGCAGCAGCGGCCACAGCGACGGATCCTTGGTATCGAGGTTGCTGAACTGGCGCTGGAGCTGCTGCTGCAGTTGCGCCATGTCGATCTTGGGGGCTTTTTTCTTGGCCATCGCTTAATTCCCTGCTGCGCTGGCGGCATCCAGGGCCTTGTTGGCCTGGCTCGAACGAACCAGTTGAAAGCGCAGATTGAACTCCGAGGCGCGGCGCTGGTCGCGTGGCGACAAGGCCACGTTCTTGGCGACGATTTCCACCAGCTCGGGTTTGGACAGCCAGGGCGTGTTGTTCGACAGGTTGCGCAGCAACTCCGAGACGCGCTCGTTCGATTGCGCCATGCCCTGCATGACCACCGTCTGGTTGGTCTGCTTGAGGGTGGTGATGAAGACGCCATCGGGCAATTGCGCCACCAACTCGCTCAGCAGATGAACGGGCAGGTTGCGGTCGGCCTGGAGATCCTCCACGGCTTTTTGCCGCGCGCGCAAGGCGGCGATTTCCTCCTCGATGGTGGCGATTTCCTTGATCTGGTTTTCCAGCACCTTGATTTCGCTGTCGAGGAAGGCATTCTTGGCCTGCTGGTTCTCGATCATGGCCTGGAACCAGAAATAAATCGCGGCCGCGATCAGCAGCCCCACCATGGCCGAGCCGAGCATGGCCGCCTGGTAGGTTTCGCGGCGGCGTTTGCGGGCGGCCTCCCGGTGGGGGAGAAGGTTGATGAGTATCACTGCAGGAACCTCCGCATCGCCAGACCGCAGGATGTGAGATACGACGGTGCCTCACGCGCCATTTTTTTCATGCGCACGGAACTTCCAATTTCCATGCCCTCAAACGGATTGACCACGCTGCAGGCAAACCCCGTGTGCTGGGTGACGGCTTCCGTCAAGCCGGGCAAGGGCGACGAGCCGCCGGCAAGCATGATGTGATCCACCTTGTTGTGCGGCGTGCTGGTGAAGAAGAATTGCAATGCCCTGCCGATTTCCTGCGAGAGACTCTCCACGAAAGGCCGCAGCACGGCCGAGGTGTAGTCGTCGGGCAGGTCACCGCTGCGCTTCTTGCTCTCGGCTTCCTCGGGCGAGAAGCCGTATTGGCGCACGATCAGCTGCGTCAACTGCGCCCCGCCAAAGGCCTGGTCGCGGTCGTAAAGCACTTCCTCGTTGCGTATGACCTGCATGCTGGTGGTGAGTGCACCCACCTCGAAGAGGGCCACCATGGTGTCCACCCCCTTGTTGGGCAGCCCCTCGATGAGCCGGCTGGCGGCCAGCCGCGAGGCATAGGACTCCACATCGATGATGGTGGCCTTGAGGCCCGCAGCCTCCGCCAGGCCCTGGCGGTCCTGCACTTTTTCACGGCGTGAGGCGGCGATCAGCACGTCCACATCGCCGGGCGAGGTCTTGCACGGGCCGATCACGCAGAAGTCCAGACTGACTTCGTCGAGCGAGAAGGGAATGTATTGGTTGGCCTCGGACTCGACCTGGACTTCGAGCTCCTGGTCGGTCATGCCGGCGGGCAGCACGATCTTCTTGGTGATAACAGCCGAGGGCGGCAGGGCCATGGCCACGTTCTTGGTCTTGGCCCCGCTTTTCTTGACGACACGGCGCACGGCCTCGGCGACTTCATCGAATTTCTCGATGTTGCCGTCCGTGATCCAGCCACGCTCCAGCGGTTCGATGGCGCAGCGCTCCAGCACCAGCGCTCCCGCCTTGTCACGCCCGAGTTCGACCAGCTTGACACTAGAGGAACTGATGTCGATTCCCAGCAGCGGCGCAGGCTGGCGACTGAACAGAGATCCCGTGGAGATCAAGATAGCCCCCTGAAAATTGTCATTCCGACACAACAATACTTAACATTTCACATGAATGCTATCAGTAAGATACTTCTCCAGCAAAGGCTTTTCCGGCTTTGCGCAATGCCGAACGTTGTCAAAAGCAGACGTTTGCACTCGCTTTCCCATGCCCCATCGGCGCTCTTGCGCTGAGCCGCTCCGAGGCCCATGGCCAGGCCATCCTGCCGCTGTTTGCGCCTCGACGGCATTTTTATAATCGGTCCCTTTGCCCGTTCCGGAGCGATATGCCGCGTCCCGCCTCCCCCCCACCCGCCCACAAACCACCCGCGCCTGCAGCGCAGGGCTCCTCCTGGCTGCGCTGGCTGCTGCGCCTGCTGGGCGGGGCCCTGGGTCTGGCCGTCGCCGGTGCGCTGGCGCTGGCACTGGTCATCGGCATGGCGCTGGCCATGGCCTATCCCAATCTGCCGGACATCTCGGACCTGGCCGACTACCGCCCCAAGCTGCCGTTGCGCGTGTACTCGGCCGAGGGCGCCCTGCTGGGCGAGTTCGGCGAAGAGCGCCGCAACCTCACTCCCATCGCCGAGATCCCCAAGGTGATGAAGGACGCGGTGCTGGCCATCGAGGACGCGCGCTTCTTCCAGCACGGCGGCGTGGACTACAAGGGCATGCTGCGCGCCGGACTGGCCAACCTGGGCAAGGTCAAGAGCCAGGGCGCATCGACGATCACCATGCAGGTGGCGCGCAATGTATATCTCTCTTCCGAGAAAACATATACGCGCAAAATTTACGAAATATTACTAACTTTCAAACTCGAGCATTATTTGACCAAGGATCAGATTCTCGAGATTTACATGAATCAGATCTTCCTGGGTAATCGTGCTTACGGGTTTGCAGCAGCCTCGGAAATCTATTTCGGCAAGCCGCTGAAAAGCATCAGCGTCGCCGAGGCGGCGATGCTGGCCGGCCTGCCCAAGGCACCTTCGGCCTACAACCCGATCAGCAACTACAAGCGCGCCCGGGCACGGCAGTTGCACATCATCGACCGCATGGAGGAGAACGGTTTCATCACCGCCGCGCAGGCCGAGGAGGCGCGGCAGGAAAAGCTGCGCCTGCGCACCCATTCGGACAGCAGCCGCATCCACGCCGAGTACCTCGCCGAGATGGCGCGCCAACTCGTGTTTGCCCAGTATGGCAACGAGGCCTACACCCGCGGGCTCAACGTCTACACCACGGTCAATGCCGCCGAACAGGACGCCGCCTACCAGGCCCTGCGCCAGGGCATCATGACCTACGAGCGGCGGCAGCACTACCGCGGCCCGGAGAAGTTCGTCACCCTGCCGGGCAATCCGGCCGAGCTGGAGGAGAACATCGACGACCTGCTGGCCGAGCACCCGGACAACGGCGACGTGCTCGCGGCCATGGTGCTCGAAGCCAGCGCCAAGAAGATCGTGGCCATGCGCCCCAGCGGCGAGACGATAGAGATCACGGGCGAGGGCCTCAAGCCCGTGCAGTCGGGCCTCTCGGACAAGGCCCCGCCGAACATCAAGATCCGGCGCGGCGCCATCATCCGCGTGGTCGCCACGCCCAAGAAGACCTGGGAGGCCACCCAACTGCCCGAGGTGGAGGGCGCCTTCGTGGCCATAGACCCGCGCAACGGCGCCATCCGAGCGCTGGTGGGGGGCTTCGACTTCGACAAGAACAAGTTCAACCACGCCACCCAGGCCTGGCGCCAGCCGGGCTCCAGCTTCAAGCCCTTCATCTATTCCGCGGCGCTGGAGAAGGGCTTCACCCCCGCCACCATCGTCAACGACGCGCCGCTGTTCTTCGACGCCGGCTTCACCGGCGGCAAGCCCTGGGAGCCCAAGAACTACGACGGCAAGTTCGACGGGCCCATGACGCTGCGCACGGCGCTGGCCAAGTCCAAGAACATGGTCTCCATCCGCGTGCTGCAGGCCGTGGGGGCGCGCAACGGGCAGGAGTGGGCCACGCGCTTTGGCTTCGAGGCCGACAAGCACCCGGCCTACCTCACCATGGCGCTGGGCGCGGGCTCCGTCACGCCCATGCAGATGGCGGTGGGCTATTCGGTGTTCGCCAATGGCGGCTACCGCGTCAACCCCTGGCTGATCGCGCGCGTGACCGACCACAAGGGCAAGGTGCTGACCGAGTTCACGCCCCCGCCCACCGAAGAGAACGAGCGCGCCATCGACGCGCGCAACGCCTTCGTGATGGACAGCCTGCTCAACGAGGTGACGCGCTCGGGCACGGCCGCGCGTGCGCAGGCCACCCTGAAGCGCCCCGACCTGTACGGCAAGACCGGCACCACCAACGACGCCTGGGACGCCTGGTTCTGCGGCTTCCAGCCGACCATCGCCGCCGTCACCTGGATAGGCTACGACACGCCGCGCAACCTGGGCAGCCGCGAGACGGGCGGCGGCCTGAGCCTGCCCGTGTGGATCAGCTTCATGGAAAAGGCCCTCAAGGGCGTACCGGTGATGGAGCCCACCGTGCCCCCGGGCGTGGTCAACGTGGCGGGCGAGTGGTACTACGAAGAGTACGCACGCAACGCCGGCGTCTCCAGTCTGGGCATGGACGCGGGCCGCCCGGACGCCCCCGCCCAGGCCCCGGCGCCCGAGGAGCGCAGCAAGATCCTGGACCTGTTCCGCAATTGAATCAGGGCGCGAACACCAGCGCCTGCCCGGCCTGGGCGCTGGCCTCGCGGCTCAGGCAGGCAAAGAATTCGCCCGCGCCCTTGCTGTCCTGCCAGGCCTGCCCGTCGAAACGGTAGTGGTAGCCGCCCGAGCGCGCCGCCATCCAGACCTCGTGCAGGGGTTTTTGCAGGTTGATGATGATCTGGCTGCGGTTGGCAAACACCAGCGTGACCATGCCGCCCGAGCGCTGGTTGTCCACGTCGGCGTCGGTCTCGTCGTTGATGCGATCGCAACTGCGCTCCACGGCCAGCAGCAGTTGCTCGGCACGGTCCAGGAATTCAAGGTCGGTCATTACAATTTCCGCATGTCACAAGCGCTCAGCATTCTAGTGAGGACAGCCGTCCTTGCCGCCGGTGTGGCCAGCCTCGCGGCCTGCGGCCAGCGTGGCCCCCTGTACCTGCCCGAGGCCCGCCCCCCTGCAGCCGCCGCCCCCACACCCACTCCCCCCGCAGCCGCGGCCTCCGCCGCCACACCTTCCCGACCATGACCCTTGCCCCTCTGCCCGGACACCCCCACATCGCCTACCGGGACGGCGAACTTTGCGTTGAAGGCGTGCGCGTGCGCGACCTGGCGCAGCAGCACGGCACGCCGCTGTTCGTGTATTCGCAGGCCGCCATGCGCGAGGCGCTGGCCGCCTACCAGCGCGGCCTGGCCGGGCGCCGGCACCAGATCTGCTACGCCATGAAGGCCAACTCCACGCTGGCGGTGCTGCAGTTCTTTGCGCGCCAGGGCTGCGGGTTCGACATCGTCTCGGGAGGCGAGCTCGAGCGCGTGCTCGCCGCCGGCGGCGACCCGGCCAAGGTGATCTTCTCCGGCGTCGGCAAGACGCGCGCCGAGATGCGCCGCGCCCTGCAGGCAGGCATTGGCTGCTTCAACGTCGAGAGCGAGGCCGAGCTGGAGGTGCTGGACGCCGTGGCCACGGAGCTGGGCGTGCAGGCGCCCGTGAGCATCCGCGTGAACCCCAACGTCGATGCCAAGACCCACCCCTACATCTCCACCGGCCTCAAGGGCAACAAGTTCGGCGTGGCGCACGAGCGCACGCTCGCCACGTACCAGCGCGCCGCCGCACTCCCGGGGCTGCGCGTGGTGGGCATCGACTGCCACATCGGCTCGCAGATCACCGAGGTGGCCCCCTACCTGGACGCCGTGGACCGCGTGCTCGACCTGGTGCAGGAGATCGAGGCCCACGGCATCGCCATCGACCATGTGGACTTTGGCGGCGGCCTGGGCATCAACTACCAGGGCGACACCCCGCCCGCCGCCGACGCCCTGTGGCAGCAGTTGCTTGCGCGCATGGACGCGCGCGGCCACGGGCAGCGCAAGATCCTCATCGAGCCTGGCCGCTCGCTCGTGGGCAACGCGGGCCTGTGCGTGACCGAGGTGCTGTACCTCAAGCCGGGCGAGCAGAAGAACTTCTGCATCGTCGATGCCGCCATGAACGACCTGCCCCGCCCCGCGATGTACCAGGCCTACCACGCCATCGTGCCGGTGCAGGGGCGCGCGGGCGCGGCCACGCAGGTCTACGACGTGGTCGGCCCGGTGTGCGAGAGCGGCGACTGGCTGGGGCGCGAGCGCGCCCTGGCGGTGCAGCCCGGCGAGCACCTGGCAGTGCTCTCGGCCGGCGCGTACTGCATGTCCATGTCGAGCAACTACAACACCCGCGGCCGGGCGGCCGAGGTGCTGGTCGACGGCACCCGTGCCACCCTGATCCGCCAGCGCGAGAGCGCGGCCGACACCTTCCGCACCGAAATATTGCCCCAATAAGCCTGCAGCGCTTTCCTGGAAAGCGCCAGTAGCTATCAATATCAGAGCGCTTGCGCGCTCTGCCGCGTGCGCTGGGCGCGCTGCAGCGCGCGCACCAGGCGCCAGGCCAGCAGAGCGCCCAGCACCAGGGCGTACCACAGCACCTCGGCAAAGTTGTTCTTGCCCGCGCGCAGCCAGGCGAAATGCAGCACGGCCAGCACGGCCGCGGCGTAGACGCTGCGGTGCAAGGCCTGCCAGCGCCGCCCGCCCAGCCAGCGCACGGCGCGCTGCGGCGAGGTGGCGGCCAGCACCGCGAGCACCAAGCCCGTGAGCATGCCCACGGTGATGAAGGGGCGCTTGAGCACGTCGCGCACCAGGGCGGCGCCGTCCAGGCCCTGATCGAGCCAGGCATAGGCCAGCAGGTGCAGCAGGGCGTAAAACGCCGCAAACAGGCCCAGCATGCGCCGGTAGCGCGCCAGCGCCGTCAGGCCCGCCGACACGCGCAGCGGCGTGAGCGCCAGCGTGGCGCACAGCAGGCGCAGGGCCCAGTCGCCCAGGCCGCGGATCAGCGCCTCGGCCGGGTTGGCACCCAGGCCGTCCAGCACGGCCAGCGCCACCAGCCAGCCCAGGGGCAGCAGCGCCAGGCAGAACACCAGCGGCTTGGCCGCCGGGTGCAGCAGCCCGGCATTGAGGGCAGAGCGCAGCGCAGGCATGGGGTCAGAAGTATTTCTTCAGGTCCATGCCGGCGTACAACTGGCCTACCTGCGCCTCGTAGCCATTGAACGGCAGCGTCTTGCGCTTCTTGGCGAACAGCCCGTCCTCGCCGATGCGCCGCTCGGTCGCCTGGCTCCAGCGCGGGTGATCCACCAGCGGGTTGACGTTGGAATAAAAGCCGTACTCCTGCGGCACGGCCTTGGCCCAGGCGGTGGCGGGCTCGTGCTCCACGAAGCGGATGTGCACAATGCTCTTGGCGCTCTTGAAGCCGTACTTCCAGGGCACAACCAGGCGCACGGGGGCGCCGTTCTGGTTGGGCAGCACCTGCCCGTACATGCCCAGGCCCAGCAGGGTCAGCGGGTGCAGGGCTTCGTCCAGGCGCAGGCCTTCCACGTAGGGCCAGTCGAGCACGCCCGAGGACAGGCCCGGCATGCGCGCCTTGTCGGCCAGGGTGGTGAACTCCACGTACTTGGCGCTGCCCAGCGGCTCCACGCGCCGTACCAGTTCGGCCAGCGAGTAGCCCACCCAGGGGATGACCATGGACCAGCCCTCGACGCAGCGCAGGCGGTAGATGCGCTCCTCCAGCGGCGCCAGGCGCAGCAGCTCGTCGAGGTCGAAGCGCCGGGGCTTGCGCACCAGGCCGTCGACCTCCACCGTCCAGGGGCGCGGGGCCAGGGTCTGGGCACGGCGCGCCGGGTCGGCCTTGTCGGTGCCGAATTCGTAGAAGTTGTTGTAGCTGGTGGCGTCCTGGTAGGCCGTGGGTTTTTCCAGGGTCACGGCGCCGGGCACGGTCGAGCGGGCGGCCGCCAGGGCCGCCAGCGCGGGGGCCGTGGCCGCGTGTGCTGCGCCGGTGGGCAGGGCCAGCGCCGTGGCGCCAGCGCCGGCCAGGCGCAGAATGTCGCGCCGCCGGGCGTAGACGGCGGGCGGGGTGATGTCACTGGCATGCGGATGTTGGAATCCGCTGTCCTGCGTGCGGATGAGCATGGCGAATCTCCATGGAATGGACTGGCCGAAGTCTGCACCAGGCACGCCACCCGCACACGGACGCGGTTATTTTTTTCTTCAAAAAGAATAGCGACTCGCGTTTGATACACGCCACTTTCAAAGCAAAAAGGAACTGAAAACGCCTGAAAACAAGCGCAATCAGCTCCTTCTTTGAGAGCGCCGGCGGCTGCCGGGGTCTGGGGTGCGGAACCTGCGGACGCGCTCAGAGCGCGCCGTAGCTGTGCAGGCCCGAGAGGAACATGTTCACGCCCAGGAAGGCGAAGGTGGTGACCACCAGCCCCACCAGCGCCCACCAGGCCGAGACCGTGCCGCGCAGGCCCTTCATGAGGCGCATGTGCAGCCAGGCGGCGTAGTTGAGCCAGACGATGAGCGCCCAGGTCTCCTTGGGGTCCCAGCTCCAGTAGCCGCCCCAGGCCTCGGCCGCCCACAGCGCGCCCAGCACCGTGGCAATGGTGAAGAAGGCAAAGCCCACGGCGATGGACTTGTACATCACGTCGTCCAGCACCTCCAGGGCGGGCAGGCGCGCGCCGATGCGCCGGCGCCCGAACAGGATGCCGCCCACGATGAGCGCCGAGAGACCGAAGTACACCATCCAGTAGCTGCTGCCGCCCTGCACGCCCCCCTGGCGGAACACCAGCGGCTCGAAGCACAGCACCACGCCCAGCAGCCACAGCGGCACGAGCTTGTACCAGCGCGTCTCCTGCGCCTGCTGCTTGATGAGGTAGGCGAACGCCACCATGGCGGCGAGCGCGAAGGTGCCGTAGCCGATGAAGTTGGCCGGCACGTGCAGCTTCATCCACCAGCTCTGCAGCGCAGGCACCAGGGGCTGGATCTCGTGCGCCCCGCGCACCACCGAGTACCACAGCAGAAAGCCCACCGCGGCGCTGACCACCAGCATCACGAAGCCGCCCAGGGCACGGGTCTGGTACTGCTGCTCGTAGTAGAGGTAGAACACGGCCGTCATCCAGCAGAACATGACGAAGACCTCATAGAGGTTGCTCACCGGGATGTGGCCCACGTCGGGGCCCAGCAGATAGCTCTCGTACCAGCGCACCATGGTGCCGGTGAGCGCCATGGCGACGGCCACCCAGACCAGGCGCGAGCCCAGCAGCGCGGCCGCGCGGCCCTCGCCGCGCGCGAACAGCGCGGCCCAGTAGAACACCGTGCTCATGAAGAACATCACGCCCATCCAGAGGATGGCCGACTGGCTCGACAGGAAGTACTTAAGCCCGAACACCGTTTCGGCGCGCGCCAGGCTGCCCGCGCCGTCCTGCTGGTACAGGCCGATGGCCAGCAGCGACAGGCCCGCCACCACCAGCATGAGCACGCGCAAGGGGCGCCAGAACCAGCCCAGCCAGATGAGCGCGGGCACGGTGCCGATCAGGATGCCCTTCTCGTAGCCGTCCATGTAGGCGCCGTAGCGCTGCAGGGTGAACAGCCCGCCCGCCAGTGCCATGGCGGCGAACAGCCAATCCAGCACGTTGCGGCGGGCCAGAAAGCCCTCGTTGAGGGTGATCGTGGTGTTGTTGTGGGCGGCAGTGGTCATGCGGAGCCTCCGGGGGTGCTGCGCGGCGCCATGGGCGCTGCGGCGATGAGTTTGTCGGCCAGGTGGGCGAATTCGCGGTCGCCGTCCATGGTCTTGCGGTTGGTGGACAGCGCCATCATCGCGTGGGTCACGCCGCCGCGCGGCGCCACCCAGACCCAGACGCGGCGCTCGCGGATGTAGAGCATGGCGAACACGCCCAGGATGAGCAGGGCGCAGCCGAGGTAGACGATGTTCTTGCCCGGCGCGCGCGCCACCTGGAAGACGCTGGCCTGCACCTGCTGGAAGTCCTGCAGCCCCAGCAGCAGGGGCGCCGGGTAGAACTGCACGTCGCTGAGCGCCAGCACGGCCTGGGTCATGAAGCCCAGGGTTTGTTCGTTGTTCGGCAGGGGCGGCAGTTGCGCCTGCGCGCGCGTGAGCTGTGCCAGCTCGAACAGCACGCCATTGAGCACGCGCATCAGCACCTCGCCGGCGCGGTCGCGCTCGGCCTCGGGCACGCCGGCCTCCAGGAACTGCGCCACCGCGGCCAGACCGCCCTCGCGCTGGCCCTGCGCATTGGTATGCCCGGCATAGAGCTGCAGTACGCGCTCGGCCGACTGGGTGAGCTGCTGCGCCAGTTCGGGGCGCGCCGGATCGACGACGCGCGCCACGTAGCGCTGCACGGCGGCGGCGCGCTGCGCCGGGCTGGCCAGGGCGCGGTACAGGCGCATGAAGCCGTCCATGCCGCCCTGCTCGTCCACGGGGATGCGCAGGTAGCGGAAGGGTTCGGAGGGCTTGTCGCGCACGCCGTAGAGGAACATGGGCGGGCCGCCCTCGCCCAGGTCCACGGGCAGCATGTAGTTGTGGAACTCGCGCGCCTGGCCCGCGGCGTCGCGCAGCTTGTAGCCCACGCTGGGGCCCACGTTGCGCAGGCTCTTGTTCTCCACGGTCTTGTTCGCTGCACCCAAGGCGCCGTCCAGCGAGGAGCGCAGATCGACCTTGCGCACATCCGCCCCCGAGGCGCTGGCGTCCTGGCCCATGTTCTCGACGTTGATCACGCGCAGCGCGCTCAGCTCCAGCGTGAGCGGCGGTTCGCCCGCGGTGCTGGCCAGTTGCGCCTTGCCGCCCACGGTGCCCTTGACCTCGAAGGGCGCGGCCGCGTCCGTGCCCAGGGGCAGCGCGCGCAGGGTGACGGCCGAGCCGCCGTCGTCGAAGCTGGACTGGTAGATCTCCACGCCCTGGTAGTGCGCGGGCTTGTTGACCTCGATGCGCGCGGGCGTGGCGGCACCGGTGGCCAGGTCGTGGATCACGACCTCGCTGGCGAACAGCTTGGGCATGCCGGTGGAGTAGTGCTCGATGATGAACTTCTTGAGCTCCACGGCAAAGGGCAGCTCCTGCAGCAGCACGCCGTCGGACTGGCTCAGGATGGCGGTGCTCGCGCGCGCGCCCTCGGTCACCACGAGGTTGCCGCGAAACGCCGGGTTGCGCTCGCTCAGGCGGTGCTCGGGCCCCACGTCGGCAATCATGCCGCCGCCGGCAAACGGCGTCTTGCCGCCCAGCCACATCTGCGCGCGCACGATGAGGTCGCCATCGAGCAGGCCGCCCAGGCACACCAGCACGATGGCGCTGTGCGCGGCGATGTAGCCGATCTTGTGCGCCGCCCCGGCGCGCGCCGCCACCATCCAGCCCGTGCCCGGGCCGGCGGCCGTGTCGCGCTGCTGCAGCTTGACCTTCCAGCCGCCGCCCGCCAGCATCTGGCCGATGCGCTGCGCCTCGGTGGCAGCGTCCTGCGCCAGGTCGGCCTCGGCCTTGTGGTGGAAGGAGCGCAGGTTCTGCTCGCGGATGTTCTCCTTGTAGGTGCGCAGGTCCACGAGGATCTTGGGCGTGTGGCGCGCGATGCACAGCGAGGTGCTGATGACCAGGAACGCCAGGATGAGCAGGAACCACCACGCGCTGTACACCGCGTTGAGCTGCAGGCGCCCGAACAGGTCGGCCCAGAACGGCCCGAACTGGTTCACATAGTTGACGGCCGGTTCGCTCTGCTTGACCACGGTGCCGATCACCGAGGCGATGCAGATCACCGTGAGCAGGGCGATGGCAAAGCGCATCGAGGAGAGCAGCTCGACGCCGGCGCGCAGCGCCTGCGAGCCGGAACGTATGCGCATGCCGTGGGTGGATTCGGACATGGAGGTGGAGTATGCAGCGCGAAAAGGAAACGGGCGGGGCCATCGTTCGATGGGCCCGCCCGCGTTGGGGTTAGTTTCTGGCCAAGGGTTCCGTCCGTGGCCTTATTGGAGGCCGCGCCGCACGATCAGCGCAGGCCGGCAATGTAGTCGGCCACCGCCTTGATCTCGCGGTCGTTCATCTTGGCGGCCACGCCGGCCATCTGCAGGTTGTTCTTGCGCGTGCCGTCGCGGAAGGCCTTGAGCTGCAGCTCGGTGTAGGCCGCATGCTGGCCCGACAGGCGCGGGTACTGCGCCGGGATGCCGGCGCCGTTGGGGCTGTGGCAGGCCGCGCAGGCGGCGATGTTGCGGTCGGCGATGCCGCCGCGGTAGATCTTCTCGCCCAGTGCCACGAGGGCCTTGTCGGTGGCCTCGCCGGGTTTGGCGGGCTTGGAGTGCAGCCAGGCGGCGATGTTCCTCATGTCCTGCTCTTCGAGCATGGCGGCAAAGCCCTGCATCACGGGGCTTTCGCGCTTGCCGCTCTTGAACTCCAGCAGTTGCTTGACCAGGTACTCGGGGTGCTGCTGGGCCAGCTTGGGGTTCTCGACGATGGCGGAGTTGCCATCCTCGGCATGGCAGGCCACGCAGACGGTCGCATAGCTGGCGCCGCCTTTTTCCAGATCAGGCTTGGCCTGTGCGGGTGCCGGACCAGCAGCCTGGGCCACGGTGACGGACGCTGCCAACGCGGCAGCCATGAGCAGGGGAGCGAGCAACTTCATAGCGAGGGTCTTGTGGATGTTGGCGCAAAACCCCGCGATTCTACAATGAGGCTCCGCGCCCTCCATTTGATCCATGACACGCTCTGTAACTGTGCCCACGCCCGAACCCAGCCCCAGCGGCGCCGATGCCCGCTCCGCCCTGGGCTGGATGCACACGGCGCGCTTTCTCACCACGGCCGCGCAACTGCATCAGTTGCCTGCGGTCGAAGTGCCCGAAATCGCCTTCGTGGGCCGCTCCAACGCGGGCAAATCCACCTGCATCAACACACTCACGCAGCAAAAGCAGCTCGCCTTTGCTTCCAAGAAACCCGGGCGCACGCAGCACATCAATCTGTTCGCCCTGGGCCGCCAGGGCAGCACCGACGCCGTGCTGGCCGACCTGCCCGGCTACGGCTACGCCGCCGTCTCGCGCTCGGACAAGGTGCGCTGGCAGCAGGTCATGGTGAACTACCTCGTGAGCCGCACCAGCCTCACGGGCATCGTGCTGCTGTGCGACCCGCGCCTGGGCCTGACCGAGCTCGACGAAGCCCTGCTCGAAGTGGTGCGCCCGCGTGTGGAGCAGGGCCTCAAATTCCTGGTGCTGCTGACCAAGGCCGACAAGCTCACGCGCTCGGAGCAGGCCAAGGCGCTGTCGATTGCGCGACTGCAGGCGGGCGGCGGAGAGGTCAAGATGTTCTCCGCGCTCAAGAAACAGGGCGTGGAGGACACCGCCCAGCTCCTGTGGCAATGGGCCCACCCGGACCCGGCCGCCCCGGCCAGCGCGGGCGCAGACCCCGCGGCCAGCCCCGCTCCCGAAGCAGCCCCGGACTGAGCCCACGCCCCGGCAGGCGCCACGGTGTCATAGTCAAATTGGCTTCCAGCGCTCATGAAACAAGCGCAAGCAGCTATTATTTTTGAAGCATCATGATCGCCCGCACCGACATCGCCCTGCCGCACGGCATCACCCTGCACTGCCACACCGCCGGCGAGCGCGGCCGCCCCGTGCTGCTGTTCCTGCACGGTTTTCCGGAAGGCGCCTTCATCTGGGACGGCCTGCTGGAGCATTTCGCCCAGCCCGCGCACGGCGGCTACCGCTGCGTGGCGCCGTACCTGCGCGGCTTTGGCGCCTCCAGCAGCCCGGCCGAGGTGGCGGCCTACCGCCCCAAGTTCCTGGTGCAGGACCTGGCCGCGCTGATCGCCGCCGAGTGCGGCGCAGGCGGCGCGCTGGAATGCCTGGTGGCGCACGACTGGGGCGGCGCCGTGGCCTGGAACCTGGCCAACCAGCACCCGCAGCTGCTGCGCCGCCTGGCCATCGTCAACTCGCCCCACCCCGGCGCCTTTGTGCGCGAGCTGCAGCACAGCCCGGCGCAGCAGGCCGCCAGCCAGTACATGCACTTCCTCTGCCGCCCGGACGCCGAGGCGCTGCTCGCCGAGGATGATTTCCGCCGCCTGTTCGCCTTCTTCCACGCGCCCGACGGCACCCCGCCCGCCTGGCTGACCGACGAGGTGCGCCAGCAGTACCGCGCCCTGTGGCAGCAGGGCCTCACGGGCGCCTGCAACTACTACCGCGCCAGCCCGCTGCGCCCGCCGCGCGACGGCGACCCGGGCGCCAGCGCCGTGACCCTGCCCGCCTCCATGCTCACCGTGAGCGTGCCCACGCTGGTGCTCTGGGGCCTGGAGGACCCAGCCCTGCTGCCCGGCCTGCTCGACGGGCTGGCGGACTGGGTGCCCCGGCTGCAGCTGCAGCGCGTGGAGGGCGCCTCGCACTGGCTGGTGCACGAGATACCCGAGCGCCTGGCCCAGGCGCTGCAGCCATTTTTGCTATCCCATTGATAGCTGCTTGCGCTTAACCAGCAAGCGCTGCAGGCACTTTTTACTGATAGACCGAAGGCGTGCCCTCGGGCCGGGTCTTGAAGCGCCTGTGCACCCAGTAGTACTGCCCGGGCATGGTGGCGATCGCGGCCTCGAGCTCGCGGTTCATGCGCGCGGTGTCGGCGGGCACGTCGTCGGTGGGGAAGTTCTGCCACGCCGGAGTGATCTCGGCCACATAGCCCGTGGGCGTCATGCGCGTGTACATGCCCAGCACCTTGGCGCGGCCCAGGCGGGCGAAGCGCGAGAGCGAGGGCACGGTGGCCGCGGGCACGCCGAAAAAGGGCACGAAGATGGACTCGCCCGGACCGAAATCCATGTCCGGCAGCAGGTACAGCAGACCACCCTTGCGCAGGTTGGAGAGGATGGGCTTGACGCCGTCGGCGCGGTTGAGCATGCGCACGTCGCCAAAGCGCTGGCGCCCGGCCATGAACCAGGCATCGACCACCGGGTCGGGGTGCGTCGAGAAAATGGACGTGAACGCCCGTGCCGTGCGCAGCGGCAGCGCCAGGCCGCCGGCGTCCATGCCATAGAAATGCGGCGCGAAGATGATGGTGGGCGTGTCGCCTTCGAGCTCGTGCAGCGCGCCGGTGAGCTGCACACGCTGCTCGACCACTGCGCGCGGCGCGGCCCACAGCCAGCCGCGGTCCAGCCAGGCCTGGCAGAAGGCCACGAAGGTCGCGCGCGCCCAGGCGCGGCGCTGGGCCGGCGTGGCCTGCGGGAAGCACAGCGCCAGATTGCGCAGCGCCACCTTGCGGCGCGGGGCCGCCAGCACGTAAAGCACCTGGCCCAGGCCCCAGCCCAGGGCGCGCAGCACGCGCAGCGGCAGGCGCGCCAGCACCTGCTGCATGAACCAGACCCCCAGACGCGCGCTCATGCCGCGCCCCCCGCCTGCGGCACGGGGCGCGGCTGCTTGTAGCGCGCATAACCCCACAGGTATTGCTGCGGCGTCTGGCGGATCAAGCCCTCCATGGCGGCGTTGAGCCGGCCCACGGCGGCATCCAGCGCCTGCGGCAAGGGCTGGGCCAGGGGCTCCAGGTGCAGGGTATAGCCCCGCCCCCAGGGCTCCCGGGTGCAGCGCGCCAGCACCACGGCCGCACCCGTCTGCTGCGCCAGGCGCGCCGCCAGCGTCATGGTGTAGGCCGGGCGGCCAAAGAACGGCGCCCACAGGCCCTGCCCCTCAGGCGGCACCTGGTCCGGCAGCAGGCCCACGGCCTGGCCGCGGCGCAGGGCCTTGATCATCTGGCGCACGCCCTGCAGTTCCGTGGGCACGGCCTGCACCCCCGGGCGGTTGCGCGCGGTGCGCATCACCTCCGCCAGCCAGCGCTGGCGCGCCGGGCGGTACAGGATGGTGATGGGGCCATGTGCCGCGCTCCAGCGCCGCGCCGCGGCCTGCACCGACATCTCGAAGCAGCCCAGGTGCGGCGTGAGGAACACGATGCCCCGGCCCGCGGCCCAGGCGCGCTCCACGCACTCGGCGTTTTCGAGGCGGCAGGCGGGCAGCGCCCCCAGCCACAGCCGCGGCAGCTCGGCCACCATGCGCCCGGCGTGGGCCACGGCGGCGCGCACCTGGGCAAAGCCGTAGCCCGCAAGCTGCGCGTTGGCCAGAAAGCGGCGCCGGTACGTGGCCGACACCACAAACGCCACCCAGCCCAGGACGGCGCCCAGGCCATGGAGCAGCCACAAGGGCCACAAGGAAAAAAACCGGAAGATCAAAGGCATTAAAATAAAGGCACGGTCGCCGAGTTAAATGAGCAACTTGCAGGGCGACGGTAAACAAAACTGCTAAAGCGTTCGCCAGGCTCCCAGAGCGCGGGCAACGCCCAAAATGCTGCAACCTGTGGAGTTTATTCAAATGGCGAACGACTTTCTCTTCACCTCCGAATCCGTGTCTGAAGGCCACCCCGACAAGGTGGCGGACCAGATCTCGGACGCCATCCTGGACGCCATCCTGGCGCAAGACCCCCGCGCCCGCGTCGCCGCCGAGACCTTGACCAATACCGGTCTGGTGGTGCTGGCCGGCGAAATCACCGCCCAGCCCGGCGTCAACGTGGACTACATCCAGGTGGCGCGCGACACCATCAAGCGCATCGGTTACGACAACACCGAATACGGCATCGACTACAAGGGCTGCGCCGTGCTCGTGGCCTACGACAAGCAGAGCAACGACATCGCCCAGGGCGTGGACCATGCCTCGGACGACCACCTCAACACCGGCGCCGGCGACCAGGGCCTGATGTTCGGCTACGCCTGCGACGAGACGCCCGAGCTGATGCCCGCGCCCATCTACTACGCCCACCGCCTCGTCGAGCGCCAGGCGCAGTTGCGCAAGGACGGCCGCCTGCCCTTCCTGCGCCCCGACGCCAAGAGCCAGGTGACCATGCGCTATGTGGACGGCAAGCCGCACAGCATAGACACCGTGGTGCTCTCCAGCCAGCACAGCCCCGAGATGAGCGACGGCCACCACATGAAGCCGGCCTTCGTCGAGGCCGTGATCGAGGACATCATCAAGCCCGTGCTGCCCAAGGAGTGGATCACGGCCGACACCAAGTACCTCATCAACCCCACGGGGCGCTTCGTCATCGGCGGCCCGCAGGGCGACTGCGGCCTGACGGGCCGCAAGATCATCGTGGACACCTACGGCGGCGCCTGCCCGCACGGCGGCGGCGCGTTCTCGGGCAAGGACCCGACCAAGGTGGACCGCTCGGCCGCCTACGCCGCGCGCTACGTGGCCAAGAACATCGTCGCCGCCGGCCTGGCGCGCCAGTGCCAGATCCAGGTGGCCTACGCCATCGGCGTGGCCCGGCCCATGAACGTGACGGTCTACACCGAAGGCACGGGCGTGATCCCCGACCACGAAATCGCCAAGCTGGTGCAGGAACACTTCGACCTGCGCCCCAAGGGCATCATCCAGATGCTCGACCTGCTGCGCCCCATCTACGCCAAGACCGCCGCCTACGGCCACTTCGGCCGCGAAGAACCCGAGTTCACCTGGGAACGCACGGACAAGGCGGCGGCGCTGCGTGCCGCGGCGGGGCGCTAAGCCCATGGGGATGCGCAGCAGCCACAGGCCGCCTTGCGCCACAAGGCGGCGACGCTGCGTGCCGCGGCGGGGCGGCAAGCCCATGGGGATGCGCCCGTGCTCGACGCTGCCGTCCTGATCGGGCGCTTTCAGCCCGTGCACCAGGGCCACCTGGCCCTGCTGCACCACGCCCTGGCGCAGGCACGGCAGGTGGTCGTGGTGGTGGGTTCGGCCCACCAGGCGCGCAGCGCGAAAAATCCCTTCACCTGGCAGGAGCGCGCCGACCTGCTGCGCGCCGTGCTGCCTGCGGCCGAGCGCGCGCGCCTGACGGTGCTGCCCATGCGCGACCACTACGATGAGCCCGCCTGGGCGCGCGCCGTGCAGCAGGCCGTGGCCGCGCATGCCGGCGCGCAGGCGCGCATCGGCCTGGTCGGCCACTTCAAGGACGCGAGCAGCAGCTACCTGGCCGCCTTCCCCGACTGGACGCTGCTGCGCATGCCGCGCCAGGGCAGCATAGACGCCAGCAGCATCCGGGACGCCTATTTCGGCGCCTCGCCCGCCACGCTGGATGCCGCGCTCGCTCCGCTGGCGCCCGCCATTCCCCACGCCACGCGCCGCCTGCTCGACCAATTCGCCCGCACACCGCACTACCCGGCGCTGCAGGAGGAGTGGCGCATGCTGCGCGCCTACCGCGCTGCCTGGGCGGCCGCACCCTACCCGCCGGTGTTCGTCACCGTCGACGCCGTGCTGCTGTGCCAGGGCCGGGTGCTGCTGATCCGCCGCGGCCACGCCCCGGGCAAGGGGCTGTGGGCCCTGCCCGGGGGGTTCCTGGAACCGCGCGACACGCTGTGGCAGTCGTGCCTGCGCGAACTGGCCGAGGAAACCGGCTGCACCCTGCCCGAGGCGCAGTGGCGCGCCGCCCTGCGGCAGGTGCGCGTGTTCGACCACCCGGACCGCAGCCAGCGCGGGCGCACCCTCACGCACGTGCATTGCTTCGACCTGGGCGCGGCTCCCCTGCCCGCCGTGCGGGCGGGCGACGACGCCGCGCACGCGGCCTGGCTGCCGCTGCAGGGCCTGGGCACGCTGGAGGAAAGCTTCTTTGAAGACCACTTCCACGTGCTCACGCAGGTGCTGGCCCCCCAGGCGCCCCACCCTGCCCCGCACCCGGGCTTTGCCACCCCCTCTTGAAAGCGGGGCAAAAGCCCTTATCATTGGCACTCGTCAGCGGCGAGTGCTAACAACCCCGCCGCAGGCTCGAATCCAGTGCGCCGCCGTGCTTGGCGCCTTGAGAGATCCTTTTTTTGTATTCAGGAGAAACGCACATGAAACTTCGCCCCCTGCACGACCGCGTGATCGTCAAGCGCATCGAGAGCGAGACCAAGACCGCTTCGGGCATCTTCATCCCCGACAACGCCGCCGAGAAGCCCGACCAGGGCGAGGTGCTGGCCGTGGGCCCGGGCAAGAAGAACGACAAGGGCGAGCTGGGCGCGATGAGCGTCAAGGTCGGCGACCGCGTCCTGTTCGGCAAGTACAGCGGCCAGACCGTCAAGGTCGATGGCGACGAGCTGCTGGTCATGAAGGAAGACGACCTGTTCGCCGTCGTCGAAAAGTAATTCAATTGCTATTTCATTGATAGCTATCGGCGCTTGCTGGACGGGCGCTGAAACTGTGTTTGATTCAAATTCGTAGGAGCCAAAAATGGCAGCAAAAGACGTGATTTTCGGCGGCGAAGCCCGCGCTCGCATGGTGGAAGGCGTGAACATCCTGGCCAACGCCGTGAAGACCACCCTGGGCCCCAAGGGCCGCAATGTGGTGCTGGAGCGCTCGTTCGGCGCCCCCACCGTGACCAAGGACGGCGTGTCCGTGGCCAAGGAAATCGAGCTCAAGGACAAGCTGCAGAACATGGGCGCGCAAATGGTCAAGGAAGTCGCTTCCAAGACCAGCGACAACGCCGGTGACGGCACCACCACCGCCACCGTGCTGGCCCAGTCCATCGTGCGCGAAGGCATGAAGTACGTGGCCGCCGGCATGAACCCCATGGACTTGAAGCGCGGCATCGACCGTGCCGTCGAGTCCCTGATCGCCGAACTCAAGAAGGCCTCCAAGCCCACCACGACCAGCAAGGAAATCGCCCAGGTCGGTTCCATTTCCGCCAACTCCGACACCAGCATCGGCGAAATCATCGCCAACGCCATGGACAAGGTCGGCAAGGAAGGCGTGATCACCGTGGAAGACGGCAAGAGCCTGCAGAACGAGCTGGATGTGGTGGAAGGCATGCAGTTCGACCGTGGCTACCTGTCGCCCTACTTCATCAACAACCCCGAAAAGCAAGCCGCGATTCTGGACAACCCCTTCGTGCTGCTGTTCGACAAGAAGATCAGCAACATCCGCGACCTGCTGCCCACGCTGGAAGCCGTGGCCAAGGCCGGCCGTCCGCTGCTGATCATCGCTGAAGAAGTCGAAGGCGAAGCCCTGGCCACCCTGGTGGTCAACACCATCCGCGGCATCCTGAAGGTCGTGGCCGTCAAGGCCCCCGGCTTTGGCGACCGCCGCAAGGCCATGCTGGAAGACATTGCCATCCTCACGGGCGGCAAGGTCATCGCCGAGGAAGTGGGCCTGTCGCTGGAGAAGGTGACCCTGGCCGACCTGGGCCAGGCCAAGCGCGTGGAAGTGGCCAAGGAAAACACCACCATCATCGACGGCGCCGGCTCCGCTGCCGACATTGAAGCCCGCGTCAAGCAGATCCGCATCCAGATCGAAGAAGCCACCAGCGACTACGACCGCGAGAAGCTGCAGGAGCGCGTGGCCAAGCTGGCCGGCGGCGTGGCCGTGATCAAGGTCGGCGCCGCCACCGAGGTCGAGATGAAGGAGAAGAAGGCCCGCGTGGAAGACGCCCTGCACGCCACCCGCGCTGCCGTGGAAGAAGGCATCGTGGCCGGCGGCGGCGTGGCCCTGCTGCGCGCCCGCCAGGCCGCTGGCGACATCAAGGGTGACAACCCCGACCAGCAGGCTGGCGTGAACCTGGTGCTCAAGGCCATCGAAGCGCCGCTGCGCGAAATCGTGGCCAACGCCGGTGGCGAGCCCTCGGTCGTGGTCAACAACGTGCTGGCCGGCAAGGGCAACTACGGCTTCAACGCCGCCAACGACACCTACGGCGACATGATCGAGATGGGCATTCTGGACCCCACCAAGGTGACCCGCACCGCCCTGCAGAACGCCGCTTCCGTGGCCTCGCTGATGCTGACCACCGAGTGCATGGTCGCCGAAGCGCCGAAGGAAGAAGCCGCAGCCCCGGCCATGCCCGGCGGCATGGGCGGCATGGGCATGGACATGTAAGTCCCGCCTGGAGACTGCTCCACTGAAAGGGCCGCGCAAGCGGCCCTTTTTTTCTGCACGCTTGCTGCACGCGAGGGTGCACGGCAGCGGGCGCACCCCCAGGGCGCGCGCGGTTCAGGCGAGTTTTTTCAGCAACCCCGCGGTCGAGGCATCCAGCCCGCTGGCGTCGCCCGTGCGCAGGCGTTGCTGCAGGTCCTGGGCGAGCTGCTTGCCCAGCTCCACGCCCCACTGGTCGAAGCTGTTGATGCCCCACAGGCTGCCGCTGGTGAACACGCGGTGCTCCTGCAAGGCCATGAGCGCTCCCAGGGATTGCGGCGTGAGCGCGTCCAGCAGCAGAAAGCTGCTGGGCCGGTTGCCCGGGAAATGGCGGTGGCCATCGGCGCTGGCGCGGCCCAGCATCAACGCCTGCGCCTGCGCCAGGGCATTGGCCAGCAGCATTTCGTGGTGTTCCGGCAGACCGTGCGTGCACTGGCGCACGGCGACGATCTCGAGCGGCAGCACGTCCGTGCCCTGGTGCAGCATCTGGAAGAAGGCATGCTGGCCATTGCTGCCCGGTTCGCCCCACAGCACCGGGGCCGTGGCCAGGGGCAGCACGCGGGCGGCCTTGTCCACACGCTTGCCGTTGCTCTCCATTTCCACCTGCTGCCAGTGCGCGGCCAGGCGGCGCAGGCCGGCGTGGTAGGGCGCGATGCAGCGGCTGGAAAAACCGTGGAAGTTGCGGTACCAGAGGTCGAGCAGCGCCAGGCGCACCGGCAGGTTGGCGTGCAGCGGCGCGCTGCGGAAATGCTCGTCCATGGCATGCGCGCCCGCCAGCAGCGCGCGAAAGCCCGCGCCACCGATGGCAATGGCAATCGGCAGGCCTATGGCCGACCACAGCGAATAGCGGCCGCCCACCCAGTCCCAGAACCCGAAGGTGGTGGTGATGCCCCAGGCGCGCGCGGCCTCCACGTTGCAGGTCAGGGCGGTGAAGTGGCGCGCCACGTCGCTCCCGCCCTGGGCCCGGAACCAGGCCAGCGCCGAGCGGGCATTGGTCATGGTCTCCTGGGTGGTGAAGGTCTTGGACGCCACCAGGAACAGGGTGCGCCCGGGCTGCACCTGGCGCAGCACGCGGTGCAGTTCGTGGCCGTCGATGTTCGAGACGAAGTGAAAGCGCTTGCCCGGCACGCGCTGTGCCTCCAGGGCCAGCACGGCCATCTGCGGGCCCAGGTCGGAGCCGCCGATGCCGATGTTCACCACATCGGTGATGCCATCGTCGGCGCGCACGGCCTCGGCATAGGCCAGCATGGCGTCGAGCGTGGCATGCACCTGCTCGAGCGCCGCGGCGACCCAGGGTTCATCGCCCGGCAGGCGCAGCCCGGCCGGGCGGCGCAGCAGGGTGTGCATGGCGGCGCGCCCCTCGGTGGTGTTGACGGCCTGGCCGCCCAGCAAGGCATCGCGCTGGCGCTCCAGCTGGCAGGCCTGGGCCATCTGCAGCAGCAAGGCCTCGGCCTGGCGGTCCCACAGGTTCTTGGACAGGTCGGCAAAGACCTGCGGCGCCTGCAGGCTGAAATGCGCAAAGCGATCGGCATCCTCGGCGAAGGACTGGCGCAGGTCAAAGCTGCGCCCCTGCGCGCTGAAATGCGCCTGCAGCGCCGCCCACTGCGGGGTCTCGTCACAGCGCAGGGTCATTTCAGGGGGATGCCGCTTCATTTCAGCGCTTGCGCACCACCACGCTGCCCACCGAGTACCCGGCCCCGAAGGAGCAGATCACGCCGATGTCGCCGCGCGCCAGGTCGGCACGGTGCCTGTGGAAGGCGATGATGGAGCCGGCCGAGGCGGTGTTGGCGAACTCGTCGAGGATCAGCGGCGCACGGTCGCGGCTGGCCTCGCCCACGAGCTTCTTGATGACGAGCTGGTTCATGCCTTCGTTCGCCTGGTGCAGCCAGAAGCGGCGCACGGCGGCGGGCGCCTGGCCCAGGTCGGCCAGGTGGCCCTCGATGTGCGCGGCGGCAATGGGCACCACCTCCTTGAACACCTTGCGGCCTTCCTGGCGGAAGGTCTTGTCGCGGGCGTTCGGGTCGCTGTCCTCGCTGCGGTTCAGGAAGCCGAAGTTGTTGCGGATGTTGTTGGAGAACTGCGTGGCCAGGCGCGTGCCCAGCACGTCCCACGGGTCGGCGCCGACGGCGTCCTCGGCGCGCTCGACCAGGATGGCGGTGCACACGTCGCCGAAGATGAAGTGGCAGTCGCGGTCGTTCCAGGCCTGGTGGCCGGAGGTGATCTCGGGGTTGACCACGAGCACGCAGCGCGCGCTGCCGGTGCGCACGGCGTTGACGGCCAGCTCGATGCCGAAGGTGGCCGAGGAGCAGGCCACGTTCATGTCGAAGCCGTAGCCCCCGGCGCCCAGCGCCTGCTGGATCTCAATGGCCATGGCCGGGTAGGCGCGCTGCATGTTGGAGGCGGCGCAGAGCACGGCATCCACGTCGGCGCCGCTGCGGCCCGCCTGCGCCAGCGCCTGCTGCGCCGCCGCCACGGCAATCTCCGCCATCATGGAGAGCTCGCTGTCGGCGCGCTCGGCGTAGTGCGGGTACATGCGCGCGGGGTCGAGGATGCCGCTCTTGTCGAACACGTAGCGCTGCTGGATGCCCGAGGCCTTCTCGATGAACTCGACACTCGAATACTGCAGCGCCGGGCGCGTGCCGGCGGCGATCTCGGCGGCATGGCGCGTGTTTTCCCGGTCCACATAGCGGTTGAAGGACTCCACCAGCTCGGCGTTGGTGATGGTGTGGGGCGGCTGGCAGAGGCCCGTGCCGCTGATGACGACTGAATGCATAAATCGGTGTCCTGTGCCCGCGCTGCGCGCGGGATGCGCAAGTGTAACGAGCCGGCGTCAGGCGGCCTGGATGAGCTGTTCGAGCCGGACGGTGTCGGCCGCGAAGGCACGTATGCCCTCGGCGAGCTTCTCCGTGGCCATGGCATCTTCGTTGAGCGCGTAGCGGAACGCCGCTTCGTCGTACTGCACGAAGGGCAGGTCCAGGGCGCGTGCGGCCTCGGCATCGAGCGCACGCGCGACGGGGGCCTCGGACTGGGCGAGCTGGGCCAGCAGTTCCGGGGCGATGGTCAGCAGGTCGCAGCCCGCGAGCGCGATGATCTGGCCCACATTGCGAAAGCTCGCGCCCATGACCTCGGTGGCGATGCCAAAGCGCTTGTAGTGCTCGAAGATGCGGCGCACCGAGCGCACGCCCGGGTCGTTGGCGCCGGCCATGGCGGACTCATTCCACTGGGCGCCCGCCTGCTTCTTGTACCAGTCGTAGATGCGGCCGACGAACGGCGAGATGAGCTGCACCTTGGCCTGGCCGCAGGCCACGGCCTGGCTGAACGAGAACAGCAGCGTGAGGTTGGTGTGGATGCCCTTGCTCTCGAGCTGGCGCGCCGCCTCGATGCCCTCCCAGGTCGCGGCGATCTTGATGAGCACGCGGTCGATGTGGATGCCCTCGGCCTGGTACAGCTCGACGAGGCGCTCGGCGCGCGAGACCGTGGCGCTGGTGTCGAAGCTCAGGCGCGCATCGACCTCGGTAGACACGCGCCCCGGGATGAGGGAGAGGATCTCGCGGCCAAAGCGCACCAGCAGGCGGTCGATGATCTCGTCCATGGGGCGGTCCTTCCAGCGCGCCACGGTGGCCTGCAGCAGCGGCGCGTAGTCGGGCTTTTGCACCGCCTTGAGAATGAGCGAAGGGTTGGTCGTGGCGTCCTGCGGCTGAAACTGCGCCAGTTGCTTGAAGTCGCCGGTATCGGCCACCACGGTGGTGAACTGGCGGAGTGCGTCGAGCTGGTTCATGCAAATCCTCGGGGATCGGTGGAGGCGGGCCCGCGGCACCGCAAACCTGCAAGTGTATGCGGCGGCGCCCTGGCCGCCGTACATGAAACCGCGTTACATTCTGGGCCACCGCCCCTCTGCCCCCCGCCATGCTGGACCGCATCACCGCCTCCCTGCCCTCCCTGGCGCCTGCCGAGCAGCGCGTCGCCAAGCTCGTGCTGCAGGACGCGCGCGCCTTCGCCCGCCTGCCCGTGCGCGAACTGGCCGAGCGCGCCCATGTGAGCAAGCCCACGGTGGTGCGCTTTTGCCGCAGCATGGGCTACGACGGGCTGGCCGACTTCAAGCTCAAGCTCGCGGGCAGCGTGAGCGAGGGCGTGCCCTTCATCCACCGCAGCGTGGACGCCGACGACAAGACCGGCGACGTGCTGGTGAAGGTGGTGGACAACGCCGTGGCCGCCTTGCTGCAGTACCGCAACGCCGCCAGCACGGTGGCCATAGAGCGCGCGGCCAGCGCCATGGCCGCAGCGTGCAAGGCGGGCCGGCGCATCGACTTCTACGGTGCGGGCAACTCCGGCATCGTGGCGCAGGATGCGCAGCACAAGTTCTTCCGCCTGGGCGTGACCTGCAACGCCGCCAGCGACGGCCACATGCAGGTCATGAGCGCCACCCTGCTCGGCCCGGGCGACTGCCTGGTGATCATCTCCAACTCGGGGCGCACGCGCGACCTCATGGACGCCGCCGACATCGCGCGCAAGAACGGCGCGACCACCATCGCCCTCACCGCCAGCGGCTCGCCGCTGGCCAGCGCCTGCGCCATCCACCTGGCGGCCGACCACCCCGAGGGCTACGACCGCTACAGCCCCATGGTCTCGCGCCTGCTGCACCTGCTCATCATCGACGTGCTGGTGACCTGCGTGGCCTTGCGCATCGGCAGCTCGCTGCAGCCCCTGCTGCAGCAGATGAAGGAAAACCTGCGCAACAAGCGCTACACCTGATTTTCAGGTGAAATCGGGCTGCAGCGCTTGCGCAGCAAGCGCTGCCAGCTATCCATTCAATAGCAATCAGGAGCGCCCGTAGGTGGCGGTGAAACTGGCCTTGGCCAGGGTATGCGCGTTGACCATGAAGCCCGCCAGCGCCGCCGTGGCGTCGTCCGGGATGTCCAGCCGCGGCACCGACAACGCATGCACGGTGAACACGTAGCGGTGCGGCCTGTCGCCCGGCGGCGGGCAGACGCCGCCCCAGGCGGACACGCCGTAGTCGTTGCGGATCTGGCGCGCGCCGGCGGGCAGGCCCGCACCGCCGCGGGCGCCGGCGTGGGGCGCCAGGGCCCGGGTGCCGGCCGGCAGGTCCACCACGAACCAGTGCCACCAGCCCGAGCCCGTGGGCGCGTCGGGGTCGTACACGGTGACGGCAAAGCTCTGGGCCTCGAGCGGCGCGCCGCTCCACTGCAGCGCGGGCGACTCGTTGCGCCCCGAGCAGCCGAAGCCGTCGAACTCGAAATGCGCCGGCACGGTGCCGCCGCTGGGAATGTCGGGGCTGGAAAGCGTGAACGGGTCCATGGGTGTCTCCTGTGGAGCAAAGGGAGTTTTATATCAAAAATGACTGTAACGCTTGCAAAACATGCGCCACCAGCTACTCAATTGATAGCAAAACTCAAATCCGCCCTTCCTCCACGGCATGGCAGGCGATGCGTATGCCGCCGATGGACAGCAGTTGCGGGCGCTCGGCGCGGCAGCGCTCGTTGGCGTGCGGGCAGCGCGGGTTGAAGGCGCAGCCCGGCGGCGGGTTGAGCGGGTTGGGCACCTCGCCCTGCACGGGCGTGCGTGCGCGGCCCGTGTCGTGCATCTTGGGGATGGCATCGAGCAGCATGCGCGTATAGGGGTGGCGCGGGGCCTCGAACAGGGTGTGCTTGTCGGCCAGCTCCACCAGGCGGCCCAGGTACATCACGCCCACCTGGTCGCTCACATGGCGCACCACGGCGAGGTTGTGGCTGATGAACAGGTAGGTGAGCTGCCGCTGGCGCTGCAGGTCCTTCATGATGTTGAGCACCTGCGCCTGCACCGAGACGTCGAGCGCGCTGGTGGGCTCGTCGCACACCAGGAACTCGGGCTCGGTGGCCAGGGCGCGCGCGATGGAGATGCGCTGGCGCTGCCCGCCGGAAAACTGGTGCGGGTACTTGGCCATGTCCAGCGGCGACAGGCCCACGGACTGCAGCAGCTCGCCCACGCGCGCCTTGAGCTGCGCCTTGTCGGTGAGGATGCCGTGCTCGCGCAGTGGCTCGCCAATGATGTCCTCCACCAGCCAACGCGGGTTGAGGCTGGCGTAGGGGTCCTGGAAGATCATCTGGATGCGTCGGCGCATGGCCTTGGCGTTGTTGCCCTTGAAGGCGGCATGTGCATCCTGCCCGTCGAAGGTTAGGCCACCGCGCGTGGGCTCGTACAAGCCCACCAGCAGGCGCGCCACGGTGCTCTTGCCGCAGCCCGACTCGCCCACCAGGGCCAGGGTCTTGCCCTTTTCGATCTCGAAGCTCACGCCATCGACGGCATGCAGCAGCGTGCGCGGCTTGCCTTCGAGCACGCGGTTGAGCCAGGGGGCGGACACATCAAAGGTGCGCGCCAGGTCGTGCGCCTGCACCAGGGGCTGGGGGGCGGTGTTCAGGGCGGCGGCGCTCATGCGGTCACCTCGCTGTGTGCGGCGTGCAGCCAGCAGGCAGCGCGTGTGGCACCCGCGGCCATCAGGTCGGGGCGCTCCTGCAGGCAGCGGTCGAAGGTGCGGGTGCAGCGCGGGTTGAAGGCGCAGCCCTTGGGGATGGCGTTGAGGCGGGGCATGGCTCCGTCGATCTGGTTGAGGCGCTCGCGGTCTTGCTCCATGTCGGGGATGGAGGCCATGAGGCCCACGGTGTAAGGATGGGCGGGGTGGTTGATAACTTCGTGCACGGGGCCAATCTCGGCAATGCGGCCTGCGTACAACACGGCCACACGGTCGCAGGTCTCGGCGATCACGCCCATGTCGTGCGTGATGAGCATGACCGCAGCGCCGCGCGATTTGCAGATGTTCTTGAGCAACTGGATGATCTGCGCCTGGATGGACACGTCCAGCGCCGTGGTGGGCTCGTCGGCGACGATGAGCTTGGGCTCGGCCGCCAGGGCCAGCGCAATCACCACGCGCTGGCGCATGCCGCCGGAGAACTGGTGCGGGTAGTGATCGATGCGCTGCTCGGCCGCCGGAATACCGGTGTCGCGCAGCAACTGGATGGCCCGCTCGCGTGCCTCAGCGGGGGTGACGGGCAGGTGCGTGAGGATGGTTTCGGTGAGCTGCCGCCCCACGGTGTACAGCGGGTTGAGCGAGGTCAGCGGGTCCTGGAAGATGGCACCGATGTGCCGCCCGCGGATGTGGCGCATCTGCTCATGGCCGAGGTTGTCGATGCGCTGGCCTTCGAGCACGATCTGGCCCGAGGCCACGCGGCCCGGCGGCTCCAGCAAGCCGATGATGGCAGCGCCGGTGAGCGATTTGCCCGCGCCCGATTCGCCCACCACGCCCAGGATCTCGCCGGGAGCGATGGAGAAGGAGATGTCGTCCAGGGCCCGCAGGGTGCCGCGACGGCCTGGAAATTCGACGACGAGGTTTTTGACTTCTAGAAGAGACATATCAGTGATTCACAGTGCTGTGCGCTGCACGCAGTCCATAGAAAGGGCATGGCCCAGGCCAGCGGCCACCGTGCAAGGGCCGCCCCGCCGCACGGGTGGCGTCCCCCTTCCGCATCGCGCAGCGATGCCAGAGAAGGGGGAAGCGGCGCAGCCGCTCAGGGGGTTGTTCGCCATGTTTTCAGCGCAGACGTGGGTTGAGAGCGTCACGCAGCCAGTCGCCGAGCAGATTCACGGACAACGCGATCAACACCAGCATGGCGCCGGGGAAGACGGTGATCCACCATTCGCCCGAGAACAGGTAATCGTTGCCGATGCGGATCAAGGTGCCCAGCGAGGGCGAGGTGGGCGGCGCACCCACGCCCAGGAAGGACAGCGTGGCCTCGGTGATGATGGCCGTGGCCACCTGGATGGTGGCCAGCACCAGCACCGGGCCCATCACGTTGGGCAGCACATGCTTGCGCATGATGCGCAGCGGCGCCACGCCGGTGACGCGCGCGGCCTGCACGTATTCCTTGTTGCGCTCCACCAGCGTGGAACCGCGCACCGTGCGGGCGTACTGCACCCAGCCGGTGAGCGAGATGGACAGGATCAGCACCCCAAAGGCCAGGGATTCGTGCGCATTGGGAAACAGCGCCCGGCCCACGCCCGCGATCAGCAGCGCCACCAGAATGGCCGGGAACGACAGCATCACGTCGCACAGGCGCATGAGCACGGCGTCGATCCAGCCGCCGCGAAAGCCCGCCAGCAGGCCCAGGGTGACGCCCACGAGCACGGACAGCACGACCGACGCCAGGCCCACGATGAGCGAGATGCGCGCGCCATAGATGAGCGCGGAGAGGATGTCGCGCCCCTGGTCGTCGGTGCCCAGCAGGTACTTGGCGCTGCCCTGGGCGCTCCAGGCGGGCGGCAGGCGCGCATCGCCCAGCTCCAGGGTGGACAGGTCGAAGGGATTGTGCGGCGCCACCCAGCCGGCAAAGGCGGCGCAGAACACGCAGATGAATGCGATCAGGGCCGCCACCATGGCCATGGGGGAGCTGCGGAAACTGTGGCCGACATCACTGTCGAGCCAGCGGGCAAGAGTGGTTTTCATGGGGGAAATTCGTGTCCGGGCGCTGCGCACCGCCAGCGGTGGCGGGCGGTGCGCAGGCCCTGCGGGAGACCTCGGTCAGGGGCGCAGCCTCACTGGATGCTCATCCACTTGAAGGGCATGAAGTTGTCCGCCAGTTGCACCAGCTTGACCTTCTTGCTCACGCCCCAGGCCAGGGCCTGCTGGTGCAGCGGCAGGTGGCCCACGTCGGCAGCGTGGATCTCGAAGGCTTCGCGGATCATGGCGTTGCGCTTGGTCTTGTCGGTCTCGGACTGGATCTTGCGCGTGAGCTCATCGACCTTGGCGTTGCAGTACGAGCCCAGGTTGAACTGGCCCGTGCCCTTGTCGTCGGGGCAGGCCATGAGGGCATTGAGCGCGTTGTGCGCGTCGTAGGTGCCCGGCGTCCAGCCCAGCATGTAGAAGCTGGTGTTGCGGCTCAGGATCTTGGGAAAGTACGTGCCCTTGGTCTCGGCCTGCAGGTTCACCTTGACGTTGATGCGCGAGAGGTTGGCGGCCACCGTCTGGCAGATGCGCCCGTCGTTGACGTAGCGGTCGTTGGGGCAGTTCATGGTGACCTCGAAGCCGCTTGCATAGCCGGCGTCGGCCAGGAGCTTCTTGGCGGCCTCCACGTCGTAGGGCAGGCGCTTCATGTCGGCCTGGAAGCCGTTGATGCCCGGCCCCACCATGAGCGCCGAGGGGTTGGAGGCGCCGCGCATCACGGTCTTCTTGATGCCCTCGATGTCGATGGCCTGGTAGAAGGCCTGACGCACGCGCTTGTCCTTGAACGGGTTCTTGCCCTTGACGCTGGAGTACAGCAGCTCGTCGCGCTTCTGGTCCATGCCCAGGAAGATGGTGCGCAGCTCGGGGCCGGTGACGGCGCGCGTCGTGCTGTTGTTGTTCACGCGCTCGATGTCCTGCACGGGCACGGGCTCCATCACGTCCACCTCGCCCGAGAGCAGGGCCGCCACGCGCGTGGCGTCGTTGCCGATGGGGGTGAAGATGATGTCCGCCGCGTTGCCCTCGATCTTGTCCCAGTAGTTGCCGTTGCGCGTGAACGTGGTGCGCACGCCGGGCTGGCGCTCGCGCAGGCGGTACGGGCCCGTGCCGTTGGCCTTGAACGAGGCCGTGTTCTCTATGCCCTTGCGCCGGTCGACCGGAGCGGTGGCCTGGTTGGCCTCGCACCATTTCTTGCTCATGATGAACACCAGCGAGATCACGTCGGGCAGGATGGGGAAGGGCGCCTTGGTCTCGATCTCGACCGTGTGGCTGTCGATCTTGCGCACTTCCTTGATGTCGTTGGTGTAGCTCTTCATGTCCGAGCCGTCGACCTGCGTGCGCGCGAAGCTGAACAGCACGTCGTCGGCCGTGAAGGGCGTGCCGTCATGGAATTGCACGCCCTTGCGCAGTTCGAAGCGCCACACCGTGGGCGCGGTCTGCTTCCAGGCCGTGGCCAGCGCGGGCGCCAGGCTCAGGTCCTTGTTGCGGCCCACCAGGGGCTCGTACACATTGCCCGTGACGCTCAGTTGCAGCGATTCATTGAGCGAATGCGGGTCCATGGACAGGGCATCACCCTGGTTGGCGATGCGGATGGTTTGCGCATTTGCTACAACTACCGTAGCACTTAACGCCGCCAGTACGGCGCTGGCGAGCATTTTCTTATGGAATTTCATGGTTGGTCTCCTCGTGGTGGTAAACCCAGAATTCATGCCACGGGCAGGGGCATGGACTGTTCGATCAGGCTCGCGTGCAGCGCCGCACCCAGCGGCAGGATGTCGTCGTTGAAGTCGTAGCGGCTGTTGTGCAGCGCGCTGCCGCTGGCGCCCGTGCCCTGGCCGATGCGCAGGTAGGCGCCGGGCTTGGTCTGCAGCATGAAGGAAAAATCCTCGGCGCCCATGCTGGGCTCGAGGTCGCGCACCACCTGGTCGGCGCCGACCAGGCTCTCGGCCACGTCGCCCGCAAAGCGCGCCTCGGCCTCGGAGTTGATGGTGGCCGGGTAGATGCGCTCGTAGTGCACCGTGGCCGTGGCGCCAAAACCCAAGGCCACGGCACTGCACATTTCCTTGAGGCGCTTTTCCACCATCTCCTGCACCGTGGGGTCGAAGGTGCGCACCGTCCCCACGATGCGTGCCGAGCCTGGCAGCACGCTGAAGGCGCCAAGGTCGCCCGCCTGCACGGCGCACAGGCTGAGCACGGCGCTGTCGATCGGACGGACATTGCGCGCCACGATGCCTTGCGCCGCCGTGATGATGTGTGCCGCCACGAGCACCACGTCCACCGTCTGGTACGCATGCGCTCCGTGCCCTCCGCGCCCGGTGATCTCGATGGTGATGCGGTCGGCCGCCGCCATCATGGGGCCAGGGTTGATGCCCACCATGCCGGGCTTGAGCGCCGGCCAGTTGTGCATGGCATAGATGGACTGGACGGGAAAGCGCTCGAAGAGGCCGTCTTCCATCATCACGCGGGCGCCTCCGTAGCCCTCTTCGCCCGGTTGGAAGATGAGCACGGCCGTACCGTCGAAGTTGCGCGTTTCCGCCAGGTAGCGCGCGGCGCCCACCAGCATCGCCGTGTGACCATCGTGGCCACAACCGTGCATGAGCCCCGGCTTGCAGGACTTCCAGGAGAATTCGTTGTCCTCGGTAATGGGCAAGGCGTCCATGTCGGCGCGCAGGCCCACCATGGCGCCGCTGGACTGCCCGCGCCCCCGGATGACGGCGACCACGCCCGTGCGGCCTATGCCATCGTGGATCTCGTCCACGCCGCACAGCTTGAGCGCTTCCTTGACGCGCGCGCCGGTGTAGACCTCCTCGAACCCCAACTCGGGGTGGGCATGGAGATCGCGGCGCAGCGCTGTCAATTCAGGGTGGTAGCGCGCGATGTGCGCAAAGGCGCGGCCGCCAGCCTTGAGGCGGTGCGGCTGCATGTCAATGCCCCCCACCCTTGCCGACGTGAAGGCGGGGATCGACCACGAAATACAGCAGATCCACCACCAGGTTGATGACCACGAAAATCAGCGCGATCAGGCAGAGGTAGGCGGCCATCACCGGAATGTCGGCAAACGTCACCGCCTGGATGAACAACAGGCCCATGCCAGGCCACTGGAACACCGTCTCGGTGATGATGGCAAAGGCGATCAATCCCCCCAGTTGCAGACCGGTGATGGTCATCACGGGCACCAGGGTATTCTTCAGCGCATGACCGAAGTGGATGGCCCGCGTGGTCAGGCCGCGCGCGCGGGCGAACTTGATGTAGTCGGTGCGCAGCACTTCCAGCATCTCGGCACGCACCAGGCGCATGATCAGCGTGAGCTGAAAGATGGCCAGCGTGATGGCGGGCAAGGTGATGTGGTGCCAGCCCTTGGCGGTCAGCAATCCGGTGCTCCACCAACCCAGCTGGGTCACCTGCCCGCGCCCAAAACTCGGGAACCAGCCTAGCGTGACAGAAAACACGAGGATCAGCAGGATACCGATCAGGAATGTCGGCAACGACACGCCCAACAGTGACAGTGTCATGAACACCTGGCTGGTGAAAGTACCGCGCTTGAGGGCGGCATAGACACCCATGGGCACGCCCACGAGCAGCGCCAGAAAAGCAGCCACCAGGGCAAGCTCCAGTGTGGCGGGAAAGCGCTCGGCGATCAGGCGCGAGACCTTGGCGCCCTGGCGCAGGCTCAGGCCAAACTCGCCTTGTGCCGCATTGGCCAGGAAATGCCAGAACTGCACGATGAAGGGCTGGTCCAGCCCCAAACTGGCACGCAGCTCGCGCACCTGTTCGGGCGTTGCGTCCTGGCCGAGCATGAACACCACAGGATCACCGACATACTGGAACAGCATGAAGGAAATGAAGGCCACCGTGACCATGACGATCACGGCCTGAATCAGGCGGCGCAGGATGAAGGCAAGCATCAGAAAAAATCGAGTGAGTATTCGACAGCGCGCAGAGGCCACTTGTGGCAGCCGCAACGCCGAATGGTCAGGCGCAATTTGCGCAGGCCCACCGGGCCCGCGCAATCAGGAGGTGAGGATAAATCAGTTCACCTTGACTTGGCGCATGTCCACGCGGTTATCAGCGCGGTGCACCAGCTCGATGTTCTTCTTCATGGCCCAGGGAATAACCTGGTCGTGCAGCGGAATGTGCGAAACGGTGTCGTTGGACAACTGCAGCGCCTCGGTCAGCATGCGGGCGCGCACGGGCGCGTCGGTCTCAGCCTTGATGCGGTCGACCAGGTAATCCATGCGCTGGTTGCTGTAGCGGCCCACGTTGTAGTTGCCGTCGCCACCCTGGCCCACGGTGCGCACCAGCGATTGCAGGCTGTACAGCGCATCAAACGTCGGCACGCCCCAGCCCAGCATGTAGATGCTGGCTTCATAACGCTGGATCATCGGGAAGTAGGTGGCCACCGGCAGGGTGCGCAGCTTGGCCTTGACGCCGATGCGCGACCACATGGCGGTGACGGCCTGGCAGATGGCCTCGTCGTTGATGTAGCGGTTGTTGGGGCAGGCAAAGTCCACCTCGAAGCCATCGGCATAGCCCGCTTCGGCCAGCAGTTTCTTGGCAGCCTCCACATCGTAGGGGAAGCGCTTGCCCACCGCTTCGGTGTAACCGGCCACCTGGGGCGCCACGATGGTGCCCGTGGGCTTGCCCAGGCCACGCATGATGTTGCGCGAGATGGTGTTGGCATCAATGGCCTGGTACAGCGCCTTGCGCACGCGCAGGTCCTTGAGCGGGTTCTTGCCCTTGATATTGGAGCCCGGCAATTCTTCGCGGAACTGGTCCATGCCCAGGAAGATGGTACGGTTCTCGACACCATCGATCACCTTCAGGTCAGGGCTGGCGCGCAGGCGGCCCAGGTCCTGCGGCGTGGGGTCGAGCACCATGTCCACCTCACCCGACAACAGCGCGGCAATGCGCGTAGCAGCCGACTTGATGGGGGTATAGACGATCTCGGTCACGTTGCCATCCATCTTGCCCCACCAGTTCGGGTTGCGCTTGAAGACCATCTTCACGTCGGGCTGCCAGGATTCGAGCGTGTACGGGCCCGTGCCCATGGCATTGCGGTGGGCGAAGTTCTCGTCCGAGGCCTTCATGTCCTTGGGCTCAACCGACTTGTTCTTCTCGGCCCAGGCCTTGCTCATCATGCGCAGCTCGGTCATCTGGCGCAGCAGCACGGGGTTGGGTGCTGCGAGAAACACATCGATGGTGTTCGCATCCACCTTGGCAACCCTGGTGATGCCCTGCACGAAGGGCGTGAAGTTGGAGGTCTTGGCCATCGCGCGGTTCAGCGAATAGACCGCGTCATCGGCCGTGAAGGTGGAGCCATCATGGAACTTCACCCCAGTGCGCAGGTTGAAGCGGATCTGCGTGGGGCTGATTTCCTTCCACGAGGTTGCCAGCACCGGCTCCACCTCAAAGGTCTTGCTGTTGTAGTACACCAGGCTCTCGTACACATTCGCGTGCAGGCCGTTTTGCAGGGCGTTGTTCTGCGAATGGATGTCCCAGGTGGAGATCTCCCCCTGGCTGGCCCATTTGAACGGTTTGGCGTGCACGGCGGGTGCCGCCAGGAGGGCGGCAGCGGCGGCGATCGACAACAGACTGAAATTGAGTTTCATGGAACCCTCTTGAATTAAAAAAATAGCACTATGCAGTAAGCCACGTGCAACCACCAATGGGTTATCGGGGAACATCAGGGGTTTTGATCGATTCGCACTGGCACAACCATCCGGTTTCTGCTTCGATTTCACCTGTGCGCCATCTGCGATCACGCACCCGCACAGCGCCTGCCGTTGCGCAGCAAGGGCTTGCAAGCCGGCCCTCGGTCTTGCCGAAAGGCAAAAAAAACGCCAGCCCGAAGGCTGGCGTTTTGATTTCTTGTGGTAACTGGCTTACGCCAGCCAGCCATTAGAAGTTGTGGCGAAGGCCCAGGCCGAGGTGGCTCTTGGCGCCGGTCTTGTAAACGCCGCCAGGAGCAGCGCCGTCCTTGTAGTAAGCAGCGTAAGCGAAGGTGCGCTTGGACAGAGCGTACTTGCCTTCCAGCAGAACGTCGGTGTTCTTCATGCCGGTGCCGTTTTCGCGAGCGATGTCCAAGGTCAGAGCAAATGCGCCGACGGGCACGGTAGCGCCGATGGTGAAGCCCTTGGAAGGACCGCCGTTGTTCTGGATCGAGCCAGCAACCTTGAAAGCGCCGAAGTCGTAACGAGCGCCCAGGGCCATGTTGCCCTTCATGGTGTTGGTCTTGTTGTACGACAGAGCAACCGCCAGAGGACCATTGCCATAGATGGCGTTCAGGTCATACTTGGCATTGCCGCCGTTGTCGGGCTTCATGGTGTAGCCCAGGGTGCCGCTGAAACCGCCCATGTTGGGGGTGGTGTACTGGAACACGCTGTTGGTACGCGGACCTTGGCCGGACCAGTTGAACTGGGTGCCAGCTGCGGAGTAGTTGGCCGTGCCGGTCAGTTCCCAGGCAGCAAGGCCGAAGAAGCTGGGGTTCAGCGTACGGCCCATTTGGAAGCGGCCGAAACCACCCGACAGTGCAAGCCAGGCATTACGGCTCCAAGCGCCAGCAGCGCCATTGGCCAAAGCGCCGTCTTCTTGGTTAATGCCTTGTTCGAAGTTGAACGAAGCCTTCAGACCGCCACCCAGGTCTTCCACGCCGCGTACGCCCAAACGGCTGGTACCGTTGTTCATCAAGCCATTACCGGTCATCTGAGCGGAAACACCGCTGGACTTGACCAGGCCCAGATCGGCCACGCCGTACAGGGTCACGGAAGATTGAGCCATGGCGACGCCGGAAGCAGCCAGCACGGCCAGGGCAATCAGGGATTTTTTCATTGCGAGTTACTCCAAGGTTAAACATAGGGCGCCGGTACGGGGGGTCTGGGGGTGGTTTGCACCTTGGCAATCCCGCCGGTTCCCCGGGCCAACCTCCTGGTGGGGAAGTTAGCGCTATTGCACCAGACGTCGGCGGGTTTCGCAAAGGAAATCACCCAGAAGCCGCCCCAAAACCCCATTTCGTTGCCTACCTGCAACACCCCAGCCGGGAACGGCGCCAGGCTCTGGCCAGGCCCTGTTTTCCCCGGCGCAACCCAGAGGTTTGTGTATGGGAATGCAAAACCTGTCACACCCATGAAACACCTGGGACTGCATGCTTCAGGCCGCCACCAGGTCAAAACTGGTGCTGATGGCCGCCGTCTTGCCCAGCATGATGCTGGCCGAGCAGTATTTGTCGTGGCTCAGGGCGATGGCGCGCTCCACGGCAGCGGGCGGGATGTCGCGCCCCGTGATGGTGAAGTGCATGTGGATGCGCGTGAACACCTTGGGGTCGGTGGCGGCGCGCTCGGAGCTGAGTTTGACGCTGCACCCGCGCACGTCGTGCCGGCCGCGCCGCAGGATCAGCACCACGTCGTAGGCCGTGCAGCCGCCCGTGCCGGCCAGCACGGCCTCCATGGGCCGGGGGGCCAGGTTCTGGCCGCCGTGGGCGGGATGGGCCTCATCGGGCGCTCCGTCCATGGCCAGGATGTGGCCGCTGCCCGTCTCGGCGACAAAGCCCATGCCCGAGCGCGTGCCTGCGGCGCCCGTCCAGCTCACTGTGCATTCCATACCTGCCTCCGGCAATTTCTGTGGTGAATGGGGCACGCAATGTAGCGTAGAAATACCTATCTTGCGATGCATGCTGTTGCAATGCAGCAAATTACCTTAGACTTGCGCTCAGTGTGAATCTTTTTCCGGAACGCTGGCGAAAGGCTCCCCGGGCGCCTTCGCTGCGCTGGCCCCGGAACGGTTGTCTCCTCCACCTCCCTTTGGTGGATTCCACCCCGGGCCTCGCGGTCCGGGGTTTTTTTTGCGCCTGGGTCCGCCCCGGCCCCCAGCCCGGGACCGGGCGCACGCCCTATGATGTGGGCCCCGCCGCCCGCGTTGCGGCAGTGCAGCATCCGCAGCCATGACCCAGCCCCTTTCCCCCCTCGACTACCTGAAGAAGATCCTGACCGCGCGCGTCTACGACGTGGCGCTGGAGTCCGACCTGGAGCCCGCGCGCAACCTCAGCCGACGCCTGCACAACAAGGTGCTGCTCAAGCGCGAGGACCAGCAGCCGGTGTTCAGCTTCAAGCTGCGCGGCGCCTACAACAAGATGGCGCAGCTTGCGCCCGAGCAGCTCGCGCGTGGGGTGATCTGCGCCTCGGCCGGCAACCACGCCCAGGGCGTGGCCATGAGCGCGCACAAGCTGGGCACGCGCGCCGTGGTCGTCATGCCCACAACGACGCCCCAGGTCAAGATCGACGCCGTGCGCGCCCTGGGCGGCGAGGTGGTGCTGCACGGCGACAGCTACTCCGACGCCTACGGCCACGCGGTGGAGTTGCAGCAGGCGCAGGGCCTGACCTTCGTGCATCCCTTCGACGACCCGGACGTGATCGCGGGCCAGGGGACGATCGCCATGGAGATCCTGCGGCAGTTGCAAAAGCTCGGCAGCAACCGGCTGGACGCGGTGTTCGTCGCCATCGGCGGGGGCGGGCTGGTGTCCGGCGTGGCCAATTACATCAAGGCCGTGCGGCCCGAGATCAAGGTGATCGGCGTGCAGATGAACGACTCGGACGCCATGATGCAGTCGGTGCGGGCGGGCGAACGCGTCACGCTGCCCGACGTGGGCCTGTTCTCCGACGGCACGGCCGTCAAGCTCGTGGGCGAGGAGACCTTCCGCGTCGCCAGCGGCCTGGTGGATGGCTACATCACCGTCGATACCGACGCGGTGTGCGCGGCGATCAAGGACATCTTCGTGGACACGCGCAGCATCGTCGAGCCCGCGGGCGCCCTGGCGGTGGCGGCCATCAAGCAGTACGTGGCCACGCACAAGACCAAGGGCGAGACCTACGCCGCCATCCTGTGCGGCGCGAACATGAACTTCGACCGCCTGCGCTTCGTGGCCGAGCGCGCCGAAATGGGCGAGGAGCGCGAGGCGCTGCTGGCCGTGACCATCCCCGAGGAGCGCGGCAGCTTCCGGCGCTTTTGCGAGATCATCGGCGCCCTGCCCGGCGGCCCGCGCAGCGTCACAGAGTTCAACTACCGCATCAGCGACGCGGCGCGCGCCCATGTGTTCGTGGGCCTGAACACGCATGGCAAGGGCGAGTCGGAAAAACTCGCGCGCAGCTTTGCGCGCCACGGCTACGAGGCGCTGGACCTGACGCAGGACGAGCTCGCCAAGGAGCACCTGCGCCACCTGGTGGGCGGGCGCTCGGCCCTGGCGCACAACGAGCGCCTGCTGCGCTTTGTCTTCCCCGAGCGGCCCGGGGCGCTGTTCAAGTTCCTGAGCCTGATGCAGCCGACCTGGAACATCAGCCTGTTCCACTACCGCAACCAGGGCGCGGACTATGGGCGCATCCTCGTGGGCATGCAGGTGCCCGCGGAAGACGCCGCCGCCTTCGACGCCTTTCTGGCCACGCTGGGCTACCCCTATGTGGAGGAAACGCAGAACCCGGCCTACCGCCTGTTCCTGCAATGAGCCGCCCCTGGGTTTTAGGTCTAAACCGGCTCCAGCGCTTATCCAGCAAGCGCGAAAAGCTCCTTTTTCAATAGCATGATGCAGGCCGTGCGCCACTATCTGCTGGCCTTGCAGTTCTTCACGCGCATCCCCATCACCGGGCGCCTGGCGCAGTGGGTGGGCTACAGCCCCGCCCTGCTCAATGCCAGCAGCGCGCATTTCCCCGGCGTGGGCTGGCCCGTGGCGGCCGTGGCGGCGGCCAGCTATGCCGCGCTGCACCAGGGCCTGGGCGGCGGGCCCCTGGCACCACTGGTCGCGGCCGTGTTCAGCACGGTGGCGACCGTGCTGCTCACCGGGGGCTTCCACGAGGATGGGCTGGCCGACGTGGCCGACGGCCTGGGCGGCAGCCTGCAGCGCGAGCGCGCCCTGGAGATCATGAAGGACTCGCGCATCGGCGCTTTCGGCGCCATGGCACTGGTGCTCGCCCTGCTGGCCAAGACCAGCCTGCTGGCGCACCTGGGCACACACAGCCTGGGCGCCGCGCTCGCGGCCCTGGGCGGCGCGCATGTGCTCTCGCGCTGGTGGCCGCTGCTGCTCATCCATGGCATGGCGTATGCAGGCGATGCGGACGGCTCCAAGAGCAAGCCGCTGGCCCAGCACATCAGCGGGCGCGCGCTGGGCGCCGGATTCTTGTGGTGCATTGTGCCGCTGGCGCTTGTCTGGCAAGCGCAAACAGCTCTCTTTTTAATAGCATCCTGCACTGTGAGCGGGCTGGCGGCAGCCGCCATGCGGCAGCGTTTTGCCCAGCGCCTGCAGGGCTTCACCGGGGACTGCCTGGGCGCCGTGCAGCAGGTCAGCGAGATCGGCTTCTACCTCGGCGGCGCCCTGGCGCTGGGCCTGGCGGGCCGTGCCTGAGACGGCCGCCGGGCCCCGCCTGTGGCTGGTGCGCCATGCTCAGCCGCAGGTAGCGGCCGGCACCTGCTATGGCCGCCTGGATGTGCCGGCCCAGGCGCTGGCCACGGCGGACTGCGCGCAGCGCCTGGCCGCCGCCCTGCCCCCACGCCTGCTGCTGCGCCATTCACCGCTGCAGCGCTGCGCCCAACTGGCGCAGGCCCTGCAGGGCCTGCGGCCCGGCCTGGCGGCGCAGGCCGACGCACGGCTCGTGGAAATGGACTTCGGCACCTGGGAGGGCCGCGCCTGGAGCGCCATCGCGCGCGCCGACATCGATGCCTGGACGACCGATTTCACCCACTACCGGCCGGGCGGCGGCGAATGCCTGGCGCAGATGCTCGCGCGCGTGCACCACGCCTTGCAGGAAGCGCGGCACCTGGCCCGGACGCAGCGCTGTGACGTGCTCTGGATCAGCCACGCCGGCGTGGCGCGCTGCCTGCAATGGCTGCAGCAGGCTGCGCCAGGGCCGGGCGCGCCGGTGCGCGCCGACCAATGGCCCCGGCAGGCGCCTGCGCCAGGGCAGTGGACCTGCCTGCCGCTTACCTGATGCGCAAGGCGCCCGTGGCGCGCGCCAATGCCGAGGGCCGCCCCGGCGGCGCCACCGCGGGTGCGCTGCGCGGCGCCGCCGGTGCAGCGCCGGCGCCGCCGTTCAGCCGGAAGCGGCTGACCGCACTGAGCAGCCCCATGGCCTGCTCGCGCAGGGATTGGGAGGCGGCGGCAGACTGCTCGACCAGGGCAGCGTTCTGCTGCGTCATCTGGTCGAGCTGGCGCACGGCCTGGCCGACCTGGGAGATGTTCTCGCGCTGCTCGGAGGCCGATGCCGAGATTTCGTTGATGATGTCCGAGACGCGGCGCACGCCATCGACGATCTCGGTCATGGTGTGCCCGGCCTGGCCGACCAGGGCGGAACCGGCCTCGACGCGCTCCACGCTGGACCCGATGAGGGCCTTGATCTCCTTGGCTGCCTCGGCCGAGCGCTGGGCCAGGCTGCGCACTTCGGAGGCCACGACGGCAAAACCGCGGCCCTGCTCGCCCGCGCGCGCCGCCTCGACGGCGGCGTTGAGCGCGAGGATGTTGGTCTGGAAGGCGATGCCGTCGATCACGCCGGTGATGTCGCCGATCTTGCGCGAGCTCAGGGTGATCTGCTCCATGGTCTGGACGACCTGGGACACCACCTCGCCGCCGCGGCCCGCCACCTGGGCGGCCGAGCTGGCCAGGTCGCTCGCGTGGCGTGAGGACTCGGTGCTTTGCTGCACGGTGCCGGTGAGCATTTCCATGGAGGCGGAGGTCTCCTCTAGGTTGGAAGCCGTCTGCTCGGTGCGCTGGCTCAGGTCCTGGTTGCCGTTGGCGATCTCGCTGCTGGCGGTGGAGATGTTGGCCGCCGCTTCCTGCACCTGGTGCACCAGCGCGCGCAGGGCCTCCTGCATGCGCCCCATGGCGCCTATCAGCTGGCCCACCTCGTCCTGCTGCTGCACCTGCACGTCCTCGGTGAGGTCGCCCGTGGCGATGCGCTCGGCCAGGCGGCTGGCCGTGCCCAGCGATTGCGTGATGGAGCGCACGCTGAAGAAGGTGAGCGGAATGAGCACCGCCAGGCCCAGCAGCAGGGCCACGCCGATGAGCACCGCCATGGTGGCCGTGCGCGCCTGCACGCCGTCGCGCGCCTCGTCCATCTGGGTGCGCGCGCTGGCCGCCAGGTCGGCGAGCAGCTTGTCGGCATCGACCGTGTGCTTGCGGAAGCGGTTGGCGTAGGCACCGCCGCCAGCGCCGTCCAGCAGGGCGTCCTCGATCTGCTGCAGGATGGGCTTGATGCCGCTCTCGTACTGCCGGATTTCCTCCAGCGCCTTGTCCACGGTGGCCGTGAACGGCGCGTCCTGCGCCTGGCGCTGGCGCACCTCGCCCAGGCTCTTGCGCAGCGCATCGAGTGTGGCCGCCCAGGACTCGCGCAGCTTGGCCACTTCCACCGTGTTGTTGTAGTTGATGATGATTTCCTTCTCGGCCAGGGTCAGATTGCCCAGCGTGGTGCGCAGCTCGGACATGTCCGTGAGCGTCTGCACGCGCTGGTCAAAAAGTTCCTGCAGCGTGCCGCGTGTGCGGTCGAGCGCCACATAGCCCATGGCGCCGATCAGGACGAGCAAGAGCAGAGAGAAGGCCGTGCCGAAGTACAAACGGGCACGGATGGACAGTCGGCCAAGCAAATTCATGGCAGCCTTTCATCAGCATGGAGTCACGGCAGGCGGTACTTTGCACCGCCCGCCCCAGTAGCAGCTTCGTGGGCTGCTGTGCCGCACGAATATATGCGAGACCGGCCGTCCGTGACGAGAGGGTTACTACCGCCAGGCGGCCATCACCCTTGGGGGTGCAGCGGCACGTAGAAGCGGCCGCCTGCACGCTGGAACTCCCCGGCCTTTTCCGCCATGCCCTGGTGCAGGGCATCGGCTTCGGCCAATCCTTTCTGCGCGGCGAAATCGCGCACTTCCTGCGTGATCTTCATGGAACAGAACTTGGGCCCGCACATGGAGCAGAAATGCGCGACCTTGGCCGAGTCCTTGGGCAGGGTCTCGTCGTGGTATTCCTGCGCGGTCTCCGGGTCCAGGCCCAGGTTGAACTGGTCCTGCCAGCGGAAGTCGAAGCGCGCCTGGCTGAGCGCGTCGTCGCGCGCCCGGGCGCCCGGGTGGCCCTTGGCCACGTCGGCGGCGTGCGCGGCGATCTTGTAGGCGATGATGCCCTGCTTGACGTCGTCGCGGTCGGGCAGGCCCAGGTGCTCCTTGGGCGTGACGTAGCACAGCATGGCCGTGCCCATCCAGCCGATCATGGCGGCGCCGATGGCCGAGGCGATGTGGTCGTAGCCGGGTGCGATGTCGATGGTCAGCGGGCCCAGGGTGTAGAACGGCGCCTCGTGGCAGGTCTTGAGCTGCTCGGTCATGTTGGCCTGGATCATGTGCATGGGCACATGGCCGGGGCCTTCGATCATGGTCTGCACGTCGTGCTTCCAGGCGATCTGCGTCAGCTCGCCCAGCGTGTGCAGCTCGGCAAATTGCGCCTCGTCGTTGGCGTCGGACGCGCAGCCGGGCCGCAGGCCGTCGCCCAGGCTGAAGGACACGTCGTACTGCTTCATGATGTCGCAGATGTCCTCGAAATGCTCGTAGAGGAAGCTCTCGCGGTGGTGCGCCATGCACCACTTGGCCATGATGGAGCCGCCGCGCGAGACGATGCCGGTGTGCCGTGCCGCCGTGAGGTGGATGTAGGCCAGGCGCACGCCGGCGTGGATGGTGAAATAGTCCACGCCCTGCTCGGCCTGCTCGATCAGGGTGTCGCGGAAGATCTCCCAGGTCAGGTCCTCGGCGATGCCGCCGACCTTCTCCAGCGCCTGGTAGATCGGCACCGTGCCGATGGGCACAGGCGAGTTGCGCACGATCCAGTCGCGCGTGGTGTGGATGTTCTTGCCCGTGGACAGGTCCATCACGTTGTCGGCGCCCCAGCGGATGGCCCGGACCAGCTTCTCCACCTCCTCCTCGATGCTCGAGGTGACAGCCGAGTTGCCGATGTTGGCGTTGATCTTGACGAGGAAGTTGCGCCCGATGGCCATGGGCTCGACCTCGGGGTGGTTGATGTTGGCCGGGATGATGGCGCGGCCGCGCGCGACCTCGTCGCGCACGAACTCGGGCGTGATGATCTTCGGGATCATGGCGCCCATGGGGTTGCCGGCCAGGCGCTTTTCGCGCTCGGCGTCTGCCATGTACTGCGCCATCCACTCGCGCTTGCCGTTTTCGCGCAGGGCCACGTATTCCATCTCGGGGGTGATGATGCCCTTGCGCGCATAGTGCATCTGCGTGACGTTGGCGCCGCTGCGGGCGCGGCGCGGCCGGCGCTGCAGGGCGGCGGCCTCGGCGCGGAGCTGGGCCAGGCGGGCAGCGTCCTCGCTCTTGCTGCCATCGTCCAGGGCCAGGGGTTTGCGGCCTTCGTAGAGCTCGCTGTCGCCCCGCTCCGCGATCCAGGCGCCACGCACACTGCCCAGCCCTTTGCGCACGTCGATGAGGGCTTGCGGATCGGTGTAGGGGCCGGAGGTGTCATACACACTCACGACCTCGCCATTGGTCAGGGTGATGTCGCGCACGGGCACGCGCAGGTCGGCACGCGAGCCGGTGAGGTAGCTTTTGCAGGAGGCGGGAAAGGGCTCGCGCGTGCGGGCCAGGAGATGGGAAAACGAGTCGGGGGCGTTCATCGCGGACATTCCTCAGAAGGCAGGTGGATGGAATGCTCCGCAATCGCCGGGGCGGTGCACGCACCCCTGGCTGGAATGCACACGCACGTCGTCCCGACTGCAGCTCTTCTTACGCTGGTACTAACCAGATCAAGTTCGCGGTTTTGGCGGCTCGGGCCGCCATCTCAGCACGCCAATACGTGCACCCCGGAGCAGGCGCGAGTATAGGGCAGCCGCCCGGAACGTGCTCACGCCGCTCAGATGCCGCGCTCGAGGATGAGCACGGCGAAGAACACGCCGGCGGCGATCAGGGTCCACTTGAGCACCACAAAGCCCAGGCGCTTGTAGCGCGCCTGGCCCGTGCCGGCATAAAAGGCAAAACACAGCGCCGCCGCAAACAGCAGCAGCATGACGAGCCAGCGGAATACCAGCATGCCGCCCTACCACGCACGCACGGGCTGCGCGAATCCGGCCGGCGCCAGGCGCTCGTTCTCGAACGTGACGATCTCCCAGGAGTCCGGGTGCGCCAGCAGCTCGCGCAGCAGCAGGTTGTTGAGCGCGTGGCCCGAGCGGAAGGCGCTGTAGGCGGCCAGCAGCGGCTTGCCCACGAGGTACAGGTCGCCCATGGCGTCGAGGATCTTGTGCTTGACGAACTCGTCGTCGTAGCGCAGCCCATCGGCGTTGAGCACGCGGTAGTCGTCCATGACGATGGCGTTGTCCAGCCCGCCGCCCAGGGCCAGGCCGCTGGCGCGCATCATCTCCACGTCCTTGGTGAAGCCGAAGGTGCGCGCGCGCGCGATGTCGCGGCTGTAGTTGCCCGTACCCAGGTCGAACTCGACGCACTGCCCCGTGGAGTCGACCGCGGGGTGGGCAAAGTCGATCTCGAAGCGCAGCTTGAAGCCGTGGTACGGGTCCAGGCGCGCCCACTTGGCCTGTGCGCCCTCGCCCTGGCGCACCTCGACGGGCTGGGTCACGCGGATGAAGCGCCGCGGTGCGTTCTGCAGCACGATGCCCGCGCTCTGCAGCAAAAAGACAAAGGACGCCGAGGAGCCGTCGAGGATGGGGACCTCCTCGGCCGTGATGTCCACATAGAGGTTGTCCACCCCCAGGCCGGCACAGGCCGACATGAGGTGCTCCACCGTGTGCACGCGGGCCGCGCCCGCGCCGATGGTGGAGGCCATGCGCGTGTCGCTCACGGCCTGGGCCGAGACGGGGATGTCCACCGGCTCGGGCAGGTCCACGCGGCGGAACACGATGCCGGTGTCCGGCTGTGCCGGGCGCAGGGTTAGCTCCACGCGCTGCCCGCTGTGCAGGCCCACGCCCACTGCACGGGTGAGGGTCTTGAGGGTACGTTGCTGGAGCATCTTGCGATTTTAGTAGGCCAGCCCTTCGGCCACAGCACTATCTCTGCTATGACCCCGATAGAAAACCAGTCACCCTGGTGCCTGCCACGAGCGCGGCCCAAGCCAGCAGACACCGCGCAAGGGCCGCCCCGCCGCGCTGGTGTCGTCCCCCTTCCCGCATCGCGCAGCGAGGCGAGAGAAGGGGGAAGGCGCGCAGCGCCACAGGGGGTTGTCCTTTATCAATCGGCCTGCTTGCGCAGGAAAGCCGGAATCTCCAGGTCGTCCATGCCGCCCGAGACCAGCGCATCGACGCGCGCCGCCGCGCTGGTGCGGTCGCCGGGGCGGCGCCACACGCTGGGCACGGCCATGTTGCCGTAGTCGCCCTGTGCGGCCGGGGCTGCCATGGCCGTGGGCGCACCGTTGCCGACCATGGGGTAGGCCAGGTTGTCGGTGCCCGTGCGCAGGCCGCCCTGCACCACCGAGATGGGCTGGCGGCGCGCATTGACCCGTGCCAGGCCCGTGGCCACCACGGTCACGCGGATCTCGTCGCCCAGGCTGTCGTCGTAGGCGGCGCCGTAGATCACATGGGCGTCGTCCGAGGCGTAGGCGTTGATGGTGCTCATGGCCAGGCGCGACTCGGAGAGCTTGAGGCTGCCCTTGGCCGCGGTCACCAGCACCAGCACGCCCTTGGCGCCCGAGAGGTCTATGCCTTCGAGCAGCGGGCAGGCAATGGCCTGCTCGGCGGCGATGCGCGCGCGGTCCGGGCCGCCGGCGGTGGCCGTGCCCATCATGGCGCGGCCGGGCTCGCCCATCACGGTCTTCACGTCGGCAAAGTCCACGTTCACCTGGCCGTACTCGTTGATGATCTCGGCGATGCCGCCGACGGCGTTCTTGAGCACGTCGTTGGCGTGGCCGAAGGCCTCTTCCTGGGTGATGTCGTCACCCAGCACTTCCAGCAGCTTCTCGTTGAGCACGACGATGAGCGAATCGACGTTGGCCTCCAGCTCGGCCAGGCCATCGTCGGCGTTCTTCATGCGGCGGTTGCCTTCCCAGGCGAAGGGCTTGGTCACCACGCCCACGGTGAGAATGCCCATCTCCTTGGCCACGCGCGCGATCACAGGTGCGGCGCCCGTGCCCGTGCCGCCGCCCATGCCCGCGGTGATGAACAGCATGTTCGCGCCCTGGATGGCCTGGCGGATGTCGGCCTCGGCCGCCTCGGCCGCCTCGCGCGCGATCTCCGGCTTGCTGCCCGCGCCCAGGCCGTTGTGCCCGAGCTGGATCACGCGGTGCGCGCAACTGCGCGTGAGCGCCTGGGCATCGGTGTTGGCGCTGATGAACTCCACGCCCTGCACGCTGCGCGCAATCATGTGCTCGACGGCGTTGCCGCCGCCGCCGCCCACGCCAATCACCTTGATCTGCGTGCCCTGGTTGAAATCTTCGGTTTCGATCATTTCGATGGTCATCTGGGAGCTCCTTTTTCTTCAACGTTGTCTGTGCGGTTCGCCGCAGGCCCAGGCCTGCACGGGGGAATGGGGGGTGGGGGGCCGGGCGGGCGGCGGGCGGCCAAGGCCCCGCCACCCGCCCGGCATTCGGTGCGGGCTGGCGCGGGCCAGCCAGAGCAGCGCGTTCATGTTCAGAAGTTCCCCACGATGAAATCCTTGAAGCGGCCGAAGACCGACTGCACCGCTCCCGTCTTGTGCGCCACCTTGAAGCCGCGCAGGCGTGCCATGCGCGCCTCCTCGAGCAGGCCCATGACGGTGGCGGCGCGCGGCTGGGCGACCATGTCGGCCAGGGCGCTGGAATACTTGGGAATGCCGCGGCGCACGGGCTTGAGGAAGATGTCCTCGCCCAGTTCGACCATGCCCGGCATGACCACGCTGCCGCCCGTGAGCACCACGCCCGAGGAGAGCACCTCCTCGTAGCCGGACTCGCGGATGACCTGCTGCACGAGCGCGAAGATCTCCTCCACGCGCGGCTCGATCACGCCGGCCAGCGCCTGCTTGGAGAGCATGCGCGGGCCGCGGTCGCCCAGGCCCGGCACCTCGACCTGGGCCTCGGGGTCGGCCAGCAGTTGCTTGGCGTAGCCGCTCTCGACCTTGATGTCCTCGGCGTCCTTGGTGGGCGTGCGCAGCGCCATGGCAATGTCGCTGGTGATCAGGTCGCCGGCAATGGGGATGACGGCCGTGTGCCGGATGGCGCCGCCGGTGAAGATGGCCACGTCCGTGGTGCCCGCGCCCACGTCCACCAGCACCACGCCGAGCTCGCGCTCGTCGTCGGTCAGCACGGCCTGGCTGGAAGCCAGCGGGTTGAGCATGAGCTGCTCGACCTCCAGCCCGCAGCGGCGCACGCACTTGAGGATGTTCTCGGCCGCGCTCTGCGCGCCGGTGACGATGTGCACCTTGGCCTCCAGGCGGATGCCGCTCATGCCGATGGGCTCCTTCACGTCCTGCCCGTCGATCACGAACTCCTGCGGCTCCACGAGCAGCAGGCGCTGGTCGCTGGAGATGTTGATGGCCTTGGCCGTCTCGACCACGCGCGCGACGTCGGCGGCGGTGACTTCCTTGTCCTTGACGGCCACCATGCCGCTCGAATTGATGCCGCGGATGTGGCTGCCCGTGATGCCGGTGTAGACGCGCTGGATCTTGCAGTCGGCCATGAGCTCGGCCTCTTTGAGCGCCTGCTGGATGCTCTGCACCGTGGCGTCGATGTTCACCACCCCGCCGCGCTTGAGCCCATTGCTCGGCGCCACGCCCAGGCCGGCCAGCTTGAGCTCGCCGCCTGCCAGGACTTCGGCGACCACGACCATGATCTTGGCCGTGCCGATGTCCAGCCCCACCACCACATCCTTGTACTCTCTTGCCATAGCCTTGTATGCCTCGTATCTCTTGCTGCCTGCCTCAGCGGCGCGTGCCCGCGCCTGCCCCCTGCGCCACCGTGGTCACGCCGCGCAGGCGCAGCGCATAGCCGTTGCCGTGGCGCAGGTCTGCCGACTCCAGGGCATCCACGCGCCGCCCGTACTTGGCCGCCACCTGGGTGAGCGTGCGCACAAAGCGCTGCAGGCGCGCCAGCAGCTCTGCATCGCTGCCCGCGCCCAGTTCGATGTTTGCGCCGCTGTCGAGCACCAGGCGCCAACTGCCGCGGCGGTTGAGTTCGAGCACCTGGATGTCCAGGCCCAGCGGCTCCAGGACCTGCTGGAGCTGCCCCTGCATGTGCAGCATGTGCGCGGAGCTGCCCTCGGGCCCCAACAGGCGCGGCAGCAGTTCATATTCGGGCTCGTCGGCACTGGCGTCGAAGACCTCGCCAAAGTCGTTCACCATGGCCGTGCCGGACTCGGCGCCCCAGTGCGCCACCGCACGGTGCTCCTCCAGCACCACGCGCAGCGCGCCCGGGAACGCGCGCTGCACCTGCGCCTTGCGCACCCAGGGCACCTGCTCGAAGGCCTGGCGCGCGGCCTGCAGGTCCAGCGTGAAGAAGTTGCCCGCCAGGCGCGGCGCCACGTTGGCGCGCAGGGTCACGGCGCTGTGGTGGGCGACGTCGCCCTCGACCACCAGGCGCGCAATGGCAAAGGCCGGGTGGCGCAGCACCCAGTGGCCGCACGCCGCCAGCACGAGCATGCCGCAGCCCAGGAACAGGGCCGTGGCGGTCCAGTTCATGAGGCGTACGTCCAGCGGTGCGGGCAGCGCGGGGTTCATCCCTGGGCTCCTGGGTCGGGTGCGGGGTGGGCGGGGCTGTCCAGGGCCGCGCTGGCGAGCAGGCGCAGGCACAGGTCCTCGTAGCTGATGCCGGCCGCGCGCGCCGACATGGGCACCAGCGAATGGCCGGTCATGCCCGGCGAGGTGTTCATCTCCAGCAGGAAGGGCTTGCGGTCGCTGGCGCGGATCATCAGGTCGGCCCGGCCCCAGCCGCGGCAGCCCAGGGTGCGGTAGGCGGCGAGCACGATGCGCTGGATCTCGCGCTCCTCGGCCTCGGGCAGGCCGCTGGGGCACTGGTATTTCACGTCATCGGTGAAGTACTTGTTCTGGTAGTCGTAGGCACCCTCGGGGGCATTGATGCGGATCACGGGCAGGGCCACGGCGTCCGTCCCCTCACCCAGCACGGGGCAGGTCACCTCTTCGCCGTCGATGAACTCCTCGCACAGCACGTCCGGGTCGTAGCGTGCGGACAGCCGCACCGCGTCCTGCATCTCCGAGTAGCCGCGCACCTTGGTCACGCCGATGGACGAGCCCTCGCGCGGGGGCTTGACGATGAGCGGCAGGCCCAGCTCGTCGGGCACGGTGCGCACCACCTCCGGCTGCTGGCGTTCGGGCGCCAGCCACACATAGCGCGGCGTGGGCAGGCCTTCGGCCAGCCAGACGCGCTTGGTCATGACCTTGTCCATGGCGATGCTCGACGCCATGACGCCCGAGCCGGTGTAGGGGATGCCCAGCAACTCCAGCGCGCCCTGTACCGAGCCGTCCTCGCCGTGGCGGCCATGCAGGGCGATGAAGCAGCGCGCATAGCCGGCACGCTTGAGTTCGCACAGCTCGGTCTGCGCCGGGTCGAAGGCATGGGCATCGACACCGCGCGCGCGCAGCGCCTGTAGCACGCCCGCGCCGGACATGAGCGAGACCTCGCGCTCGGCCGAGCTGCCGCCCATGAGCACGGCCACCTTGCCCAGGGCGGCGACGGTGATCTTTGGATCCTTTTGGCTCATGGGGCCCGTCCCTCCTGCGCAACGTGCTCTGTATTTTGTAGCATTTCCACCAGACGTGCCGGCACGCCGCCGATGGAGCCGGCGCCCATGCACAGCACCACGTCGCCAGCGCGCGCGAGCTGGGCGATGGCCTGCGGCAGCTCGGCCACGGCCTCGACGAACACCGGCTCCACCCGCCCGGCCACGCGCAGGGCGCGCGCCAGCGAGCGGCCGTCGGCGGCCACGATGGGGGCCTCGCCCGCGGCGTAGACCTCGGTGAGCAGCACGGCGTCGGCCTGGCCGATGACCTTGACAAAGTCCTCGAAGCAGTCGCGCGTGCGCGTGTAGCGGTGCGGCTGGAAGGCCAGCACCAGGCGCCGCCCGGCAAAGGCCCCGCGCGCTGCGGCCAGCGTGGCCGCCATCTCCACGGGGTGGTGGCCGTAGTCGTCGATGACGGTGAACTGCCCGCCGCCCTGCGCGGACAGCTCGCCGTAGCTCTGGAAGCGCCGCCCCACGCCTTTGAAGTTCGCCAGCGCACGCTGCACGGCGGCGTCGGGGATGTTCAGCTCCACCGCCACGGCGATGGCCGAGAGGGCGTTGAGCACGTTGTGCTCGCCCGCGAGGTTGAGCACCACGTCCAGGTCGGGCAGGGTCACGCCGTTGCGCCGCTGCACGGTGAAATGCATTTGCCCGCCCACGGCGCGCACGTTGACGGCGCGCACCTGGGCGTCCTCGGCGAAGCCGTAGCTGGTGATGGGGCAGGACACCTCGGGCACGATGGAGCGCACGGCCGGGTTGTCGATGCACAGAATGGCCGTGCCGTAGAACGGCATGCGGTGCAGAAAGTCCACGAAGGCCTTCTTCAGGCGGCCGAAGTCGTGGCCGTAGGTCTCCATGTGGTCGGCGTCGATGTTGGTGACGACGGCCATCACGGGCAGCAGGTTGAGGAAGGAGGCGTCGGACTCGTCGGCCTCGGCGACGATGTAGTCGCCGCTGCCCAGGCGCGCATTGGCCCCGGCGCTGTTGAGGCGCCCGCCGATGACGAAGGTTGGGTCCAGGCCGCCCTCGGCCAGCACGCTGGTGACCAGGCTGGTCGTGGTGGTCTTGCCGTGCGTGCCGGCGATGGCAATGCCCTGCTTGAGGCGCATGAGCTCGGCCAGCATGAGCGCGCGCGGCACCACCGGGATCTTGCGCGCGCGCGCGGCGAGCACCTCGGGGTTGTCGCTCTTGACGGCCGTGGAGGTGACCACGGCGTCGGCCCCGGCGATGTGCGCGGCGTCGTGTCCCAGGTGCGTGGCAATGCCCAGCGATTGCAGGCGCTGCAGCGTGCTGCTGTCGGACAGGTCCGAGCCCGAGACGCGGTAGCCCAGGTTGAGCAGCACCTCGGCGATGCCGCTCATGCCCGCGCCGCCCACGCCGACAAAGTGGATATGGCGAATGGCGTGCTTCATAGAGCCTGTCCCCCGTCTTTTCGTGGTGCCCGCAAGGCAGCAACAGGCCGCGATCTAGACGTGCGCCGCAGCCCATGCTGGCGGCCTGGGCAAGGCGCGCAACGACGAGGGCGGCCTGTTGCTGCCTTGCCCGAAGGGTTGCCCCGCAAAGGAGACATTTGCTGCGTTGCCCATCCTCGCCGCACACCCGTGCGGCTTGTGGTGGGCGCCTTGCACCTGCCTCCTTTGCGGGACAACGGGCACCACGAAAAGACGGGGGACAGGCTCATAGCTCCTCGCAGGCAGCGACCACCGCGTCGGTGGCCTGGGTTTTTTGCATGTTTTTGGCTTTCAGCGCCCGCTCCATCAGCGCGGGACGCTCTGTATTTTGTAGCATTTCAGCAAGCCACTGCGGCGAAAGGTCTCGTTGCTGGACCAGCCAGCCGCCGCCGGCCTGCACGAGGAACTGCGCATTGGCCGTCTGGTGGTCGTCCACCGCCGCCGGAAAGGGCACGAACACGGCCGCCGCGCCCACGGCGGCGATCTCGGTGACCGTGCTGGCGCCGGCGCGGCAGACGATGAGGTCGGCCGCGGCAAAGGCGCTGGCCGTGTCCTCGATGAAGGGCGTGAGCTCGGCCTGCACCCCGGCCGCCTGGTAGTTGGCGCGCAACTGCTCGATCTGCGCCGTGCCGCTCTGGTGCGTGACCTGCGGGCGCCGGTCCGGCGGGATCAGGGCGAGCGCCTGGGGCACGATCTCGTTGAGCGCCCGCGCCCCCAGACTGCCGCCCACGACCAGCAGCCGCAGGGGGCCGCTGCGCCCGGCAAAGCGTGCCGCCGGCTCGGCCTGCTGCAGGAACGCACTGCGCAAGGGGTTGCCCACCCACTGCCCCCGGGGGAGCACCTCCGGGAAGGCCGTGAACACGCGCTTGGCCACGCGCGCGAGCCACCGGTTGGCCATGCCGGCCACGGAGTTCTGCTCGTGCAGCACCAGGGGCTTGCCGGCGAGCACGGCCATCAGGCCGCCGGGGAAGCTGATGTAGCCGCCCAGGCCCACCACCACGTCGGGCTGCACGCGGCGCACCACCTGCCAGGCCTGCCAGAAGGCGCGCACAAGGCGCAGGGGCAGCAGCGCCAGCGTGGCCAGGCCCTTGCCGCGCACACCGGAAAAGTCAATGGTCTCCAGCGCAAAGCCCTGCGGCGGCACGATGCGCGCCTCCATGCTGCCGGGCGCGCCCAGCCAGTGCACGCGCCAGCCGCGCGCGCGTAGCGCCTGCGCCACCGCCAGCCCGGGGAAGATGTGGCCGCCGGTGCCGCCGGCCATGATGAGAGCGGTCTTGGGGCTGCTCATACGCGGCCTCCGCGCATGGATGCTGCGCATTCCGCAGCGCTGACGCGCTGCAGCAGCCCGTTGTGATGAAACAAGCTGCTCATACGCGGCCTCCGCGCATGGAATGCTGCGCATTCCGCAGCGCTGACGCGCTGCAGCAGCTCGTTGTGATGAAACAAGCTGCTCATACGCGGCCTCCGCGCATGAGCAGCTTGTTTTCATAATCCACGCGCAGGACCACGGCCAGGGCCACGAGGTTCATGAGGATGGCCGAGCCGCCGTAGCTCATGAGCGGCAGCGTGAGGCCCTTGGTGGGCAGGGCGCCGAGGTTCACGCCCATGTTGATGAAGGCCTGGAAGCCGATCCAGATGGCCACGCCCTGCGCCACCAGTCCGGCGAACACGCGGTCCAGGGCGATGGCCTGGCGGCCGATGTGCATGATGCGGCGCACCAACCAGAGGAACAGCACGATGAGCGCGAGCACGCCCACGAGGCCGAACTCCTCGCCGATCACGGCCAGCAGGAAGTCGGTGTGCGCCTCGGGCAGCCAGTGGAGCTTTTCCACGCTGCCGCCCAGGCCCACGCCCCAGACCTCGCCGCGGCCGATGGCGATGAGCGCGTGCGAGAGCTGGTAGCCCTTGCCCAGCGCATGCTGTTCGCTGAACGGGTCCAGGTAGGCGAACACGCGCTCGCGCCGCCAGGGCGAGCTGGCGATCATGAGTGCGAACGCCCCCACCAGAATGGCCGCGATGAGGAAGAACATGCGCGCATTCACGCCGCCCAGGAACAAGATGGCCATGGCGATCACGGCCACCACCATGAACGCGCCCATGTCGGGCTCGGCGAGCAGCAGCATGCCCACCACGGCCACGGCGGCGGCCATGGGCAGCACGGCGCGGAAGAAGCGCTCCTTGACCTCCATGCGCCGCACCATGTAGTCGGCGGCGTAGACCAGCACGGCGAACTTGGCCAGTTCCGAGGGCTGGAAGCCTATGGGCCCGACCGAGAGCCAGCGGCGCGCGCCGTTGACCACCTTGCCCACGCCCGGCACCAGCACCACCGCCAGCAGCAGCAGCGCGACGACGAACATCCAGGGCGCGGCGCGCTCCCACGTGCGCATGGGGATCTGGAACGCCAGCAGCGCGGCCACGAAGCCCATGACCAGGTACAGCGCATGGCGCGTGAGGAAATGCGTGGGTGCATAGCCCGCAAAGCGCGGGTTGTCGGGCATGGCGATGGAGGCCGAGTACACCATCACCAGCCCCCAGGACAGCAGGGCCACCACGGCCCACAGCAGCGCCTGGTCGAAGCCCAGCACGCTGGCGGGTGTGACCGTGGTCTGGCGGTATTCGGTGCCGCCCACGCGCACGGGCAGCACGTCGGCCGCGCGTCCCCGCACGGCGCCCAGCCAGGGCATCAGGCGCTGCCACAGGCGGGCCGGGGTGCGGACGGCGGCGCTCATGCCTGCCCCCCGAGTTCCTGGCCCGCGTCCTGCGCCAGGGCGCGCACGGTGTCGACGAACACCTCTGCGCGGTGCGCATAGTCGCGGAACATGTCCAGGCTGGCGCAGGCGGGCGAGAGCAGCACCGCATCGCCCGCGTGCGCACGCTCGGCCGCCCAGCGCACGGCCTCGGGCAGCGTGGCGGCGTTGTGCAGCAGCAGGCCCGTGTCCTGCAGCGCGGCGCGGATGGTGGGCGCGTCGCGCCCGATGAGCACGGCCGCACGCGCATGGCGCAGCAGGGGCGCAGCCAGGGGAGAAAAGTCCTGGCCCTTGCCGTCGCCGCCCAGGATGACGACCAGGCGGCGCTCGGCGCCCAGGCCGCTGAGCGCGGCCACGGTAGCGCCCACGTTGGTGCCCTTGCTGTCGTCGAAGAACTCCACCCCGTTGACGATGCCCACCGGCTCCACGCGGTGCGGCTCGCCGCGGTATTCGCGCAGGCCGTAGAGCATGGCCGACAGCGCACAGCCCGCCGCCTGCGCCAGCGCCAGGGCGGCCAGGGCGTTGGTGGCGTTGTGGCGCCCGCGGATGCGCAGCGCATCGGCGGGCATGAGGCGCTGGATGTAGAGCTCCTCGTCCGTGCCCTTGCTGCGGCGCGCGGTTTCGTCGGCCTCCTGGGCACGCACCAGCCAGGCCATGCCGTTGACGAGCTCGATGCCGTAGTCCCCCGGGCGCTGGGGCATACCGGCACCGAAGGTGAGGTGGGCGCGCTGCTGCAGCTTCTGCGGCTTGCCCTTGGCGGGCGCGGGTGCGGCCGGCGGCAGCATGTCCATGACCCGCGCGTCGTCGCGGTTGAGCACCATCAGCGCCTGCGCGCCGAAGATGCGCGCCTTGGCCGCCGCGTAGGCGGCCATGTCGCCGTGCCAGTCCAGGTGGTCCTGCGTGAGGTTGAGCACCGTGGCCGCCGTGGGCTCGAAGCCGCGCACGCCGTCGAGCTGGAAGCTCGACAGCTCCAGCACCCAGACGTCGGGCAGTTGCGCGCTGTCGATGCGCTCGGCCAGCGTATCGAGCAGCGTGGGGCCGATATTGCCCGCCACCGCCACGGTACGGCCCGCGTGCGCGACCAGCTTGCCGGTGAGCGCGGTCACGGTGGTCTTGCCGTTGGTGCCCGTGATGGCGAGCACGGCGGGCGCATAGCCGTGCGCCGCGCGCAGCGCCTGCAGGGCCTGGGCATACAAGTCCAATTCGCCGCCAATGCTGATTCCACGCGCGCCAGCAGCTTCCAAAACAGGAGCAATGGCCTGCGGGCTCAGGCCCGGCGAGCGGTACACCGCCGTCACCGTACCCGACTCCAGCAGGGCGCCGTCCAGGGCCCCGGCCACGAAGCGCACCTGCGGCAGCTCGGCGCGCAGCAGCGCCAGTTGCGGCGGCGCCTCGCGCGTGTCGGCCACGGTGACCTGGGCGCCGCAGCGCACGCACCAGCGTGCCATGGCCAGGCCCGAGGCCCCCAGGCCCAGGACCAGCACCTGCTGATCCTGCAGGGGCTGTGCCTGCGCCTGTGGCCAGCCGGGCGGCACGGGCTGCCAGGCGGGCTCCGGCGTCTCGGGCTGCGCCGGGGCCGGGGTGTCGGCAGCCGGCGCCGGCGTCTCCTCCGCGGGGGCGTCGGCAAAGATGCGCGCGACAAAGGCGGCGGCCTCGCGCGCGGCGTCGAGCGTGCGCGGCGGCTCGGGCAGCACGGGCACGGGCGCCATGCCGGCGTCCGGTGCGGCAGGCGGCGTGGCGGCCTGCGGTGCGGGGAGGTGCGCGTCGGGCGGGTTCATCGCAGCTTCAGGGTGGACAGGCCGACCAGGCACAGCAGCATGGTGATGATCCAGAAACGCACGACCACCTGCGTCTCCTTCCAGCCGCTTTTCTCGAAATGGTGGTGCAGCGGCGCCATCTTCAGCAGGCGCCGGCCCTCGCCGTACTTGCGCTTGGTGTACTTGAACCAGCTCACCTGCAGCATCACCGACAGCGCCTCGACGACGAAGATGCCGCCCATGATGGCGAGCACGATCTCCTGGCGCACGATGACGGCAATGGTCCCCAGGGCCCCGCCCAGCGCCAGCGCGCCCACGTCGCCCATGAACACCTGCGCCGGATGGGTGTTGAACCACAGAAAGGCCAGGCCCGCGCCGGCCATGGCGGCGCAGAAGATGAGCAGCTCGCCCGAGCCCGGGATGTGCGGGAACAGCAGGTACTTGGAGTACACGGCGCTGCCGGTGACATAGGCGAACACGCCCAGCGCCGAACCCACCATGACCACGGGCATGATGGCCAGGCCGTCCAGGCCGTCGGTGAGGTTGACGGCATTGCTCGAACCCACGATGACCAGGTAGGTGAGGATGACGAAGCCCAGCACGCCCAGCGGGTAGCTCACCTCCTTGAAGAAGGGCAGCAGCAGACCGGCCTGCGGCGGCAGGTTCACGTCCAGGCCCGAGCGCACCCACGAGACGAACAGCTCCAGCACCTTGAGGTTGGAACTCTCGGAAATGCTGAACACCAGGTACAGCGCCGCCACCAGGCCGATGAGCGACTGCCAGAGGTACTTCTCGCGCGAGGGCATGCCATTGGGGTCCTTGTTGACCACCTTGCGCCAGTCGTCGGCCCAGCCGATGGCGCCAAAGCCCAGCGTGACGATGAGCACGATCCAGACGAAGCGGTTGGACAGGTCCGCCCACAGCAGCGTGGAGACGCTGATCGCCAGCAGAATGAGCACGCCCCCCATGGTGGGCGTGCCGCTCTTGACGTGGTGCGTCTCCATGCCGTTGGTGCGGATGGGCTGGCCGATCTTGAGCGCCGTGAGCCGGCGGATGACCGCCGGCCCGGCGAACAGGCCGATGAGCAGCGCCGTGAGCGCGCCCAGCACCGCGCGCAGCGTGAGGTACTGGAACACGCGCAAAAAGCCGAGCTCCGGCGACAGGCCTTGCAGCCACTGGGCCAGCCACATCAGCATGGTGTCCCCCCGGTCATCCTGTGCTCACCGCTTCGTGCCATGGTGTGCCTCCTGCGCTGCAGCGGGTTGTTCTGCGGCGGCGGCCAGCGCCTCCACCACCTGTTCCATCTTCATGAATCGCGATCCCTTCACCAGCACGCTGCCCACCGTGGGCAGGGCCTGTTGCACCGCTGCCTGCAGCGCTGCCATGTCCTGAAAATGCCGCGCCCCGGCGCAGGCGGCCGCGGCGTGCGCGGCCAGGGGGCCCAGGGCGAAGACCTGCTCGATGCCGCGCGCCTGGGCGTGCGCACCGGCCTCGGCATGGAACTGCGGCCCCTGCGTGCCCACCTCGCCCATGTCGCCCAGCACCAGCAGGCGCGGGCCGGGCAGTTCGGCCAGCACCTCGATGGCCGCATGCATGGAATCGGGGTTGGCGTTGTAGCTGTCGTCCACCACGGTGACGGTGCGCGCGCCATAGCGCAGGCCCAGGGCGCGCGAGCGGCCCTTGACGGGCGTGAAGGCGGCCAGCCCCTGGGCGATGGCGGGCAGCGGCACGCCCGCCGCCAGGGCGCAGGCCGTGGCCGCCAGGGCATTGGTGACGTTGTGCCGGCCGGCGATGTGCAGCAGGCTGGCCAGCGGCCCCTGGGGCGTGGCGATATCCACCTGCCAGGCGCCGTCCTGCCACCGGGCCTGCGTACAGCGCACGTCGGCCCCCGCCCCGCCGAAGCGAAGGCACCGGCGCGCACCCGCCAGGGCCTGCCACAGCGGCGTGTACGTGTCGCCCGCGGGGAACACGGCCACGCCGTCCGCGGGCAGGGCTGCGAACACCGAGCCGTTCTCTTGGGCCACGGCCTGCACGGTGTGCATGAACTCCAGGTGCTCGCGCTGCGCGTTGTTCACCAGGGCCACCGTGGGCTGCACGATGCCCGCGAGGTAGGCGATCTCGCCCGGGTGGTTCATGCCCAGCTCGACCACGCCCATGCGGTGCTGCGCCGCCAGGCGCAGCAGGGTCTGCGGCACGCCCACGGCGTTGTTGAGGTTGCCCTGCGTGGCGAAGGCGGCCTCCTGCACATGGGCGCGCAGGATGGCGGCGATCATCTGCGTGACCGTGGTCTTGCCATTGCTGCCGGTGACGGCGATGAGCGGCAGCGCCCATTGGCCGCGCCAGCCCGCCGCCAGGTGCCCCAGGGCCTGCAGGCTGTCGGGCACCTCGATGCCCGGCAGGCCCGCGGCCTGCAGGCCGCGCTCGGCCAGGGCGGCGGCCGCGCCGGCGGCGCGCGCCTGGGGCAGGAAGTCATGGGCGTCGAAGCGCTCGCCGCGCAAGGCAACGAACAGGTCGCCCGGCTGCAGGCTGCGGGTGTCGGTGTGCACGCGCTCTATGGCCACGGCGCCCTCGCCCACCATGCGCGCGCGCGGTTCGCGCTGCTGGATCCAGGCCAGCGCCTGCTGCAGGTCCATCATGCTCATGCGCCGGCCTCCCGGCGCTGCAGGGCGGCCTGCGCCTGCGCCATGTCGGAGAACGGCTGGCGCACGCCCGCCGTCTCCTGGTAGTCCTCGTGGCCCTTGCCGGCGATGAGCACCACGTCCTGCGCCGCGGCCTCGCGCAGCGCCAGGGCAATGGCGGCGGCGCGGTCGGGTTCGGCGCGCACGGTGCCGCCGGCAATGGTGCCCAGCAGGATCTGGTGGATGATGCCGGCCGGGTTCTCGCTGCGCGGGTTGTCGCTGGTCACCACCACGCGGTCGGCCTCGCGCTGGGCGATGCCGCCCATGAGCGGGCGCTTGCCCGCGTCGCGGTCTCCGCCGCAGCCGAACACGCACCACAACTGGCCGCCGCGCTCGCGCGCCAGGGGTTGCAGGGCGCGCAGCGCCTGCTCCAGCGCATCGGGCGTGTGGGCGTAGTCCACGGCCACCAGCGGCTGGCCCGGCCGCGCGATGCGCTCCATGCGCCCGGGCACCGGCACCAGGGCGGCGCAGGCCTGCACCGCCTGGGCCAGCGGCACGCCCAGGGCGCGCAGCGTGGCGATCACGCCCAGCAGGTTGGCCACGTTGTAGCTGCCGATGACCTGGGTCTGCAGTGCGCAGCGCTCCGCGCCTTCGAGCACGCCAAAGCGCAGGCCGCCCGCGCCCAGGCCCACGTCCACGGCGCGCAGGCGTGCCGGACCGTGCATGGACACGCTCCACAGGTCCAGCGCGGGGCGCGCGGCCAGCTCCTGGTGCAGCGCCGCGCCCCGCGGGTCGTCGATGTTGACCACGGCGGCGGCCAGGCCCGGCCAGTCGAACAGCACGCGCTTGGCGCGCCAGTAGGCCTGCATGTCGGCGTGGTAGTCGAGGTGGTCCTGCGTGAAATTGGTGAACAGGGCCACGCGGATGTGCGTGCCCGCCAGGCGGTGCTCGGCCAGGCCGATGGACGAGGCCTCGATGGCACAACTGCGTGCGCCCATGTCCAGGAAGGCGCGGAAGGCCCCCTGCAGGCGCACGGGGTCGGGCGTGGTCATGCCGGTAGGTTCCAACCGCCCCGGCATTCCCAACCCCAAAGTGCCCACCATGGCGCATGGGGCGGGTGCGAGCAGCTCCTGGTTCGATAGCGCATGCGCGAGCCACCAGGCGGTGCTGGTCTTGCCGTTGGTGCCGGTGACGGCCAGTACGTCCAGGCCCTGGCTGGGGTGGCCGAACCAGGCAGCGGCGATCTCGCCCGTGGCCTGCTTGAGGCGCGGCAGGGCGGCGATATCCTCGCCGGCGAAGCCAAAGGGCTCCACGCCGTCGTGCTCGACCAGGCAGGCCGCGGCCCCGCGCACCAGGGCGTCGCCCACGTGGGCACGCCCGTCGGTGGCTGCGCCGGGCCAGGCGATGAAGCCATCGCCGGGCTGCACGCGGCGGCTGTCGGTCTGCAGCGTGCCCGTGACGCGCGCGCGCAGCCACTGCACGGCCTGGGAGGCATCGTTCAGGATGTGCATCACAGCGGCTCCTCCACGTCGGCGACGATCTGCGGCTTGACGTCCATGTCGGGCTGCACGCCCATCATGCGCAGCGTCTGCTGCACCACCTCACTGAACACGGGCGCGGCCACGGCGCCGCCGTAGTACACGCCGTTGCTGGGCTCGTCGATCATCACGGCAACGATGATGCGCGGCTTGTCGATGGGCGCCATGCCGGTGAACCAGGCGCGGTACTTGCCGGAGGAATAGCTCTTGCCGACCTGCTTGCGCGCCGTGCCCGACTTGCCGCCCACGGAGTAGCCCAGGGTCTGCGCCTTCTGGCCCGTGCCGCCCGGGCCGGCGGCCATTTGCAGCATCTTGCGCACGGCGGCGGCCGTCTGCGGCGAGACCACGGGCACGCCGGTGGCGGGCTGGTCCGTCTTGAGCATGGTGGCGGGGATGATCTGGCCGTCGTGCGCGAACACGGTGTAGGAGCGCGCCATCTGGAACAGGCTGGCCGAGAGGCCGTAGCCATACGACATGGTGGCCTGCTCGATGGGCCGCCAGGTCTTGTAGGGGCGCAGGCGCCCGCTCACGCTGCCGGGGAAGTCGATCTGCGGCTTCTGACCGAAGCCCGCGGCCGAGAAGGTCTCCCACATCTCGCGCGCGGGCATTTGCATGGCGATCTTGGTGGTGCCCACGTTGCTCGACTTCTGGATCACGCCCTCGACCGTGAGTGCGCCGTAGTTGTGCGTGTCCGAGATGGTCGAGCCGGTGATGGTGAGCCGCCCTGGCGTGGTATCGATCACGGTGCTCGGCTTGACACGCCCCGTCTCCAGCGCCAGGGCGATGGTGAAGGGCTTCATGGTCGAGCCGGGCTCGAAGGTGTCAGTCAGCGCGCGGTTGCGCAACTGCTCACCCGAGAGGTTTTGCCGCTTGTCGGGCACATAGCTGGGGTAGTTGGCCAGGGCCAGGATTTCGCCCGTGATGGCGTCCAGCACCACCACGCTGCCCGCCTTGGCCTTGTGCACGGCGACCTGGTCGCGCAGCTTCTGGTAGGCGAAGAACTGCACCTTGCTGTCGATGGACAGCTGCATGTCGCGCCCGTCCACGGGCGGCACGACCTCGCCCACGCCCTCGACCACGCGGCCCAGGCGGTCCTTGATGACGCGGCGCGAGCCGGGCTTGCCCGCCAGCAGGCGGTTGAAGGCCAGCTCCATGCCCTCCTGGCCCTGGTCCTCCACGTTGGTGAAGCCGACGACATGCGCGGCCGATTCGCCCTCGGGGTACTGGCGCTTGTACTCCTTGCGCTGGTAAATGCCCTTGATGTTCAGGGCCGCGATCTTCTGGCCCAGCTCCCAGTCGAGCTGGCGCTTGATCCAGACAAAGGTCTTGTCCTCGTCGGCCAGGCGCGCCTGCAGGTCGGCCAGCGGCATGGACAGCAGCTTGGCCAGCTCCTTGAGCTTGGCGCGCACCTCGGCGTCGTCCTGGTCCACGTCCTCGGGAATGGCCCAGATGCTCGCGGCGGGCACGCTGGAGGCCAGGATCAGGCCGTTGCGGTCGAGCAGGCGCCCACGGTTGGCCGGCAGCTCCAGGGTGCGGGCAAAGCGCACCTCGCCCTGGCGCTGGAAGAAGTCATTGCCCACCACCTGCACATAGGCGGCGCGCAGCGCCAGCACGGCAAAGCCCAGGGCGAACATGGCGACGATGAAGCGGCTGCGCCACACCGGCGTCTTGCTCGCCAGCAGCGGGCTCGTCGCGTACTGCACGCTGCGGCTCATGGGCGCGGCTCCTGGACGGGGCCCGGTGCAGGCAGCGGGTTGGTCACGTACTGCGTGATCGCCGGGGTGGCCGTGTGCATCTGCAGGCGCGCGCGCGCAAGCTGCTCGACGCGCAGCGGCGTGGCCTGGGCACGCTTTTGCACCTGCAGGCGCTGGTATTCGGTCTGCAGGCGGCGCGCCTCGGCGTTGGCCTGGTCCAGCTCGGTGTACAGGCGGCGCGAGGCGTACTGCGTCTGCACCAGGTAGAGCGCGCTGGCGATGAGCGCGAGCAGCAGCACGGCGTTCAGGCGGGTCATGCCGGCACCTCCGTGCGCTCGGCCACGCGCATCACGGCGCTGCGCGCACGCGGGTTGGCCGCCACTTCGGCCGCCCCGGGCTTGATGCGCCCCAGCGCCTTGAGCCGCATGGGCTGGGGCGCGGCGAAAGGCGCGCGGCGGTCGAACACCTCCTTGGAGTGCTGGGCGATGAACTGCTTGACGATGCGGTCTTCCAGCGAGTGGAAGCTGATGACCACCAGCCGCCCGCCGGGCGCGAGCACCGCCAGGCAGGCCTCTAGCGCCTGTTGCAGTTCTTCAAGTTCGGCGTTGATGAAAATCCGTAGAGCCTGAAATGTGCGCGTTGCAGGGTTCTGGCCTGGCTCGCGGGTCTTGACCGCGCCAGCCACGAGATCGGCCAGCTCTGCGGTGCGCTCGAGAGGGCCTCTCTCCTGCCGCCGAGCAACAATCGCCTTTGCAATGGGGCCAGCAAACCGTTCTTCACCGTATTCACGTATCACCTCCGCAATCTGTGCCACGTCGGCATGGGCCAGCCAGTCGGCCGCGCTCTGGCCGCGCGTGGTGTCCATGCGCATGTCCAGCGGTCCGTCAAACCGGAAACTGAAGCCCCGTTCCGGGGCGTCGATCTGGGGCGAGCTCACGCCCAGGTCCATGAGCACGCCGGCCACGCTGCCCGCGGGCAGTTCGGCCAGATGGCGGAAACCCTGGTGCCGGATGCAAAAGCGCGCATCCTGGATGCGCGCTGCTTCTTCGATGGCCTGGGGGTCCTTGTCGAATGCCAGCAGGCGCCCCTGCGGTGACAGCCTGGAGAGAATGCGCCGCGTGTGTCCGCCGCGCCCGAAGGTGGCATCCACCCACAGGCCTGCGGGTGCCTCGCCCGCCCGCTCCAGCAGGGCATCGACTGCCTCGTCCAGCAGCACGGTGCGATGTTCTCCAGCCTGTGCCACGGGCGCCTCAGAAAGAGAAATCCTTGAACACATCGGGCATCTCGGCCTGCATGGCCTGGGCCTCCTGTGCTTCGTAGGTGGCCTTGTCCCAGAGCTCGAAGTGCCGGCCCATGCCAAGCAGCATGGCGTCCTTGGTGATGCCGGCAGCCTGGCGCAGTTCGGGCGCGATGAGCACGCGGCCCGTGGCGTCCATGTCCACGTCCATGGCATTGCCCAGGAAGATGCGCTTCCACCACTGGGCAGACATGGGCAGTTCGGCGATGCGCTCACGGAAGGCCTCCCACTCGGGGCGCGGGAAGACCATCAGGCAACCGTGCGGGTGCTTGGTGATGGTGAGCTGGCCTGCCGCAGCCTGGCTCAGGGCGTCACGATGCCGGGTCGGCACGGAAAGCCGACCCTTCGCATCCAGACTGAGCGAAGACGCCCCTTGAAACACTGCGCGGACCCCTCATAGACCGGCCACGGCGCCCGCGTGCGGTACGCGGGCTGTCATGGCACTTTTCACCACTTAATTGCACTTTTTTGCACTGTAGCAGGAAAAGCCATCGCCGCAAGGAGGTTTGCTACAACTTCTTGCAATGAAATCAAGGACTTAGCCACGGCGGCGCCGGCCTGCAAACAGCAAAAACCGTTATGCAGGAAGCAGTTAGGTGCGTCAATGAAAGTAACACCTGAGAGGATGCGCGCCTACAGGAGCGCTCGCCCGGCAGGGCGGGCGCGGGCCTGGTGGTGCAGGGAGCAGGCTCAGAGGATGAAGCGCGAGAGGTCTTCGTCCTGCGCGAGCGCCTGCAGGCGCTCGTCCACGTAGGCGGCGTCTATGGCCACGGTCTGGCCGCTGCGGTGGGCGGCATCGAAGCTGATGTCGTCGAGCAGGCGCTCCATCACGGTGGCGAGGCGGCGTGCGCCGATGTTTTCCGTGCGCTCGTTGACCTCGTAGGCGATGCGCGCCAGGCGCGTGATGCCTTCGGGGGTGAATTGCAGCGTGACGCCTTCGGTCTCCAGCAGGGCCTGGTACTGCTTGACCAGGCTGGCGTGGGTCTGCGTGAGAATGGCCTCGAAGTCCTGCACCGAGAGCGAGCCCAGTTCCACGCGGATGGGAAAGCGCCCCTGCAGTTCGGGAATCAGGTCGCTGGGCTTGGCGAGGTGGAAGGCGCCCGAGGCGATGAACAGGATGTGGTCGGTCTTGACCATGCCGTACTTGGTGTTCACCGTGGTGCCTTCGACCAGCGGCAGCAGGTCGCGCTGCACGCCCTGGCGCGAGACGTCGGCGCCGCCCGTTTCCTGGCGCGCGGCGACCTTGTCGATCTCGTCGATGAAGACGATGCCGTTCTGCTCCGCGCTGTGCACGGCACGCTGCTTGATCTCTTCCTCGTTCACCAGCTTGGCGGCCTCTTCCTCGACGAGCAGGCGGCGCGCCTCGGCGATGGGGAGCTTGCGCGTCTTGCGCTTGCCCTGGCCGATCTGGCTGAACATGCCGCGCAGTTGCTCGGCCATGTCCTCCATGCCCGCGGGGCCCATGATTTCCAGTTGCGGGCGGGCGTCGGCCACGTCGATCTCGATCTCCTTGTCGTCGAGCAGCCCCTCGCGCAGCTTCTTGCGGAACACCTGGCGCGCCGTGCTGTCGGGCGCGGGCTCGCTGCCCGGGGTGCGCGCGGTGGGGATGAGCACATCGAGGATGCGCTCCTCGGCGGCATCCTCGGCGCGCGTGCGCACCAGGCGCATCTGCGCCTCGCGCTCCTGCTTGACGGCCACTTCCAGCAGGTCGCGGATGATGGCATCCACGTCCTTGCCCACGTAGCCCACCTCGGTGAACTTGGTGGCCTCGACCTTGATGAAGGGCGCGTCGGCCAGGCGCGCCAGGCGGCGCGCGATCTCGGTCTTGCCCACGCCCGTGGGGCCGATCATGAGGATGTTCTTGGGCGTGATCTCACGGCGCAGGGGCTCGCTCACCTGCTGGCGGCGCCAGCGGTTGCGCAGGGCGATGGCCACGGCGCGCTTGGCCCCGGCCTGGCCGACGATGTGGCGGTCGAGCTCGGAGACGATTTCCTGGGGGGTCATGGAGGACATATTCAAACCAAAATCAGGCTCCAGCCCTTATCTGGCAAGCGCTGGCAGCTATCAAAAACAAAGTAACCGAAACGCTCAGAGCGTCTCGACCGTGTGGTGCATGTTGGTGTAGATGCACAGCTCGCCGGCAATCGCCAGCGACTTGCGGACGATGTCCTCGGCGCCCAGGTCGGTGTTGGCCAGCAGCGCCTGGGCGGCCGCCTGCGCGTAGGCACCGCCGGAACCGATGGCGACGATGCCCTGCTCGGGTTCCAGCACGTCGCCGTTGCCCGTGATGATGAGCGAGGCGCTGGCGTCGGCCACGGCGAGCATGGCCTCCAGGCGGCGCAGCACGCGGTCGGTGCGCCAGTCCTTGGTGAGCTCGATGGCGGCGCGCGTGAGGTGGCCCTGGTGCTTTTCCAGCTTGGCCTCGAAGCGCTCGAACAGCGTGAAGGCGTCGGCCGTGGCGCCGGCAAAGCCGGCCAGCACCTTGCCATGGTGGAGCTTGCGCACCTTGCGCGCCGTGCCCTTGACGACGATGTGGCCCAGCGTGACCTGGCCGTCGCCGCCCAGGGCGACCTGCACGCCGGCCGCGGTCTGGCGGCGCACACTGAGGATGGTGGTGCCGTGGAACACCGGGGATTCGTTGGATGCGGTCATAGGGCCCTCAGGTGGGGGCGCCAGCAGCCATTGCAAGCCGGCATTCCTGCAGCATCACGCTCCCCGAGACCCACGAGACGGGCGCGCCCCAGACCAGGGCTCCCGCGCCAGGGCCGCCAGCATTCCCATATACGGGCGCTGGGAGCGAGGGAAGGCCCGCGGGGCCTCAGGGGGGAGCATGCTAGTTCTTGCGCGGCAGCACCCAGGCGTGCTCGTTCACGCCCAGCACGTTGAAGAGCACGGCCACAAGCCGGTGCAGGTTGTGGAACTGCACCTCGCGGCCCTGGGCCTGCTGGTGCGCGGCCCAGTTGAGCACCGAACCGGCGGCCGTGAAGTCGATGCGGATGAGCTTGTCGCAGGCGATGGCCAGCGGCTGGCCCGCGGGCACCTGGTCCTGCACGCCCTCGAGCAGGTGCGCCGCATCGCCCTCGATGTGGCCGGACAGGCCGGCCATGGCGGGCACGGAGTCGCCAAAGCCGGTGAGCGTGCTGAGGGTGGCGCTGTCGTTCCAGGGGGGGCGGGCCACAAGGTCCTGCACGGGTGCAGGGGCGCTGGCGGGCGGCTCGCCCGCGGCATCGCTGCTGTAGCCGCAGCGCGGCGTCGCCCAAGAGGGCGGGGACACCTCGTAGGTGACGCAGTAGTCCAGGGCCACCATCTCGAACTCGTCGGGCTGGCCCATGAGGCGCAGCAGCGCCATGCGCAGGCGCCACCACTCGGGGTTGCTCTCGCGCACGCCCGACTGGGTGTGCTCCTGCAAGAGCGCCTGCAGGGCCTGCGCGCCGGCAAACACGAACTGGCCGGGCAGGTCGGCCCAGCGCGAAAACTCGTTCGCCAGCGCGGTGAGCGCGGCGTCCTCGATGGACTTGAGGCGCGTCCAGGTCAGCGTCCAGGGGGAGGCCGAGCGGTTGATGGAGGCCTGCAGCGCCGCCACCGACTGCAGCGTGACCGCTGCCGGGGCGTTCCAGCTGAATTCGCGCCGCGGTGCAGCCGGCTCTTCCTGCACCGCCGCCTGCAGGCCCAGTTGCTCGGGCAAGGAGAACCACAGCGGCGCGGAGCGCGAGAAGCGGGCGGCAAAGTCGATGGCCAGGGCGTCGAAGCGGTCCTGCTGGCCCGTGGCACGGTACAGGTCGAACAGCGTCATCCAGATCTCGAACTGCGCATCGGGGTCGTCCGCGCTGTGGCGTTCGAGCACCTCCAGCAGCCCGGCTTCGGCGCCTGCGTAATCGCCGTTGGCAAAGCGGATGGCAGCTTCTTCGAGGTCGGGTTCGTGCACGAATCTCTCCATGGCTGGTGCGGCCTGCGCCACGGGGGCCGCGCCCAGGCTCCAGGGCGCGCCGCCCGGTTCCTCGGGGAGCAGCATGCCCGGCCCGTCCGGGGCACTGAGGCTTTCGCCGGAAAACAGCGGCTCGGGCGCGCCCTGCGTGCCCGGCAGCGCGGCCCCCAGAGGCAGGGGCGCCGTGGGCGCGTAGGCGTCGGGAGCGGCAGGGGCCGTCTGCACCTGTGTGGGGACATCGGGAGGCGGCAGGGTTTCGGCTGCGTCAGCGCCCTGCTTGCCCTTCCACCACTGCATGGACATCTGCGCCTCGATCTCGTCGATCTTCTTGATCGTGACGGCGCGCTCGCCGGGCGAGGTCAGGCTGCTCTGGAAGAACGAGGGCCGTGCGGCGGGGTCGGCGGTGCGCTGGCCGCTCAGGGCGTCGCGCTGGCGCAGCTTGCGCAGTTGATCGAACTCGCGGCGGCGCACGAAGTCGTTGCGCCGCTTGCGCTCGATCATTTCCTTGAGCATCTGCTTGCTGTACTGGCTCTCCTTGTCCTCCTGGATGGAGTCGAGTTCGGACCAGTTGACCGTCGGATTGCGCACGAACCGCACCACCTTGGACAGGAGGCCTCCGCCGGAGGAGGGGGTGTCGTCGTCCTTGCTCATGGTTGCCAGAGTGCGCTGCAGCGGCTTCGGCCAGGGCCCTCAGTCGCCGAACATCTTCTGCTTGAGCTCGCGGCGCTGCTGCGCTTCGAGCGAGAGCGTGGCCGTGGGGCGTGCCAGCAGGCGGCCCACGCCGATGGGCTCGCCCGTCTCGTCACAGTAGCCGTAGTCGCCCGCGTCGATGCGCGCGATGGACTGCTCGATCTTCTTGAGGAGCTTCCTCTCGCGGTCGCGCGTGCGCAGCTCCAGGGCGTGCTCCTCCTCGATGGTGGCGCGGTCGGCCGGATCGGGCACGACCACGGTGTCCTCGCGCAGGTGTTCGGTGGTCTCGCCCGCGTTGTTCAGCATGTCCTGCTTGAGCTGCACCAGCTTGCGGCGGAAGAAGGCCATCTGCACATCGTTCATGTATTCGCTGTCGGGCATGGCCAGCATGTCGGCGTCGATCAGCTCCTCCAGGGGCCGGGTCTTCCAGTGGTTGGCCCGCTTGGGGTCTTTCTTGGGGGCCGTAGCGGGCGAGGCTTGCAGGGTCGTGGACATGGTATTCGTATAGCTCGCTTTGGCGGCCGTGGATGCGACGGCCTGTTCCATGGATGGTACGGTCAATTGCTCCCGTCGGGAAGAAGACCGTGCGCCGCGTGCGGTACCCGGCGCGGCAGTCTGGCCAGCACGGGTCCCGCCGGGTGCGGCCGGGGCTGGCGCCTGGGGTTTGCGCGGTGCAGCGTTCATCTCCTGTCTCCTCGCTCAGGGGGCGGCCCGCTGCCGCAGGGGATGGGAGTCACCGGCAGAAGCGGGAGAAGGGGTCCCGAGGGCACCCCGGTCTTTTACCGGGGCGCGATTGTATAGATACCTGCTGACTTGGGGGGGTGCGTTGTGCTTTCCCCACAAACCCGGTGCCGGATCAGGCCGCCAGGCACTGGTCCAGGCCCTGCTGGAAGATGTCCTGCGGCAGGTCGATGCCGATGAACACCATGCGGCTCTGGCGCGGCTCGCCCTCGGCCCACTGCGGCCCCAGGTCGCTGCCCATGAGCTGGTGCACGCCCTGGAAGATCACCTTGCGGTCGGTGCCCTGCATGTGCAGCACGCCCTTGTAGCGCAGCATGCGCGGGCCGTAGATGTTGACGATGGCGCCCAGGAAGTCCTCCAGCCTGGCCGGGTCGAAAGCGCGCTCGGCGCGGTAGACGAAGCTCTTGACGTCGTCGTCATGGTGGTGGTGGCGGCCGTGCTGGTGCGAGGGGTGGTCGCAGTGCGCGCCGTGCTCATGGCCATGGTGGTGGTGTCCGTGGTCGTGCTCGCCATGCCCGTGGTCATGGTCGCAGTGGCTGTGGTCGTCCTCGTCCTGGAGGAAGTCGGGGTCGATGTCCAGCTTGGCGTTGAGATTGAAGCCGCGCAGGTCCAGCACCTCGGAGAGCGGCACCTCGCCGAAGTGCACGGCCTTGATGGGCGCGCGCGGGTTCATGTGCTTGAGGCGATGGGTGAGCGCGTCCACGTCGTCTGCGCTGACCAGATCGGTCTTGGAGAGGAAGATCTGGTCCGCAAAGCCCACCTGGCGGCGCGCCTCCTGGCGGTCGTCGAGCTGCTGCTGGGCGTGCTTGGCGTCCACCAGGGTGAGGATGGAGTCCACCAGGTAGGTCTCGGCGATCTCGTCGTCCATGAAGAAGGTCTGCACCACGGGGCCGGGGTCGGCCAGGCCCGTGGTCTCGATGACCACGCGCTCGAAATCGAGCAGGCCCTTGCGGCGCTTGGCGGCCAGCAGTTGCAGCGTCTCGCGCAGGTCCTCGCGGATGGTGCAGCAGATGCAGCCGTTGCTCATCTGCACGATCTGCTCCTGGCTGTCGGTGACGAGGATGTCGTTGTCGATGTTCTCCTCGCCGAATTCGTTTTCGATCACGGCGATCTTCTGGCCATGGGCCTCGGAGAGCACGCGCTTGAGCAAGGTGGTCTTGCCCGCGCCCAGGAAGCCGGTGAGGATGGTGGTGGGAATCAGAGACATGGGAATACCTTGGAACCGGCGCCGCTGCCGCAGCCCCGGCACAGGGACTGCAGCACGGGCGCCACAGACATGGGGCGACTGTACCGGAGGCCGCATGCTCGGGATTGCCGCATGTGTATTTGATGCATTTTTGGCATCTAGCGCCGATGGAACAAGCGCAAGCAGCTCTGTTATTTGTAGCTTGATCCTGCCATTCCAGGCAGCGGGGTCAGGGGAGCAGGGGAACGGGAGGCAGCGCGCCGCGGATCGGAAGGTGCTTGACGCGCGGCCTTGCATACCTAAAATCTATTACGTTTGTTTACACAATTGCCGTGTCCTGGCGTTCACGCCAGCCAGCCCCGTTCCCGCTGCGCACACTGCACCACCCATCGCGGCCCGCCGCGCCTGCCCTCCATGCAGGCCCGTCCATTGGCCCGCGTCGCCTTCATTGCGCAGCCCTGGCCCCTCCCCCGCCCATGGCTGAAAGAAGTTTCGCACCGGCCCCTTGTGCGCCGGTGTACCGCGCTTTCGTCAAGGACTCGACAAATGAATCGGTGGTTGAACCAAATTTCCATGCGGGCCAAGCTCGGTCTGCTGGCCCTGGCCGGCATGGTGGGCCTGCTGCTCATCGCCATGTTCCTGGTGCATGAGCAATACCAGTACAGCCTGCTACAGCGCCAGGCGCAGGTGCGCCAGGCGGTGGAAACCGCCAGCGGCGTGCTGGCCTGGGCCCAGCAGCAGGAGGCCAGCGGCGCCCTGCCGCGCGAGCAGGCACAGGCCATGGCCCAGGCGGCCATCGCCAAGATGCGCTACGGCAACAACGAGTACTTCTGGATCAACGACCTGCAGGGCACCATGCTCATGCACCCCATCAAGCCCGAGCTGCAGGGCAAAGGGGGCGACACCATCCGCGACCCCAATGGCCTGCTGGTCACCATGGAGGCGGCCAGGCTGGGAGGCAATGGTGGCCATGGGTTTTTCCACTACCTCTGGCCCAAGCCGGGCAAGGACCAGCCGGTCGGCAAGATTTCCTACGTGCAGGGGTTCCAGCCCTGGGGCTGGGTGGTGGCGTCCGGCCTGTACATCGACGACTTGCGCGAGGACTTCCTGGCCAATGTGGGCAAGGTGGCCGCGGGCATCGGTGTGCTGCTGCTGATCGTGGGCTGGATGGCCTACGCCATCTCCACCTCCATCGTGCTGGGCGTGCACCGCGCCGTGAAGGCGCTGGACGCCATCGCCCAGGGCGAGCTGTCCGTTCCCATCCGCGCCAACGGCAAGGACGAAATCAGCGTGCTGCTGCAGACCCTGAGCCGCATGCAGGCGCAACTGGCGTCGGTGGTGTCCTCCGTGCGCCGGGGCTCGGAGAGCGTGGCCCTGGCCAGCGCCGAGATCGCCCAGGGCAACCAGGACCTCTCGGCGCGCACCGAGAGCCAGGCCAGCGCCCTGGAAGAGACTGCCGCCTCCATGGAGCAGCTCAATTCCACCGTGCGCCAGAACGCCGACAACGCCCGCCAGGCCAATCAGCTCGCCCAGAGCGCCTCTTCCGTCGCCACCCAGGGCGGCGAGGTGGTGCAGGACGTGGTGCACACCATGAAGGAGATCAACGCGAGCTCCGCGCGCATCGCCGACATCATCGGGGTCATTGACTCCATTGCCTTCCAGACCAATATCCTGGCCCTCAACGCCGCCGTGGAGGCCGCGCGTGCCGGCGAGCAGGGCCGGGGTTTTGCCGTCGTCGCCTCCGAGGTGCGCGCCCTGGCGGGCCGTTCGGCCGAGGCGGCGCGCGAGATCAAGGGCCTGATCGGCGCCAGCGTCGAGCGTATGGAGGCGGGCACGGTTCTGGCGGACCGCGCCGGCCAGACCATGGCCGAGGTGGTGCAGTCCATCCAGCGCGTGACCGACATCATGGGCGAGATCAGCGCCGCCAGCAGCGAGCAAAGCCGCGGCGTCGATCAGGTGAACGATGCCGTCACGCAGATGGACCAGACCACGCAGCAGAACGCCGCCCTGGTCGAAGAGATGGCCGCTGCCGCCTCCAGCCTCAACGCCCAGGCGCAGGAGCTGGTCAGCACGGTGGCCGTGTTCCAGCTCGGCGCGCAGGGCGCCGGGGCGGGCAGCCGCCCGCCCGCGCCCAGGCCCCCGGCGGCGGCCAAGGTGTCCGCCACCCAACCCGTGCCCCAGGCTGCGCCCCGGCCCGCCGCCCCACCCGCGCTGCGCCGCCCGGCGCCGGCGCTCCAGATGCCGCCCGCCAGGCCCGCGACGCGCGCCCCCGGGAACGACGACTGGGAGAGTTTCTGACCGCCCCGGCGCGTCCGCGCCGGGGCGCGCGCTCAGGTGCGCCAGTAATTGTTTGCCGCGGCCACGGTCTGGAAGTTCAGGGCGATGACCTGCGAGGCAGCGGTGAGCGCCTGGTGGTCGTTGGCGTACTCGGGGCGCAGCTTGTGCAGCACCTCGGAGTCGGGCTGGGTGTACTTGACGCCGCGCCGGCTCAGCGTGATGGCGAGCTCAAAGCCCTCCTGGGGCGTTGCCGTGATGAGGGTGGGAAGCCAGGTATCGGCCATGCGGTACTCCTTGCATCGAGAAGGGAACGGCCATTCTGCCGAACAGGCCAATGCCCTGATGGCAGTGCCGTTTCCATCCCCGCCTGGCGGAGCGCACACGCCCCCTGCGGACCCGCCCGCGGCTAGGGCCGCGCAGCAGCGCCGCCGTCCGGAGCCTCGGGCACATAGACCATGCTGCCATCCTTCATGCGGTAGGCCACCCCGGCCTTCATGCCCTGGCCCTCGCCAATCTGGCCCGAGGACTGGTACTGCTTGAGCTCGTTGCCCTGCTTGACCAGCATTTCCATGTTCGGCTGGCCCGCATTCTTGATGACCACCACGTCCTGCGCGGCAAAGGGGTTGAGCGGGTTCTCGGCCACGGCGATGAGCAGCACGGCAATCACCACCAGGAACACGTCGATGATGTTCACCACGCTGAGGATGGGATCGTCCTCGTCGGAGTCGCCCAGGATGTCGATGCGCATGCGGCGGGATTCAGCCATGGGCCAGCTCCCGGGTGGCGCGGCTGGGCGGCGCCGCGTGCGCCGGCACGGCCACGGGTACGGCGTCCAGGCCGATGAGCAGCACGTTGAGCTCCTCCATGAGCCAGCGCTTGCGCAGCGTCTGCACCACAAAGGTGATGGCGGCCGCCAGCAGCGCCACGATCACGGCGGCAAAGGCCACCACCAGGTTCTGCGCCATGCCCTGCGTGTTGCCTGCGGCCACGGCCACCAGGGCCGGTCCCATGGGGATCATGGTGGCCACCAGCCCCAGCAGCGGCGCCACGCGGCTGACGATGCGCTGGAGCTCCAGCTGCTTGAGCACGTACAGCTCCAGCCCGTCGCTGCCCAGGTGGGCATGGCGCTGCCAGTAGCGGTGCAGCGGCTGCAGGCCCTGCGGCTGGCGCGCGCGCGCCACGGCCTCGACCAGCACCTGCCCCAGGCTGAACAGGGCATAGAGGAACATCAGGCACAGCAGCACCAGCACCGGGGTAAGGAAGAACTTGGAGATCTCGTAAAGGAAGCTTTCAAGGGCGTTCATGCGGAGGCTTTCAAAGAAATGGAAGATGGAATGCGGTGGCGGCGCACGCGCCAGGTCTGCCAGGCCATGCCGGCCAGCACCACGGCGCCCAGCAGCCAGGCGTAGGCCCAGATGAGCTGCTGCACGGGGGTGTCGCGCAGCACCTCACGCAGCTCCTGACCGCGCACCACCGGGGGCGGCGCAGGTGGCTCCGGTTCCGGTGCGGGCGGTTGCGGCTGCGGTGCTGCCTGGGGTGGCGCAGCAGCGGCGCTGGGTGCGGCCCGGGCAGGCGCAGGCTGCGGCCCGATGCCAAAGCCTTGCGCCAGCTCGGCCACATAGGCCTTGAAGGTTTCGTTGCTGGTGTGCACGTCGTGACGCGCCGCCAGGTCCTGGTAGGTGGCCACCAGCTCGCGCTGGGTACGCTCGTCGGCCTGCCAGTAGTCCTTGCGGATGGCTTCGAGCATGCGCTCGGCCACCTGCGCCAGGGCGGTGGGGTTGTTCTTCTCGAACCATTCGCGCGTGCCCAGGCCGTGGCGGTCGTTCACATAGGTTTCGTGAAATTCCTGCCACTGGTCGTCGCGCACCACGTTGCGGTCCATCACCTGCCAGCCCCAGAAGTTGTTGACGGTGTTGAGCATCTGCAGCGTGCCGCTGTAGCCCTCCTGCATCATTTCCTTCATCCAGTTCGGGTGCTGATAGACGCTGCGCAGCTCGGTGGCCATGAACTTCTCGGCCGTCTGCAGGCGCGCGCGGTTCGGGTCGCGCATGTTGGAGATGTAGAGCTGCGGGTTCTTGCCGTCCAGGTGCTTGACGGCCAGCGAGATGCCGCCCAGGTATTCGAACGGGTGGTCCGTGTCGAGCAGGCCGCGCAGGTTGGACGAGCGCGAGAACACCGCCGCACTGGTGCCGCGCAGGTGTTCGGCGTAGGTGTTGATCTCGCGGCCCGTGGGGTCGGCCAGCTTGCGGCTCCAGTTCGCGGTGTTGGGGCCGTAGGCCCAGGACATGCGCGAGAGGTAGAGCTTTTCCAGCTTGCCGTCGCCCTCTTCCCACATGTCGGAGGCGAGCGAGGCGTCGGTCAGCTTGGTGCTGTAGTCGCCACTTTCGTTGCCGAAGATGCGGGTCAGGGCAAACTCGCGTGCGTCCTGCGCAGGCACGCCCTGCGCGCGCAGCGCGGCCTCGATGCGCTCGGTGTTGGCGCGCACGAAGTTCTTTTCGCGTGGCTCGGGCTGCGCGGCAAGCAACTGGATGGCCTCGTTGAAGCGCTCCATCACGTTGGGGAACTGGTCGCGGTACAGGCCGGTGAGCGAAATCACCGTGTCGATGCGCGGGCGCCCCAGCTCCTGCAGGGGAATCACCTCCATGCCCACCACGCGCCCGCCCTCGTCCCAGCGCGGTTTGACGCCCATGGCATAGAGGATTTGCGCCTCCAGCATGCCCAGGTGGCGCAGGGTTTCGGTGCTCCACATGCTGAAGGCCAGCTTCTCAGGGAACTTGCCGTGCTCGGCCTGGTAGGACTGGATCAGCGCCTGCACCGCCTCCTTGCCCGCCTCGTAGGCCGCGCGCGTGGGAATGCGCGCAGGGTCGAAGCCGTACATGTTGCGTCCGGTGTGCAGTGCGTCGGGGTTGCGGATCGGGTCGCCGCCGTAGGACGGGTCGATCCAGCGCGCCGACAGGCCCTGCAGTACGCCCTCCACCTCCCAGGCGGCACGCAGCGTGACCAGGAAGCGCCGCCCCTTCTCGGCCAGCACGCGCAGTTGGGGGTCGTCCAGCTCGCGCAGCGGGCGCTCGCTGAACACCCAGTCGTCCACAAAGCGGTAGGGCGCGGTTTTGGGCAGGTCCTTGTAGTCGCCCTTGAACGCAGCCTTGGCGTTTTTCACGCCCGTGGCCTCGTAGAGCGGCTGGCCCAGCATCTGCATCACGTTGCTGACGAGGTGGGCGCGCTCGGCGTCCAGGCCCAGGGTGTGCAAGCCCAGCGGCTGCTGGGCAGCGCCCAGGTCTTCAAGGTAGTCCTCCAGGTCGCGCAGGAACTTGTCGAAGCTGCGCTCCAGCTCGGCCACCTTCCACTTCAGGTCTTTGTGGATGTTCATCTTCACGGCCTGCGCCACGATCAGCTTGCGGTTGTTGTCCTTCACCAAGCCGGAATCGAGCGACTGGTATTCGCGGATCAGGTCGTTGATGCGCACAAAGTCTTCCGACAGGCCCGCAGGCGCGAATGCCGGGGTCTGGTGGCTCACGATCACGCCGCGCCCGCGCCGTTTGACGTGCAGCGCCTCGCCGATGTTGTCCACGATGTAGGGGTACACCACCGGGGTGTTGCCCACCAGCAGGTTGGGGTCGTCGTAGGCCCACAGGCCGCGCTCCTTGCCGGGCGTCCACTCCTGCGAGCCATGCGTGCCAAAGTGCACGATGGCGTGCGCGGCATGCTGCTCGCGCGCCCACAGGTAGGTGGCCAGGTAGAAGTGGTTGAGCGGCACCTTGGTATCGTGGAACAGCTTTTTTTCGTCGTGGTGGCCCGCCGCTGTCTCGCTGCGCATGGGCTGGGGCAGCACCACGAGCTGGCCCAGCTTCATGCGCGGGATGACAAAGCCCTGCTGCCCCTGGTGGCGCACCACCCAGGCGCTTTTCTCGGGCGCGCCCCAGAAGGCCGTGATGCGCTGGCGCACCTCGGCCGGCAGGCCCTGGAGCCAACGCTCGTAGCGCGCCAGGGGCAGAAAGTCCCAGTGCGGCGTCTTCATCAGCTCGCCCAGGGTGCCGGGTCGGTACGCCGGGCGCAGCAGGGTGGCCACGGTGGCGATGATGTCCTGCTCGGTGGTGGCGGCTATGCGATAGCCCTCGGCGCGCAGGCGCTGCACCAGGTGCTCGATGGAGCGCGGGACGTTCAGGTTGGAGGCGCCCTGGTTCTTCTCGCCCGGCGGGTGGTTCCAGAAGAACAGCGCCAGGCGCTTGTCGGCGTTGGGCGTGGACTGCAGGCTTGCCAGGTTCACGGCCTTGCCCACGAGCAGGTCCATCTGCTCGGGCATGGGCACCAGCTCGCCGCCCTCGTTGGCGCTGACGACCACCGGGTCCTGCAGGCCGATGTATTCGGCGTTGGTCAAAGAGAACGGCAGGTTGAAGCTGTTGATGCCCACGGTATCGCGCAGGTAGTCGGCCCGCGTGCCCTGGCGGTACGACAGCATGTGGATGACCGGCACGCCCATGGCGCGATGCCAGGCCTTGCGTGCGTCGGGGTTGATGCCCAGGAAGGTGTTGACCAGCAGCACCTGCGGCAACACCTTGCCGTCCAGCGTGATGAGGGGCTCGTCCACCGCCACCGCCGCCAGCTCCTGGGGGTTGGGAAAGCCCGTCCCTCCGTACACCCCGGCGGCAATGTCCGAGGTCTGCACCGGGCGAGCACCCGGGCCGACAGCGGCCGGGCGGCCAGCCCCCTGTGCATCGGCTGCGGCGCGTGCCACGCGGCTGCTGCGGTAGAACACCAGCGGCAGCGCGCCACGCGCTTCCAGCGCGGCAATCGTTTCGTCGAGCACGCGGGTCTGCCCGTCGGACAGGTAACTGGACGACATCTCCATGCCCACCACCGGCGCGCCCTGGGTCGCACCGACTTTGCGCCCCTGCCACCAGGCCAGGTAGCTGCGCGGGTCGGTAAACACGCCCTGGTCGTAGGCCGGGTGGTAGATGCCGCCGTTGGGCAATGCCACCGGCGCGGGCACCGCGGCGGGGTCGGTACCCTGCAGCACGGCGCGCAGGTACTGGAACAGGCGCTCGTGGTTCACGCGCATGCCGCCCACGTAGTAGTCGAACACGCGCTGGGCCTGTGCCGGCGGCAAACCCATGGGACGCAGACGCACGGGCGGGCTCATCACATGGATGCCCACGCCCGGCAACCGGGCGGCGCGGATCTGCGCCCCGGCCACGCGCTCGATCAGTGCCTGGTCGTCCGAGCGCGGTGCGTCCACGATGAGCAGTCGAGCGCCATCAAGCACGCGCGCCACGCCTTTCTCGCCCTCGGCATCGACCTGCGTCCAGGCCAGCTCCAGGCCCTGGGCGTGCGCCGCCTCCTGCATGAGCTTGAACTTGCGCTCCAGCACCATGCTGCTACTGATCAGGGCCACCTTGTCCGCCGCGGCGGCGGGGCCCGCCAGCGCGCAGCACAGGGCCGCCACCATCCATATCCAGCGTGCCATGTCAGGATTCCGTGAGTTCATAAACAATGGGGATGCGCAGGTCGATGGCCCGGCCCGGCGCCGTCTGCGCAGCCAGGGCCTGGGCCACGCTGCGCACCAGTTGCTCGGCCGCCTGGTCGAGCACCTTGAAGCCCGAGGAGTGGTGCAGCGTGCAGTGCTGCAGGCTGCCGTCTGCACCCACGCGCAGGTGCACCACCACGGTGCCGCTCTGGCCCATGCGGCGCGCGCTGGCGGGGTAGCGCTTGCCCTGCTGCAAGGCCTGCTCCAGTTGGGCACGCCACTGCGGGTAGCTGGGGTCGTCCGCAGGCGCAGAAGGGGCGGCAGCGCTCGTTGGCGCTGGCGGGGCCACAGCCGCCACCGTGCGCGGCGCTTCGGCGGGCGTTGCGGCGGCGACCGGCGTGGCCACCGTGGGCTCGGAGCGCAGGGGCTCGGCCTGGGGCTGCGGCGCCTGCACCGGCGCCTGGGGAGCCGGGGTGGGACGGGGCGCGGCCACAGCGCGCTGGCGCGGGGCCGGTGCGGGCTGCGGTGCAGGGGGCTCGGGGACCACCTGCGGGGGCAGCGGCGCGGGCGGTGGGGGCGCGGCCCAGCGCACGGCCACCTCCAGGCGCTGCACGGCAGGCGCCTGTTCCAGGCCCCACCAGAGCGCCGCACCCAGCAGGCTGGCGTGCAGCAGGGCAGAGACGGCCCAATCCCTGGGTGCCATGCGGGTTGGCGCCCCGGTGGCGGTCATGGTGGGCGCGTTCATGTGCGGCGCACCTCCAGCGCCACCTTCTCGAAGCCCAGCGCCTTCACGCGGTCCACCAAGTCCACAAAGTCGGTCAGCGCCAGGGCGCCATCGGCGCGCACGGTGACGGGCTGGGCGCGCTCGAAGCGGGCCAGGGCGGGCGCCAGATCGTCCACACGTTCGTCGTTGAGGTACAGCAGCTTGTGGCTGGTGAGCGTGAGCACCACCGGCGCGGGCTGCGCCGGGGCCGCCTGCGCGGCCTGCGCCAGATCCACCGGGATGCGCCCCGTGACCACGAAGGTGGCTGTGGTGAGCACGATGGTGAGCAGCACCAGCATCACATCGACCAGCGGCACGACGTTGATGGAGTCGATGTCCTCGTCCATGCTCAGCCTCCCTGGGCTTCGTCGAACTCGGCCAGCTTGACGCGCACCACACGGCGCAGCGCGTTGTTCAGCCCCACGCAGGGGATGGCCACGCCAATGCCCACGGCCGTGGCCTTGAGCGCCAGGGCCAGGCCGACCATGATGGTTTTCACATCCATGGCGCCGCTGTGGCCCAGGGCCTCGAAGGTGAGCATGATGCCCAGCACCGTGCCCAACAGGCCGATGTAGGGCGCGTTGGCGGCCACGGAACCGATCACGCCCAGGCGCTGGGTCAGCTCGGTCTCCAGCCGCACGCGGCTGCGGTAGCTCTGCACCTGCACCTGGCGATAAAAGCGCCAGCGCTCCAGTGCCACGGCCACGGCCCAGGCGCTCAGGGACAGGAGCAGGCCCATCACGCCCCACTCCACGACGGATTTGAAGTCTTGCATGGTGTGCTCCGGTGTTCAGAACTGCAGGCTCAGGCCCAGGCGCCAGGTGCGGCCGGGGTCCACCACGATGGAGGGGTCCTGGCTGTTGTAGCGGCCGTCCATGTTGGAATCGCCCGCGCCGCGTGCCGTGAGGTAGTAGCGCTTGTCAAACAGGTTTTCCACGCGCACGTAGGCACTCAGGCGCGCGCCGGGCCAGGCCGGGAGCTTGGTGCTGTACTGCGCCGTAAGGTGCAGCAGGGTGCGGCCGGGGAGTTGTTCTTGGTTGATTTCGTCGGCCCAGGCGGAGGCCTTGGCGTCGATCTCGCCGCTGAGCGTCCAGCCCGGTGCGGGCAGGTAGTTGGCGCGCAGGTTGAACTGGTGCGGCGGCGTGCGCGGAATCTTCTTGCCCGTGTTGTCAAAGCGCTGCACGGTGAAGTTGCTTTGCCAGAAACCGGGGTTGGCACGCTGCGCCGCCGTAGGGCTGGCGACATAGGCGCCGTTGGCGTTGCCGTAGGTCTGGTAATAGCTGTCGTAGCGCGTGAACCAGGAGTCCAGGTAGGTGTAGGCCGCATCGAACGACCACTGGCGGTGCGGCTGGGTGCGCAGCTCCAGCTCCAGGCCCCGGCTGCGCGCGCCGCCGATGTTGCGGAACTGCGAACCCCCGCCCGCCGGGTTGTTGCTGCCCGCGTACTGGCCGTTGCTGTCCAGGATGAAGTCCTTGCGGTCCACCTGGAACAGCGCCGCGCTCAGGCTGGAGGGCCAGCCGGCGAGCTGCATCTGGCGCTTGAGACCGATCTCGAAGCTGGTGGCCTTTTCCGGCTGGAGGTCGGGGTTGCCCTGCACCAGGGCGTTGGTGGTGGTCTGCCCGCGGTAGAGCTGCTCGGCCGTGGGCGCGCGGAAGCCCGTGGACACGGCGGCGTGCAGCGTGGTGTCCTGGTCCAGCGCGTGGGTCAGGCCCAGGCGGTAGCTGTTCACGCCAAAGTCCTTGCGCTCGGCCACCGTGCGGTTGCCGTTGCCCGCCACGGGCAGGGCGTTGAAGCGCACGCCCAGGCGGTCGTGGCGCAGGTTCAAGGTGGCGGCCGTCCGGTCGCTCAGGCCCCACTTGGCCTCGCCGTACAGCGCCTGGTTGGTTTCCACGGTGTCGTCGTCGCTCATCACCATGCCTGCCGGGGTGACCGGTCCGGTGGGGCGCGCGCGGTAGCTGTTGAGCGTGGTGACGCGGTTGTCGAAGCGGTTGCGCTTGACCTCCAGCCCGCCCATCAGCGCCAGGCGGTCGCGGTGGGTGCGGTACTCGGTCTTGAAGCCGCGCTGCACCTGCGTGTAGTCGTTGAGCAGGCTGTAGTGGTCGATGCCCGTGGTGGGCGCGCCCGTGGCCGTGAAGCGCATGGGGTTGGCCCAGAAGGTGGTGTCGTCCTGGTACTGGTACACCACGGCCAGCAGGTTGCTGCGCTCGTCCAGGTCGTTGGAATAGGTCAGGTTGACGCGCGCGAGGTCCACGTCGAAGTTGCGGCTGTAGCCGCGCCCGCCGTCGATGCCCTGGGGGTCGGTGAGCGCGTTGTCCACCCCGGTGACCGAGCCTTCGCGGTCGCGGAAGCGCCGGGACTTCTCGAAGCCCAGGCTCAGGTCGCTGCGCGCATCCAAGGCGTACTTCAGGTTGCCCGAGAAGGTCTTGCTGTAGGTGCGCGAGAGGAGGTAGTAGCCGTCCTGGTCGCGGTCGCTGTACTGGATGTGGCCCGAGAGATCATCCAGCGCAAACCCCGCGCGCACCATGGCGCGGCGGTAGCCGAAAGCGCCCGCATCCACCTCGGCCTTGGCGCCGCGCTGGCTGGCGCCGCGCTTGGTGGTGATGACCACCGCCCCGGCCAGGGCGTCCTCGCCATAGAGGTAGGAGGCGCCGCCCTTGATGACCTTGAGGGACTCGATGTTGTCGATGTCGATGTTGACCTTACCCGTGCGCTCGTACACCGGCACGCCGTCGATGATGATGGCCACGCCGGGCTTCTCGCCCATGTAGCGCTGGTTCTCCACGCCGCGCAGCTTGATCTTGACGGTCTCGCCGTCGCCCTGCAGATCGGCCGTGATGCCGCTGACATTGCGCAAGACCTCAATGAGGTTCTTGGCATGCTGCTCCTCGACCTGCTGGCGGCCGATGGTGACCGAGGACACCGGATCGGTGGCGCTGGAGAGAAAGCGGTCGTCAATGGCCGAGCCGGTGATGGTGATGGGGGCGAGTGCATCGCCCGCCTGGGCAAGGCCGGGCAGGCCGCAGGCCAGCAGGCAGGCCAGGGCGATGGTGGAGTGGCGCAACATCGTGCAATTCCTCAGGGATGGACAGAACGGGGCGCGGCCCGTCGCGGCCATGCCGTGGGCAGCGCCTGCGGACCGGCAGGCGCAGGCACGCGCGGCTGGCCGGTTCGGGGCAACAGGGAGAAAAAAAGGGGGGGTGGCGCTACACCCCGGCCGACTCAGGCCGGGGGCGGCGCGCCATCAGCCGCGCAGGGGAGGCGGTGCACGCGGGCGCGCGCCCAGCCAGACGGCGGGCATGGGCCCGGCGCGGTAGAACGCAACGGGCATTTCCTGCAGGCGGGGCAGCAGGGCCGGGGAAGACTGCCCCACGGGCAGCGCCAGGACCGGATGCATGCTGCACCAGGTGCATTTCTTTTGTGCGTCGGCCGCCGTGCTGCCGTCGTCCGGCTGGGCGGCGGCATCGTCCTGCACCCACAGCATGCCGGTGCTGGTGCACACCTCTATGGCCCCAGTGCTGCCGGAGCCCGCCAATGCAGCCCGCGCCAGGGTGGGCGCCAGCGCACCAAACAGCACCGCCCATATCGCCCACAAAGCGACAAGGCGGCAGTGGCGGCGGGCGGCGAGCATGGGTCCAGTGTAACCAAGCGCTGCTGTCGGGAATTTGCGCCAGCGCAAGGGCCAGGCACTGCGCAGGCCGCGCCCTACTTGCGCCGCGCGCGCGGGTGGGCCTGGTCGTACACCTTGGCCAGGTGCTGGTAGTCGAGCCGCGTGTAGACCTGCGTGGTGGTGATGCTGGCATGGCCCAGCAGCTCCTGCACGGCGCGCAGGTCGCCGCTGCTTTGCAGCAGGTGGCTGGCAAAGGAGTGGCGCAGCATGTGCGGGTGCACCGGCGTGCTCAGCCCGGCGCGCTGGCTGCGCTGGCGCAGGCGCAGCCAGATGGATTGGGCCGACAGGCGCGTGCCGCGCTGGCCCAGGAACAGCGCAGCGTCCAGCCGGCCAGGTGCAAACGGCGTGGCGCGCTGCGCCAGCCAGGCCTGCAGCGCCTGCAGCGCTGCCGCGCCCAGGGGCAGGCTGCGGCGCTTGCTGCCCTTGCCGCGCACATGCACTTCGGCGGCCTGCAGGTCGATCCAGCCGCGCCCCAGGCGCTCGGTGTCGGGGCCAGGGGCCACGTCCAAGCCTTCGAGTTCGCCCACGCGCAGGCCGCAGCCGTACAGCAGTTCGACCATGGCGGCATCGCGCGCCTCCAGCCAGGGGTCGGCGCCGTCTTCGGCATGCTCGGCCAGGCGCACGGCGTCGTCCACACCCAGGGCCTTGGGCAAGGGCTTGGGGGCCTTGGGCGCGCGCACGCCCTGCACGGGGTTGTGGTCGCTCAGGCCCTGGCGCGCCGCCCACAGGTAAAAGCCGCGCCAGCCCGAGAGGATGAGCGCAATGCCCCGCCCGCTGCGCCCCGCGGCGTGCATCTGCGCCACGGCGCGGCGGATGTGCGCGGCCTGCAGTTGCAGCAGGGGCAGGCCCGCCTGCGCGGCCACCTGCTGCAGGCGCTGCAGGTCCAGCGTGTACAGCGTGACCGTGCGCGCGGCCAGGCGCTTTTCCACGCGCACATGCTCCAGGTAGCGCTGGGCTTCGGGGGGCAGCGGCGCGGGGGCGGTCATGGGTTGGCCGCTTTGCAGGCCGCCCACGGCCCACGAATCCGGCGCGGCCCAGGCCAGCAGCCACCGCGCAAGGGCCGCCAGAACTCCACTGTGCAGGCGCTGGTGGCGTCCCCCTGCCCGCATCGCCCAGCGATGCGAGAGCGGGGGGAAGGTGCAAAGCGCCACAGGGGGGTGGTCACATCACCTCAAGCGCAGCAAGGCTGCGCTGGCGAGTTCGGCCATGCGCGCCAGGAAGTCCGTGCCCATGGTGGCGTCGAAGCGCTGCGGGTCGGGCGAGCCCAGCACCAGCAGGCCGAAGGCCGGCGTGGCGCTGTCGATGGGGCCTTCGCGCAGCGGCAGCAGGGCCACGGACTGCGCGCCCTGCGCCCCGGCTTCGCCCCCGTCCTCGGACAGGGCCGGGGGCAGCCACTGGGCAGGCTCGAAACCCAGGTTGGGGCCGCAGAAGGGCATGGTGAGCGAGCTGGCGAAGGCCTGCGCGTCGGCGCTGGCGTCCAGGGCGAAGTCGCAGTCGATGTACGGCCCCGCCACGCTCCACACGCGCACGGCGGCCTGGGGCACGTCGAACAGGGCGCAGATGCTGTCGGTCAGCTCCAGCGGCAGGTCGATGGGGTCGCGCACGGCGAGCAGGCGGCCCGTCCACTGGTGCACCTTCTGGGCGATGGCGGCGTTCTCGGTGCCGTGGCGCACCATCTCGATGATGCGCTGCTCCAGGCCCTTGATCTTCTCGCGCAGCATCTCGGCCTGGCGCTCCTGCAGGCTCACGGCGCGCTGGCCGTGCGGGCTGGTGAGCTGCACGCCGGCCAGGACCTCGGCATGGCGCTCGAAGAAGCCGGGCGTGGCGAGCAGGTATTCGGCGATGTCGTCTTCGGTGATGGGGGGGATGTGGGTGCTGGAGCTCATGGTGCGTCGGGGAGGTCGATCTGGCCTTCGAACACGGTGGTGGCCGGGCCGGTCAGGAACACGGAGTCGGCCTCCTGGCCGCTCCAGGCGATGGTGAGCAGGCCGCCGCGCGTCTGCACGTCCACGCGCGCATCGAGCAGGCCCAGGCGGATGCCCGCCGCCACGGCGGCGCAGGCGCCGGTGCCGCAGGCCAGGGTTTCGCCCGCGCCGCGCTCGTACACGCGCAGGCGCACGTGGCCGCGGTCCACGATCTGCAGGTAGCCGGCATTCACGCGCTGCGGGAAGCGCGCGTGGCGCTCGATCCGCGGACCGGTCTGCGCCACGGGGGCGGTGTCCACGTCGTCCACCAGTTGCACGGCATGCGGGTTGCCCATGGAGACCACCGCTACCAAAATAGTAGCTGCTGGCGCTTGATCATCAAGCGCCAGAGGCCATTTTTGCCCCAAACCCTGGGCCACGGGCACCAGGCCCGCGGCGTCGAAAGGCACGCGCGCCGGGTCGAACTGCGGGCGGCCCATGTCCACGGTGACGCGGCCGTCGGGTGTGAGCTGGGGTTCGATCACGCCCGCGAGCGTCTGCACGCGCAGGCGGTCTTTGGCCGTCAGGCCCTTGTCGCGCACGTAGCGCGCAAAGCAGCGCGCGCCGTTGCCGCACTGCTCCACCTCGCCGCCGTCGGCGTTGTGGATCACGTACTCGAAATCCAGGCCCGGCGCGGGCGCGGGCCGCACGCTCAGGATCTGGTCCGCGCCCACGCCGAAGTGGCGGTCGGCCAGGAAGCGGTACTGCGCGGCCGTGAGCCCGAGGCGGCCCTGGGTCTCGTCGAGCACGACGAAGTCATTGCCCGCACCCTGCATCTTGGTAAAGCGGATCTGCATGGCTTGGATTATCGTCGCAGGCACCGCGCACCGCGCATCCCCTGCAAGGAGTTCCTGCCATGCCCGACCTGAGCCATTTCCCCATCACGCGCAAATGGCCTGCGCGCCACCCCGAGCGCCTCCAGCTCTATTCCCTGCCCACGCCCAACGGCGTGAAGGTGTCCATCCTGCTGGAGGAAACCGGCCTGCCCTACGAGCCGCACCTGGTGAGCTTCGAGACCAACGACCAGCTCTCGCCCGAGTTCCTCTCGCTCAACCCGAACAACAAGATCCCCGCCATCATCGACCCCGACGGGCCGGGCGGCGCACCGCTGGCGCTGTTCGAGTCCGGCGCCATCCTCTGGTACCTGGCGGAGAAGACCGGGCGCTTCCTGCCGCCACACGCCAGCGCGCGCTACGAGACGCTGCAATGGCTGATGTGGCAGATGGGTGGCCTGGGTCCCATGTTCGGCCAGCTTGGCTTCTTCCACAAGTTCGCCGGCAAGGACTACGAGGACAAGCGCCCGCGCGACCGCTACGCAGCCGAATCCAAACGCCTGCTGGGCGTGCTGGAGCAGCGCCTGACGGGCCGCCACTGGGTCATGGGCGACGAGTACACCATCGCCGACATCGCCATCTTCCCCTGGGTGCGCAACCTGGTGGGCTTTTACGGCGCGGGCGAACTGGTGGAGTTCGAGCGCTTCCCGCAGGTGCAGCGCGCGCTGGCGGCGTTCGTGGAGCGCCCGGCCGTGCAGCGCGGGCTGGCCATTCCCGCACGCGACTGAACTCACTCGATCCGCAGCACGTCGATCCGGGGCACTACGGCCAGCCGCGCAGGCAGGCCAATGGTGCCCACCCCCGCCGTCACGAACAGCGGCCCGGCCGGCGTGGTGTTCAGCCCCTCAAACCAGCCCTGTGCACTCATGCCGGGCAAGACCCAGTGGCGCGTGATCCAGGGCAGCATGATCTGGCCGCCGTGCGTGTGTCCGCTGAGCACCAGGCGGGCGCTGCCCGCAGGCAGCAGCGCTGCGGTGTCGGGCTGGTGCGCCAGTACCAGCCGCGGCACGGTCGGCGTCCCCGGCAGCAGCAGGCGGGCCACGTCGCCGCGCGGATCGCCGCCCCACAGGTCGCCCAGGCCCAGCACCTCCCAGCCCCGGAACAGCAGGCGCTGCCCTTCGAGCAGTTGCACGCCGTGGCCTTGCAACGCCTGGCGCAGCGCCGCCGCCAGCGGTGGCCCGGGCGCCCCGGTGTCGTGGTTGCCCAGCACGCCCCAGACCGGATGGCGCAAGCGCGCAAACGGCGCCAGCAGCACGTGCAGATCGCGCGGCGGCTCGTAGGTCCAGTCGCCCGCCACCACCACGGCATCCACATCCAGCGCATTGAGCCGATCCACCAGCCGCTCGATCTGCCAGCCGCGCATGAACAGGCCGGCATGCACATCAGCCACCAGCGCCAGCCGCAGCGGCTGCGCCTGCACCGATGGCGACAACGGCAAGCGGTGCTCGCGCACGGTCAACAGGCGCGGCTCCACCAGGCCGCTGTAGGCCACCAAGGCCAGCGCCCCCAGCCATGCCAGCCGCGGCGCGCTGCGCCCTGCGGGCTGGCGCAGGCCCAGCAGCGCAGCGCCACACCAGGGAATCACCGCCCACACTGCCCAAAAAATCCACAACTTGACCAGCACGACGGTCTCTCGCCCGGGGTCGATCCAGCGCCCCTCCCGGTCCAGCCAGGCCAGCACCAGCGCAAGCGCCAGCCACACCCCGCCCAGGCCCAGCAAGGCGCGCTGCAGCCGCGCAGTGCGGGGGCAAATACGCAATGATGGTGAGGAGCGGTGCATCGCAGGGTGTTTGGGGTAGGCCCGGCATTGTGCCGCTGGCTCCTGCCCATAATGCAGCCATGACACGCCCCAGCCAGCTCCTGCACCCGCCCCGCCCGCCCGTCCCCGCCCTCCCCGCCGCCACCGTGCTGCTGCTGCGCGATGGGGCGCAGGGGCTGGAGGTGCTGATGACGCGCCGCTCGACGAAAGCCAGCTTCGCGCCCGGTGCCTACGTGTTCCCCGGCGGCGGCATCGACGCGCTCGATGCGCAATCGCACGCCACCGCCGCGCGCCGCGACACGCAGAGCGACGAACAGCTCACCGAGGCCATCGCCGCCATCCGCGAGAGCTTCGAGGAGCTGGGCGTGCTGCTGGCGCGCCATGCCGACGGCCGCTGGGCCGGCGCCGACGACATTGCGGCCCTGGACCGCCACGCCCCCTTCGCCGCGCAGTGCCAGGCGCGCGGCCTGCAACTGGCGGCCGACGGCGTGTTCACCCTGGCGCGCTGGATCACCGACCGCGACCTGCCCAAGCGCTTCGACGTGCCCTTTCTCGTGGCGCGCATGCCCGAAGGCCAGACGCCCGTGGCCGACGAGGCCGAGCAGTTCGAGCCCCAGTGGGTGCGCCCGCAGGAGGCGCTGGAGCGCCACGCCGCCGGCGGCTTCTTCATGATCTTCCCGACCATCCGCACGCTGCAGCGCCTGGCGCAGTTTGCGCGCGCGGACGAGGTGCTCGCCGCCTGCGCCGTGAGCGAAGCCCCGCTGTGGACGAGCTGCCCGCGCGCCGGTCTGCTGGCCGGCAAGGAAGCGCGCTACATGGAGGACGAAATGCCCTTCGGCGAGCTGGCCCTGGTCTGCCCCGACGGGCAGATCGCCCACCCGCTGGACTGGCAGAGCGAGCGCGCCGTGCCGCTGCTGAAGAACGTGCAGCGCCTCACGGCCCCCAACCCCGGCGTGATGACCGGCCCCGGCACCAACAGCTACCTGGTGGGCGACCCGGCCACGGGCTACATCGCCATCGACCCCGGCCCAGCGGACACCGAGCACCTGGAGCGCCTGTGGCGTGCGGCGGGCGGCGACATCCGCATGATCGTGTGCACGCATTCGCACCCCGACCACTCGCCCGGTGCCGCGCCGCTGCAGCAGATGTGCCAGCGCGCAGGGCGCGCCGTGCCGCCCATCCTGGGCCTGCCCTCGGCCCCCACGGCGCGTGCCGACAGTGCATTCACGCCCGACCGGGCGCTATCGAATGGAGAGCTGCTCACGCTGACTGGAAAAGGGCTGGACGGCGAAATCACCCATACCCTGCAGGTGGTGCACACGCCGGGCCACGCGGCCAACCATGTGTGCCTGCTGCTGCGCGAGGACGGCCTGCTGTTCTCCGGCGACCACATCCTCAACGGCAGCACCACCATCATCAACCCGCCCGACGGCAACATGGCCGACTACCTCGACGCGCTCGACCGGCTCGACCAGTTGTGCGCCGAACACGGCGTGGACTTCATCCTGCCCGCGCACGGCCATGTGCTGGGCGAGGCGCGCGCCGCCATTGCCCAGCTCAAGGGCCACCGCCTGGCGCGCGAGGCCAAGGTCATCGCCGCCATGCAGCAACTGCCCGAAGGCACGGTGGAGCAGTGGGTGGAACTGGCCTACGCCGACGTGCCGCCGCGCATGTGGCCGCTGGCCCAGCGCTCGCTGATCGCGCATGTGGAGCGCATCCGCGCGCTGGAGCCGGGCAATGACTGAGCCAAACGACCACACCGTGCGCCTGGCCAAGCGCCTGGCCGCCGAGCACCACCTCTCGCGCAGCACCGCCGAGCAGTACATCGAGGGCGGCTGGGTCAGCGTGGACGGCCAGGTGGTCGAGCTGCCCGGCGCGCGCGTGGCGCCACAGCAGCGCGTGACACTGGCGCCGGACGCCAGCCTGCTGGAACTCACCCCCGTCACCCTGCTGCTGCACAAGCCTCCCGGCTACGAAGCCGGGCTGGGACTGGAGGCGGGCGGTGCCGCGCATGGCAGCCGCAGCCAGGGCGCGCCCTCGGCGCTCACGCTGCTGAACGCGCAAAGCCACCTGCCCGAGGATGCCGCGGGCATCCGCGTGCTGCTGCGCCATTTCAAACAGCTCGAATGCTTCACGCCGCTGCCCACGCCGGCCAGCGGCCTCGTGGTCTACACGCAGGACAAGCGCATCGCGCGCAAGCTGCAGGAGGACATCGAGACGCTGGAGCAGGAATGCATCGTCGAGGTGACGGGCCAGATCGCGGAAGGCGGTTTGCAGAAGCTTTGCCACGGCCTCTCGTTCAACGGCCGGCCGCTGCCGCCCATCAAGGTGAGCTGGCAAAGCGAGACCAAGCTGCGCTTCGCGCTCAAGGGCATCCGCCCCGGGCAGATTCCGGCCATGTGCGAGGCCGTGGGCCTGCGCGTGCTGGCCATCAAGCGCATCCGCATCGGCCGCGTGCCGCTGGCCAAGGTGCCCGAGGGGCAATGGCGTTACCTGCAGCCCTGGGAGAAGTTCTGACGCGAGGCCGCCGCGCGACGGTGGCCTGGAAAAAGTGTGAAGCGCGCCGATAAGCCGGATTCTGTGCACTGCGGTTGCCCGCAGCGTGACCGCCATTACTCTGGGCCGGGGGTCGCCCACCCGGCTCGGTGCTACCTACCCGCCAGCTCTGCGGAACCACATCAACGCTGGCCTACTTGGTATTGCTGCGCGTAGAGATTGCCCGTTTCACCC